>VYMA01000003.1_pt1 | contig 263626 bp, 238 predicted proteins | sample 5109851 | NCBI WGS metagenome assembly VYMA01 (sample SAMN12291814, study PRJNA351875) | freshwater metagenome | isolation source: freshwater lake | place: USA: Michigan, Wintergreen Lake | collected 2011-08-02
AAAGCGGTACCACATGGCGCTGGGATCACCCTGACTATAATTATTATCCGACTCCCGCCGCCGGATCACTTGACCCGACACATCAGTGTCAAACGTCACCGTCCGCGCCCGACCGTCATTCACAAACACGCTCTTGGTCACCATCTGCCCGGCGATATTGGCCATAGTAAAGGTCGTGATCCGGGTGGCGGACCCTTCCTTATACGTGATCCCGGTCTGCACCGCACCTTGATACCACTCATAGGTGTAGGTGGTGGTGGAGGAGGTATTGGTTCCCCAAACAGCGCCTTGGCCTTCCCCGATCCGACCGGTATAGGCATTGGCATTGCGGTAGCGATTGGTTTGCGTGCCGACCGACAAGACTGTGCCAATCGCGTCATAGGTGCTGGTGCTAATGTTATCGATTAACAGGCCATTGCCTTGACCATCGTTCTGGCGGGTGCGGGTGGTGTCAGTTTCGACGCGCCCTGCTAGGTCATAAGTCACCATCCGATCAACCGCGACTTGGCTGCTGCCCGGACCTGTGAAGTCGGTTTGGCGCGTCATGCGGCCCAAGGCGTCAAACGCCATCGCGGCAACTTGGCCGCCCTTTGTGGTGGGCTCTGCCGCGCCAAAGGCGGCAACGTTATGATAGACCGCGATCAGGCGACCCGATGAGTCATACTCATAATCATCGCGCGCAATACCGGAGCTAAAGCCGTTGAGGCCGGTTTCGCCGCTGAACGATGTTGTCGCAACAGTCGTCACGCTCATGGCGGCCATCGGTGCCATGGGTGCCGATTTGGCCATCGCCGAAACCAAGATAGAAGAGCGCCCGACCATGGCGAAGGCGAAACTATCTATACCCGGGTTTTCAATCGGCACTTCATCGTCACCTCCACCACCTGGTGGTGGTGGGGGGGATGGTGGCGGCGGAGCTGGGGGCTGCGACCAATAGACTTGGCGCCCCTCATATTTTCCATGCGTCGCGTAATGGCGCGCGCCGAAGGACGCCATATCGCCATAGGCACCGCCAGACTGATTAAACGCGATCACTAAATCGGCATGGTTCAGGACATAGAAGGCAAAATTAGGGGGCGCTGGTGCCGTCGACCAGTAAAGCTGGCGCCCTTCGGCTGCGCCATGGCGTTGATAATGCAGGGCCCCGAAAGCCGCCATATCCCCTGAAGGCCCATACTCCAGATAAAAGTCAGCATAGACGTCCGGATAATTGAGAACATAGTTTCCATAATTGGGTGCCGGCGGTGGTGGCGGGGGAACTGGGGTTACAGAATGGGAGAGCGTACCCGTGGCCTGCCCACCTTTGCCGTCACTAATCGTGTAGGTGATGTTGGTGTTGCCGACTTGGCTGCCGGTGACGTAGAGCCCGTCAAATAGACCGGTTGCAGAATTCTGAACCCGCGATACTTGGACGAGGTTTGTGTCATAGGAAACATCGGTGATGGTGAGGGCATCACCATCCGGGTCTGTATCATTTGCCAGCACGGGGACATAAACGGTCGTTTGAATCTGACCAGATGACGTCTCGGAATTGGCCACTGGCGCTCTATTTGGCGGTGGCGGCGGGGGCGGCAGGCTCCTGACGATAAAGTCCAAACTTGCACTTGTGCTACCACCTCGACCATCTACGATTTGGTAGGTGATCGCCGTAGACCCGACTCTAAGGCCAACAACTTCCAAAAACACATATCGGCCAGTCGCCACATTTTGAAGCCGCTCTACCTGAACAAAGCTGGCATCAAAGGTTACCCGACTAATGCTGAGCGGGTCACCATCTGGGTCGGTGTCATTGCCCAGAACGTCTACAAGTACTGCCTCCCACTGTTCGCCCGACGCGCTGTCAGAATTGGCTACAGGGGCGAGGTTCGGCACCGGTGTTGTTGTAAAAGCGAGTGTTCCAGTAGCCTGCCCCCCTCTTCCATCACTAATGGTGTAGGTGATGTTGGTGCTGCTGACCGCGAGGCCAACAATGTCGAGCCTGTCAAATCTGCCAGTTGAGGCATTTTGCACCCGCGTCACTTGGACGAGGTTGGTGTCATAGGAAACATCGGTGATGCTGAGCGGATCACCATCGGGGTCTGTGTCATTGCCAAGCACATAGGCCGAAACCGTCGTGAGCACTTGACCCGACGCGCTGTCATAATTCGCTACAGGGGCGCGGTTCGGCACCGGTGTTACCGTATGATTGAGCGTACCCGTGGCCTGTCCACCTTTGCCATCACTAATCGTATAACTGATGTTGGTGTTGCCGACTTGGCTGCCAGTAACAAAGAGCCCGTCAAACAGTCCAGTAGAGACGTTTTGTGACCTTGTCACTTGGACGAAATTTGAATCAAAGCTCACATTGGTAATGCTGAGGGCATCACCATCCGGGTCCGTGTCATTACCGAGAACCGAGACATAAACAGTCGTCAGAACCTGACCGGACGAACTATCCGCATTCGCCACAGGAGCCGCGTTTGGCGGTGGTGGAGCTGCGGTCACCGTATAGCTTAGGACCCCGCTGACCAATCCGCCTCGGCCATCACCCACAGTATAGTTAATCGTGGCTGCCCCGATCTGGCGGCCAGTCACTTCAAGCCTGTCATATCGACCGGTCGCATTGTTGAGAACGCGGGTAACACCGACAATTCTCTGGTCAAAATAGAGCAGCCCCGTAATATCGAGAGGATCGCCATCTGGATCGGAATCATTGGCCAAAACGAAGACCGGCACCGCTAAATTGATCTGGCCAGTCGCCGTATCTGCATTGGCCACAGGGGCTCTATTCGGCGGTGGGTTGACCGTATAAGTGAGGGTTCCGGTGGTGGTCCCACCTCTGCCGTCACTGATGGTATAAGTGATGTCGGTTGCACCGAGTTGCAGGCCAATGATGCTGAGGCTGTCAAATCTGCCGGTCGTCGTATTCTGAACCCGGGTGACTTGGACACGGCTGCCATCAAAGCTGACTGCCGTGATGCTAAGCGGATCACCATCAGGATCGGTGTCATTGCTCAAGACGAGGACAGAAACCGTTGTATTGATCTGACCCGACGATGCATCTGGAACGGCCACAGGGGCTCTATTCGGCGGTGGGTTGACCGTATAAGTGAGGGTTCCGGTGGTGGTCCCACCTCTGCCGTCACTGATGGTATAGGTGATGTCGGTTGCACCGAGTTGCAGGCCAACGATGCTGAGGCTGTCAAATCTGCCAGTCGTCGTATTCTGAACCCGGGTGACTTGGACACGGCTGGCATCAAAGCTGACTGCCGTAATGCTGAGCGGATCACCATCAGGATCGGTGTCATTGCTCAATACAGGGACTGAGACGATCGCCTGGATCTGGCCCGACGAGACATCTGCATTGGCCACAGGGGCTCTATTGGGAATGGGCGTTACGGTAAACGTCAGTGTGCCAGTGGTTGTCCCACCTCTGCCGTCACTGATCGTATAGGTGATACTGGTGGCACCAAGTTGCAGGCCGACGATACTGAGACTATCAAACCTGCCGGTTGTCGTATTCTGAACCCGCGTGACTTGGACACGTGCGGCATCAAAGCTGACTGCCGTAATGCTCAATGGGTCGCCATCGGGATCAGTGTCATTGCTTAAGACGGTGACGGAGACAGTCGTATTGATCTGGCCAGACGCGGTATCCGCCACGGCCACTGGGGCTCTGTTGGGAATGGGGTTTGCGGTATAGGTCAGCGTCCCGGTGGCTGTCCCACCTTTGCCATCATTGATTGTATAGGTGATCGTTGTGGCACCAAGTTGCAGGCCAACGATGCTGAGGCTGTCGAACCTGCCCGTTGTGGTGTTCTGAACCCGCGTGACTTGGACGCGCGCGGCATCAAAACTGACTGCTGTGATGCTCAACGGATCGCCATCGGCGTCCGTGTCATTCGCCAACACGGAGACAGAGACAGTCGTATTGATCACACCCGACGCGGTATCTGCAGTAGCTAACGGAGCACTATTGGGCGGCGGTGGTGGCGGCACGACCGGAACGGCCGTGATCTCTTGACCACGTAGCGTGTAGAGGCGCTCCCCTCTCCCATTATAGGCAATTGTGATACCATTGGCACCGCGCACGATCTGGCCATTGAGCATGATCCCTCGGTCCAACGTCACACGGTTCATGGAGTCATATTTGAACCAGTCTGTCTTGGTTGTAGTCGCCTCTGAAACAGCAAAGGAATTCAGTTTGGCAAAGTTAGATGTCACACTCCGGATGTTGCCATTGGCGTCATATTGCCAAGCCGTGCTCGCAGCAGAAAGCACCCCGGCATTGCCGCCGATCTCGCTCCACGTGAGCATCCGCCCAAGCGCGTCATAGGTAGCTCTCTGGTCTGAAACCGTTTCAATGAAATCGGTATAAATCCAATAGCCAGCCAAAGGCGGCTCGGGCGGCTCCCATTCGGCGCGAACACCATTTCTGACAGTCGTTTCTTGAGTTAGGTTGCCGACGGCATCATAACCGTAACCTGTTGCGACAATTGCCCACGCTGTCCTGGGACCCAAATTGACGCCATGGGTCTGAACCGCCAACTTACCAGTATTGTACCAAGAAAGATTAAGGTCCGTACTACCGGTCCCATTGCTATTCTTGCGGACCACTCGACCAGCCATGTCGAAATAGTTCCACGTCATACGCCCGCTCATATCCTCCGAGGCGGTATTGCGGCCATAAACATCAGTCCATTCGCGGATGGTTTTTCCGTTGGCGAAGGTGGTGCCCTTAATCCAACCGCCAAAAGTGCCAAGACCCCAAGTCCCAACATCGGTAAATTGATAGGCCGTTTGAGTTATATCGCCGGCAGCGCCGCGCAAATAGGTAACCCGACCCTGCTGGTCATAGGCTGTCAGTTCCGCAGCCGTCAGACCTTGGAAGCTATTATATTTCCGAATTTGCTGGCCAAGGCCATCATAGGAGAAATACTCAACCAAGTTCGTCGTATCGATTAAGGTACTTGGATGAGTGGCGGTGATCTTTCGCCCCATACGGTCATAAGTGAAGCGTGTAATATAGCCTTGCTGCCCACCCGCGGACATAGGTCCAACGCTGACACGCAAATCGCCGTGGATATCGTAGCGGTTTTCAGTATAGGAGCCATCGGGATTATCAACCCGCAAGACTTGGGCTTGGTTGTTTTCATACCCCGTGCCGCCCAACAAGGTCATGCGCGTTATAAAACCATTGGCATCCCGGCTGGCGACCAATCGGCCTGAGACATCATAAAAACGATGCTCTGCGAGCCGCTGCGGTGTCGTGGCACCAGCTTCGCTGGTAACCTGTACACTTGGGCTATCAATCTTAATCTGACGGCCCATGGTGTTATAGCCGTAGTCAATCCTGAAGCCGCCGGCATTTTGCTCCCATGCCAGCTCACCAAAGGCATTATAGCCGCGGTTACTCGTCAAATTGACGCGGGTCGAAAGATTCAACTCACGCTGCGGCTCAAGAACCTCTGTTGCCATCCCCCGGCCGTCATAGCGGGTGAGCGTCGCTGTAACGCCGTCCACAAAGGCGGTGCGTAAAGCATCTCGGTTAGCGCCCCAAAGGTTCAGCACGCCATCTAGCGTGTTGTTTGCAAGATCCGTCCCTTCGCTAGTGATGGCAATGGTTCGCTGGCCCGTCCCATTATAGAGATAATACTTCCAAACACCGTCCCCGCTATTGGTGCGCCACAGCCTGCCTGCCTTATCGAAATCATTCTTCTCAAAAACAATCCCGTTGATGCCACTTTCAACAACCTCGCCAAAGGCGTTATACTTCATCTGCACGGTATCATTGGAGCGACCATCCCCACGCGTCCAAGTACCCGCATTGCCGGGGTTCATCACAATGCCCTTGGCCAAGACACGACCTTCAAGGTCGTAGTCCGTGCCACTGGCCTCATAGGTCAGATTGCCCCAAGCATCGACGCGGGCATATTCCTCACGCGTTACTCGCCCTGCCACATCATGGCGATAGGTGCGAACAAAACCTGCCGCATCTGTCGCCGAAACTAAAAGCCCGCCCGTTCCATAAACAAAGGTTGAGACGCGCGCGGCTGCATCGCCTTGGCCGAGTTGGGTCGTTGTCCGCAGATTGCCTAGACCATCATAAGCATAGTCGATTGTTGGGGTGACCGATGTGCCCTCGAAATCGACAAAAGCACTCTTGCGCTGCCGTGTCAGGCGCCCGCCAACATCATAAGTATTCGTAACCGTTTCCCCGGTTGCTTCCGTTTTCAGAACAACTTGATTAAGGCCATTATAGGCATAATTTATTGTAGAAGTCGTCGTTCTGTGGGCACCCCCAGCGCCACTATTGGCTGCGCTATCATGTACTTGAACATTGGCGCGTTGCAGCCAAAGCCGTCGCCCGAGCTTATCGTAGCCAAAAGACGTGATCCGATCGGCAGTTGCCGTCACAACGGCGGGGACTGCAGCTCCGAGCGTGGGCGCTGTCGCCAAACGGGTAGCATAACGCGTTTCTCGCGTCACATTGCTATTGGCATCATAAGTCCAGTCTGTCCGAAACTGCTCCTGATCGACTTCTGAGGTCTTACGACCAAGCTTGTCATAATAGCTATGGACTGTGCGACCTTCCGCATCGGTCGTCCGCGTGACATTGCCCAAAGCATCATAGCTATAGAGCGTGCTCAAGGTGCGGGTTGCGACATTAAGAGTTGTCGTCGAGGTTCCCGACACCACGGTCGTGTTCAAGACCGCAGTAACCGCGTCAGGAACGCGGACCTCCGTGACACGGTTCAGCGCGTCATAGAAATACTGAGTGACCCGGAAATTGCCGACGCCAGTGGGCACAGCCCCTGTTGCATCCGCAGGCAGGGCCACTGGCGTCTCATAAACCCGTGTCTCGGTTACATTGCCATCCGCATCAAAGATGTTTTGGGTCAATATTCCAAGTGCTGACAGACTATGGCTGACCTGGTTGCGATTGTTGTACCAATAAAGTTGCCGCGCCCCGTCTGGGCTGCGCTTTTCAATCACATTGCCCCGACGATCATAAAAATACTGCTCGGTAGGGGCAAGAGAAACAGCGTTTGCTGTTCCGCTTGCAATTGTCTGACGGGCTTCTGAAATCTTATGGGTTAGCCTGTCAGCGGCATCATATTGGTAGGTGGTAATGCGTTGTTCGGCGAGGCCTGCAGCTTCTGTAACCTTGGTTCGATTGCCGCGGGCATCATACTCAAACCGGTTTATGATTGTTTGGCCTAAATGATTATTGACCGGCAATTGCTCGCTGACAACCAATCCCCGCCGGTCATAGGTATAGGTCGTGATACCGCCTAATTTATTGCGGCTTGTGAGCCTCTGCCCGAAGCTATTATAGGTATATTCTTCATAAGCCCCCAGTGCATCGGTAACCCGTGACAATCGACCGAGCCGGTCATAGGTATAGGTCGTGACATTATCATTGGTCGAAGTCGTGATGGTGGGCTGGGTATCCACGCTGGGGGTGCCGGCCAATTTGGTTATATGACGCGTGACCGTCGCGACTTCACCAAAGGCATTGTAAGTTGTTCGCGTCGCAAACCCTTCAGCGTCAATTGTCAGAACAACTTGGCCCGCTGCATCATAATAAGCGTAACTCGCATTGCCCCGCGCATCAGTGACTTTCGTGCCCATGCCAGCGGCGTCGTAGTCATAGGTCGTTGTACCCGCGAGGGCGTCGCGGACGGTCTTTACCCGACCCGCTTTGTCATAGGTGAAGCTGGTGAGCGTTGAGTTTGCATCGCCACGGGTGGCAACGTTTCCAAGCCCGTCATAGGTGACAACCTCAATCTGCGACTGCACACCACCCATGATGCGTTGGCTGTTCAGATACCGCCCAGCGCCATCATAATTGGTTAAATGCCTCAGCTCTCCTGTTTGGGTATAGGCGATAATATCCCACGCACGCAGGCCATTGGAATGATAGCCCGTATGACGGCGAGTGCCGTTAGCGTCCCATGTGTCGACCAATTGGCCGCGATTGTCATACCCAAAAGTTGTAACACTCGCCGTCCCTTTGGCTGCCGAGTTAACGGTATCAGTTGTCCAGACAGTGGCTAAATTGAGCGCCGTCGCAAACCGCCTTTGCGCAACAAGTCTAGCTTCAGCATCATAGTCAAATTGGGTGACAAAACCTTCAGCGTCCATCGTGAAACGGACATCGCCACGAGCCGCATAGAAGTTTCGAGTGACGCGAACATTGGCGCTATTGGTGACAACCCAAGTGTCAATATTGGTCTTCCACTGACTGGAAACGCCCATCGTAGACATGTTGATCAAAGTGGAAAATTGCCTGGTCTCCGTGACCCGGCCTTCACTGTCGTAGGTGTAGCCGACCACAGCACCATTTGCGTCAATGCTGTAACCCAATCGGCCCTGCACATCATAGGCAAGCCGGGTCGATCGATTATTGGCATTGTTTGCTTGGCTCGCAATTGCTGCTTTGACTGTTGCGACTGTGTAAGTGCTTAGGGCGGCAATTGGCGTGACATGTTCAATCGTTCGACGCGGACCCTTGAAGGCAAAGCCTGTATCCGTGCCGTCGAAATAAAGCGTTTCAGTTACACGGCCCAAGCCATCAATCGTAAAGCGCAATTGGTCCATGCTGTTATAGACATAACGCATGGTGACGTCGCGGCGGCTGTTTGGCGTGATGGAGGCGACTAATTGATCAAACGTGCCAGTTGCCCACAGCGTTGACCCGGCGATGGCCGCAAACCTTGTCTCAGCAATTTTGCGGCCTTTGCCGTCATACTCCATGCGGGTCAGCCCACCTGCAGCATCGAGCATCCCGATCAGCAATCCATCACGATCATAGAAGCTGCGGGTGACAGTGTCGCGACTTGTAGCCGCCGGAGTGTCAAGCACCGGCAAGATCGTCGCTGTTGGCGGCGTGGTTTTAAAGCCGGTTACTTGGGCTTGGGTTAGCTTGTTGAAATAGCCAAGCGTGGTGATCAATCGACCCGCGGAATCGTAGCTATAGGTTGTCGTTGATCCGTCGCCGATGATCTTTTGAACAACCCGCCCTGCCGCGTCATAGACGTGCCATTCCCAGATATCCATGGTGTGGGCGGCAGGCCGGACGCTGGCCAAATCCACTTCGCCATTTGGATCCTTCATGGTCGCACTGACGGTTATGCGATTATTGTACCGCGCTGTAGCCGCAACGCGGCCCGCCGCATCATATCGATATTCAACAACGGCACCGTCTTGGCTGATATCGGCGGCCTTGCGGCCCATTTTGTCATAGATGAAATAAGTCCAACGGTTTGTCGCATCCTTCAGGGCGCGCAGCTGGCCATTGCGATCATAGCTATAAGTGGCCGTACCCCCGGTAGTATTGGAGCCTGAATCCGTCTCTGAAATCAGTTCGCCAGCTTTGTTGTATGTCTTGGTGGTTACATAGCCTGAAGCTGTCGTGACCACAGTTTGGGTTGCGGCATTATTATAAACAATGGAGGTCGTGGCATTGGCCTGATCTTGGGTCGAGGTGAGACGACCGAGACCATCATAATAGAAATATTCCCAATTCTCGCCGACATTCTGGCGGAACCGCATCTGACCAAACTGGTCATAATGGGCGTGCTTTTGGTAATAGCCCTCGGTCAGGACCATGCCCTGACCGTAATAGGTCGTCAAAGTCATGTTGCCGCGCGCGTCATAGCTTGACGTGCGCATGGTGGTGCTGGCCCAATTACCACCAGCGGCGGTATCCACGCCCATCCACCAATTATACATCTCGACTTCAGTCGGGGCGGTGGTGCCGACAGGATAAAGGGCCGTATGGCTCTCGCCTACCTGAGGAATAGTGCCATCATCATTGTAAATATAGCGGGTGACGCGGCCTTGCGCGCTGATAGAATAAACCAAATGGTTTTCAACATCATACACAGATCGGCTGGTCAGTGTCGTGGTGGGGCCTGCCCCCGTCGACCCAGTAACCGTCTCCGTTAAAATGCTGTTGCGCGCATTATAAGTGCGGGTGGTAATTCTGCCCGTCGCATCGGTGATTTGAGTGGTGTTGCCTGCACTATCATATTGATAATGCGTGATCCCACCGGCCGCATCAGTGACCTTTTTAACATTGCCGTCCGTGTCATATTCAAAAACAACAGATTGCGCCGTCGCCCCTGTCTGCGCCGGCGGGGCCGTGATCTTGGTTAAGCGCCCAGCAGCATCTGTAAACAGGCTCGTCACATTGTTGCGCGGGTCGGTAACATCCGTGCGACCCGCCGTATAAGTGATAAGGGTGATACGCCGGTCGTCGGCAGCCGTGGCCCGTTGGCTAATTTGGGTGACCCGGTTCAGGCCATCATAAGTAAACTCAACTTTCGACCCATCCGTTTGATCAATCGTCTTAATCAGCCGTGTCGTGAGGTGATAGCCATAGGTCGTGACATAGGTTTTGCCGTCCGTGATCGCATTGTCATCGGGCGACAAATCAACCGTTACCGTCGTCAGGCGATTGGATGTGTCATAGCCATAGCGCACCCGCGTCAGTGTCTTTGCGCCGCCATAATAGAGGTCGGTATAACCCGTCCGCACTTGGGTCAGATTATTGCCGGTGAAGCTATATTCGACATATTCTTGATTGGCCGTCGTCACGCGGTTGAGATTGGCCCCGGTATACGTAAAAGTCAGCGCATTGCCGTCTAAATCGGCTTGGCGCGTAATCCGCCAATAGGAACCATAGGCCGAATAAGTCTCTGAGATCTGGCTATCACCGTCGGTCCATGTCCAGACCGAGGCGCTAAAAGTCAGACGGTCATGCGCGCCTGCGCCATCTGTCGTCCAATAGGCCATCACACCGCCAGGACCACTTCGATAGGTATAAGTGATCTCAGAGCCATCGCTGGAAACGCGCTTGACTGTGCTGCCTGCGGTATTGACGGTCCCCGTCAGGCTAAACACCCGCCGGTCAGTGCCCATGCGCCAATTGTCGCCATTCTCATCCAAAGCGCCAAGGCTATTGTAAGTCCGGTTGATGGCGGCATCGGGCCCACGGCCGACCAAAAACTCATCCTGCCGCGAGATTAAAAGATTGCCGGTGACGGCATTTAAGCTAACATTTTCACCGCTAAGACCCTTAGCGCCCGACCCAAGCACGCCCAAGCCGCCCAATGTCGCGCCAGACCCACGCTCAAAACCCGGACCTAATCCTGTGAAAATACTAACCATTCAACCCGCTCCCGCAGGTTAATTTTTTATGACAAAACCTGCATCATTTTAGTCGGAGGAAGTGGGGATTAGTTAAGCTGGGCACTGATTATTTTTCTCTGTAGGTTGTGGCAGTAATCATTTGCTGTGCTTGCACAACAGTATGATTATTTAAGGTTTTAAGCAGGCTGCGGTGTGGTGGGCGCACATCAGGATGCTATAGACATAGGAATTATAAAGGGTGCCATCATTGCCAACCTTGCCCATCTCTTTCCCGGCATAGCGATACCAATATTCAGCAGGCGCGCCGCCCCCAGTGCCACTGGCACTTTCCCAGCGCTTTACCACTTCGCCCATCAAATTGGTGGCATAATTGACCGTGCGCGAGCGACCGATCGAGGCTTGGGTCATCACCGCTTGGCCCGCAACATGATTATAGCTGAACCATGTATTGCCAGCCGGGCTGCCGGTTTGGGTGTGGTTGATGCTTTGCTGAACCGCGCCTTGATACCACGCGTAAGAAATGCGCTTCGCGCCGTAGGGTGCATTCCAGCCATGGAATGCACCATGGTCAAGCAATTCCTGAGTTCGTCGATGCTGGGCCTTAGCCAAAGCACTTGGAACGGTTCAAGGCCGCACTTCGCTTGCCTTGAAGCCGCCCTTCAATTCTTATTGCGCAAGATGCGGGGTCAAGGGGTGCAATCGGCTTCGCCGACACGCGAAGCGTGCCCCTTGACGCCTCATCTTGCGCGCACAAACTCGAATATTGCCTTTGCCTAGGCAGATCCTGCGGCAAAGGCGATCTAAGTGAATATCATAATCAAGACCGATGTGGTTGAGATGGTGCATTCCGGCCGGAATGCACCCTACGGCGCGAAGCGCATTGCTATCAACTCGTAAGAAATCGAATTTTAGGAAATCGTCCACGACTCACCACTTGCAGATCGACGGGCAGTTAAGCCCATGCCAAGATCTCCGAGCTCGGTGATTGAAAAATCCAATGCCAAGATAGTTCCGAGACGGACTAACTGCATGCGATCCATCCCATAATCACCATTTCCAGCATGAAACTGCCAGAGGCTTCCTCCATCTTCGTCATCCTCGTGACTGACTTCCAAGATTGGAAACCCATCACGAGTTATGTAAGTTGAAGTGACGACCATTGTATCATTTGAAATTTTGAAGCTGCTCATTTATTTGACTTTGCTCTGTTGTTTGCCCGTGTTCTTAGTTCAAGATTATTGATAGTTCTAGTGCCGCCTCTATCGACAGGGATCTTGTGATCAACCTGCACTTCGTTCGAAGGGGGCGTTATCCCTTTTATAGATTTGACAGACGGGACCATAACTTCACCAGTTACATCGTCCAGCAAAATACCGCCATTTGATTCCATATTGAGACGTTTCATTTCGCGAACCTGTCGAGGGGTAGGCTTTGTGCTAGCCAAAAGATTTGGAGGATCTGCAATGGTAGAATAATCAGGCTTCACATGTGTCAGGTTCTCAGCAGTCCCACCAACCTTCTTCAAAGTTCCGGCACCCGGAACGCCGGGGATTACGCCAGCCAAGAAGATGCCAAGCCCGGCCCAGCTGAAGTCCTGCGCCAAAGCGATGCCGCCGCTTATCTCCCCAGCTATTGGTAAGTTATCCACGAGAGCGCCAGCCGCAAATCGGGCCGATTCCGCGCTAGCATTTGCACGATTTGCCGCAAATGCCGCCCGCTGCTGCATCAGAGTTGGCGCTGCGGCAGCCTGAATGGCCGAGCCCGCACTGGCCGCACTAGACGCGACGGGTTCGTGGCGGACGCGTAGGCCAAGATTGCCAAAGCTTACATCACCACCGCTATAGACATCCCAACCTGCTGAATTGCCTATAAGCCTTGTAACCGTACTTTGGCCGGGCATGCGGAACCATATGCTCTCTGTTACGCTATTTGCAGCATGTCCAACGCCTTCAAAATGGAGGAGACCGTTTGTTGTTTTGATCGAGCGGGAATTACCAGAACCAATCGCGCCGCCACCTAAATTGTCGATCCCAACCTCAATCTTGCGGTCTTTTCCAAGGAAGCTTTTATTATAGGCTTCAATAGTTGCCTTCATCTCTGCTGCAGATTGATTAGGTTTACCTCCTAGCACCAAATCCAAGAGGGTTGGGATTTTCGGAATCTCCAATGGCTTCCCGCGAATAACCAACGGCTCCACCGTAACTTCGGCCTCGCTCGCCACAGGAGTTGGCTCTTCAGTTTTGGCGAATGTCTTGCTGAGCGCCCCCCCAATCTGTCGCCCAATCGCCCCTCCTAGAACGCTTGGTAGTGAGGCGATTAAATTATCCCCAAAGTCCGAACCTTGGATGAGCGACAGGGTGGCGGCTTGGCCCATGGCGTCGGCCATGCCGACATAGATGTCGCCTGCAATTTCTGATTTGGCGGTAAGGTTTTGCGCAAACTGAGTTCTGCCCACCGCTTGGGCCGCCCCAGCACCAACACCAGCTGCCGCAACCGCCGCCCAGCTGAACTTATCCTGCAGCCCCAAAGCAACGCCGATGCCTTGGCTGATGGCGCTGCTGGCGGCACCACGGATCATGGCCGCGCCAATGGATTTGCCGCCTATGTCGCCCATACCCCCGCCGACGGCTCCGCTGATGAAGGCCATGCCAACCGATTTCCAGTTGAACTTATCTTGAATACCGGTGGCCACGCCAACAGCTTGGCTAACAACAGAGCCCGCTGCTGCTGCAAGGCCATAGCCGATGCCAGTCGCGGCGACGGCAGCAGCACCAGACAGCGTCGCAGCCCCCGTCGCGGCCTTAACAAGGGCAGTTGCAAACTTCGCCGCCGCGCCTTTTGTGATGACGGTCACTGCAATCGCAATCACCACCAGCAAAATAGTGCCAATCATCCCACACTTCTGCTTCTTCGGTGGGGCGGCTTGGGGTGAAGTGGGGTTGACGTCGCCGAGGGTGTCGGCTGGGTCGGTGGGGGTGATGGTGGCGGCGTTATAGGTGTTGCGTATCACGCCTGCTGGAATGCGCAGGGTCTGGCCGGCCGATAGGGCCGCATCGCCCGACAGGCCGTTGGCTTGGGCGAGCTTATACCAAAGACCGCTATCGCCCCACAGGCTGGCAGCGACGGCTTGCAAGGTTTCACCCCCGCGCGCCGTGATCGTGCCAGCGGCCGAGCCCTGATTATAGCTGGAGATGCCCTCTAGGCGTGAACCAAAGTCGGCCTCTGGCGTGCCGCCGGTCCTCCCAAACTCAAAAGCGCCTTGGCCTGCTTGGGTTTGGCGTTGGGTGATGCTGGAGATATAGGAATTATACAAGGTGCCATCATTGCCAACCTTGCCCATCTCTTTCCCGGCATAGCGATACCAATATTCAGCAGGGGCACCGCCCCCTGTGCCACTGGCACTCTCCCAGCGCTTAACCACTTCGCCCATCAAATTGGTGGCATAATTGACCGTGCGCGAACGACCGATCGACGCTTGGGTCATCACCGCTTGGCCCGCAACATGATTATAGCTGAACCACGTATTGCCAGCCGGGCTGCCTGTTTGGGTGTGTCTTTGTTTCGGTCGCTGAAGAGGGGGATGAGCTTGGCTTCAAGGAGTTTTGCGCAGAGTTTTCAGGCGAAAGATGCCTGTTTATGCATCATCATTGCTTTGGCAGGAGGCTCCTCACAAACGTCAATGATGTAGCCCGCTCAGGACAGACTCAGACCAAACATACATAACAGGTCCGGAAGTACGTGGCAGGAATTGCCGACATTCGAAGTCAAAGGTTATCCCAATACTTATCGCCTTGCGACGCAAGGTATTCCTCCAGAAATTGGGAAAAGGAATCTGCCACACGGGGCCATTCACGTCGGCAGTCGATCGGTAACTTTATCAAGACAGGAAACACGCCTTTTTCAGCTTCAGCGCAACTTATAACTAACTGATCAGAATCGCCGTAAAACTCGCCTATCACATAGTCATCCTCACCAAGTTCCCCATCTAAATCATTTCGCTCTATTAATGTTGCTGCTATCACTTCTGCTGGCGAAAACAATTTCAGACCCCATTGCCCAAATTCTTTGTCTACAAACAAATCAGCGCTCTCAGCAATTTCCCAGAATTCAATTAGGTCTGCGCTCAAAGCTACTCTCGAAATTTCGTGGAAATCCGCCGGAACTGGCGCAATCGAACACGACAGTAGGAAGCCGCACTCTCGACCACGGTGAAAGGCTTTTTTTGGAGTTGACCATGTCTCAAGCTCTGTCACAAGCGCGTTTATCGATCTCATAACCCCGGAAACCTCTTCCAAAACGAATTAAGTTCTTTGTGCGTTTTTCTGGCGACAGGTGTCAAATTCCAAAAGTCATTTGTTCCGCCATATTCTCGAGGCTTTATATGATGAATGTCATAATTGCTCCATCCACCTTCCGGATCAGCGTACCCGCGTTTGTACCATTCGGAAATAAAATCTCGTCGCTGAACCGAGCCCCATGCCACTCGATTAGCCTTAGGTACGATTGGGCCTATATCTGCAGGCAGCATGATTGGTCGACCTGTCCTCATATCTATTACCTCAGGATAGAGTGCAAGTAATCCTTGGATCCTGCCATGTGCCCCCAACGCCCCAAGCTTAACAGACCCCAGCGCAATGCCTGCCAACCAAGGCAAGCCCTCGCCGCCTGACCTTGCAATTTCAGAACTGTAACCGACAGCTTCAAACCGCTCTGTGGTTTTTTGGACTACCTTCTCATGCGCAGCACCTAAGCCTAATCCGGCAAAGAATCGTACCGGGCCACCAGCAATGGCCATCCCAAATTCAACTGTAGTCAACGCAGCTCTTGCACCGGGCGTTCTGTCCACCCAGGCACCGACTTCGCCCTCAACTCTGCCTTTTAGGCGGCCTGCCAAAACACCTGGGCGGTCAAATAAGCCAAACGCGCGGCCATACTTGCGTTCACCATAAACCTCGATGATCTCGACAGAACCGTCGATTGAGCCAGTGGCTGCATCCGAAGCAGCAGTATCTACAACCGGTTTTGCAAGCAAAGCCCTTGCTGCTTCTTGCTGGTCTTGTGGATAGAAGGACATGGCCTGGTCCATCATCCGCCGCTGGATGGCAGTAGCGCCCGCAGTATCACCTTTCCAAGCCAAGCTACGTGCTTCAGCAGTATTATTAGACCATTCTTTCATTACTTCATCTAGGCGGGCTCGTTCTTCAGGTGTCAAATTCGGATTGTCAGCTAGAATTTTTAGGCCCGCGCTGTTCGCAACATTCGCTGGACTGTAGGTAAGTGGTGAAAGCGCGACATCCAGCAAAGAGGGTCCCTTACCCCCACCTTCAGCGAGGTAGCCGCTAATCGCATTACCAAGCACGGAAGGTAAACTTGCGCGGATATTGTCTCCAAAGTCAGTGCCTTGAATCAGCGACAGGGTGGCAGCTTGTGCCATCGCATCCGCCATGCCGATTGCAAGTCGCGACGATATTGCTTGGGTGTTGATGCCACTGGAGCCCATTGCGCCGCTGACAGCACCACTTACACCAGCACCAACGCCAGCCGCTGCCACAGCAGCCCAGCTGAACTTATCCTGCAGGCCGAGCGCGACGCCAATGCCTTGGCTAATGGCGCTCGATGCCGCGCCGCGCAGTGCCGCACCGGCCATAGACTGCGCCGCTCCCATTACCTTCGACACGCCTCCCCCAACGCCGCCGCTGATGAAGGCCAATGCCACGCCTTTCCAGCTGAACTTCTCCTGAATACCCGTCGCCACGCCAACCGCTTGGCTGACAATGGAGCCTGCCGCTGCTGCAAGCCCCCCGCCAATGACCGTTGCTGTCGCTGAGACGGTTGCTCCCCCTGCAACCGCGGCCGCGGTCACCGCTGTTGCCCCCGCTGCCGCCGTCATATTCGCGACCGCTGCAATCAGATGGGGTGCCATGTGCCAGGCCACGACCACAGCAATCACCACCAACAAAATCTGCCCAACCACCCCACACCTTTGCTTCTTCGGTGGGGCAGCTTGGGGTGAGGTGGGGTTGACGTCGCCGAGGGTGTCGGCGGGGTCGGTGGGGGTGATGGTGGCGGCGTTATAGGTGTTGCGTATCACGCCTGCTGGAACGCGCAGGGTTTGGCCAGCCGATAGGGCCGCATCGCCCGATAGGCCGTTGGCTTGGGCGAGCTTATACCAAAGACCGCTATCGCCCCACAGGCTGGCGGCGACGGCTTGCAAGGTTTCACCCCCGCGTGCCGTGATCGTGCCTGCGGCCGAGCCCTGATTATAGCTGGAAATGCCCTCTAGGCGTGAACCAAAGTCGGCCTCTGGATTGCCCCATTGTCTGCCATTTTCAAACGCGCCTTGCCCTGCTTGGGTTTGGCGTTGCGTGATGCTGGAGATATAGGAATTATACAAGGTGCCATCATTGCCCACCTTGCCCATCTCTTTCCCGGCATAGCGATACCAATATTCAGCAGGCGCGCCGCCCCCTGTGCCACTGGCACTTTCCCAGCGCTTAACCACTTCGCCCATCAAATTGGTGGCATAATTGACCGTGCGCGAACGACCATCACTGATCGACGCTTGGGTCATCACCGCTTGGCCCGCAACATGATTATAGCTGAACCACGTATTGCCAGCCGGGCTGCCCGTTTGGGTGTGATTGATGCTTTGCTGAACCGCGCCTTGATACCACGCGTAATTGTAGGTGGTGGTGCTGTTGGAGTGGTTGGACCAGTTTTTGTGTGAGTTTGACGTCACACTCATCACTTGGCCTAGGGCATAGGCCCCACCCTGCCATGTGCCACCATAATCATAATTGGTGGTGGCGCGGACGATGTCATTACCTTGGCGGGTCTCCGAATAGGTCGACGAGACCCTGCCCGCCGCGTCATAGGACGTGGTTTGGTCATAGGCCATCGTCCAGCTGTCCGGGGCGGTGTAGTCGATCTGGCGGGTTTGGCGGCCCGCCACGTCATAATAGATCAAGGCAACGACACCGCCGGGCCCTGTTGGGGTAGGAGAGCCATAATTGCCCGAAACTTGGCGTACTTCTGTCAGGCGCCCGCCCGCATCATAGGCATAATCTTCCCGGAATGCGGCGGTGAAGCTGACATAATAGCCACCGGGATAGCCGCCTGGCTCAGTATAATAATAGTTCTCATAGCCATTATAGGCGTTTGGATCGACCCAATTGGGATCATAATAATTCCAATCGACGATCCATTGCGACCCGGTATAGGCGCGCAGGGTCGTGGACCGGTCGCCTTGGGCATTATAGAAAATGTCGGTGCCCGAATGGCCGCGGACAATCTGGCCATTTTCGAGTTGGCCCTTATCAGTCACGACGCGGTTCATGCTGTCATAGCGATACCAATGATCGTGATAGACCTGTACGGTCGGGGACCCGGCATTATTCAGTGACCAGTTGGCACCCCACGTGCGGCGCACATTGCCCGCCGCGTCATAACGGTAATAGGTATGTGCGCCGGCGACATGCCCGCCATGTTCTTGCCACAGCGTGATGCGGCCCAAGGCATCATATTGGGCGCTCTGGTTTTCATGCGTCTCATTGACGTTGTTGATCGTGTACCAAGTCCCGTAGCCATAGTCATTGGCAATGGCTTCTTGACCGGTTCGGTAGGTCCCTTGATGGGTGACATTGCCGGACGCATCATAATGATACCAAGTCTCCCGGCGGGTCGTATGGGCACCCTCATAGCTCCAAGAGGTGAAATCCACATATTGGCTGCGCATCTTTCCGGTGTTCAGCCACGTGAAGTACATCGGCGTGCCACCGTTACGCATGGTCATGCGGCCGGCAAGGTCGAAATGGGTGGCGGAGTGATTGCCACCCATATCAATCGTATAGGTGGTGCGGCCGAACAAATCGGTGGATTCTTGATTGGTGCGGCCATTGGCGTAAGTGGTCGTCTTCGTCCACCCACCCATATGGCCCATGCCATGGGTCACAAAATTACTGATGAACTGATAGCTGGTCCAGGTATGGTCTCCGCCCGCCGCATTTTGCAGCACGATGCGGCCTTGTGCGTCATAACCGATGAAGCTGCGCGCCTCCCAGGGCTGGATTGAGCTCCAACGCTCATACACTTGGCCGATGCTGTCATAGGCCTGCCATTGCCACATGCCAGCTTGTTCGGTGGCGGTCAGACGGCCCATCTGGTCGTAATACATATTGGTGATGCGGCCGCGATCATTAACCACGCGCAGATCGCCATGCATGTCATAGGTGCGCGTTTCGCTGTTGCCGTCCGCATAGAGCGTATTGGTGATCAGCGCCTCTTTGCCATCATAACCCGTGCCACCCATCAAGGTGTAGCGCGTTAGGTTACCATTGGCGTCGCGCTGGCCGACGAGGCGGCCGGAGGCATCATAATAGCGATGCTCAGTCGGTCTCGCCCAGCTTTCAGAGCCATTTTCATGCGCGACAGTTACATGGGGGCTCTCGACCTTAATCTGGCGGCCCATAGTGTTATAGGTATAGTCGATCCGATTGCCGCGCGCGTCCTGCTCCCAAGCGACTTCGCCAAAGGCTGTGTAGCCACGGTGGGTGTGAACATGTAGACGGTAATTCGCGTTCATTTCACGCTGTGGCTCAATCACCTCAACTGCCAAGCCCCGACCATCAAAACGGGTGATGGTAGCGGTCACGCCATCGACGAAATTGTGGCGCATCGCATTGCGATCCCCGCCCCAACGATCCATGACCCAATCGAGGCTTTGCCCGCGAATATCCATGCCCTCGGAGGCGATCATCAAAGTCTGATTGCCGCGCCCGTCATAGACGAAGTAGCGCTCTACGCCATCGCCCGCATTGCTGCGGAACAACCGCCCCGCATTATCATAGGCAAACTTCTCGGTGTAGACATTGTTGATGCCACGCTGCTCCACATCGCCATAGGCGTTATAGGTCATCATGGACGTATCTAGGTCGCCCTCGGCGATGCGGCGTGACCAGCTAGACCCATTCCACTTGGCCATGCCGGTCGCACTCACACGACCGTCGGCATCATAGTCGGTAGCGATGGCTTCATAGACACCACCGACCCAATGCTGGTGGCGCCAATATTCTTGGCGGGTCACGCGACCTGCGGCATCATGCACAAACTTGCGTTGGTTCCCGGTTGAATCGGTCGAAACTTCGAGCAAGCCGCCTTTGCTATAGGTGTAAGTGGTTGTGCGGCCAGCCGTCCCTCCCCAGCCCCACTTATGCGTGCGGACAAGATTTCCGAGGCCGTCATAAAGGTAGGTGAGCCCGATATTGCCGGAGCCATCAAGCGTATTGACGGCACCCTTGTGCTGCTGGGTTAAGCGCCCAAAATGGTCATAGGTGTTATAGGACCAGTCGCCGGTGGCTTCATATTTGTAGGTGACCTGACCGAGGCCGTTATAATAATAATAGATGGTAGAGCTGCCCATGGCCTGGTTTCCATGGAAGTCATGCACCAGCACATTATGGCGGTGCAACCACATTCTTCGGCCCATTTTGTCATAGCCAAAGGAAGTTACCCGGTCATCTAGCGTATGATGGACATTCCAAGTCGAAACCGCTTGGCGGCGCTCAGATAAAACATTGCCGTTGGCATCGTGTGTCCAATCGGTCCGGAACGCACCTTGGTCGACTTCTGCGGTCTTGCGCCCGAGCTTGTCATACCAAGCATGCACATGATGACCGTCCGCGTCCGTGGTGCGGGTGACATTGCCCATCGCGTCATATTGATAGCTAACGACCAGCTCACGCCATTGAACCGATAAGGTGTCGCCATTCATCTGCGCCGTATGGACCGGCCCCGTGCGGGTTTCGATTACACGGTTCAAATTGTCATAGACATAACGGACAGAGCGGAAGTTGTTGCCGCCAGCGGGCGGCATGACGCGCGCGTTAGCAAGTACACCGACCCGGTCACCATAGACGCGTGTTTCGCTCAACGTACCATCAGCACCGTAGAAGTAGCGCGTCAGCGTACCGCCATTGCTGATTTCATGGGTGACTTGGTTCGAGAGATTGTACCAACGCAAAGTGCGCTTGCCGTCGGCTGCCGTAATTTGGGTGACATTGCCCCGTCGGTCATATTGGTAAGTCTCAACCGGCTGGATGACACTGCCATTGTCCGTGCCATTGGCAACCACCAAACGTGCATCGCTCTTCTTGGCAATCAAGCGGTTGCCCGCATCATATTCAAACCAAGTATTGCGCTCCTCAGCGAAGCCTGCGGCTTCAGCCTTGCGGGTCATATTTCCGCGGCTGTCATATTCGAAATTATTGTGAATATGCCATGACTTGCGATTACCGGCGCTATCAAACGTGTCGATGTTGAGTTGTTCTTGGGTCAGAAGCCCGCGTTTATCATATTGATAATAGGTCCAGCCACCGAGCTTGTTGCGCATGGCGCTGCGCTGACCAAACGAATTGTACTGGTAAAGCTCTTGATGGCCCTCCGCATCGGTCATCACCGTGACGCGGCCAAGCTTGTCATACTGATACTGGGTGGTCGCGTCGAGGCCATGATCACTCACGGAAGGCTGCTGCCCATTGCCGCCGACGCCGTTTGCACGGTTCATAAAGCGTTTGACGGACGCTACTTCCCCAAACCCATTATATTCGGTGCGGGACAAATAGCCCTCGGCATCCAGATTGGCGATCACACGCCCCGTGCGGTCATAATAGGTGTAGCTATCATGGCCACGCGCGTCGCGGGTGCGACGCTGCTGGCCTGCGGCATCATAGTGATATTCCGTTACGCCACCATTGCCATCGGTGACGCGAGAGACACGCCCAGCGCGGTCATACTCATAACGTGTGTAAACTGAATCGGCGTCATGAATGGAGATGACTTGGCCTAGACCATTGTAACTATAATTCTTCTTCCAAATCCAACTTCCGGGCCCGGAGCCGGTTCGGCCATTGGTGGCGCTCGTCCAAATCACGCCCTGATTGTTTGATGGCGTGCCCCGGTACAGGACGAAGTTGCCATCATCTTGGATCGCGATGAAAGTTGGACCATTGGCGGAGCCAGCCGTGCTTGTGTACCAAATCGGAGTTGGGCCTTGGCCTGCCTGATGTCGGTAAATGACGAGATTGCCATCGTTTTGAGCATCAAGCGTGTAGGTCGCCCCAATCACACTATCTCGGACGCCATTTGACCAGATTAGATTGCCGTGGTGATAGATCTGCAGCTCACCTTGCGCAGAAAGTCCCATTTGGTAAGCCCAATTGGGTGATATCAAACGATGATTAGAGTTAAGCTTGGTAGTGGAGCTGTTTCCGTACCAGCCATAGGTTTCAAGCTCATTATTGGTAACAAGCTCATGCTTCAACCGGCCAGCTTGGTCATAGATATAATGAACCCGGCTTTCGCCATCCTGCCATGCCGCGCTAATCTCCCAAGATTTTAGGCCCGTGTGCCAATAGCCCTGCCAAGTCCGATTACCATTCTCATCATAAGTTTCAACGGCTCGACCCAGACCATCATAGCCAAAATAGCGATCGACTGCGGCACCCTTATTGGTGTTCCAAATCTCATGGAAACTCCACCAGTCTTCAACCGGCACTTTATTGGCAAAGCGCTGTTGATGGGTAACGCGTCCTTCGGAATCGTGATGAAACACGGTGACGAAGTTTTCGGCGTCTACAGTGGCGCGCAAATCACCGCGGGCGTTATAGTAGTTGCGTTCAACCCGCGCAGATCCCATTCTGGCATCTACCCAGACACCAACCATGCCCATCCATTGATAGTCCTGCCCCATCGTACTCATATTGATGGGCTCGGCAAAGCGCGCAGTGCGGATTACCCTCCCGCCGGCATCATGCTTGAAATGAGTGACCTGAGACTCAGCATCGACCGTATAAACTAATTGGCCCTTCTCGTTATAAATGTTCCAGTTGATCCGATTATTACTATTCTCAACATGCTGGGCCATAATACTTTGCACGGAGGCATAAGAAAAGTCGCTAACAGAACTCGGCAACGCTACCGCGTGTTGAATGATCCTGCGCGGCTTACCGATCGAAAACCACTGAATGTTATCCCAATAGCGATACTCTGTTACGCGCCCCGCACCATCAATCTCATAACGAAGCTGATCCTGCCCATCATAGACCCAGCGCAGAGTCACATCGAGGGAGGCATCCTTCGGAACCGTGTTGAAAATCTGGTCTAACGTGCCATGAACCCGTGTCCAGTTATCGTCAGCGGCGAAATTCACATAACGATGCTCTGCAATCTTTCGACCTTTGCCGTCATACTCAATGCGCGTGAGGCCACCATCTGGTGCCAAACTTCCGATTAAGAGGCCATCACCGTCATAAAAGCTTCTGGTGAGTGTATCGAGGGCATGCCAGCTGGGCGTGTAGGCTACAGGCAAACCACCTGCCATATAAGATTGGATCGTCGAAGCCGGGACCGGGTTGCCATAGCCGAAAGTCTTGATCAGTCTGCCAGCATTGTCATACTCATAGCGCGTCGTTGAACCATCACCCATAATGGTTTGCACAACTCGACCTGCCTGATCATAAACCTTCCATTCCCAAATATCATAGGGATGAGCCGGCGGCCGCATCTGACTGATTTCAAGTTCAGCATTAAGATCATTTAAAGTACCAAGCTGGCCTGCAGCCCAATGGGTATAACGCGCTGTCGCAACAACCCTACCTGCGGCATCATAGCGGTATTCCACCATGCTACCTTCGCCACCAACATCAGCGACTTTGCGGCCAGCACGATCCCAAACATGATACATGGACCGCCCGGTAGAATCGATACTGCGGCGCAAATTGCCAGCGTGGTCATAAAGGAAAGTGTCAGTCCCTCCATGGACGTGCCAGCCACCGTCGGTTTCAGAGATCAGCTGTCCAAGTTTATTATAAACAGAAATGGTCGTCCCACCCGCCATATTGGTGACGGTCGTCGTTGTCGTGGCATCATTGAACGCAATGGTAGTTTGGCCCGAGATCGGATCGATTTTGACGACCACACGGCCTAAGCCATCATAGACATAATGCGAGCTATTTTCTGGTGCCGTCCATTCTTGGATTACACGACCCGAATGATCGCGGATGAAAAAGCTATGACTATAGCCTTCGGTATTGTTCCACCATCCAGCTATCGCTAACGGCATGCCCCAGCGAACAATCTCTGACACATCTCCCCGAGCGTCATAGCGAAATTCTTCAAATGTCGTTCGGTCGTAACTTATCCCCGCCGTGGCGATCCAGTTATATAAGTCAGTGGCGGTCGGAACATGCGTCGACCCTGGCATGTACTGATAGCCAGAAAAGCCACGTTTCCAATTCAGCAATCCATTGGAATAATAGCCATACTGGGTGACGCGCCCCTCGGAGGTGACTTCAAACTCCAGGCGGCCGGCACTGTTATAAACCAGACGCTTTGTGAGTTGCTCTGTGGGACCATTTGACCGTGTTCCCCAGGACCGCTCAGCGACAAGGCGATTGGCGCTGTCATAATCATAAACAGTGCCGCGGCCAGTCGCATCGGTCGTCGAAGTGGTGTTACCACGGGCGTCATAGGCAAACGTGGTCACACCTCCAGTAGCATTGGTTGTGGAAATCAGATTTCCATCACCGTCATACTGAAACGTTGTTGTTGGTCGACTTGCCCCATTAACTGGCTCTGGCGCGAGGAGTGCGGTCAGTTGCCCAGCACCATTGTGATTTAGAACTGTACGATTGCCGCGTGGGTCAATGATGTGGGTGCTATCGCCATGATACTCGAGACGGGTTTCACGATAGCTGCCATCCCCAGCATGATTGTGAATCCAATTAATTCGCCCAGCACCATCATAACCAAACGAATTCCAAGACCCATCGGTCTGGCCAATGGCCGCAATTTGGCGCGACGAGCCGTAATAATGGTAGGTCGTCACGTAAGTGCCGCCGCCCTGCCCATCGCTTCGCGTTAGATTGACATGGACGTGCTGCAAGCGGGCTAACGTGTCATAGCTATATTGAGTCGATGTGCGCTGCTGGTTCTGGCCGGTCTGCGTATTGAAAAAGCCGGTCACGATCTGAGATAAATTGTTGCCGGCCCAGTCATAACGGATCCAGCCACCGTCAGAGGTCGTTGTCTGATACAGGCGTCCATCGGCGTGATAGGCGTAAGTCAGTGTACTTCCGTCAATATCAATCTGCTGGTGCATACGCCAAGTGCCACCACCAAAGTCATTATAAGTCTCACGCTTGTTTGAGCCGCCTTCAATCCAAGTCCATTGGTTGCCATTGAATTGCAGCTCGTCATGGGCTCCGCCACCGTCCGTGGTCCAATAAGACCACCGCCCTGCCCGCGCACTATAAGTGTAGGTCACATCCGAGCCATCCGCGGAAATCCGACGAATGGTGGAACCCACCGAATTTACGCCACCCACAAGACCCAAAATCCGGCGATCGTCATGAATACGCCAATGGTCACCACTTTCTTCAATCGCGCCTTGGCTGTTATAGGTCCGCCCCATCGAGGCATCGAGGCCACGTCCGACCAGAAACTCGTCCTGACGCGAGATAACAAGATTGCCCGTGCGCGCATTGACCGAAACCGCGTCACCTCCGCGGCCCACCAATCCACCGCCAATTAGGCCCGCTGACCCCAATGCCGCCGCTGAGCCGCGCTCTAGACCTGCTCCAAGACCTGTGAAAAAGGCAACCATCTCAAATCCCCGTCTCAATCGGCGGGTGTTACTTGCGTCATTCACTCCTTACGAACTTCAGCAAGCAAACACCAAATATTAACTAACAAATCGACGGATTTCGGAGAAAGTTTAGCGCGCGCGTCGTTTTTTTTTCACAATAAAGTTCGGTGATAGCTCCCGGCCTTACGCTTCAATCCAATGGCTTATTCAGCGTGGGTTTTAAGGACAGCAAAGCCGGTTTTGAGCTTCCCTTGACCACTGCCGAATGCGGTTGCGAGCCCTGACTACTGGTTGTAGCCTTTAAGGATTAATTTACTAAGTTTAGCGGGCCAAATCGCCTCCAAAACATACCATTAAGGATCTTACATGGGCTCAGACTCCTTTATGTTCCTCATGAATGAAATGCTCTGGGTCGCCGCACTGGTGGCAGCGCCAATTCTTATCTCTACCTTGGTGGTCGGCGTCCTGATCAGTGTGATTCAAGTCGCCACGCAGATCCAGGAAATGACGATTAGCTATGTGCCAAAACTTGCCGTAGCCGCGTTAATCCTAATCCTTCTCGGTGGCTGGATGATGGGTCGCATCGGCGAATTTGCCCGACAATCCTATGCCTCTATCTCCACCATCCGATAGGCAATTCATCTCGATGTTGCCGTCCCTCTTGCCCCCTTCCCTTCCAGTCTTGGCTTTTGTCTTTTGACCGATTTTGTGGCCTTTGCTGAAGCGACTTTGCTCTGCAGCTTACGTCTAGGCCCCAGTCTGGCAGGCGCTGGACCATTTGGTCTGATCCGCATTCCCACCACCGTCCGTGTTTTTTTAGCACTTGGTATTGCAGGGGCCATGATGGGTGCGAATCCGGATCAAGTGGCGAATTTTGCAGTCAAGGACGGCAACTTTCTCTTGGCCGCCCCGGGCGAGCTATTTATCGGGGTCCTAATCGCCCTCGCCTTGCATTTAGCATTTAGCGCCGTTCAATTTGCCGGACGCATTGTCGACCTCCAAGCAGGCTTCGGGATGGCCCTACTCGCCGACCCCAATTTACGTGGGCAAATGCCGCTCGTCGGCTCCCTCATGGCCTATGCCTTCGCAGCCGTGTTCTTTTCGACAAGTGGACCAGCCGATCTTCTGGCCATATTCGCGCGAAGCTTAGAAACCCTGCCGCTTGGGTCGGCGTTTGAACCCCCGGGGCCCGAAGCCATTTTAAGCCTTTGGAGTGCTGTCACACTCCTCGCCTTGGGACTGTCTGGCCTTTTGCTTCTGGTCCTATTCCTCATCGACATCTCCATCGGCCTGATGTCACGAACCTTGCCACAGATGAATGTGCTTATGCTTGGCTTTCAGGTCAAAACGCTCGCCGTGCTCATTCTTCTGCCACTAACGATTCCAACCGCAAGCGCCCTTTATCTGCGTATCATTCGCCTAACCTTTGAAACCACTGCAACTTGGTTTGGAGGCTAGATTATGGCTCAGCAGGGGGTGGAGGAAAACAAAACAGAAGAAGCAACGCCACACAAACTCAACAAGGCGAGAGAGCGCGGCCAAGTTGCTCGCGGGACCGACCTTGGCTTCTTCTCGACAATGCTCGCCAGCGCGGCTCTTTTGTTGATTTTCGGCACGCATCTAAGCACCTTGTTAAGCAATGCGATGGCCCAAGCGCTACTCTCTATTCCGGCCGCAAGTGGGACTTCTCAAACAATCTCCATTCTCATCGCCCAACTTTCAGGTCCAGCCATTCAAATCGTCTTGCTCGTTGGATTTGGCGCGGCGCTCTTTGTTGCGTTGCTCGAGGTGGTACAATTGCGTGGCCTGATCTTCAGTACACACCCCCTAAAGCCCGACTTTAGTCGCCTCAATCCCATGCAAGGCCTAAAGCGGCTATTCTCCGTTCGCATGCTCAAAGAGACACTCAAAGCCGTCGCAAAGCTCGGCCTCTATGCCGGTTTTAGCGGACTCGCCATTGTCTTGTTCGTATCAGGCGGCCACCTCCAAGTGGGAGGTGCCGAACTGGGGCAAGCCATGTATGATGGGCTTCTGACGCTAATCACCGTCTTTGCTGCCCTCGCCCTTCTGTTTACCGCGATTGACCAAATCATAGCTCGGAGCGAATTTGCCAAAGAAATGCGGATGAGCCGCAGCGAATTTGAAAGGGAGCACAAGGAACACGAAGGCGAGCCGCGCCAAAAGCAAAAAAGGCGACAGCTTCACGCTGAATATGCCAAACAGACACGCCAATTAGAAGGTCTTCCAGGTTCTGACCTTTTGATTGTCAACCCACAACACATTGCGGTCGCACTCGCCTATGATCCAAGCGTCATGGAGGCACCCAAGATTGCCGCCTTCGGCCGCAATCAATTTGCTCTCATGCTGAAAGCGCGCGCCGCCGTGCTTGGGATACCAATTATCACAGATCCTGCACTTGCTCGTGCTCTCTATGCTGGCGCTGAAGTCGGCCAGTCCATTCATCAAGCCCAATTCATTCCCGTCGCGCACCATTATCTGCGTCTGCGCGAACACAAAAACAATCCGGAGCCAACCCATGTTCACTAGCTTTTTTGCCCGCAATCGAGAGCTAGCACTTGTTGTGTTGATGCTCATGATTCTGACGGTTCTGTTCGCGCCCATCCCGACGACCGTTTTAGACTTAGCCCTCATCATGAATTTTGGGCTTAGCCTTGCGATCCTTCTCTTGACTTTCTATGTCGCAAAGCCAGTCGATTTTTCGACATTTCCGTCGTTGCTTCTCATCGCAACCCTCTTTCGCCTTGCAATCAATATCGCCTCGACACGCTTGATCTTGACTGGCGGCGACGCTGGCGAAGTCATCGCGGCTATTGGTACTTTCTCCATTTCCGGCAATTTCGTGGTCGGGCTCGTTGTGTTCTTCATACTCGTGATTGTGCAATTTATTGTCGTAACTTCAGGTGCTCAGCGCGTCTCTGAAGTGGCTGCACGCTTTACCCTCGATTCCATGCCAGGTCAGCAAATGAGTATTGATGCTGATCTCAATATGGGCCTCATCAGCCAAGAGGAGGCCGTCAAACGCCGCCGCAATCTTGAGAAGGAAGCCTCTTTCTATGGCTCGATGGATGGCGCTAGTAAATTTGTGAAAGGCGATGCCATCGCAGGCATCATCATCGTCTTCATCAACATCATTGCAGGCTGCATTATTGGCGTCGTCAGTATGGATATGACCTGGGGCGAGGCGGTGCAAACCTTCTCGCTTCTCACCGTCGGCGACGGCATTGCAACTCAAATCCCTGCTCTTGTTATCGCAGTCGCTACAGGCATTATCGTCACTCGATCCTCCTCAGACCGCGATTTGAGCACGGAAGTGTTTGCCCAGCTCTTGTCGGCCCCCAAAGCCCTTTTGGCTGTTTGTGGCATCTTAACGGCCATGCTGATGTTACCAGGCATGCCAAAATGGCCACTCCTTGTCATTGCAGGCCTGGCAGCGATCCTTGTCTTCAATTGGCAGAGATTGGTACCCGACCAGGCAGGTTTGGCACCCAAGATCGACCCACCAGATTCTGTCAGCGTCGGCGCAGAGAAGTTTCCTGCTATCGCCGTGCATTTTGGTCCGGCAATTTCAGATGCCTGGAAGGACCTCAATGTCGTCATTCTCGAACGCATTGAAAACCTCAGAGACGCCCAAGAACGCGATCTTGGCCTCGCGTTTCCCGCCGTCAGCTTGCGAGACGGGACTGGTCTAGGGACCTATGAATATGAAATCCGCTTGCTTGGAACACGTTATGCCCAAGGTGAGGTTCGGCCTGATCAGATACTCGCCCTGAGAACTGACGCAGATGCTGTCCAAAAGACGCTCGGCGGCATGCCAGGGATTGATCCAGCATTTGGTCTTGCAGGAGAATGGATTTCCAAACCCAATGATGGAAAGCTCGCCAATCTGCCTGTTGGCTGGACCGAAGTTGACGCCATCACTGTTTTCATCACCCATTTAGGCGAAGTCCTACGGGCCGAAGCCCCTGTACTTCTGACGCGTGCTGCCACAGTCAGGCTGCTAGAACGTGTTCGTGGCGATCAGCCGGGTCTGGTTGAAGAACTCATCCCCACACTCATGGCCGTCAGTGATGTTCAGAAGGTACTTCAACTGTTGGTCAGCGAAGGCGTAAAAGTCTCAAATATTGAGCTCATAGTGGAACATCTTGTTGATTTGGCTCGCACCGAAAAAGACGCAGCCAATCTCGTCGAGGCCCTACGCCAACGTCTAGCCCTCTCCATCTGCAACGCCCTAAGGGGTCGTAATAAGGACTTGGCAGTTCTTACTTTAGAACCACGCTTGGAGAATCAGATTGGGATGTCGCTAGCGCAAACTGGTCGCCGTGAAGGTCTACCCTTTGATGCTCGGCTAGCCGAAACACTACTCCGACGCCTTTCGGAAGAAAGCGCAAAAATGTCGCAAGCTGGTCGTGCCCCTGTCCTGTTGTGTAGTAGCGAGTTGCGCCGACCCATCCGCGCCGTGATGAAGCGCGCAGCCCCAAAGCTTGCGATCATTTCGGTAGCTGAGATCCCGCAGAACATCGAATTGACGGCCTTTGGCGTAGTCAACGCTGATCCAGAACAGCGTCAAAGCCCAATTCAATCCACTCAAACCACGGCTCAAGCCGCATCAGGCCAAGGATCCTCCACACCGACGCCATTCTCGGGAGAAGCGCTCGCATGAGCCAGTCTGACCGCACCCAACTCGACCAGCTTCTAGGCTATCTCAAAGTCGACCCTCAAAATGTCCCACTCCTGGAAGATACAGCGCAAGCCGCAGCCCTATGCCATGATGTAAAGACAACCAGCGCCATGGTTGAGCGCTTGAAAGCCTTTGGGCCCCTGTCACCAGCCATGCGCGCCCTTGAAGGCCGCTTGCTCATGGGCTCAGGCCGCTTTGATGAGGCGGTGCACCTCTACCGAGGTCTGCTTGAACAATTGCCACAGGATACCGGTGCGAAATCATCCTTGGCTTGGGCGCTTGTGCAAATTGGGCAGAATGAAGCAGCCCTTATTCATTTGGATGAAGACACTGTCGCTGTCTGGCCACAAGCCGCTGAGCTTCGGCTCAGGCTGTTGCATAGCACCGGCGCTTTTGAGCAAGCCGAAGCTGAACTAAACAGCCTACTTACCTTTCACCCTAGGCACGAAGGCCTCTTGGCCGCTGCTAGCGTGTTAGCGATTGACCTTGAAAATCCTGAGGTCGCCCGCGACCTTGCCCTTCGGGCGGGCGACCAGCCAGATGCCCATGCAACACTCGGCCTCTTAAGCTTGGATGGTGCCGAGATTGAAGCAGCCGACAATCAGTTTGATCGCGCCTTGCAGCAAAAGCCGGATTTGGCTCGCGCTTGGATCGGTAAAGGCCTTGTTGCGATGGCGCGCAATGCACCCCAAGACGCCCTAAAGCCCCTGCAGCGCGGCGCTGAGATATTCGGCGATCATTTGGGAAGCTGGATCGCCCTTGGCTGGGCTGAGCTCCTTAGCGGCGATCAAGCCAGCGCAGAACGAACTTTCCACCACGCCCTCGACCTCGACCGAAATTTTGCTGAATCGCACGGGTCACTGGCCGTGATTGAAGCACTCAAAGGCAATTTTGACACCGCACGCCGGGGCGTTGAGACCGCCATGCGACTGGATTCGAGCTCATTTGCAGCCGTATTTGCCTCTGTCCTAATCGCTTCAGCCCAAGGCAAAGAAGATGCCGCACAAAGAATCTTTGATCGGACACTCGACACACCCATTCAAGCGAATGGACCAAGCCTACGAGATATGATTTCCCAATTTGCCCGAAGCTCCTAGATAAAAGCCGTCGCCCTGGGTTCACTTAACGTAGCGCAACTGATTCAAAGTTGCCTGCAACAAATCATGGGCGTCGGTGTCTGCTTTGATCTGCTCATATATTTTGTCAATAATCGACTGAAACTGTGGATCGCTTGCGACCCGTGGGCCAAAATGATCAGCTAAAATACCAGCCAAGAGCAGGTGACCCGCCTCCCGATCCGATAAGCCTTGCGTTTCAAGGAGCGCACGGGCACGGCGAAGGGGTCGGGGGCCCCGCTCCGTACTGGGCTGTTGAGCCCGAAGCCCGCCATGGGCTTTCAGCTTGGCTGACAAGAGACGAATGAGCTGCTCTTGAGGGCTAATTCGAACCATGACGTCAGACCCAAACAGTTAGAGAGGCAGATGAGAACTCTGGTTTCAAGTTATGCTGCTCCAAGAACCAGAGGGGACGATCAGCTAGTGCAACTTTGTGCCGAAGCGCTGGAGCAGGAGAGAAGCCTCACTCAATGCCTCTGGTTCTGCAGCGGGCTGCAAGCCGTCTCCTTCGTCGCCTAGCTGCGCATCTTGATCCGCACCAAACCGTCTGTCTGGCTCAATGGCTTGATCAATCCGCTGAAGCAGTAAGCGCAAGTCATTATTGAGGGGCTCATTGTCCATATTCCTAGAAATCGCCGTCTGGAAGTGACTGCGAACGCCAGCAAAATCATCCCGGACAAGACAGCGCATGCCCTCCAAGACACTTCGCAAGTAATCGCCATCAGGCAGGCGGTCCAAGGGGCCCCAAACCTCCAGAGCACGTGCAACTTCACCCGAAGTCAAAAGAAAGAAGCCATATTGATAGCGCGCTAAAGCGAAATCAGGCGCAAGCGCGAGTGTTTTTGCAAATGCATCATGCGCTGCTACCAGCCTGCCAACAGCGACCAGCATAGAAGCCTGCAAGAAGGTCAAGCGCGGATCATTGGGGAATTTCGCGACCAAAGCATCAATGGCTTCCGCCGCCCCGGCATCGCCTTGCGCCATAAGTGCAACTGCTTTGGCCAGTGTTTCATCATCACATAGGTTAGTCTGCATCAATCAGTCCCCCTTATCCCGTAATCTGTCCTTAAGCTTGCCTAAGGCTGCCCGATGAATCTGCGAAATTCGCCCTTTTGAAAGTCCACGAGCTAAGGCCAGTTGGGCAAAGGGGACCCCTTCAAAATAATGTTGACGAATAACACTAAGTTCAGGCTCATCCAACTTCTGTGTCTCGGCCACAACGGCAAGCTGCAACTCGCGCACCGCTTCACCGCCATAGCGCGCCGCGAAATAATCCTTTGATACTGAAGCCTCAAGCTCGGCAACCGCTTGATCAGCCAGAATGCCAATCGCCAAACCCACCACAAGGTCTGAAAGAGAACCCAACAATGCCTCGACCTCAGGACTAGGCGGTGCTGAACGCAAGGAAGCCATTCTGTCCGTCAAGGTGCGCCGCCGCGCTGTATAAGCAGCAGCGGCATCGCTCGATTTAGCCAAGCCATCGCGAATAGCACCGCTGATCCGCCGACGGGCATAGGCTTGAAATGGAATGCCCAAGTCAGGGTTAAACCTATCAATAGCTTGTAAAAGCCCTTCGAAAGCAAGCTGCTCAAAATCTGAAATATCAAGACCATAGGGTGGATGCGTTCGAAACTGACTGCGTGCTACAGAGCGCGCGAGGCGCGTATATTCTCCAAAGAGACTTGCTCTCGCTTCCTTGTCTCCGTGATTGCGCCAGCGATACCAGAGCGAGGCAGAAACACGCTCACTATCGGTGATTAATCTCAAGCCCGCAGAACCCGCAGTCGAGACCTGACCGGGACCAGATATTTCGCGGGCCGCGCGCTTGGGCTCCATCAGCCAAAGCCCCCAACCAGCCCCCGAATTACAAGCGCCCACCCATCGATGAGAACAAACATCAGGACCTTGATCGGCAGAGAAATTGTAGCCGGAGGCACCATCATCATGCCCAGCGCCAACAAGATGCTGGCAACCACAAGGTCAATCAGCAAGAAAGGCAATAAGATCACAAAGCCGATTGAAAAGGCAACGCGAAGCTCATTTATCACAAATGCTGGCGCAAGCCTGAAGATATCGACATCCTCTGGCCGATCAGGCACGGCCGTCTTACTGAGGCTATACATGAGCTCAAGGTCACTATCTCGAACATGCTGAAGCATGAATTGCTTCAAAGGTGTTGCGCCCTGGATCAAGGCCTGCTCAACACCAATGGCCCCATTTAAAAGGGGCTGAATGGCGCTTTGATTGATCGTCGAAAAGGTTGGTCCCATCACAAAGACCGTCAAAACCACCGCCAAACTAACCAAGACTGTGTTGGGAGGCGTTTCAGGCATTGCGAAAGCGTGTCGGACCATCGCCAAAACAATCGCAATACGAACAAAAGCTGTCATACAAACAAAAATCGTTGGCAATACCGCCATTAGCGAGACCAATATGCCAGTCCGCAGCAACTGAGCATCCGCCAAGCCTGTTGAGGACACAGGCGCCGCACCGCTTGCCGCCGCGGCTTGTGCGACAGCCGCAGACGGGAGCAACGCAAAAGCCATCCAAGCTAGCGTCCAAATCAAGGTAAATAGCTTTGACTTGGACATCAGGCTGTTAACTCTGGCGGCTCTGGTGGACGCGCGCTCACTGCACACACCCCCCCGGCACCAACGACAATAAGCCAGTCCTCTCCGGCTAAGCGAACATGATGGGCACTCGCCCCTTGCGCCAATGGACGGCTCGCTAAAACCACCAGGTCGGACTGTGTGCCTTCCACAGGCCGCCCCAAACTCGAAACCCAGGCAGTAAGGCTATTAGGGACTGCCAGTCGGCTACGGGCAATCAAGAGAGCAGCACCAACAGCCAATATGCACCCTAAAGCCAAGACAGCTAAAACTCTGGCAATGGAGACAGTCTGATCAGCCGACCCCGACTGCATAGTCACGGAGGAAGCCGCCCCAAAAACCACACTCGGCCAGAGGCTCCCACCAAAGGTGAACAACCCCGCCCAGCTAAGTTGATGACGCAACGAAACCCCGAAAGTCATCGTCAATTCGCAAGAGAGGTTATGCGGACGCCAAAACGGTCCTTAACAGAAACCAACTCACCCCGAGCCACTGCAATGCCATTAACCCGAATATCAACCGGGTCGGCCAATAAGCGGTCCAACTCAACGATGGTTCCTGGCTGGCATTCAGCCAAAGCCCCAACTGTCATGGTTGCCGTGCCTAAAAAGGCTTCCACCTGAACACTCACAGTATCGAGCACGACTTGACGAATATCCGCACCCGAAGGCTGGGTTCCGCTTAGATCAGACGGACTAGTTGGTTTTGATTTGCCACTCAAAGGCTTGCTCCAGGTCTAGGGTTTTTTAATTGGAGCTTTAGGGGTTGTCCGCGTTCGACAACCGGCTCACACGCCCAATCGGTTACAGGGCGATCATTTAAGGTTAGCTCCAGCGCACTTGTCGTCGGTCGATCTAGAACCAACACATCACCAGGCTGTAAGCGCTCCAAATCAGTGGCACTGATCTGTGCCCGTCCAAGCAAGGCACCGAGGGTAAGCGGCCGATCCACGATGCTTGCCAATAAAGAACCCGGCACCAAGGCAGGAATCCTATCGCTTGGATCCTCAACAGGGTCGATAAAAGCCAACCTCATTCGAGCAGCTAAATCAGCATCCAAAGTCCCCCACAAGCGGCCGACCATCGCCATCGAACCACTGGTCCGCCAGCTTAAGGAAAATCCATGACGACCGAGCTTATCAAGCGACACATCGCCCGCCTTGACCAATTCCAATTTTGACAACCCAGGAAGATCAACACACATTTGTTGAGCTAGCCCAGTCAAGGCATCTCGCAGCAGGCTTTGGAGAAACTCCTTATCAAACTCATTGATCTGCTCTGGTTGAAGCGCGACGCCAAAGATGGCCTCTGCCAAACCATCAAGCGTCTTTTGTCCAATCACAATCGACAAAAGACCTGACTGCTCATGCAAACACAAAACAGGGTCGTCTTCTTGTCCAATAGAGGATGGCGACCGACCAGGTAGCCAAACATCTGCGCTCGCAGTGACGGTGCCGCGCAGCCAATTTCTGGACCACGCGCCAAACGCTCCCTGCAGCGCCCCTGCAACAACTCCGTCCATCCAAGCCGTTGCAGGCAGATGTCGAACCACCGACATCGCGCCTAGCCTTGACCGCGCAGCGCAAGCAACTGCTGGATCATCTCATTGGATGCGCTCACGATCTGGGAACTGGCCTGATAGCCGCGTTGGATCAAAATGAGCTCACCAAACTGGCGCGACAAATCGACATTTGAAGCTTCAAGCCGGTTCGACAAAACCCTGCCTGCTCCCTTTGCCGAACTTCCCGCAAAGGCGATCCCACGCAAATCGTCCAACTCATAAAGCCCATTGCCAATTTCGGACAATTGTTGCGCATCAGCTGGCAAAGCCAAGGCAATATCACCCACAGTCTTCGTATCTTGGTTGGAATAAGTCAGAGAAATCTGACCCTTTTCATTCACCGACACATTGACCAGATCACCCCGATCCCGACCATCCCGCCCGTTTTGAGCAACCGTCAAATCAGACCGATCTCCGTTTGAGAACGGCGTGACGCCTTCAGAGAAGTCAAACTCAATCGACAAGCCCGAAGTGGAATCCGCAAAGGTCATTTTACTAGTAGCAGCCGTTGGAAGGCCGTTCTCAAACCGTATTTTCTTGGATGGCAAGGCGGTTCCAGCGGCATTACGAACCTCAACACTCCATTCAACAGCGGGAGGATTTGTTGTGATGGAGGCCGCGTCACGGGTGAATAAGACCTGCCATCCTTTGCTTGACCCAGAAGCATCAAACACCGTCACAGGGACAGTATGGGTCACAGAGGCTGCCGTACTTGAAAGATTGCCATTAAACTTGATCTTGGTGGTAGCCACTGGTGAGCTAAACCTTTGACCAGCCAAGGTTACCGCTTGCGGCTGACCACTCCCGTTTAATGTAGCCAAGCGCAGTTCGGTGCCCGCAAGGACAATCTCACCGTCTCCGTTAACCTCAAAGCTACCAGTACGGGAAAGAACCGTTTGTCCATCGCGACGCAGCAAGACCAAGAATCCTGCCCCATCCACGGCAAGATCGAGGCCACGTGTCGTCTGACGAAGCTCACCTTGGGCAAAATCTGTCCGGCTTTCACTCAGCGCAACACCTTGGCCATCGCGGGACACCGATCCAAAGCCGCCGCCAGATCGCACAAGATCTCCAAAACTAGTGGTCCCAGCTTTGAAGCCCGTTGAGTTCAAGTTGGTGATATTGTTCGAAATCTGGCGCAAACCGCTTGAATAAGCATTCATGCCAGATAAACCGACAAACATAGAACTAAACATATTAGCGCTCCTCTGCGATACGGCTCACCGAGGTGATCGCGATGTTGCCGATGGTTGTAGTGGGATTGGAAGTTTCAACGGTCAGGCTGGCTGCGCCATTGGTAAATGAAACCGAGACAACGCGACCTGTCAAAACGCCGCTGCCCGAAGGAATATCGACGCGGCGGCCCAGAAGGGACGCCGCCTGCATTGTGGACTGCGACTGCAAAATCCCCTGGAGACGATCGTTGCCTGTTTCGGTCTGCTGGATTTGCGAGAATTGCGCGAGCTGCGACACAAATTCATAGTTTTCAATCGGCTTCAGCGGATCCTGATAAGTGAGCTGGGTAAGGATGATTCGTAACAAATCTTCAAACCCAACGCCAAAAGCGTTCGTAGCGGTCTGTTGGGTGCTGGTTTGGCCCTGCGAGGTGGACTGAACTTGAGTGCCCCCCGGTGTCACGGGCGAAGTTGCCTGCATCATGGGCGATATTCCTCCAATGTATTCGATTTTTGACCGCTCGCAGGGCCCATTTCCGCAACTTCGATGCGTTCAAGGGGCACACCGTGCGAAGAGGCTCGTCCGGCTACCAAATCACGAATTTGATGGCGCGCCATGTCCCAAACAGCAGGCAGTTTAACAAAAACCGAGGCCCGATCTTGGATCGTCAATACTAGGACTTGCAGGAATGTCGCGGCACGCCCACCACCCCACAAAAGATGTGGCTGTGGCCGACTGGTTCCAAAAACCTCTGGCATGGTAAAGCTATCTTGGATCTGGGATGGTTGCGAAGCGCTTAGATCAGCGCCTTCAACTCGGCCCAAACGCCGTTTGCGCGTGCCCTGCCCCGCAAGACCTTGGGAAGTCGTCAAAGAACCGGACATAGGTCGCGCTAATTCATCAAGATCCTGCGACCCCAAATCTGCGGTCACCAAACGCGAAAGCTCTTGCTCGCCTTGGCGAGGTTCAAACACACGCGGGGTAAGGTCAGGCGCCGCAAAGCTTTCACGATGAGCCTGACCAGCAAGCAACTCCGGCTCGAGCCAAGCTTTAGGCACTCTTTCCAGAGGGGAATGGGTCACATATTCGGCGTGTAAATTTGGCTGCTCTAGCACCGGTCCTTGGGATGCCCGCGTGACAATCGTTTCAGCACCTCGTTCACTGGTTACCGCAGCCACAGTCTCAATTGGGAGGCTGCTTGCAGGGACTGCGAGCGGTTCGGCTCGCGGCAGAGCCTGGGCACCTGAAATCAAAACAAGCTCGCCTTTATCATCGGCCAGGACGTCTTGAGGAAGTTTCGACCCAAGTCGGCTTTCCAAGCCACTTGCGAGCGGCTCAGGTTGTTTTTGAGCCACTTGGCCTTCAGCTCCAACTTCTGGACTTAAGGCAGTCTCCTTCGACCCAAGTTGTTGCAATAATCCCGCAAAAGAATCCAAGCCTCCCTCAAGCGATGACGGCGGACGTAGGCTTGCCTCAACAAAATCTCGAGGCATAACACCTGGTGCATTGGTCACGAATTTCGCGATCACGATTGCATCCTCCACCAGGCCCAGGCGGTACGCTCCTCCAAGCTTCGCTCCGTGGCTTGATCGCGTTCGCCAGCAGCTTGCCTGCCCGCAACACGCAAAGCTTCTGCACTGCGCTCTTCTGATTTGAGGGCAGATCGTAGGTGACCACGGGACTGATCTTCTGCTTTCTTGCGCTCAACAAGCACGTCTTCGGCTTCTGCTTCAGCAATCTGACGATCAGCAACCGCCGCCGCTAAGGCCGCTGTCAACAAGGGATCAAACCCACCCCGGGACTTCAACGCCTTCTGCCAAGCCGCCTCATGATCAAGGCGCTCTTGCCAAGCCATGTTACGCACCGCCATGCCACGTTCATGGGCCTGCACCGCCTCGACAAGTTCCAGCCGAAGAGCTTGGCTGCGCGTAACCTGCACTTTAATCACGTCCGCAAGTTTTTTGGCGCGACGCTGTGCGACCCCCGTCATGATTGCCGCTCCAATACGTAGAGATTTCCTAGGTCGAGGGTCATCAAGGCATCTTTGACTTTCTGCAAAGAAAGCGGTGCCCCGGCCCCCTTTGCCAGAAAACTCATGATGGCCGGACGCGACTTAATCGCTTGATCCAACACGGGGTCAGCACCTGCACGGTAAACACCGCTTTCCACCATGACTTGGCCCTCATCATATCGGGCCAAAAGCTCAGTCACGCGGCGCGCTCTTTGATGAACATCTGCCTCCATCACCTGTTCGGCTTGGCGACTGATCGAGCGCAATGGATCAAGGGCTGGCCATTGGCCTTGAGCAGCAAGGCGCCGCGACAAAATGATATGACCGTCCAACAAGGACTTCATGGTCTCAGCAATCGGATCATCAACATCATCGGTCTCACAAAGGACACTGAATACGCCCGTTATCGCCCCACCAGTTCGTGCCGACCCACAACGCTCTACCATCAGAGGCAGCGCTGAAAACACATTGGGCGTAAAAGCCCGTGCCGTCGGAGGCTCTCCAGCACTGAGACCAATCTCCCGCAACGCCAAAGCCAAGCGTGTGGCAGAATCGACCACAAACAGGACATGCTCACCCTGGTCGCGCCAGAATTCAGCTAAACACAAAGCCTGCCAAACAGAACGAACCCGCTTGGTTGCACTTTGGTCAGAGGTCGCAGCAACTAAGGTAAAGCGGTCTGCGTCGGCACGTGACGACAGTTGACGCCAGGTTTGCTCAACCTCTTTGCCGCGCTCCCCCACCAAACAAATAACACAACGGTCGCACGCCACAGTTTCAGCTAAGCGCCGCACTAGAGTCGTCTTTCCAACCCCGCTTGCCGCAAAAACGCCAATTCTTTGGCCTTTCGACAAAGGAGCCAACACATCCATACTTGCAAAGCCAGATGCCAAAAGCGGGCCTGTCTCAGCGCGCTCTAAGGGCGAAAGCACCCGCCCGCTTAAACGCGCATAGTCACTGGCGACAATCGGGCCCAGTCCATCAAATGGCGCGCCCATAGCATCAACGGCGCGCCCCCCAAACCCATCGCCAACCGGTGCTGACTGATTGGATCGATCCAAGGTGACACGCGCGCCAGGCCTTACCGCCTCACTTCGCTCAAGTGGCACTAATGTGATGGTTTCCCGGTCAATCGCAACGACCTCCGCAGTAAGGGCACGACCATTTGTACCAATCGAAACGGTACATAAGTCCCCCACACAGGCATTGGGCCCATCGGCCACAATCGCACCAGCATTGACGCGAACAACCGCACCAGCATGGGAAGCAACCCGTATCTCAGAGAGCCGCGCCAAGGCGACATCAACCGCCGTCATGGTGGAGGCCCCTCTTTGCTCGCGTTTTGCCAATGTGCTTCAGAAACTTCTCGCAAGGTATCACGGACCGCCTTGGCATAGTCCTGCAGATCCAACCTTACATGACCCAAACGCATACCAATCCGGACACCACCCCTTGGCAAGGCAGGATCGGCAACCACCAGAGCTTCTGACTGCGCATGGGCCTGGAGCGCCGTCACCACAGCTTCAAGATCAAGGTCGTCGGCCGCACTAAGCCGCAACTCAACTACCGATCGCTCCTGCAATAAGCTTACTTGATGTTCGATCATCGCCAAGACTAAACCGGACAGCTCGACTGCTTCGCCGAAAACAGGCAGCAGGGCAGTCGAAGCAATCCGAACTGCTTCGCTCTCCAAGCGCTGCAAGTGCAAAGCCTGTTGCGCTAGCGCCTCTTTGGCCGCTTGGACCAAAGCCTGTGTCCGCGCGGCATCATCGCGCTGAAATTGCCTTTGTGCTTCTAGCCGGCTCGCCACAATCGCCTCCTGCAGCTTCGCCTGCGCCTCCTGTTTTTGAAGCACCAATTGCTGTCTCAGGCGGGTAACCTCGCCTTCAAACTCGGCAATACGGGGATCATTCAAGTGTCCTGAGAGATCGACATCCAATGGATCACCCGCCGAGGGCTTACTGGAACCAAATATACGTTCCCTAGTCTGACTGGCTTGATCCTGCGGCCATAAAGGCTGGTAAGGGGCCACATCCAAAGCTTCAGGCCCACGCAAAATCGGGGAGGCCTGTGAAAAATCTGAGGAGGGGGCTAAGTCTGGGCGCGTCACAATGGTCGCCCCTGCTGAGATCGGCCAATACCCAACTGGGAAAAGCTGTCCTTCAACCAAGACGAAAGGCCGTCTAGCGAGAGAAGCTGCGAAGACTGATTTTGAGGTTGCTCTGCCAATCGATCAACCCATTGCTGAACGCTCGCTCGCGCAGCGGGGGCTAAAATGCCTTCCTTGACCTTCAAACGCTCGTCGACCAGCTCCGTCAAAATAAGCTTCATCCTTGGCGAATGGCGCAAGAATGGCTGAGGCGATAGGTCAGTACTAACTTGCTTTAAGCCGTGGCGCATGCGCTCACGAAACTCTCGAAGCGCTGCACGCTCTTGGGCGGTCATGAGCTTTTCGATCCGCACCCGCTCCCGACGGGGAAGGCCAGCGTGACGCTGCAGAATTTCAAGCTCGCTCGCGTTAAGGGACATTGCCTGCCCCCGTGCTTCTGGTGCGCTGCCCGGCACCATAGGCGACACTTGGCTGGCGCGCTAACGCCTGCCTGAGTTCGCGAGCTGCCTCTACATCATCTTGGTTTTCGATACTGCTCACGGCTCGATCCGTACGCCGCCACCAAGCCAGAGCGCCGAGCCCAACAAGCAACGCACCCAAAATACTTATGGACATAATCTTGCCAACCGGACTCATAAACCAATCGAGCAACGTCTCTGGCCGAGTTGGCGCTAAAGACTTCTGCTCTGTGGGAATAATTGCTGCCGGAGCTCTTGGCGCGAAGTCCTCCGGCACCATGACACTTGTACTCGACAAGGGCGTCGTGACAAAAAGGAGTTCTGCCCCTTTAAATCCAGCTGCCTGAGCCAATTGGGTCATGGCATTACCAGCTTGATTGCGTTGCTCTGGATTTAAGTCGTCCGAGGAACGCAAGCGAACAGTCACCTGAATCTCTGCTTTTGGCGTCGTCGCGGTGCTGGCACTTTGAGGGGTTTCAGCGCGCAACTCATGATTTAGTCCAGGCGCTATGCGGCCAATCTCTTCGCGCATCGCAAGAGCCAAGTCATTGGACACTTGGCCAACCCCAATGGCCCCGTCGACAACCGCAGGCGCCGCAGCAATCACGCTTACGGCTTCGCCTCGCGCGTTCAGAACAACCACGTTTTCCGCCGAAAGATCAGGCACAGAAGCCGAAATCAGCTGCTGAATCCCCGAAACCATTGTCTCGCTGGGACGCGCGCCGCTTTCTGTTCTAATGGTGACCGCGGCTTTGCCACTGGTACGGTCGGAACGAAATAAATTCCGCTCCGGCATGGTTAAATGCACCCGTGCCTCGCGCACATCATCCATGGCCATTACGGTCCGAGCTAACTCACCTTGCAGCGCACGCTGAAACTTAATCCGCTGCGTAAATTCAGTCAGACCCATTTCAGACTGGTTGAAGAGTTCAAACCCATCCGTCCCGTTCAAGACGCCTTCGGCCGAGGCAAAAGTAACTCTCAGCCGGTCGAGCTCAGAGGCTGGAACCTCAACCCGCGTACCACCGTTGGAAAGGCGGAAATCAGTCCCATTAGCTTCAAGCTCTTTAACAACCGCGGCGCTCGCCTCTAACGGCAGATCCGAATATAAAACCTCATATTGGGGTCCGCGAACAAACATCCAGATGGCAATACATGCCGCAATGACGCCAACAATAAAGACACCAGCCACAAGTGGGCTAGGCGCGTTACCTGCGCGAGGCGATTGAGGTGGCAAATCCAGAGAACTCACAAGACGATCCAATGTTTCATATCAAGTTCTAGACCTAAAGCTGCATGTTCATGATGTCGCGGTAGGCTTCAACCAATCGATTTCGAACCTGCAGACCTAATTCAATACTGATACGGGCTTCTTCGAGGGCAATCATGACAGAATGGGCTGGCATGGAATCATCAAGCGCATAGGCTTGAACCATCTCATTGGCGTAATTGATTTTTTCTTGCATATCCGCCACGCCATTTGTCATGAGACTCGTGAAAGACTGAAGGTTGACCGACGTAGCGGTAACACCAGTCGGAGTGCCGATTGGGCCAGGAGTCACGGTCGCCACTTCAGAGCTTGGATGTGCCGCGATTGAACTAATTGCTTCAAGACCGTTCATTGCGATCTCCCCAATTCCAAGGCACGAGCGGCCATTTGTTGTGCGATACCAAAAGCAGCAAGATTGGCTTCATAGACGCGAGCCGTCATGACAAGCCCGGTCATTTCGCGGGCATGATCAACGCCAGGATAAGTCACAAAACCATTTCCATCCGCATCTGGATGGGTTGGGTCGTAACTCACACGCGGCGCATCGCCAGTCGGCTCCACAGACATAACCTCCACGCCGGTTGGACTTTGCAAACCAGTCAAGACGCTAGCAAAACTCTGCCCGGGCCCACTCACCAGCCGCATTGGCTGAAAAAGCCCTCCGTCTACGGAGCGCGTGGTGTTCATGTTGGCCAAATTGGTGGCCATGACTTGAAGCCGCTGCCATTCAACATTCATTGCTGTTGCGCTGATTTTCATAGGTGTCATGGCTAGCGTCCCGTATTGCTGACGATAAGGCGTTGCAGGGCAAAGAGGCGTCCGAGCATCTCAATCATTCCGCTATAGCGAAGGGCAGATTGGGTCGCCTCAGCCAACTCCATATCAATACGAACCCCCTCACTATTCTGCTGCTCGATGAGCTCAACCGCGACATCCTTTAGCGCCTCAGGGCGGCCTTGTTGGGCTACCCGGCGCAACTCGCTTTCGAATTCCAGCCGCACGGGCTTGTATTCCGGGGTTGATGCATTGGCGATGTTCTGGGCAATGTAGGCCTGCCGCAAGGTCAAAAGATCCAGCGTCTGTTTGGTGATCGCGAGGGTAAGGGGATTAATGGCGTCCATTATTGCACCACGATTTCAGCATTAAGCGCACCGGCAGCATGCATCGCCTGCAAAACCGCAATGATGCGACGTGTATCGACTTTCGCCATGTTTAAACTCTGCACCAAATCGGCAACGGTTGAGTTTGGGAAGGTAACGACAGCCTCATCGCCCCCCTGGGTCACAACCAATTCAGAGTTTGTGACCGCCAGTGAACTCACCCCTGAAGCTGGTCCAACAAAGAGCCCCGGCTGGGAAACTTGATTCTCTGTTTTGACGCTGATTCGAAGATCACCTTGCGCAATAACCACACTTGATATGGTCACGTCAGAACCGGCAACCACAGTTCCCGTCCGTTCATTGATCACGATGCGAGGCATACGGTCCGGAATGATCTGCAAATTGCCAATTTCACCCAGGAAACGCGTTAGAGCATCAGGCCTTCCATTGAGCATGATGCGCACTTCGTCAGCACCAATAGCCGACGCGCTGCCCATGCCGTGGCGAGAATTGATTGCATCGGCAATTCGACTGGCCGTGGCAAAATTCGCATCATTCAACAAAAATCCAACCGAGCCATCTGCGCGGACCAAACGGGCCTCAACGGGTAGTTCAACAGTTGCGCCGTTTTCAATCCTAGCAGTCGTCGGCAAATTGCGCTGCTGGCGATCACCTTGATCCTCAAAGCTATAGCCACCAACCACGAGCGACCCTTGCGCCAACGCGTAGTTTCTGCGGTCTGGACCTGCAAGCGGGGTCATCAAAAGTACGCCGCCCGCTAAGCTGCGCGCATCTCCCGCCGATGAAACCGTAACCGAGATCCGGTCGCCAACATTGGCAGAGGCTGGCAAGGTTGCCGTAACCAAAACAACTGCAACATTCCGCGCATTAATGTCTGTCTCGCCCACCACAGTTCCAAGCCGCGAGAACACATTTTGTAGCGCCTGACGCGTAACGGTGCTTCTGGGACTATCGCCAGTCCCGGACAGACCAACAACGATCCCATAACCAACGAGCGCATTATCCCGCCAGCCTTCAAACCGTCCAAGCGATTTAATGGGTGCATTTTGGGCCAGCACGAGCGATGGCATAACCACAACAACCGACATCGCCACGAGGCTAACCAACGCGGCAGTCAACTGAACAAGAGTATGAGGCCGGGCCATCAAAATATCCCCTTGAACCAATTGCCAAGCCAAGCCAGAGCGCCACGACGCTGGCGCTCATTGACCCGATCAACCGCATCAAATTCAATGCGCGCATCGGCAACCCTGTTCGAAGGCACACGATTATCTGATTGAATATCAGCAGGCCTGACACGCCCGGCCACGCGAAGCGTTGTGGCCTGCCCATTGACCAGCATCCTTTGCTCGCCCGACACAATTAAATCGCCATTTGGGGTGACTTCCACGACGGTCACAGCGAGTTGGGTCGTAAAGCTTTGGCTCCGCCGCACTTCCCCGCGTCGATCCGAGTCCCGATCAAAGTTCAATGACAAGCTCTCAGAGGTCGAGCCCGCATCAACTGAAGCACCCAGATTATAACCTTTGGCAGAGGATGCTGCCGCACTATTGCGCGCTTCTGCCGCCTGAATAACCACAACCGTCAGACTATCACCGACCCTCGATGCAACTCGGTCAGATGCCAAAGCGGCAAATGGCTGGCTCTTATACAAGTCGTCAGCGTGGGCAGGCAAACAAGCAAAGGCGACAAGCCCCAATATGGCAGGAGCAAATAGACGCGACAACACTGAAACTCGGACGGCCATCATGGTGCCTTTGCGCCCGCGCTAAAACTGCCACTCGAAGGGCGCGTTTCAGGTTCGACTTGAACAGAAATCACTTCTCCCCCAGGCAGGCTTACAAAAACTTGTCCGCCAGACGTTCCAGACTGGCGCACATCGACAGTCCTCGATACTTCAACGGCACCGACACGGGCCAATAACGTACCGACACTTTGTGCCTGAACAAGAGTTGGGCGCTCTAATGCAATCCGTCCAAGATAGGCGCCAGCCACCCCATCTTGACGCATGACCGCCTGCCCAATGGAGCGATCATAGCCAACAAGACGCCTAGCCTCTTGAACTTTGTTGCCTTCCCTAGTGCGACATGGCGCTTCAATCACTTGAGCCAAACTAATTCGATCGCCCGCCTTTAGATCGCTAGACAACATCCAACAGGACCCACGCTTTACCCCCGCCTCAGAAGCCCAGGCCTCCGTTGACGCCAACGACTTAGACGCTGAAGCATCCACGCTCAGCATGCTAATTATTAGCAGAAGGGCAAAGTGTGCATGCGTCATGCGCGCCTCAATCCATTGACTATCCCCATGAATTGATCTGCTGCTTGAACCAATTGCGCATTGGCGGCATAAGCCCGCTGAATCACCATCAGGCGGATCATCTCTTCGTTCAGATTGACATTTGACCGCTCCAGCGCGCCCTGCACAAATACTGCTGCCCCATCCTCACCGGCATAGGAGCGTCGCACTTGGAGACCTTCTTCAACCTGATAAAGTCCACCACCAACACGCTTTAAAGAAGCCTCACTATCGGGCATCGCGAGCTGGAGATTTCCCAAAACAAGACGTTCACCATCGCTGCCGGAAGTGATAGCGCTCACATCGCCATTACGACTAACGCGGAGCTGGGTTGCGTCAGCGGGCACCTGAATCATTGCCACAAATGGCAAACTTTCCGAGGCACCCAGATAACCGTCACGGGTAAGCACCAACGGACCGCCACGCCAGAGCATGACTTGCCCACCTGGGCCCATCAACTCCAGAAAACCCCGACCATCTAATGCAATGTCGAGATCACGGCCAGTCTGCTCAATCTCCCCCTGACGATCAATCTCATCAGCAGCCCTAACAGCAACGCCGCCTCCAGAGACCGATGAGCCAGCCATCCCTCTTGCCGCCAATTGAGCGGACAAATCTGCATAGCGAACATCTGATCGCTTAAAGGCTGGCGTATTAATATTAGAAACATTGTTCGCAACAATGGAGAGAGCCCGTTGTTGGGCGCTCAATCCGCTACCTGCAATCTCAAAGACGCCGTTCATCGTAGCCCCCTGCCTAAAGCGGTAATGGCTTGGCCCATCAAGCCGTCATAGGTTTGAACCAATCGCGCGCCCGATTCTGCCATACGTAACGCAAGCATCATGCTGGTCATTTCCGCAGCAGTTTCAACATTGGAGCCTTCCAAAGCGCGCTGACGAATTTGAGAATCCGCCAAGTCGGCCGGCATGGTTGCAGTTGCCTCGAATAAGGTTCCACCTACAGCTCGAAGCGCTGAAGGCTCAGTCGGGACAACCAAGGCAATGCGAGCAACTGGCACACCACGATCCAAGATCGTTCCATTTGGAAGGATCTCAACATCGCTTGAGTTTACGCTGATTGGAGCCCCAACTTCATCGAGCAAAAGCTGACCGGAACTCCCAACCAATGTTCCGTCCATCCCCCGGGCGAATTGACCACTGCGGGTCAAGAACTGGCCACCTTTCATTTCAACCAGGAAAAAGCCATTTCCTTCGATTGCCAAATCCAAGGGTGAGTCTGACGGCGCAACACTGCCCATGCGCGTGTCTGTCTGCAATCTCGACAAAGGGCCAAGAGCGGCGGCCTCAAACGAGAATACTTCCCGCTTATATCCGGGTGCGGAGCTTTGACTTATGTTACGAGCGGTAACCTCGAGGCCAATTTGGCTTGCGGATAGAGATCGAGAGCCAGCTGCCAAAATTTTATCCAATTGCGCCCCCAAATATCTAAAAAAGCCAATGAGTTTGGCTCAACTTATCTCAATAACACCCAACCTTAGACAGCCTTTTTTAACCGGTCAAGGGCCATACGGGTACCACTCAAAATGGATAACCACTCACCCAAATTACCTAAAGGTTAAGCACTGCAATTGGTGGCCAAGTTTTCATGAAAATCAAACGGCACCACCAAAGGGCTACCCACCTAAAGCCGCTGCTTAATCCAAATTAAATTGTATTGCCTGCCGGGCCTTTTCCCCAAGCTGAGGCTCGAGGAATTTTTGACCACTTGCAATATTCTGTTTTTATTGTAGTAATTGGAGCGGGCGATGGGAATCGAACCCACGACATTCAGCTTGGGAAGCTGACGTTCTACCTCTGAACTACGCCCGCAAGGATCTGAAGGAACTTGCCAGAACTTGAGCTACTGCCCAAGGCGGCTGCCTTCACATCACGCGGTCCTTTTTCACCATTTTCAGATCGGTTGCAAGGCCAGACACTGGAGAGTGATCTAGCGCCATTTCTGACGCCTCAAGGTAAAAGGCTGCCATCAAGTCTGTGACTTCATCTGAGATCGACGATAAGGTCGGATGCAACTGCGTCTCCGGGTGTTCTTCAACAAAGGCCTGCCAGCTTGTGAGAATAAGCTGTGCGCGATCAATGATTTCATGCAGTCCTCGCTCGGAACTGACTTGGTCCATAACACTCACCTCCTATAGATTTACTAAAGAGTATGAGCTTAGTAACTAAGAAATTCTACAACTAAATACATTGATATAACCTTCTTTTGTAGTGGGCATCGCGCTAACGCAGAATACCCCTGGCAGCCATGTCTTCAATCACCGCGCGTTGCCGGGCCAAAACTTCAGCACGTTCAATCATCTTGCCGTCTGGTGTCTTATTGGCCGGTGCCAAACGTGTATCGGCATAGGTCTTCTCAAACGCTGTCATCGGCAAGCGGGAGAGCGTGTTGGTCATGCCCGTTTTCTTCCGAGTCTCGCGCAAAGCGGCGATATCGAGGACTGCATTGGCGTTGAAAGTCTCGCCCATGCCCGCCTCGGCAAGTGTCCGCCCATACCAATCGAGCACGATGGACATGCCGTCGGTTGAATTGGCGGCTACTGGTGTGCCGTAAATGCCTGCCGAATTGGCGCTAACGACATAGGCGATATTCTCCACCGCGCGGGCCATTTTGGAGATGTGCTTGGGGGTCAAATTAGGGCTGCCCACTTCACTGGTGGGGTGCAGCAAGATTTCAGCGCCCTTAAACACGGCCATACGCGCGATCTCTGGGTAGAGGATTTCTTCCGACGCAATCGTGCCCAAAGTTCCAATCTCGGTCGTGGCCACTGGGAAAACAGCCTCAAGCCCATAAGCATCGAGATATTTGTCCCACACATCATAAGGGCTCGGCGTATAGAGTGAGATCATGCGGCGATAGCGCAACACGACCTTGCCCGTCGGCCCATAGACCACATTGGCTTGAAAATAGAGATCGGGGAAATGAGGGTCGTTTTCATAGTGGTTAGAGCACAGATAAAGGCCGTGCTTTTGCGCAATCGCGGCAATCGCGTCGGCCTCTGCCCCTTGCATGTCGATGGCGGCTTTGGCCTGCCACTGCTCGCGCGTTTCGCCTAAGGGAAAGCTGGTCAGCCAATATTCGGGCAACACCACAAGCTTGAGATCATAGCCATTAAAGCCTTTGAGAAAGCCTTTGGCCGCGCCAATCTGGCTGGAAACGCGCGCCATAGTCGCATTCATGCGGGCGCGGGCAGATTCTTTTGTACCGTCTTGATTTACGGCATCACAGCGGGTTTGCAGCGCCAAGGCCGAGTAGCGCGTGGGCGAAGTTTGGGCGATGGCATCGGTCATGGCTAAGCTGGCTCCAGCGGCTAGGGCGGTCAATAAGACGTCGCGGCGGTTCATGATTGGGCGCTTCCCGCTTGCTCTGCATCCCATTTTTTCAAGAAGGTCTTTTTGGCCTGCTCGCGCCAGACACGCTTGAGATTTGCTATCACCCAATCGGGATCGACTTTATCTGGACGGGCAAGAATCAAGGGCCAGCTTCTGTAATGGGGCGTGAAGTAAAAGGTTTCTGGATCAACCTCGATCAGGAATTCCCGCTCTTCAAACGTGGTTTTGAACACGGGCACATTTTCCTGCGGGCTCCACCACACCCACATTTTGCCATGCGCTTTTAAATTTGGCTGGCCCCACGAGACCGCGTCTTCCACATTGGGCAGATTGAGCGACAAGGCGAGCGCCCGCAGGCTCTCCCACGTGAAGGGTTCAGCTTGCGGCATCGGCAATCTCCTGCGCCGTCGCGCTCCAGACGTGAGCATCCACGCTGAGCGCTTCAAATACCTCCCGCACAGCCCAAACTCGGAACGGTAGGCCCGACACATAAGGTGTTAGGGTGAAGGACAGGACTTGGCCGCCATACCGCTGCCCCTCCTCGACCAAAAGATCGCGGGCGGCGAGGATTTGGTTGCGCCATTCCGTTTCGCTTTGGCGCTGGTCGATCAAAAGCTTGCGGTCATCCAATTCATTAGCCAATGGCACGCAAGTTAGAGGCCCCGACGCGGTCACCATCGGCCAAGGCACGCTGTCGCTTTCCCAGTCAAGGCAGATGTCAAAGCCTGCCGCCTTGATCAAATCTGGGGTCTGCTCGCTTTGCTGGCGGGCCGGCGACAACCACGTCCGCGGATTGAGCCCGGCAGCGGCAAAGGCCTCGCGCGTTTGAGCGACATAGGTGGCCTCGATATCAGGATCGATGCCACCCCAATGGATCGAATCTGTATCCCAGCCATGGGCGGCAATCTCATGCCCGTCGGCCAAAACCGCCTCAATCAATGGCTTTTTCTTATCGAGCAAAACGGCGTTCACCGCAAACGTGGCTTTTAGGCCTGCCACCTTCAGCGCCTTCAACAAGCGGAACACGCCGACCCGATTGCCATAGTCACGGCTGGTATAGTGGCGCAGGTCTGGATAGGGCGTCACCATGGCGCCTGGATGCTTAAACGGCTTGCCCGAAGGGTTCAGCATGAAGAATTCCAGCGGAATGACGATCAAAACCGCAACGGTCTTGTCGCCGGGCCAGTGAAACGGCGTCCGCTGGCCTGCCTGCCGCCACCCATAGCGGTCGATGTCTTGGCCATAGCCACGCTTGGGATAAGTCAGATAATCGCTCGGCAAGGTCATAGGCCACTCTAACCCCGCTTAGCCGCAGGTTTCAAGGCAAGGATATATCTTTAGGACGTGTATGTAATGGTTCGGCGGGCCCTAGATGCGGAGCTGCCTAACTGAAGCCAGGCCCCCTCAACGCGCCCGTTCATTCAGCGTTTGGGTGAGTTCGATGAGGCTGCCGAGTTGGTCGATGGTGGTGGCAAAGCGGGCGTCATCGCCGTTGGCTTCGATGCCGCCGCTTTCGAACATATCGTTGGTCTCAATCACCACGACGACGCGACCTTGCGCAAAAGCGAGGCGCATATTGTGGCCATTGAAGGCAGCTTCCATCTCCATCAGACGCTCGCAGAAAGCGGGGTGGAGTAGATAGCGGGCTTCGACCTGATCGGTGGAGACCACTTCAAAACGGCGCTCAAAGTCGGGATGGACCATCTTAACCGCCTCAAGCTTAAGGCCTGTCATGCGCGAGCCAAAGTTAAACAAGCCATTCAATAGGCCCATATCTTGGCGTACCAATGTGGTGGACGTGAAGGGCCGCGCAAACTGGTAACCCATCACCACGCCTTGAAACACGGTGACGAGGCGGCGGTTCTTACCCTGCTGCTGATATTCCTGCAGATGGGCTTCGTGAAGGCTGCCTTCGCAATTGCCAAACGTGCCTTCCCAGAAGTCGCTATAGTCAGCTTGATCGGGATCGGATGGCAAAAGGCCCATGCGGGTGGCAAGTTCAAAGTCGCTGCTGGGGGTCCCATTTAGATGGTAGCGCAGACCAAGGGCTGCGCCCAATTCTTCATTCGCCCGCACTTTAATCTGCTGCGTTATGGCTTGAATAGGCAGGTTCGCAACCCACCAAGTAATCCCACCAATCATCGCCCCTACCACAAAACCGTACTCGGCTTGCTCAGGCATGAATGACATAACAGCGATGGCGACGGCCACTGCGATGCCCATCCCGATCATCAGAGTCTGCAAGTTTTGGCGCTTGGCCTGTTCCCGCGCGGTGGCTTGGCTATCGAGCCAATCGCGCAGGCCACTCGTCATCACTTGGTCAAAAAGGGCTTGATGTCTCATAGGTGGTGAGCTTAACACCGCCAAGTAAACAGAAAGCAACCAAAATTGAAGCTCAAATCAAACAGACTCAACGAGATTTAACGATTTGTAGGTCAACCTGTGCCATTCAGGCGCTGGCTAGGGGCCTTTGTTGGGAGAAGTAGCGATGGAAATATTTATCTTAGTCGGCATCCCGGTTGTTTTGATCTTCTTGGTCGCCGGCATGTATAATAATCTCGTGGCAGCGCGCCAAAATTGCAACCAAGGCTGGGCCGATATTGATGCGGCGCTGCGCCAGCGCCATGACCTCGTGCCGAACTTGGTTGAGACCGTCAAAGGCTATGCTAGCCATGAATCAGGCACGCTTACCGCTGTGATCGCAGCGCGTGCGGGTGCTTTAGATGCCAATTCTCCCGACCAGTTGGAGAAGGCAGAAAAGGTCCTGTCTGGGGCTTTGGGTAATCTGATGGCGGTTGCCGAGAATTACCCTGACCTGAAAGCCAGCGCCAATTTCCAGTCCCTGCAAGGTGAACTGGCAGATGTCGAGGACAAGTTAAGTGCTTCGCGCCGCGCCTATAACGCGGCTGTCGCGACCTATAACACTTCAACCCAGTCCTTCCCCAGCAATATCGTCGCGGGCATTTTTAACTTCCCAGAGCGCAATTTCTTCGAGTTGGATCGCAATGAGCGCCCCACGGTGAGTGCGGTTCCAAAAGTCACTTTCAACTAACCTAAAAAGAGCAATAAAGGCCGGAGATCCTCCGGCCTTTTTCTTTTGGTCTCGGCGTTAGTTAAAGTTAAACTTTCCGCGCTAAGATTGCGACGATCAGTGTTTGGAGAAACATACATGTGGCCACGTAATCAATCGGTCGGAGCAGGCGGCGGACGCAGCGCAGCCCCCGGTGGCGGGCTTTATACAGGTCCGGGCGGCGGTCGATCCAAAGAGCCGGGCGGCGGGCTGTATGATGGTCCAGGCGGTGGTCTCTACAAGGGGCCCGGCGGTGGCCTTTCCAACGGTCGTGGTGGCGGTCTTAGCCGGGAACCCGGTGGTGGTCTGTACACAGGACCTGGCGGTGGCCTGTACACCGGGCCAGGCGGTGGCCTCTCTGCGGAGATTGGCGGTGGCGCTTATGCCGGCCTCGAAGGGCCTGTCTATATGAGCAATATTCCGCCTTGGGACGTTTTCCTGCAGATTCTATGCGAGGACTATCCCCAATATGCGCATTTGGCCCACAAGATCGAAAGCGCGATCCGGCTCTAAAATGGCGGGTCTGAACTCAAGCAAGGGCATCACAAATGTGATGCCCTTTTTTGTGTCGTTTCGTTAAAATTTGTAACCAATACCGACCGAGGCCACCCAAGGATCCAAAGTCACTTTGGACTTTAGGGCCCCGAAATTGATGTTGGCATCGGTCTCAAACGCGATGTGTTTCAGGTCTAGGTTGACAGACCAAGGCCCTTTGGTGGCGATATCTGCCCCGATTTGTAGGGCATAGCCAAAATCGTCTTTCAAATCGACATTGAAGCCGTTCTTGCCCTCTTGGGACGCAAACCAAATGTAGGTGAAGCCAGCGCCGACATAAGGCGAGACACGCTGATCTGGAGCAAAGTGGTATTTTGCCGTCACAGTGGGGGGCACATGCCACAATTCGGAAACTTCGACATTGGTCGTACCTCCGACGGCCTTCACTTTGTGATTACCCGAGCCCGCGATCAACTCCAGTGATACATTTGGATTGACGTAATATGCAATGCCAATCGTCGGCACAAAGGAGTCGTTGACCTCCACGTTCAGGCCAGTCGATGCCCCTGCTGCGGTCAGAATGGCACCGCTTTCATCTGGAATAATACCGCTCACGCGCACGTCCAATTTGATGGTTCCGGCTTTAGGCGTTTGGAAGGAGTCTTGCGCGCGTGCGGTTTGCCCGGTCATTGCAATGGCGGCGATTGCCATAATTAAAAGTTTTCTCATCTGCGTCCCCTCGTAAGGTCAGTCTCAAACAAAAATTTGAGCACAAGGATCCTTGTGGGCGCATCTCTGGCTAACTTCGACTTGACAGATTGCCGCGTGACGGCGTGACGCGCGTCGGGTTGACGCAGGCAGGGGCCGCCTTTCAGCGGTCAATCCTACTCTTTAATTATCAAGGGGGATTTTCCGGCCGAGGCCTAGAGCGCGCGCTCAACCATCATGGTCTTGATCTCGCCAATCGCCTTGGCGGGATTGAGGCCCTTGGGGCAAACTTGGGCGCAATTCATAATGGTGTGGCAACGATAAAGCCGGAACGGGTCTTCCAAATTGTCGAGGCGTTTGCCCTTCTCCTCGTCGCGACTATCAATCAGCCAACGATAGGCTTGCAGAAGAACGGCGGGGCCCAAATAGCGATCACCATTCCACCAATAGGATGGGCACGAGGTTGAGCAGCAGGCGCATAGAATGCACTCATACAGGCCATCCATTTTCTCGCGGTCTTCAGGGCTTTGCTTCCATTCCTTCTCGGGCGCAGGTGTCGTCGTCTGCATGTAAGGTTCGATGGAGGCATATTGCGCGTAAAAATTCGTGAGGTCCGGCACCAAGTCCTTGATCACCGGCATGTGTGGCAGCGGGCTCACCGACAAAGTATCGCCGGGAATTTCATCATGGCCTTTGGTGCAGGCCAAAGTGTTGCGCCCACCAATGTTCATCGCGCACGATCCGCACACGCCCTCGCGGCACGAGCGGCGGAAGGTCAGGGTCGCATCCATCGTGCTCTTGATATGGATGAGAGCATCCAACACCATCGGGCCGCATTGATCGACCGCTACGTCATAGGTGTCCCAACGGGGGTTCTGGCCCGTCTCAGGGTCATAGCGGTAAATCTTAAACGTCCGCACTTTCTTAGCATCGGCTGGGGCAGGATAATGCTTGCCCTTGGTCACGCGAGAATTGGCGGGAAGTGTAAGCTGGACCATGCGACGCGTATCCTCATACCGACTGCGGTACGTGTGACATAGTCCAAGTCACAGGCTTCGGCAAAGGGTTGATGGCGGTGGTGTGCAGTAAATCATCGCCCCAAAAGTAAAAAGGCAGGCCCTGAATTCAAGGCCTGCCTGATCCAAACGAACGCGCAGATTGTATTAGCCTTTTGCGAAACGGCTGGCGCGCTCTGCCACTGGGTGGTGCAAAGGAAACATCGATGCGTGTGGCGCATCTTCTGCGATAACATCCACACTCTCACCATAGCCATTGAAGCGTGTCGCCATGGCGACGCCATAGGCCCCCAACATACCAATCTCGATCCAATCGCCTTCGCCAATGTCGGCTGGCAAACGGAAGGGTCCTTTGGCTGCATCCATGGAATCGCAGGTTGGCCCATAGAAGCGGAAGTCAGCCAGTTTGGAGTTGGCCCCGCCGTCAGGACGGATCATCGAAACCGGATAGACCCAATTGACGTGGGTGGCGTCAAACAGGTTCCCATAGGAGCCATCATTGATGTAGAGCGCATCGCCTTTGCGCAGGTCGACTTTGACGACGATCGAAGTCGCTTCAGCCACCAAGGCCCGGCCAGGTTCTGCCCACAGTTTGCAATTCATCGTCACCGGCATGGCGTCAAATACGCGATGAATCTCATCGACAAATAGCTGCATCGGAGGTGGGTTCATGCCCGGATAGATAGAGGGGAAACCACCGCCAACATCGACTACGTCGATGGTTACGCCAGCTTGAATGATCAAACGCGACGCTTCGCGCAAAGCCGCACGCCAAGCGCTTGGGTTCATGCATTGGCTGCCGACGTGGAACGATACACCGAGATCTTCTTGGGTGGCGGCCCGGGCACGGCGCAGAAGCGTCACAGCTTCTTCGCCCATGGCCCCGAACTTTGCCTCTAGCTTTAGGCTAGCATCGGCATTGCTGACGCGCAGGCGCACCACGAAGGTTAGGTCCGTCGCACCATCGGTCTCATCTAGAATTTTTTGGAGCTCATCCACGCTATCGAGAGCAAAAATGCGGCAGCCAAACTCGTGATAGGCACGGGCAATCGCTGCACGATTTTTGACCGGATGCATAAAGGCCAAAGTCGCCGTTGGGAACATGTCCCGCACCAGCTTGCACTCATTGACAGAAGCGACGTCAAAATGACGCACACCTTCACGCCATAAGGCTTCCAGCACCCATGGTGAAGGGTTTGCCTTCACGGCGTAGAGAATATCGCCCTCGAATGAATCGAGGAACCAGCGAGCAGCCGCGCGAACAACATGCGGACGGTTGACAGCCAATGGCACATCCGGACGCAGCTTCACGACAGCGTCGTGCGCAGAATTGAAGTGATCCATGCGGACCCCCCTATGATCTAAACCCAGGCCGGCGTTAGTCGGACATGCTAGGTAAAAATCGGAACCCCGATCCTTACCCGGATGTAAGTCAGGTCCGCCCTTGGAAGCTTACGCCGGAAGCGGGGGTGGAAGCCGCTGCCGTGTGGCCTGGGCCCGAGGGGGCGTTAGTGGACTGGATGCTGTTTCCAAGTCCGCCGGAAGAAGCGCGTATAAGGCTATTTTTCTGGGACGCAAACGTTTTTTTCACCTCAAAAAACAACAGGCAAAAAATCGTCGAAAATATCATATTATTCAGCAAATTATGTGAGATTTTTTGCTGCTATTTTTTCAGCGATTATCGACACCAAATCACGCTTCATCCCACAAATTGAAACTGGAACACAGATCCACCTCGCTGGAAGACTACAAACAGCAGGACTTAGATCTTTGTTTTCAGGTCTTTGCGGCGCTCGGTGCCACCATAATTGGGGTCCGGCCTGCGGCGACGATCTGGGCCAAAATAATTCTTACTCTTCACGAAGTTGCGCGGCCGATTTACGATCAGCGACAAGCGCTCCATCAAGCTTTTTGCGGTGACTGGTTTCACCAAAAACTCGTTGACACCGGCATCACGCGCGGCGTTTACCCGGGACCGTTCAGAGTGGCCGGTAATCATAATGATTGGAAGGAATTGGTTGGGGCTATCCTCGTTCGTGCGGATCATTTTGGTGAACTCAACGCCATCGATCAGCGGCATAGCGAGATCGACCAAGAGCAAGTCTACGGAACCAGTCTTCATATACTCAAATGCTTCAACAGGGTCTGAGGCTTCCTTGATATCATTCACACCTGCAGCGCGCAGCAATTCTTTCAATATCCCGCGCATATGCTGATTATCATCGACAATCAGAATGGTTATGGGAATCGAAGTTGATGCAGCCAAAGTACAGGATCTCCAAGATCGAAAAACTGATACCCGAAGAAATATTTAGCGCAAGAGTACGGGGTCAGATCAACTGAGAAGTAATTCAGGCTTCACAACTCTCACGCACTCAAAAACGATGGATTGGTCACAAGCCCAAGGCGCGGGCCGTTGCCACAGTCAGACTTCCTTGCCCTGGAAGACCATTGGCGCGCTGAAAAGCCGCCAATGCTTGTTTGGTCTTTGGGCCGATGAGGCCGTCGATCGGACCGTTGTAAAGTTTTCTCGCCGCCAAAGCGCGTTGTACAGCTTGGATAGAATGCTTACCCTCTGGGGTATCGACGCACACAACGGGGACCCATTCATAACGTTCCGGCGTCACTTCCACTTGGCGCTGCATGTTGCCAATGCGGGGCTCCAATTTGGTCCGGATTTCGCGCGCTGGCTCGACCAAAGTCTGGATTTTCAACTCCTTGGGTTCTGCCCGCACAAGGACTTCTCGGACGGAGGCAGGCGTGACAAGGAAACGCCGCTCAATGGTCTCCACAAGCGCAGGAACGGGCTCGCGCGAGATTTGTGCTGGTGTGATCTGAACCTCGCGCTGCATCACATCGGTCTTAGCCGGCTCTTCAACCAGACAGAAAACTTCGCCCGTGGCCGCATCAATGCGGCGCACTTCTGAGCCCTTGCTACCGGGACGCCAAACCAGTCGTGGCTCGCGGATCACCACTGTTACGGGACGGGTTCCAATCACGGCCGGGGAAGCACGCAAACGCTCATGGGCAGGACGAACAACGATCTTCTGCTGTTCAGTCCGGAAGGTTGGTGGGGTTACGACATAATCTTTATACTCATCGCTAGTCGGGAAGCTTTTAATCTCACTCTTGAAAACAGGGTCGCTCACCTGCACGCTTTCATGTGCATCCCGGATGACCACTGGCATGTTCTCGCTGCGATAGGTCGCCGGAACGAGCACGCGCGCAAAGCATTGGCCGGGCTTGGCGTGAGGCGGCATTTGCAATTCTATGGGCTGTTGTGCCGATGCAAGCGCAGGGACCAGCAAGCATGCCGACAAAGACCAAAGGGCGACGCGTTTCATGGATGCGACCTTACAAACGTGACTGTGTGTGATTATTCAGATACTCAACAGATGGTTACCCAAAGCAGAAAGTCATCTTGGACTTATAAAGTCAATAAAAATCATGTATATACATGATAACGGCGTAATACTTACGTCAATCTTCGCTTTAATGGCGAAGTTGGAGCCTAATCATGGCCCTTTGCTGGACGGAATGATTGAACTCATTCACAGGCTGACAGACTGCAAATCTGAGTGGCATTAAGCCTGCAGGCCATCGTCGCATCTGGCTTGAACCGTGCGCGCAAAAGCGCCTAAGCTATCTCAGCAAGATAGGTGGGCGCTATGGTCAATACGGCAGCAGTGATTTGGGATTTTGGCGGGGTCTTAACTTCATCGCCCTTTGAAGCCTTCGCGCGGTATGAGCGGCAACATGGATTGCCCGAAAACTTCATTCGCCAAGTTAATAGCGTGAACCCCGATACCAATGCTTGGGCTTTGTTTGAGCGGGCAGAGATTGACGCCGCAACGTTTGACGCCTTGTTTACAGCAGAGAGCACCGCTCTGGGGCATAAAGTCGCTGGCCGCGATGTCCTAGCCTTGCTGGCAGGCGATTTGCGCCCGGGCGCAATCGCCGCTTTGAATTCGTTGAAAGGCACTTATCGTTTAGGCTGTATCACCAATAATGTGCCTGTCGGCCATGGTGCAGGTATGGCGGGAACCCAAGAAAAAGCCCAAGCGGTAGCCGGGGTTATGGCTATCTTTGATCACGTCATTGAAAGCTCCAAGATCGGGATTCGCAAACCCGATCCTCGGATCTATCAGTTAATGTGCAACGCGCTTCAGGTAGACCCTTCAGCTTGCATTTATCTGGACGACTTGGGCATCAATCTTAAGCCCGCCAAGGCTATGGGAATGCGCACCATTAAGGTGACGTCAGAGGCCCAACTACTCGAAGAACTTGGTGCGCTTTTAGGCCGAGCCTGGGATTAAGCTGAACACGAGCCCCCGCCCAGCACGCAGAATTTAGCGCAATGGGGATGGTTCAAACGTACGGGTCCAAGGCTACCCGCCAGCGTTTCCCCCATTTCAAAATCAGGCTCATACGGCAAAAGAGTACATGGCAAAACGACCGGGGCATCGCCACCTTTGCGTTTAACGATCATGCGGGAGCTCGCACACATCAGGCCCGTCGGATCGACCCCCAATATCCCCCAGCAGGCTGGCGTAATTTCTGGCACATCAACGCGCGCGTCCATTTCCGGGAACAAAACAAGTGATAAGGGCTCGTTTACGTCGATCGGCCACTTTCGCTCTTCAACCAAAGCCCGAAAGCCTGCTTGACTGGTTAGTTGGTTTTCGCCCCACAAAGTCCGCCCGGCAATGGCCAGCTTTGCCCCTTGGGCGGTTAGCCAATCGAGACCCATACAGGTCTCGTCAAAGCCGCCTTCGCCACGTTCTTGATCGTGGAAGCGGGCACCCCAATGATCGAGGCTGACACGAAACGTCAATTGGTCGCCAAAGCGGGCGATCAGGGCTTTGACGCCTTCCTTCACGCGCGGGCGCATCATCGGCCGCATCGCATTCGTCAAAAGTAGCACTGGATGCCCGCGCTCCAAAGCGATGGTCAGGATTTCGATGATGTCGGGATTTAGGAAAGGCTCACCCCCAGTAAAGCCAATTTCCACAGAGCCGGGCTGCAATTCTGCCAATTCGTCCAGAAAGGGCAAGACGTCTTGGGGTGTCAGATAGACCAAGCGGTCGTTGGTGGGCGAGCTTTCAATATAGCAATTGACGCAGGTGATATTGCACAAAGTGCCGGTGTTGAACCAAAGGGTTTGGAATCCATCAAAGGCCACAAAGGCCCGCTCTTCCCCCTTCGCTGTGCATAAGGGGTCTTGGAATTTTAGAGGAGATAGCGTGGCTTGCATAAATTTATCCGTCGGCTCAACCGCTCCCAACCTATGGCATAGGCTGGATCATTCAAGCCATCACCTGCCGAACAACTGCCTCAGCGAGGTGCTGTCGCTGGAACCGCCAAGGCACCGGGACGACGGGGATCAGCGGCACCCAAGAAGAGGCCATTTTCAATCATGATGGATTGGGCACTGCCCATGGTCTCATCCGACGTCACCTTATGGCCCATGCGCTCAAGCAGCGCGACCGTGTCTGGATTGAAGTTTGGCTCCACCCGCAGCGTATCGGTCCAGCCCTGATAGATGCGTGGCTGATGGGTTGCCTCATCGATGTTAAGCTTGAAGTCAATCACATTGACGATGAGCTGTGTAACGGTCGTGATGATCGTGCTGCCACCCGGCGTGCCCACCACCAGCCAAGGCTTGCCATCCTTATAGGCAATCGTCGGCATCATCGTCGACAGCATGCGTTTGCCCGGTGCCATGGCGTTCAATGGTGGCTTTGTGCCATTCTTTTGCGCCTCAAACGCCCCTTCATGGTCGAAGTTATTCATCTGATTGTTCAAAAGAATGCCGGTGCCCTCGATCATGACGCCAGAACCAAAGTCCGCCCCCAAAGTATAGGTCGTGCTGACGACATTGCCTTGCGCATCTGCCACCGAGTAGTGCGTGGTTGAAGGACTTTCAAACCGCAACGGATCACCGACAGTCAGCTTTTTGACTTCAGAGGCCCGGTTTGGATCAATGCTCTTGGCCCGCTCTTGGCCATAAGCTTTGGAGATAAAGCCTTTTACGGGCGCCTTGACGAAGTCGGTGTCACCTAGAACCTCGGTGCGATCAATATAAGCCCGCTTCATCGCCTCGGACATCAAATGGAGCGAACGGGCAGACCCCGCGCCGGAAGTCTTCAAGTCAAAATTCTCAAGAATATTGAGGATGTTGAGCATGGTGGCCCCGCCAGCACTTGCCGGAGGTGCCGTCACAATGTCGATGCCGCGATAGGTGCCGCGCAGGGGCTCACGTTCAACGGGGCGATAGGCCGCAAGGTCAGCTTCGGTAATCAGGCCATTGTGGCGCGCCATATCAGCAGCAAACTTCTGCGCGACAGGCCCTTTATAGAAGCCGTCCGCCCCGCGCTGTGCGATTTGAGTCAAAGTCCACGCCAGATCGGGCTGCTTTAGGACTTCACCAGCACGATAGAGACTGCCGTCTGGCTTGTAAAAAGCCCGCTTGCCCGCTTCACTGGTCGATAGACGTTCCTGCGCCCATTCGAACACGAAGGCTTCGTCTGGCGTGATGGCGATCCCATCACGCGCCAATGCAATAGCTGGGGCCACAACGGCTGCCCAAGGCAGTTTGCCGTGTTTTTGGTGGGCCAGATAAAGGCCCGCCACCGTGCCGGGGACCGACGGGGCCAAATAGCCCCTGCCTGCGATTGGACTTTCCTTGCCCGCATTATCGATGAACATAGCCAAGGTCGCAGCCTTGGGGGCGACAGAACGGAAGTCGATGAAGTGCTGCTTGCCGGTGGCTTGATCGTGGATCAACATAAATCCATCGCCACCAATATTACCGGCACGTGGCAAGGTCACAGCCAAGGCAAAGCCAATCGCAACCGCCGCATCTACTGCATTTCCACCTTGGGCGATGATGTCAGCCCCAACTTTGGACGCAGTCGCGTTCTGAGTCACCACCATCCCGGACTGGCCGACAACGGGTGAGTGAATGCTGGGATATTCAAGAAGCTGCTTGCGCTGGGCTTGTACGGGGGTGAAAATCAGCGAGGCTGAAACAACAACCCCCACAACCAAACGCATCAGGTGAGATGTTTGCTTCATCGCCGCTTCTTTCCCGCTAAAAATTCAACCCTAATAGCCAAGACATCAAGGCCCCTTTCATAACAAGCGCCAGAAAGAGGTCTGTGACGTGTTTACATGCTTCTTAGAAGTCCTTGGACAGTTCCACATAGAACATCCGACCAATTGCGTCATGCAAGGAACCCAAGAAGCCATAGTTGGACGAGCTGCGTGGAGGCTTTTGGTCAAACGCATTGCGCGCGCCAAAACGTGCCCGATAGCCATCTTTGCGGTATTGAACATAGGTGTTGACGGTGGTCATGGATTCCAATTGGTAGTTTTGGCCATCGACCAACAAGGTGCCCGTATCAAAGACTGGACCCACATAACTGACCAAGGCACCGACACTCATGGGGCCTTTGCGCCAAGTCAGGTTCGCCGTGGCGCGCCATTCTGGATTGCCATTGACCTGAATTTGGCTGCCAGCTTGGGTGATTGTCACACCCGTACCAAACTTGCCGGCCGCATTTGCGTCGATCAGCTCTTGTTGCACAGGGGAAGCTGATTGTTGGAATTCAGTCAGTTTTGAACCTGCCAAGTCGATGCTGAAGTTGCCATACTTTTTGGTCTTAAGATCATAGCTCAGGCCAATATCGATCCCTTCCAAAGTGCGGGGCCCGAGATTGAAGTAATCGTCCTGCACAAAGGAGAGATCACCGACCACTTGTGTACCGACCGGTGCAAAGCGCACCACATTCGGATTCGACTTGCCACTTTGGCGCAGCAACAAATCGTAAAGGATCTGGTTCTGAGCCCCTTGAATCCCGATCACGCCATCGGATTTCAGCGACCAAGAATCGACGGTGAGGGTCAGGCCCTTGATTGGCTGAAACACCAGACCGTAGGAGAAGTTCTCCGCATCTTCTGGCTTCAGCTTTTGGTTGCCAGCCCGCACTTCTAGTGTGCTGACACCCGTACAGGTCGTGTTGTTCAGGCGGCAGGCTGCAAAGTCGGTCCGCGTGTTCGCCACTTGCGTGCCAGCGCTATAGAATTGTGCGAGGTTTGGTGCACGATAGCTTTGCGACCACGAACTGCGTAGCTTGATCGCATCGACAATCACCCAGCTGCCAGCAATCTTTGGCTTAACCACCTCGCCGAAATCTGAATAGCTTTCGCCGCGTGCTGCCAGTTGCAAGTCGATGGACTTGACCAGCGGAACATTCATCTCCTCCGAGACGACGGGCACGGAAAGTTCTGCAAACAACGCGGAGACCGAGCGATCAGCCTTCACATCTGGCGATGGGCTCGCGCCCATAATGTCCGTGCCATAAGTGATGCCACTGACAACATCGGTATAGGTGACCGTCCCATCCAAGCGGGCGTCGCGATTGTCTTCATAGGTCTCGTTGCGAACTTCCACACCACCAGCAAAGCCAACAGACCCTGCGGGCAGCTTAAACAATTCAGCCTTGGAGACCTTGAAGTCGATGGTGGCCAAGGAAGTGGTGCCAATACGATTGGCATTGACCAAGAAGGACTTGATGGTTGCAGCGTCGCTCGGTGTCGCATCGCCAAAGGAATAGTTTGGCTGGGTTCCACCATTGAAGGGGTTGTAAGCATCTGGGGTGGACTTGGCCAAAGCCTGTTGGAACAAGGTATTGCTGATGACGTTGCGGGTTTCGTCATCGGTACGGGCCCAGGAATAGGTCACAGCCGATTCCCATTTGAAATCGCCCCAATCCCCGCGCAAGCCTGCTAGACCGCGCACCATATCATCCGTCACCACAAAGGTGCGAGGACCGGTATCGACAGGCCGGTAGGTGGTGATGCGCAGCGCCAAGCCAGTTGTTGGCACACCGGTCAAATTGGCCAAGCGGTTTGGATTGGCTACGCCATTGATCGTGGTAGCACCAAACGGGTTGTAGAAATTGGTGGCGGGGATCGAGATCACCGCACTTGAAATCGGGGCCGATTGCTCGCGCTTGCCTTCCAATTCAGCATGATAATAGCCAAGCTCGGAGAAGAACTCCATCGAGCCGATGTCTTGGCTGAAGGTGCCAAATAGAGTGGCGCGATCTAACTCGCCTCGAATGCTGCGATCTGGGTTTTCATCATAGCGCAAGACACGGGAGTTTGCGCCCGTGATCGTGCCACTGCGTAGACAGAGATTGCCGTTGATAACGGTGCTGGAGCAACCCGCCGCTAAGTTGTTCACCGGCTCCACATGGAACACGCCCGAAGCCGTCAACGCTGTGGTGCCTTGTCGTACAACAGTGGTTGCCGGAAGGACCGTGAACGAACCCCAAGGCGAGGAGGTGGAGCGGTTGTCAAAGGAAGTATCGCCCGCCCAAGGCGTACCAAACAAGGCGGCGCGGTGGTCTTCACTGGCCGAAAACTCCCGCTCGCTCGCCATCAAAGGGGTGCGGTGGGTGTAGCTGCCAAATAGCATCAAGCGGCCGCCGCCTGGGATCTCAAAGCCCGACTTGATCGCCGCCGTCGATTCTTCGGTGCCATCAGCAAACGCATGACGCAGATCGGCGCGCACACCCTTGTACCGCTTATCCAGCACCACATTGACGACGCCAGCAACTGCGTCTGCGCCGTAGATGGCGGCGGCACCATCGCGCAGCACTTCAATGCGGCTGATCGCCCCGACGGGCAAAGAGTTCGTATTGGCGGTTTGCACCGGCACAAAGTTTTCAGTCTGCGTGCCTGGCGTCAGGATCATGCGGCGACCATTGAGCAGCACCAACGTGTTGCCAGTGCCAACGCTGCGCAAGTTAATCGACGAGTTATCGCCGCGCGCGTCATTCAGATTGCCGGTCGTGCGCGATTCTTGGAATTGAACGTCACCCGCTTGCGGGATCGAGCGGAACAAATCGTCGCCCGAAACACTGCCGACAGCGGCAATCCGCTCAGCTGTCAAAACCGACACCGGCAAGTCACCAGCAGCCTTTGCGCCCTCAATCCGCGTTCCGACCACCACGACGACTTCTGCCTCTTTTGCCGCTTCAGGCGCGATTGGCGCAGGTGCTGTTTGCGCAAAAGCTGGTGCAATCGTGGTAAAGGATAGTGTCGCAAGAATGGTGCAACACAGCATATTAGACTTCAAAGACATCGGTTTCGGCCCCCCAAAAATTGGTCCGTATGCCAAAACCTGATCTCGAATGTACCAATCAGCTTTCAGCATATCCAGCCTTAACTGTTGCACCCCTATTCCAACTTGCCAACCAAAAGGCCTGTATTTTTCTTGTCATAAGCCAAAAATGACACCGCTGGACATCTGCAAACCGCCACAGACCCGTGCATGATTTGACAATTCACTTTAGGGTGGGCTCGCTTGAGTACGAGAGGCGATTCAACATGACCCATCCTTCATTGCCGCGTCGACTCGCCGTTATCACAGGGGCTTCGTCTGGCATTGGCGAGGCATTTGCGCGCGCATATGCCAAACAGGGGGTGGACCTTTGCCTTGTCGCCCGCCGTCTCGACAGACTGGAAGCCTTGGCAGAGGCCTTGTCTCAGCAGCATGGGATTTCGGCTTTTGCAGTCCAAGCTGACTTGTCCAAGCCAGAAGCGACTGGCTTAATCGTGACAGCTTTGGCAGAGCACGGACGGTCGTGCGACATTCTGGTCAATAATGCCGGCTATTCCCTGCCCCAGACCTTTCTGGCGACCAAAGCCGAACAGCAAACCGATTTTGTCGCCGTTCTCGTGACCTCAATCGTGCGCCTGACCCATGCCCTTTTGCCGGGCATGGTGCAACGCGGCTATGGACGCATCATTAATGTCGCCAGCATGGTTGCCTTTTCCTCCGGCGCAGCAGGCCATACGCTATACCCTGCTGCCAAGAGCTTTGTCGTGAAAATGACCCAATCGCTCGCCGCCGAAGTTGCCGACAAAGGCGTGCTGGTAACCGCCATTTGCCCCGGTCAGACTGAAAGCGACTTTGCCAAAGCCAATGGCACCGATCAATTGATCGCCAAGTCCAATCTCTACAAGCAAACAGCCGAAGACGTGGTTGCCATTGCCGTAGCCGCCAATGAGGCTGGCAGGGAAGTGGTTGTCCCGGGCTGGCCAAACAAACTTGCGGTTGCATTTATGAAAATTCTGCCTGATAGTTGGACGGCGGCCCTCATCCGCCCTCAAGCCAAGAAATTTGCCCTTCCCGATCCTAAAGCCTGACGAGACCACCATGCCCCATTATGACATTCTGATCATCGGTTCCGGCGCCGGGGGTGCCAGCTTTGCCCAGGCCTTGGCTGGGACCGGGAAGTCTATTCTCATTCTCGAGCGGGGCGAACATCTTCCAATCGGTCGCGAGAACTGGGATCCAAGGCGGGTTTTTGTCGACCGGGTTTATCGCACGGACGAGCAATGGACCGACAAGGACGATCAGCCCTTCACGCCCAACACCCATTATTGGGTTGGAGGCAACACAAGCTTTTATGGAGCAGCCCTCATGCGCTTTAAGTCTCTGGACTTTGAGCGGATGGAGCATTTTGACGGCATCAGCCCGGCTTGGCCCGTCACTTATGAAGACATGCGGCCTTGGTATGAGGTGGCTGAGCGCATTTGGGAGGTTCATGGCGAGCGCGGCATTGACCCCACAGATGACCCGAATGATCCGCCCTATCCCTTTCCGGCCTTGGCGCATGATCCGGGCATGATCCGGCTAAAAGAACATTTTGAGGACTTAGGCTGGACACCTTCACCCCTGCCTCTGGGCATACGCCGCAATGATGAAAATCCGCGGGCCGGCAAATGTGTGCGGTGCAAGACGTGTGGCGGCTTCCCATGCCGCCTCTTGGCCAAGGTCGATGCGCGCACAGCTGCCCTGAAGCCCCTTGAAGCTTATCCCAACGTCACGCTTCTGCCGGGCCATAAAGTTCTGGAGTTGAAGACCGACGCGAGCGGTAAGAAAATTAAGGAAGTGGTGGCGTCTGGACCAGATGGGGAAGTGACCTTCACGGCCGATTATGTCGCTTTAGCCGCTGGGGCTGCCAATTCGGCGGCGCTACTTCTGAAGTCCGCCAGCCCCAAACATCCCAATGGCCTCGCCAATAGTTCAGACCAAGTTGGGCGCAATTACATGTATCACAGCACGTCGGCTGTTCTTTCAATCGCGCTGTCAAAGTTCGACTCTAGTTTCCCCAAAACCTTATGTGTCAATGATTTCTACTATGGCGACACGGCAGAAGAATTCCCGTACCCAATGGGCCAAGTTCAAATGCTGGAATATATGTCCGGCCAAACGTTGGAAGGGCAATTGGCCGACCTAGTCAGCCCCAATTTGCTCCCAGACTCTTTCATGGACGGATTGGCCGAACGGATGGTCAGCTTCTTGGTGATTTCCGAAGACCTGCCGCAACCCTACAATCGTGTCACCCTAAACGAGAATGGCGGGATCAAATTATCATATACTGAAGGCGATCTAACGGCTCACAAAAGGCTCGTTGAAAAGCTAGAGACGGGTCTCAGCGGCTTCACGCGTGAACGCTCGTCCCTATTTGAAGCCAATTTCACCATTGACCAAGAGCTACCGCTTTACGGCACCGCCCACCAATGTGGGACCCTTCGCATGGGAGATGATCCGACAAACTCGGTTGTCGACAAATGGTGCAAGGCCCATGATCTGGACAATCTTTATGTGGTGGATGCAAGCGTGTTTGTATCGTCCGCTGCGGTTAATCCGACCCTGACCATTGTCGCAAATGCGCTGCGCGCAGGGGACCATTTGGCACGACAATTGATGGGCTAAGATGGAGCCGCACCAGGCCAAAAGGTTCACAACCTCGTCAGCCCGCCCAACCTTGCACCTCGTCTCATTTCAAGCCATGGTGGCGCTATGCCCCTGCGTCATCTTTGCGAACCCGTCGAATTAGCCCCGGGCATGACCGTTTGGGCTGAACGGGTTCAACATGGCAAAGACGCGCCGGGTCTAGATCGCTTTCCCCATTATCACAGTGTCGCAGAGCTTGTAATTTTTGAGTCCGGGACCGGGTCATTCTGGCTCGATGGCGAGGAGATGACGTTGCACCCGCACAGCGTGGTGTATGTGCCCCCCATGTGCCACCATGATTATTTGTTTAGTCCGGGTGAGAAGTCTTGGGTGCTGGTGCAGTTAGACGCAGATACGGTTCAGGCGCTCGAACAAGCCCTTCCTGAGCTGGATTTGACGCGCCCTTTCTACGGCGTCCCGACCGAGGGTCAGGCCAAACAACTCAACACATTATGTGATCTCTTATTGGAAGCCAGCGAGTCAAACCCGCGGTCGGCAATCGTGACCCGCACCGCCGAGCTGATCGTCTGGGCCGCCTATGCGACGCAGATCGCCAGTGCGCGGGCGGAACGGCAAGGCCAAAAAGTAGCGCTGCCGGTTGATCGACTACTTCCGGCTCTCGACGCGCTGCGCACGCAACCGGGCAAAGAATGGACGTTGGAACAAATGGCCTCGCTCTGTCACATGTCGGCCAATTATTTTTCCCGCCGCTTCGTTGAGATCATGGGCATGAGCCTTACCACCTACGTGCGGGTTTATCGTTTGCAATTGGCCGCCAGGCGCTTGGTACAGGGCCGCGAGGCCATTGGGATCATTGCCCAAGATGCGGGCTTCGCCAGCCCCGCCCATTTTGCCTTCCAGTTCAAGCAAAGGTTTGGACTAACCCCGCGCGCGTATCGACAAGCCGGTCACGAGCGCAGCTTGCCTCAGCCCACAAGGACATCTGCATGACCCTTCGTTCGCGTCTCAAAGGCCTCAGCTTGGCCGCACTGGCCTGTGGGTTGCTGACGGGCGCTGGTGCGATGGCACAGACCCCCGGCCCCCTGCACGTACCCTCGCCGGATTGGCGCGATCAGGTGATCTATTTTGTCATGACCGATCGTTTTGAGGATGGCGACCCGAGCAATAACGACCAGGGCAAGGGTGAGTTTGATCCCGCACAACGGGGACGGTTTTCAGGCGGAGACTTGAAGGGCGTGGAAAAACGCCTTGACTATATTCAAGGCCTCGGCGCGACGTCAGTCTGGGTGACGCCGCCGGTGGAGAACCAATGGCTGGACCCCGCAACTGGTTACGGCGGCTATCATGGCTATTGGGCCAGTGACTTCAAAGCGATTGATCGGCACTTCGGCTCACTCAAAGACTACCAAAATCTGTCCCGGGCATTGCATGGGAAGGGCATGTATCTGATCCAAGACATTGTCCTCAACCATACGGGCAATTTCTTCAATTATGGGTCCGAGTACGATCCTGCCGACCCGGTGAAAGGTTATGTGCCTTACCCAAACTCCGTGCCCATGGCGGCGCCAACGCAATATCCGTTCTCTTTAAACGACCCGCGCCGCAAGGCGGACCGCGAAGCTGGGATCTATCACTGGACGCCCGACATCAATAACCTATCCGAGCGAGATCAAGAGCTTAACTTCCAATTGAGCGGTCTCGATGACATCAATACCGAAAATCCAATCGTAAAGCGGGCGCTGCGCGATTCTTATGCGCATTGGATCAAAGAAGCTGGGGTCGATGGCTTCCGGGTGGATACGATCTTCTACGTCCCGCCTGAGCTTATGGCCGACTTCCTGTATAGCAAGGACCCCAAAGCCCCGGGAATAACAGAAGTCGCTCGGCGGACAGGTCGCGATAACTTCCATGTCTTCGGTGAGGGCTTTGGCATGGACCGCCGCTTTGAAGACAAGGTCGCGCGGCGGGTCAATAGCTATATGGTCGGCCCAAAGGGCGAAGCCCTCGCCCCCGGCATGATCAATTTTCCCCTCTATGGCACGGCGACGGACGTATTTGCGCGCGGTAGACCGCCCGCTGAATTAGCCTTTCGGATCGAGAACATGATGGCGCTGCACCAGCGACCCCATCTGATGCCAAGCTTCCTCGACAATCACGATGTCGACCGATTTTTGAGTGGCGGGACTGAAACAGGGCTACGCCAAAACCTATTGATGATGATGACATTACCGGGCATCCCTGTGATTTACTATGGCACCGAACAAGGCTTCACCGTTCAGCGCGCGGCCATGTTTGCCAAGGGCTGGGGCTCTGGTGGGCGCGATCATTTCGACACGACCAGCCCCCTTTATCGCTACATCGCGAGCCTCACGAAGCTGCGCCGGGAAAACCGGGTTCTGTCGCGCGGCACGCCCAAAGTCTTGGCCGGGGAAGCAGCTGGTGCTGGAGCATTGGTCTATCTGATGCAGGATGGCAGCGAGACCCTTTTGGTTGCCATGAATACGGCGGATCATCCCGTGCTGCTGGACAATCTCGATATTGGCCAAGTTTCTGGCACGGTTTTACAGCCTCTGTTTGCGATGGACGGAAAAGCACCCCTCCTTGTCGTCGGCCAGAACCAGCGCCTTACGACACAGCTTGTCCCACATTCAGGCAAAGTGTGGCGGGTCTCGAAAGCCCCACCTCTCAGCCTGAAAGTAGCTCCTAGTGGCTTGACTTTAGACGCCTTGCCCCAAGGACCGGTTACTGAACCAACTTTGATCGTGCGCGGCCAAGCCAGCCCCAGGGAAGACCTTAAGCTGGTTCTAGATGGCAATTTGGGCGAGGCACAATCGGTTCAAGCCGACGCCACTGGCCGCTGGCAAGCTAAGCTGTCCACTGCCGCCTTTGTTGATGAAACCATCACGCACCGCGTGACGGCCTATTCGACTAAATCGGGACAAGCCTCACCTGCTGGCACGTTTAACGTGCGCCCATCTTGGAGCCTGCGCAATGAAATGGCCGACCCTGCTGGCGACGACACCGGGCCAGCGGGTGCTGCTTATGTCTACCCAACGGATCCAAGCTTTGCGCTGCCAACGATGGATTTTCGTGGGGTTCGGGTGTTAACGGCAGGTGGTGCACTCAAGCTTGAGCTCGACATGGGGGCTATCAGCCAAGTTTGGAGTCCACAAAATGGCTTTGATCACCTGAGCCTGACCGGCTTTATTCAATTGCCGGGTCAGTCGGCGACGGGCGTACGGGCGATGCCATACCAGCGTGGCGATTTGCCCGGCGATATGAACTGGCATTATCGCTTCCGCGCCCACGGTTGGACCAATGCGCTGTTCAGCCATGTTGGCGCGAGTGCGACACAGGAAGGCACAAAGGCAGGCCCTGCCCCCAGCATTAGCGTGGATAGGGATTCCAAGCGGATCACTTTAATCTTCCCAAGCTCGAGCTTTGGCGATCAGGCCGATCTGACCGGGGCGAAGCTCTATCTGACGACTTGGGACTATGATGCCGCTTATCGCAGCCTCGAAGCTGAAGCAGGGGGCTATGTTTTCGGCGGGGCCAAGTCTGCCAATGACCCTAAGATCATGGACGCAATTGGTCCGTTTACAATCGGAACTGAGCCCTCAAAATAGACCGGTGATATGACGATCTGCATCCACTCCGATTGCCTCGGCCGCAGGGGTACGGGGCAGGCCCGGCATGGTCATGATATCGCCGCACAAGGCCACGACAAAACCCGCCCCGGCGCATAGCCGCACATCGCGGACCGTGACCACATGGCCTTGCGCCGCGCCTAAGACATTTGGGTCAGTGGAGAAACTATATTGGGTCTTGGCCATACACACTGGCAGATGGCCAAAGCCGGCCTCTTGCCAGCGGCGCAACTTGGCCTGCGCGGCTTTGTCGATCACGACCTCCGCTGCCCGATAAATTTGCTTGGCGACCGTTTCGATCTTCTCACTGAGTGGCAGGGAGTCTTCATAGAGCGGCTGAAAGCGCGCGGTGTCAGCCTCCACCAATTCGATCACAGCTTGGGCCAAATCTTGGGTGCCTGCGCCCCCGTCTGCCCAGTGTCGGCACAAGATCGCCCGGCTGCCATGACTTGAGACGAAGGCTTCGACCGCAGCGATCTCATCGGCAGAATCTTGCACAAAATGATTGATCGCCACGAGCGTTGGTACGCCAAAGCGAGCAAGGTTCTCCAGATGTTGGCCGAGATTGGCGCACCCTCGGATCAGCGCGTCGACATCGGTTCGACCAAGGTCTGATTTCGCCACCCCACCATTCATTTTCAAAGAGCGGATGGTGGCAACCACAACGACCGCCTTTGGGCTGAGCCCTGCTTTGCGGCACTTGATGTCGAAGAATTTCTCTGCGCCCAAATCGGCCCCAAAGCCTGCCTCGGTCACCACAAAGTCGGCGAGGCCCATGGCGGTCTTGGTGGCAACCACGCTGTTGCACCCATGGGCGATATTGGCGAACGGCCCGCCATGGATCAGGGCAGGATTGCCTTCCAAAGTCTGCACAAGATTGGGTTCAAACGCCTCTTTCAAAAGGGCCGTCATCGCCCCTTCAGCCTTCAAATCCGCACACGTGACGGGGCTGTGGTCCTTCCGATAGGCAACGATGATGGCACCCAAGCGCGCTTGCAAGTCTGCCAAATCTGTTGCCAAGCAAAAAATCGCCATCACTTCCGACGCGACTGTGATGTCAAAGCCTGTCTCGACCGGCTGGCCATTGCCGCCAAGCGACGTAACGATCGAGCGAAGCGCGCGATCATTCATGTCCATCACCCTTCGCCAGACCACTTTGCGCGGATCAACCCCGAGTGCATTGCCCCAATAGAGGTGATTATCGACCATGGCGGCTAACAGATTGTGCGCGGCCGTTATTGCGTGAAAATCGCCTGTGAAATGAAGATTGATCTCGTCCATCGGAATAACTTGGGCGTGCCCACCGCCTGTTGCTCCACCCTTCTGGCCAAAGCAGGGGCCAAGTGAGGGTTCGCGCAAGCAAATCGCGACCGACTTGCCTAGCCGCGCTAGGCCATCGCCTAGACCGATGGTGGTGGTGGTTTTGCCTTCGCCCGCGGGCGTCGGGCTCATTGCCGTGACAAGAATCAGCGCTGCATCTTGGGCGGGCTCGCGTGGGGCCAATCGGGCTGTGTCCAACTTGGCTTTGGTGCGGCCATAGGGGATCAAAGCGTCGGCTGAAATGCCAATTTTAGCTGCCACTTCGGTCAGGGGCCTTGGTGTCGCGGCTTGAGCAATTTCAATATCGGTTGGCACGGTCAGGACCCTTCACACGCAAGCATTGGGTCTCGCTAATGCCATTGACGTCAGCTTGTAAAGCCATTGCTCCAGCGCAAGTTAAAGCACTTCAAATATTTGATAGACGACGCCTGTAGGCTGCTGCGTGCCAACCCCAATCCCAATCATGTCGTTCAACCAATCATACTGGGGCGCGGCGGTCTCAAACCGGGTGACAGTGCGCAGATTAAAGGCTTCGGGCGACAGGGTTTCACCCCTTTTAAATCGCGACATATCCTCTGCCGTAGTCCGCAATGCGCCTTGATAAGTCAGGTAGATCAGCGCGCCGTCATCGGTCTTTAGCGTCAGACGCACGTCGACCAGCATGCGGTCTTCGCCGCGATAGAGCGCCCAATCGGCCCCACCGGGCAAAACTTCGCCCGTCAGGCGCGGGCCTTCAAATCGTCCCCCCAAAACTGGGGCAATCAGGCGATTGCCCAGCGGCGTTTTGCCGATCCGTGCCATGGCGGCGAAATCAACTTGGAGACTTAAAGCGGTAAGGAATTGGCTGTTCAATTGGGTCATTGAAGACGTTTAACCGCTTCAGCCAATTTGGCCAAGGTGCCTGCCCCCGTCGGCCTATTTCTGCGCCTTGGCTTCGGCCTCACGCATGACGCGCAGCACATTTCCGCCCCAGATCTTGGCGATGTCTGCTTCGGAATAGCCCTCTGCCATCAGGGCTTGGGTGATCTTCCAGACTTTTGACGCGTCTTCAAGGCCGACGACACCGCCACCGCCATCCCAATCAAGCCCAATGCCGACATGATCGACACCAATTAGTTTGATGGCATGAAGGAGATGAGCCATGAAATCATCAAAGGTCGCGCGGTTTTCAGGGAATTCCTCATCCAAGCGCACGCGGGCTTGGCGGAACGCATCCTGATCTGCTTGGCTGCGGCTGGCGAGATTGGGATAAGCTGCGGCGAGCTTGGCTAGCGCTGCCCGACGTTCTGGCGTTTGCGGCAAAGCCTTCAAATAGGCCCCAAAGGCATTCATTTGGATTACTCCGCCCTTGGCGGCCAAGGCCTTGAGGCGGTCGTCGTCCAAATTGCGCGGGTGGTCATAAATCGCCTTACAGCCGCTGTGAGAGGCGATGATGGGGGCAGTCGACAACTCCAGCATCTGGTCCAGCACTTGGTCGGACGCATGGGACTGGTCGAGGACCATCCCCAAACGATTGGCCTCTGCCACCAATTCCTTGCCAAGTGGGCTTAGGCCGCCCCATTCGGGTTTATCGGTTGAACTGTCTGCCCAATCATTATTCGCAAAATGGACCGGCCCGACAAGGCGCACGCCCAATTTGTAATAGGTCTGCAAGAGCGAGACGTCCTTGGCCAAAGGATAGGAATTCTCGATCGACATAAAGACGACGCGCTTGCCTTCAGCCGCGATCTTGGCCGCATCATCGGCTTTTAAGGCAAGGCCAAAGACTTTGGGGCTGCGCGCCAGCATTTCGCGGATCACCACCGCGCGCATCAAGCCCGCATCACGGGCGGCGTTCAAACCTTCGGGCGTGCGCGGACCTTGGGCGGTATAGATTACCCAAAAGCCACCATCGAGACCGCCTTCCTTCATGCGCGGCACATCGACTTGGGCGAATGCGGTCTTCCAGTCATTGTGCTTGAGAATATCAAAGCCCGGGCGCGCAACCACAGCCGGGGTATCGAGATGGGTGTCGAGCGTCAAAATCCGCTCATGCAAGGCGCGCGCAGCCCGTTCTGACGGCAAGGTCTTGGCCAGTACGGGCTGACAGAGGAACGCAGCAAAGCTGAGGCTAACAAAAGCTAAGCTGGCTTGGCGAAGGGCATTGGCGCGCATGTGCGGTTTCCATCATCTGATCAAACAAGTCATCAAAGGCGATCTTGCGCGTCCAGCCCGACTTGTCCAGTCAGCTCTGGCCCAAAGCACTAGAAGGAGGATCCAGCGCCCGTTTATGAGGCGCTGGATGCTGCAGTTGAGGTTTGGCGCGATTAGCCCAAGAGCAAGGGCACAATGACCATGCCAAGACCAATCGTGGAACCGACCCAAACCAAGGAACGTATGGTCTTCACGCCATAGGCATAAAGCGGCACATACAGGATCCGTCCGAATAGATAGATATGCGCGCCCAGAACGGTGATTGTATTTTCCTTACCGGCTACAAACGCGATCAAGACCGCGGCAATAAACAACGGCAACGTCTCATAGAGATTGTCTTGCGCGCGGCGCAAACGCTCTGCCATGGGCGAGAGCGGCGGCATGGTTTCATCGCGGGCACCCATATTCCATTTCAAGCCATATTGGCCGGTCCGAGCGACGTCAAACAAGAGAATTTGGACAAAAGCCAAAACCAAAGTCCAAGCCAATACGATTAAAAGTGGTGTCATGATGTGTTTCCCTCCCCAGGATCCCCGCCCTTCGCAGACGGCTTACCCGCATAGGAAGCCAAAGTGACGGCAGCGTCAAGGAAAGCAGCGGGCATTCCCTACCGTGCTATCCACACCCTGATGTCACAGACCCGCCGATCCTGCGCTTTTGGAACTTGTAAAAGAACAAAATAGGAACATAATGCGGCCATGGTAGCTCGTTCTTATCTTGGTCTCCTTGCCCCCGAGCAGGATTTTGAGCGCCTGCGCGCTTATCGCGATCAGCTGTTGACGATGGCGCAAGCCTATCGACCAGGCGGCGCGGAATATATGGCGCTGTCGCGTGCCGTTATGGCCTTGGATGAAGCGGCCGGGATCGTGATGAATAAGCCGAGCTTTTATCAAAGTCGCCTGCACAAAACGACCTAATGCCCGCCACCAAAGTCGCGAACACCAATCAACATAGATAAAAACTATTGATCAACGGTGTATAATCGATTGGACCAATATGACTTTCTGCCGTAACGGCAATACAAGACTCAAATTGCTTGAGGAAGAGGACGTGAACATGGAAACCCAAGGCAAATGCCCCGTAATGCATACCGGCGGCCAACCCGCTAAAGCCGGAACGCAATCCAACCGCGATTGGTGGCCAAACCAACTGAATCTGAAGATGCTGCATCAGCATACCAGCCTGTCGAGCCCGATGGCGCATGGCTTTGATTATGCCGCTGCCTTCCAAGCCTTGGACCTTGACGCGCTTAAAGCCGACGTCATGGCCTTGATGACTCAGTCGCAAGACTGGTGGCCAGCCGATTACGGCCATTATGGCCCCTTCTTCATCCGGATGGCGTGGCATAGCGCTGGCACCTATCGCACCGGCGATGGCCGCGGTGGTGCAGGTGCCGGAACCTTGCGGTTCGCGCCACTGAACAGCTGGCCCGATAACGGCAACCTCGACAAGGCCCGCCGCCTCTTGTGGCCGATCAAGCAAAAGTACGGCAGCGCCATTTCATGGGCCGACCTCATGATCCTAACTGGCAATTGCGCCCTTGAATCCATGGGTTTCAAGACTTTTGGCTTTGCTGGTGGCCGCGCGGATGTGTGGGAGCCTGAGGAAGACATCTATTGGGGCAAAGAAAAGGGCTGGTTGGACGACCAGCGCTATTCGGGCGAGCGCGACCTCGAGAATCCTTTGGCGGCGGTCCAAATGGGCTTGATCTATGTCAACCCACAAGGCCCCAATGGCGTGCCAGACCCCTTAGCTTCAGCTTTTGATATTCGCGATACCTTCGGCCGCATGGCGATGAATGACGAAGAAACCGTCGCCCTGATCGCCGGCGGTCATACGTTCGGGAAAGCCCATGGCGCCGCAGACCCGGGCCAATATGTCGGCCCAGAGCCTGAAGGTGCGACGATTGAGGAGCAAGGCTTTGGCTGGGCCAATAGCTTTGGTAGCGGAAATGGCGTCTACACCATCACCAGCGGCTTAGAAGGCGCTTGGACGAACAATCCGATTCTGTGGGACAACAACTATTTCGACAATCTGTTTGGTTACGAATGGGTGCAAACCAAGAGCCCAGCTGGTGCAATCCAGTTTGTACCGGCAGAAGCCGATGCCCATGGCTTGGTTCCTGATGCGCATGACCCCGCAAAGCGCCATGCGCCTGTCATGTTCACTACTGACCTCGCGCTGCGGTTTGACCCAATCTATGGACCGATTTCCAAGCGGTTCCATGAAAACCCAGATCAGTTTGCCGATGCCTTTGCACGGGCCTGGTTTAAACTGACCCACCGCGACATGGGCCCACGCGCCCTGCATCTGGGCCCTTGGGTTCCTGCAGAAGAGCTAATCTGGCAAGATCCAATCCCAGCCCGTGACCACGACTTAGTGGATGCAGCCGACATTGCTGCATTGAAGGCAGAGATCGGTGCTTCCGGTTTGACTGTCTCCCAAATGGTGTCAACGGCTTGGGCCTCGGCCTCGACCTTCCGGGGATCGGACAAGCGCGGTGGAGCCAACGGGGCGCGGATCGCTCTGGCCCCTCAAAAAGACTGGGCAGTCAATCAGCCAGAACAATTGGCCAAGGCGCTAGATCATTTGCGCGCTATTCAGGCTGGTTTCAACGCGAAAGCTACTGGCACTAAGAAGGTCTCTTTGGCGGATTTGATCGTTCTGGCAGGCTCTGTCGGGATTGAGCAAGCTGCTGCCAAAGCCGGTCACGCGGTCGTGGTTCCTTTCACTCCAGGGCGGATGGATGCCAGCCAAGAGCAGACCGATGTGGCTTCGTTCCAAGTTATGGAACCCGCCGCCGATGGGTTCCGCAATTATCAAAAGTCTGATCTCTCGGTTTCGGCTGAGGAGCTTTTGGTAGACCGTGCCCAGCTTCTGACCCTCAGCGCGCCAGAAATGACGGTGCTGGTCGGTGGCTTGCGGGTGTTGGGTGCGAATACTGCGGCTACGAGCGAAGGGGTCTTTACTCACGCGCCGGAGACTTTGACCGCAGACTTCTTCGTGAACTTGCTCGATATGGACGTGGTTTGGGCCCCATCCGCAACAGCTCAAGGCCACTTTGAAGGCCGCAACCGCAAAACTGGAGCGATCGTCTGGACGGCATCACGGGTGGATTTGGTCTTCGGCTCTAACTCGCAATTGCGAGCTTTGGCAGAAGTCTACGCCAGCCAAGATGGCAGCGCCCGCTTCGTGGATGCGTTTGTTGCCGCTTGGACCAAAGTGATGAATTTGGATCGCTTCGATCTCGTCTAAATCTTCATGCGACTCTTACGCCCTTCACCGGCCGCCGCCGGTGGAGGGCATTTTTTTACGATCAATCATCACCAAAAGCCCAGCTCAACCGTACGCCTGCCACTAGGGCGTCCTTTGTGTTCTGGTCGATTCCCGGATTGATGACATATTGAACATCGCCTTGAAGCGAAAATCCGTTCCCGATTGGTGCTGCATAAGTCATCTCGAGATTTGTTTCAGACTCCGAAGAACCCAAGAAACGAGCCACAGGTGTGGTTCGCACATGGGCTAGCGCGATCCCGAATTGATCCTCTGAACGGCCCTCCAATGGTCCAGTCCAAACAAGCCCTGCACCCACATAGCGATCCACAGCGCTGAAATCTGATCTAGCTGTTCCAGCCCGCAAGAAGGCACTGGTTGCAGCGTTCACATCATATTCGACTGTACCGTAGAGGCCTGAATTGCCGCTCTGAAGGCCCGCAACTGAATCGTCACTGGCTTGTGAATAGGCCCAGCCTCCAAGCGCCCATCGCCAAGATTTCCCTAGCTGCTCCATTTCCAACACACTCAAGAGGCCGTCGTCTTTGCGCCACCGTAGGTCTGTGCGGTCAGGCCTGAGTGGGTCGCCTGGGACTGGATCAAACACGCCTGCGCGCAGTCTAAGGTTCGCGCTAAGCGCCACCTCTCCAACAAGCGCCCAGCCAAGGGTCGGAAAGACAGATGGGCCGTTGAGCCCGGATTGCGCGAAGGTGGGCACGATCCCATGAGAGGAATTGAGGAATAAGGCTGAGCTGCCGGGTGCGTCGAAGGTGCCATTAAGATCAATCAGACCCAACTTCAAATAAGAGCCGTCCTCGCCAAACTCCTTCGCAATCCAAACCTCATAGGGCCGTAACGCTTCGGTGCCGGTTTCAATGTTGGAGACGCCCTGCAAATCGCCAACAAGGTCACCGGAAAAGGACTTATTGCCATTATAGACCGCGCCAATGCTGGCCTTGATCCCACGCAGGCCATGGGCTGACCCGTCATAATTGACTTGCACAGACACATTGTTGAGCGTTCGTGAGCCCTCCTTAATCCCACCCCGGAGATTAGAAAGGACATCGATCGTTACATTGCCCTCAATCGAAATGGGCCCTGCCTCGCCCCTATTTTGGGCTTGAGCTAAGGAAGCTGTCGCGAAAACGGTGAGCGACAGAAAGGTGGAGGGAAACCAGTGGCCAACCATCTCAAGCCGCCTTAATGTTGCTGAAGAAGAGGTCAGCGCTTTCCCGCAGCATCGCGGCTTGGCGGGCAACATCTTCAGCAGCCTTTGTCACCGCCACAGAAGCCCCTGCCGCGTCGCTGGCAGCAGATTCAAGTTCCCCGACACTGGAATGGGCGGCGTCTGTACCGCTGGAGGCCATCCCAGCACTATGAGCGATCTGCTCGGTTGCCCCGCTTTGCTCACGAACGCTATCGGCCGCGCCCCGCGATAGATTCTGCATTTCCTCAATCATCATGATCACCTGCAAGACCGAAGCGGCAACATGATCTGAAGCATGTTGAATGCGGCTGATGCGCGTAACGATGTCTTGGGTTGCATTACCAGTTTGTGCCGCTAGGGATTTCACTTCCCCCGCCACAACTGCAAATCCTTTTCCGGCTTCACCGGCACGGGCAGCCTCAATCGTCGCATTCAAAGCCAAGAGGTTGGTTTGACTCGCAACACCTTCAATCAGGGCAACCACTTCGCCGATCTCGGCGACCGCCTCAGCCAAGCCTTTAACGGAGCTATCGGTCTCTCGGCCCAGCTTCACGGCATTTTCAGCCACTTGAACAGACTGGGACATCCGGCCCGCAATCTGCTCTACCGAAGCGGTGAGTTCGGTTGTTGCTGCTGCGATCGATGAAACGCTTTGAGATGCTTCCAAGGAGGCGGAAGCGGCGACATGGGTTAGCGATCGGGTCTGGGATGCCATAGCCCCTAATTGGCATGCACTGGCTTCCAGCTCTCGCGACGCAGACGCTAGGGTAGATAAGCTCTCACTCATCATGGCGGAGAACTCCTCGGTGAGGATGGTGAGTTTTGCTGCGCGTGCCTCACGTTCGCTGGCGCTTAAGGCTGCCAACTCTTCCAGCTTGTTGCGCTCCAGCGCATTGGTTCGAAATCGTCCCATGGCCGATGACAAAGAACCGATTTCGCCACCCGCTTGCGCGTGGGGTGCCACGACGGTCAGATCACCCGCAGCAAGGCTGTTCATGGCCTCAGCCAAATCAGCGACGGGCTTTGCCACGTGCCGCCGCATGAAGAAATTGACAGCCGCGGCAAACAAGAAGGCGAAAAGCAGAATCGACGCCATGACAAGTTCTGTGAACTGCGCTTCTGATTCCGCACTTGTCGCAGCTTCATTGGCCGACGCTTCGATCACCTCTGCAGCGGCTTCCATGGATTGTTCTAGCTCAGTGAACCGTTCTAAAAAGGCGGGCATTTCCGCGCGTATGGCCGCGGCATCAATAGCAGACCTTCCGACGATGTTTTTCGCACTTTGGATATAATTGGCTAAGGGCTGTGCCAATTCGTTCAGGGCTTGTTTGACTTTTGGGTCTTTCGCGGTGGCTTTGGAATCGGCCACAGCCTTTTCAAAAATAGCGCTGTGCTCCTCCGTGTCCTGTTTGACCTGAGCTGGCGTGTAGATCGCCGAAGCCGGATCGGATGCCAACAGTGCGGCGAGTGCATCAGCACGCAGAGCATCATGCATCATATCGGCCTGCATGTGATTGCGAAGAACGCGTGCGGCTGACACGGCTTTGTCGACGCCGTCATAATAACGGGTGGAAACCCACAAGCCCGCAACGGCTGCGGTTGCCGCTAATGCAAATGAAAGCGCCCCAGCCAACGTAACCTTCGCGCCAATTGAATCGAATTTCATGTGTGGACCCTCACGTGTTGCTTTGGTCAGCATCGAGAACACACAAAGAATGCAACTTACCCGCAGGTTATACGTGAATTGGTTGTCGCTTGGTTAATTGCAAATTGTCGCGGCAAAATATTTTGTGAGCAGATGCAGCCAAGTTCCGTCGTGAAGTTGACGCATGGCGATGATAGGTCTGATTGCATGATACAACGCCGCTACTTTTTGACCTCCGCCGCCACAATCGCTTTAGCCGCCACACCCTTGGCTGGTTGCGCTATCTCCCCCAATGAAGCGCCTCCATTATCTGCGTTTCCGCGTGCCCCAAGGACACCGGCCATTCCACGGCGCGCGATCAGCCGAATTGCACTTACTTCATGCTCTAACCCGGCCAAGGACTTGAGTTTCTTTGGGCAGGTTGAAGCTAAAAACCCCGACCTTTTGCTCATGATGGGCGACAATGTTTATGGCTCCTACTCGCCAAAAGACCCTAACCTACCCAGCCTAAGCGAGGCCTATGGCAAGCTGGCTGAGGTGCCGGCTTTTAAATCGCTTGTTTCCAAGGTTCCGACACAAGCGGTGTGGGACGACCATGATTACGGCATCAATGATGGTGGCGGCGACTTTGCTTACAAAGCGCAAGCCCAAACCATGTTCAATCAATTCTGGAACACACCCGCGAGCAGCCCGCTGCGCAAAAGGCCTGGTATTTATCGCGCGTTTCAAGCCGGTCCAAAAGGCCAAGTCTTGCAAGTCATTATGCTCGACACGCGTTACTTCCGCGCGCCCTTAGTTTTGACCGATCAACGTGATGCGCCCGGTAAAGAGCGCTATGTGCCCCATCCACCGGGCTCCGGCGCAGATGTCCTGGGCGAGGCGCAATGGGCCTTTCTGAAGGCTGAACTGGAAAAACCAGCCGATGTGCGCCTCATCGTTTCTTCTATACAGGTGGTAGCCGATGGCCACGGCTATGAACGATGGGGCAACTTCCCAGATGCGCAAAAGCGCCTCTATGATTTGATCGCACAAACAGGGGCAAATGGTGTCGTCTTTGCTTCCGGGGATCGCCACTATGGATCGATCAACCAAATTCGCGACGGCGTCGCTTACCCCCTAACCGATATCACCGCTTCAGCTATCAACATGCCATTTCGGGTCGCAGAAGGCACGATCTCCTATAACGAGCCTGCCACCACTCGAATTGGTGAGGGCTATGCAGCCGTCAATTTTGGCCTGATCGAAATCAATTGGGCGGCAAGCACCCTCACCCTGAATCTGATCGGTGACGGCGGAAATTTGGCAGCGTCGACCACTTTGGACTTGAAAAACTTGCGGCGTGACTAGCGCTGGGGCAATTCAGCCATTGAAAGCCCAGACGTTTTAGGTGATCGTGTTCTCCATAACAAAATAGGGGAGCACGCGCCATGGATCATACAACACCGATCGCCATTATCGGTGCCGGCTTAGGGGGCTTGGCGGCGGCCATAAGGCTCAAACAGGCAGGTTATCAAAATCTGATCTTGCTGGAAAAAGGGGCCAAAGTCGGCGGCACTTGGGCGCAAAACACCTATCCAGGCTGTTCCTGCGACGTACCCGTTGCGCTCTATCAATATAGTTTTGCGCCAGCCATTCACTGGACCAATACCTATCCAAGCTCTGCCGAGATCCAAGCCTATTGCGAACAATTAGTCGCGGGCTTTGGCTTAGAGCCGCTCTTGTCCCTCAACACCGAAGCAACTTCTGCAGTTTGGGATGCGACCGCGCAAAGCTGGACCTTAACCACCGCCGACGGCCAAGTTCGACAGGTTGGGGCAATCATCTCCGCGCTTGGCCAATTGAATCGCCCTTCCATTCCACTAATTCCGGGGCAAACGAGCTTCCAAGGGGCCAGCATGCATTCGGCGGCTTGGAACCATGAGGTGGATTTGACGGGTAAGCGCGTCGGCGTCATTGGCTCTGCCGCGAGTGCGGTGCAGTTGATTCCCGAAGTGGCGAAAGTGGCGAGTTCTCTGGTCGTGTTCCAGCGTTCTGCCAATTATATCGGGCCGCGCGGCGACCGCGAGATTCCAGCAACGGAGATCGCCTTGCTGCTCAGCAATCCGCAGGCGGCCATGGACCTCGGTGCCCGCAACCGCGCGATGATCTTTGACACCGCCGACACATATTTCTGGCAGACTTTTAGTTGGACGCCAGAGGGCCGCGCGGCTTATGCCGACATCGCCAAACGGCATTTAGAGAAGCAAATTGCCGATCCAGAATTGCGCGCCAAACTCACGCCCGACTATGCGGTTGGATGTAAACGCTTTCTGTTCACGGACACCTTCTATCCCGCCCTCACCCAAGATCATGTGACCTTGGAGACAGCCCGAATAGAGGGCTTTGATGCCGCCGGAGTCAAGGTCGTATCGGGGACCCATTATGATCTCGATGTGGTGATTTATGCCACCGGTTTTGAAACGACGGGCTGGCATTGGAGCTTAGACGTGGTTGGCCAAGATGGCACCCACCTCGCCGATCAATGGGCAGAGGGGCCAGAAGCCTATCTGGGCATCACAACCAAGGGCCTTCCTAATTTCTTCATGCTCTATGGCCCGCATACCAATCTGGGCCACAACTCAATCACCTACATGCTCGAGCGTCAGATTGACTATGTGCAGGCGATCTTGGCAGGCTTGATCGATCAGAAGGTTAAGTCCGCCGCCGTAAAGCCAGAGGCGCAAGCCCGCTTTATTGCCGAATTGCAAGATGCATTGGGGCATACGGTCTGGGCCGACCCAAGTTGCAATTCTTGGTACAAGAACGACAAAGGCCAGATCACCCAGAATTGGGGCGGGGATTGCAAATCCTATGCAGAAGCGGTCAGCACAGTTGTTTGGGCGGACTATGAGGTCGTCTGAGCCCTGCGCGAGGAAGTCGAATTGATTGGCTTTGCTGTAACAGAGAATCCAAAGGACTTGACAGAAAGGTGACAGATTGTCACACAAAAGGGGCTTGGACTTCGGTCCGGCGGCGTTTCGGGGAGGAGACGCCCTTTTGGCTCTCGCGAGAGGGTGGCCGCGCCTAACCATGGCGCGGCCTTTTTTTATCTCCCGACTTGCCAAACCAATCCCACCGATTGCTGGACTACGTCCTGTTCTGACGTAGAACAGGTTTAGACTGCCGCCGTGTGTGTGAGCCCGGCATCAGCTGTGGCACAAACGCGTCAGACTATTTCCAGATTGAGTCGCAAGGACATCCTAAACATGGCCCCTTCTACGAGCCCAGACACGTTGACTCCAGAATTTTTGAATTTGCTGGCCGTTATTGGCCTTTATGTCTTGATCCTTCTGGTCGCGCTCTATTTTGCGCTGACGCGGTCTAACCGGCCTTTGACGCAGCTTGGTCGGCGGATTGAAGACATGAATGTGCGCTTTGTTGATTATCGTCAGGACCTACAGACTGGAATCACTTCTGTCCGCGAAGAAGCCCAGCGTCAGAATATTCAGGCGCGGGAAGAAATGGCAAATCGCATGGCCGGGATCGCGCAAGACTTGCAGCGTTTGATCGATGTCATGTCGGCCGCGCAGCGAGAGCGTCTCGACGCCTTTGGAGCCAGTCTGGCTGAGTATCGCGCGGCAACAAGTGAAGATAGCCGCGCGCTCCGCGAAGAGGTCAACAAAGCCATCGCGACTCTGTCTTCAGGCTTGCTTGAAGGCATGACTGCGCAAGGCCGCTCTCAAACTGAAGGCCTCAGCAAGGCGCAAACCCAGATCAAGGAAATGATGGAAGCCAATGACCGCACGGCGCTTGCGCTTCGTCAAACCGTTGAAGGCCGCCTCGATGTGCTGCGGCAAGAAAATGAAGCCAAGCTCGAGCAGATGCGCGTCACGGTCGATGAAAAGCTACAGGGGACGCTCGAGCAGCGCTTGGGTGCTTCATTCACGCAAGTGAATGAGCAATTGGAGCGCGTCTTTAAGTCCGTCGGCGAGATGCAGACGATTGCGACCGGTGTTGGCGACCTCAAGCGGGTTCTCACCAATGTGAAAGCGCGCGGCACTTGGGGGGAAGCCACCTTGGGCATGCTGCTGGAACAGGCCATGAGCCAAGAGCAATATGCCCAGAATGTGGAGGTAAAGCCGGGCAGCAATCAGCGGGTCGAATTTGCCATCCGCTTACCCAATGACGGCGACACCCCAGTCTGGTTGCCAATCGACGCCAAATTGCCGGTGGAAGACTATGAGCGCTTGATTGATGCTTCAGAGCGGGCTGACACGGTTGGCATTGATGCTGCACAGAAGGGTCTGGAGAAGGCGATTAAGATCGCCGCCAAGGACATTTTCGAGAAATATATCGCGCCACCGCACACAACCGACTTTGCCATCATGTTCCTGCCGACCGAAGGTCTGTTTGCTGAAGTCGTGCGTCGGCCCGGCCTAGTCGACAGCCTGCAGCGCGACTTTAAAGTTCTGGTCTCAGGGCCCACGACCCTGATGGCGACTTTGACGAGTTTGCGGATGGGCTTCCGCACCCTCGCGATCCAACAGCGCTCCAGCGAAGTCTGGCAAGTGCTGAGCAAAGTGAAGCAGGAGTTTGAGAAGTTTGGCGGCGTCCTCAAGAAGGTTGAGGACAAGTTGGATCAAGCCAAGACCGTGGTGCAACAAGCCCGCACGCGCGAGAACGTGCTGGGTCGCCAATTACGGGCGGTTGAGACCTTGCCCGGCAGCGCCCCCATCGCCACCCTGCCCTTCGCCCAATCACAAGACCTGCTCGACGACGTGTTAGATGAGGGCGATGAGGCTTAAAGCCCACACGCTGTCCAAACAAAAAGCCCGCCGACTTGCGTCAGCGGGCTTTCGTTTTTAGCGGTGGCAATCAGCCTATTCGCGATCGCCCAAGAAGCTGAGCAAGAATTGGAACAGGTTGATGAAGTTCAGGTAGAGGCTCAACGCACCCATGCTGGTGGCAACCGACATCGCAGTTTCGTTGCCCTTCAAGTAATAATACTCGAACTTCAAGCGCTGGGTGTCAAAGGCGATCAAACCGGAGAAGATCAACACGCCCAAGCCAGAGATGGCAAACATGATCATCGGGCTTTTCAGCCAGATGTTAACGATGCTGGCCAAGATCAAGCCAAATACGCCCATGATCAAAAACGAGCCGAAGCCAGTCAGATCACGCTTGGTGGTATAGCCCCAGAGCGACAAAGCACCGAAAGCCGACGCCGTGATGAAGAAGGTCGAAGCCAGAGACTGACTTGTATAAACCAAGGCCAATACACCGAGGCCCGCGCCAATCAGCGTCACAATCGTCCAGTAAAGCAGGTTCGCACCGGTCTTCGATGGGTTGCGCATCGCAAAGTTCGAGATGAGCAAGATAACCATCGGCGAGAACGCGACGATCATGCCCAAAGTTGAGTAGTTGATGCGGCCATCATTCACCACAAACAACATGTCGCGAACTGCGGGCACCGAGGATGTGATATAGGCCAAAATGCCCGAGAGCACCAAGCCAAGACCCATCTTATTGTAGACGCCCAACATAAAGCTCCGCAGACCAGCGTCGACGGACATGTCCATCGTGTTCCCGGCTGGGATCGCTTGAGCTTGAAACCTAATTTGGTCGTTCATTTTCTTTCCTTTTTAACATGCGAGCAGACTTCTGCTGCATTGCTTGGCCTTAATATCATGCCGCAGGGCATTGGATGCAAGACAACTCTACTACACGATTTTGTGTGCAGGGCTGTTTTGGCGCGTTGGCAAATGGCGCGCTAAGAGCCAATCGCGGGATTCGCAGCACTTCTAGACCTTGCTACCCAGCTTATATGGTGACCACCCGCACAATATGCTAGAAAGCGCCCATGCTTCAATTACACACGTTTTCTCATTCCTCAGCCTCGTACCGGGTCCGTATCGCGCTTGCGTTAAAGGGGGTGGCAAGTGAAAGCCACGCCGTCTCCTTGATTGCCAACGACCATCTGTCCGAAGCTTACAAGGCCCTCAACCCGGAAGGCCGAGTTCCCGCGATAGTGACCGAGCAAGGTGTTCTAACCCAATCCTTCGCCATTATGGATTGGCTGGAAGACACCATCCCAGCGCCAAGCCTTTATCCTGTTGATCCTTGGCAGCGCGCTTTATGCCGCGCCTTTGCCCATGCTATTGCGAGCGATATCTTCCCAGTCCAGAACCTTGGCGTGCGCCGCAAGCTGACCGCCGAGTTTGGTGCTGATGAAGCCCGCACAATCCAATGGTGCGCCGACTGGATTGCCAAGGGTTTTGTGGCCCTAGAAGCCGAGACCGCCAAGCGCGGCTGGCACGAAGGCTTAGGCTATTTGTTTGGGCCGACCCCGACTTTGGCTGATATCTGCTTGGTTCCACAGATGAACAATGCTCGCCGTTATGGCGTGGACCTTTCGCCCTTCCCGCTTTTAGTTGCGGCAGACGCAAAAGCGCGCGCCCACCCAGCCTTTGTGACTACCGCGCCTGAGACCCAAGTTGGATAACAGAAAGCTAGACGGGAACCACGCAACGACCATGAAACCACTCAATCTTGAAACCTATCTCCCGTATCGGCTCAGTGTGGCGTCCAACAAGGTCAGCGCGCTGATCTCTAAAGCTTATGAAGCGCGGTTTGGGTTGACGATCCCGCAATGGCGCTTGCTGGCAATCCTTTCTGAAGGCCAACTCCTATCGCAACAAAAATTGGTTAGCCGCACGGCCATGGATAAAGTAACCGTCAGCCGTGCGGCGCAGGTGTTAGTTTCGCGCGGTCTTGTCCAGTCCAAGCCCAATGACAAAGACCGCCGGGCCGTTGAATTGAGCCTAACGGCCGCCGGCGTCTCCATCGTGCAAGAAGTCGCCCCGGTTGCACTTGCTTTTGAGAAATCCTTGATCGAGGCCATTGGCGGGCCAGCAGCCGAGCGCCTCGATATGATGCTGCGCAAGCTGGAGGAACAGGCGGAAAAACTGGCAAAATAAGCGCGACGCCATCTTGGCAATTAGTAACAAATGAAACTATAAAGAGGCTTTCTTGATTGGAGCACCCTATGGCGGACCTGTTTGAAAATCCACTCGGCACTGATGGCTTTGAGTTTGTTGAATTCACAAGCCCTGACCCAGATGCCTTGGCCACCTACTTCCACCAATTGGGCTTTACGGCGGTATCAAAGCACCGCTCGAAGAATGTGATCCGTTTTAAGCAAGGCGACATCAACTTCATCCTCAATATGGAACCCGTTGGCCAAGCCGCAGAATTCCGCGAACAGCGCGGCCCATCTGCCAATGCCATGGCGTTTCGGGTCAAGGATGCCGCCCACGCCTTTCGCGAAGCCATCGCACGCGGCGCAGAAGCCGTGGACAGCCCGATCGGACCCATGGAATTAGACATCCCAGCCATTAAGGGCATTGGTGGTGCGTTCATCTATCTGGTCGATCGCTATGGGGCGCAAAGCATTTATGATGTGGACTTTAAGCCCATTCCCGGTACCGCCGAAGCAGAGGCCATCAATTCGACAGGTCTAACCTATCTCGACCACCTGACCCACAATGTCTTTCGGGGAAAAATGGATGTGTGGGCGGACTATTATGAGCGCATCTTCAACTTCCGCGAGATCCGCTATTTCGACATTGAGGGTAAAGTCTCTGGCCTCTTCTCCAAGGCGATGACCAGCCCTTGTGGTAAAATTCGGATCCCTTTGAACGAAAGTAAGGGCGAAGAAGGCAAGACCGACCAGATCGAAGAATTCCTCCAGCGCTATAAGGGCGAAGGCATTCAACACATCGCCATGGGGTCGACTGACCTGATGTCCACGGTCGATCAATTGCGTGCCCGGGGTGTGGAGCTGCAAGACACCATCGATACCTATTTTGACTTGATCGACACTCGCCTGCCCGGCCATGGCCACGACGTAGAGGCCCTGCGCCAACGCAGGATTTTGATCGATGGCGCGCCCAGTGACGGCCAAGGCCTGTTGTTGCAAATCTTTGGCAAGGATGCTGTGGGGCCTATCTTTTTTGAATTTATCCAGCGAAAAGGAAACGAGGGCTTTGGCGAAGGCAATTTCAAAGCTTTGTTTGAAAGCATCGAATTAGACCAAATTCGGCGCGGCGTTTTGCAAGGCTAAGGTCAGCATAGGAGGCGGTTAGAATGGGCAAGTTAGGGGCGCTCGGCGGTATCGCTGTTCTGAGTTTGGCACTGGGTGGCTGCACCATAACAACCCAGATGGGGGACGGGCCAGAAAAAACCCGCACCTTCCTCGCCACCCCGCCTGCCCCTATTCCCGCTTGGTCGATTGCGGTTCATGGCGGGGCTGGTGTCATTGAACGCAAAGACCTGACGCCTGAACAAGACAAAGCGTATCGTGCTGCCTTGGCTGAAGCGATTGAGATTGGTGCCGACATCTTGCGCAAGGGTGGCAATGGTATCGACGCCGTTGAAGCGACCGCCCGTTATTTGGAAGATAATCCCTTGTTTAATGCCGGACGCGGTGCTGCTATTGATGCATCTGGCAAGGCGACTTTGGATGCCGCCATCATGGTCGGGCCCGGCCTGAAAGCCGGCGCTGTCGCTGGCATGTTGACGACCCGCCACCCGATCAGTGCTGCGCGTGCCGTGATGGAAAAGACCCCACATGTATTTCTGATTGGGGACGGCGCAGATCAGTTCGCGCGCGAGCAAGGCCTCGAACAGGTGCCCAATAGCTTCTTCCTGACGGCCCGGCGCTGGCAAATTTTGGAAGAAGTTTTGACCGAACAGAAAATGCCAATCCCACCCAAGCCACCGGGCTTAAACAATGATGGCCCCGTCCGCTCTGGTCCCAATGCCGCCAAGTCTGGCGAAGCCCGCTTTGGCACGATTGGCATTGTCGTGCGCGATACCAAGGGCGTGCTGGTGGCTGGAACTTCAACTGGTGGCCTAACAGGCAAGAAATGGGGTCGGGTTGGCGATGTGCCCGTAATTGGAGCCGGTACCTATGCCACGCCTAGTTGCGCGGTCTCCGGCACGGGCACGGGCGAGTATTTCATCCGTTTGGGTGTTGCCCGCGCCATTTGTGATAAGGCGGCAGAACCCGGCACGGACCTTCAAGCCGCAGCCGACGCCGTTATGAAAAAGGACCTTACGGCTTTGGGTGGCGACGGCGGTGTCATCGTCGTCAATGCCCGGGGTCAAACCATTTCCAGCATGAACACACCTGGCATGTACCGCGCGCAGATGAGTGCGGTCAGTCCAGCGCGAGTCGCCATCTATGCGGACGAGAATTAAGGGGCAGGAGCACACATGAGCCAGCTTTTGGGTATCCATCACGTCGCCTATCGCTGTCGCGATGCCAAGGAGACCGTCGAATTCTACCACGATGTGCTGGGCATGGACTTCCAAATCGCCTTTGCTGAAGACCATGTCCCCTCAACCGGGGCTTACGATCCCTATATGCACGTATTTCTCGATGCCGGTGGCGGCAATGTGTTGGCCTTCTTTGAATTGCCCGAGCAGCCCGACATGGGCCGCGATCCCAATACGCCAGAATGGGTGCAGCACATCGCCTTTAAGGTCGCCAATGAAGAGGCCCTGTTGGCAGGCAAGGCCCGTGCTGAGGCGCGCGGTTGTTCGGTGATCGGGCCAACTGATCATGGTATCTTCCGCTCCATCTATTTCTTTGACCCCAATGGACACAGGCTGGAACTCGCACACGATACCGGCACCGCCGCAGAGTTGACCGAATTGCGGCGCGTGGCCCCAGACATGCTGGACGAATGGTCCAAAACCAAAAAAGCCCCCCGCCATGCCGACTGGCTACACGCAAAGGCACGTGCCAGCCACGCAAATACTGACCCTGTTTAGAACGCGCCGGATAAAACGTACTGGGACAACCCAGCCATGAGGAAACGCCCATGAAACTTGCTTCGCTTAAATCCGGCCGCGATGGACGTCTCGTCGTCGTCTCGTCCGACCTCAATTATTGTACCGACGCGGCCTTGATCGCCCCAACCTTGCAAGCCGCCTTAGACGACTGGACTCACTGTGGCCCTGCCCTAGAGACTTTGAGCGAAGCGCTCGAGCGCGGGGCAGTGCCGACTGAACGCTTTCATGAGCGCGAAGCCCACTCACCTTTGCCCCGCGCCTATCAATGGGCCGATGGTTCTGCCTATGTGAACCATGTCCAGCTGGTGCGCAAAGCCCGAGGCGCGGAGATGCCCGAGAGCTTCTGGACTGACCCCTTGATGTATCAAGGCGGCTCTGACGACTTCCTGCCGCCTCGTTCACCTATCGTACTCGCCGATGAAACGTGGGGTTGTGACCTTGAAGCCGAAGTGGCCGTCATCACCACCGATGTGCCGCAGGGCATCAGCGCCGAAGCCGCGCGCGACCACATTGCGCTTGTCTGCTTGGTCAATGATGTCAGCTTGCGCAATCTGATCCCCAATGAATTGGCCAAGGGTTTTGGCTTCTTCCAAGCCAAGCCCGCCAGCGCCTTTTCCCCCGTTGCTGTGACTCCTGAAAGCCTAGGACCCCTTTGGGATGGCGGGAAACTGCATGTGACCTTAAGTGTCGACCTCGATGACACGCCACTGGGCCGCGCTGAAACAGGCTTGGATATGACCTTCGATTTCGGTCAGTTAATCGCCCATGCTGCACGCACGCGTAACCTCTGCGCTGGCACTATCATCGGCTCTGGCACCGTCTCTAACCGCGACGCAGCAGGCGGACCAGGTAAGCCGATCGCGGAAGGTGGTCTTGGTTATTCCTGCTTGGCAGAAGTGCGCGTTGTGGAAACCATCCTACACGGAGCCGCCAAAACGCCTTTCCTGAAACACGGGCAAGTCGTACGCATCTGGGCCGACGATGCTAAGGGCCACTCAATCTTCGGCGCGATTGAGCAAAAGGTGAGCGAGTAGAGGGTTTTGACCTTGCGCTCCAACACCCCCGCCGCCGAAGCGAAGCGCAGAGCGGGGACCCCTGCGTGTTTGCGGCACAATGTCAGGGACTCTGCGGGCGTTGTCTAGGGTGAAACAGGTGAATGCAATGCCCCCAACATGGGCTTTCCATGACGGTGTTGTTAAACTTATGTTAGATTGCGCGGAATTTCGCTAAATCGCGTTGACGATCCCGCTTGGATAGGGTGGAAGAGATTTAGTGGCCCTCCCGTGATGCCGCTCATGAGGTGATTAGCCTTGCGACTTCGACTTACAGTGTGTGCTGCGGCGGCCTTGTTGGTCAGCTTCGGGGCTGCAGGCTCCATCAATGGCTTATGGGCAACACCAGACGCTCGCGCCTTCAGTCTGGACGGCCTGAAGTTGGCTGTGGGCTTGCCTTACGGCAACACCACAATAACCCGCAAGGTTGAGGTGCGCGCCTCGACCGCGCTGGCTAGCACAAGCCCTGCCCCCACAAAGCATCAAGGCAGCCATGCGGCGCCAAACAAAAGCTTAGTCGCTGAGGTTTTTCAGAGGCCATTGTTACTTCCCACGCCTCGCCTCGTGATGGCCGATGCGGCGCCCAAGTTTGACGCTTATACGCCGGTTGCAGTCCCGGTTCCGCCTGAGCCGCCTGAGCCCCCAGCGCCTGCAGTGGCTCCGGCAGCAGCATTTGCACCCGCCACTATGAAGGGCTTGAAAGCGCTTGCAGAAGCTGAGGCAAACCGATCTGCCAAGTGGGCCGAGCAGGCCGCCGCTGCGGCTCAGGCCGCTGAACAGGCCCATGTTGCTGCAGTTCAAATCAGCCTTGATGGCCCCATGGTCGTCACTCAAAGCCAGTACGAGGGTCTTGAGCAGGCTTTCGATCAAGCATTGGCTCGATTAGAAGTCAGCCAAGCGCTCGCCGCACGAATCAATGAACAGGACCCGTCATTCTTCGTCGTTCGAGCGGATGGCAAGAAATTCTGTGGCTCGGCACAGAAAGACCAAGCGTGCACCGTGTTGAGCCCGACAGATGTCGCCCGCATCCGTTCCGATGTGGCGGCACAAGTGAAACTAGCCGATGCTGAGCTGCGCCAAGTTCAAGCTAAGTTGGCCCGCGCTCGCCTGACGGATGGCTAAAACCAAGACCTAGCATCTGACCTTATTCTGCTAAGGATGTGGTCTGAAGTGCGGCATTATTTTCAGGCATTTGTACGCGCACCGTTGCGATCTCGGGACGTTCGGCCAAAGCGACTGCCGTTAGGCTGGGACGATCAGCTTCTGCCACGGCATAAGCGATCAGAGTGTTGACGCATTGCGCCTCATTCACAACCCTGTCACGACGTGCCGCCTCGGCGCACATGTTGATGGCCGCCTGCTCAATTTGCTTAAAAACCACCTCGGGTGCAGCATTGGCCAGCACCTTCTGATCGGCGATTTCTGCCTGGGCAGAACCGGCAGCCAAAACCGCAAACGCAAGTAGTCCAACAAAGCGGTGTGTCATAGTGATCTCCTGAATGACCCACAAAATTGCGCGACTTAATCTGTCCCGTTATGCGAATGTGACACTAAAATGACGTTATGACAACAATTATATGACAAATATATGACTGTATCACGACATAGCTGCAAATTCCGGGATAAAAAATATATAAATCAGAGAGTTATCAGCGAAAGAAAATGCAATGCTGGCGCCAAAAAGTCACTGAGAACGACCGTCCCGAGCTTATGAAAGCGATAAGCATTTTTCAGTATCCTTGAGAAACTTCGGGAGAAAAAGCATGCGCGCGTTCGGCAGTCCGCCAGATTTATCAGCTATTAAGGCAAGCTACATGGTCAGCCTAAAGGACGACCTCGGCACGCTGGAAGGCCTACAAAGTGAGGTCGATTTCGGCTTTGCGGAACCCCGGACCTATGAAGAGTTGCGCCGCCTTGCCCATGTTCACGCTGGCAATGGAGCTACGTTCGGCTTTAGCGCCCTTGGCGAGGCTGCACGCGCTGTGGACGTCCGTCTGAGTGACTCCAAGAGCCCGCCCGACTTACTACCTTCCCTTGTTGCGGCTTGGCGGGCGCAGCTTCAAATTGCCTGTCAGAGTTACTAGATCTTCAAGTCCTAAGCGGGACTAACCGGCTGTTGCGAGGTGCAGCCGGTGGCTAGACAGCGCCACATTTGCGACCATAAGCAATCACCTTGCGTTCAGGAAGGAAAGCCTAGCTTTGCCTTCGTCTAAAAGCCGAAACGAAAGAAATTCTGATGTCAAAAGTCTCGCTGGTGCGTTCGATTGTGGCCCTCTGTGTGCTTGCAACCCCCAGCATCGCCCAGAACGGCCCCTCCCAGAGCCTCCTCACCACTTTGAGTCCGGGTCAGAGCCGATCAGTCGATATTTCCTTGCGGGCGAGAATTGGGCCTTTGGAATTGGCACGTGGCTCGTTCAAAGTCAGCCTAACCCAAGATAGCTATAGCGGTGAGGCGACGTATCGCACCTCTGGCATCGCTGCTTCGTTTAACAATGACGCTGGCGTTGCAACCGTGAGAGGCGTGATTGACGATGGCCAATTAAAGCCGCGTTCGTTTGTCAATCAAGAAACCAATGGCAAAAAGCGCCGCATCACCATGGCTTTTGGTGGCCGCTCGGTTGATGTGACGGTCGCGCCAATGTGGGGCAATATGGGCTTTCCGCCTGCAAGCCTTGCCCAAAAACTTGAAGCTGTAGACCCAGTCACAGGCTTGATGGAGCTTTCACTCGTGACGGGTCGAGATGCCGGCCGGCCCTGTGGTGGTGCCGTGAAGATTTTCGATGGTAAACGACGCTATGACATCCGCACCCAATATGTTGGGATCGAGAATGTTTCGACACCAGCCTACAAGGGCCCGGCTACCTATTGCCGCGGTACCTATACCGAAGTGGCGGGCTTTAATCAAAAGAAGCCAGGTGAAACGCGCGAACCGATCCGCCTTGAAATCTGGTTAGCGGATGTCGGCAAAATGGGCGTATCAGTACCCGTGCGCATGACCGGTTCCAAGGGCATTTACACGGCGGTTCTGTATGCAGACCGGGCTGCGGTGCGCTAACGAACCGATCAGACGTCTGGCAGAAGGCCGCTATCTTCGGGGTTTCCTACCCTTTTGATCAAGGCGGCCTTTAATTTCTTCATGGCCTGATGCTCAATCTGGCGAACCCGTTCTTTCGAGATGCCCATTCGCACGCCCAAAGATTCCAAGGTTGCGCCTTCATCGGTCAGGCGGCGTTGTTGAATGATCGCTAACTCGCGCGGATTGAGAGACTTAAGCGCTTCTTGAATCCAATTGGTGCGACGCTCGGTATCGGTGCGCTCCATCACGTCTTGGTCGGGCAGAATCCCCTCATCGGGTAACATATCCTGCCATTCACCACCACCATCGACACCATCGGACATCGGAGCATTCAACGAACGGTCATTAGCCGAAAGGCGGGAGGCCATTTGTTCGACTTCACGCTCACTCACGCCCAATTTCGTGGCAATGATCTCGCGATTCTCACGCGTCAACATAGCCTCGCCCGTGTCGCTGATCAGCGCACGTAGGCGACGCAGATTAAAAAACAGGGACTTTTGTGCCGCTGTCGTGCCGGTGCGAACAATGGACCAATTGCGCAGCACATAGTCTTGGATCGCTGAGCGTATCCACCAAGCTGCGTACGTGGAGAAGCGCACTTCGCGGTCGGGTTCAAAGCGCGCGGCCGCTTGCATCAATCCAATATTGCCCTCTTGAACGAGGTCGCTCATCGGCAGACCATAATTGCGGAAGCGGGCAGCCATAGAGATCACCAACCGCATATAAGCGGTCGTTAACTCATGCAGTGCGCGCTCATCTTGATGGTCGCGCCACGCAACGGCAAGCTCCCGCTCGTGATCATGTTCAAGCAAAGGCGCCTTCATAGCCTGTTTGACAAACCGTCGCGTTGCGCTTTGGGCTTCGGCTGTCTCATACGTGGCCATTTGATCTCTCCGATCCTTGTCCGCACCTGATTTGGTTATGAGCATTACGCGTGGCGGGGCCGCTTGGATCAATCGTTATGACAAATCCATGACTTCAGAACTGCAATTTGGTGGAAAGTGGCGTGATCTATTCTAGCCAGATGTCCGGACAAAGATGGCAGGGGGGAAATCGCTATCCATCTGCACTTCCAAGGACCGGATTTTACCATTCATGTCGGCTTGAAACGCGAACTTTACATCCAAAAGATCGTCGTCATCTTCACGCATTGGCTGGCCATTGAATACATCATAGTGCCAATGCTGTAGTCGGATTGGCATCTCATTATAGGTCCCCTGCAATCCCGTTTCGGTGAGGGTGACCGTCCAAGTGCCATAGCCCTTATGCCCAAAAGTGCCGACAAAGGCGGCAAGCTCTCGCGACGGTGTGGTGTTGGGGATGGGCATAAGCGGGGTCTGAGTCGCCGCCTTGGCCTCATTGGCATCGCGCCGGGCAAGCCCTCGGGCGGACCAATTGGCTGGCTCTAACCCCATTAGCCGATCAAACAGGTCCAAGCTCACATGGCCTGGCAAGGGCGTGCCGCGCATATTGGCAAAAGCGATAATGCCGACATTCTGCTCTGGAAACAGGGTCACGCGTGAAGAAAAGCCATTGAGATTGCCGCCATGGGCCACCCGCCGCATGCCCCGATAAAAATCGGTTCGCCAGCCAAGGCCATAAAGGCCACGGCTCAACTCGGTCGCCTCGGGCTGCCCCCCTGTCGAAACAAGCGGGGCCCACATGGCCTCACATTGGGCCACCGAGATCAAGCGCTTGCCACGATATTGGCCGCGGCCAAGTTGTAATTCCATCCAAGGCAGAAACTGAGTGACCGAACTATAAAGCTCGCCCGCTGGGCCAATCGCATCTTCGGGCCGCAAAGGGATTTGCACGGCTTGCTTGTTGGGCAGTAGTTTATGGCCAAAAGCGAAGTCAGCATCTTTGGCCATTTGGCTTGGGCTAAAGCCCGTTCGCGCCATGCCCAAGGGTTTAAGCAAGCGAGCCTCTGTAAAGGCCTCCCACGACTGGCCTGTTACGCGCTCAACCACGAGGCCCGCCAAAATATACATGAGGTTATTGTACTGATACTGGCTGCGAAGGGGGGCAGAAGTCTCTAGATAAGGCAAGCGCGCCAAAAGCTCTGTCTTGCTCAGCTTCTCATTATTGTACCAAACCAAATCGTGGGTGCCGAGGCCCGTGCGGTGCGAGAGCATGTCGCGCAGGCTCAAGCTGGCATATTCCACCCCGCCAGCCATTTTAAACTCTGGCAAATAGGTGGTGACGGGTTCATCCCAAGCGAGCTTTCCTTCATCCACCAGAAGCGCCACTGTGGCTGAGGTAAAAGCCTTGGTGAGCGACGCACAGCCAAACAAGGTATCTGGCGTGACAACTTGGGCTTTAGCCCCGTCGCGCCAGCCAAAGCCCTTGGCATAGATCGGCGCACCATCCTTGATAACGGCAATTGCTAAGCCCGGCACACGCCAATTCTGGCGCGCGAGGTCAAGTTCCGCGTCGAGGCCAGCGAGGGGATCAGGTTTGCGCTTGGCCGCAAAGGCGGGGCCCACAAGTCCTGCACCCAGACTTGCACCCAATAAGGATACAAACGCTCGCCGCTGCATCAAATTGCCCCCCACCTGACTATGCTACCTATCCAACATAGTGGGGGGCTCTAGTCGGGCTTGTCTAGCCCTATTAGCGCCGAATGGCATCCGCGCCCACACAGGTGCGGGTCTCTTCGCTCCACGTGCCGCCGCGGCGATAGCAATCTTGACGCATCGATGCGGCGCGGGCTTCTGCTTGGGCAGGATCGGATTCAACCGGGCCCAAAGCACAGGCAGACAAGGTCGCCACTGCGAAGGCAAAACCACACAAGATCAGCGCACTGCGCATCGACTTAGGCCGTCAGCTGTTGGCGGGCGACTTCCAAGAGTTGTTCCATTTCGCGGCGAATCTGGTGTTCGCTCACATCGGCACCTTTCGCGTCGAGGTCGGCTTTGACTTTACGATAGACATCTTCATCGCCAGCTTCTTCAAAATCAGCCATGACGACGGTCTTGGCATAGTCTTCAGCGGCGTCACCCTCGAGGCCCATCAAACCAGCAGCCCAAGCGCCTAAAAGCTTGTTGCGGCGGGCGGTGATTTTGAACGAAAGCTCACTATCGTGCGCATATTTGGCTTCTTCAGCGCTCTTGCGCTCATCGAACTGGCTCATGGTCAGACTTCCTTAAAAAACGCGTCAGCGGACAGGTTCCTAAGTGGGAACGGCTATGTGGTCTCGATAGGTCTCTGCGCAAGTAAGCGCAAGGGGATGCGCCACATGATTGAGGCCTGTCGCGCAGCCTGTTAGGGTGGTTCTGTCGTTAGGAGTTTCGACTCGGGCCGCGATGGCTGCGAGTGCGTGCCTTGCCACCTGACCACTGAGGAGAGCGCGACCATGTCCCGCCGCAAGAAAATTTATGAAGGCAAGGCCAAGGTCCTGTATGAAGGGCCAGAGCCTGGTACCCTGATCCAATATTTCAAGGACGATGCAACCGCCTTCAACGCTGAAAAGCATGCGATTATTGAAGGTAAGGGCGTTCTGAACAACCGTATTTCAGAATTCATCATGACCAATCTCAATGCGATTGGCGTGCCCACACACTTCATCCGCCGCCTGAATATGCGCGAGCAATTGATCCGCGAAGTCGAAATCATCCCGTTAGAAGTCGTTGTTCGCAATGTTGCTGCAGGCTCGATCTCCAAGCGTTTGGGCATTCCTGAAGGTGAATTGCTGCCCCGTTCGATCGTTGAATTCTATTATAAGAATGACGGTTTAGGCGATCCCATCGTGGCGGAAGAGCATATTACCGCGTTTAACTGGGCCACTACACAAGAAATTGATGACATCATGGCCCTCGCCTTGCGCATCAATGACTATTTGTCGGGTCTGTTTGCCGGTGTTGGCATCCGCTTGGTGGACTTTAAGCTTGAGTTTGGCCGCCTCTATGAAGGCGATATGGTGCGGACTGTTTTGGCAGATGAAATCAGCCCGGACTCCTGCCGTTTGTGGGATGCACGCACCAATAACAAGCTCGACAAAGATCGCTTCCGGCAAGATTTGGGCGGCGTCTCTGAGGCCTATGCCGAAGTCGCCCAGCGCTTGGGTATTTTCAAAGACCCACGCAGCGCGTTTGTAGAAGGCTAAACCGACCGATGAAAGCCATTGTGAATGTCCGTCTGAAAAAAGGCGTGTTGGACCCTCAAGGCCGCGCCATTGCCGAAGCCCTTCGCGGCCTTGGCTTTCATGAGGCCGAAGATGCCCGCGTCGGCAAAGTAATCGAAATCGAACTCGACGAAACCGACCCAGAACGCGGTGCAGCGCGCGCCAAAGAAATGGCCGCCAAACTTCTGGCCAATCCCGTGATTGAAAGCTGGACGGTGGAGATCGCGGCTTAGGGGCTGCGCTAACTGCCCTGTCATGCCCGCCGAAGCGATAGCTGCGAGCGGGGACCCCTGTGGACTTTGCTGCACAAGGTCCCGGCTCGGCTGACGCCATCGCGGATGATAGCGCACAGCCTGCTGCAAAGGTCACATCCATGTCACCGATCATTGCTAACTCGCCGCTTACGTCTGGTTACGGGCTCTGGAGTCGGCGCGATGAAATTTTTCGTTGGTTTGATTATTGCAGTTCTGGCATCACTCGCATCAACCGGGATTGCCGCTGCGCAAGCGGCCCAGCCAGACTTGGTCTTGACCGGTACCATCAGCGGAAAAGACCATCAAACCTATATCGAGGTGCCGTTTGTTGTACCGCAGGGTGTCGAGCGCCTAACAATCGCCTTTGAATATAGCGGCAAAGAAGCGCGGACGGTCATTGATCTTGGCCTTTCTGATCCCAATGGCCTGCGCGGGTGGAGTGGCGGCAATAAGTCGACCATCACGATTGCTAGCAGCGACGCCACACCTTCTTATGTTCCAGGGCCAGTGGTCGCGGGCCAATGGAAGCTCATCCTTGGGGTGCCCAACATTCGGTCCGGCGTGTCAGCCACCTACAAAGCACGCATCATTTTTGGCAAAGCAGGCGACCCTCTGCCCCGTTCCGCCTTTCAAGCAGAACCTATCAAGGACACCGCGGGTTGGTATCGTGGCGACTTCCACAGCCACACAGGCCATAGCGACGGCACGTGCAATAGCCTGTCGGGTCGGCGCATCCCCTGCCCCGCATTTCGGACTCTTGAAGCCGCCCGGACCGCAAAACTCGATTTCATTTCGGTAACCGAGCATAATGCCGCATCCCACCACAGCGTTTTGCGTGAACTTCAAGCCTATTACGATACCCTACTCATTATTCCGGGGCGCGAGATCACCACCTTTTTCGGTCATATGAACGCCATCGGACCAACGGAGCCCTTAGAGTTTCAACTCGGAAGCGATCGTCTTCCTAAGGTTGGCGGTCTTGTAGACAAGGTGCGGCAGCAGGGCGGCATAATCTCCATCAATCACCCAGGCATGCCTTCTGGTGAAGATTGCATGGGCTGCGGCTATGTTGTCAAAGACGTTGACTATCGTCGTTTTGATGCCGTTGAAATCGCCAATGGCGGCACCATGCATTTTGTTGGTTCAGCTGAAGGACAGCTAAGTCATATTCCCTTCTGGGAGAACCTACTCAATCAAGGAATTCGCATCACAGGGATTGGGGGCAGTGACAGCCACGATCCAGATGCGCCGATCACACGCCAATTTCCGGTTGGTCGCCCTACGACAGTGGTGTACGCAGCTGAGCTGTCGCAAAAAGGCATTCTGGATGGCGTGAGAAACGGGCGCGTGTTTGTCGATCTGACCGGTCAAAGTAATGCGCACCTAGACCTCAGCGCCGCAGGGCCAGGATCAGTCGTCTCCATGGGTGGGGCTCTTTCGCTGCGGCAAGGCGAGAGTGCTGAGCTGACCATCGACCTCCGTGATGTACCTGCCGGTCAAGTTCAATTGGTGCTTGGGCGCGGCGCTCCTGACATCATTTTGCAGGACCGTGTGATTGATGGAAAGGATCAGCTTCGCAAACTGAAACTGCCCTATGCGTCCGCTCCTTATTGGGTTCGCGTGAATGTCCGAGATGGGGATGGCAAGCTGATGCTCATTTCGAACCCGGTATATCTGCTGCCTAAATGATAAATGTTATAACTATATGTCATCCGAGTTTCACAATGTCTAAATAGTAACCCCCGTGGTTCGTGCCATCCTGTGAATGGTATTTCGAAACGACGGGGGACTAATCTATGCGTACACGGAATTATATTTTGGCAAGTGTAGCTCTATTGCCGTTATGCTTGTCTATGCCGGCATTTGCACAGAACGCAAACTTGAATTCTGAAGCAACCCCGGTTGAAGAAATTGTGGTGACGGCGCGCGCGGGCACCACCGCGCGGCGCAAGGCAGACGTGTCCTATGCCATCACCGCCATCAGCGGTGATGCCCTTCGGCTCCAAGCCCCGATCTCCACCGCAGAAGTTTTTAAAGCAATTCCTGGCTTTTGGGTTGAAGCTTCCGGCGGCGAAGCCTCGAACAATGTTCGCACACGCGGCATCCCGACTGACGGCTATTCCTCGGTAACAATACAAGAAGACGGCCTGACCGTTCAACATGATGGCGGCCTTGGCTGGTTGAATGCGGACCAATCCTTCCGTGTCGATGAAACAATCGGGCGCGTTGAAGCGGTTCGTGGCGGTCCTGCTTCCATTTTTGCATCTAATTCGCCCGGCGGGACGGTAAACTTCATTACCCGTCAAGCAGGCAGCAAGCCTGAAGGCACAATCAAAGCGCAGTTTGGCGATTACGGCATGTATCGCACCGACTTCTTCTATGGTGCTCCGCTTTCCGACAATTGGGGCCTAACAGTCGGTGGCTTCTATCGTGCCGACCAAGGTGTTCGTGATCCAGGATTTACCCAGAACAAGGGCGGTCAAATTCGCGTTGGTCTAAGTCGTGTGTGGGAAAGCGGTCGCATCGATATCAATGTGAAGCATATCGACGATAACGTCGGCTTCCTCTTGCCCGTGCCCCTGACTTTTGATGGCAGCGGCGATGTCGCAGGCGTCCCAGGGTTCGATGCAAATTATGGCACCCTTGCTGGCAACGACAATCGCTTGCTCAGCTTCCGCAGCCCGAACGGTCCGAAGGATTTCGATCTTTCCCGTGGCACCGACATTAAGCTGACAGCGGCAACGGTTAAAGCGGACCTCGATATTGGCGCAGGCTGGCGCTTGCAGAATATCGCGCGCTTCCGCACCAGTGAAATTGTGCGCAATGGCTTGTTCCCAACCGGCAATATTGAGACCGCGCAAGCCCGTCTGAATAGCGCTCGCGCGTCTGCACTCGCGGCCTTCCCCGGCGCCACCAACGTTGAATATCGTTATGTGACCCGCGGCACCACGTTTGATGTCGCCAATCAAAATGGCAACGGCTTAGTCGTCAGCGGTAACTTGTTGAGTGTGTCGGTGCCGTTGGACGAATTTACCAATGACGTGCGTGTGGTGCGTAAATTTGAAATTGGCAACCAAACGCATGACCTTGCCTTCGGCGCATATTTCTCCAACTTCACCTATGATTATGATCGCTACATGGCGACAGCCAATTTGGATGTGAAGGACCAAGCAGAGCGGCTAGATATTGTTGCCGTCAATGCAGCAGGTGCAATCGTCGGTCGCGTTACTGACAACGGCATTTTGCGCTATGGTTCGCTCTATGACAACGCAGCCATCGATGCCACAGTAACGGCGCTTTACGTTTCAGATGAATGGCAAGTCACGCCAAAGCTGCGCATTGATGCTGGCCTGCGATATGAAAGCATTGAGTTCACCGGGTCCGTTGAAGGCAAGCAAACCATCGACCTCGGCGTTGCTGGAACCTTGGCCGACAATCAATTCATCACCGGCACGGGCGTGTTCACCCCCATCAACCGAGACTATAATGATACGGGCTTTACGCTCGGTGCCAATTACCAAGTCAACGACAAGTTAGGCGTCTTTGCTCGTTATACCGATACGTTTAGACTTCCCTCGCCATCGGAGTTTCAAGGTAGCGCGGGCGATGCACTCCGCACGGACATTAAGGTAACGCCTGTAGCCATGGCCGAAGGCGGCATCAAATTCCAATCAGCCCTGTTCGATGCTTATGCGACCGTTTTCAACACGAAGTTTGAGAACGTGCGCTTCACCGACAACGTCTTTAACTCCACAACAAACTCGTTTACCACACGAATTGGTTATGCGGATACAAAGACATACGGGGTCGAACTTGAAGGCGTGGTTCGGCCATTGGATTGGGCAGATTTGTCTGTCGCCGTTTCGTGGCAAAACCCAGAATATGAGAACTTCACATTCACGCAAAACGTGGGTGGCACACCGGTGACGGTTAGCTTCAATGGCAAGCAGCTCATTCGGGTACCGAAAATCGGTCTGCGCGCCGTACCGGGCGTGAACCTGTTGGATGGCAAGATTCGGGTCGAGGCACCGATTGAGTATTACAGCAAGCGCTATGCTGATACGGCTAACTCCCAGTCACTTCCTGCCTATACAATCCTCAATCTGAACGCCCGTTGGACCCTAACAGACAAGTTGACTTTGGCTTTGGCTGGAGCCAATTTGACCAATGAGATCGGACTGACCGAAGGCAATCCACGCGCAGGTCAATTCATCTCTGGTGACGCTGGTGCACGGTACTATCTCGCTCGCCCAGTTCTGGGTCGGACCTGGCGCATTTCGGCAAGCTATAGCTTCTAAGGCTGTGCTCTGAGCCAGTTCTCTCGACGGCACGACTTGTCCTACCCCGTGCAGATGGGGGGGACCTCCTTTTCTATCTGGAAGGCTTTGGTGCAGGCCCTGCCTACACCAAAGGCCAGCCTTTATCGTTGGTGGGCGATTTGACGAGTCAAGTCCGATTCGCGCCGCTACGCGGCAGATTTCTGAAGGAAATCTGGACTTGACGCGACTAATCGCCCGGTCACGCTAGAGGAAGCGGTTTGGTGGACCAGAGGGATCACCAAAACGCGTCCAGATAAATTTCTCTCACGTCTACCCTGTCCTTCTACGCACTTTGAGGGAGGGCCGGGTAAAGTCCTTCGCGAAAATTCTTCAACCACCCCCTAGACAGACGCCTCAAACTAAGGCGCTATAGGGTTCCCATTAGCAACTGAAAGGAGGTGATCCTATGTCTCATTGTCAACCCTTGCGTGAAATGTCTGTCAGGATCCCTTCGGAGGTGAAGGCTTAAGGATTATAGGCCTTTCTTCGAATTGAGACTGGGCCGTTTCACCGGTCTGGCAATGGAAAGGTCGCTGGGCAACCAGCGACCTTTCTTGTTTCCCTAAAGCGTCTTGCCCATGATTTTTAAGGGAATGATCGCGCCATTTTTGGCGTGCTTCTCGATCACTTCAATCAGCTCATAGCCACAGCGGCGATAAAGCGGCTCACCCGCCAAAGTGGCCCCCATTTGTGCGGTCTTGAAGCCTTCAGCACGGGCGGCGGCCTCACCGGCATCAATGATCAACTGGCCTATGCCGCGGCGAACATGCTCTGGATGGGTATACATGGCCCGAATTCTTGCAGGCTCAGTCTCGGGGTCGAGGAGGCGATTGTCGCGCCCGGCGCTGTGATCGCCGCCATAAAGGGTGCCGCGCCGACTCCAGCCGCCACAGCCGACGATTTTGCCGTCTTCTTCCACGACCGCAAAATAAGTGCCGTCTTCGATCAACTGCGTGTCGATCCCCATGGTCTCGTGACTGCCTTCAACTTGTTCGGGTGTCAGAAAATCATGCATCAATTGCCCAATCGCCAAGGCCATCAAGGCCTTCATTTCGGGCATATCGTCGGGGGTCGCGACGCGCAGCTTTAAGACCATGCAGCGAGCCTTTCCTCAATCAAAGCAATGGTTTCCTTCACACCAAACAAGGCCACAAAGCCACCAAAGCGCGGGCCCTGCTCTTGACCTAGCAAGACTTCATAGAGCGCCTTGAACCAATCGCGCAGGTTTTCAAACTGGTGCGTCTTGCCGACATCAAACACCATATTCTGGATTTCATCGCCGTCGCGCATGTCGGGCCCCATCGCTTCAAGACGGGCTTTCAAATCCAAAATCGCGGCAAGCTCGGCTTCGGTTGGGGCGCGGAACTTCTTCGTTGGCTGAATGAAATCGCGATAATAAGCGACGGCAAAGCCTGCAAGCTCATCAAGCAAAGGCTGATCTTCTGGTGTGGCTTCGGGCGCGTAGCGCTTAATGAAGCCCCACAGCACGTCCTTAGTCTCAGCATTTGCCGCCGAGACGAGGTTCAGCAGAAGGGCAAAGCTGATGGGTGAGCCATATTGGGGTGGATGGCCATTATGGATGTGCCAGACCGGATTCTCGAGCTTCTTAGCAGGCTCTTCCCGGCGGAAGGCGTCGAGAAACTGGACATATTCATCCACGGCACGTGGGATCACGTCGAAATAGAGCTTCTTGGCGACGCGTGGCTTCTGGAAGTTATAGAGCGACAGGCTCTCCGGCGGCGCATAGGTCAGCCATTGCTCCACCGAGATACCATTGCCCTTGGACTTGCTGATCTTCTCACCATTTTGATCCAAGAACAGCTCAAAGCAATATTGCAACGGCGGCTCTGCACCCAAGATGCGGCAGATCTTGGAATAGATCGGGCCATTGGTCTGGTGGTCTTTGCCATACATCTCAAAGTCGACGCCAAGCGCGGCCCAGCGCATGCCAAAGTCTGGCTTCCACTGCATTTTGACGTGGCCACCGGTGACTGGAACCGTAACGTCGGTTCCATCTTCATCGGCAAAGGTCACCGTGCCCGCCTTGGCATCCACGGCCTTCATCGGCACATAAAGCACGCGGCCAGTGGTGGGGGAGATTGGCAGAAACGGGCTATAGGTCGCGCGCCGCTCTTCACCCAAAGTAGGCAGCATTACGCCCATAATCTCGTCAAACTTTTCGAGCGCGCGCGCAAGCGTGGCGTCAAAAGCGCCAGAGCGGTAAAGCTCAGTGGCGGACTTGAATTGATAGTCGAAACCAAAGCTATCCAAGAAGCCGCGCAAGCGGGCATTATTGTGCTGGGCAAAGCCTTCATGGGTGCCAAATGGATCGGGCACATCGGTCAGAGGTTTTTGGAGATAGGGCACCAGCGCCTCTGGATTGGGCACATTGTCTGGCACTTTGCGCATGCCATCCATATCATCGCTGACACAGATTAACTGGGTCTCAATCGTGCCATCGGTCAGCGCGATAAAGGCTTGGCGGACCATGGTTGTGCGCACGACTTCGCCAAACGTGCCAATATGGGGAAGGCCTGACGGACCATAGCCGGTTTCAAAAATGACAGGGCCTTTTTTGCTGATTTTCTTAAACCGGTCCAACAGCAAACGGGCTTGTTCAAAGGGCCAAGCCTTGGCTTCAGTTGCCAAAAGTGCACGGTTCGCCATTCAGGTCTCATTCTTCATGTAGAGTGGGAGGATGTTGCCACGCCTTGTGGCGGAATCGAGCACCTAGGTCAAATCCCAAGCCGCCCGCAGGCGGTCTAACTTGACAGCGAAAGCTCGCAGCTTTATTTTGTAAATGTGTTTATCAATAATCAGGGAGCGCGTGCCGTGATCGCACACGAAATCATGATCCAAGCAAACCCCGAAACCGTGTTTGCCCTCTATGAGAATATCGAAAACTGGCCCGTATGGGACGAAGAAGTCGTGGAGGTTTCTCTGCCCGGTGGCTTGCGTGAAAATGCGCAAGGTTGGCTGCAACCTCGTTCAGGGCCAAGAACCAAGATCCAAGTCGTTTCGGTAGCCCGCCCCTTCCAATTCAGCGTTGAATCTCAATTGCCAGGCTGCAAGATGGGCTTTGATCATCGCATTGAAACAACCGCTCAGGGGACACGGGTGACCCATGGGGTTTACTTCACAGGGGCAACAAGCTTTGTATTTGCTAGGCTAATTGGGCCATCGCTCAATCGCGGTTTACCCTTAACCTTACAGGGCTTGAAACGTGAAGCCGAGGCGATTGCAAATTGAGTTGTTGGATGGAGATTGTGGTTTGGATTGGTCGAAACTTTCGGACTTTACAGGCCCTCAAACAAGTCCGGGCTTCCAATATTGGGTAAACTTCATGGCTTGGCAGCGCGGCCTCAACCATATCTTGCGGCCACTATCGTTGACGCAGCCGCAATTTGCCCTCTTGGCGACTATTGGGTGGAGAACCCGCGACGGCAGCAATCTATCGCAGCAGCAATTGGCAGACTTCCTGCACTTAGACCGAATGCTGGTATCGCAAATCATCAGCCGCTTAGATCGGGATGGGCTTATCACACGCAAGCTGGCCGCCGACGACCGCCGTCGGAAAGGCCTCCGGCTCACGGCCTTGGGCATCACGACGGTCAAAAAAGCCCTGCCCTTGGTTGAAGAGTTCGACAAAAGCTTTTTTGCAGGCAGCTCGCCTATTTCCCACCCATCGCGCGATGATTAGCCCGAGTTGCTTCGTCCAAACGCAAGAAGCGCGCGGCATTATTATACAGGATGTCGCGCTTTTGTTGGGGGCTTAAGAAGGGCGCATCTTCAATCACTTTGATGCCAACCTCAATCGTCTCGGGCCAGACCATCTGGTCCGAACCAAACATGATGCGCTCACCAAAGCCCGCTTCCACTAAAGCTTGCAGATAGCGATAAAAGGCAGGCCTTGGCTGAGTGTACACAATGACGCCAGTGTCCAGATAGACCTGCGGATGCGCATACATCAGCGCCAGCGTATCATCCAAAAACGGAAAGCCCGCATGCATTACATTGATGCGCAGCTTAGGGTGCTTCACCAACACATCTTCTAACAATAATGGGCTGCTCATCCGCGCGCGATAGCCATAGCCCGACATATAAGCGACGCCCGGGGGGCCGGGGCCCACATGCAAAGCAACAGGCAGGTCATTGGCCTCCGCTGCTGCCCAAATAGGCGCAAGCTTTGGATCATTAGGCGCAAGCCCATCATATTGCGCGCCAATTTCGCCAATCATGGTGATGATGCCTGCAGCCTTAGCTTCAGCAAAATCCTTAGTCACATTGCCCTTCGGGGGAATTTCTGGCAACAGACCGTTCATCACCCGATCTGGCGCTGCGGCCTTCCAGACTTTCAGGCGCGCATATTGGTCGCTGACGACGCCAAAAATGTTGCGGCGGTGCATGATTTCCAGTGTTTTTGTGCGGATTTCATCATCGGTCAAGGGCGACCAGATCGGATTGGCACATTTCGGGTTTTTGAACCACGCCATAATAAAGGTTTCATAATCGGTGGACTGATCCCAAACCGGCATCGGGTCCATCGGCGTGCACATCGCCAGAGGGGCTGGCCCCTGCTCATTCGCGGTTGAGGCATGAAGATGCATATCGATGATCGGTTCTTGCGCCTGAACCACGTGCGGGGCGAGCGAAAATCCAGCCAAGACCAGGCACGCGAAAAACCGTTTCAAATAAGTCTGCATCTGGAACTCATCCAACCGAATTTGCTAGAAAGGCATTGCTTAGGCTAATCAACTGCGGTCGCCCTGACAAACGAAATGCGGCCAAAGCGCAAAGATTATTCAGTTGGCTAACAGCCAGCACAATTTGGTCCCACTATCATCCGCTACGCGGCGTGGCCCACAAGTTCTTGCTTGAGTCCGCCGTCTATTCACTGATAAGGCCGACGGGCGCAATGTTGCGGTGGCAGGGGAATCACGTGACTCAAAGAAAGACGCAAATCGTCGTGGTCGGCGGCGGTGCCGGGGGTCTGGAACTCGTGCGCCTGCTTGGATCGCGTTATGGCCGCAAGGCGCACGACATCATTTTGATTGACCGCAATTTAACCCATATCTGGAAGCCACTCCTGCATGAGGTTGCAGCAGGGTCCCTCGATGCCAATCTCGACGAAGTGGGCTATGGCGGCCACGCGGTGCGCTGGGGCTATCGGTTTTTCAATGGCAGCCTCGAAAGCGTGGATCGAACCGCCCGTACTGTCACCACCGCCCCTTTGCTGGACGAGCGTGGCGAAGAGATCATTGGGCGGCACACCATTCGCTATGATTATCTGGTGCTGGCCATGGGCGGCATCTCGAACGATTTCGGCGTTCCCGGCGTGCGCGAACACGCGATGTTTCTCGAAGACCGCCCTCAAGCGGACCGCTTCCGCCAAAAGCTGCTTAATGCGTGCCTGCGCACCAACCACGCCCACCAAACTGGCGATTTAGAAGCCTGCGTGCGCATCAGTATCGTTGGCGGCGGCGCGACCGGGGTTGAGCTGGCCGCTGAGCTTTACAATGCCGCCAAGGCCCTGCGCCATTATGGGCTGGAAGTGTTCGATGAATCAAAGCTCGAAGTATCGCTAATCGAGGCTGGACCCCGGATCCTGCCCGCCCTCGACGAAAAGCTGGCCGAGAGTGCGAAGCATGAACTGGAGAAGCTGGGCGTCAAAGTTCTCGACAACACCCAAGTGGTGCGCCTCGCCAAGAATGAGGTTCATACCAGTAGCGGCGAGGTCATACCATCCAATCTCATTTTATGGGCTGCTGGCGTGAAGGGGGCCGACGAAATCCGCACGATGGGTGACCTCGAGTTGACACGCGGCAACCAAATCATGGTGCGTCCAACGCTACAGACTACGCACGACGACCGCATCTATGCGCTGGGCGACTGCGCTTCCTGCATGCTGCCAGGTCGCGACCGCCCGATCCCACCGCGCGCGCAATCGGCCCACCAGATGGCTGCCCAAGTGTTTCACAATCTGGTGCGCGCGCAAGGGGGCCAGCCACAGCAAGATTTCGTCTATCACGACCATGGCTCGCTGGTTTCCCTCAGCCGCTTCTCCACGGTGGGCAGCCTGATGGGTAATCTGGTTGGCGGGCGCATGCGCGTCGAGGGCTGGATCGCGCGCATGGTTTATCAGTCGCTCTACCGCATGCATCTGATCGCGATCCACGGCTGGTGGCGCGGTGTGACGCTGATCGTGATCGGCCATGTCAACCAAATCATAAGGCCCAAGTTTAAGCTGCATTAGCGGGGTGCGCTTGAGGTCTCGGTTAGCCCGTTGGGTACAGTTCTGCGTGACTGTACCACTTTTTGAGCATCGGTCTTGGTTATGGTTTTTTCTACTAGGACAGCCTTTGCCGCAGGCTATGCCTTCGCAAAGGCCGTGGTCGAGTTTGAGCGCGCAAGATGAGGCGTCAAGGGGTGAAATCGGCTTCGCCGACGCGCCGAAGGCGCGCCCCTTGACCCCGCATCCTGCGCAGAAAGAATTGTCGAGCGGGGCAAGCGAAACGCAGCCTTAAGCCGTTTCAAGTGCTTTGGCTAACATCGGTCCCAAAGTGATTTCAGGAATTGCTTGACCATGGTGCATTCCATTGATGGAATGCACCCTAAAGCGCGGTGCGCTTTGCTAACTTGGTGATGGCATATACGGCGCTCGGGCCTGCGGACTCATCTATTTGTGGGCGAGCTTCCCAGTTGGCAAGTGTCGCCTCATATGAGAGGCCCGCTTTCTCCAAGACCCTAACTGACGCCATGTTGTCGGGGTGGCAAGTCGCCCATACCCGAAAAATCTGAGGCTGAGCGATAGCCCAATTTACAACTGCTGCGGCAGCTTCCGTGCCAAATCCTTGGCCCCAAGCCGTCTCAGAAAAAATGTAGCCAAAGTCCGCCTTGGGTGGCGAAACACGCAGCTCGATGCACCCCAACAAATTCCCGGTCGATCTTGCGACAACGGCCCAAGGGAAAGCCGTACCTGCCTGCCAGCAAACAACGCATCGCGCGGCAAACGCTTCTGTCGCCGATAAACTTTCGTGCCGCCGAAAGTTCATATAACGGGTGGCAAGTGGACTCCCGGCCCAGGCTTCGAATACAGCCAGTGCGTCATTTTCTTGTATAGGACGCAACCGAAGTCGGTTCGTCTCGAAGTGCTCAGGCGGACGGATCATACGCTAAGGTTATCAGACGACCAGGAGCAGAACAACCTAAAATCAACTAAGGAGCATGAGGGGCGGTTAGCGCTCAAGACCTCAAAACGCCCACTTTCGCCTCCGCGCACTCCCAAAACCAGCCCCTCCGCTTTCGACCAATTCCCATCACCCCTCCCGCTCCCGCAACAAAAACGTGCGAACCTTTGGGTTTTCGGTCAGGCCAATGGCGCGGTCCATTGCCAAGGTTGCGGCGGTGCTGTCGTCACAGGCGCGATGGGCGGCCGCTAAGGTCACCCAATAAGGCTGATAGGTGCTGACATCGGCGGCTTCGAGGCTGAACAGGACGTCGAGGGCCGCGTGGCCTTGCCCCATGGCCTGCAGGACCGCCGCATAGCTGACAAAGGCCCCGATACTTGGACGATGGGACAGTAAAAGTTCATGGAAGGCCCGCAGCGCGGACCAATTGGTTGCCCCGGTAATTGGCGTCTGGACGTGGATTGATTGAATGGCGGCTTCGATTTGAAACCGCCCGAGCCGGTCTAGTTTGGACGCTTTGAACAAAAGGGATTCAGCTTCGATGATTTTTTCCCGCGTCCACAAGCTGGCATCTTGTTGCTTCAACGGGACGAAAGCACCATCAGGCCCCCAACGTGCGGCTGCGCGCGCTTCTATATAGAGCATCAGCGCCAATAGGCCCAAGGCCTCCGGCTCTTGCGGCATCAAGGCAACCAGCAATCGGGCCAGAAAAATGGCTTCTTCCGCCAACGAGACGTTTCGATCATCCGACCCAGCTACGGCATCAAACGATGTGCCAAAGGCCGCATAAATCGCTGACAACACATCTTCCAAACGGCCGGGTAGCGCGTCGAGGTCGGGGATTTTAAAGCCGATGCCAGCGGCCTTGATCTTGGCCTTGGCCCGCACCAAGCGCTGACCCATAGTCGTGGGCGATATCAGGAAGGCGGAGGCAATTTGGGCGGCATCGAGGCCAAGGATTGTTTGCAGCATCAAGGGCGTGCGAATGTCTTCTTGGATAGCCGGGTGCGCGCACACAAACATCAAAGCCAAGCGCTGGTCTGGAATCGGTTCTTGGGCAGTTGAAGGGGCGTCCATGCGGCGAAGGATTTCATCTATGCCGCGCAGCTTGACCGCCTCGTGTCGGTGGGCATTGATCAGGCGATTGCGGGCGGTGGTCAGGAGCCAAGCGTCAGGATTGGTTGGAATGCCGCGGGTCGGCCACGCCTGTAAGGCTGCGGCAAAGGCCTCTGACAAGGCATCTTCGCTGGCGGCTAGATCGCCATCACGCGCGGCCAAAAGGGCGACGAGACGGCCATAAGATGCACGCGCCGCTGCGATGACAGTCGCCTCAACGGAAGCAGGTTTAGCCACTTCCGTTGAGGCGTTGTTCACACCAGACATCCTCAGTCCATTGGGATTGCAGGTGGCGGCGGCATGACAGGGCGAATTTCAATCGAGCCGCCACTGGCCGCTGGGGATTTTGCTGCCCAATCGAGCGCAGCATCCAGATCAGGCACTTCAATAATGAAATAGCCACCTAATTGCTCTTTCGTATCTGCAAACGGACCATCTTGAACCACGCGTTTGCCGTCCCGGATACGTAGGGTCGTGGCCGTATGAGGTGGCTGCAATCCATCCCCATTTATGATGATGCCGGATTGCCGCATTGCGCCGATAAAGGCAGACCAGCCACCCCAATAGGCTCCGGCTTCAGCTGGGTTGTCCCGCTTGGACCTTTCGGCTTCAGTTTCGTTCATAATCAACATGAATTGCATTGTCAGTCTCCATTGGTTTTATGACTCAGACATAGTGTCTGGTCGAGGGGGGGGATTAGGCCAAGCGGCCATGCTTGTTGGAAAAATGGGCGACCCATAGGAGGGCGGCTGCAATGGCAACCACAAGGGTCAAGACAATCACTTGCTGTGCACCTAAAGCCTCAAAGACGCCGTGAACCACGTCACCGACATAAAGGAAGCCATAAGCAACCAACGAGGCCAAAAATACCGGCTGTGAGAGTTTGTTCTTGAAAGCCAGCAGGACAGAGCCGATCAGCCCCCCCACGACGCCAATGCCAAACGCGACATTCATCCAAAGTGGGATCGCCAAATAGACCTCAATTTGGTCAGGGGTCATGCCTTTGGCAGAGAGGCTCGCTGGCGTCGCCGTGACCGCTCCCATAAACTGAACCAGACCAAAAATATTCCACGCGATACCTAGGCCTGCGACTGCCCAAACCCAAGGCGGCAGTCTTCGCTGTGTTACAGCATCAATCATGTTGTGTGCTCCTGTCTTCATCCAAGAGACGCGGTGGCAGAGCCCTGCTTCTCGCATTCTCATAGGGATGACACCCAAGCCCCCATCGATTTCGACAGCGCTTTGAAAAAAGTGCAGCGGGTTGTCAGATAATGTCGCCAAAGCAGGCTAAGGGTCAGCCTCTACCCTCAAGGACGCCAAACCACTGATGTTGACCGATCTCATCCTGTTTCGCCACGGCAAGGCTGTGCGCCCGCATGAAGCCCGCGATGATTTCAGCCGCGGCTTGACTCCGCGCGGGCGAGTTCAGGCAGCAGCTCAAGCCCAACGTCTGAAGCAGGCAGGCTACGACTTACAACTCGCACTGGTTTCCACTGCCCTGCGCGCAGCGGAAACCTGGGATGCCTGCCATCAGGCATTCCCCGATGCCCAAGTTCAAATGTCGCGCCAGCTTTATCTGGCAGCGCCTAACATCTATTTTAGCGCCGCTAAGTCCGCGAAGGCGAGCCGTGTGATGATCATTGCGCATGATCCGGGCCTACACGACCTAGCCCGCAGCCTGATGAAGGGTGATCCTGGCGTAGACAGAGGGCAAGCAGCCTTGCGCGAGCATCTGCCGACGAGCGGCGTCGCGTGGTTTTCAGTCGATGCCAGCGCATCCTCAGGCTTTAGATTGAAGCAGTTTTGGGCGCCTGAACCTGTCTTGGCTTGAAGGCCGGCTTGGCGATTGGCAGTTCCGCCGCACGCTTCCTAATGACAAATCAACCCCTGTGCGTGCATGAAGTTGCATGAGCAAACCAAAGCGTACCCCCTTAAGGCCCTGGTCGATTGAAGCCGTTGTCGACGGCAACCGTCTACGCGTGCAATTGTCGGCAGCAGCGCTCGACCATTTGGGCGACGAAAAGGCGGCGCGTGCACGCGCCTTGGACTTGCTCAAGGGGGCTTTGTTTCGCGGCCGCCTCATCGCGCAAGAACGCTTAGAGAGTGGCGCGGGCGGCCTTGATTGCTCTCACCTCTTAGCGGCGGTCCAAGACCAAGTGATCTCCGCCCTTTATGACTTTACCGTCACCCACGTGTTCCGCGCGCGAAACCCAACGGCAGCCGAGCGGCTAAGTGTGTGCGCCACGGGCGGCTACGGCCGCAATTCGATGGCCCCGTCGTCCGATGTTGATCTGATGTTCGTACGGCCCATCAAAGACGCGTCTTGGGCTGAGAGCGTGATCGAGTACATGCTCTATATGCTGTGGGATATGGGCCTCAAGGTTGGCCACGCGTCGCGCACCATTTCTGAATGCCTGCGCGCCGCCCGCGAAGACATGACCATCCGCACGTCTGTGCTGGAGACCCGCTTTGTCTGTGGCGACAAGCTTTTGTTCCGTGAACTGGAAATCCGGCTGCGCAAGGACTTGTTTGACGGCACGGCTGCAGACTTTGTGGCAGCGAAGCTGGCCGAGCGCGACAATCGCCACCGTCGCACCGGTGAAAGCCGCTATATGGTCGAACCCAATATCAAGGACGGCAAAGGCGGTCTGCGCGATCTGCACACTTTGTTCTGGATCGCCAAATATATTCACGGCACCGATGACGTCAGCCAGTTTGTTGAAAAGGGCATCTTCAGCCGCGAAGACATGAAGCATTTCAATCAGGCGGCTGAATTCTTATGGACGGTGCGCTGTCACTTGCACTTTTTGACCGGCCGGGCGGAAGAGCGCTTGACCTTTGACTTGCAACCCGAAATGGCCCGCCGCATGGGCTATGGCGACCGGGCTGATAATCCAGCGGTAGAGCGTTTTATGAAGCGCTATTTCTTGGTCACCAAGCAGGTGGGTTCCTTGACCCGCATCCTATCCGCCCGGCTAGAGCTGGACCGACAAAAGGCGTTGCCACGCGGGATTTCGCGGTTTTTTGCCAGTCCACAAAAGGCCAAGCAGTTGGATGATCCGCGCTTTCTTGAGGATCGCGGCCGCATTGGCTTTGCCCACCCTGAACAGGTCGCCGACGATCTTTCGGCCTTGATCGATATTTTCAAGATGGCCGATGATCTGGCTCTCGATATCGATCCATCCGCGCTGGCGCGTGTAAGCAGCATGGCCGCCAAGGGCCGGATTATGCGCGACGATCCAAAGTGCGTGGCGAGCTTTTTAGACGTCGCCACGTCCAAGAAGGACCCCGCCCAAGCGCTGGGGCTTTTGAATGAAGCAGGCCTTTTGGGGAAGTTTGTCCCCGAGTTTGGCCGGATCGTTGGGCAAACCCAGTTTAACATGTATCACCACTTTACGGTGGATGAGCATACGTTGCGCGGCATTGCCAATATTTCCGATATTGAGCACGGCAGGCTGCGGAAGGAATTACCTGTCTCAACAGAACTTTTCCCCCGGATCGCCAACCGTAGGGCGCTGTATCTGGCGATGTTGCTGCACGATGTCGGCAAGGGCGAAGGCGACCAGCAGATTGAAGGCGCAAAGGCGGCCCACATTGCTTGCCGCCGCTTAGGGCTAGAAACTGAAGAGGTTGAGTTGGTTGCGTGGCTTGTCGGTCACCATCTGATCATGAGCGAGGTTGCCCAACGCCGCGATATTGGCGACCCGAAAACCATCACCGACTTTGCTGCCACGGTCGGTACACTGGAGCGGTTGCGCCTGTTGCTGGTTTTGACGGTGGCCGACATTCGTGCCGTTGGCCCCGGGGTTTGGAACGATTGGAAAGCCCAACTCTTACGCGACCTCTATAAGTTGACCGAGGCCACGCTGCGGGGTGGGCGGTCCGACGAGGGCTTTGTGCGTCGACAACTAAAGGCCCAAGCCGATGAGCGCCGCGCTCAAGCCTTGATTGATCCGATCCTCGCCGAATTCTTCACCAGTCTGGAGGATGCTTATTGGCTTGGCTTTGATACTGACCAGCAGAAGTGGCACGGGGCAGAAGTGGCCAAGGCCTTGCGGCAAGAAGCGCCCTATTGGCTGGCCTCAAGGCTTGCGCCCAGTCGCGGTGCTACAGAAATTCTGGTGCTTTCTCCCGATCAACCGGGCCTCTTTGCAGCGCTATCCGCCGTGTTTGCACAGGCCGGTGCCAATGTGATTGATGCACGTATCCATACTTCTAAGGGTGGCCAAGCCTTCGATGTGTTTGCCCTGCAAGATCAGTCAGGCGCAGCCTTTGGCGAAGGCCGACAAGACACAATTGACCGCCTGTTTACCCGGCTGCACGTGGTGTTGGAGGGGGAAAGTAAGGCGGAACGCGATCGTCAAATCGCAGCGAACGCAAGCACCGTCAAAAAGCCGACCAATCGAACTGCAGCGTTTGCGATCGAGCCCGTCATTATGATCGATAATGAAGGTGCGGCCTTTGATACAATCGTCGAAGTCTCTGGCCGAGACCGCACCGGCCTATTGGCAGACTTAGCGCAAGTCTTTGAGGATGAAGGGCTTAACGTGACCTCAGCCCATATTGACGGGGTTGGCGAACGGGCAACCGATGCTTTCTACCTCCGCGATCGGGGCGGATTGAAACTGTCTGACGCGCGGCGAATTACGGTTTTGAGAGAGCGTTTGATGGGCGTCTTGGCAGATGCAGAGACGACCGAAGGCCCGAGCCTATTGTCTCGCCGGAAATTGGCCCGCGCTAGGGCCAGTAGCCGCCGCTAGCGGTTTATTGCGTTTCGACCATTTCCGTCGTGGCCGCATATTCCTCTTGCAGCCAAGCCACAATTTCTCGCGCTGCCGGATGGTCGATTGAATGATAGCGGTCAAGCAAAGAGTCGCGCCGCTTCGCCAGTTTGGTGAGGCCCAAGTCCTGAAAGCTCATTAAGTCGGCGCGGATCATGCTGGCCAATTCTGGACCCAAGACTTTCACCGCGGCGGCATAGCCACTGGCACCATAGCAATAATCATCACCCTGCTGATAGCTCATCGCTAAGGAAATGGCAGGCACGCAAGTCAAATAGGGCTGCAGCGCTGGGTTGATTGCGTGGCCGGAGACCCAGTCTGCCAAGCGATGTGACCTTCCGGTGAAACCACGAAGGTGCAGAAACTGGCTCATGCGAGGACCGTCATTGACGGGGTAATTGTCCCACAACAAGGGCTTACGCTTCAAAAGCGCCCCGATCTCACGCATATGGCCAAGTGAGATCTCGCGCGCACAGACTTCTTCACCTGTCCAATAAATGTCGATGCTTGGGTCAAGGCCCGCCCCCAACTCGCGCAAATAACGCTCTGGACGTTGCCCGAAGACACGGTCGAGCACGGGATCGTTGGAATAATAAGTTGGGGTCATGGACAGCTTCAGCTGCGGCGCAGTATCGCGCGCCAGATGCATGATTTCAATTTGGCGCTGCGCAAGGTCCGGCAGGGTTGAGTGCATGTCGTCGAAGAAAATGCCGAGGTCTTGAATCCCCAGCGAAGCCAAGTCTTCAACCCGATTGACAAAGGTGTTGGCGACGTTGCCGTTGAAATCATTGAAGGCTTCATAGGGGCTTAGACCGATGCCAACTCGGACACCAAAACCTTGGCAGAAGGCAACAAACTGCGAAATCTGTCCGGCTTCTTGCAAGGGATGGGGTTCCACCCAACGTCGCCGCAAAAAGGGATCACCCTTAGGCGCATAATGGAAGAATCGATAGCCATAAGGGGCTAAAGTCTCGACCACAGCGCGGCGATCATCCCAAGTCCAAGGCTGGCCGAAATAGCCTTCAACAATACCTAAATTTGGGGTCGACATAGGCACCTAGTCTGGCGATCCGCCGTCAGGACGGAACTTCGCTACCAATTGATCTTGAGCTGCCTTTTGCTCCGTCGTCAAACGAGCACCAATTTCGCGAACCTTAGCCAAAGCATCCTGATCGCCGCCGCCGGCGGCCAAGGCAAACCAGTAATAGGCCTGAACGTCAGACTTTGGCCCGCCAAGCCCTTGCTCTGCCATCGCACCCAGATTGAATTGGGAATCGGTGACACCACGTTGTGCCGCGCGACGGAAACTCTCGGCGGCGCGTGCCATGTTTTGAGGCACACCATCACCATTGGCATAATAGACGCCCAAATTGTGCATCGCTTGGCGGCTGCCGCGCGCGGCTGCGCGTTCGGTCAAAGCGCGTGCTTGCGCCAAGTCTTTGGTGACGCCATCGCCCATCTCAAACTTTCTGGCCAAACGGTTCATCGCGCGCGTATCGCCACCATCAGCGGCACGGCGCAACAGCGCCACGCTCCCCGCCCCGTCGCCAGCTTTCTCCCGCGCTGTGGCTTGGTCGAACAAGGAACCTGTGGCAGCTGCTGCGGCTGTTGCGGCAGAAGCGACCGGAGGGCTAGCCGCAGGTGCGCCGGGGGTAGCCGCTGTTGAGGTGAATGGCACGCGGGTTGGTGCTGCTGCGGCCGCGGTCGCCGCCAGCGCAGGAGCGGCGACTGCCTCGACACGCGGCGGCGCTGCAGCACTGGAGGTGGACGCTTTAGCAACCGTAGCAACGCGAGGTGGCGTTGGACGCTGCACCGGCCTTGGTGCTGCATCGGCGCGCGCAGCTTTAAAGGTTGGAGAGCGCAAACGGTCGCGCTGGGCTTCGGCTCGCGCTCTCGCAGCGCGAGCCTGCGCATCGGCGGAAGCCATGATGCGGGCTGCTTCGATCTGCTGCGGCGTTGGCGTTGGCTTCGCAGGTGGTGACGCAGATGTTGCGACCGAAGCTTTTGTGGCTGGGGTCACCAATTGCGCCTTTGGCAATTGTGGCGGCGGACTGGGGATGTTCGGCCCCGCAGTTGCCGCTGCTGCAATTGGGGCAGCGGCCGCAGCCGTTGGCACAGGGGCAGCAGTGGCTGCGACAGTAGGAGTAGGAGTAGGGCTTGCAGCCGTTGTTGGGACTTCGGCAACTTCTGTAGCGGGCATTGGCACCGCACCCTCAACTGGCGCAGGGATCGCCGCTTGCGCCGCCAGCTCTGGCGGCAAAGGTACGTTTTCCTGATTAAGGGCGGCTGGCTTTTCGTCTACATTAGAAGACGGCTTCAACTGGCTATAAACGGCAAAGCCGCCGGTTGCGACCAGCGCAGCTGCCGCGGCAATCCCAACAGGCGACAAGGGGCTCTTGGGCTTACCACCTTCTTTAGCGTCTTTAACTGCTTGAGGAGCCTGTGGCTTTGCCGATGGTTTAGCTTTGGCTGCCTCGGCCTTTTTCTCTTTGCCAGCGGGCCCCTTTAGAGATAGCGACGGCTTCTTTTTGGTTTGGGCTGCTTCTCGCGCAGCTGCGGCTTGATTGGCAGCACGGCGAGCCGCAACCAAATAGTCGGGGGCAGAGCTGGTGTTGCTGTTTGGCCCATCCCAGTCATGATCTAAGCTCGAAAGCCCATCATCAGAATCGTCGTCGATAGGTCTGGTGGGGTCCAGCACCATTGCGTCCAACTCGTCGCCAAACGGATCAATTCCGCCAGCAAGCGGATCAGGCACGTCATCGCGTAAATCGGCAAAGTCGTTTAGGTGCTCGCTATCCTCGCCATCCGGGAAGGGCGAACCAAAGCTGCCTCGACGCGCTGGGTTCGCAGCGGCAGAAGCTGCAGCAGTTTTAGCTGCAGGGCTCTCCATCACGAATGGATCGTCAAACTTAGGCTTTCCCAGAGAATCCCCATTGGATTCAAAACTAAAGCCATCCTCAGGCGATTGATCCACAGGTTTGACAGAGCCAACATTATGGCCAGATGGGCCGCCCAAATCGACAGAGTGATTGGGATCAAAGATCGGCTCAGCATACGCCGAGAGGGCACCTTGCTCTGCCTTGTCTAAACGATCACCTAACGCAACAAAGTCCTGTTGCAAGGGCGCGATCAAGGCCTGAACGCGCGCATCAACCGACTGAACTTCTGTGCGCACTTGCCCTAATGCTTCATCGAGCAATTGTCGGGTCTTGGAATCACTTTCATTAAAGGTGGCAGCAAGACCTTGTACGGCTTTGTCATGATTGGCGGCGAGACGATCAGCCAATTCCTGCATTTGCTTGCTGATTGTCGCAATCGATTCGGCGGATTGACGCTCGGACGCATCAATCCGGTCGCCCAGACTTTGCGCCAAACGTTGGATATGCTGGCCGGCCTGTTCCATGACCGAAGCATCATGGCGCTCAATTGACGACAGGCGCTCATCAATGCCGCGTGTGATGCGCGCGAGCTCCAATTTCATCGCCATCGAGCCAGTTTGGTCTGGCGCACTCTCGCGGTTTTCAACTTGGGCCAAACGGGAGTCAAGCGCTTGGGTTGCTTGTTCAAGCTTGGCACTAACCCGATCATACGCGTCTTGGCTGCGTTGTTCGCTGGCATCGAGCCGACTAGCGAGGGCTTGAGCCACTTCCGCCATTTGGCCGTTAGTGCCGCTGGAGAGGGCTGCTTGGACTTGCCCATGCAGGTCTGCACGGGCTGCTTCAATTTCGGCAGTCAATTCACTGAGGCGCGCACTAAACTCATTGGTTTTGGCTTCTAGCGCCTCAACTGCCGTTAGTGTGTCGCCAGTCCTGCCGGCACCCTCAAGTTGGGTCAGGCGGGCGGAAAGATCCACCAAGGCTTCCACCATGCGCGACGCATTGTCCTGCGCATAGGTTTCAATGCTGTGCACCCGCTCTGCAACCTGATTGATGCCCTGGTTGGCAACTTCGACGGTTTGGGCGAGGGTTTGGGACGTGATTTCTTCCAGTTGGCTCAAACGGTCTTCCAAGACCGACACGTCTGGACCACCAGCCCGTTCACCAACTTCTTCAAGACCGGTCAGACGCGCTGACAAATCAATCATGGCCTCAACAAAACGGTGGTTTGTTTCTTGCGCCAAGGTCTCTGTCGTTGCCAAACGTTCAGCCACAAGGCCCAAGCTTTGGTCGACCGTCTGAATAGCTTCTTGAGTTACTTTTTCAATCTGGCTGACACGGCTGTCAGTCTCAAAGACTTGGGTAGCCAAGCGCGAGAGCGCGGATTCAAGTGATTTAAGGGCGGCCAGAGACGCGTGCGTTGGATCTTGCGACTCAATGCGGCGTAAGCGCTCACTCAAGACAACTTGGGTTTCGCGCAAATCATTCAAATGGGTCTCAATACGACCCATGGCAGTGTCGCCAGCCGCCGCTCGCTTTTCAAATTTTTGCGACAAGCGATCATCGACACCGGGAGATGGCATCGGGGGCACCAATTCCACGCCACCAGACTCTAGGCGTCGGCTCAATTGTTCCAATGCAGCGGTTAAGCGATTGGCTTCTTGGCCAAAATTTATTGCTGATTTTGCATTTGTAACTGTTTTTTGGGCGGGCTCATCAGTCTCAGCAATCAGCCGGTTTAACAATTCGCCAAGTGTCAGACCTTCGCGGCGTGCGAGATCCTTCGCAGCCTCGCGAGTCCGAGGCTCTACGCCTTTCACACTCCATGGCGACTGTCCGCTCATTCGAATCACTCTTCCGCCAAGTTCTGCGGCCCCACAAGAAATTTCCGAAGAAATTCAGCTACCATGATCGTTCATTTACTGCTTCGCAGAATTTGAACAGTCCAAAGTGTGGATTCGACTTTCTTCGTACTGCTCGACTTGGGGGTGTTATGGTAAATGCGCGGTTAATGAGAATTAACGTCGACTGCTTCGAGACGCGTGACTTAACACCAACGTGGCCTAGACCTGATTAGACTGGCTGGATTCTGAAAGAAATTTCCAAATAACCTCCAACGGCAATTGGCGAAAATGAAAAGCCCCACTGGCACAACCAGCGGGGCCTTCTCTAAAACGAACTCACAAATACCTATTCGGCCGCAATCTTCACTTGCTTCAAGGCATCGGTGTTAACACCGAAATTCACCGCCTGCAGGAAGCGAATGCCATCTTCAGCAATGTCATCCCCAACCATATGCTCACCTTCGGCCTCAAATTCAGCGAAGTCGACATACATAGCGTAGAAAGCTTTGGTGCGATCTGTGATGATATTGGCATTCCACAAGGTCTTGACCAGAACGCGGAAAATATTGGTGGCTTCCTTCATCCGCTCACGACGGTCTTCATCGGTTACCATCTCTTGGAACTGGACCATGATAATGTCTGGGTCGAGGCCGAACTCGTCATAGATGGCGCGCATTTGATGGGGCGCAACCAAATTGAACAACAGGGTCTGGAAGCAGTGCGCCGCCCAGTCCTCGACAATTGCATGTTCTGCCGCGTCGAGCTTTGGAATGGTGCGATCCGCCCAGATCTTACCGAACTTGTGGTGGAAGGCCTCATCGGTCATGACCAATTGCGTCAACTTGCGCGCCAGCGGGTCATTCCACTCTTTGTAGATCATCGCAAAGGCACCCATGGCGAGGCCTTCGATCAGCATCTGCATGCCGACGACCTTTTTGTAAACTTCAGGCGCATGAACGATATCGACCAGCAAGGTCTTCAACACTTCGCCACATGGCAGTGGGCTGCCCCAACGTGCTTTGATATAGGCGGCAAAAGCGGCAACGTGGCGGGCCTCTTCGCGCGCTTGGTTGGCAGCATATTCTTGCGCGCCCGCATCACGCAACACATGGCAAAGTGAAGCAGAGAGGTTCAGTGCACCTTGTTCGCCGTGCAGAATGGCCGACAATTGCCAGCGTGCCATCTCATTTTTAAAGCGGATCAGCTCTTTCGGCTTATCCTTGAAGAATTCTTGGACATAAGGGGTCTCAAGGGCTGGAACCATGTGATCTGGCAACAAGGCCTGATTTTCCATGTCAAACGGTTCATCAAAATCGATGTAGCGCTTGTCTGTTGGGTCCCAGAAATGGTCGTGGGTGGCAGAGATGATTTTGTCGAAAGCTGTCGAACGGCTCGTGTGCCGATCAATCTCCAACATGGCAGCGAAATCGGTAGGCGCTACCGCATCATACAGCGCGTCTTTGGTAATGTGTGACGTTGTCATGCTTTCAATCACTCCCACTTTATTTAGTTCCGGGCCTTTGAAATCCCAGCTTTGGTCCTTGAGCATAGAGCAACATCTAAGCGTGTCGCTTCTAAGCCTAACATGACACAAATTTCTAAAGGATCAATCAAAAAATGACGGGTGCGTCAGCTTCATGCATCAAGCCGCTGTGATCCCGCCTTCGGCAAAAATTGCGCGCTAGAGATCATGTATCGAGCGATCCTTTGTTTCGGGTAGGAAGATTAAGGCCACCACGACACTAATGGCGGTAATGATCACCGGATACCAAAGGCCGGAATACATATTGCCAGTCGTCGCGACGATGGCGACCGCTGTTGCCGGCATAAAGCCGCCAAAGAAGCCAGTTCCGACATGATAGGGGACCGACAACGCCGTATAGCGGATGCGGGTTGGGAACATCTCAACCAAGGCTGCCGCCAAGGGCCCGTAAAGCGCGGTTGCGGCAACCACGAACACCATCAGATAAAGCAAAACCGCGAGGTGATTGATTTTTGCAGGATCTGCTTTGTCAGGGTAGTTTGCCGCTTTCAAAGCCGTTTTCATCTTGGCACCAAAGGCATCCTTGGCGGCCTTTTGCGCTTTTGCATCCAAGGCTGAGATATCGACGCTATCTAGCGTGACCGTTCCGATTTTGACTTGCGCGTTTGTTCCTGTGGGGGCCACCTCATTGTCATAAGAGATGCCCGAATTGGTCAGATAACTCTTGGCAACATCACAGCTAGAGGAAAAGGCGTCTCTGCCGTCGGGCGTTTTGCCTACAGGGTTGAACTGCACCGAACAGGTGCTTGGGTCTGCGCGGACGACAATTGGCGTCGCAGTTTGGGCCGCTACGAGGTCCGGGTTTGCCGCTTTGGCCAATTGATGAAAGGCTGGGAAGAAACTCAACACCGCCAAAATCATGCCGGCGAGCATGACGGGCTTGCGGCCCAGTTTGTCCGACAGCCAGCCGAAAAAAACGTACAAGACAGCGGAGACGGCGGTGATGATCAAAAGCCAGATATTGATGATCTGGGGGTCAACTTTTAACTGCCGCTCCAAGAAGACTTGGACATAGAAGAAGCCCGTATACCAAACCACGCCTTGCGCCATCATCAGGCCAAACAAGGCGAGCAGGATCAGCTTCAAGTTGCCCCATTGACCAAAGGCATCAGACAAGGGCGCTTTAGAGGCAGCTCCTTCTTCTTTCAACGCCTTAAACATGGGGCTTTCTTCCAACTGCAAGCGGATCCACAAAGCAATCGCGAGCAAGAAAACCGACAGAAGGAATGGCACCCGCCATCCCCATGATTGGAAGGCTTCTTCGCCCAAAATCAGGCGAGTCATGAAGACGACAGTCAAAGCGAGCAGCAGTCCCCCGGCAGCCGAAGTCTGCACCCAGGACGTGTTCCACCCCCGCTTGTGGGCGGGTGAATGCTCTGCGACATAAATCACCGCCCCGCCATATTCGCCGCCGAGGGCAAAGCCTTGTGCAATCCGTAACGCAACCAACAAGATAGGTGCCCAAATGCCGATCTGGTCATAATCCGGCAACAGGCCAACGGCAAAAGTTGATGCGCCCATCATGACGATAGTGACCAAAAAGGCACCTTTCCGGCCCTTGGTGTCGCCAATCGCCCCAAACACCACAGCGCCCAGCGGGCGCGCCGCAAAGCCAACGCCAAAGGTCAAGAGTGCGAAAATAAACTGGGCGGCAGGCGGCGAACCTGCGAAGAAGTGCTGGCCCATCACCGAGGCCAGTAGGCCAAAGATGAAGAAGTCGTACCACTCAAAGACGGTACCAGCAGCGGACGCTGCGACTACTGTCTTCAGCTTTTGTGGTTCAACAGGCGACGAAGCAGCAGATTGTGTCACGATTGGCCCCTAAATCATGGTTTAGCGGCCTATCCTTGGACGTAGTTCACGCTGTGATCAAGTAACAAGCCTGTGGCGGTTACAGGCGAGACCTAATCTGGTGCGCGACCCAGACGGCGCGCTTCTTGGATCCGTCCGCGCACCAACCAATTATCGACGTCCTTGGGTGCAAGACGCAGGGCTTGGGCAATGTCCAACTCTGCCGCTTCATAAGATTTTTGCTGCAGCAGGGTTTCCGCGCGCAGACGCAAGGCCAACACATCAAGCGGTCGCCTCGACAAACACGCCGTCAAGTCTGCTTGGGCCTCTGCCCAAAGGCCCTGGCCAGCTTTGGCGCGCGCCCGGTCGATCAATAGATCGGGTTCGCCCGGTTTCAGTTTTAAAGCGGCATCGAGAACCTTTTGCGCGGGCTGAAACGCTTCAATCATTAGCCACGCATTGGCTGCACGCGCCATAATCAAAACGCGTTGATCCAAGTCACCGGCATCAGGAGCAGAAGCTAAAGCCGTGAGGCGCTCTGCCCCACCGCCAATATCGCCAGCTTCAATGCGGGCGATCGCGATACATTGCTCGGCAAAGGTGCCACCGCCTTGGCTGCGCCAGATGAATCCATCTTCTAAAGCTTCGTCCGGCTTGATCTCTGCCTTGGTCATACAAGCCTGGAGGCGCGCCGCATCGCGCGGATCCGTTCCAGCTTGGACTGAAGTCCCCAAAAGAAAGACCGATAGCGTAATCGGGATCAGGGTCGTAAATAGGGCGGATCGAAGGGTCACAGAAGGGCTCATCGGGTTCTTTTGATGCGGTTAGAAGGCAAAACTGAGGCAAAGGGTTTGAACAAATGCGCGTGTTAGTCTTGGGCTGCGGCTATGTCGGCACAGCATTCGCCCAAACCATGGCCGAACAAGGGGCCTTAGTGCAAGGCACGTGTCGAAGTGCAGAGAGCGCCGAGGAATTAAGCAAATCTGGCATTGCTCCCATCCTGTTTGACGGAACTGCAAGTGGCGAACTGATTGAGGCAGCCCACAATGCGACCCATATCCTAGCTTCTATCCCGCCCGGCACTGCGGGAGACCCTGCCCTTTTGGCTTTATCTTCGAGTTGGGAACCAAAAGCGGGTACCTGGATCGGCTATTTGTCGACCACCGGGGTTTATGGCGACCGCGCCGGTGGTTGGGCGTTTGAAGACGAAGCGCCGACGCCCTTGTCCATCGAAGCCAAGCGACGGACAGAGGCCGAGTCAGCGTGGCGGGCCTTAGCCAGCCCTGCCCATGTTTTTCGCCTGCCCGGCATTTATGGGCCCGGCCGCAGCGCTTTAGAACAGGTCCTGTCGGGAACGGCGCGGCGGATCGATAAGCCCGGCCAAGTCTTTTCCCGTGCTCACCGCACCGACATAGTCACAGCGCTGATTGCAAGCGTCGCCAACCCAAATCCCGGCCGCATTTACAATGTCTGCGACGACCATCCGTGTGCTTCTGGCGAGGTGATTGTTGAGGCCTGCAGGCTGCTCGGGCGAGCGCCACCGCCCTTGGTTCCGTTTGAAGCGGCTGGCCTATCGGACATGGGCAAGCGCTTTTATAGCGAGTGTAAACGCGTTTCGAATGCGCGCGCGAAAGAGGAATTGGGCTGGCAGCTGGCTTTCCCGACTTATGTCGAAGGCCTTGCCGATTGCTTTTTGGACCTCACTGCCCGCCAGACTTCTTAAGCGCGGATTTGCTTCTCAATCAGGGCGAGCACCGCGTTTAGCGCAAGGCCCATCAAAGCCAGAAGAAAGAGCGCGGCAAACATAGTCGCCGTCTCCAGTCGATTGCCAGCTTCAACCAAGCGCCACGACAGGCCACCCGTTGCCCCGGTTCCGGCGACAAATTCGGCCACCACGACCCCCACCAGCGACAAGCCAGCCGCCGTTTTGATCCCGGCCAATAAAAAGGGCGCGGCGGTTGGCAATTCCAAGCGAAAAAAGCGCTGCGTGCTGCTGGCTTTGTGGAGGCGGAACAAACGGTCTAGACCCGGGTCTACGGCCTTTAGGCCTGCCAAAGCAGAGGTCAGAACCGGGAACACAGCGACGATGACGGCGAGGATCAAAATGGCTCGGCGGGGGTTTTCAATACCGGTCCAAATGATCACCAAGGGCGCAATCGCAACAATCGGCGTGGCTTGCAGCACTAAGGCATAGGGACCCAAGCTGCGCTCCAACACCGGCACGCGGGCAAAGAAAAGGGCAATCAAGGTTCCAAGCCCAATTGAGATGGCTAAAGCCGTCAGCGCTAAACCCATGGTGACGCCCGCAGCGGGTACCAAAAGCGGTCCCCGCTCGACCAAGGCTGCACCAATCGCGCTGGGAGGTGGCAGGATCACTGTCGGGACGTGGAAGAAGCGAGTCAGCCCCTCCCATAGGGCGAGCATCACCAAGCCTGCCAAAATGGGGGCGATGTCGATCCGATTCATGCGGCCACCAATTGCGCGCTCAATACGCGTCTGGCCGCTGCGGCTGCTTCGGCGAAGGCAGGTGACGTTAAAAAAGCAGGATCGCGCGGCACATCTGGAACGGCGATTTCGGCCATAATGCGCCCTGGTCGTGGGCTTAACACCAAAATGCGATCCGCCAAATATACCGCCTCATCGACGGAGTGGGTGACGAACAAGACAGCGAGACCATGGTCCTGTTTGGCCGTCAGAACCAAATCATCCAGCGCGCGTCGTCCTAATTCATCGATAGCCGCAAAAGGTTCGTCGAGCAGCAAGGCCGAGGGGTCATTGACCAGGGCGCGCGCCAAGGCCACCCGCATCCGCATACCGCCAGAGAGCGTCCTTGGATAAGCGGTCGAAAAAGAAGCTAAGCCAACCTGCTTTAAGGCTTTCTGCGCGCGGCCCAGCCGCTCAACCTTGCCAACACCGGCCAGTGCCAATGGCAGGGCAACATTGTCCTGCGCCGTCGCCCAATTCATCAGATTAGGCTCTTGAAAGACAACGCCTGGAATCTCCGATCCGCCGGTGGTACTGGCTTGAACATCGCCGCTCGCCACCGCCTGCAAGCCCGCGAGCGCGGCCAGCAGCGTACTTTTCCCGCATCCAGACGGTCCTAACAGCACCACACATTCACCAGCCCGCACGCTCAAGTCGATTGGGCCCAGCGCTTCTAAGGCACCGAACCGCACGCAGGCCTGCCGCGCGCTCAGACGGACGAGGGACTCAGCAGGCATCAAGACTTCTGTGGCAAAAAGCTGAGATCAACGCCCGACGTCCACTTCAAATCAGCGGGATAAACACCTGCAGCCGTCATGACATCGAAGAAGCTTTTCCAGCGGTCGAGGCTCATGGTGCCAATCTCCCCGTCCGGGGTCTCGACAATGCCATAGGACAACAGCTTCTCGCGGGCTTGGCTCAACAGCTCGGCTGACATGTCGGGATTATCTTTGGTGATCAGGGCATCGCCAGGGGCAGGGTCACCCCGCAAATAGTCTTTCCAGCCCGCAATTGTTGCCTCCACAAAGCCTTTCACTGCCTCAGGATGGGCCGCGATAAAGGCATCTGACACCAAAGTCATGGCTGCATAGCCTGGATAGCCAGAATCGGCGAGCAAATAAACTTGCGGGTCGATCTTGCCTTGGGTCTTCAAGGTGTAGGGCTCGCTCGTTACATAGCCCTGTTGGATCGACGTGGGATCCGCCAAGAAAGGCGCAGAGTTAAACGTATATTTGCGAACCTGATCGTCGGTGAAGCCATATTTGGCCTTAAGCCAGGGCCAGAACGCATTAATCGACGCATCCGCCAGCATGATGGGTTTGCCCTTCATGTCAGCCAGTGACTTTATATCTGCGCGCGGGTGGGTGATGAGGACTTGAGGGTCCTTTTGGAACGAAGCCATGACCGCCTTTGCCTTTGCGCCAGCTTGAACCATGCTAAGCACGATGGGACCATTGGAGCCCAAACCCATTTCAATGGCATTTGCCGCCAATAATTGCGGAACGTTCACGCTTGGACCGCCTTGGATCAGGGAAACGTCTAAACCCTTGTCCGCATAGAACCCTTTGGCAACGGCTTGATAAAAGCCGCCCTGTTCGGCTTGCGCCCGCCAATCTGTGGCAAAGCGGATGCGCACACGACCCGCTTTCTCTGCAGGCTTTTCTGGGCCGCAGGCGGATAGGGCTAAAGGTGAAGCCAAACTGGCTGCAAGAAGGGTGCGACGCGAAATCAAGCCAAGTCTCCTATGACAATCTCCTTATCATAGTGCAGCGAGGCGTTCTGGCGAGACCCCTTGCGGGCGTAATTGGAGATAACACTGCCTTAAAAGGCGCAGGCGTCCCCTGTGAGGATAACTTTGACCGTCTTCACAAGAATTCGGGCTTCCATCGCTAGCGACCAGCGCTCGATATAAGCTAGGTCCAATCGGATGCGGCGGCTCATTTTATCGAGTGTTTCCGTGGGCCCGCGCGCGCCGTTGCACTGAGCGAGACCCGTGATGCCGGGCTTTGCCCGAAACCGATCGCGATAGTCTGGTAGAAGCGCCCCGTAATAATGATCATGGGCAACCGCATGTGGGCGTGGCCCAACAATCGACATGTCGCCCATCAGGACGTTCCATAGTTGCGGCAACTCATCCAAACTGGAGCGACGTAGAAACGAGCCAACCCGCGTGATACGCAAATCGTGGCGGCAGGCCTGCACAACCTCCTCACCATTTTCCAGCGTGGTCATGGTGCGGAATTTGTAGATCACAAAAGTTCTCCCGCCCAAGCCCGTCCGAAGTTGCGCGAACAATACCGGGCCAGGGCTTGTCAGTTTGATCACAACAGAGATCGCAATCAAAAGCGGGGCGAGAAAGATTAATCCGATAAATGAAGAGACAAAATCAAACAGACGCTTAGGCACACTACGGGCAGAATCCGAAAGATCCTTGGCAGGCACGGGCCTGTACAATTTGATCGCTGAGAGATCGGCACCAAACCCGGCGGTAACATTATTCATCTATTATACCCTTGCCTCAAATTGAGACGCATAGTTTGCCTCAATGCAAGTTGCAGGCCCTAAAATAGAGGTTATGTATTGGTAGACCATTGTTTTGAATTCCAAAGGCACAAGTATTGTCCACTTGCTTAAAACGGATGGTGCCCTCGCCGGAATGCCTGTTGATAGCAATCTTTTGACGGCTGACTAGGTTAACAAAACCTTATTGTCTACCTCAGAAGTCTTTTTAAGTGCGTTACCCGAGACTACACACACGTTTCTGGCTATAACCGCTCTATCCTGACCCAAAAGCGATACGTAAGGCGAACCAAGACATGCAAAGTGATTCGACAGCCAAGGTTCCTGTGACTGTGCTGACTGGATATTTAGGAGCCGGTAAGACGACTCTTTTGAACCACATTCTAACCGCGCCGCACGGAAAACGTTATGCCGTGATCGTCAACGAGTTTGGTGAAATCGGTATTGATCATGACCTGATTGTGGATGTGGATGAGGAAATCTTTGAGCTGAACAATGGCTGTGTTTGTTGTTCCGTACGCGGTGACCTTATCCGGATTCTTGGGGCCTTGTTCCGTCGTGGTCAGACCTTTGATGGGGTAATCATTGAGACAACTGGTCTTGCTGACCCCGCGCCTGTCGCCCAAACTTTCTTTGCCGATGATGAGATTAAAAACCGCGCCTATCTCGACGCCGTGGTGAGCGTCGTCGACGCCGTCCATATCGCGCGCCAGATCGAACACAGCCAAGAAGCGGTTGAGCAAATTGCCTTTGCTGACGTCATTGTGCTGAATAAAACTGATGCTGCCAGCCCAGAACAACTTGAAGCTGCCCAAGCGATCATCCAACGCCTCAACCGCGGGGCGAAAGTGGTGTCAACTTCGCGCTCGCTCGTGGACCTAGACGCCATTCTGGATCTCGGAGCCTTTTCCCTGGATCGGGCGATGGACTTAGATCCACACTTTCTGCCCAAACATCACCATCACGACCACAAAGATCACGGGCATGATCATGGACATGAGCACGGACATGACCACGGGCACGACCATCACCACCATGATCACACGCACAGCCATTACGAGGGGATTGACTCACTTGCCATGCGGGTAAGCGCACCCTTGTCGGAGGAATTGTTTGATGCGTGGCTGTCCGAGCTCGTCGGCAGTCGCGGCCTCGACATCTTGCGCCTTAAGGGCGTCCTTCGAATGGGCGATGACCCACGACGCTACATCATCCATGGTGTCCATATGATGCTGGAGGGTGATTATCAGGGGCCATGGCCGGTTGATTCGGCTCCTGAAAGCCGATTCGTCTTGATCGGACGGAACCTCGCCGACCCACTTGTTCGGGCGGAAATTGAGGCTGGATTCCGTGCTTGCGCGGCCTGATCACCGATAATTGTCAGCGAAACCCCATGATTCTCAGCAGAATCTGGGGATTCGTACCTCAAGATGGCCTTGACCTTTGGACCCGAGGCGCCATTGCTTGCGGCCATTGCATCCCTCTGGTTACGGACGGGTGCGCAACGCTGCCGCAATCCGTCTCGGGTGCTGCAGCCAATGACTAAGGAAACGACAATGAGCAAAAAAGATTTGATCGACGCCGTCGCAGAAGCTGCTGATATCACGAAGGACAAAGCCAACACCGCGATTGACGCGCTGACTGCAGCGATTGTGAAGAGCCTGAAGGCTGGCGAAGAAGTCACCTTGGCGCCCCTCGGCAAGTTTAAAGTTTCAAAGCGTGATGCACGCCAAGGCCGCAATCCTTCGACTGGCGAGACCGTCGAAATCAAAGCGGCAACTGTTGCAAAGTTCCAAGCGTCTAAAGCGTTGAAAGACGCCTTGAACTAAACGGGTTTGGTAGGGGTCGGTCAATCGGTTCGTACTGACCTGACCTTACCGCTCAAAAGTCCAACAAGGCCCGACCTGTCTTGAGCTGCCCTTAGGCCTCCTGCCAGGTTCGGGCCTTTTCTTTATCAAAGGACAGATCTGCGGCTGGGGCTGGGTAATTCCGCGGGCTTAATCACCTTTGGGCGCGCGTGGGTGGGTCAAGTGCTCGCTGCCGGGGGGATTTGAAAACGGGACAAAGACGGATTGATCCTGCACTTTGGCCCAATCTTTCAGCGCCCAAACGCCGGTTGGGAACGCTAGCTGGTCCCAGGGAATGTCTTCAAAGGCAAACCACGCTACTTCAAGGCTTTCTGGCCCAGCCGCAAAGCCGTCTTCACTGAGCGTGCCGCGATACATAAAATGGACTTGGCTGATGCGCGGCACCTCGTAAATACCCAGAAGTGCATTGATGGCTACCTTGGCGCGGGCCTCCTCCCACACTTCTCTTGCTGCCCCTTGCGCCGTGGTCTCCCGCTCTTCCATAAAGCCTGCTGGTACGGTCCAAAAGCCATGGCGTGGCTCAATCGCCCGCCGACATAAAAGGATGCGGCCCTGCCCATCATCGACCACAACACCGGCCACAATCTTCGGGTTCACATAATTGATGAAGCCGCAAGTATCGCAGACTTGCCGCAAGCGATCATCCCCGGCTGGGATTTGTAACGAGAAATTGGCTGGCATTAGGTGACTTATTCCTTGAAAGGATCATGTATAGCAAAAGAGGTGTCGCGCAGTCGTCAAAAATCAATGATAGGACGCCGACGGAGTGAAATTCACCCTTTATTGGGGCTAGCAGGCGAGTAGCGAGATGAGTGTTCAAGATCAAGAAGCATCGCCGGCGCAACCAGTTTCCAGATCAGGCGAACCCTCTGCGCTGCAAAGCTCTTCCTCGCCATCTTTCGCCCTGAATGCGTCACCTAGCCATTTGCTGCATCGGGCACAACAAGCCGCAGCCGATCTGCATGCCGCCGCATTGGGGCCCAATGGCCTGACCCAGCGCCAACTTGCGGTCTTGGCTGTTTTGGCCGAACAGGATGGCGTCTCGCAAAGCGAGTTAGTGGTTCGCACAGGCATCGACCGATCCACTTTGGCGGAAATGGTCGCGCGCATGGAAACCAAAGGGCTTACGCAACGGACGAAGTCCATGACGGATAGCCGGGCCAATTCAGTGACCCTAACTCCGATTGGCCGTGCCATGTATGAAGAGGCTAAGCCAAAGCTTGCCGAGGTAGATGCCGCGGTACTGGCCCGTCTGCCCGCCAACAAGCGGTCGGGATTTGTCGAGCTTCTGACGCGCTTGGCCATGCCAACAGTTGAACTCGATGAAGCTAAAGCTGCTGGCAAAAAGAAAAAAGACAAGAAGAAGAAAAAGAAGAAAGATAAGAAGGCTAAATAGCCACATTCGTTGCAAGCCAGCACCGCACTAGACCATTCAGTCTGGTCTTGCTATCTGGTTTTTATGTCAGATATTCCTTCTGGGTTTACCCCTCACACCCGCAAGAGTCCTGTCACGGATCCATGGCAGCCCCTTTATGCCCGAACCGAACAAGGCGTTTATGAACTAGGCTTTTTCCTCGATACGTGCCATTGCAATGGTCGTGGCCTCTTGCATGGAGGTGTGATTGCCGCACTCTCGGACAATGCTATGGGCCTTTCGCTTGGCATGGCGCGTTTGGAAGATGCCGCGGCCAAGGAGGGAAAGACCCAAGCTGTTTCAGGAATTGTAACAACATCTCTTCACGTGGACTATATTGACATAGCTCGGATTGGTCAGTGGATTTCCATTGTGCCCCGAGTGGTCACTGCATCGCGACGAACTGGCCTGATTGATGCCTTGATTTATGCTGACGACACCCTCATTGCCCGGGCAAATGCCTCCTTTAAAGTCCTCATTTCAGAAACGTAAACATGACAATTCGCGATCTAGAAACACCCCTCGCACCACCACCCAGTCCAACGGGATCTAAAGAGCGCTTGGTTGCTGCCGCACTCGCGCTGTTTCAAGCCCGGGGCTATCACGGTGTCGCCTTATCTGACATTCTCGACGCAACCGATCTGCCCAAGGGCTCGCTCTACCATCACTTTCCCGGTGGCAAAGAAGAGTTGGCGATTGAGGCTGTTGGGTTCATTGCGGACGAGGTGGATGCGCGGCTTGCTGCCGAATTTGCCAAGAATAAGCGCGCCGGTGCGGTCTTGTTGGAATTGGCGCATGAATGTGTGATTTGGTTGCGTCGCAGCGATTATACCCAAACACCGCTCTTAGGGCTCTCGGCCGCAAGCCCTGGGGAAAGCGCGCTGACCCAAGCCATTTGTGACGCTCAAAAGCGTTGGCTGGCGCGGTTCGAAACGGCCTTGGGCGGCACTGAAGCGGCCCATGATAAAGCATGCCTTGCGTTAGCGAGCTTAGAGGGCGGCATCAGCCTCGCCCGCATGTCACGCTCCAGCGACCTCTTGATTCGTTCTGTGACTTTGGCCGCGCTCCACATCAATCAACGTTGAGTGGGGGCGACCCTGTCTAATCAGCCGACCCCGGAAGCCTGTTGCGCCTCTTTTTGAAGCTCAATCTGGCTCGCCAAGCCTTGCATAATCGTGCGATTGATGTCGATCAAAGGCTCAACTTCTTCGCCCTTTTGCATCACTTCACTGGAATAGCGGCCCACCCAAAGGCTGAGCGAGATGATCGAGGCGCGCAAGTTTTCTGGCAGCGCATTGTCGGGGTTTGCGCAATCAGCCGCCATAAACGACCAGACACGCCGGTTCCAATCCAGCGCGTCCATCCGGCGGGCAATTTCATGACGCGGCAGATCTTGGATATCCATCAGCGCGCGGGTGACTTGGCCGAAAAGCCGGTACTCAATCTCACGCGGCGTTTCGACTCGTTGCTGCGCCTTCTGATACGCTTTGAGCGACATGCTCAGTCCCCTCCATATTCAGCCGTTCGGCTTCATAATCCATGAGTTTCCGGCATCTGGACAATGCCTTGTAATATTCACCCGTCATGACTTCGCGAGAAACGTTCACGCATTCTTCCAAGATGGCGGGAACGCGAACAACACTCATGAACTCCGTCATGCGCAGCGCGAACTCATTATATTGGTCGGGCGATTCCTGACCCTGCAAATACATCAGCATGATCGGCAGATAGATGCGACGGACGGGCGTATTCGCCTCTTCCAATTGCATGATATCTTTCTCGCGCAGGACCGACGCCTTGTTTTGCAGTAAAAGTGTGGTTCGACGATCTCCGTTTTGAACAACGGCACCATTCAGCACGATCTTCTCGTTCGGCTTCAGGGATAGTTTCAGCGGCATTTCAAGCTCCTGCGTGCCTAAGGCGCTGATGGGAGAACGTCGGTATGACGCAATCCTACAACGCAATTTCCTCAATCTAGATAAACAAACGTGGTTAACGAATGCCTTCACTGGATGCCGCTCTGCCATGCGTCACTTTTTTGTGAGTCTATTCGCCCTTATTGGCTTGACCGTTCCGGGTGAGGCAGGCAACCAAGGCACTCAAGCGTTGCGGGTCAGCATCGCGAGGAGACAAAGAGTTGGCAGATTGGTTTGCATGGATGGCAACAGCGGATGGCTGGGCCTCACTGGCGACATTAACCCTGTTGGAAATTGTTCTCGGGATCGACAATGTCATTTTCATCTCGATTGCTGCTTCAAAACTTCCCAAGGAACAACAAGCCTCGGCGCGCCGCATGGGTTTGGCCCTCGCCCTCATTCTTCGTATCATTCTTTTGTCGATGCTGGTTTGGTTGGCTGGCTTGACGAAGCCACTCTTTGACGTTCTGGGGCATAGTTTCTCGGCCCGCGACCTGATCCTCATCGCCGGGGGCGGCTATCTCTTGTATAAAGCCACGATCGAAATCGATGACATCGTGCGTTCTAAAAGCGTAGAAGAACACGCCGGCCCAAAGACCAAGTCATCTAAGCTCATGGTCGTTGTCGCTCAAATTGCCGTGATTGACGTGATCTTCGCGATTGATTCGATTGTCACCGCGATTGGCATGTCCAACAATCTCTCCATTATGGTGACAGCAGTGGTGATTGCCATTGCCGTGATGATGTTTGCCAGCGAAACCGTCTCGGCCTTTATCGATAAGTATGAGACGACCAAGATGCTCGCGCTCGCTTTCTTATTGATTGTCGGCATGGTTTTAGTCGCCGACGGCTTTGGCCAACATATTGAACGCGCCTATCTCTATGCGGCCATTGCCTTTTCTGTCATGGTTGAAGCCCTCAACATTGTCGCCAAACGCAAGAATGAACGCGAAGGTCAGGATGGCGAGGGGATTTAGGGGGCGGGGCACAGCCGCCCAGCCGACCGCGACCCCGCTACATCGCCAGAGCAGGGGCATCGTTACAAGAGTGTGATCGTGGGCTTTGGCCAGCGGCGCGGCGGGGGTAAGGGTGGTGGCCTTGATCGGCTTTTCTGCAGGATCTGAAACGCCATAGCGTCAAAAATGGAGTTGGGCTCTGTGCCATAGCCGCGCATGACGCCGCGGTGTTCTTCGGGCGCCATCAGCAGGCCATGATGGCGCCGCGCCAAGCTGAAAGCCAACCGCTTCGCTTTGGCAACGGGGTCCTTGATGATGGTGTGAAGATAATCCAGCTGCCGCAACCAACGGCCAATGGGCACTGTTACGGGTGGCAAAGCGGCGGCATGTGGGGGCAGCGCTGACTTACGGGGCGCGCCAAAGCGTTGCTGAAAGTCAAACGTGTGAGCCTCACTAGGCGTGGGAAAAATCCGCAGAGACGCTTTTTTGGCTCTCACTTTCCGCTCTTTCGCGCGTGCCAAGTTTTCAGTCTGTATTTCGGCAACCAGATCAGGCTCAATATCCAGCGCCATCAAAATCAGAATACGTCGCAAGAAAGCTTCCAACGCCCGCACCCCTTTGCGCAAACGCGCCGCCACGGCTGCTCTCACAAACCCCGGCCTCTCCAATAACTCGCTTGCCCCAAGCACTAGGTCGCGCAGGTACGAAGCTTGAGACAGCGCAAAGGTAAAAGGGGCCAGAGAAAACGACATCGCCGGATTATGGCGGAGGCGTTTGGGGGTGGGATAGATGGGGATTTGTGCTGCGGGGCAGGATGGACATGCGCCATTTGCGTTCGCTGCGGTGTTGGGTTTGGTTCTTTCCGCTTGGGACAGCCTTTGCCGCAGGCTATGCCTAGGCAAAGGCCGTGTTCGAGTTTGGGCGCGTAAGATGGGGAGTCAAGGGGCGCGCTTCGCGCGTCGGCGAAGCCGATTGCACCCTTGACGCCTCATCTTGCGCAAAGACAATTGTCGGGCGGCTTCAAGGCAAGCGGAGTGCGGCCTGAAGCCGTTCTAAGTGATTTGGCTGAGGTTAAGCATCGACGATCCTTGGGATTGCTTGATCTAAAGCCCCTCTCCTGCTGGGGTCGACCCATAGGTCGACGGGTTGGGGTGAGGGCTTACACTCACCCAAACTTAAATCGCGCTGCGACGTAGTCATTGGGCATAGCAATGTGCCCTTGCGCAGAGACCCCCTCACCCCCGACCCCTCTCCCCCTAAGGGGGCGAGGGGAGAAGAAAAGGTCTTGGAACGGTTTTGGTGACCTTCATGGTCACGCAAAACCGACCGTCCATTGTCAGATGTCAGCCCAGCCGCCTCAAGGGACGTTCCGCTGCGCTTCACTTCTGCCCTTGACCCGCCTGAACTGGCGGCCCCCAGATTTTGCAGTAGCGCGCCGTCTGATTGGGGCGGTCAAGGTTCTTAAGCGAAGCGCACCTTGACGGCCCCAATCAGACACTCTCACAATCTAGTAGCGCTTTGCGTGCAGCATAGCCTGCACCAAAGCGCGTCCCAGACCTTTTGCTTTTTTGGTTTAAGGCGGATCATGTCACTGCTTTTGCTTGAGTATAAGCGCCAGTGGGAGCGCGCAGCACGAGCTGCGCATCTTTACCCACGCACCAGCGGTCGCGCCAACATGCGCAGCTCGTGCTGCGCGCTCCGGGGTGCCTCATTTCCGTCAGCATTCCATCTGATGGGGGTGGTCAAGGTTCCTAAGCGAAGCGACCTTGGAACGATCAAACCACCCTCGAATTGACACCCGCATGACCTTGGTCAAGACAGCTGCTACACATTGCGCGTTCTTGCATTGTTGCAATCCGGCATGCATTCAATTAAAATAGTCATATATGACCACTTTTGTTGGAGCATTAGATGCAGACCATTTCCCTCAAAGACGCCAAAGCTGGCTTCTCCAGTCTTGTCGATGACGTTATAAATGGTGACTTCGTCACGATCACGCGCCACGGAAAGCCCGTTGCAGCCTTGGTATCGATTGAGGCTGGAGAGTTGGTTCGCAAAGCGTTGGAGCGCAAGCGGACTGGACTAGTGAATTATTTGAGGACGATTCCAGTTGATGTTTTTGAACGCAACACGTCGCCCTCGCGGGATATTGACCTTTGAGTGGCTATTTATTGGACACCAATATTGTGTCTATGCTCTCGCCGTCCGCAACGCAGGCCCCGCAGACTTTTTTAGACTGGCTTGATCGGGCCGACGCCGCAGGCCAAGTCTTCCTGTCGGTCGTTACCATACACGAAATCGAAAAAGGGATTGCACGACTGGAACATAGGGGCGCGCTCTCCAAAGCCGCCACGCTGAAAATGTGGCTGATGGGTCTTGTCTCAACATACGAAGACAAAATCCTTTCCATTGACGCAATTGCCGCTTCATTTGGAGGTCAGTTGGAAGCAAAGGCGGTGGCGATCGGTCACAACCCCGGTATGGCGGATGCGGCTATCGCTGGGATTGCCAAAGCACATGATCTGATTATCGTGACGGCAAATACGAGGGACTTTTTGCCCTTTGGCGTGGGCTTGATTTCGCCGGATCACGTGGCAAGCACAACGGGGTGAATGGAACACGCGATTGTACCGTATAGTTTAAAACGGCGGCTTTGGAATGGATTTGGCGACCCTTATGGTTCACCAAAACCCTGTCTCAATTGTCAGATGCCAGCCCAGCCGCCTTAAGGCACGTTCCGCTGCGCTTCACTTCTGCCCTTGACCCGCCTGAACTAGCGCGCTTTTGCTTGAGTACAAGCGCCAGTGGGAGCGCGCAGCACGAGCTGCGCACCTTTACCCACGCACCAGCGGTCGCGCGAACATGCGCAGCTCGTGCTGCGCGCTCCGGGGTGCATAATTTCTAAGCAACGTTCCGTCTGATTGAGGCGGTCAAGGGCAGAAGCGAAGCGACCCTTGACGGCCCCAATCAGACACTCCCAAAATCGTCTAGCGCTTTGCGTGCAGCACAGATTGCACCAAAGCGCTTCCCAAGCGGAGTTGGGCTTTTGGGGCGTGTTTTCCCTTAAAGAACAAAACCCACTGTAGCTAAGCTATTCAGTGAGCGCTTGGCTTAGTTCGCCAAATAGTCCGCGAACAAAAGCAAGTGCATCCGCGTCGTCAGATAACAGCTTTCTTACCGATTGCTGATAAGCTTCCTTGTTCTTTGAACCAATCAATTTTGCGATCATATCACGAAGGCCCGTTTCGCGTATCGGATAGCGCGAGATCAGAAACTCAATGTCCAATCGTTTGATAGCAGCATCAAACGCGGCCACTTCAGCATCCATAGCACCTTGAAGATCGAGTTTGATTTCTAGTGGGTTACCTTTTTGTATAGCTTTCCAATCAGGTAGTTGTGCCAAAGCTCCATGTCGGATCGATTTTTCGATCACTCGCGCACACAGCACTTCTCGAGACTTTGAAATTTCCGCGACAGCTTTTTGCTTTGCGTTTTCAATTAGTGATGGTGCCTGCTCCCCACTTACCTCCGCTAGCCGATGCGCAACCATCGAGATGATGTGAGGATGATAATAAATTGACTCTACCGAGTAAGCGGGAACAGCAAAAATGCCTCTTTTCTTAAGTGGTTCGAGTTCGGCGGCCTGTCGTCCGTCACTATCGACGATTCCGAATACAGCTACCCAGTGTAAATCCTCAGTGCTTCGAACACTGGTTACTGCGCTTTCAACGTCCCTGCACGAACCCTTTGGGATCACCGAGGCGTCTGGGAAAACGAGTGCATACAAATCGGCATCTAAGCTAGCTTGAGTGCCTTCAACAAATACTATCCTGTTGCGGGCCCCAAGCAAATCACGACGAAGGTCTTCTGGAACGCTCATGTTGCTCTCAAGGACAGTAACTTTCCAACTCCTTTGCGTCCCCATTTCATTGTTAGTTGGGTAAGCACCACGGACTAGGACGATTTTCGCATTCTCAAATCCAGTTGCGAGTGCAAGCTCATGCGTCGCAATCACAAAAATACAATCAGACCGCTCTTGAACCAGTGATCTGAGCAAAGGCGCAGAAATTGAAGGATGCAAATGCCGCTCTGGCTCATCAAGAAAAAAGACCGTTCCCTCTTTCGCAGACAGAATTTCCGCTGCTATGTAGAGTGCACTTCTCTCACCGTCCGACATCTCAGCCGCGCTGAAGGGAGGGCTGCCGCTTTTGGATGCGAGTAATCCGACTATTGGATCTTCGGAAAGAGTAATGTTGATATTTGAGGATAGAAGAAGGGCATTCACTTTGCCAATTGGGCTAACCGTTTGTCGAAAATTGGAGAGTCCTGTTACATCGTTTGAGTGAACAATGCGTGCAGCTTCGGCATTATATTTGTTTTGCGCATTCAAGAGACTTGAAATCGCCGAATCGGGCATTGCCGCAGGATTGTTTATATTCCACCTAGAATGATCATTATTAAGTTGGCCTCTAAATTGATCATCATTCTGTTGCTTCATTGCTGCAGACATACCGATGTTACGATTTGAGAAGAACATTTGACGGTAAGCGACTATCGTTTGGGCGCGATCACCAACTGAACGGCGAAGGTGCATCAAGAGGCTCGACTTGCCGCTGCCATTTGAACCGAGCAAAAAGGCGACTTCTCCGATTTCTAGGGAGATATTTTGTGACATGGAAACGGGCATGCTCATGGCGGGCTGGTCCGGTGGCCCTTGCACAGCCCGCATTTCCATTCCCGTCGGAATAGAAAGTTCAATTGGTAAGCTGGTATTTTGCTGCGGTAACAAGTTTGTCATTAAATCAAGCTCGCTCTCGTTAGTCTCGTTCAGCGGCAAGTGGTGATGCATAGCTTAAGTTGCAACCCCATTTCGCTCTATTTTTTGTAACGGATAAGTTCCGTGTAGAAACATGTGATGCCATGAGGCCGAGGGTCAAGACAGGTTGAGCTGGGCGGATTGCTTCTGGCAGGGGCGCTGTGCAACAGCTCCACCCCCTGCAACTCCCTGCCTCCCCAATGTTGCGAATGCGCCTACCCCATGCTAGACGCCACGCACCACAAAGCAGCTTCGAGACCTCTGGTATCGAATCGCCTGATTTTGTTCCTTTAATCTAACGTGCACGCCCTCGCTCAGTCTGGTAGCTTTGGTGTGCCTTACACGTGAGTAGACCCTTTGAGTGGATCAAATCGCAGCGCCATCAGTGAAGCAGCCCAGCGCTATGGCGCGGCGCTGTTCGACCTGGCGACTGAATCCAAGAAGGTCGCTGCTGTGGAGCAAGACGCCAAGGCGCTCTTGGCCGCTTGGCAGACCAGCGCCGACTTGCGCGCTGCCTTGACCAGCCCGCTGTTCCCGGTGGAGCAAAAGGCCGCAGCACTTGGTGCCATCGCCAAAAAGATGAAGGCGGACACCATCACACAAAACTTTCTCGGCCTTGCAGCCCAAAACCGTCGCTCGGCGGACTTGGGCGGCATGCTGGCGGCATTCTTGGGCTTAGCCGCTCAAGCACGTGGCGCCGTTCTGGCCGAAGTCTCGACTGCAGAGCCCTTGAGCGAAGAACAACTCAAGAGCCTGACTGAAGCACTCGGCCGGGCCTTTAAAGCACCGGTTGATGTAGAAACCACGCTAAAGCCTGAACTTCTTGGCGGCCTCGTCGTCAAGGTTGGTTCCAGGCTGTTCGACGATTCTGTCAAATCTAAACTCGACGCACTCAAAATTGCGATGAAGGGGGCCTGAGGCATGGACATCCGCGCCGCAGAAATTTCCGCGATCCTGAAGGATCAAATCAAAAACTTCGGCGCTGAGGCAGCTGTTGCTGACGTCGGCACCGTGTTGTCCGTTGGTGACGGTATCGCCCGGGTCTATGGCCTCGACAGCGTCCAAGCGGGCGAAATGGTTGAGTTCCCAGGCGGGATCAAAGGCATGGCCTTGAACCTGGAGCGCGACAATGTCGGCGTCGTGATCTTCGGTGAAGACCGCGGGATCAAAGAAGGCGACACCGTAAAGCGCCTTGGCGAAATCGTGTCTGTGCCTGTCGGCAAAGGTTTGCTCGGCCGAGTGCTCAACCCACTGGGTGAGCCCATCGATGGCAAAGGCCCTCTGGTTGATATCGAAGCCGAGCGCAAGCAGGTGGACGTTAAGGCCCCCGGCATTATTCCTCGTAAGTCGGTGCATGAGCCGATGCAGACCGGGATTAAAGCCATTGACGCGCTGATCCCCGTCGGCCGCGGCCAACGCGAATTGATCATTGGCGACCGTCAAACCGGTAAAACCGCCATCGCCATCGACGCGATCCTGTATCAGCGCGAAGCCCATGACACTAACGCGCCAGAAAGCCAAAAGCTCTACTGCGTGTACGTCGTGATCGGCCAAAAGCGTTCGACCGTTGCACAGTTGGTGAAAACCCTCGAAGAAGCTGGCGCGATGAAATATTCGATCATCGTGGCTGCAACCGCGTCTGAGCCTGCACCGCTGCAGTTCTTGGCACCGTTCTCGGCTTGCACCATGGGTGAGTATTTCCGTGATAATGGCATGCATGCTTTGATGATCTATGACGATTTGTCCAAGCAAGCGGTGGCTTACCGCCAAATGTCCTTGTTGCTTCGCCGTCCACCAGGTCGTGAAGCCTATCCAGGTGACGTATTCTATCTGCACTCGCGCTTGCTGGAGCGCGCTGCAAAGCTGAACGAAGACAATGGTTCTGGTTCCTTGACGGCTCTGCCAATCATCGAAACCCAAGCTAACGACGTGTCGGCCTATATCCCAACCAACGTGATTTCGATCACCGATGGTCAGATCTTCTTGGAAACAGACTTGTTCTACCAAGGCGTGCGTCCTGCTGTGAACGTGGGTCTGTCGGTGTCTCGCGTGGGCTCGTCGGCTCAAGTTAAGGCGATGAAGCAGGTGTCCGGTCCGGTTAAGGGCGAATTGGCCCAGTATCGCGAAATGGCCGCCTTTGCGAAGTTCGGTTCGGACTTGGATGCTTCGACCCAGCGCTTGCTGGCCCGTGGTGCGCGCTTGACCGAAATGTTGAAGCAAGACCAGTTCGCGCCAGTGGCCGTCGAAGATCAGGTCGTTCTGATCTATGCCGGTACCAAGGGCTATTTGGACAGCGTCCCCGTTAGCGACATCAAGCGCTATGAAGCCGAGTTAAAGGCTGCCTTGCGCGGGAAGTACAAAGAGCTGTCTGACGCGATCAAAACCAAGCTGGACATCAAGGCCGATAATATCGAAGCGCGCATCAAAGAAGCGCTTGATGATTTCGCCAAGACGTTTGCTTAAGAGCGGGGCTGAGGGAACTAATCCATGGCCAGCTTAAAGGACTTTCGCACGCGTATCGCTTCGGTGAAGTCGACGCAGAAGATCACCAAAGCCATGCAAATGGTGGCGGCGGCAAAGCTGAAGCGTGCGCAAGAGGCAGCCGAGGCGGCACGCCCCTATAGTGAAAAAGTCGCCGGGACCGTGGCCAATCTGGCAACGTCGGTGCAGGGCTCTGATGCGGCTCCTAAGCTCTTGCGTGGCTCTGGCAATGATCAGGTCCATTTGGTGGTGGTTGCCACTTCTGAGCGCGGCTTGTGTGGCGGGTTCAACACCAATATCGTCAAGAAGTCGCGTGAACTGATTGTCAGCCTGCAAGCGCAGGGCAAAACGGTCAAAATCTTGACCGTGGGCAAAAAGGGTCGCGATCAGTTAAAGCGCGTCTATGCGTCTTTGTCGGTTGGCCATATTGAATTTGCCGGCGTGCGCACCTTGGGTGCGGCTCAAAGCGCACAAGTCAGCCACAAATTGGTTGAGATGTTCGACGCCGGTGAGTTTGACGTCGCGCATCTGGTGTTCTCGCGCTTTAAGTCCGTCATCAGCCAAATCGCCACGGTACAACAATTGATCCCGGTTGTGGCCCCGGAAGGCGTTGCAACAGCCGATACGGGCGGTGGCGTCTATACCTATGAGCCTGGCGAAGAAGCAATTCTGGAAGCCTTGCTGCCACGCTATCTCGACAGCCAGATTTTGGGCGCTTTGCTGGAAAATGCTGCTGGTTTCTATGGGGCCCAAATGGGCGCTATGGACAATGCGACACGCAACGCAGGCGACCTAATCAAGAAACTGACCTTGCAAATGAACCGCAAGCGTCAGGCCATGATTACCACCGAATTGACAGAAATTATCGCGGGTGCGCAGGCGGTGTAAACTATGATATAAGTGGTCACTGGAGAGCTGAGATGACCGATAATGTTGAGAGCCTAATCCTTGAACATCTGAGACATATTAGAAGTAAGATGGACGCAGTAAGTCTCGATATGTCGGACATTAAGTCCCGGGTGTCCTCTTTGGAAGAAACGCAAGGACAACTCCTCGTTATGATGGGTGGCCTTGGAAAACGAATGGACCGATCTGACGAACGGCTTGGTCGCATCGAAAGACGGTTAGACTTAGAAAACGCGTAAGCGGCTCAAAACAGAGACTTTTAGAACGGGACACGACACTATGAGCATCCATGTTAAAGGCAAGATCGCCCAAGTAATTGGCGCCGTTGTCGACGTTGAGTTTGATGGCGAACTGCCAAGCATCCTCAACGCCTTGGAAACCAGCAACAATGGCAAGCGCCTTGTGTTGGAAGTCGCCCAGCATCTGGGTGAAAAGACCGTGCGCACCATCGCGATGGACGCAACCGAAGGCTTGGTTCGTGGCCAAGAAGTCACCGACACCGGCAACCCCATCATGGTGCCAGTTGGTCCGGCTACTTTGGGCCGCATCATCAACGTGATTGGTGAGCCCATCGACGAAGCCGGCCCAATCGTGTCGGCCCAAGGCAAGCGCTCGATCCACCAAGCAGCGCCTGCTTTTGTTGATCAAAAGCCAGCGCCAGAAGTTTTGGCCACCGGCATCAAGGTTGTGGACTTGCTCTGCCCTTACGCCAAGGGTGGTAAGATTGGTCTATTCGGCGGTGCCGGCGTGGGCAAAACCGTTTTGATCCAAGAGCTGATCAACAACATTGCAAAGGCCTATGGCGGTTATTCGGTGTTGGCCGGTGTGGGTGAACGCACCCGCGAAGGCAACGACCTTTATTACGAAATGATCGAATCCAAGGTGAACGTCGATCCTAAGGAGCACAATGGTTCCACTGAAGGCTCGCGCTGCACCTTGGTCTATGGTCAGATGAACGAGCCCCCAGGTGCCCGGGCACGCGTGGCTTTGACGGGCCTCGCCCAGTGCGAATATTTCCGCGACGAAGAAGGCAAAGACGTGTTGTTCTTCGTGGACAACATCTTCCGCTTCACCCAAGCTGGTTCTGAAGTGTCGGCACTTTTGGGTCGTATTCCTTCGGCCGTGGGCTATCAGCCAACCTTGGCAACCGACATGGGCGGCCTGCAAGAGCGCATTACCTCGACGGTTAAGGGCTCGATCACCTCGGTTCAAGCCATCTACGTGCCAGCCGACGACCTGACCGACCCTGCACCAGCCGCCTCGTTCGCCCACTTGGACGCAACGACCGTGTTGAACCGCTCGATCGCCGAAAAAGGCATCTACCCAGCTGTGGACCCACTGGACTCCACCTCGCGGATCCTTGAGCCACGTATTGTGGGTGAAGAGCACTACCAAACCGCCCGTCGGGTCCAAGAAATCCTGCAGCAATACAAAGCCCTGCAAGACATTATCGCCATCTTGGGCATGGACGAATTGTCGGAAGACGACAAATTGGTTGTGTCGCGCGCCCGTAAGGTGGAGCGTTTCTTGTCGCAGCCATTCCACGTGGCAGAAGTGTTCACCGGTTCGCCCGGTAAGCTCGTCTCGCTGGAAGACACCATCCGCGGCTTCAAGGGCCTCGTGAACGGTGACTATGACCATTTACCAGAGCAAGCCTTCTACATGGTCGGCAATATCGATGAAGCGATTGCCAAGGCTCAAAAGATGGCTGCTGAAGCTGCGTAAGCGCGGCTTACTCTAAACAAAAATAAGGCCCCGTAGCGATGCTGCGGGGCCTTTTAGTTTCAGGACATTGGAGGCAGTCCTTACTTTACTTGGGAACGTCGCTGACTTGGCTGATCAGTGCTTTCCACGTGCCGTCGCGTCCTTGTTTCCAGATATCGAGGAAAAACAAGTTCGTCGTCTTGCCGTCCTTGCCGACTTCCGACCAGACACCCTGTGCGAATGCAAAGGAACCATCGATTTTCACAGTCAGATCGCTGATTTTGACTGAGGCCGGGCGCTTTTTGGGATCAGCAGTGCTTGCCAGAAGGTCCGCTTTGTTCTCAGGCTTTGCTTTGCTATAGCTGAGATAGCTGTCATCTAAGAGCGCCCCTAAGCCAGCTGCGTCCCCTGCAGCAACCCTATCGGCCCAAACCTGCTCAAATTTCTTGATTTCCGCAGTAATCGTCGCGGTTTCGTCGATTGGGGGCGCATAGCAAACCGACCGTTGCGCTGACACTTTTGAGTTGGCATCATATTGCGCGACAAATGCTTTCCAATCTGGGTCATTGGGGTTACCGCGACCCATGGGGGGATTGACGTGGGCGGTGGAGACATCCTTGGGCGAGAAGGACCAAGTGCCCGTGGCAGGATCGCGAACCATCACGCGACCGACCAATTGAACATTCCCGTTGATTCCCCTGTCGCGATAATATTTTTGGTTGGCAGCCGCTGCAGCCTTGAAGCCGTCAAAGGTCCCGCTTGGGGTAAGCTCATTAAAGCGCACCGTGACGATCTCGCCATCTGGGCATAAAGCCTCTGGTGTTGCAGCCGTTTGTGCCATTGCAGAGCCCGCAGCCGCCAGCGCGCCTATCCCAATCATAAATTCTTTGAACATCGATGACTCCCTCGTATCAAAAAGGCACGCTAAGCTTTAGTCGACTGACCGGCGCGCGCCCTGACCGATGAGTATCAAGAATCGTCAGGTTTCTCACGGAACATTTTTGATCACGGCGCAGTGAGGTTTCGACTGTTGCAGTGCTTTGCATGCTCGGCGCTCAAATGCTAAACGCAGCGCAGCAAATCCCTTCCCGCAATCAGCGAGCATATCCATGGCCACCACAGGCAAACTTCACTTTTCTTTGGTTTCACCCGAGCGCGCCCTTTATTCGGGTGAAGTCGATCAAGTGGTTGTTCCGGGTGTGGATGGTCAGTTCGGTGTGTTGAGCCAGCACGCCCCGTTTATGACGGTGATTCAACAAGGCGCGATCCGCATTCTCGATGGCGCGAGCGAGCGTAAGATTTTCGTCGGCGGTGGCTTTGCCGACGTGACGCCGCAGGGCCTGACGATTCTTGCCGAAGATGCCGTGGACTTGGCAAATTTGGATACTGCAGGACTTGAAAAGGACCTGCAGAACGCCCGTGAAGACGCGCGCGATGCGAAAGATCCCGACCTCAAGGCCGCTGCTGAGCGCAAGCTTGCCCGCCTCGAAGCCATCCGCGCCGCGGCTTAGGCGTCACGTTTCCGATCATTTTGGTTCTTTAAATGCCGCGTGAAGCGGGCTTGCGCCATATGTGCGCGCCACCTAAGTGAATCGTCGGGCGCCTTCCGATAGGAATGCACCATTTTCGTTCGCTGCGGTCTTGGGTTTGATTGTTTCCACCTGGAACGCCTTTGCTGAAGGCTATGCCTAGGCAAAGGCTCATCATTGACGATCTCAGGATTTGCTTGACCATGGACCATGGTGCATTCCAAGGATGGAATGCGCCCTACAGCGCGGAGCGCATTGCTGCCCAAGCAAAGCCCCTCTCCCTATGGGGTTGACCAATTGGTCGACGGGTTAGGGTGAGGGCATTTTCAGTCACAATATTGATGATCGCGTTGCTAGGCTTTTGATTGCACAAACCAAGACGCTTGAGCGCCAAGCCCCCCTCACCCCCGCCCCCTCTCCCCCGTTGGGGGCGAGGGGAGATTGGCAGGCCTAATTTAGGAGGTGACCACTGTGGGGCCCAACAAAGTTGGCACCAAAACGACCTCAAAGGAAGAGGGATTAAGCGCTACCCCCCTTACTCACCATTGCCACCACGACGGCTCTTGAAGTAGCGGAAGAAGTCGCTGTCTGGCGTGGTCACGATTGTTGTGCCAGCTGGCAGAGCCTTCTCATAAGCCTGCATGGAGCGATAGAAAGCCGCAAAGTCTGGGTCTTGATTATAGCTGTCTGCGATAATCTTGGCCCGCTCACGGTCAGCGCCACCGCGAATCTCTTGCGCTTGACGGTCACCGCCAGCACGGACGCTGGCTGCAGCCTGCTGACGCTCAGAACGCATGCGTTCAAACACGCGCTCTTGGTTGGCTGGCGGCAAGTCGGCCGCACGAATTTTCACGTCAACGACTTGAATGCCCAGCGCGGTTGCCTCGCGGTTCATTTCTGAGCGGATCGAGTTCATCAAGGCCGAGCGACGACCTGAAATGATGTCCGTCGATTGGGCAGAACCCAAGACGCGCCGCAGGGAGGCCTCCAGCAAGCTGGTCAAACGATCGCGGGCACGTCCTTCGGTGCGGACCGCCTGATAGAAGCGCAAAGGATCGACAATCCGCCAGCGCGCAAAGCTATCGACTTCAAGACGCTCTTGGTCAGCCGTCACCACTTCGCTTTTGCCAGAAGGGGCAAGATCCAAGATCCGCCGATCATAGATTTCGCGTTGTTGGACAAAGGGGATCATCACCTTCAGACCGGGGCTTGCGCCATCAATATTGAAGAAGTTCTTGGGTTGACCAAATTGTAGCGTGATCGCCTGTTGCGTTTCGCTGACGGTAAACAAAGACGCATTGGCCAAGATCATTGCACCAAAGGCCAAGCCACCCAAAATGGGAAGGGTACGCGCGTTCATCGGACAACTCCCTGTGGGTTCGCATTTTGCGCAGAGGGCGCAGAAGCTGAGACAGCAGGGCCAGCGGCCCCTTTCAACAGTTCAGGTGGTAAGACAACCATCGGGCTGGCACCCGCCCGGCCGGGATCCAGCAACACTTTGTTTGCCCCTTGGTAGACCCGCTCCATGGTTTCCAGATACAGGCGTTGGCGCGTCACTTCCGGTGCCAGTTTGTACTCTTGATACAATTGGTTGAAGCGTGCAGCGTCGCCTTGGGCCTGAGGCACCACGGCATTGCGGTAGGTACGGGCTTGGTTGATTTTTGTTTCCGCTTCTTGGCTGGCCGCCGCCACTTCGCGGAACGCATCATTCACCGCTGCGGGCGGTTCAGCTTTTGTCAAGTTGACCTGCGTGATGCGAATACCTGCCTTATATTCATTCAGCGTTCGCTGGATGAGGTCGCGCGTTTGGGTTTCCACTTGTGCCCGTCCGGTAGACAGCACTTGTTCACGCTGTGATTTGCCTGCAACTTCGCGCATGGCGGATTCGGCAACCGCGCGCACGGTTTCTTCGGCATTGCCACGACCTTCAGGGCCATGGGCAACTTGGAACAAATAATCGCGCGAGTTTTCAACCCGCCACCAAACTTGGAACCCAACGTCGACAATGTTTTCATCAGCCGTCAACATGAGGCCGTCATTAGCGCCAGCTTCAGAGCCGCCGCCGACCGTCAATGACCGTGCATTTTGGACGTCAACAATCTGACGGGTCTCGATGGGCGCGGGCAGATGGAACTGCAGCCCCTGCTCGACCGTATACACATACTTGCCAAAGCGCTGGATCACCGCCTCTTCACCGGCATCCACGACGTAAACGCCCGTTGCAGCCCAACCTAAGACCGCGACGAGGACGATAGCCCCGACCGTGCGCTTATCAAACTGAATGGGCTCACCGCCGCCACCGCCGCCTTTAAAGCCGCCGCCGCCATTGCCGCCGCCGCCAAGGACGCTCTTCAAGCGATCTTCAACGCGTTTAGCAAGTTCATCCAAATTGCCGCTTTCGCCAGACGTCCCCGGACGCCGTGGTGGCTGGTTTGAACCATTGCCCCATGGATTTTTCGGCCCAGAGCCATTGCCCGGCTGATTGCCAGTCGAACCACCACTAGGGCCCCAAGGGCCACCACCGCCACCAGACGAATTATCATTCCAAGGCATAGAGACGTGTTTCCATTTCAAAGCCGCTAAACCTAGGCAAAGGCACATGCCAAAGACTTGCAAGCGGGCGTTACAGTCCCTTATGTGCGTGCTCAGCTAAAGGGATCAAGAAGGTGTTTGGAATCAAACGATCACTCAAACGCGAGGATGTGTTAAAAATTTTCGATACCCTGCGCGCATCCGACGGCTTAAGCCTTGTACATAAAGGACTTATTGAAGATGTACGGGTCTCTGATGGGGGGGACGTGTTAGCAACAATTTCAGTGCCAAAAGGTGAAGAAAGTGCAGCTAGCCACTGGCAGCAGGCCGCGACGGCCGCCATCAAGGGTCTGCCCGGCGCGGGAAAGGTCACTGTGGTGATGACAGCCCATCTTGATGCGGCACAAAACACACAAACAACCGACGCACCTCCGGCTGGTCAACAGCGCGTTCGCAAAGGGGCAAAGCTCACCGACGCAGCGCTCGCACAAGGCGTCGCCCAAGCCCCGCCGGTCAAAGCAGGCATACCAGGCATCACCGCCATCTTGGCCGTCGCGTCCGCGAAAGGGGGGGTTGGCAAGTCCACAATTGCGGTCAATTTAGCGGCAGCTTTGTCGGCGCTTGGCCTGCGGGTCGGCTTGCTCGATGTCGATATCTATGGCCCGTCGATCCCCACTATGATGGGGACGGTGAGCGCTGAGCCAGAAGTGGGCGGGGATAAGAAACTCTTGCCTGTCATGGCTTATGGCCTGAAAACCATGTCGATTGGCTATCTGGTCGATGGTGACTCCCCGATGATTTGGCGCGGCCCGATTGTGACCAGCGCCATCAGGCAATTGCTGGAAGACGTGACTTGGGGCACCGTTGACGAACCTTTAGACGTGTTGGTGATGGATACCCCGCCGGGCACAGGCGATGCCCAATTGGCCTTGGCACAGCGCGTGCCCCTAAATGCAGCGGTCATCGTATCCACGCCACAAGAAGTTGCTCTGGCAGATGTCCGTCGTGGCGCAGGCATGTTCGCGAAAACCCATGTTCCTGTTTTGGGCGTTATTGAGAATATGGCTTGGCTGACCCAGCAGGATGGGAGCCGCCTTTATGTGTTTGGCGAAGGTGGTGCGAAACGCACGGCAGAAGCTTTAGGCCTGCCGTTTTTGGGTGAAATTCCGTTAGAAGTGGGGATTCGCGAAAGTGGTGATGGCGGTGTGCCTTTTGTTGTTGCCGCCCCCGGCAGTGATACGGCCAATGCCTTCCTATCCATTGCCGCCCACATTTATGATGGCCTGTTGCATCAGGAAACAAAGCCACCGCCTGTGATTAGCTTTGTCCCTTAAGCCTCAGCCAAGGCTTCCTTGAAGCAGGTCACGATCCAGTCGCGGACCAAGTGCAAACGCGCATTGGTCTTGGTGTCGCGATGAAACACCAGCCAAGGCTGGCGATCTGGCAGGATGCGCAGAGGTATCTCAATTAAGCCCGCTTGCAGGGCTGCAAAGGCAGGCAGCGGCGCAATCCCAACACCTGCGACTGCCGCATTGAGCAAAGACCGCACACTGGAGGAACAAAAACGAATGGTCGCATCTAGGCCTTGCGCTTTGAGCCAAAGATTTTCAGCGATATCTCCATACTGACGGTCGAGCCACAATAGATGTTCCTCCTGTAGGACCAAGCGGTTTAGGTCCTTGCCTTTTAGATAGTCCGGGGAAGCAAACAGGCCCAGCCGGATCACAGGCAAACGACGCGCCATCAGTGTCTCTTCCAAGGGGCGCACCATACGGATCGCCATATCTGTGCGCCCGGCATTTAGATCGGCGATGTCATTTGAGACCTCCAAATCAATGCTAATCGAAGCATCTTGTGCGCGCAGGCTTGCTAAGCGCGGGGCCAACACATCGGCAATCACCGCCTCTGTCGCCGAAATGCGCACTGACGGCAGGTTGGGCCCATCTTGAAGGGCGCGGGCGTGGCGGGCGATTTGGCTCAATTGACGGGCTCCAGGCTCTGCCACCTGCAAGATCGCGTGCCCGGCCTCGGTCAAATGTGCCCCACGTGGACCACGGCGCAGCAACAGGAGGTCGAGCTGCGCCTCAAGCCCATCGATACGCCGACTAAGTGTCGGAATGGATAGACCTAGTTCAATGGCCGCTTCGGAAAGGGAACCGCGGCGGGCCACCTCGACGAAACACCGGACTGCTTCCCAATCTATCGCCTGTTCATTTATCATTTTTGAAAACCTATTTTCCATTTTTATGCCTAGCTAGACCGATCGGTCAAGCTCTATTTGGGGCAGCGGGTGGTTTTTGCCCCTGACGAAAGGATGTTCCGGATGAAACTTTTTCTCTCTTTGCTCGCGCTGGGTGCGTTGATTGGACTGGGGGCCTGGTTTGGCTTAGCTCCACGACAAGCTGCCGCTGAAGCTGCTCAAACAAAAGTCGCGGTTTATGTGTCTATCCCTCGTCCAGCCGGGGTGAGCGATGAAACTCTCACGGCTGAGTTCACCCGGGCGATCCCCCTTTATGCAAAGGTACCGGGACTTGAGCGCAAGTATTTCACCTTTAGCCAAACTGATTTTGGCGGCCTTTATCTGTTTGAAAATGAAGCCGCGGCGAAAGCCCACTTCAATGCCGCGTGGCTCGAAAGGGTACAAAAAACCTATGGTGCCAAGGCCAATCCAGTTTATTTCTCTGTCCCCGCTGTGACACCGGGTGCGGCTCAAGTGGCCCCGTCCGCGGCCAATGTCGCAACCATTATCGAGATTAAGACGCCTTGGTATGCGACGAGCGGGTTGGTCAAAAAGCGTTTGCAAGACGCCATCCCGACCTATGCCGTGACGCCGCGACTGATCTATAAGTATTTCACGCAAGGTAGCGATCGTACATTTGGTGGCATTTATCTTTGGGAAAATCAGGCCAGCGCGGAGGCCTATTTTGGGCCAGCTTGGCATGAACGTGTCACCAAAAGATATGGTCAGGACGGCAAAGTCACCTTCCTCAAAGCCCCGGTTAGCATGATCCAACCGGTCAAATCGGAGCAGCCTTGATATGAAAGCGATCCGTGAACTTGGAACCAAATTGGATACGTGGGGTGGCCGTCGCAAGATGGCCACCTTTAAGGCTGGATGGGCGGCCCACACCTCGCCCGAGATTGGCTTTTACGCGACGCCACTCACTCAATACCGCTACCGGGTGCGGGGCAGCGGGCCCACGCTGGTTTTTTCCGCCGACCCCCCCATGACACTGGAAAATTACGATGCGCTGCTAGATGCCTTCAGCCCGCATTTTCGCGTCCTCATCTTCGAACTCCCCGCCATGGGGTTTAGCGCGGTTGATCCAGCCTATCGGTTTGATTTTTACGAGACCAATGATGACGTTGCCCACTTTTTGAAAGATGTGGCCGGTGAAGGCGCGATTTTGGCTTTCTCCTGTGTTGCAAGCTTGTGCGCAATTGATCTGGCCTGCCGCCGACCGGAGCTGGTCTCCCGACTTGCCCTATTGCAGGCTGGTGATGTTGCAGCCTTTGCGGCTTGGAAGGCGGGCCGAGATCCAAAGGGCATTTTGGCGCGGCCCTTTCTGGGTCAATGGGTAATGAAACAGCTTGCACCCAAACGCATGCCAGACTGGTACCGCCTATCGATTGGCAGAAAGGACATGCTGGATGAATTTGTGGCCTGTGCCTGCAAGTCGTTTGAGCATGGTGCCATGTGGTCCCTGGCCAGCGCCTATCAGCTCTACATGGACCCATCGATCCAGTTGGATAAGCCAAAGCAGCCTTTGCTCGCCTTCTGGGGCGAGGCCGACCGCAGTCACCCCAAGCAAAACGCCGAAAGCGCGCGCCGTTTGGCCGATCAAATCGACTACATCAGCTATCCTGACCTCGGACACACACCCGAATTGGAAGATCCTGCGCGGGTCTGTCGGGATCTTTTGGACTGGCTCAAGCAAGATTAAGCGCTGGATGGGAGGTTCCCCTTCCCATAGCCGCAAAGAGGGCCTATATTGGAGATGTCCGGTTCGCCGGACTATGGTGATAAACGTGCGTGAAATAAGCAGGCCGGACCGGGGTGCGATTCCCCGCGGCTCCACCAAGCTCTCTGCGTGTATCGACGCGAGTGTGGGGCCGATCAGGATCGACGGATGTGTAAAGACGTTACTTTTACCCGCGTGGGCTTCGTCAACCGCCCATTTTCACAAATGCAAACGATAACTTTGCACAGGAAGTCCGTTTGGCTGCGTAATGCGGTCTGATTGACATCCGACTAAGTCCCAAGGCTTCGGCCGAAGGCGGGGCACGGAGGGGGGCCCGGCAACAGCAACCCCCTCCACCTTTCAAAAGAAAAATCAATCTTCTTCAGCCCTTAGGGTAGTGAAGAAGTCTCTTTTAGCCGCTCAGATTGGCAGGCCAGCAACCCATCCTGGAATTGCGCGCGACGGGCGTCCGCTGCATCGATTTTTGGCCTCCAGATGCTTTCCAATTCAGTGAGTTTCGCGCTTTCCTTCGGGTCCTGAACCCGGAGGCTTCCAGAATAGACATCACATTCAACGCCCGGAACCGCGCGTTGTCGTTCAAGATATTCGCTCTGCAGAGCAAAAAGAACCTGATAAGCATGAATGAAATCGTCCAACCTAGGGTCTGAGACTAAAGGCTCAAACTGTTGCGCATGCGCTGGTGGCCAAGAGAGATCATAGGTCTGAATTGGATCTTCTAGGAAGGCTGTGATGCCCTCGCCGAAGCCAGAGGTTCCGTGTGGGGTGATATCAAGCAACAATCCGTCACTTCGCTGCCAAACAGCGTGGTGCCAAGCTAAAAGCATCAGCGACTTAAATTCAGTAATCAGCCAGCCATAGCGGATCTGTCCGCCAAACTGGGCCACATGATCGCGCACATTCCAATAACACCACGCGTATCGGGCACCATTAACAGGACGACGTGGCACAAAGTGTAGGCTTACCGCCGAAAGCCTTGCCTGCAAATGCTCTAGTCCCTCCGAGCCCGGGCTTGCATCTCTTTGGATCAGCATAGCGTTTGCAGTCTCCACAATGGCTACTGAAAATTAAACTACAATACAATTAGTATAAATAGTTACCTTAGATAAATTCAATTGGCAATATGCATAGGTTTTGGAAATTAAAGAGCGATACATCAAACTATATCGCTATGCCGCATTTTGTTCCGCTCAGATGCCCTATGGAAAAGCGATTGACGCGGCTTCGGCCACCAAGGTGAAGATCACTCGCGTGTTGGGCGCTTTGGCTCGCTTGGACACCGAAGTCGATTGCGCCCTAGAACAAGCGGGACTAAGAAGAGACTCGATTCACTCACGCCAGAAATGGCCAAAAGCAGGAGACGGGCCTGATGTCGGAAGACCTCATCGGCTATGCAAAACTAACCCAAGATGCCTTGCGTGGCGTCGTGCGCGACGCGATCAAAGTTGCGTTGACGGGCCTGCCAGGTGACCATCATTTCTACATTAGCTTCCGAACACGTGCCCGTGGCGTGCAAGTCGCCCAATATCTGGCTGCAAAATATCCGGATGAAATGACGATCGTGGTCCAGCATCAATATGAAGGGCTGGAAGTGCGCGATGATTGGTTCGCAATCACTTTGCATTTTGGCGGGGTACCGCAGCGCATTGTGATCCCATTTGCCGCAATCACCCGTTTCTATGACCCCTCTGTACGCTTTGCTTTGCCGTTTGATGTGGTTGACGATCTCTCGCCTGATGCCGACTTGGAAGATGACGTCTTGGAATCTGAAGTCGAGGACACCGTCGTCAAAACACCGAGCACGGGTGCTGTCGTCAGCCTCGACGCGTTCCGGCGTAAGAAGTGAGCGCAGAGACCAGCCAGTCCCGCACCGACGCGGAAGTTCTGGCAAAATTTACCCAAGCAAAGTCTCGGCCTGCGTGCTCCGACACGTTGGGTCTTGAGGTGTTATCTATCGATCAAGCAGCCGGCCGCGTGCGGATCAAAATGGTCGGTCAGGCTGCATGGTGTAATCCGCGCGGCGCGCTGCAGGGTGGCTTTGTCACGGCTATGCTGGATGAAGCTATGGCGATTGCTGGCATTGTTGCCGGGCAAATGGCCTTTGCGGTGCCAACTTTAGAACTGAAAACCACCTTCCTGCGCCCCTGCCCTGCTGGCCCCGTCGAAGCTGAAGGCCGCGTCGTCAAATGGGGCAATAAAGCCGCGTTTCTGGAAGCGGATTTGTTTGATGCAGAGGGCAGGCTCGTGGCGCGCGCGACATCGACTGTGCTGCCTACCCCTTTGCCCGCACGACATCCGAGAGCGGATGGTTAAGCCAAACTTGATGGTTTTTTGACTTGGAACGGCTTCAAGCCTCGCTCTGCTCACCTTGAAGCCGCCCGACAATTCTTCTTGCGCAAGCTGGGGTGTCAAGGGGTGCATCTCCCCTCTCCCTTTGGGGTCGACCTGTAGGTCGACGGGTCGGGGGTGAGGGCCTAGAGAACACAGAGTTTGCATCTGGATTTCGGACGCCTCCATTGTAAGGATTGCAGCGCTCTTGCGCAGCCGCCCCCTCACCCCCGCCCCTCTCCCCCTTAGGGGGCGAGGGGAGCGCGAACGCGGTAGCGAGATGCATGCGTTACAAAGCAATGCGCGTTGCGCTGTAGCGCCGTAGCAACTGTCTAAGCCAAGCCCAACCTATCAAAAAGCTGCACCGCGGTTGCGCGCGTCTGATCGTTCCAATCCGCTAAGGTCGAGCGCATGAGGCAAGACTCGCTTTTCAAAATCACCCCATCATCCAAAATCTTAAGCGCATTGGCGGTCAAGGTGGCCCCTGACGTGGTAATGTCGACAATGGCTTCAGCAATGCCAGCAGCGGGCGCGCCCTCGGTCGCGCCAGCGCTGTCGACGATGCGGTGATCGGCGACGTGATGGTCGCGCATGAATTGGGCGGTCAGGCGGGTAAATTTGGTGGCGATCCGGAACCGTCGTCCGGTTTGACGGCGCATGTCGGTGGCAACTTCGGCCAAATCTGCCATGGTCTCGACATCGATCCAGCCATTGGGCACCGCCACCACAACATCGGCGCGGCCAAAGCCCAAGCGGGCCTCTATGGTGAGGCGGGTGTCGACGTCGCTGGCAGCTTCGCGCACGATGTCTTCACCAGTGATGCCCAGGTGGATTTCACCGGCCAACAGCGCCTTGCCGATTTCGCTGGCAGAGGCCAAGCGGATTTGGATATCGTCAAACCCGTCCAGCGTCGCGCTGTAGCCGCGTTCGCCGCCGGTTTGGCGCAGGACGAGGCCTTTTTTGGCAAGCCAGGCTTCGCATTGTTCTTTCAGGCGCCCTTTGGAGGGTACGGCCAAGATCAAACTCGCCATCTCATTGCCCCCCAAATCGCGCAGGGCGGATCACACAGCCAACGGCGCGGGCTTGGCGTACACCCGATGAAATCTCGCCCACCAAAGTGTCATAGCGCCCACCCGTTGCCACAGGCCGCGCAAAGCTGGGGTCGGTGGCGAAGTCAAAGGCCATCCCGTCGTAATAGTCAAAAGCTTCTGGGCTGAGGGCTTCAAAATGAGCGTGCGCCAAAGCCTCGGGCGCGTCTTGCTGAATGCGGTCTAGCCGCAACGTCCAAGCCTGCCGCCAATCCATCAAATCGACGCCGAGCTTGGCTGCCAAAGTAACACATTCATCCAAACTAGCCATGAGCGAGCCTTGGCTGCTCAACTGAATGAGCTTGGTCAAAGACTCAGCCAATTCTGGTGCAAGCGGCTTCGCAATCGCGCGCTTGGCCCGCGCCGCAAGGCGATCGGCGACATGAGCCAGATGACGGTTGCCGGGCAGCGACAGGTTAGCGAGGGTCAAAACTTCTGCAACGGTGTTGCGCGCGCGTTCGGGGTCTAGCTCGGCAATCGTGCGTTCCAAGGCACTAATCTGACGGCTTGGCCCGGTTCCCGTAGCCTGAGCTAGAACCCGCTTCAGCGCACTTTTGTGGCTGGCGACTTCACCCAATGCTTGGCCCCAGGGTTCAGGCAGATCGGCCTTGGCAATGATGTGCGGCAACAGGCCGCCGTCACACAGGCGGACGAATAAGTTTCGCTCTCCGGCGGCTTGGCATGCCTCCCAAGCGGCAAGGAACACAATCACATCGGCTTCAATCCGGTCTACATCGCCAAAGCGCTCCAGTCCAATTTGGATGAATTCTGGCGCGCGATCTTCACCGGGCTTTGGCGCGCGAAAAACCTTGCCTTCACATACCCAAGCAGCAGGCTCGTGATCGGTCACCGCGACTTGCGCATACTGCAAGGCGGCAGGAATGGTGAGATCGGCCCGCAAGCACAATTCAGCCCCGTCGGGGCCAGACGCAAAAAAGAGACGCGGGCGGACATCTTCGCCTGCCAATTCCAGCACCAAAGCGGCGGGCAATAGGGTTGGCAAAGCCACCTCTTGCCCACCCCGGGCCTTCAAAGCGGCCCACGCAGCCTGCATTTTGGGACCAGTCTCTTGGTTCATGGCTGCAGCATATCCCGCACGGCTTGCACCAATTGGGCACGCGGCACTTCGACTTGAGCTGGCCGCTCGCGCCGCCAAGCTTCATTCGATTCAATCTCTTGAGCCAATTGCGCACCCAGATTGAGGTCTTTGAGCGTGACTTTGCCGGCTTCGCGCTCTTGGCTGCCTTCCATCACGACCACCGGGGCTTTCCGGCGGTCAGCATATTTCATCTGCGCCTTCATGCCAGAGCTGCCGAGATAGACTTCAGCCGCAATGCCCGCTTGGCGCAATTCACTGGCCATTTGCATATAGCCCGCCATCGCATCACCATCAAGGGCAAGGATAACGACCGGGCCTTGTGCGGCCTCTGGCGGGCGACCCGAGGCGGACAAAGCTGCGACCAGACGTGAGACACCCAGCGAAAACCCTGTTGCAGGCGCGCGTTCACCGCGAAAGCGCATGACAAGATCATCATAGCGCCCGCCAGACCCGATGGAACCAAAGCGGACTTTATTGCCCTTTTCATCCAAGGTCTCAGCCAAGAGCTCCGCTTCAAACACGGGCCCCGTGTAATATTCCAGACCGCGCACAATGGCTGGGTCAAAGAAAGCACGGTCTTCGAGAATGTCCAAAGCGCGCAAGGTCGCATCAATGGCGCCAAGCTCTGCGACGCCTTCAGCGCCAAGCTCTGTATCGCCCACGACGGCATCTAACGCGGCCAAGGTTTCAAGGCGGGTGGCTTTGCGGGTGGAAGTAAAGGCCATGACTTGGGCGATGGCATTGTTGCCTAGTCCTGCGCCCTTGGTGAAGTCGCCCGACTCGTCCTTCCGGCCCGCGCCTAACAGCAATTCCACGCCCTCAGGGCCTAAGCGATCCAGCTTGTCGACGGCCCGAAGCACGCCCAGACGTGTAGCCGTATCGGCGACATCAATGCCAATCTTGGCCAAAAGCCCGTCGAGCAATTTGCGGTTCGAGACATTGACGACATAAAGCCCGCGCGGCACGCCAGCGGCTTCAACGGCGGCCGCCCCCATCGCAATGGCTTCGGCATCGGCTTCTGGACGGGCAGAACCGACGCAGTCCGCGTCACATTGCCAGAACTCACGATAGCGACCGGGGCCCGGCTTCTCATTGCGCCAAACAGGCCCTGCGGCGCAACGGCGGAAAGGCTTGGGTAGGCTGTCCCAATTTTGTGCGGCAAAACGCGCCAGAGGTGCTGTTAGATCATAGCGCAGGCTCATCCATTGGCCGTCATCATCTTCCAGCGCAAACACGCCTTCATTCGGGCGATCTTGGTCGGGCAAGAATTTGCCCAGCGCGTCGGCATATTCAAAGCTGGGGGTCTCCAGCCGCTCATAGCCCCAGGATTCATAGACCCGCAGGACTTTTTCCACGACGCTGCGCTCAGCCGCCAAGGCGTCTGCCCGGCGATCAATAAAGCCACGCGGCGAGCGAGCAAGCGGACGGCTCGGCGCATTTGATTTCGTTTCGGTCATGTAAAAGCCCGGTGGGAGAAAAGATGGAGGCGGTGTTTATCGCGACATGGCGCAGGCGGCAATCAATCTGCCTGATATCGCCCTGACATCTGCCCGATCACACAGTGTTTTGATACAGGAACCAAGGTGACACTGAGGAAGAGCAAGGTTAGACAATCGGTGTAGATCGTGTTTCTAAGCAGCCTTGGGCGTGCTTCTCAAAGAAAGTTAGCGTCATGAGCGGAAAGTCGCAGCGTCGCCGGAAAGCCCTTGCTTCGGGAACGGGTGTGGCCATTGCGATCTTCGCTGCATTGGCCGCCACGGGTCTTTCGCTTACTGGCCCGCTCAAGCCTTTGGCTGCAGATCAACCAACCCTTGTTGAGGCCCCGAAAAAAATCGATTGGCGCGAGGTTGCACGGCAAGCTTTGGACAAAGAAAAGCTGTCCTTTGCAGAAGTGACCTTTAAGTCAGGGGTGTTGACCCTTTCGGGTGATACCGAAGAAGCCCAAAGCCGGGCGCGCGCTTTTGACTTCGTGAAGCAGGCCGTTTTGAGTGATCCCAGCCACGTTGGCGTTGTCCTCGCGTTTGAAAACGCCATTACGTTGGAAGGGCAAGCCATGGCCGATGCTCCGGACGCGGCCTCTACCATGGGTGCCACACCGGACGCGAAGGCCTGCCAAACCGCGTACGATACGCTGCTCGATGGACGGGTAATCAATTTTGGGTCAGGTAGTGCCGTTATAGCCGACGACTCAAAGCCCCTGCTCAATGCGTTGGCAGCGGTGGCCAAGCGCTGTGAGACGTATCGGGTGGAACTGGGCGGACATACCGATGCGCGCGGCGACGCCACGGCCAACCAAGCCTTGTCAGAGCGGCGTGCGCAATCTGTGGCCGATTATCTGGTGTCTCAGTCGGTTCCGGCCAGCTTGTTAGGCGTGTCTGGCTATGGCGAAACGCAGCCCAAGGATGCGGCGGGCAGTGCTGACGCTGACGCCAAGAACCGCCGGATTGAGTTCAAAATCGTCGAAGACGGTGCCCAATAGCGCCTTTGTAAAGCCGTCGGCTTAGCGCGTTAGCCCTGGGACCCATTTTACATCTTCAGCGCCATTGGCATTGGCGCGGCGGCCCGCCACAAATAACAAGTCTGAAAGACGGTTGAGATAGTGCAACACGGCGTGGGACACCACTTCGCCCTCGATCTGCATCAAAGCGGCGACTTGTCGCTCTGCCCGCCGCGTAATCGTGCGCGCTACGTGCAAATAGGCTGACAGGGCCGTGCCACCGGGCAGGATGAAAGAATCAAGGGCCGGGATGGCCGCATTCATCGCGTCGATTTCGGTTTCCAACCGGGTCACTTGATTGGGCAGAATGCGCAAAGCTTCCCAAGCGAGTGGCTTACCACGCTCAGGCGTCGCCAAATCAGCACCCAGATCAAAAAGGTCATTTTGGATGCGGCCCAAAATCGCGTCGAGTTCCGCGTCTGCTGCACTGTGGAGGCGCGCCACGCCAATGGCGGCATTGGCTTCGTCTACCGCGCCATAGGCTTCCACGCGGGCATCAAACTTCGGCACAGTCTCACCCGTGGCAAGACTTGTGGTGCCATCATCGCCGGTGCGCGTGTAAATCTTGTTGAGCGTGACCATGTCAGTTCCTGCATGTGGGCTGTAAAATATTAGTTGTTAGTCGCTCCATTAGCGGGCGATAGAAAAAACGCAACGCAAAGAAACCTCGAACTTACCGCCAATCGTGCTAAATCACCCAGCATGACCCATCCCATCCGACTGCTCTGCTTGTTCCTCGCCATTGTCTTCACCGCCCTGATCGGTTGGGCCAGTGTGCGGGGTGACTTTGGGGCAGAGTTTGCCGCGATCACCGCCATGCCTTGGGGGCAGATCTCACTCATTGATCTCTATTTGGGCTTTTTGCTCTATGGTTTTGCGGTCTGGGTGGTAGAAAAGGATCTAAAAGCCCGCTTGCTCTGGGCTGTGCCCATCCTCTTTCTCGGCAACGCATGGTCGTTAGTTTGGGTGGCCGTCCGTTGGCCGCAAATCTTGGCGCGTCTCAAGACTGAACCGACAGAGCCCCCAGCTGACCCTAAGTCCTGACCGCGCAAATATCGGGGAGACCTCTGCCCCGGCCCGCGTCATCGAGACCATAGCCAACCAAGAACCGATCGGGCAGGTCAAAGCCCAAATAATCAGGTGCAGGTAGTTCCGCCGCCAGAGGTTTGCGGGCTAACAGACAGGTCAAAACTTCGCTTGCGCCCTTGGAAGCCAAATAAGACTTGGCAAACAGGATCGTCCGACCGGTATCATAGACATCATCGACGATCAGCACTTGCCGCCCATCGATGGGCTTTTGCAAATCCGCCAATACATTGATGCGGCCACCACTTTCATGCCCGTCGCCATAACTCGACAGCCAAAGGAAGTCCGTGCGTGGGGTTTTCCCGTGGCGGGCAAGACCACGAACCACATCAGCCATGAAGATGAATGCGCCCTGCAACAAGCCAATTACAACGGCATCTTCTTCCAGCCTGGCGGCTATCTGGCCGGTGAGCTCTTGAATCCGGTTGTCGATTGCTTGCGCCGAAACCAGAATATCCAAATGTGCTGTCACGCCCGCCGTCCTCTTGCTTAACGCGCAGTCACGGGGGCGTCATGGCCTTCGCCATGATCCACCATGGGAACATCCGCTGGTTTCGCCGGTGCCACAGGCTCTGCCCCCATCAAGCCAGACTTGCCTGTCGGAGGCTCTGGCTTTGGACGTGGGCCTTTGCGCGGCGGGTCGGCAAAAGTGATCACGGCCTTCAAGCTACCGCGCACCGGGTTGGAGCGAGCGCTCGCAAAGGGATGCGCCTTGCCCGGCCCTAAACTTTCGATCCCGGGATCCACCATCCAGGACAGGCGCTCTAGGCCCTTCCCGTCAACCAATGAGACTTTGAGATAGGGGATGAATTCCGACGTCTTCGACACAGACTGCAACACACCTTTCACTTCGATCTTCGGGCCCTTGGCATCGGCTGACGATGTGATGGTGATGTCGCGAATATCCACGCCATAAAGATTGGCAGGCAGGCCCACCGCGGCAAACGCGCTGGCTGATTTCGGCCACACGCGCACAATGTCAGTTCGATAGATCGCGGCAGCAGCCAATGCGCCAATCAACAAGCTGAGACTAATCGCCCACGGAATCCCCGCCGCCAAGCGATTGGTGGTCTTGATTTGGTCCAGCGCCTTTTTCCGCGCCACTTCATGGGGTTCTAGCTTACCACGCTTGGCTGTCTTGCCGCCGAGACCCAATTTCGCCAGCAGACCTGCCTTTTTTGTTTCGGAAGCACTGGGTGCCGTTTGTGTGCTGGCATGATAGCCAATGGCGCCTGCAGGCATCGCCCGCCACGAGTTTCCGCATGCCGCACAGCGGACAGTGCGGCCCGATGGCGGGATCGCACCGTCAGCGACATTGTATTTCGCAGAACATTGAGGGCATGTGAGTAGCATGAAAGAGACGAATCACCCGGCTAGCGCAACCATAAAAAAGCGCTTATTCGCTGTCAGAGTCTACTCATGAATGAAAAAACTCGCACCCCTGCCTATCGAGAGGGCGGACCAATCGTCCGCTTTGACAAAGTTGGCGTCACCTATGGCTCCGGCACCCAAGCCTTGCGCAATGTGTCGTTTGAGCTGGAGAGCGGTGGTTTCTACTTTTTGACGGGTCCATCGGGTGCGGGCAAATCGACGCTTCTAAAACTCATGTATCTGGCGCTGCGGCCAAGCCAAGGCCGGGCGAATCTCTTCGGTGTCGATGTCGGCAGCGCCAGTCGCGACGATTTGCCCATGCTGCGGCGCAAGATTGGTGTGGTGTTTCAGGACTTCCGGTTGCTTCCCCATTTATCCGTATTTGATAATGTCGCCATGCCTTTTCGGGTACGCGATGTGCCCAAGGCCGACTATGCAGAAGATGTCGATGATTTGCTGCGCTGGGTCGGGCTTGGCGGTCGAATTGATGCCCTACCAGAAACCTTATCCGGTGGGGAACAGCAGCGCGTGGCGATCGCGCGGGCGGTGGTTGGCAAACCGTCGCTGCTGATCGCTGACGAGCCTACCGGCAACGTTGACCCAGAGATGGGCGCTCGGATCATTCGGTTGTTCATTGAACTTCATAAGCTGGGTGCAACAGTTGTGATTGCAACGCACGATCTTGACTTGGTGCGTCGTTCAGGGGCCCCTGTTCTGAGATTGGAGGCAGGCGAATTGACCCAAGCCTCCAGTTTAGGCCCGGCACCAAAGGCAAAGCGATGATAAAAGCACTGCAATCGCTGTGGAGACAAGTCACCCGTGATTCGGATCGCGCGCTTTTGCCAGCCGATTCGAGACAAGTGCGACCATTGACCATCGTTGTAGCGATTATGTGTGCTTTGGGTTGCTTAGCTGGGCTTGGCGCTTCGGCTGGGCTGCGGGTTGCTAACACGTGGACCAGCGATCTCAAAAGCGCGTTGAGCGTGGTGGTCCAAAGCCCCCGTACAGATGAAGATTTGATCCGGGCGGCCCAAATTGTCCGACGCGTGGAAGGCGTGACGCGTAGCGAAGCGATGAGCCGCGACCGCGCGAAGGATTTATTGCGTAACTATGGCACGGATATGGGCGCAACATTGGATGCGCTGCCCGTGCCGCGCTTGATCGAAGTGGGCGTGACAGCAGGGCAAACCAATGTGAAAGCCGACATCGAAAAAGCCCTAAAGGCCGCAGGCTTTACCGTGGTCGTAGATGATCACAGCCGCTTTACGGGCGAGGTGCTGCGCACCTCAACTGTTGTGCGCATTGTAGCCATTTTGGCGTTAGTTGCGTTGGTCGTAGCAGCGATCACGACGATAGGGTTTGCTGCGCGCGCCGCACTCGAAACGCGGCGGGAAGCTGTCAGCATCCTCCATCTCGTAGGAGCAAAGGACTCTTTTGTGGCTCGCGAGGTTCAAATCCGCTTTTTGCGGCTGGGTTTTGTGGCAGGCCTATTGGGTGCCAATGCGGCTGGTGTGATCGCTTTGGTCGGATCGACCGTATTTGCTTTTGGGGCGTCTGACTTTACGAGCGGTGCGCCCTTGTTGAATTGGACGGACTTATGGATCTTGCTGGTCGCACCCCTTGTGACAGCTTGCGCCAGTGCCGTTGCCGCCGATCGCGCTGCACGGGAAACTTTGAGGGATTTGGTGTGAGATGGCTTGGCCGCGACGAAAGACCCGTGAACGGGGGCTACATCGCCCATCGGGCACGGTCGTGCGTTCGTCGACCTTTATCTCCCGCCTGATCTTTGTCTTGAGCCTGCTCGGCGGCCTAAGTCTTTTGATCGGCTTCATTCGGTTTGGCGACCAAGTGACCGCCCTTAAAACCCCGAGCGGAGCGATCCGCGCAGACGGCGCGGCGGCTTTAACCGGCGGGTCAGACCAACGACTGATTGCCGGCGTCAAGCTTGTCGAGAGCAAGGCCGTGCCGCGTTTATTGATCTCTGGTGTCAATCGCGTGACCACCGCAAAGGAGGTGCGCGCGGTGGCGGGCGGGGCGGAAGAGACTTACGCCTGCTGCATTGATATGGGCCGCCGGGCGACCGACACAATTGGCAATGCCGAAGAGGCTGCCATCTGGGTGCAAGTCCATCAGATCAAGAGTTTGGTTGTCATCACAGACGCTTATCATATGCCGCGCAGCCTCTTTGAGATGCGCCGCGCTATTCCCGATGTGGCCCTGATCCCCTACCCTGTGCAGGCCACGCGTGAATTTGATGGCGATTGGTGGAAGAATGACCGCTCTACCCGGGCTTTAGCGCTGGAATATGGCAAATATCTTGTCTCCATCGGGCGCGGGGTTTTGGACGGCGATATCGAAATTGCGCTGAAACAGGTCAGTCTGTTTCACAAAGGAAAGACTCAATGACCTTGATCCGGTCGCTCTTATTGATGGTGTGGATGTGGGGCTGCGTGCTGATCGTGGGCACGTTAGGTGTGCCCTATGTGTTCCTATCGCCTTTGGGGGGCGCGCGCGTCATGGAGGCGTGGGCAAAAGCCATGCGGTTTGGCGCGAAGTGGATTGGTGGCATAACCTATGAAGTACGGGGGCTAGAACATCTGCCCCAAGGCCCGATCATGATCGCGTCCAAGCACCAAAGCGTTTTGGACACCATTTTGCCAACGCTGTTCACCAATTTGCCTGTTTACGTGCTGAAGCAGGAACTTCTAAACCTGCCGATTTTTGGCTGGTATTGTCGCAAGGCGGGTCTAATCGCCATTGACCGCTCGGGCCACATGAGTGCGCTGAAGACTTTGGTGGCGCAAGCCAAGGAACGAATGGACCAAGGCCGTCCCATCATTATTTTCCCGGAAGGCACGCGCCAAATGATCGGTGCCACGCCCGATTATAAGCCAGGCGTCGCCGCCATCTATATGTTGCTCGGTGTGCCCTGCGTGCCGCTAGCCCTCAACACAGGCACGTCTTGGCCTGCAAAGGGTATTTGGCGTTACCCGGGTAAGGTGGTTTTTGAATTTCTGCCCGTCATCCCGCCCGGCTTAAAGCGCGGCCCCTTCATGGAGTTGCTCGAAAGCCGGATTGAAGAGGCAAGTCAGGCTTTGCTGGAAGAACATTACGAAGAAATTTCTGTTCGCGAAGCCCGCAAGAAGAAAGACAATGATGGTGGTGACGGGGGCGGCATGGCTGGACCTGTTGATTCCAACAATGATCAAAAAACCTCGACCAAACAAGATGGCGATGCCGAAGCTGAGTTTGACTGGAAGGCCTATGGCGATCGGGCGCGCGAGAGTAATGGGATCAGAGATCGTGACTTTGACGGCGGTGACGGTGGCGGCGGCGATGGCGGCGGCGGCGGTGGCGACTAATGTCTGAAACTCGGTATAGGTCGCTCGGCGGCCTCATCATTCCCCTTGCGCTGGGTGGCCTCGTTCTAGCTGGATATTATGTCTACTGGACGCAGACGGCGCAAAAAATCCAGATGTATGTCGCGCAGGCTTTACCCGCTCTGCCTCAGGAAAACGTCACGGTCGCGGGCTTCCCTTACCGATTTGAAGCGCGCATCACAGGTCTCCGGGTCCAGACCGGAACGGGTTTTGTCTTTGAAGCTTCCCGCTTTGTTGCAGCCGCTTCGCCGTTCAATCTGAACCTGTGGGCCCTGGAAGGGGCGCTAGAGCCGCAATTAAAGCTGCCCGGCGGGCCCTTGCGCCCGCTGCAAGCGACAGACCTAAAGGCCAGTCTGCGCCTAAAGGAAGGCCAATTGGCACGGCTCTCCTTGACGTTTCAGGGCTTGCAGGCGGGAACCACTGGTCCATCACGGCTTGGGCCGAGGCCATGGCGAACTGGCGCTGGTGCCCTTCACGTGATCGCGGACCCCAAAGACTCCAGCCGTCTTGCCTTCGCGTTCGATTTATCCGCTCTAGAGCTCAGCGCCCTGCCTGAAGGCCCTGCGGCCATTCTAGGCAACAAAATCGACCATCTGCGCCTGACGGGCCCCATCAGCCAAGGCCAGACTCTCTTGAGATCAACCAAGTCGTGGGCAAAGGCGCAGGGCGAGTTCACGATCATGGCAGCGCAAATTGACTGGGGTCCTTTGTCTTTTGATGCCGGTACCGGCCGATTGAAGGTTACGCCAGAGGGTGAATGGCAGGGCGAAATTCGCGGACAAGGCGCGCTTAAGCCCAATGGTATGGCCATCCCGGCATTATCCACACCGATTGAAATCGGCATCGAGAATGGGCAAGCGCGCCTGCTTGGCTTTTCGGCCGCCCGAGTGCCTAAAGCCTTTAACTAGGATTGCTGGAATTTCTTGGCTGCAAGGTGCCATAAAGCGCCGCGAACATCAGCATTCTCAATTGACTTCGGGCGCTCGCGACTTTAAGGACACCCTCCCTAACGCTCGCCGTCATGGCGGGCGCTTTCGTTTATTCCGCGAACCCCATCCCGATCCCCGGTCTGGTTCGTTCGCCCCTTATCAAGGAACAGCGCGATGTTCGCGGTGATCAAAACTGGCGGCAAGCAATATAAAGTCGCTGCAGGCGACAAGCTTGTGATTGAGAAATTAGAAGGCGAAGCAGGCAGCGCCGTGACTTTCAGCGACGTGCTGATGGTTGGCGGTGAAGCTGGCGTGACCGTTGGTGCCCCACTTGTGGCTGGCGCAACCGTTGCTGCAACTTTGCTGGAAACCCGCAAGGGCGACAAAGTGATGGTGATGAAAAAGACCCGTCGTTCCACCTATCGTCGCCGTAACGGCCACCGCCAATGGGGCAGTGTCGTTCACATCACTGCCGTCAACGCGTAACCAAGCGCACAGGAGACTGACACATGGCACATAAAAAAGCCGGCGGCTCGTCACGCAACGGTCGCGACTCGCACTCCAAGCGTCTTGGCGTCAAGAAGTTCGGCAACGAGATGGTTGTTTCGGGCAACATCCTCGTGCGTCAACGCGGCACCAAGTTCTTTGCTGGTGAAAACGTCGGCCTTGGCCGCGACCACACCCTCTTTGCGACCGCCAATGGCCAGGTCGTATTCACCCGCAAGCGTGACGACAAATGTTTTGTATCCGTCATGCCAATTGCGGAAGCAGCAGAATAAGGCGGTCCTGAGCCACTCCGGATCGTCCCCCTGAAAGGGGTGATCCGGTCAAACAGACCATTTCCCGCGCGGGGGGCCGGATCACCGGCCCCCCGTTTGCGTTATGCCCTGATGCAAATGGGTCCTTAGAACCGGCTTTTGGTTCGGGCTAGTCTCCCCCCACCCCGCGCGGGTTTCCTGATGGAGACTTTGCCATGCGTACACAGATTGACACGAGCCGCCTTACCCTGCGCCCAATGCAGATGACTGATCTGGCCCGCATCGTATGCTTGGCCAATGATTTGCGCGTATCCGGCAATCTGTCCCGCATGCCCCACCCCTATCGCCAAGAAGATGGCGAAGAGTGGTTGAAGAAACAGCCAGAACTCTGGGCCGGTCAAGAGAACTACGTCTTTGCGATTGAGCATAAGATAGACGGCTTTATGGGCGCGATGGGTCTGCATTGGATGGATCGCATGACGCTCGATGGCAGCTCTGCTTGGGAACTCGGCTATTGGCTGGGCGTTCCTTACTGGGGTCAAGGATTTGCAACGGAAGCGGGGAAAGCCTTGATCTCAGCGGCTATCGAGGACCTCAATCCTGTCTATTTGGTGGCTGGCTTTGCCACGGCAAACACACAATCTGGTCACGTGCTTGAAAAACTTGGCTTCTACAAGGTCGATGCGATTCGCGAGATGAGCGTCCTAGCAACAGGCAAAACTTCACCTACGCAAGTCATGCGTCGCGATATCGCAGAAGCAGAAAGGAGACCGAGGCCATGACACCCGCTTTACTGACCCCGCGCCTATTGCTTCGCCCTTTGGAGCATGAGGATAGCTTGGCCTTGGCCGAACTGTTGAACAGGCCGGAAGTGGCACGCGGTCTATGCGCCATCCCAAAGCCATTCACGCCCCTACATGCCAGCGCCATGATCTTGATGATCCGGGCCGCAGAGACCCGGGGTCTAGAATTTGTCTGGGCCGTTGAGAACAGCGAAGGCGATGTTGTTGGCCAGATTGGTCTGCGCCAGCTTCGACCCAGCTGTGCGCAATTGGGCTATGCTTTCCTGCCTGAATTCTGGGGGCAAGGCCTTGGTAGCGAGGCCTTGGAGACCGTGCTCGACTGGGCAGGTCGCCAGACGAGCTTCACCACCATTGAGGCCGAAGCCCATCACGACAATCCGGCGAGCCTGCATTTGCTGGAGAAGTTGGGCTTTGTTCAAAAGGGCTCAATTCAACGCTTCAGCTTGGCTCAACAGGGCCAAATCCCACTGATGGCCTTTCAGAAGATTCTCACCCCAGCCCTTCAGCTGGCAGTGGCGTAAAACAAAAAGGCCCGCGGATCACTCAGCGGGCCTTTTCTCTGCAGTGTTTGACGGATTAGGCGGCGCGGACGCGCTCCAAGAATTCTTGGGTCTCTTGATCCAGCTTTGCGGCTTGGACGGAGAGTTCGCGGCTGGCGGCCAACACTTGGCTAGCAGCGGCGCCGGTTTCCCCGGCGGTTTCAGTCACACGCGACACATCTGAGGCCACCGATTGAGATGCGGCAGCTACTTGCGTGATCGCGCTAGCGATCTCTTGGGTGACTGTTGCCTGCATATCGACCGACTGACCAATCATGCCGGCATTTTGATTGATGCGGGTGATAACCGCTTCGATGCGGGACATAGCACCGACTGCGCCATCGACTGCACCTTGGATCGAGCCGATTTGCGCAGCGATATCCTCCGTCGCATTACCGGTTTGGCTGGCGAGGTTTTTGACTTCCTGCGCCACGATGGCAAACCCGCGACCCGCTTCACCGGCACGCGCCGCTTCGATGGTGGCGTTCAAGGCCAAGAGGTTGGTTTGGTCGGCAATGCCTTTGATCAGTTCAACCACTTCGCCGATGCGGCGGGCTGAATTGGCCAGTTCGCTAACAGCACTTTGGGCTTCACCGCTCAAGCGAACGGCCTCGATGGCGACCGAGCTCGATTCAGACACGTTCGACTGAATGGTCGAGATCGAGGAGGTAAGGCTTTCAGCCGAACCAGCTGCTGTTGAGGCACTGACGGTACTTTCTTCGGCAGCAGCTGCGACGCTGGAGGCCATCATATTGGTGCGGTCGGCAGCGGCCGTCATGGCTTGAGCGGTTGCTTCCAACTCTGCCGATGCAGCAGCCACAGTCCGCAGCATGTCACCAGCTACTTGCTCATAAGCTTTTGTAGCCGAAGCGATTGCTTCTGCGCGGCGCATTTGGATCTTGGTCTCTTCGCTTGCAGCCTTTTCGAGGGCAATACGCTCAATGGCATTTTCGCGGAAGACTTCAACAGCTTCAGCCATTTCACCCAATTCGTCGCCACGATCCCGCCCTGGGACCATCATGTCGGTGACGCCGCCAGCCAAAGTGCGCATGCTGTCCGTCAGGTCCGAGATCGGCTTGGACAAGCTGCGGGCGAAGAAGAAGCCTGCAGCAGCTGCTGCCCCCATTGAGAGGAGAGTTGCCAACAAGATGTTGATTGCCAACGCGCGGAGGGGCTCTTGAGCCTCAGCCACTGTTTGATCCGCCGCGACAACAAACTTGGCACCCAGCGTGGTGAACGGCACAAAGGCTGACACGACAGAGTTGCCATCCGCATCGTTCGTGGTGGTGGTGATGGATTTGCCTTCGAAGCCCTGCTTGACGAGGTCATTTTCCACCTTGGACTTCAGGATCGTTGGCTCTTTAGAATGGGGCGAGTTGTTGCGCACCAAGAAATCTTCGCCAATGAGGGTGTTCTCGCCCGTCTTGCCATTGGTTGGCTGAGGCCGCATGGCGGCGTCCAGTTTGTTGATCGACAATTGGATCGCAAAGACACCCTTAAGCTCGCCATTGCCGCCCTTGATTGGCACAGCGATGAAACCAGCAGGCACATCGGCGGAAGGTGCATATGGCTTAAAGTCTGCCAGTTTTGGTTCCGCATTCGCGCCAGCGGCAATCACATCGCGAACAAGAACGCCAAGACCGGAATCTTTCCACTTGCCGTTGACTAATTGGGTCGCGAAGTCGCGCTCTTTAAAGACCGTATAGACGTTCTGACCATTCGCATCGAACAAGAAGATATCATAATAGTCGTTGGTACGCAGTAGATTGCGCAACCAAGGGTGCAATTCAGCATGGACGGCGTCATAAGCCGTGCCGTTATTTGCCGCGTCCCACTTTTCCTTTTGCCCGTTCGCATTGGGATTTTGGTCAATGTAGGTGGCTTGAAGTTGAGCTTCAGCGTCTGGGCCCAGTTCCGCATAAGCAGCAGAGAAGCGATCCAAAGCTGAAGAAATGATCGCGCTGGACGCCATTTCCTTAGCTTGTGCGCCTGACATGTCGAAGAAGGCCTTTGCTGCCTCCGCCCGCGAATTTGCTGTTTCGGTGAGTAGGTGTTGGGTCTCGGAACTGATGTTGCTTTGAGAGTTTAGATAAGCGGCACCACCCGTCATTGCCGCTGCTAAAGCGGCAAGGCCCGCAATTACCATTGGTAGTTTTTTGGATATCGCGACTTTATTCAGCCCAGACAACATGACAACTCTCCCCGGTCCTGTGCTGAATTCTCCATCCATCAAGCCTGCCTCGATAGAATTCAGCGCCATAGATTCTGGGGGTCGTTGTATCGGGTAAGTGGTTACATATATGTTTACAAAGATTGACGTTGATCAGTATTCAACGACGATGATGAATACCTGCGTTTGAGCCTATTTTGTCTGGCGAATGACGGCTTCAATCGCCGTCCATGCCTCTGGTTCCTCTAACGTTGGTGCATGACCAACATTGGGGACCTCAGCCGTAATCAGATCAGGCTTGGCGAGCTTCATCCGATCCACAATCTCGGCAGACAACAGGTCCGACAGCGCGCCACGAATCACCGCCGTAGGGATAGGGGCCAAGGCAGCATACTGATCCCATAAGGTTGGGATGGCCACTGTCCCGCCAGAATTGGCCACTTGGGAAATGGCAGGATCATAATCAAATAGAATGCCATCCGGGGTTTCAATGCAGGTTTTGCGGGCAAAATCCTCCCAAAAAGCAGCATCTTTGCCCGGGAAGGCGGACTCGCCAATGACGGCGATCATGGCCGCTGCCTCTTCCCAATTCGATGCCCGCCCGACTTTACCGACATAGGCTTGGATCCGCTTGAGCCCGGCAGGGTCAACCTCTGGACCGATGTCATTCAAGATTGCGCCAGCTACCGTCGACTGGGCAAACGCGGCGACGAGCATGGTGATGATGCCGCCCATGCTGGTGCCGAGGAACACCGCCCGCTTTAGACCCAAGCGGTTCAAAATGGTCAGAACGTCTTGCGCATAGACCAGTGGATTATAATTGCTGGGATTAGGGTCCCAATCGGAACGGCCCCGACCCCGCACGTCCAAAGCCAAGACTCTTCGGCCCATCCGGCGAATCGGTTCGATCACACCTAAAAAGTCTTTATGGTTCCGCGTGAGGCCATGCAAACATAAGACAGGCGGGCCAGTATAGGCCCCAACTGGGTCAAAATCAGCGACGAAAGTCTTAACTCCGTCATGGCCAAGAATCATATGCTCGTTCATGCGCGCTCCCAAATACACGCCATTACTTCGTGTGAGCTAGGTTAAGGCGCATTTGGGGCCGTGAAACAAGGTCCCAATAGTCCAAGTTACTGAAACTTGTTAATCGAACGTCATTTTCGGACGTACATTTGGCCGATGCAAGGCGATTCCTCTTGCAGACTCAAAATTTTGTTCCTATCTTGTTCTTGTTAAACACAGCACGACCAGAAAGGAATGGCGATGCAATTATCTCTTTTGCCAGCCTTGGAGGCAGAACGCCCCCTCACGAAGCCCACAGGTGCCTCGCACCGTCAGGATTTCCCACTGCCCGCTGTCAGTCGGCCAACATCTGCCCAAGTCAATTATCTCAAACGGTTGACGGGTATTCGCGCGGACGGGCAATTGCAGCGCTATGTCGCACGCAAGCTTGGGAAGCAGGTTTGCGATCAAGGCAAATTAGTTTTGACCAAGCAGGACTTTGCCCAAGCGATTGATCGCGAACTGAATGAAAAGCGCTGGGCGGCCTGATTTGCGCGGCTAGGCCAGCACCAGATCGTCGCGATGGACTAATGCTGGCCGTCCTGCATAGCCCAATATCTCTTCAATCTCGTCGCTGTGGCGGCCCAGGATCTGTAAGGCGTCAGATGCGGAATAGGCAGAGATGCCGTGGGCAATGATTCGACCCGCACCATTCCTGATGGCAATTGTGTCACCGCGCTCAAACTGCCCTTCGACGGAGGTCACGCCGATAGACAACAGGCTGGCCCCGCCCTTTAGGGCCTTAGCGGCCCCGGCATCAACACAGAAACTGCCTGCTGGATTAAGGCTGTGACCCAACCAAGCCCGTCGCGCGCTTTCGCGGTCGGCTGCAGCGATGAACCACGTGGAGCGACCACCTTCTAACAGACGGCGGAACGGATGGTCTAAATAGCCGTCCTTGATGGCAACACTGCAGCCAGCAGCCGTGGCAATTCGCGCCGCCTCGATCTTGGTTCGCATGCCGCCAGAGCCAACACCCGCCTTCTGATTGACGCCCCCAGCCATCGCCTCAATCGCGTCGGTAATATCACGTACTTCACCAATATGGGGCGCGGAGGGATTTTGCCGGGGATCGGACTCATAGAGGCCATCGACGTCGGAAAATAGGATTAGAGCGTCGGCACCCACCATTTGCCCGACCCGTGCGGCTAGCCGATCATTATCACCATAGCGCAGCTCGTCAGTGGCGACGGTATCATTCTCGTTGACGATTGGCACAGCACCACAAGCCAGCAAGGTATCGAGGGTTGCACGCGCATTTAGCCAGCGCCGCCGCCGTTCGGTATCATCTGGCGTCACGAGCGCTTGGGCCACTGCAATGCCCTGTCTCGCGAACGCCTCACCCCAGGCCGCCATGAGGCGGACTTGGCCGACCGCAGCCGCAGCTTGCTTTTCCTCAAGCTTTAATTTGCCCGCTGGCAAGCCCAGCGCCCCGCGCCCTAAAGCAACGGCACCTGAGGAAACAATCACAATCTGCTGGCCCTGGCTGCGGGCCTCTGCCACGTCTTGCGCTACGGTGGACAGCCAAAGGCTGCGGGCTTCCCCGCTTGCTGGATCAATGATGAGAGACGATCCAAACTTCAGAACAATGCGTTTGGCTTGACGCAACGCCTGATGCGTCATGGCACCCAGCCGTCGTCATTGGCCTCGGCCATTGGGTCGCCAAACAGATCGACATCGTCCAGATCAGGCGACAAAATACCGCGCGACTTACCAACTTCGCGCCATAACAAGCCCAAGGCCCCGCGCACGCCAGAGTGCGACACCCCAGAAATCGCCAGTACGGTGCGTCCGGCCTCTTTAGATAATGCGGCTCGCTTTTCTGCGACTTCTTCCGGGCTCAACGCATCAATCTTATTCAGAGCGACAATTTCTGGCTTGTGGGCCAAGTCTTCGCCATAGGCTTCAAGCTCATCGCGCACCGTGCGATAGGCTTGAGCAACGTCTTCTTCGGTGCCGTCAATCAGATGCAGCAAAGCGGCGCACCGTTCCACATGGCCCAAGAAACGCGTTCCAAGACCTGCGCCTTCTGCTGCCCCTTCGATCAGGCCTGGAATATCTGCCAAGACAAAACGCGTATCAGGGCCAAGGATCACCACCCCTAAATTCGGGTGCAAGGTTGTGAATGGATAAGCGGCAACCTTGGGATTGGCCGATGATACCGCCGCCAAGAAGGTGGACTTGCCCGCATTGGGCAGGCCCACCAAGCCCGCATCAGCAATCAGCTTCAGCCGCAGCCAGATAAATTTCTCTTCGCCTTCAAGGCCGCGATTAGCGCGGTCAGGTGCTTGATTGATGGAGCTTTTGAAGTGCAAATTGCCCCAGCCGCCATTGCCACCCTTCGCCAGCACCACGCGGTCGCCGATCTTGGCCAGATCTGCGATCAAGGTCTCATGGTCTTCTTCCAAAATCTGCGTCCCGACAGGAACTTTCAGGACAAGATCTTCCGCTGAGGCCCCATGCTTCTGCCGACCCATGCCATTTTGGCCCCGATCCGCTTTAAAGTGCTGCAAGTAGCGATAGTCGATGAGCGTATTTAGCCCGTCTACGGCTTCGACCACAATGTCGCCACCGCGGCCGCCGTCACCACCGTCGGGACCGCCATATTCGATATATTTCTCGCGCCGGAAAGACGACGAGCCGTTCCCGCCATCGCCAGAACGGATGAAGATTTTTGCTTGATCAAGGAATTTCATAACGCCCCGAGACTAGCGCGGAACGCGTCAAAATGAAAGCCAAGCCACTCAGGCCGCTAGACGACGGCCTAGATTGGGGCGAGATTCAATCCGTTGGATGTGCGGCCAAAGGCACAAAAGGGGCATCTGGCTGGTCCGGCATGACCGTTTCTACATGGGTCTTTAGATGCTGGGTGACTTCGGCTGCATCGCCTAGAAGATGCTCTGCCGGGATGGCGGGACCCGCTGTCAGGGTGAAGAGCTGGCCCTTCTTGTTTAAAAGCTCTTTAAACAAGGTGATATCGCGCAATTCCTTGGAAAAGCTATCAAAAAAGTGAAACCAAAAACTCCACGGGCCCGTCATATGGATCGGAACAATCGGGGCGTGGTTCTTACGGGCGATCGAAACAGCCGAACTCATCCAATCTGGATCTTGTAAAACCCCGTTTACATGACGCGCCAGTCGACCAGCCGGAAAAATAAAAATCGCCCGCTCTGCCTGAAAAGCCCCTTGCGTCAAGCGTAAGGTTTCGCGTGTTTTCTCTCGCGTACGTTTGTGCTCTTCCCACTCAACTGGAACTAGCACATCGGTAAATCCAGCCGAAACGCGGTGGGCATCGGCATTGGCGTAGAAGATCAAATCCGGTCGAATGGGCTTGATTGCATCCCAAGCAGCAATGCCATCAGCAATGCCTGTGGGGTGATTGGCCACAATCACGCACCTTCCGCTCTTGGGAATATGGTCAAAACCATGTGTCTGTGTGCGAACCGATAAGCGAGCCGCCACTTCTTCTAACGCTGGTAGGCCCGGCAAAGAAGCTATCGAATCGGCCATCGTGACGGCCTGATCATAGTCGAGCAATTTGTTGAGCGACGCCCGCATGATCGGCCAAAAGACAGATTTCGCAAGACTCGGTGCCCGCTCCTCGATCAGGATATCGATGATATGCTTGTCGGGATGGGTTTGCTGTTCAAACATCAGACAGTCCAACGACACATGCGGTCAGTGAGGACAAGCTGCCATGGACTGCCGGGGCTTGGCAAGCCCAAGCCTGTCTGACGCCAAGCCAAGGGTTTATCGCCCTAGGCTTGGCTGTCTGACGTGGGACGCGGATTAGAAAGCGACACGAACGCGGGCGCGCACTTGCTCAACGCGCACATCGGTGCGGTCAATGGTGGTCTCATAACTAAAGCCTAGGGTGGCAGATTTCACCTTCGCCTCAACGCCAAGGCCCAGCTCGGCCCAGGATTCATCCTGGTTTAGGCCCGCCACATTGGCCAAAGTCACCCCGGAGGTCGAGGCAAAGCCAAGCCCCGTTGCGCCAGTGTCAGAGGCTTGGAAGTCTTGTGCGACCGCAACCCGGACCCAAGGCTTGATAGAACCCGTCGAGCCAAAATCACCATAGGCGGTCACGCCCAATCGCGCGATGAGGGATTCGACCGTGCGCTCCCCAATCGTTAGACCAATTGGCCCAGATTCGCGGTAAGCATCGATTTCAGCCTTGTCATAAGCCATTGACAGGCTGGGAACATAAGAGCCCCAGCTCGTCTTATTGGTGGCACTGAGGGCCGCCCCAAAGCTGGTCAAGGTGCTGTCGGCTGAGGCCGATGCCGCCAAGGGGCCAGCGAAACGGGTCATGTCTAAATTGCCTACACCGCGCGACACATAGCCATCCAAGGCCACAACGGGACCGGACAAACTGCCGTAAGCCGATACGGCAACCGCATCAGACTTTGTCTTGGCGCCGCGATTGGACAGCTTGCTCGTGCCATTGGCCAGATGAAGTGCGGCACCCAATACATAGTTCTTTTGCGTGTAGTCGACCCCGACAAGCCCGGTCACCGTGTCCGTGCTTGCGCCAACAAAGCCTTTTTGGGCCTCAGCACTGGCCCGCAAGCCCCGAACTTCACCAAACGCGCTCCAACCCGGTTTCATGGTGTTGGAACCGCTCGAGACCGGCAGAACATCGCCCGCATCGGTCATGACGCCCGTTCCGCCGCTGATTGCCGCCAGCTGCACGCCGCCCCAATTGGCCCCTTGCGCACCCGTTTGACGAACTTGCGCAACGCGGCCCAGCACCATCGTGCTCATGGATTCAGACGTCCGCAGCATGGATTGCGCCGCGAGCGCATTGTCCCAAGGGGTTAAGGATTGCAAGAAATAGGCCGCCTCTGCCTCATTCAAGCGATCTGAATAGCGGTAAACCGAAGCCAACGCGCTGTAATTGCTGGCGCGGTTGCTATCGAGAAGTCCTGCAAAGCTAGAACACTGAGCTGTGGTGCAGGCTGCAAAGCCTGCATAGGGTAGCGCCGTGATGTCAACCAAGACATCCTTACCAACCACGCGAGGTACTGCGCGCAGGACGCCCGGCAGGTTCGATGCAATCAAGGCAAACGCACCGCTCGTCGTGCCCGTGGCGGAAGCCACTGTCCAGCTGGTGCCAAAGTCGGGCACATAGCCATTCAAGAAGTTGGCGGCCAAGCCACCACCCAGCACGAGATTGCCGGTAACATTTAGGCGGTCGGCAGAAGTGGCGCTGGCGAAATCAATACCAAACATGCCGGTGCTACCAAAACCTGCACCGCCGGTAACGGTCAAGGTTCCAACACCACCCACAGCACCTGGGGTCAAAATACCGCCCGCAACTAAGACACCCGACCGAGTAAGGATGGAGCCCGACCCCGAAACTGTGCCGCCCAATACATTCAACTGGCTTGGTGCGAAAATGCCGTCGACATTGAGCGTCCCAGCATCGACATAAGATGAGATCAGCGTCGTGAGACGGCTGCCCACTTTGATGTTGAGCCCAGATTGCGCCCCTCGAACATTCAGGCGGTCAATCGTGGCAATGACCCCGGTCATTGAGGTGGTGCCAGCAGCGCGCAAGTTCACTTCAAAATAGCGCGTGGAGTTTTGTACGCCCGCGACACCATCGGTGTTATTAGGCGTAAAGCCGTTAGATCCAACGCCGGTCAGCGCGCCAGAGTTCAAAGCAAGACGGCCAGTCGTCCAAGGCAAAGTGGATGACGCCTCCGATGGCACTAAATCCACACGCGTGCTGGGTTGGTCCTTGGTGCTGACTTCTGTCCCCGTCAGTTGCACCGATCCGGCCTGTGCCGCACTAGAGCTCTCTGTGCCTTGCGAGTTGAAGCGGCTTGGAACAAGTTCGGCTGGAGCGGTCTCGCCCTCCCCGTCTGCGTTGACCAAAGTTACTCTGCCGGCATTATCCGTGTTGATCGGATCGGCCGTGCCGCCAGTTATTGGACATGTCCGGGTTAAGGAACACAATTTGATGTTGGCGGGATTTGGGCTGACCGTTCCGAAGTTTGTCGCTGTTTCGGTTACACCTGCAGCTGCAACCGTCGGCAGGGCATTGACTAAACTAGAACCAGACAAGGTGAAATAGAGTGGGTCCAGTTCTTGTCGCCAACGTGTTGCATCTGACCATTCGCCATCACCTGCTGCAGTGGTCACGTACTTATAAGGATTGTTGATCAGGATTTGATCCCAGAACAAAAAGAGCGGGTTGTAACCAGCAATTGTGCCAAAATTGGCGAAAGGAGGACTGAAGATGAGATTGTCATTCGGTAAATCGGTTGCATCAAAGAAGAAACGCGAACCCTGACTAAGAACGCCGAGGGAGACTTCTCGACCAAATGCCGAGGTCACCAACGGACTGCCAGAATCGCCAGCTGCCGTGCTGGCCTCGCCAGGGACGGCCTCGCCCGGGAAGACGTCAAAGTCAAGGCCATTCTGATTGAAGGGGCGGTTGAGGTTGGCGGAAAAAGGCCTGGTGGCACGCAATGGATCGTCAAAATCAAACCAATACATGTCTTGGTCGCCAAGGGTCGATGGCGTGAATGCGTTAGCGATTGCTGCGCCATAAACGCCAACATTGATATCCCGGCCGGTGCCCAGGAATTGCAAGACGTTAGAGCCAAGACGGCGATAGAAAGTGTTATCAGTCCCCGAAAGACGGGTGCCCGTGAAGCCGTTGCCGGCCTGGCCGTAACCACCAATCGTCACAGGAACGGCACCGCTGACTTGAGAGAACAAAAGCCCGATCCCATTGGATGCATCGCGACCCAAAATTTCAGTTGGGGTGTCAAAGCCCGCAAGCGCAATATCCGCAGGCAAAAAGGCCCCTTCATTCGCCCGACGGCTTGGTCCATTACGCGAGCGCGGATCGTACCAAACCATGGTTGAATTCACCATAGTACGGCCATCGCCTGCGGGCACAATGAAATCTTGGCCAAACAGCCAGTTGCGAAGATTGATGTTGCCAAAAGTGCCATCGGTCGTATAACCGACTTGTGCGCGATTGCCGCGCGAATTGCCATCATAGGCACCGGGGGCCAAGCTATCGACGCAATGGGCAGCGAACAGAACTGTCCGGGGGTTAATCAGGAGGCCCGTACATGTGCCACCGTTGTTCCCGGCCTCGTTACGAATACCGAGGCCGACCCAATAGGGCCGGGAATTTCTGGTATCGACGACCGAAGCGGGAGTCACGGTATCGGGCGTCACCAACGCCATGGCAGGCGCGCCAACGGTGAGGCCCAAACCTAAGGCCAAGCCGGCAACACTAATGGTTAAAGTCTTTCTTGAATTTGTCATCTTTGATCCCCACATTTGATCCTCGTAAATCTAATCAAACTAGAAAGCCCCCTCGCGATCTAGTGACCTTTGGTAACGTTGAACTTAATCTGTATGCGATGCCAGTCAACTCTGCAAGGCACAAATCAAGCCATCGTCAGCATTGCTGTTTTTAAAGCCCATTTCCAATACCGGCCGGCGCACTCTGACTCCCGCTGAACCGATGCAGTTTATCTCTTGCCCAGCACAGGCTAAGGCTATCGAACCACAAGGGGCAGGACCATGCGCGAAATCCATCATTTCATCGACGGGCAATCAAAATCGGCAAATACGGGCCGCTTTCATAATGTTTATGACCCATCGACGGGCAAAGTGCAGGCCTTAGTCGAACTGGCGTCGGCAGAGTTTTTGGCTGAGGCCGTAGCCGGTGCCAAAAAGGCCCAGCCTGCTTGGGCGGCGACCAACCCGCAAAAGCGCGCACGCGTGATGTTTGCCTTTAAGACCCTTTTAGAACGCGACATGGAAGATTTGGCGCGCCTGTTGTCATCCGAGCACGGCAAAACGGTTCCAGACGCCAAGGGCGATATTCAGCGTGGCCTTGAAGTGATCGAATTTGCCTGCGGGATTCCACATCTTTTGAAGGGCGAATTTACTGAAGGTGCAGGGCCCGGTATTGATATGTATTCCATGCGTCAGGCCTTAGGCGTGGTGGCCGGCATCACGCCCTTCAACTTCCCCGCCATGATCCCGATGTGGATGTTTGGTGTCGCGATTGCCTGTGGCAATGCCTTCATTTGCAAGCCAAGCGAAAAAGACCCATCTGTGCCGATGCGCTTGGGCGAGCTTCTACAAGAAGCCGGTCTGCCCGACGGGATTTTCCAAGTCGTCAATGGCGATAAGGCGGTCGTGGATGCCATCCTAGAGCACCCAGATGTCAAGGCCGTCAGCTTTGTCGGCTCTTCAGCTGTCGCCGAATATATTTACGCCAAGGGCGCGACCTATGGAAAGCGGGTTCAGGCCATGGGCGGGGCCAAGAACCACGCCATCATCATGCCCGATGCTGACCTCGACCAAGTGACCAATGATTTAATTGGTGCAGGCTATGGCAGTGCGGGAGAGCGCTGCATGGCGATTTCGGTAGCCGTGCCGGTGACAGACAAAGTAGCAGACGCCTTGATCGAGCGCCTGAAACCCCGCGTGGAAGCCCTGAAAGTTGGCCCCAGCCTTGACCCAGATGTCGATTACGGCCCGCTGATCAGCCATGAGCATCGCCAGAATGTCATCCGCTGGATCGACAAATCCGTCGAAGAAGGTGCCAAACTCGTCGTTGACGGGCGGAAAGTCTCGTTCCAAGGCTATGAGAGCGGCTTTTACCTTGGTGGTTCACTGATCGATCAGGTCAAGCCGCATATGGACAGCTATAAGACCGAAATCTTCGGGCCTGTCCTGCAAATCGCGCGCGCTGAAGATTTTGAAACCGCAATCGCGCTGCCCAACGCCCACCAATATGGCAATGGCACCGCCATCTATACCCGCAATGGCCGTGCGGCGCGTGAGTTTGCCAGCCGGGTTGAAGTCGGCATGGTGGGGATCAATGTGCCCATCCCCGTGCCCTTGGCCTATCACAGCTTTGGGGGCTGGAAACGCTCTGCCTTTGGCGACGCGAACCAACATGGCAGCGAAGGCGTGCGCTTCTTCACCAAGGTCAAAACTGTCACCGCGCGCTGGCCCGAAGGGGCTGGGGCGGCTGAGTTTGTCATCCCGACGATGAAATGAGGAGTTGCGCGCAAACAAGGCCCCTCGCCCCCTTGGGGGAGAGGGGTTGGGGTGAGGGGGGTGCTTCCGTCCGCCCTTATTCTGAAAGATTGTGTTTGCTGAACCAGCCCCCTCACCCCCGCCCCCTCTCCCCCAAGGGGGCGAGGGGAGATATTTGGGTGGCGCTATCCCCATGATCACCACCCTCTATCGCCAAAAAGCCGAACAGGGCCTGATTGCTTTTGACCCCGCCCAAGCGGCGGCCGTCGAACTGTTGGCCGTCTTGCAAAACCGCCTGACGGACTGGCGGCCCGGCAAGGCGCGGTTTCTGTTTGGCAGGCCAGAGCCTGCGCCTGAAGGCATTTATCTCTATGGCGGGGTCGGGCGCGGCAAAAGCATGTTGATGGACCTCTTCTTTGAAGTGGCCCCGGTCGAAAAGAAACGGCGGGTCCATTTTCACGAGTTCATGGCCGAAGTGCATGCTGGTGTGAATGCGTGGCGGGCGATGGATAATTCCGAGCGCAAGCAGCAGGCCCATTTTGTCAAAGGCGCGGGCGACGACCCCATTCCGCCAGTCGCAAAAGCCATCGCATCAGAAGCTTGGCTTTTATGCTTTGACGAATTTCAAGTGACCGACATAGCAGACGCCATGATCTTGGGCCGTTTGTTTGAGCAATTATGGATGCGGCAAGTCGTCGTGGTCGCCACCTCGAACCGCCATCCGCGTGAGCTCTATAAAAATGGCATCAATCGGCAACTTTTCTTGCCCTTCATTGCCATGTTGGAAGAAAAGCTGGAGCTACACGCCCTGGATGGCCAGCGCGACTATCGCCTCGCGCGGCTCGAAAGCCAGCCCGTCTATCATAGCCCACTCGATGGCCGCGCGTTTGCCGCCATGGATCAAGCTTGGGCGGCCCTCACCCAAGGTGCCCAACCCCGCCCCACCTCGCTGGTCGTTTCAGGCCGGGAAGTAAAAATCGCGCGCGCCGCAGCGGGTTGTGCGCGCATGAGCTTTGAGGATTTATGCGTCGCAGCCCTTGGAGCCAGCGATTATCTGGCGCTGGCCAAACGGTTTGAGACCCTGATGCTCGACGGCGTCCCCATCATGGGCCCCGAAAAGCGCAATGAAGCCGCGCGCTTCCGCACGCTGATCGACGCACTCTATGAGAATAAAACCAAGCTGATCATGAGTGCCGAGGCAGAACCCGATCGCCTCTATGGCACAGGCGACCAAGCCTTCGAATTCGAACGCACCGCCTCGCGCCTCTATGAAATGCGCTCACGCGAGTATCTGGCGGCAGAGCGGGGTGGGGATTGAGGGGGCCTAACCCACCACCCGCATCGTCAGATTGATCCGCCCACCGCCCGGCACCAAGGTCGAGGAGCCCGACATCACGCGATCAATGCCGTGGTAAAAGTGCCGCGAGGCGCCGCCCAAAACGACCACATCGCCGGAACTGAGCTTTAAGGAGGATGTCGGTCCGCCGCGCTCTGCCGCGCCGAGACGAAAGATTGCGCTGTCGCCTAAGGAGATGGACACGACTGGGGCGGCGCGGTCGCGCTCATCGCCATCCACATGCAAGCCCATTTTCGCGCCGTCGCGATAGAGATTGACGAGGCAGGCCTGCGGCAAAAGCGGGTACTTGGCTACCGCCTGCCACAGATCGAGCAGGACTTGTGGAATGGCGGGCCAGGCTTTGCCTGTGACGGGATGCGTGGCCTGATAGCGATAGCCGCCACCTTTGTCTGACACCCAGCCAAGCGGACCTAAATTGGTCATCTGGACACTGAAGGGCTTACCGGTTTTCGGCATGGTCGGACGAAAGAAGGGCGCGGCCTCAATCAGGGGCGCAAGGGTCGCCAGTAGGGCTTCTTGCGCGGCCCGATCCAGATAGGTGGGATGGAACTCAAAACCCGAATGCAATTGGTTGCGCACGCATTTCACCTTCTAACCTTGCGGTCCAACAGAGTGACACCATATGAGCCTCAGCGCCTTTCACGGGCAATTTACTGGCATATCAACATAGCCGTTCTTTTGGGCTTCCGCATGGGGGACAAAAAGACCGGTGTCCGCTTTTAAGGGACTTGAAGAACATGAGCAAAGTCATCGGTATCGACCTCGGGACCACCAATTCCTGCGTAGCCATCATGGACGGCAAAACGGCCAAAGTGATTGAAAACTCTGAAGGTGCGCGCACCACACCGTCGGTCGTCGCCTTTGCTGCTGATGGGGAGCGCCTGATCGGCCAACCCGCTCGCCGTCAAGCTGTCACGAACCCAGAACAAACCTTCTTCGCCATCAAGCGCCTTGTGGGCCGCACGTTTGACGACCCGATGGTCAAGAAGGACATCAATCTGGTTCCCTATAAAATCACTAAGGGTCCGAGCGGCGACGCCTATGTGACGGGCCGCGACAAGGATTACAGCCCTTCTGAAATCTCGGCCATGATCCTCACCAAAATGAAGGAAACGGCAGAAGCCTATTTGGGCGAGACTGTGACCCAAGCCATCATCACCGTTCCTGCTTATTTCAACGACGCCCAGCGCCAAGCCACCAAGGATGCAGGCAAAATTGCTGGCCTTGAAGTGCTGCGCATCATCAACGAGCCTACCGCTGCGGCTTTGGCTTACGGCATGGACAAGGGCGGCAACCGCACCATCGCTGTTTATGACTTGGGCGGTGGTACGTTCGACGTGTCCGTTCTGGAAATCGGCGACGGCGTGTTTGAAGTGCGCTCCACCAATGGCGACACCTTCCTCGGCGGGGAAGATTTCGACATGCGCATCGTCGACTATCTGGCTGACGAATTCAAAAAGGAAAAAGGCGTCGACCTGCGCAATGACAAGCTTGCGCTGCAACGTCTGAAGGAAGAAGCCGAGAAGGCAAAGAAAGAGCTGTCGACCACCGCTCAATACGAAGTGAACCTGCCGTTCATCACCATGGACGCAACCGGCCCACTGCACTTGAACCTGAAGCTGACCCGCTCGAAGCTGGAAGCCTTGGTCGATGATCTGGTTTCGCGCACGATTGATCCGTGCAAAGCCGCGTTGAAAGACGCTGGCCTGACGGCGGCAGACATTGATGAAGTCGTGCTTGTAGGCGGCATGACCCGCATGCCAAAGGTGCAAGAAGCGGTGAAGCAATTCTTCGGCAAAGAGCCACACAAGGGTGTGAACCCCGACGAAGTGGTGGCTTTGGGTGCTGCGATCCAAGCAGGCGTGTTGCAAGGCGACGTCAAAGACGTGTTGTTGCTGGATGTAACGCCCTTGTCTTTGGGCATCGAAACCAAGGGCGGCATCTTTACCCGCTTGATCGAGCGCAACACCACCATCCCAACCAAGAAGAGCCAAGTCTTCTCGACCGCTGATGACAACCAGTCGGCTGTGACCATCCGCGTGTTCCAAGGCGAACGCGACATGGCAGCTGACAACAAGTCGCTCGGCCAGTTCGACCTCGTCGGCATCCCACCAGCACCCAGCGGCGTGCCACAAATTGAAGTGACCTTTGACATTGACGCCAACGGCATCGTGTCGGTCTCGGCAAAGGACAAGGCGACGAATAAAGAGCAATCGATCCGCATTCAGGCCAATGGCGGCCTGTCGGATGCCGATATCGAGCAAATGATCAAGGACGCAGAGGCCAATGCCGATGCCGACAAGAAAAAGCGCGACCTGGTGGAAGCCAAGAATGGCGCTGAAAGCTCGGTCCATATGGTTGAGAAGCAATTGAGCGAGTTTGGCACCAAGCTGGAAGTCGCCGATCGCGAAGCCATTGAAGCCGCCGTCGCTGCCACGAAGGAAGCCGCTTTGGGTGAAGATGTCGAAGACATCCAGGCCAAGACCCAAGCTTTGATGCAGGCCGCCATGAAAATTGGTGAAGCCATGTATGCCGAGCAACAGGCCGGTGCGGCGGAAGCCGATGCCAAGAAAGACGCGGGCGACGACGGCGTTGTCGACGCAGACTTCGAAGACGTCACCGACGACAAGAAGTAATCGAAACGACCCCTTTGGGAATGAGTCTAGATGACCCGTTCCCAAAGGGGTTCGCTTTGGGCCTTGGTTGACGGATGCGCTGCCTCTCCTACGCCTCAACTAAGCCTCAAGTGTTCGCCGTTGCCCGTGGTCAACACGCAGAGCGCACACAAAGCGACTTCTAGCTAACAATCCTGCTCTAAATCGGGGATCCCATGAGCGACGATTATTATGATCTTCTGGGCGTGGCCCGTGATGCGGATGAGGCCGTGCTGAAAAGCGCCTACCGCAAGAAGGCCATGCAATGGCACCCCGATAAGAACCCCGGCAATGCCGAGGCCGAGGCAAAATTCAAAGACATCAATGAAGCCTATGCGGCGCTGTCTGACCCACAAAAGCGCGCGGTCTATGACCGCTATGGCAAGGCAGGCCTCAATGGCGGCATGGGCGGCGGTGGCGGCGGCGGCTTCCAAGGTGATGCAGGCGATATTTTCGAATCCGTCTTTGGCGATATCTTCGGCGAAGTGTTTGGGGGTCGGCGTACGCAACAGCGGGCGGGCCCAGCACGGGGCGCAGACCTACGCTATGATTTTGAGATCACGCTCGAAGAAGCTTTCCGTGGCAAGGACGCGGAACTGAACATCCCCACCAATCAGGTTTGCGAAGTCTGCGACGGCTCGGGCGCAGAGCCCGGCACCCGCCCTGAAGTTTGCCCGACGTGTAGCGGTACGGGCCAAGTGCGCGCCCAGCAGGGCTTCTTCATGATGCAGCGGACCTGCCCTACCTGTCATGGGCGCGGCACCATCATCAAAAAGCCCTGTAAGTCCTGCCACGGCCACGGCACCAAGCAAGTGGATCGCACGCTGTCCGTTGCGATCCCGGCTGGCGTCGAAGATGGCACGCGGGTTCGTTTGACAGGTGAAGGCGAATTGGGTGCGCGCGGCGGCCCACGCGGCGACCTCTATGTCTTCTTGTCGGTCAACAAGCATGAGCTATTCGAGCGCGATGGCCCGACGCTTTATTGCCGCATCCCTGTCACCATGACGACAGCAGCCTTAGGCGGTAAGATCGAAGTGCCGACGATTGACGGTGGCAAAGCTGAGTTGGAAATTCCTGAAGGCAGCCAAACCGGCCGACGCATTCGCCTGCGCCACCACGGCATGACCACGCTGAAATCAGCTTTGCGTGGCGACATGCATGTTGAACTATTTGTCGAAACCCCGCGCAGTCTTTCAGCCCGGCAAAAGGAATTGCTGCGCGAGTTTGCCGGTGAATGTGGCGAGAAGAGCCATCCGGAGCACACGGGCTTCTTCGATAAAGCCAAAGGCTTCTGGGACAAGGTGACCGGGACGGAGTGATTCAGAGTCATCAACAAAGTTGGTTTGTATTCTAGCATTTCGGGCAAATTGTCGCGCAGCCAAGCTTGGCTTAATGGTTCGCTTTTGCGCCCTTTTTACGCAACAGGATTATCGTATTTCAACGAGGCGGTGATTATTGTGAGTTCTAAACTTAAAGTTCCAACGGCGGTTCACCCATATGCGCTCGACGTTTCGGCGGTTTCTAGCTTCTATACCGCTGGGTCATCTGGCTGCATTGCCTTCAACAGGCCTGGCATTGGCTCTTCTTCGGTCGGACGAACAATAGAGAGATGCCTCCCGTCTCCCAAAGAAAGTTGCTTGTCCAGTTTGATTAGTTTCTCATCGAAAGTATGGAAAATGGGCACATTGGCAACCAAGGCGGAGGCCAGATGAACCGCATCTTGCGGCTTCAAACCGCCCACTCCAGCAAGTTGCAGATGTTGTGCGTGCAATCCAATCTGCTTATCAATCGGAACTAGTAAGATATACTTCTAATCAAAAAAGGCTGCAAGGTTAATTGCGGGCGTATTTGGAGTTGGATTGCGTTTGCATACTTCAGCTAAAGTAAACGCCGAGGTTACAATCTCAATGTCACCTTTCTCTGCACGCAATAGCGTGTGCCGGCACATTTCATATCTCGGATGTTTTATGCCGGGATCAGAATGTGGCATTTCCTTATTTATAAAGGCAATCCAAGCGCAAGCGTCCCAATAAACACGAGGCGAAGGCCTATGCATTGCGCAACTCTGCGAGGTATCGTTCAGAGATCAACCCACCAGTGAAGTTTCCGTCGATTATGTCATCAAAACTTGGCAGACTCGTTTGATCTAGAACTTCAATTCCAGTCGCGCTTAAGCCTTCGACTATCCCAAGACCCCGGTAACTGATGGTTCCGTAAACGCGGACTCGGACCCCTTGCCAAACTTCCGAAAGACGCAACTCCTCAAGTTGCTGGAAAGCTCGGCCTGTTGCGACAGCTTTGATTTCACTACCGTCTAAACGAGACCTAAATCGCAAGATTGCCCGACCAAAACCATCTAATTCTGCCTTCGATACAAATCCTTCGATGCTGCCCAATTCACGATAAGGAATTGGTTGTTCAGCTAGTGCCGCTTGGTGCGATGCCTTTACGCGTCGGGCAGAGTCTGCATCAATGATAATTGGGCTATCGGCGATGTCAGGGGCAAAAGAAAATGTCGTATCAACCAGCCCTTGTGTAACCCGCTCGTGAATTCTCCTCGCCTTCGACATTACTTCTTCATTGAAATATCGGGGCTTTTGCTCACCATTTCTTACTGCGAACATTCCTTCATAGACGACCTGCTCAACTAACTTCGCACGAGCACCGATAAAGACTGCTGGATTCTTGGAAAACGGGGTTAACTCGACCCAAATTGGGCTGTTCATTTGGGCGTTTGTAACCCTCCAAACAAGTTCACTTTCACCATCTTTCGAGACAGCCTTCTCCACCCCCTCAAGAACGCTCAAGAAGTCGCGAACCTGCCCAAGAAAATCGTCAACGGTAGGCGAATCGCTACCGATCTCACCCGATCCTTTGATAGTAATCTTAATCGGCTTTGCCACTTAACTGCTCCTCCTTGGAGATTCTAAGCCCCTGAACCGTTCGAGTAAAGTGGTCCCTTAGCCACAATAAGGCTAAACTTACTAACCAAAGGTTGATAATGGTCCTACCAGACTGTTTCACCACCACTCAGGAAAGGATGCCGAAGTTTGCCTATTGTTCTGGACCTGTACACGTCCAATCAATTTCTTTAGCCGCCGACTACAACAATGCTCCGACGATGCCAAAAGACCCGATCAGCCCGCTTTAATTGGCCGCTTGGCCATCAAGGTGCGGGTCATGACGCTCATCACCAAGAGGCCGTCCTGATCTTGCACTTCGTGGCTGGCCGTTAGCACGCCTTCGCGGTCATTGCGGTCTTCCGTCGCCAAAAACGTCAAGCGGACAGATAAAACTTCCCCGGCATAGGCTGCCTTGTAATAGCGTAGCGCATCTTGCCCCAAGCGCTGCAGCACGGGCCACTCACGGGTTTCTTCCCACAACATGCGCCGCCACAGGGCATAAACATGGCTTTCAGCCGCCCGAGGCCCTGCCCCTTCGCGCCCTTGCTCGCTGGTTTTCAGGGGTAGGTTGGGCGCAAAACGCTCGTGAAACAAAGTGATATCTTCCGCGCTCACCAAAGCTGCACCGAAATCATAGGTTCGCCCAACGATGATGTCTTCAAACCACCAACCCGGTTGTCTCGGCAAAATGCTCACGCAGAAGTCCTTTCTAGTGTCGGAGCCTGTCCTGTTTTTGGTCCGAAGCGCTAACGGTGGTTTGTTTCGTCCGCTTTTTCCAGCCCTAGCTTCAATCTCGACAGCGTTTTTCTGCGCGACCCAGACCCGCGCCATTGGCCAGCACCGCGAAGGACGCTAAGTATCGGTCGAAAAGGACTGATGCATGAAACGCGCCCTCTTAGCTCTCTGGCTCTTGCTCTCGTGGGTCGGCTTCGCGCACGCACAAGCCCCGAGCGGGATATCAACGCCAGTTGGCCCTAGCGCCAGCTCGCAAAATGTTGAGATCACCTTGATCAGCGAGCGCGCAGCCGTTCAGTCCGGTGACGTGTTTCATGTCGCGATCCGGCAAAAAATCGCACCAGACTGGCATACTTATTGGCGCAACCCCGGCGATTCCGGCGAACCTACCTACCTAAACTGGACATTGCCCGTTGGCGTGAAGGCGGGCGAGATCAAATGGCCTGCCCCCAGCGCTATCCCCTTTGGCCCCTTGGTGAATTACGGCTTTTCAAAATTAGTGGTTTTGCCGGTAGAGGTTCAAATTCCGGCATCGGCCAAGCCCGGCACCACCCTCTCGCTCAAAGTCGATGCCACTTGGCTAGAATGCGCCGATGTCTGTATTCCGGGTGAAGGCAGCGTGGCGATCAATCTGCCCGTTGAAGCCGCCAAGCGCGACAGTGGCGAAGCCTCAGCTATCCAAGCGGCACTCGCCGACCAACCCAAACCCTTGCCCGGCAAGGCGCACCTGACAGATTTGGGCGCTGGTAGCTTGCAATTGGTAGTCACGGGCGTGCCCGCAGAGGGCAAAGCCTATTTCTTCCCCCATGAGCTCAAGCTCGGTGCGCTCGTGGATTTTGCTGCGCCGCAAGAATTTGTGCGTGGCAAGGATGGCTTTGGCCTGAACCTTACGAAGTCCAAGTCTTTGCCAGACCCCTTTGTCGGCCCGTTTGACGGCGTCTTGGTGATTGGTGAGGGCAGAAATGCCAAGGCCTATAGCCTTAAGGCTGAGCTGATCGCAGCAGCCCCAATGGTGGATATGGCGGGGCCGAAGGCGGCGGGTGGTGCCGACGTTGGACTGCTACAGGCCCTGCTCTTCGCCTTTCTAGGCGGCCTAATTTTGAACCTGATGCCTTGTGTCTTCCCAATCCTATCCATGAAGGCCTTGGGCCTGTTGGAAGCTTCGCACGGGGATAAGGCAGAAGCGCGCACCCACGGCCTGTGGTATGGGTTTGGCGTGCTCGCGAGTTTCCTTGGTTTAGCAGGTCTGCTGATTGGCCTGAAAGCTGCTGGCATGGCCGTTGGCTGGGGCTTTCAACTGCAATCGCCCGCCATCATTGTCGGCCTTGCGGTGTTGATGGTCCTGATTGGGTTCAACTTGTTGGGCTTTTATGAGATTGGCACCTCGCTACAGGGCGCAGGCACAGGCCTCGCGAGCAAAGGTGGGCATGCAGGTTCGTTCTTTACGGGCGTCTTAGCTGTCGTAGTCGCTGCACCCTGCACCGCCCCCTTCATGGGTGTGGCCTTGGGCTTTGCCGCTACTCAGCCTGCAATTGGCGCTTTGAGTGTGTTTGCAGCTTTGGGGCTGGGCTTTGCGGCCCCCTTTGTGGCGCTCACCTTTATGCCCGGCCTGATGCGGGCTTTGCCACGGCCGGGGGCTTGGATGAGCCGTCTCCGAGAAGCCTTGTCCTTCCCCATGTTTGCCACCGCAATCTGGCTAATCTGGGTCAGCAGCGCCCAAGTGGGTCAAGCAGGCGTTCTGGCGGCCTTGGGCGGTGTTTTGGCTGCTGGCCTTGCCGTATGGATTTGGCGGACTTGGCCGGGGCATAAGGGGCGCGCTATCGCTCTGATGATCTTAGTCGCAGGCCTTGTTGGCGCTGGCACTTATGTGACCCAAGCCCCCGCAAGGGCCACTGAAACCGCCTCCGCCAGCATTGGCGGTGAGCCTTGGACCCCTGCCCGCGTCGAAGCGCTTAAGCAAGAGGGCAAAACCGTCTTCGTCAATTTCACGGCAGACTGGTGTGTGACCTGTAAGGTCAATGAAGTCACGGTCTTTGCGGATCCCACCGTGCGCGAAGCTCTAAATGGCGACAAGGCGGTTTATCTGGTGGCAGACTGGACCAGTCGCGATGATGTGATCGCACAAGCGCTGGCAAGCCACGGACGCGTCGGTGTACCCTTGTACCTCGTCTATAAGCCCGGCGTGGCAGAACCGCAGATCCTGCCGCAGTTACTTAGCCCTGAGGTCGTCAAAGCCGCCCTGAATTAGGAGAATAGCTGATGAGATTTGTTTGGCTGGCAGCCGCATTTGCTTTGGCGAGCTTCACGTGGATCGAGACGCAAGCCGGCGGCATCTATTCCCCGACTGAGCCCAACTCTCACCCCAAGACGAAGGGTGTTCCCCCCGTCACCGGTGCCATGGCCCCTAGCATCTCGATGGAGGACACGACTGGGCGCAAGTTTAACTTGAGCGCCTATCGCGGCAAAATCGTTGTGCTGGAATGGACGAACTTTGAGTGCCCCTATGTTGCCCGCCACTATGGCAGCGGTTCGATGCAAGCGGTGCAAGCATCAGCCCTCAAAGATGGCGTCGTGTGGTTGACGATTTTCTCTTCCGCACCCGGCAAGCAAGGCTATCAGGATAGCCGCGGCGCGGATTATTTCACCGCGGAAAAAGGGGCAAAGCCCACCGCCAAAGTACTGGACCCAACCGGCGTGGTCGGTAAGGCGTTTGGCGCGCGGACAACGCCGCATATGTTTGTGATCGATGAAGCGGGCCGCATTGCCTATGCTGGCGCGATAGACGATCAACCCCGCGCCGTCCTGCCAGCCGGGGCTGTGCCCCGAAATTATGTGCGTGAAGCCATCACAGCGGTCAAAAACAAACAAGCCCCAGCCATTCGCGCGACCTCGGCTTACGGCTGCTCAATCAAATACGCAGGCAATTAATCCTCGGCTTCGGCCAAGCGACGGGCGGTGTCATCGGCGATCAAGGCTTGGATCATTTCATCCAAGCCACTGCCTTCCAGCAATGTATCCAGCTTATAGAGCGTCAGATTGATCCGGTGATCGGTAACGCGGCCCTGTGGGAAATTATAGGTGCGGATGCGCTCTGACCGGTCACCTGAGCCCACTTGGGATTGGCGGCTGGCCGAACGCTCAGCGGCGAGAGCGGAACGCTGCTGCTCATAAAGGCGCGCCTTTAGGGTTCGCATCGCGATGGCGCGGTTTTGGTGTTGGGATTTTTCCGATGAGGTCACCACAATGCCACTGGGGATGTGGGTCAAACGGACGGCAGAATCGGTTTTGTTGACGTGCTGACCCCCAGCCCCAGACGAGCGATAGGTATCAATCCGAATGTCCTTCTCATGGACTTCAATTTCAACATCCTCACGCGCGGGCAGCACCGCAACCGTGGCAGCTGAGGTATGAATGCGGCCGCCAGCTTCGGTCGCAGGCACGCGTTGGACACGGTGCACGCCGCTTTCAAACTTCAACCGACCAAACGCCCCCTCGCCAGAAACCGAGGCGATGATTTCCTTATAGCCGCCCATTTCACCGTCGGAGATGCTTTCAACTTCTACCCGCCAACCGCGTGTGGCCGCATAGCGCTGATACATGCGGAACAGATCACCCGCGAACAAGGCCGCTTCATCGCCACCGGTACCCGCGCGGACTTCCAAAATCACATCGGCTTCGTCGTCGGCATCCTTGGGCAAAAGCAGGATTTGCAGATCTTTTTCCATCACAGGAATCGACTCCCGCAGGACCTCAAGCTCGGCTTGCGCCATTTGCGCCATTTCATCGCTGTTCGGCAGATCGAGGATCATTTGCTCCAACTCACCGCGTTCCGCGCGCGCTTTGTCGAGTGCGCGGATCGCGTCGGCGACCGGGGCTAGGCTAGACCGCTCTTTTGACAGGCGCATAATCTCGCCGCCGTCGCTGCAGACAGACAAACGGGCATCAATCTCGTCAAAACGGTCGAGAACACGGAAAAGGCGATCTTGGGTCAGGCGCATGAGACCGCGGCGGTTAGCATGACATGGGACTGTCGGTCGAGGGAAGGACGCACAAGCGCAGCGCGTGGCTCGCCGAAACGCGTTTAACTTAAACGAAAAACGCGACCCCGAAAGATCGCGCTTTTGAGACAGTGCGGCTTGAGCCGTGGGTTACCCACGGCCTAATGCACAAATTTAGGCAGCGGCTGCTTCGGCCAGCTTTGCTTTGATGTCGCGGCGAATCTTGCGCGCGCGATCCGACATCTTGGTCTCGTCGATCTTCACAATGAAGCCATCGAGGCCCCCATTGTGATCGACCGAGCGCAAGGCCGCCATGGTGATGCGCAACTTGAAGGCGCGACCCAAAGCGTCAGACGCCAAGGTGACGTCTTGCAGGTTTGGCAAATAGCGACGCTTGGTCTTAATGTTGGAGTGGCTGACGATGTGGCCAACCATTGGTCCAGTTCCAGTCAATTCGCAACGGCGCGACATGGCGATTTCTCTCTTGCTAAAGCCTTGTCACCCTCAAATAAGAGTGTTCATCGGCGAATTCGTGAATTCTGCCTCGTCCAGAGCCCACTGCCCACACCATCGTGGGCCGGGACAGGATTGGACCAGCCAGAAGAGGGGCGCGGATACGGGTTTGCGAAGATAAAGTCAAGACAAAGGGCGGTTTCAAACTGCCAAACCGGTGTTGAGCGTGTCCACGGTGCCATCTGCCGCCAGTCGATCGCTTTTTGCGGCTTTCTCATCAGAAATTAACTTTATCGCCGCACTGAGGCCGTATTCCTTTACTAGGTGTCGATTCTGACAGTTTCGTTCCTAACTTCTGTTCGCGCGAACAGAGCTGACCCTTGAACCCATTAGTGAGGCGTGCATGGACGCGGTAGCAACAGTAACAAGCTTTTCCTTCCTCGATTTGTTCCTCAAAGCCGATTGGATCGTCAAGGCGGTGATGATTGGGTTGGCCTTGGCCTCGGTCTGGTCTTGGGCTGTTGCCATCGACAAATGGCTGCAAATTCGCAAGCTGGAAGAAGGTGCACGCATTATTGAAGCTGCTTTGGCCGAAGGTCGCGGCGTGGATGCGATCGAAGAAAGCGCCAAACCAGGCGACGCTATGGCGCGGGTTGTGGCCATAGGGATGGCTGAGGCCCGCCACGCCCGCCGCATTCCCAATCAAACTGAAGCCGGTCTTGGCCGGGCGATTGAACGGATGGAACGCGTAATGCAGGCCGCGACGGCACGGGAAATGGCCCGTGCAGAGCGTGGCCTTGCCGTGCTGGCCACCATTGGTTCTTCAGCGCCCTTCGTCGGTCTATTTGGGACGGTTTGGGGCATTATGAATGCGTTCCGTGGCATTGCCCAATCGCGGGATACCAATTTGGCCGTTGTTGCTCCTGGTATTGCTGAGGCTTTGTTTGCCACCGCATTGGGCCTGTTAGCTGCTATCCCTGCCGTAATTTTCTACAATTGGCTGGCCGGTAGCCTAGACCGCTTTGCCACCCGCTTAGACGCATTGAGCGATGATGTGATCGCGCGGGTTTCCCGCCGCCTGCAGGAGCCGACCTAACATGGCGGTCGGGATTGGATCTCGGCGCGGAGCCGGCAAACGCGGTCGACGCAGCCGCCGCCTAATGGGCGAGATTAACGTCACACCTTTTGTCGACGTGATGCTGGTGCTGCTGATCATCTTCATGGTCGCTGCCCCCCTGTTAACCGTAGGTGTGCCGGTCGATCTGCCGAAAACGGAAGCCAAGAGCCTTCCGAGCGAGCAAGAACCGCTAACGGTGACGATCCTCGCCAATGGCCAAGTTTATTTGCAAAACGAAGTGGTGGCCTATGACCAATTGCTGCCGCGCCTAACGGCTTTGGCTGGTGAAGGCTATGATCGCAGAATCTTTATTCGCGCCGCAGAAAAAGCCCCGTATGGGATTGTGATGCAAGTCATGGCGCGGGTGAATTCGGCTGGCTATCGCAATCTGGGATTGGTGACCGATACGGTCGAGCAATAGGATAGGCCCCGAGCGCATGCGCGCCAGTGACCCCCACATCGGCAGTCTCAAGTGGCAGGACCCCAGCCCGCTCGGGCCGGGCGTGGCTGTTTCGGCCTTTGTGCATGCAGGGATTATCGCCCTGGGCCTCGTCATGTGGCAAACCCCACCGGCCTTCACACCTGAAGACGTAATCCCTGTCGCGCTTGTCGCCGATACACCCAGCGTGATTGGGCCCGAGACTGAAGCAGAGACAGTTCGGACAGGCGACGAGAACAGTCAGTTGGCCGTTGCTGACGCACCTGTAGCGGACTCCGCGCCAACGCCAGAGCCAACACCAGATGGGACCCCGGCAGCGCCCACGCCGCAGAAGCTCCAAAAAGCACCACCGCTTGAGTCTGCACCAGCACGTGCACAGAAAGCCGTTACCCCGCCGCCGGCCCCCGCAAAGGCCAGTCCGCAAAAGAGGTCACCCACCCAACCTGCGCCAAACCTGCCAGCCAAGGTCAAACCCAAGGCACCAGCCCAACAGCCTCCTGATCTTCAATTTGACTTTGCAGCCGCCAGTGCAGCGGCGAGCAGGGCCGACTCAGGTGGGCGCAGTGCACCAAAACTCGCATCCTCGGGTCAGTCCGCCAAGCAAGGCCGGGCCGGTGGCGGCAGCCTGCTTGCAGGCGACCTAGAAGCAGCTCTTCGGGCACAGATTTATCAATGTTGGCGCAGGCCAGCGGAGAATTCACCCCGCCTAATCGTCACGCTTCAAATCGAATTGACGCCAGATGGAAATTTGGCGAAGGTTCCGAAACTAATCCGCCCTTCCAGCGAAGCCGGCGCGGATAACAAGCTTTTGGTGGCGATTGACGCGGCGAGGCGGGCCGTTCAGCAATGCGCACCATTTTCCTTGCCAGCCGATCGCCATGCGCAATGGCGCTTGGTGAATTTTGACTTTGACGCGCGTAAGGCTGATCTGCCTTGATGCACAGCTGCCTGTAACAAAAATTTGTCTTACCTTGCCGCAAAAAATTCATCTTCTAAGGTCAAGTAACGCATAATGACATCACTCAGCCTCTTGTTTCCGGCTCTCTCCCGCGCGCGTCGTGCCTTGCTGCTGGCGCTCTTGATAGCTTTTGCCTGGCTATCGCCTGCGCTGGCGCAATTGAATGTGAGTGTAACGGAGGGGCATCGGCGGCCTATGCCGATTGCGATTGCCGATTTCTCCGGCCCGCATGGAAGCTCTATTGCGGATGCCGTGCGCGATAACCTAGCTCGTTCCGGTCTGTTTCAAGTTCAAAACCCAGACTCCTTCTTGCAACGCGATATGGACGTGAACGTCGCACCACGCTTTGCTGACTGGCGCATTACAAAAACCGAAGCCTTGGTTATTGGGCGCGGCGGGGTATCATCAGGGCGATTGCGGGTCGAGTTTCGCTTGTGGGATGTCTATGGCGAAAGCCAGATGCTCGGGCTGGAATTCTCTACCACCGACGAGAATTGGCGCCGCATTGCGCACAAGGTTTCTGACGCGATCTATCGGCGTTTGACCGGTGAAGTGGGCTATTTTGACAGTCGGGTCGTGTTTGTCGCTGAAAGCGGTGGCCGGACCAATAGGGTCAAACGGCTCGCGGTGATGGATCAGGATGGGGCCAATCCCAGCTATCTCACCGATGGCACTGAGCAAGTTCTCAACCCGCGCTTTAATGCGCAAGGCCAACAAATCGTCTATTCGGCTTTGTCAGACCGGGGTATCAAAATATGGGTTGTCGATATTGAGAGCGGCCGGAAAGAAGCCGTCGCCATTCCGGGCAACATGGCGTTCGCCCCGCGCTTTACCCCAGATGGCCAATCGATCATTTTCAGTGCGGACCGCGACGGTGATGTGGATGTGTTCATCAAGAGCTTGCGGACTGGCAGATTGAGCCAGCTAACCCGCAATCCAGCCATCGACACCTCACCGGATATGTCCCCAGACGGGAACCAGATTGTCTTCACCTCTGACAGAGGCGGCAGCACGCAAATCTATGGCATGAATGCCGATGGATCAGGCGTTCGTCGCCTCACCTTTGGTGAAGGCCGCTATTCGACTGCGGTTTGGTCACCCAAAGGCGACTTAATTGCCTTCACGCGCCAATTAGGTGGCCAATTTCAGATCGGCGTAATGGCATCTGATGGGTCGAACTTGAAGATATTGGCCGAAGCCTATCTGGTTGAGGGCCCGACTTGGTCACCCAATGGCCGGGTCATTATGTTTCAGCGTGAAGGCGGTCCCGGTCAATCACCCAGCTTGTGGACAGTCGATGTCTCTGGCACCAATCTCCGTAAATCCCCTTGGTCCGCTCCCGGTTCTGACCCCGGTTGGTCCGCAACCCTGCCTTAAGCGTTCTTGCCCAGTCGCGTAAAACTCCACCCTTAGAAACACCCGCTTCATTGAGGAACCTGCCATGACCTTTACCCAAAGCAAAACTTCAGCCTCTAATTTGAAAGTCCGTTCTCTCGCCCTGATGCTGGTTTCGAGCCTTGCCTTGGTCGGCTGTGCTAGCACCAAGACGGCAACCCCGCCGATTGCCGAAACCACCGCGCCAAGTGTTGCCGCCAATTCAGAAGCTGCGCCAACAATTGCCCCAGAAGCTTCTGCGACCAGCGCACCTGTGGCATCTGCCCCGCTGCCGGCCGTTAGTGGTAGCGGCAATGCGACTTATGCTGATACGGCGAAAGCACAGGAAAACCTCTCACCCTATGCCTCTTTGGCCGAAGCCGGTGAGCGCATTTTCTTCCTAACGGATCGCTTTGACCTAACCGATGAAGCCCGCTCCATTCTGACCCGTCAGGCGGCTTGGATTAAAGCCAATCCGGGCAAGCGCGTCTTGATCGCTGGCAATTGCGACGAGCGCGGAACGCGTGAATATAACTTGGCCTTGGGTGCACGCCGGGCGAGTGCGGCGCGTGACTTCTTAGCAGGACTTGGTGTCGACGCTGATCGGGTTGAAACCGTCTCCTATGGGAAAGAGCGTCCAATCGATGAGCGTCCAAGTGCGGAAGGCTGGGCCGTGAACCGGAACGCGCAAACCATGTTGTTGGATTAATGATGGCTACACCTCAAGTCGCCTCTATAATCTCAAGCCAAATCGGCACCTCTACCAGCAAGGCGGCGCAACGCACCCTGGGGGTTGGTGCGTTGTTGAGCTTTGTGACCATGGGTGCCGGCTTGATGCTTACCGCTGAACCTGCTTGGGCACAAGCGCGCGGCGCAAATCCGCCCGTGTCAGCAACCAAGAAGGGTGATCCAATTCCGGTTGCGGTCCCCCCAATTTCAGCGGAACCCATCTCAGCCCGTTTAATCATCCGCCTCGAACAAGTTGAGCGCCAAGCAGCAGAACTGACGGGGCGGATCGAAGTTCTGGAAGCAATGCTGGCCAAACAGCAAGCGAACCAAGATCGATTGGTGCAAGAGCTGGAAGCAGAGCGCGCCAATAAGTCGGCAGTCATCGTCAGCGGCTCGCGTGCGGCGGAGATGACCACCGTCGAAAGCAGCCCGGCCGCTCCGCAAGACGCACAGGCCTTCGTCGGCGATGAAGCCCCTGCCCCACCACCACTAGCCGGGGCAGACTCTTTGTTTACGTCTGCCCAACTTGCCTTGCAGCGCGGCGATTACCTGACCGCTGAGAGCAATCTCACCGATCTCGTGGCCAACTTTCCAACCGCGCCGGAAGGGATTGAGGGCCGCTGGCTTTTGGGTGAAGCCCGTTTTGTCCAATCAGCCTGGGGCCCTGCCGCTGAGGCCTATTTGAGCTATTTGGATGCGGCCCCCCAGGGTAGGCGTGCCTCTGAATCCTTGGTACGCTTGGCTGGGGCCTTTGGTCAGATGGGCAATGCGAAGTTGCGATGCTCAGCGCTCGCCGAATTTAAGCGTCGGACGCCCAATCCTGATCCCACGCTGAAAGCACGGGCGGAAGCCGAAGTGGCGCGGTCGCCATGTCCGACCACCTAGTGGCCAATGGCGCGGAAGTCCGCGCGCCTAGCCCAATCGGTCAGGCCCTGCCGCAATTCCTTTCAAAGCTCGACCAATGGCAAAAAGATTTTGGCTCGCCCATGCTGATTGCCTTGTCTGGTGGTGGTGACAGTATGGCTTTGTGCCGGATGGCAAGCCATTGTACGAAGGCTACTGGCGCAACGCTCCACGCCGTGTCGATTGATCACGGACTGCGCCCGACTTCGGCTGCAGATGCTGACCAAGCCATTGTTTGGGCACAAGCGCTTGGGCTTTCAGGAGAAGTCGTTCGGCTGGATGATCGGCCCGCGCACGGCGGGCTGCAGGCTTGGGCACGACAAGCCCGCTATCGGGCTTTAGCGACTGTCGCCCGGCGCTTAGGTGCCAAGCTGATTCTCATTGGCCACACGTGGGACGATCAGGTGGAGACTGTTTGCTGGCGCTTGGCGCGGCAGTCGGGCTTGGACGGCTTAGCGGGTATGGCGGAAGTAGCGATCAATCCATTTGCCCAGATTGAGGCCCCAAATCTACTAGGACGACCCCTTTTAGGGCTAAAGCGAGCCGATTTGCGCGCATGGCTGCTTCAAGAAGGTCAAGATTGGCTCGAAGATGAAAGCAATCAGAATTTAGATTTCGCCCGCATTCGGACCCGCAAGCTGATGCAGCACATGGCCGAGCAAGGGGTAGACCTTGAGCGCATCATCCGGATTGCGGCCACGGCTAATAGGCTGAGAACGGCGCAAGAAGAAGCCACCCTAGACCTATTGAAGCGGTGTAGACTGACCCCAGTCGAAGCAGGCTGGCAGTTGCAAGCAACCTCGTTTAGCGAAGCAGAACCGGTCATAAAAGAGCGGGCCTTGGGCTGGCTGATCTATAGCCTCACCCAGTCAGATCGCCCGCCAGAGGCCGAAAAATTGGGCCGATTGCTGAAAGGTCTTATGGCAAACCCAGCCCAGCGCAGAACCCTTGGTGGGGTCTCTATGGCGCGTAAGGGTGACGAATTTTTGTTTAAGCTTGCCCCGGTTCGACGCGGCGAAGTGGCTGTCCAAAACCCGACATCACAAAGCCAGTATGCAAGACTTTTCGGCATTTCACGTCAACCACACGAATTTGTAACCCAGTAAATTCGAATTCGAGCAGAAGATGGGCTTACATGATTGGATTGAACGACTATGTTAGTCTAACCCGCCTCAAAATAATGCGGCAGGGTGGATAATCGCTTCCCATAAAGGGTCGTGATTTCAGAAAGAGATAACGATGAAGCTGCGCGATCTTGCAATCTGGGGATTTTTGGCTTTGGCACTGGTGACAGTGTTCACCTTAATGAACCGTCCTTCCCCATCGGCCTCGATGACGACGATGCCTTATTCGACCCTGTTGAACGAAGTGGACAATGGGCGCGTAAAGGAAGTCACCATCATTGGCCCCCAAGCGCGTGGCCGCCTGCAAGATGACAAATCCTTTGTCGCCGTGGTCCCGACGCCTGCGACTGACCTTTTGGCGCGCTTGGAAAAAGCCAACGCCGAAATTCGCATTGAAGAGGCGCCGCGGGCCAATTTCCTGACCGCGCTGATCGCGAACCTATTGCCTTTGCTGATCATGGTCGGCCTGTGGTTCTTCTTGATGCGCCAAATGTCTGGCGGCGGCGGTAAAGGCGGCGCGATGGGCTTTGGCAAGTCCAAGGCGAAATTGCTGACCGAGAATAAGAACAAAGTGACCTTCGAAGACGTCGCTGGCATTGATGAAGCACGCGAAGAATTGCAAGAAGTCGTCGATTTCTTGAAGGACCCTTCGAAGTTCCAGCGCCTCGGCGGTAAAATCCCCAAAGGTGCGCTGTTGGTCGGCCCACCAGGTACGGGTAAGACTTTGACCGCCCGCGCGGTTGCTGGCGAAGCCAATGTGCCCTTCTTCACGATTTCAGGCTCAGACTTTGTTGAAATGTTCGTCGGCGTCGGCGCGAGCCGGGTGCGCGATATGTTTGAGCAAGCCAAGAAGAATGCGCCTTGCATCATTTTCATCGACGAAATCGACGCCGTCGGTCGCCACCGTGGTGCCGGTCTTGGTGGTGGCAATGATGAGCGTGAGCAAACTTTGAACCAGCTCTTGGTCGAGATGGATGGTTTTGAAGCCAATGAAGGCATCATCATTATCGCCGCGACCAACCGTCCAGACGTTTTGGACCCTGCCTTGTTGCGTCCCGGCCGCTTTGACCGTCAGGTCACGGTTGGTCTTCCCGATATCTCGGGCCGCGAGAAGGTGCTGAAAGTTCATATGCGCAATGTGCCTTTGTCGTCGGATGTTGACGCGAAGACCATCGCCCGTGGCTGCCCCGGCTTCTCGGGTGCTGACTTGATGAACCTCGTCAATGAAGCTGCTCTATTGGCTGCCCGTCGTGGCCGCCGTCTGGTCACCATGCAAGAGTTCGAAGACGCCAAGGACAAGATCCTGATGGGTGTTGAACGCAAGACTATGGCGATGACGATCGAAGAAAAGAGCCTGACCGCCTATCATGAAGGCGGCCATGCGTTGGTAGCTTTGACCGTTCCCCACACCGACCCTGTCCACAAAGCCACGATCATTCCACGTGGCCGCGCCTTGGGCATGGTGATGCAATTGCCAGAGCGGGACAAATTGTCCTTCAGCTATCGCCAAATGATGAGCCGTTTGGCCGTCATGATGGGTGGTCGCGTCGCCGAAGAATTGATCTTCGGTAAGGATGCCATCACATCGGGCGCTTCGTCCGACATCGAACAGGCAACCCGTTTGGCCCGTGCGATGGTGACCCGTTGGGGTTTCTCGGACGAATTGGGTACGGTCGCTTATGGGGAAAACCAAGAAGAAGTGTTCTTGGGCCACTCCGTCTCACGCACTCAAAATGTGTCGGAAGCCACTGCGCAAACCATCGACAAAGAGGTTCGTCGCCTCGTCGAGTGGGGTAATGCGGAAGCGACCCGTATCTTGACCGAGCGTCGGGCTGATTTGGAAGTTCTGGCGCAAGGGCTGTTGGAATATGAAACCCTGTCGGGCGAGGAAATCAAAACCTTGCTCGACGGCGGCTCTATCAAGCGCGATGACGCCGTTACACGGCCACCGGCAGGACCTTCCTCTGCTTTGCCAACCATTGGCAAGAAAAGTGGCGGGACAACCTCTACCGGTCCCGAGCCCTCACCGGCCTAAGCCAAACACAGAACCCCTCCCAGATTTGGGAGGGGTTTTTTGTAAGACGACGCAGCTTGACGCGAGAAGAACATGGCACGCGACCTGATCAAAATGACCCCCCAAGAAGCCATCAAAGGCCTAGCTGGTTGGCAAGAAGTCACCGGGCGTGCCGCTATTGAAAAGACCTTCAACTTTGCCGATTTCAAGCAGGCCTTCGGCTGGATGACGCGTGTGGCCTTGAAGGCCGAACAGATGGACCATCACCCCGAGTGGTTCAATGTTTATGCCAAAGTCCACGTCCTTCTGGCCACCCACGATGCCGATGGCGTGACGAATTTGGACGTCGAGCTGGCCGGGTTCATGGACGCCTGTGCAGGCAACTGAGGTTCCCAACCTCTAATTTCAGAAAAAAAGAGTTAATTTAACTCGGTGATAACCACGCAAACCCTTTGTATCCCTTAGGACAGTGGGCCCCTGCGGCCTTTCGCTATTGGCTTATGGGATTGTGACATGGGTGCGCGCACACGGTCAAAACGAGACACTTTGCATTGGCGCCATCGCGTGACGCGTGACGGGCTGTTGGGTACAGGCATCCTTAGCGGCGCGGTCTTGAGCCTTGCGACCGTGACCTTCAATGCACAGGATCCCAGCTGGAATGTATCGGGCAGCGACAAGACCTCCAATTGGTTGGGTCAACCTGGCGCAAACTTAGCTGACTTCGTGTTGCAGATCCTCGGCATCGCAGTCATTCCAGCCCTTTTGGCGCTCATTGCCTTCTGTTTTCTCGCCTTGCTCCGGGGCCCCGGTGGCGTGCCGCGTTTGCGCCTGCGCGCTTGGTTGGCAGCGCTGGGTGTAGTCATGTTTGCAGCGGCGGTGTCAGGCCTACCCCATGCGCCAGCTTGGCCGATGCGAACCGGTCTTGGTGGCCTAATCGGCGACAGTGTCCTACGTATTCTCGCCATGCCCTTCGCCGGCGCGCAAAGTGGCGAGGGCTTTGGTGCCGTCATCGCTTTTGCCGTCGCGATTGCTTGCGGCATCGTCGCCATGCAGCTTAAGCGGACTGATTTTGACGCTGCCATTGATGCGGCCACCTATGGCTGGGCCACAATCCGAGTTGCAGCAGATGGCTTGATGGAGCGCTTTGGTGGGGTCAAAGCCCCGGCCCGCAAGACAGGAGCAGGCGTGCGTCGGAAAGCCGAGCGCCCAGCAAACACGCGTGAGATTGACCCTCATGACGTGGCCTCGATTGCTGCCCGCTTTGCCCCAACGGATGCAAAAGCCGGTGTGGCACGCGATATCTGGCGCGAACCTGAAGTCCATACGTCGACCTATGAAGCGCCTGGTTATCCCGCAGGCGATATTCCCATCGAACGGCCAAAAAGCCCCAGACAATCTGAACGCGCAGGGCGTGAGGCCCAAGGTGTCCTGCCGATGTACCCAGCGGGCGCAGACTTTGAATTGCCGCGCCTCGACCTTTTGGCAAAGCCAAAGCCACGTGTTGCCCATCACGATGAAGCTGGCCTGAAACAAAATGCCCGCCTATTGATGACCGTGTTGAGCGACTTTGGCGTCAAGGGGGAAATCCTCAATGTGCGCCCCGGCCCTGTCGTAACCCTGTATGAGCTCGAGCCCGCAGCCGGGGTAAAGTCGGCGCGCGTGATCGGTCTGGCGGATGATGTGGCCCGCTCTATGTCGGTACAAGCGTGCCGGATTGCCGTCGTGCCCGGTCGGAACGCCATCGGTATCGAATTGCCAAATGCGCGGCGCGAAACAGTCTATTTGCGCGACCTTCTGTCGACCAATGATTATGAGAGCGGTCGCCAAGAGCTGCCTCTGGCGCTGGGGGAAACCATTGGCGGCGAACCATCGGTTGCTGACCTTGCGCGTATGCCGCACTTGCTGATCGCCGGGACCACCGGCTCGGGTAAGTCGGTTGGCATCAATGCGATGATCCTGTCGCTCCTCTACAAGATGACGCCACAACAGTGCCGCTTTATTATGATCGACCCAAAAATGCTGGAATTGTCGGTTTATGACGGCATTCCCCACCTACTCGCCCCGGTGGTGACCGACCCGAAGAAGGCCGTGGCCGCTCTGAAATGGGCCGTGCGTGAGATGGAAGACCGCTACCGGAAAATGTCGAAGATCGGCGTGCGCAACATCGGTGGCTATAACCAACGCGCAGCGGAAGCCCAAGCCAAGGACGAAACCTTCTCGCGCACCATGCAGACAGGCTGGGACCGCGAAACCGGCAAGCCCATTTATGAGACTGAGACCTTTGAACTCGACCACATGCCCTATATCGTCGTGGTGATCGACGAAATGGCCGATCTGATGCTGGTTGCGGGCAAGGATATTGAAGGCGCGGTGCAGCGCTTGGCGCAAATGGCGCGGGCAGCAGGTATCCATTTGATCATGGCGACCCAACGTCCATCGGTGGATGTCATCACGGGCACGATCAAGGCCAACTTCCCAACCCGCATCTCTTATTCGGTGACGTCCAAGATCGACAGCCGCACCATTCTGGGTGAGCAAGGTGCCGAGCAGCTCTTGGGCCAAGGCGATCTTCTGTATATGGCGCAGGGCGGCAAAATGCGCCGCCTGCACGGGCCCTTCGTCGCCGATAAGGAAGTGGAAGAAATCGTCGCGAGCCTCAAGGCGCAAGGCGCGCCGGAATATTTCGACGAGATCACTGCTGACGCCGACGAAGACAATCCTTACGCCGATGGGGCCGATCTGGATGGCATGGCAGGCTCTGGCAATGATTTGTTTGACCGCGCTGTCGCCATCGTCGCACGTGACCGCAAGGCCTCGACTTCGTACCTCCAGCGCCGCCTCTCCTTGGGCTATAATCGCGCCGCAAGCTTGATCGAGCGGATGGAACAAGAGGGCATGATCAGCCCACCCAACCATGCCGGCAAGCGCGAGATCCTGTTGCCGGATCACGGGTGAGGTTTGGGGGTCTTAACTCCGTAGTCGTTACGTCTTAGGGTTCGCCGCAAAATCGCCTTATCGGAAACCTAAAGCGTACCCATGAACAGACGTCACCTTCTTCTTGCTGGACTGATTGGCCTGATGCCGAGCCTTGGCCTCGCGCAAAGCTTGTCGGGTGCGCCGCGCACAGCGGCGATTGCCTCGCTGACCCAGTCGATCAATGCCATCAGCCGCATTCAGGGGCGGTTTCTGCAAACCAATCCTGATGGCAGCACAGTGGGTGGGCGCTTTTGGTTACAGCGGCCCGGCAAAGTGCGGTTTGAGTATGATGCGCCTTCTCCGCTGTTGCTGATTTCCGACGGCGCGACGGTCAGCCTGCAAGATAGGCGTTTGCGCACCACGGACCGATATCCCCTGCGCAAGACGCCTTTGTATTTTTTGCTCAAGGCTAATGTGAGCTTAGAGAAAGACGTGCTGGTAACTGGCGTCGAAAAGCGCGGTGGCATGACCATCATGGCGGTGCGCGACAAAGCCCGTCAGGCCGATGGTGAGTTGACGATTATCTATGACGATACCGCCAAACAATTGCGCGAATGGGCCATTGCAGATCGTCAGGGCCGGGTAACGCGGGTTCGTTTGGTTGAAGCCGCCACAGGTGCCGCGATTAATCAGGGCCTATTTACCACCCCGGGTCCCACCCGCAAATACGATCCCAAAAACTAAGGCTCGCGGAAATGTGACAATTGCGTCACACGCAACAATTAAATACTTTTAATCTTGCTTTTGTTTTTAGATGTGTCTATATTGCCACTCATGGATGCAGCACATCCGGACTGGCGTCGTCCCCCCGCTTTCAGTCTAGGTGCAGCGTCCGCATCGCCGGATTTCTCCCCGGCGCAGACCCGGCGTGCCCTGCGCTGAACGTCTGAACGCCCGGCCTTCATGGTCGGGCGTTTGACGTTTCTAGCCAGCGTTAAAACGGCTTAACCGCGCCGAAGAAGGCGGTCGTCGCGATCCCGATCCAATAGCAATAGGCAATCATCCGGCCCCGCCCGATGGAGATTTCCAACTGGGTTTGGGCCGCTTGATTCGGCCCTTCAGCCAGCACCCGGAACAAAGTCGTCCATTCCCGCATGATAAAGCGCAGGCCCAGCCCAAACACCAGCATCAAAGCATAGGTGAACATCTTGGCAGGATACCAGTAAGAGCCCGTTTCAATCGCCAGCGGCCCGTGCCCCATAAATGCAAGGATCGACACTACGAACAGCGCGGGGATCAGGACAAAGCGGACTTTCTCATCCAGCTTGGTCAACACAATGCCTGCGTCAGTTTCGCGCCTGAAAAAGGCCGCCCAACACAATGCCAACCAAGACAGCGACAAGGCCCACATGATCGCCAGACCAGTCCCATCCAGAAAGGGTACAAACCCATAAAGATGGCCCATGTGCAGCCCTAGCGGCAGCAGCAGGATAATACCCGTTCGCGCCAGAATATCGATGCGATAAGCGGTTTCCATATGACGGCGGCGCTCCTCCAAGCTGAGGTCGCGATTGGTCACATGATAGGAAGTTTGGAACACCCCCCACTCGCCGCCGAGCCAATAAACCATGGCCAGAATATGCAGCCAGCGCACGACATCGACTTCATTGACGACCATGACTCTCCCCAGTCCTTCACCTAAGCCCTTTGTCCCCACATTAAATGATATATCCTTTCATTCAAGCGGCAAAAGAGCGCACCCTCACCGCTATTCCGCGGAGACGCTAACAACGGCCTTGCCAATGTTCTGGCCCTGCATCAGGCGCTCAAACAAGGCGGGAGCGGCTTCTAATCCAGTTACGCGGTCTTCCTTGAAAGCCAATGCGCCATCGCCAATCCACGCGCTAGCCTCTTTCACAAAGGCGTCCCAGACGGGATAGAAATCATAAACCACAAGCCCCATGACGTGCGCGCGTTTGCCGACAATCAGACCCGCGTTGAGACCGGGCGGTGGTTGATCGGCGTGATATTGATCGACCAGCCCACATAAGACCATGCGCCCATAAAGCGCCAACCGCATGAGCGCTTTAGACGCCATCTCGGTGGAGACATTTTCGAAATAAACGGTCGGTCCCTCTGGCAAAGCCTCTGTCAGGGCCTGCTCCCAGCCATCTTGCTTATAATCAATACAAGCGTCGAAGCCGTAGGTTTTGGTGACAAGCGCACATTTTTCTGGCCCGCCCGCAATACCCACTACGCGCTTTGCGCCTTTGATGCGGGCGATCTGGCCAACGGTGCCGCCAACCGGGCCAGCTGCCGCGTCGACCAAAACGACATCGCCCGGGCCAACCTTGGCCAGTTGCGTCATTCCCGCCCAAGCGGTCAGACCCGGCATACCCAGCACGCCTGCATGGGCGGCTAAAGGCGCGGCTTTTGGATCGAGCCGCCTGAATGTGCCGGACCCTAAGGCCGCCTGCTCCCGCCAGCCTACCTCCATCGCATGCACCCAATCCCCCGCCTTGACCCCTGCCGCCTTGCTTTCCAGCACTTGGCAGACAGCGGCACCGGGAATCGCATCCACGCCGGGCAGAGGGGCTGGTTCACCCATATGCTTGCCGCGCAGGCGCGAGCCGACATAAGGATCAAGCGAGAGATGCACCACCCTCACCAAAACCCCACCTTCAGGACAAGTCGGGGCTTCCACCTCAACCAAAGCAAAATCATCAGCACGGGGCCGAGCTGTTAGAACATGCTTGAGGACGACCTGTTTCATAACTCGACCAGCTCAAACAAAATGCCGTCGGGGCCGCGCATCGTGGCGGCCCGCTTGCCCTGATAAATCTCGCCTTGATGCACGGTCGGAGAAGTGATCAACCATTTGGCATGCTCACGCACCCGCTCATGGAAGTCGGGCAGGACAATGGTGGAGAGGCTAACCCCTTGAGGCAGGCGGCCTTTCCACCCGGGGCGAGGCATAGCCGCGGGCGGCAATTGATCGAACTCAAAAAAGACATCGCGGTCGTGGGTCAAAGTCGCGATGGTGAACTTCTGTTCGAACGGGACCCCAAAGGCATTGGCCAGCATGGTGTAGACAATATCCATATCGCGACCAAAGCTAAGACCCAGCACGTTCTGGCACCACGTGAGTGCGCCTTGCAGGTCTGAAACAGCACAAACATGGATGAATTGGCGATCAATCAGGCTCGTTGCGCGTGGCAAATCATACATGGGTAAATCGTCGCATATCTGGGTCAGATAGACGATTTCATCATCAGGGCCTTGAACCTGCATCGGGAAGATGGCGGGCATGCCGTCCAATTCGCGCGGCGGGCCAATAATCTTGAACGGGCTTTGCAGCATCCGTTCATTCACTTTCAGCACGTCATCGACGCAAATTTCAATGGCGGCCCAGCCATAGGTCTTGAGCGCCTCATAATCTGGATGCGGCTCATCCTCTATCAGCCGCAGATAGATATCGGCCCCGCTCTCTGGCTGCATGACGACATAGGGTAGGCCCGCGCTGTTAGGCGCGCCCCAGGAGCATGCAAGGTCGCGCGCCAGAACGCCGCTTTCCACAGTGCGATAAAACAGCCAATCTCGGTACAAGGCCTCTGACCGGTTGAGATCACGGACGTTTAATGTCGCGGCGCGCAAAAGTTTCACTTGCTTCCTCCCTATAAAGCAATGGATATATCTTTTGCGACAGTTTTGGAAGCAAACAATCAAATAGTCGAGGAATAACCCATGCCAGCCTTTATGATCGTAACCGTGCGGGTCCATGATCGTGAGCGGTTTCTGGAAGTTTACGGCAAGCCAACGGCGGCATTGATTGCGCGCTTTGGCGGCAAATATATTGTGCGCGGGCCGGGTTGCGAGAGCTTTGAAGGCCCGCGTGCAAATGGCCTGTCCGCTGTGGTTTCGCAGTGGCCAAACAAAGCCGCGATCGAGGCCTTTTGGAACAGCCCCGAGTATCAGCCCCTAAAAGCCGCACGCCAAGCGATTTCAGACGCTGACGTGCAAGTGGTGGAGGTCGCCTGATGCGGACGCTGGCGATCTTTGGCTTAGCCCTTGTTGTGGCCGGATCGGCTTGGGCAAAAAGCTTACCCCCGCCCGGACCTGATCAGCCCTTGGTCGGCGCGCGGATGGAGAACCCTGCCCTAAGCGCCCGCACGATTGTCGAACGCGCGACAGCTCATGCTGGCGGGGAAAGTTGGCGTCGGCCCACGACCTTGTATCTGGAGGGCTACGCCACTTTTTACGCCCCAGACGGGACACCTTTAATCAATGAGAGCCATAGGATGTGGCGGGTCTATCCAGAGTTTAAGCCCCAAGCCCATAATGCCGACGGAAAAGTGCGCATCGAGAGCCGTCGCGATGGCAAGGTTGTGACCTTCTTGGCCTTTGATGGCAGCCGAACCTATGGGCCAGACGGGGTCTTGCCGCCTTCGGCTGCGGATAAGCAATGGGCGGAGAATTTTGGCTTTGGCGTCATCCGTTTTGCGCTGGACGACGGCTTTAGCTTGGCCCGCCAGCCTGATGATCTGGTCGATGGCCAACCGGTGTACCGGATCGAAGTGACAGACCCCACCGGGGCGAAGACCCTGTTTGGCATCGCGCGCGCCGATTATGCGGTTCTCTCGGTTGGGTTTGCCACGCCACGCGGCTGGCATGAGCGCATCTATTCCAACTTCTACCAAAAGCCCGGCTTGTCGTGGGTCCAGCCCGGCCGAATCCGCCTCTATTATAATGGGGTGAAACAGAATGAGATCGTTTGGCGCGACTTCAAGCTGAATGAGCCGATGCCGGATGGTCTTTTCACCGGACCATGATTAGGCTGCATGCCTAAGTGGAACGGAGCGTGTGGGATGAAATCTTGGATGATGCGGCCAATCTTGCTGACCCTGTTGTTGGCAGGCCAAGCACAGGCACAGACCTTGGCGCCCAGCGTGACGCAAGAGACGCGCAATTTGCCGGGCCTCTCTCAATCTGGTGAGATCATCATTGATCGCGCCGGTATTCCCCATATCTACGCGGCGACGGCGCGCGATGGGTTTTTCCTGCAGGGCTATGCCGTGGCGCTCGATCGGCTGTGGCAGATTGACCTGTGGCGCAAGCGCGGGCTAGGCCGTCTCGCGGCCAGTTTTGGTCCCTCCTATGTCGAGCAAGATCGCGCGGCGCGTCTCCTGCTGTATCGGGGCGATATGGCGGCTGAATGGAAGGCCTATCCAACAGATGCCAAGGAATGGACCGAAGGATTTGTTGCCGGCATCAATGCTTTCATTGAGGAAGCCGAGCGGGGCCAACAAAAACTCCCCCTCGAATTTGTAGCCACAGGGACAAAGCCTGAGCGGTGGCAGGCCGATGACATTGTGCGCATTCGTTCCAATGCGTTGGCCTCGAACCTAACAAGTGAAGTCGCTCGTGCGCGCGCCCTCTGTGGCGGCGACGTAAAATTGGAACCCCTGCGCCGCAGGCTAGAACCACCAACACCAGTCACCATCCCACAAGGCCTAGACCCCTGTAGCATCCCCCAAAACGTCCTTGAGACCTTTACGCTTGGTACCAGCGACGTGAAATTTGATGGCAAGGTCTTGGTGATGGCTGGCCGAGACAGCGAGAGCCAAGAAGGTTCCAACAATTGGGTGATCGGCGCGGACCGTAGCGCGACAGGTCGACCCATTCTGGCGAATGATCCTCATCGCGCGCAATCCATCCCCAATCTGCGCTATCTCTCGCACATTGATACGCCCGAACTAAAGCTCGCGGGTGCGGGCGAGCCTGCGTTGCCGGGCATCAGCTTTGGCCATAATGGCGAAATCGCTTGGGCTCTGACGATCTTTGCGATTGATCAACAAGATTTGGTTGTCAACGACGCCAAGGTCCCGCTTCGGGAGGTCCGTGAAACCATTGAGGTCAAAGGCCGAGCGTCTAAAGACGTGGTTTTAAAGTTCAGCGCGGACGGTCCTATCCTCTATGAAGACCCCGCGACCCAGCGCAGTTTTGCTCTGCGCACGACTTGGAACCAGCCAGGTGGCTCTGCCTATTTCAATGCAGCCTGGGCCTTTAAAGCTAAGTCTTGGGATGAGTTTCTGATCGCGCGCAATCATTGGGGCGCACCGCCCCTAAATCTGCTCTATGCCGACAAGAAGGGCGACATCGGCTGGGCGCCGGGTGGATTTGTTCCCAAGCGCCATGCAGGTGACGGTCTGCTTCCTGTGCCAGCAGGCGAAACCTATCGCTGGACAGGCCTGCTTGATCCAGCACGTATGCCGCTCAAGCATAATCCGAAAGAAGGCTGGATTGCCACCGCCAACGAAATGAACGTTCCTGCGGGCTATCCTCATCTCTTGGCCTTAGAATGGGCTGATGCCAGCCGCGTGACGCGCATTCAAGAAGTGATCCAAGCCAAGCCCAAGTTTGGCATCACCGATGCCATGGCTTTGCAAAATGACGTGACCTCCCCCTTTGCGCGCCGAACTGTAGGCTTGCTGAAAGACCTCCAAGGACGAAGCCCCGCGGAAGTCTCAGCCCTGTCACTTTTGGCTGGCTGGGATGGCAATATGGGCGCAGACTCTGCACGTGCGGCTTTGTTTGAAGTCTGGGCGGGCCGCTATTTGGGCGAGAGTGCGGTTAAGCATTTGGTGCCCGAAACATCGCGCGCCAATTTCGGCCGCCCGCCTTCTACATCGGTCATTCCTGTCTTAGAGGCAGGAACCTTACTTGGTCCGGATCCTGCCAAAGTGCGCAGCGAGATCCTTTTGGATTCCCTTGGCGCTGCTTGGGCCGAAGCGGAACGGCTGATGGGGCCGGACGCCCGCCAATGGCGCTGGGGGACGCTACATCAAGCCGACTTTAAGCCTGCTCTACCCATCCCCGGCCGGGATTCTGAACGCCGGGTTGGTCCCTTTCCCATCGGTGGCAGCAACTCCACGCCTAACGCGACGAGCTGGACCAATGATTACAAATTCGCCTCCGGGCCGTCGGTGCGGTTGGTGATGGATGTGGGGGCTTGGGACAATAGCGTCGTCATCAATAATCCCGGCCAATCTGGAGATCCATCGAGCCCGCATTATCGCGATCTGTTCCCGCTCTGGGCCAGCGGCCGCTATGTGCCCTTTGTCTGGACGCGCGCCCGGGTCCTGCAGGAAGCGGAGCATGTGATTAAGGTGGTGCCGGTTAGGTGAGCAAGCGCTCTCCCCTCGCCCCCTTCGGGGGGTCGACCAATTGGTCGACGGGGCGGGGGTGAGGGGGATTTTGCGCAAGAGCGCGTTGCTCTGTGCCATGAAAGCTGCGCCACGCGCGTGTCGACAAGGTGAGTGAAAGGCCCTCACCCCAACCCCTCTCCCAAAGGGCGAGGGGCTTTTCCATCTGGACCCATTTTGGTGGACTGGTTGGAGCACCAAAGCGTCATTAAGTGGAGCCGCCCTTTAGTTGCGCATGCCACTGCGAATGATGCGCGCCCAAGGTACCACGCTCTCGCGGCATTTTACCTAGCCTACATGTCAACAGAATAGCTATAGGACCAAGCAATTCCAGCTACTTTGTCATTCTCAAAAAACAAATAAATTAAACCACTTCTCAAGAAGCCATATTTCCTAAATATCTGACCAGCGTTATCAGGCCCACATTCAAATTTATCTAAGAACCCTTTCTCACAGTCAGCTAAGCCGAAATCCCGCAGTCCCATAGCAATCAGCTTCGCTTTTGCTGCCTGGCGATCATCACCAATATGGACTTCGTGGTAACTTCCAGAAGTGATATGGCCATAATAGAATGTGTTCTGGCCTTTTTGAATCCTTTGCGGCGTGCGCGTACAGCTCGCCGCTAACGGCAGCACTCCGATTGACAGCAGCTGAATAAGATTTCTGCGGTTCATTTCGACCTGTTTGGAAGCGCGCGCTATCACCCGAAGTCCCCTCGCCCCTTAGAGGCTCCCCACCACCAAGCGAAACGGATGGATGGTGTGAGACTTAAACACGCCCGCGAGGGCATAGGGATCGTTGGCGGCAAAGGCTTCGACCGCGGCTTGATCGGCCACATCCAAGATAAAGTGCGAGCCGATGGGCCCACCGTCTGGGGCGTTCAATACGGGGCCAGCTAATTTCACCGCAGCGCCAAACGTGGCGACATAGTCCAGATGTGCAGGGCGGGTGGCCAAGCGCTTATCCAAGGCGCCTTCATGATCCAAGCATGTCAAAAGAAATAATGTCATTAGTCTGCCTCCACCTTGAATGGCCGCGAAAGAAGTTTGCCAATGGCCTGTGCCACATCCACGCGTCCAGCCAAGATGGCAGCGACGGCTTCGCAGATCGGCATGGCAACACCCTTGCTTTCGGCAAGTTCGAGCAATGCTGGGGCGGTTGAGGCCCCTTCGGCGATGCTGCGTTTGCCCGCTGTAGCCTCCTCGAAGCTCTGCCCCTGACCCAAGGCATAGCCCAAAGCGAAGTTGCGGGAGGTTGCACTGGAACAGGTAAGCACCAGATCGCCTAGGCCGCAGAGGCCTGCCAAAGTGCGGGGGTCGGCCCCCATGGCGACGCCAAGTCTTGTCATCTCGGCGAAGCCGCGTGTGATCAAGGCCGCACGGGCGCTTTCGCCAAGGCCACGGCCTTCGGCCATGCCACAAGCAATGGCCAAAACGTTTTTGACGGCACCCCCAATTTCTGCACCGACAAGATCGGTCGCCAGATAAGGTCTGAACGTCGAGATGCCGATCAAGTCCACCAAGTGCGCGCCAACGCTGGCGTCGTTGCACGCCAAAGTTACGGCTGTTGGCAGACCGATGGCCACGTCTTTCGCAAAGCTCGGGCCTGATAAAACAGCCCCAACGCAGTCGGGCAAGACCTCTGCCAGCACGTCCGTCATCAGTTTTTGCGTGCCTTGCTCAATGCCTTTTGAGCACAAAACGATCGGTGTGCCTGCGCGAACATGGGGGGCGAGCGCGGTCAAGGTTTGGCGCATATACTGAGCGGGTACCACCGCTAGAATGGCATCGGCCAGGGCCAAGTCCGGCAAATGCCCAGTGGCCGCAATGCGCGGTGAGAGCTTAACCTGCGGCAAGAATAGACTATTTTCGCCAGAGGTCCGAATAGCGTCCAGCACTTCAGGCTCTAGCGCCCACAGGCAGACATCATGCCCCGCCGTTGCAGCAACTTGCGCCAAAGCCGTGCCCCAAGCCCCTGCCCCTAGAATGCCAATTTGCGCCATTTTAAGCCCGCTTCCCCTGTGTAAATTTGACGCTGGCGTCAGGTTTGTAAAAGCTGAACATTTTGTTGATTGTTCATCATTTCCAGTCTAAGGGGTTTCGCATGGATGAGAAAGCAGAAACCCGCGATCGTATCTTGGAAGCCGCAGGTCGGCGGTTCGAGCATTACGGCTATAGCAAAACCACGATGTCGGAGATCGCCGCCGATCTCAAGATGTCAACGGGGAATCTTTACAGATTTTACCCCTCCAAACTCGACATTGCCGAGGCGCATGCCCGTGCGCATGAGTGCGACGAGGACGCGATGTTGGAAGCAATTGTGGCATCAGGAGGCTCTGCCGGTGTCCGGTTGCGTGAGTTTCACCGCGTGATCCTAGAGCATACGTTCAAGCTGATCGACGAGAGCAAGAAGATTTTCGAGCTGGCGCAAGCCATTACGCGTGAGCGCCCTGCCTATGCCAATCAGCGCTTAGCAACTCAGCGTGTCTATTTGGTGCGTATGTTGGAAGATGGGATTGGCGAAGGTCTATTTGATCACTTTCAGAATCTCGAAGACTTGGCAGAGATGATCCAATGCGCGACGATGAAGTTCCGCTATCCCCAGCTCCATAATTGCTTCCGCATAGACATGCTTCGACGCGAGCTCGAAGGCACGATGGACCTGATCTACAAGGGCCTGCTGAAGCGCTAATTCAAACAAGGAACGCGTTTTGCGCGGTTGCAACTGTCTCGACCAAGGTCATGCGGGTGTCAATTCAGCGTTGATTTGATTGCTCCAAGGCTGTCCTGAGCGGATCATGGCGTTGAGGTATGTCAGGAGTTTTCTGGCGACCGCGATGATAATGGCTTTGAACGGGCGTTGTTGGTCTGAGAGCTTGGCGCGGAACGCTTTGAGGACGAGATCGCGGGCATTGTCTCGCGGCCGGAGGCGCTTCATAATAAGCTATGAACCAGCTTACGCAGTCCCAAATAGCGATCTTGAACAGGGTCGTGGTTGAGTTGGCAGAGGTGGCGGGCGTGGAGGCCATTGTCCTGGGTGGCTCACACGCCCGGGGCCGTGCTCGTGCAGACTCGGACATCGATGTTGGTCTCTACTATCAAGACCACATACCCTTCGACATCCATCAAGTCCGCCAAATAGCGTCGCGCTTAAATGATACACCGGATCCTGTGGTGTCTGACTTCGGCGCTTGGGGTCGCTGGGTGGACGGCGGTGCATGGCTGACGATCGAAGGACAGAGAGTCGATCTGCTCTATCGCTCTCTCGATAAGGTCCAGCGCACTTTCAAGGACGCGTTGGAAGGAAGGTTCGAAATCGATTTCGAGCAACAACCGCCATTCGGCTTTTTCGGGCCAACTCTGCTCGGCGAAGCCGCGATTGCAGTGCCCCTTCACGACCCATTTGGCAGGCTGCCGGAACTCAAAGCCAAATTGACGCCGATGCCGGAAGCATTGGCCAAAGCCGTCGTTCAAAGCCGGCTATGGAGCGTTGAGTTTGGCCTGACAGCGTTTGCGCCGAAGTTCGTCGCAAATGGTGACGTCTACGGGGTGGCAGGATGCCTAACGCGCTTTGCGCACGCGTTGGCGCTGGCCTTGTTCGCACTGAACCGGGTTTATCCCATAAACGACAAAACAATGATTTCCGAGATCGAAGAGTTCGATATTGCGCCGGCCAACTTTGGCCCTCGACTAGGTTCGATCTTGTCGAGTATCGGGTCAACGCCCGACGCGCTTGCAAGTAGCGTGGAAGCTGTCGGTTCGCTTTTCGACGAGGTGCGCGATTCTGCCGGCAGCTCTTACGCTCCACCTTGGCGCCTATAATCGGAATGACCGAAGCGGCCGCCTCCGGCGATCTACTTTCAATAAATTCAAGCCGAGACACCACTAAAAATAGCTATGGCTGTTATGAAGATCGCTGCAAATCTGCGCACGGAAAACTCGATCGAACTGGCCGAATTTTTCAGGGAGCGCACTTCGCGCGGTAGGGTGCGTCCTGCGAGGAATGCACCGAGGTCAAGCGACTCCTAAGATCGTCGGTGCTGGGCAGTCAGCCAAAGCACTTGGAACGGTTCAATGCGTTGCTTCGCTTGCCTTGAGTGCCGCCGGACAATTCTTAGTGCGCAATTGGGGTGTCGAGGGGCTCATCGACTTCGTCGACGCGCGGAGCGCACCCCTTGACTCCCCATCTTGCGCGCACAAACTCGCGCATGGCCTTTGCCTAGGCAGAGCCTGGGTCAGAGGCTGTCTCAGCGAGATAGAGACTCGCCACTAGCTACAGATTGGGCTCATCGCGGACCGCCACGCTACGTCGACAATTGGCCGAAAGCGGATTGTCTGCTTTGGGGGTGGTGAGGGGCGAAAGCGGCCATTCGCCCCGCTTTGCAGGAAGTGTTCGCCTTCCAAAATATTGCTAGCACACCTTTCACGAGGCCCAAGCGAACCATCCCAAAAATAGACCAAAACAAGCTGCTAACGGAGGGATCAGATTGTGCGCACACCAAACAACCCCCTTGTTTATCTTGTCAAAGAGTTGGTCGATCATTGCCGTTCCAGATTGTCGGACCAGCAACAAAATGACCAAAGGCGAGACATAGAGGAAGCAATAGAGCGCTAGCCAGACGATGGCCAAGCTATATGAAAACCCGGAATTCTCAATCAAGTAAATGGCGCTAACATACGGCAAGGCTGTCGGTAAATCCGACAATGTTGATAAGATTGCAAAAGCGGCAACACCCCAAGCACTGGTTTGTTTTATAGATACTTTTGGATTTGTATCTGCCGGTTTGAAAGCGATCCAATGCCAAATTGCATAGCCAATGTGCATCAACCCAAGAAGGCTTATTAGGATAGATCCCACCAGTTTGGGCACCAAGGGCGCGAGGCGCTTTAGAGCTTCGCCCCAGCCCGAAACAATCACAATTCCGGCAGACAGATAAACTAAATAAGTCGCACCTAGAAATATAACTCCCAGAAGTAGGGGTCTTTTCAACGATAACACTAGGGCCATCGCTGCGATGGAGAAGGGATTCAAGGCATCGGCCAAACCTAAACCAACAATCGTCGCCGCAAGTGTTAAATCAGTCATTGCTCTCTATCCCTATTGCTTTCCTAAGATCGCGTCTCGGACTTTTTCGCCCCAGCGCACGAAGTGCCTCATCGGTCTCGGCTGACGGGGTCAAGTTTGTGGGAATGCGCTTGTATACCGCCCGGACAGAAGGATAGTCGAGCAGGTCAAAACCACTCTCGAACAATCGGATGCTGGGTGCGTCTGGACCTGCATCAACTGCACTCTGATGGATGCCGTGCGGATTGCCCCGGGCGGGGAAGCCTCGCCGGAGCCGTTTCCGGAAGGGTTAGGCAATCGCGCAGGCGGATCACAAACTATTCCATTGCGGCTAAGGCATTAGGCCTACCTCGACCCAATCACGACGCCCTTCGCACAAGCTTGATGGTATCGCAGAAGATGCCCATGCAGACTTTCATCTCAAGCACAGTCGCGCTGCGGATCCTGATGGTGGCTGGCAAGGTCTTCTGTGGGCCAATTTGATAATGGCCTGAAAACTGGCCTTGCTTGGTCGGGCGGATGTCGCGCACAACGATTTGGTTCAACGCGCTTTCTTCACCGGGGGCCAAGACTTCTTGAATAACGATGGCGCACAGGCGGCTCGGTTCGTAGGCGCAGGGCGCCACGCGTGCGACAGCGCTCCCGTCATCCACTACCCAATCCCCCTTGATGTCCAAGACTGCAGGAGAAGCTTGGCTGGCAGCGCTGACAAGCACCACTGGCGCGACCAAAGCCTTGGCAATTGCAGCGCGGACTTGGCGTGCAGCTAAGGGTTGTGAGGCTCGAGCTGCCAGTTGGCTTTTGGGCAAAGACGCGGCGACAAGGGTAAAACAAGTAATCATGGTCAGACTCCAAAGATTGTGAGACAGGAGCGCCTCATAAGGGTTGGATTTTGACGCTGATTATGTAGCTTGTGTGGAGCCAAGATGGACAATTGGCGCACCCGAGACGCCCTTTTGCGGGATGCGCAGCTCAAACTGTGCGCCGCCACCGGCGCGATGGCTTGCGGTAATGCTGCCACCGTGAGCCCGTGCAATGGCGTCAACAACGGCTAGGCCAATGCCACTGCCCCCATAGTCTCGGGCCCGCGACGGGTCTTCGCGCCAAAATAGTCGAAACGCATTTTCGATGACTAGGCTACTGAGGCCGGCCCCACGGTCCATGACGCGAACCACGCCAAAGTCTCCGACAAGGCCGCAATCAATTTCAATCACGCCGCCAGAGTGGGCATGTAGACGAGCATTATTGACCAAGGCAAGCGCTGCTTGTCGCACCCGAAATGGATCGGCAAAGACGTGGGCTGGTGTCAAAGACAAGTTCAGCCGCATCCCTGACTCTTTGATTTCAGGGGCCACAAACTGGCTCAATTCGGCAATCACTTTAGCCAAATCAATCGGCGCTTTGTGCAAGGTTAGAATTCCGGCTTCGGCAAAGCTGACGGTCTGTAGGTCATCGACGATCCGGCTAAGAGCCTCAACTTGCAGGATCAGCCCCGAGATTTCCTTTTCCGACGGCTCAAAGACCTGATCCTTCATGCCTTGCAGCCTTCCCCTGAGGATGGTCAGCGGTGTTCGAAGCTCATGGGCGATCGCGGCTGCCCCTTCTGTGAGTTCCCGATCATAACGCTGCAAGGCTTCGGCCATTGTGTTGAAGTCGGTGATGAGCTTGGAGGCTTCTGCAGAACCTGGACTGCGGCTAATTGCGCGCACGGAGAGGTCGCCAGCGGCAAGGCTTTGCAGTGCCTTGGCCACGCCATCTAGAGGTGCCGCAATTCGGTTGGCGAGAAAAATGGCTGATGCGCCGCCAACCAACATGGCTACGATGCTCAAAACGATGAGAGCTAGGTCTTGCTGATCTAAAACGGCTTGGCCAATTTTCTCGTCGGTGGCCAAAAGCTCCTTCATTTCAGCGGTCGATGGCAGTTCGTTCTTCTCAAGCTTGTTAATGGCCGAAAGTGCCTGTGGCGGCAGTTCAGATTTTACGCGCGCTGCCTGATACGCCGAAAAAAGGTTCAACCCTCCATAACCAAAGGCAACCGCCAAGAGCACGCAGCCCGCCATGGCGAGTGTTAGTTGGACCCGAAGGCTTAAGTTCTTGCCAAATTTCATAGAGCAATCAACCGATAGCCAATGCCACGAACCCCTTCGAGACAGCCTACAGCCCCGGCTTGTTCAAGCTTTCTGCGGGCCTTGCTGATGTGGCTGTCCACCGTGCGTTCAAGGGCATCGCCGTCGGCAGGCAGGCACGCGTCCAACAATTCAGCGCGCGAGTATACCTTGTGGGGGACGCGTGCCATATGGGCAATCAGGCGAAACTCCGTCAATGTCAGGTCTGGTCGGCTTGATTGGTCGTCGGGCCCTAGGACGCGAATACTGTGGGTCTCCAGATTCACTTCTAGAGCCCCTGCACGCACGATTTTAGAGCGGGATTCTCCTGCCGCCACGCGTCGCAGAATGGCTTGCGCCCGCGCCACGACTTCTAGGGGATTGAAGGGCTTGACTACATAATCATCGGCACCAAAGCGAAGTGCTCCCAGTTTCTCAACATCCTCTCCCATGGCGGTAGCCATTAGAACGGGGGTGTCAGCAGACTGGCGGATGATCTGGAGAACCTCGTGGCCATTCTTCTTTGGCAGATTAACATCCAGCACCACCAGATCAGGCGATAACATGCGATGATGCAGAATGGCAATTTCTCCATCACCCGCACGAACTGTCCGAAACCCTTCGCGCTGAAAATAGGCGTCGAGAATCTCTGCGATGTTGGGTTCATCCTCAACAATCAGGATCAGAGCATTTTCCATGGCGACCTTTGGAAGGTTAAGCTGTTCGTCTGGGCTTTGCTTTACCCCAACTGTGTGGAGATTGGATGGAGCCATGAAACATTGGGGGGCGTCAATGGTCGATCCAATCTCCACGTGCTGGTTGCCCTACCGGATTGCGATGACCCAGCAAGGCAACAAGGCCGGGGCTTGAACTAGAATTTGTAGGCCAAGCCAACCGACAAGCGGTTGGACGCGGGCTTATAAGTCACGGTCGGCGCACCAGTGGTCGCAAAGCTTTTGCGGTCGTAGGTGGTATTCTCATACTCGACCCGACCAATCAGATTGTCACCGAAAGCTTGCGCCACGCCAACGCCGATCACGCGGCCGCTCGAGGTTGCTTTGCGGGTGACGTTGTTTGGCAAAAGATATTTTGCCTTGCTTTGCGAGACTCCGGCGCTGGCATAGACCAAGGTGCTGTCGCTGATGCCAATGCCAGCAACCCCTTTGAGGGCGAGCTCATATTGAGGGCGCTCGCGCACCGATACGCCGCTAAGAGTAATGGCCTTGTGCTGTGCGGTCGGACGATTGGCGCTCGCCTCGGCGCCCAGATAGAAGCCGTTGTCGAACTGATAGCCGTAGCCGCCAAATAGACCGACATCAGCTTGGGTCTTTTTGCTGGTGCGGCTGGCGGCTGCACCGGTTGCGGGGGTGACGGTCGTCTTGGTGTCGCTGCGGGCAGCAGCCACTTCAGCGCCAGCATAGAAACCGCTGAAGGTGCCTTCGGCATAAGCAGGGGCGGCCGAGAGGCCAAGGGCGAGGAGGGTGCCAAATGCAATCACTTTTTTCATGGTCTTTTTCTCTCATCTCACCGCGAGGCGGCAGAGCCAAAGGGCCCTGCAGGAGCGCCAGCTGGATGTTTCCAGGCGGTGTATCATGCTAAAAATAGCGAGCCAGATGGAGGCAATGTGGAGGCTTTTTGGAGAAATGGATGAGAGCGTAAGCTTTCGCAGGGCGCTGTTTCAAGATGACGGTGGATTGTTTGACGTCTCGATTGGTCAAAGGACTCCCTTCGCGAAAACACTGCCATTCGCTCATATTGCATCTTCGAGACTCTTAATGTCCGCTTTCGAGCTGCGGTCGGCTGAATCAATGGTCACACAGGAGCGATTGTCGGCGCGGCAATTGCCTCGTCGTTGCGTGCCCACTTTGATGTCAAGCATGACCGCCTTTTGCGACAGTCAGCACGGTCTTTTATGCCTCATAACCCCACCCCCAAAGCCAGCCATTCTCCACCTTTCCAATAATTAATGAACGATATGCAAATTGTTCATTGACAAGCGTGCAGCGTTTCCCTATATAGACTGTACAAACACAGAAACAGAAACGGATCCTCCCCATGACCAACACAAATTCGAACCCACATTTTTGGAGCTTGATGCTCGCAACTTTCCTCGTCGCTTCTATCCTCACCCCAATCGGTGAGTTGGCAGCGCGGGCAGCTGGCTACTAAGCATTTAAAGCTGGGGTCTACCCGGCTCGCCTTGGCCAAAACCCTCTTCCAAGCCCCACGTCTCCCCCCCAAAATCGGACGTGCTACTCTGCCGCCAAAGCTTTATGCTTTGGCGGCATTTTCATGTGTTAGGCCCGACGCTTGGTAAGAAATGAGCGACGCTTTTGTGCGATAAGGATTGCCAGCTGCGGGGCTGCCCCGCGCCCCTAACCGCCAAAAAGGCATGTTTGTCGTGACCAAAACTGCGTCAGAAGCGCTCACCATCAGCGTGATCATCCCAACTTTTCACCGCCCAGACGGTGCGTTGGCGGCTGTGCGCTCGGTTCTGGCGCAGACGCATGCGCCATCGCTAGAGATCATTTTAGTCGACAATGATGCCAATCAATCCTGCAAGCCCATTGCCGAGCAATTGGCACTGGAAGCAGGCCAAACGCCCTTCACCTATGCCGTGGAGCCCGCAGCTGGGGTCGCCAATGCGCGCAATAGAGCGGTTGGTCTGGCACGCGGGACGTTCGTGGCCTTTTTAGATGATGATGAAGTGGCGAAGCCAGATTGGCTGGCGAACTTGATCCGCGCGCAACAAGAAACAGGTGCCGATGTGGTTTTCGGCCCGATTGAGGCCCGCCTCCCAGCGCAGCACACAGTGCCGCACACCTACTTTCAAAACTTCTTTTCCCGTCGCCTCGATGGGCCAACGCGCTTGATTGAGATCCCTTACGGCTGCGGCAACAGCCTGTTGAAGCGCGCCACCGTTCTGACCAAAGCAGAGCCCTTTAATCCTGCTGCCAATGAAACGGGCGGCGAAGATGATATTTTGTGGCGGGAAGTGGTTGCTGGTGGCGGCACCTTCGGCTGGGCACAGGATGCTTGGGTGTATGAAGATGTACCACCCAGCCGCGCCACGTGGGCCTATCTGACCAAGCGCGCTTTTGCCTTTGGTCATAACACCACAGGCCAGTGGTATAATCGGGCCGACAAGAACTATGTCCGGATGGTCATCTCCATGGTGAAAGGCCTCATCCAAGCCTTGAGCTTAGCGCCAGTGGTTCTGCTCTTATGGATCGCGCGGCATGACCGCTTGGCTTGGGCTTATGACAAGATGTGGCGGGGCTTGGGCAAAGTCTTTTGGTTTGGCCCCTTCCGTGTTGGCTTTTACGGGGCAGCCGCACAGAAGAAGCAGTTGGCGGCGCAGAAGGCTTAAGCCTTCGCCCCTTTACGCCCCGTCTTATACATAGGCGCGGCACGGGCCGCTTCGGCATCCAATGGCCAGCGCGGGCGGGCGGGCGCATCTAAATCGTCTGAGAGGCCCTGTGCCAAACGCTCTGCCCCAGCCAAGGCGATCATGGCGGCGTTGTCGCCGCAATAGGCTAAAGCTGGGGCAAAAAAGGACCAACCAAACTCTTCGCACAAGGCCTCAAGCCGGCTACGCAAAACCAGATTCGCAGCAACACCGCCTGCGACAACAAAACGGCCGGATTGTCCCTCGGGCAGCACCATCGCCGCCATCGCCTGACGGGTGCGATCGACAAGGACATCGCCAACAGCGGCCTGAAAACTTGCACATAGATCCGCGATGTCTTGTTCGCTCAGCGAGCCCATTGCGGCGGCTTCTCGCGCGACAGCAGTTTTGAGACCGGCAAAGGAGAAGTCACATCCGGGTCGGCCTTTCAGGGGCCTCGGCAGATCAAACCTTTTGGGATCGCCCGTCCGCGCGGCACGCTCTACCGCTGGCCCACCCGGATAGCCGAGACCCAGAACTTTGGCCGTCTTATCAAACGCTTCACCCACGGCATCATCAATCGTAGAGCCCAAGCGCTCGCACCCATCTAGGCCCGCCACGCGCAACAATTGGCAATGACCACCTGACACCAACAGCAACAGATAAGGAAACGGCACATCGGCTTCGAGGCGCGGTGATAGCGCATGCCCCTCTAAATGATTGACTGCAACCAGTGGCAGGTCACGTGCCAAAGCAATGGCTTTGCCTGTCAACAGCCCCACCATAACCCCGCCGATCAGGCCAGGACCTGCCGTTGCTGCCACGCCGGTCAAATCTTGAAACCCTAACCCAGCCTTGCTCATGGCCTGCAGAATCACATGGTCAATCACGTCGACATGGGCGCGGGCTGCAATTTCGGGAACCACGCCGCCATAGGGGGCGTGCGCGTCGATCTGACTGGCGATGATGCTGGACAAGACCCGCGCACGACCATCCTGCAAGACAACCACTGCTGCAGCCGTTTCATCGCAACTTGTTTCTAGTCCAAGGACGATTTGTGGACCACAATGGAGGATCTGTCCGCTCATGCTGGCTCCGAAGCTTGACCTGCCTTGCCACTAGGGGTGATTAGTAAGAGATGCAACGCTCTGAACTGGAACCTATCATGCGCATTGGTGCTCGCGGCTCTCCTCTTTCGCTGGCCCAAACCGGCCAACTCCGCGCCCTTTTGGCACAGGCCCTGGGAATTCCAAGCGCCGAGATTGAGGATCGCCTGCCCATCATACCGATCACCACGACCGGGGATCGGATTCAAGACCGCCCTTTGAGTGAAGCTGGCGGCAAAGGCTTGTTCACAAAAGAATTGGATGACGCCTTGTTGGAAGGCCGCATCGATTGCGCCATTCACTCGCTCAAAGACGTGCCTACCCAATTGCCAGACGGCATTGTGCTCTTGGCCGGACCAGAGCGTGAAAACAGACGCGATGCCTTGGTGACGGTCGCAGGCTTGGGGCTCAGTGACTTGAAGCAAGGCGCTGTGATCGGCTCCGCCAGCTTGCGCCGTGCCGCACAATTACTGCATGCCCGCCCGGACCTGACCATCGTTTCCTTACGCGGGAATGTCGGCACGCGGCTTGAAAAGCTCAAAGCGGGCCAATGTGATGCAACCCTGTTGGCCGCCGCTGGTTTGGCACGACTGGGCTATAGCGATGTGCCCTATGTCTTATTGGACCCTGTCGCCATGCCACCGGCGATTGGCCAAGGGGCTTTGGCCATTACAGCACGGGCAGGCGATGCCGCAACCGCAGCCGCGTTTGCCAAGATCGCGGACCCGGTTACAGAGATTGAAGTAGCGGCAGAGCGCGCTTTCTTGACCGCCCTAGACGGGTCGTGCCGCACCGCCATAGGCGCATTGGCCAGCCTGGATGCCTCTGGCACCCTGACCTTTATCGGAGAAGCCCTCCAAGCCGATGGGCAAGAGCGCTGGCGCTGTGACAGAACGCTGCCCCATGCAACAAAGGACAAAGCCGAAGCGCTGGGAACAGAGCTCGGCCACAAGGTCAAAGAAATGGCCGGGAATGCCTTTGCAGGAGCGCATGGATGACATGAAAGCCTGTGTGATTACGCGGACCGAGCCCGGTGCCCATGCCACTGCTGAAGCGGTGCGTGAGCTTGGGCTAACCCCGTTAATCATGCCTGCGGCGCGGGTCGAAATAACCCCTGCAGCCCTTGATCTGATAGGCGTACAAGCGCTGTTGATGACCAGTGCCGCCGCCGCGCGCGCCATCCAGGTCACCGAGACTTTGAAAGCGTTGCCACTTTATGCGGTTGGTGATGCCACCGCTGGAGCGGCGGTGGCGGCGGGCTTTGAGAACGTCATCTCTGCTGGGGGTGATGGGGCCACCTTAGCCGTCTTGGCCGCAGACCGCATGAGCCCACGGCAAGGTGCGTTGTTGCATTTGCGAGGTCGCGAAGTTGCCGGCGATGTCACCGGAATGTTGCGTGCCTGCGGCTTTGAAGCGCGCCATGTTGAGGTCTATGCCACCCATGACCATCCTGATTTCAAAGCCAATATCATGGCTGAATTGTCAAAGCAGGGCGGGTTCATCTTAATCCACTCCCCGGCTGGCGGCCGTAGGCTTGCTGCTGCTGTAAGCGATGCGGAGATAGACTTAAGGGCTTGGCATGTGGTCGGTCTGTCGTCGGCATGCATTAAACCACTGGAAAAATTAGGGTTTAAGTCTATAGACATCGCAGACTCACCCGACGAAGAGGCGCTGATTGCGACCTTGCGCGACGAAGTTGAAAAACAAAGCCTTGAGTGAATGGGCGCAGCAGAGTTTAACTAGATTATGGCTGATGAAAAACCTACCCCAGACCCGCTAGATTCGACCGTAACACCTGAGCCCACGGTCGAGAAAAGGCCTGTTTCAGACCCGTTCTTGGACGCCCAATTGCGGGCAGTTGGCTCCGGTAGCGCGCGTGCTAAAACGAGTGAGCCCAGCACGAGCAGTCCTGTCTTCCCATCTTCTACTCCACCTGCGCCAAGCGCACGGCGTGGTGGCGTAGGGCTATTCACGGTTTTGGTTTTCTCAACCGCGGCAGCCTGCGGTGGCGCGGTTCTGGCGCTGGTGGCCTTGGGCCAACCGGGCTTGATGAAACAAGTTGGGTTGGGCCAGCTGGTTTCACAAACACAGGCCGATCCAAACCAAGCTGGGCAGCAAATGGCCGCAGTCGCGGCGCGCTTGGCCGCGCTTGAGGGCCGTGTCACCCGCCTGGAAGGGCCAAAGCCCGCACCGCAAGCAGCACCCCCCGTTGATCCTACCGCCCCAGCACCCGCTCCACCGGTGGATACCGCTGCCCTAGATGGCGAGCTTAAAGGCGTTTCAGGGCGCGTCACAGCGATTGAAACCCGTTTAGCCGCGTTAGACCCAACGGGTGCAGGCGGGGCCATTATTGCGAGCCTTCAGGCTGAAATTGCCGGCCTAAAGATCATGGTCCAAACCCTGCAAAACCAAGCCGCGCAAGCGCCGTCACCGGGCGTGACTTTTGCGGTTATCAATCTGGTTGAGGCAGCCAGTCGGCCTGGCCCCTTCTGGCCCGAGTTTGAGACCGTTCGTGCGGCATTGCCGGGCCTGCCTGAAGTGGCGGCTTTGGAAGACTTTGCCCGCAAAGGCGTCCCCACCCGCACCTTGTTGCAGGAGCGGTTCGCCGCGCTGGAGCCCGCGATTGTGGCCAGCGACCGCGCCGCCCAAAAAGAAAGCGGGTTTTGGGGTTGGATCAAGGGCTTCTTTGCCGACCTAGTGCGCGTTGAGAAGGTGGCAGATGTCAACGGCACCAGTGCGCAGTCGAGCTTGCTGCGTGCCAAGGTGAAGCTCGATCAAGGGGATCTGGCTGCAGCCGTTGAAGAAGTTAAAGCCATCAGCCCAGCGCCTACCGTCGCAGCCGAATGGATAGAAGGGGCTCAAAACCGTCTGGCCCTCGAAAGCCGATTGGCGGCAGTACGAGGCGCTGTTGAGCGCGGAACGCGCGTGCCATCACCGCTAGCACCCGCCGCCACGCAACCTGCCGCTCAAAGCGCGCCTGTTGGCATCATTCCTGCATCGCCGGGCCCTGTTGGTTCTCCTAAGGGCCCGGTAACCCAACAAAAGCAAGGAAATCTGCCATGAAACTGATCCGTTTGATCGTCCTGATCATTTTGGGACTGGCTATGCTGGCAGGCTTTGTTTTTTTGGCCAGTCAGCCCGGCGAAATTGTTTATAATGACGGCGTGAAAAAGGTCAGTGTCGGCCCAGGCGTTGCCGCAGCCATGCTGATGGCAATCACCATTTTGATGACCGCGACTTGGGGCATTATTGGTTGGCTGTGGAGCTTGCCCGGGCGCATGAAGCGCGCCCAACAGGAAAATGCGCGCAAGAAGTGCTTGGACACCTTGGGCTTGTCCATGGCGGCATTTGAAAGTGGCGAGATTTCTGAATCCCGTCGTCAGGCGCAAAAGGCTTTGGGCTTTGCACCGGATGCGGCAAGCGCCAAGTTCTTGGCCGCTAAGTCCGCTGTCGTGGCAGGCGATGGGGCCGCTGGCGAGCGCCTTTATGGCGAGTTGACCGATGTGGCAGGCTATGGCGTCGCGGCCCGTCGTGGCTTGGCGGAATTAGCGCTCAATCGTGGCAATATGGCCGCCGCGATTTCCCATGCTGAAGCGGCCTTGCAAAGCTCTAAAAAGGCACCTTGGCCTGCGGAATTCCTATTCAACCGCAGGGTCTTGGCCGCCGATTGGGATGGCGCTTTGGCTGCCCTTGATGACGCGGAAAAGCGCGGCTTAGTCGGACAAAAGACCGCCACACGCAGGCGGGCTGTGGTTCTGGCAGCAGCGGCCCATCGCGCGGAACGCATGATGGAACCGGCCCAAGCGCTAGAACTGGCACAACGCGCCAGCAAATTTGCTGCGGGTTTTGCCCCAGCGGCTGTGATGGCGGCCCGCCTCCAAGCCATTATCGGTAAGCAATGGCAAGCAGCGGGCACCTTGGAATCGGCTTGGGAAGCAGCCCCCCACCCTGCATTGGCAATTGCCTATAAGGACCTAAAGAGCGAAGAGACCCCTCAGGCGCAAGCGCGTTGGCTAGACGGTCTCATTCGCCTCAACCCCAATCATCGCGAAAGCCGCATTCTGGCGGTTGAACAAGCCTTGTTGAACCAAGATGCGGTGACGGCCATTCAGGGTCTAGAGCCTTTGCTGGCAGAACGCCCCACCTCACGCATCTTGGCTTTACGGGCTGCAGCTGCCAAAGCCTCTGGCGATGAAGCCGGTGCGCGTGAATGGCTGGCCAAGGGCGCGAATGCGCCGCGCGAACCCGATTGGTCTGACCTTGACCCCGATGGCAGTGCCTTTGCCTATCAAGATGCCGATTGGGCCCGCCTGATCGAATCCTATGGCGAGCGTGGCCTGTTGATCCATCCACGTCTAGAGCGATCTGATACCGAGCGTTTGGTTGCCCCAGAGCTTGCCGCTTTGACAGAGCGCACGCTGGCGACTGGCACCGCGAGGTCTGATACCCAGCCTGTGGTGCCCGATGATCCGGGTGTTGGCGCTTTTGATGGCCTCGGCGCAGACGAGGATGAAACACCACCGTCTGGCAAAAAATCTTGGTTGAACTTCTAGCCCGCTTTAGACCGCAATATCAGCTTTAATGCTTGGATGGGCTTGATAGCCCTCAAGTTTAAAATCGCCATAGTTAAAGGCAAATAGGTCTTGAACCTCTGGGTTTAGCTTCATGCGGGGCAGGGCCAAAGGCTCCCGCGAGATTTGTAGGCGCGCTTGATCGAGATGGTTCAGATAAAGATGCGCATCACCCAAAGTGTGCACAAACGTGCCAGGCTTGAGGCCCGTGACTTGCGCCATCATCAGGGTCAACAAAGCATAAGAAGCAATGTTGAACGGCACGCCCAAGAACACGTCGGCTGAGCGCTGATACAATTGGCAAGACAATTTTCCGTCGGTTGAAACATGAAACTGGAACAGGCAGTGGCAGGGTGGCAGGGCCATATCATCCACATCAGCGGGGTTCCACGCGGAAATCACATGGCGGCGAGACCAGGGGTTGGTCTTTAAGGCGGCGACTAACTGGCTGATTTGATCGATCGAGCGACCATCTGGTGCCGCCCATGACCGCCATTGCTTGCCATAAACCGGGCCCAACTCCCCTTCAGCATCCGCCCATTCATCCCAAATCGAGCAGCCATTTTCCTTCAACCAAGCAATATTGGTTTCCCCACGCAGGAACCACAAAAGCTCAATGATGATGGAGCGTGTGTGCAGCTTCTTGGTGGTCAGAAGTGGGAAGGTGTCGGCAAGATCAAACCGCATTTGGCGGCCAAATACGCCCAAGGTACCAGTACCTGTGCGGTCTTCGCGCTTTTGGCCATTCTCCAAGATATCCGCCAACAGGGCCTGATAGACACGATCTGCATGGTCAGCAGGAGCGGTCTCTGTTGCAGGGGAAAAATGTCCGTCAGCCATAAAGTTTCTGATCCTGTCTGGGTTGCACCCTATCCTAACACCACGATTCGGGCAGACCAATGGATATGTGTTCGGCCACTGCAGGCATTCTGCGCAGATGCTCACAAGTTTTGGCTTTGCATCGCGGCTGAGTTGGTCCACAAACTTAGAAAAACAGAGTATGAGGGAGACGACCGTGGCACAGATTTCAGAGTTACAAAAACCGATCAATTCAGGCTTTGGCATGCGGTCTTCCGCGATGGATGTGATCCACGGCATTGACCTGACCGGCAAGACTGCCGTGGTGACGGGCGGATACTCCGGCCTTGGTCTTGAAACCGTTCGAGCGCTAGCCAGCGCTGGGGCAAGGGTGATCGTTGCAGCCCGCCGCCCAGATGCGGCCGCCACAGAACTCGCCGGTGTTGCCGGCAAGATTGAAATCGCCGCGCTCGACCTCGGCGACCCCGCCAGCATTGACGCTTTTGGCGAAAGCTTGAGCGGACCGGTACATATTCTGATCAATAATGCCGCCATCATGGCCAATCCATTGACGCGCGACAGCCGTGGCTATGAAAGCCAATTTGCCACCAATCATTTGGGTCACTTCCAATTGGTTGGCCGCTTGTGGGATAATCTCGTCACAGCCAAGGGCGCACGGGTCGTCTCGGTCTCCTCGATCGGTCACCGCATCGGAGCGCCAGACCTGAATGACCCTAACTTTGCGACCACGCCTTATGACAAGTGGGTCTCTTATGGACGGGCAAAAAGCGCCAATAGCCTGTTTGCGGTCGAGTTGGACGCGCGCGGCAAAGCCCATGGCATCCGCGCATTTTCATTACATCCCGGTGGCATCATGACGAACCTTCAGCGCCATTTGCCGCAGGAAGAAATGATCGCAATGGGCTGGATGGACAAAGAGGGCAATCTGAACCCGTTGTTCAAAACAACAGAGCAAGGTGCTGCCACCAGCGTCTGGTGTGCAACCTCGCCGCAACTGGATGGCATCGGCGGGGTCTATTGCGAAGATTGCGACATTGCGGTGCGCCATGTTGCAGGCGGCAAAGCTCATGGAGAAGTGCGCGATCACGCCGTGGACCAAGATGCAGCCCGTGACCTTTGGGCCCTGTCAGAAAATTTAACTGGAATTTCATATGGTTAAATCCAAAAATCAGTATGTCACTGATGATTACCTAAAATAAGACTCGACAAGATCAAAACAGGAACATAGGCTCGTCTCACTTGCAGCGCAGCAGGAGGCAAAGCGCGTGATGAGATTGACGAAGTCTATAATGCTGATCGGTTTGCTCGGCCTATTTTTGGCAGTTGCGGCGGCTGCACCGAATTTTGAGCGCGGGGAAACGGGCCAAGTCAGCAAGGTGCTCGACGGGGATAGTTTTGTTCTCGACTCTGGGCTTGAGGTGCGCTTGGCGGCGGTTGAGGCACCGCGTGTCCGGCCCGGGGACGTTTGGGGTCCGCGAGCGACACAGAATTTGGAACGCCTGATTTTGGGCAAGAAGGTGGAGCTGCGCTACGATGGTCTGCGGCGCGACCGGCGTGGCCGAGCCATTGCCCATGTATTTGTGCCACAAGGCCTCGGCAAAGAGGCCGTCTGGGTCCAGTCGACCTTACTCAAGAACGGTCTGGCGCGCGTTCATACCTATGCGGACAATCGCCGCGCAGTTGGCGACCTTTGGCAGGCAGAACGCGAAGCGCGGCGCGCTGGGCGCGGGGTATGGACATCGGGACCCTATCAAGTCCGCTTTGCGACACCCGATGCGCTGCAAGGTGGCCTGAACAGCTTTCAATTGATGGAAGGCAAGGTGGAACGCGCCAGCCAACGGGGCAAAGTCATCTTTCTGAATTTCGGAACCGATGAGAAAACAGATGTGACGGCTGTCGTGCCCGAGACAGCTTTTCAGCGCTGGCGAGGTGGCGCGCAAGACTTACTAGCCCTGCAGGGGCGCACGATCCGTGTGCGCGGCTACGTGCGCAATTCCAACGGCCCCAGCGTCTGGGTCGACCATCCTGAGCAGATCGAGTTCATCATGGCCCCCGCAGCCCCGCGCCAGCAGGCAAGCGCGAAAAAGTGACTGAAGAGGCAGCGGCTAAGGTCTGTTGCCTCAAACCGGCGACACGGGTGGTCCGCCCCGGCGGGCTTGGATCAAGCGCTTAGACAAGCCTGTCACCTCGCCCATGGCTTTTAAGGGCGACAGATTTGGCTCAGCAGGCTGCCCCCGGCCGAGGCGGTAGAATTGGCTGTAATACCAATAAATACCGGCAAAGCCCTGGATGGTGCGGATGAGTTTAATGGGGGACTTTGGCCCGAAGAAGCCCGGCCGCTCTTGCAGCTGTTGTTCCCAAGCCGGCAAATGATCTTGTGTACCGTCCAGCAAAGCATTGGCGGCTTTGAGGTCGATCGTCAGAGGGCGGGCGATACCGATGACGTCCACGCCTTCGTCTAAGGCGGCTTGCATGCCAGCCAAGGTGCGCAGGCCACCGGTCAGCATGAGCGGCATCGTCACCTCGCGCCGCAGGGCGCGGGCAAAGTCGATGAAATAGGCTTCGCGCGCCAAAGTCGAAGCGCTTTTGGTGGGCCTTGGGGCTGTGGGGTCCAACCCCTCCATCCCCATCATTTCAGGGGCCTCATAATTGCCGCCGGAGACTTCAAGCAAATCAACGCCCAACTCTTGCAGCCATTTGGCTACTTGAACCGAATCCTCGGTCGTCAGACCACCCTTTTGGAAGTCCGACGAATTGAGCTTTACACCTATGGCGAAGTGCGGGCCGACTGCAGCGCGCGTTTGGCGCACCACTTCCAATAAAGGCCGAGCACGGTTCTCAAGCGAGCCACCGTAAAGATCAGCGCGCTGGTTCGCCAAGGGATTCAGGAACGAAGATAAAAGATAACCGTGGGCGGCGTGGACTTGCACGCCAGTGAACCCGACCGCCTGACAGGTCAGGGCCGCTTGCACATAGGCTTGGATGACGGCCTCAACCTCGTCTGCGGTCATGGCTTGGGGTTCGCCAAACTGACCACCGGGCAGGCCCAATTTCACGGCGGAGGGTGCCTTAGGATTAGGATTGACCAATTTCTGGGTTTGTCGCCCGGCATGGCTGATCTGCGCCCAAAGCTGAGTGCCGTGAGCGGTGCCAGCTTGCGTCCAAGCCCGCAGAGCCGTTTCGGCCTCTGGCGTTGGGGTGCCGGACAAGATGACATTACCCGGCCGCTCTAGGTGATCCGCGTCGATAACCACATTGCCCGTAATCAACAGACCGCAACCGCCATTTGCCCAGCCTTCATACAGCCGAACCAAACCCATTGTTGCCACGCCACGACTATCGGCTAAGCCTTCGGTCATGGCTGCCTTAGCCAATCGGTTTTTCAGGACTACCCCGCAAGGAAGCGCGAGAGGGGTTTGGATCGTCGTGGTCGCCATGGCAACTCTCCCGCTTTGTTATTTGATTTGAGCGAAGCCCTGAGGGCCCGCTCCCAAAAGGACTACATTTGCATGACCCAGCCATCCACGGCCTTGCTGGCCTCACGCATGGCTTCTGACATGGTGGGGTGGGCATGGCAGGTGCGGGCGATATCTTCGGCAGAAGCACCAAATTCCATAGCGAGGCAGGCTTCGCCGATCATTTCACCAACACCCACGCCGATCATGTGCACGCCCAAGATCCGGCGGGTTTCTGCATGTTCGAGAATTTTCACAAAACCATCGGTCTCGTGATTGGTGCGGGCGCGGCTATTGGCCATGAAGGGGAATTTGCCGACTTTGTAGGGCGTCCCTGCAGCCTTTAGTTCTTCTTCGGTTTTGCCAACGCTGGCCACTTCTGGATTGGTATAGACCACGCCTGGAATGACGTCGAAATTCACATGGCCAGACTTGCCCGCCATGATTTCGGCAACTGCTGCACCCTCTTCCTCGGCCTTATGGGCCAACATCGGGCCATAGGTCACATCGCCAATTACATAAACGCCGGGGGCGGTTGTGGCCCAATGGGTGGAGGGGATAAAGCCGCGCGCATCGGTCGCGACCCCAACTGTCTCCAGCCCCAAGCCGTCGGTATAGGGCTTACGACCGATGGAGACGAGTACGACATCGGCTTCTAGCACTTTGCCGTCGCCGCCTTTGGCGGGCTCAACGGTCACTTTCACGCCAGAGCCTGTGTTTTCGACTTGGGTGACTTTAGTGCCGAGCTCAAAAATCAGCCCCTGTTTCTTCAAGATGCGCATGAATTGGGTGGACACTTCGCCGTCCATCGTCGGGGTAATGCGGTCAAGATATTCAACCACGGTCACTTCGGCACCCAATCGACGCCAGACAGAGCCCATTTCAAGACCGATATAGCCCCCGCCGATCACGATCATCTTCTTGGGCACCGCGGCCAGCTTCAAAGCACCCGTAGAAGAGACGATCCGCTCTTCATCAATGGTCACGCCCGGCAAGGACAGAATGTCTGAACCCGTGGCAATCACGATATTCTTGGTAGCAAGGGCAGAAACCACGCCGTCTGCCGCCGTCACATTCACGGTGCCGGGCCCCGCAATCGCGCCCGTGCCAATCAAATAGGTGATTTTGTTCTTCTTCATCAAGAACTCAACGCCCTTGGTCAAACCATCGACGGCATCATCTTTTTGTGCCAGCATTTTGGCGAGGTTGAGCGAGACGCCCGTAACTTCAATGCCCATATCCGCAAAGTGGTGTTGAGCGGCTTCATAGGCTTCTGACGCATGCAACAGCGCTTTTGAGGGGATGCAGCCAACGTTCAGGCAGGTTCCGCCCAAGCGGCCGCGCTTTTCTACAATAGCGGTCTTCAGTCCCAATTGGGCTGCCCGAATGGCGCAATTATAGCCCCCTGGTCCCCCGCCGATGATGACGACGTCAAACTGTTCTGCCATGAAAAAGCTCCTGATTGGATGGTTTCAACGACCGCTCTTACGCCCCTTGGGGTACAATCGCTACATAGGGATGGACCAAATTCTGTAATTGGCCCGTGCAAAAAATCCTCAAGCTAAAGCGCCTGTCAGCGTGAGCCAGAAGAAGAGGGTAAAGCTTGCCAAGAGCGCCACGCATTGGGCGGCATCGACCAAACGCTCCATGGAGGTGGTCTTGTATAAAATGAGGCGGATATCCCGGCAGGTCATGAACAGGACACAATCGATCGCCAGCGACACGCCCAAGGCCCAAAAGGCCAGCGAGCTGGAAAAGGCGAGTGCAACGAGACTTGTAACCAAAGCCGCAATCGAAGTGCGCCACGCTGCTGCCCGCCAGCCCATGCTATAATTGGCCATAAGGTCGAGGTGATGCTGTGGTGTCTCCGCCAGCGCTTCTGGGATCTCCCCCTCGCCCTCCAGCACCTTGGTGACCTGCGACGAGAGCCACAGTCCCAGAATGCTGGAAACAGCATAGAGAAATACAATGATCCCGGCGAGGGTTAGCATCCAATCCATCCCAGCCCTAAAGCCACGGCCATGACTTGCGCGGCCTTGTTAGATGTCCAGCAACATGCGCTCAGGATCTTCCAAGCACTCTTTCACGCGCACCAAGAAGGTCACAGCCTCTTTGCCGTCCACGATCCGGTGATCGTAAGACAAAGCAAGATACATCATCGGGCGGATCACGATTTGACCGCCAACAACCATCGGACGGTCTTGGATTTTATGCATGCCCAAAATGCCGGACTGTGGGGCATTCAGGATCGGCGTCGACATGAGCGAGCCGTAAACCCCACCGTTGGAGATGGTGAAGGTACCGCCTTGCATATCATCAATGCTCAAAGCCCCGTCGCGGGCCTTTTTGCCCAGATCGGCAATGCCCTTTTCGATGCCAGCAAGACCAAGGTCTTCCGCATGGCGGAGGACGGGCACAACCAAGCCCTTTTCGGTGCCGACGGCCACGCCGATATCATAGAAGTTCTTGTAGATAATGTCGGTGCCATCAATCTCGGCATTCACCGCAGGGACGTCCTTTAGGGCAACGAGACAGGCTTTGACGAAAAAGCTCATGAAGCCCAATTTGGCGCCATGCTTCTTCTCGAAAATGTCTTTGTATTTGTTGCGCACGGCCATGACGTTGGTCATGTCGACTTCGTTGAAGGTCGTCAGCATCGCTGCCGTGTTTTGCGCGTCCTTCAAGCGGCGGGCGATAGTTTGACGCAGGCGCGTCATTTTCACGCGCTCTTCGCGAGCACCCAGAGCGCGCGGGGCGGAAGGGGCTGCCACAACGGGCGCAGGCGCGGCAGCCAAAGCCGCCACAGCGGCCAAAGCGTCGCCCTTGGTGATCCGACCGTCCTTGCCGCTGCCTGTTACGGCACTGGCAGGCACGCCGGCAGTTTCCAAGGCACGCGCGGCAGATGGCATCGGGTCATGCGCTGTGGTCGGGGCTGGCGCTGCAACGGGGGCCGCCACAGGGGCAGGCGTTGGCATGGAGACGACCGCGGGCTTAGCTGCAGCGCTTGCTGCGGCACCAGCTTCAACCCGACCAATCACCATGCCGGGGGTTACGGTTGCGCCGTCGGTCGCCAAGATTTCAGCCAAAACCCCATCGGCCGGTGCGACAACTTCCAGAGCAACCTTATCGGTTTCAATCTCGACCAGAATCTCATCTTTCTTGACCGTATCACCGGCCTTTTTCGACCACGAACCAATCGAGCCTTCGGCAACGGATTCTCCCATAACGGGGACGACGATATCGAGCATAAAACCTCCAGCGGAGTCAGAATGGTGAAGGGGCAACAGGCCCCAATGTAAGGATCGTAAACGGGTTTAGCCAGATGATCAGTAGGTCATCGCTTCATTGAGGAAGGTCTCAAGTTCGCGAATATGCTTCTTCATCAAGCCAGCAGCGGTAGAAGCCGAAGCGGGACGGCCAACATAGGCGGCACGCTTGGCTTTATTCTTTGTTTTGCCAAGAACCCATTCGATGTTGGGTTCCATAAAGTTCCAAGCACCCATGTTCTTTGGCTCTTCTTGGCACCAAACCACATCGGCATTTTGGAAACGCGACAACTCAGCAATCATCGACTTGGCAGGGAATGGATAAAGCTGCTCAACGCGCAGGATCACCACATCGTTCAATCCGCGCTTTTCCCGCTCTTCAAACAGATCATAATAGACCTTGCCCGAGCAAAAGATCACGCGCTTGATTTCTGAATCGGGCTTCAGCGTGATGGTCGTCGTTTCTGGGCGATAATGGGCATCATCCCACAAGATGCGGTGGAAGGACGAGCCTGGGCCCATTTCTGCCAAGGTCGAAACGCAGCGCTTATGCCGCAACAACGACTTAGGCGACATCACGATCAAAGGCTTGCGGAACTGGCGATGGATTTGGCGACGCAGCACATGGAAGTAATTCGCAGGCGTCGTGCAGTTCACCACTTGCATGTTATCTTCCGCACACAGCTGCAAGAAGCGCTCGAGACGTGCCGAGGAGTGCTCTGGCCCTTGGCCTTCATAGCCGTGTGGCAACAGCATGACCAAGCCACTCATGCGCAGCCACTTGCGCTCACCCGAGCAGATGAATTGATCGATCACGACTTGCGCGCCATTCACGAAGTCGCCGAACTGACCTTCCCAAATGGTTAGGCTGTTCGGGGACGACAACGAGAAGCCATATTCATAGCCAAGCACAGCCTCTTCTGACAAAGCGCTGTCGATGACTTCATAATTGGCTTGGGCGGGAGAGATGTTGTTCAGCGGCGTATAGCGCCGCTCCGTCAATTGATCGACGAAATGGCTGTGGCGGTGCGAGAACGTCCCGCGACAGGAGTCTTGCCCCGACAGGCGCACTGGGAAGCCTTCGTCCAGCAAGGACGCAAAGGCCAAATGTTCACCCAAGGCCCAGTCGACATTCTCGCCCGATTCGACCATTTTTTGGCGGGCTTGCACCACACGCTCAACGGTCTTGTGGATGGTCAGGTCAGCGGGGATAGTGGTGATCTTTTCGCCTAAGTCTTTCAGCTTCTCAAGCGAGAGATTGGTGTCGCCACGACGATCTTCGCCTTCTGGCAGACCCAGACCCGCCCAAACGCCGTCCAGCCAATCAGCCTTATTGGGCTTATAGGATTTGGCGGCCTCAAACTCGCTTTCGAGGAAATCCTCAAATTGTTTGACTTCAGCCTCTACTTCGTCAGCGGTGACGATGCCTTGCTCGATCAAGCGGGCGGCATAAAGCTCGCGGGTTGGTTTTTGGTTCTTGATTTTGGCGTACATGACGGGGTTCGTCATGGTTGGATCATCGCCCTCATTGTGGCCAAAGCGGCGGTAGCAGAACATGTCGACCACCACGTCTTTTGCGAATTTCTGGCGATACTCGGTCGCCACTTTCGCGGCAAACACGACAGCCTCTGGATCGTCCCCGTTCACATGGAAGATGGGCGCCGCCACCATGAGCGCCACGTCCGAAGGATAAGGCGACGAGCGCGAGAAGCGTGGAGCGGTGGTAAAGCCGATCTGGTTATTGACGATCAGATGCACCGTCCCGCCGGTGCGGTGACCCCGGACGCCAGAGATAGCAAAACACTCTGCCACCACGCCTTGGCCGGCAAAAGCAGCGTCGCCGTGCAACAGAAGCGGCATCACAGCGCGGAATTGGTCGGCCTTCTCAGGGCCATGCGTCATCATCTTCGCACGGCACTTACCCAAAACGACGGGATTGACGATTTCAAGGTGAGACGGGTTTGGTGTCAGCGACAAGTGAACGCTATTGCCGTCAAAAGCGCGATCGGACGAAGCGCCCATATGATATTTCACATCGCCCGACCCCCCGACATCATCCGGGGTGGCAGAGCCGCCTTGGAATTCGTGGAAGATCACGTGATAGGGCTTACCCATCACGGCAGACAACACGTTCAAGCGACCTCGGTGCGGCATGCCCAGAACGATGTCCTTCACACCCAAATTGCCGCCGCGCTTGATGATTTGCTCCATCGCAGGGATCAGTGCTTCGCCGCCATCAAGGCCAAAGCGCTTGGTGCCGGGGAAGCGCTTGTGCAGGAACTTCTCAAAGGTCTCCGCTTGGATGACTTTGCTGAGGATCGCCTTCTTGCCTTCATTGGTGAAGGCAATGCTCTTATCTGGGCCTTCAATCCGCTCTTGCAGCCAGGATTTTTCGGCCGGGTCAGAGATATGCATGAACTCAATGCCCACGGTCGAGCAATAGGTGCGGTTCAAAACGTCCAGCATCTGGCGGGGGGTGGCATATTCCATGCCGAGCACGAAATCGATGAAAATCGGCCGATCCATATCTTCCGGACCAAAACCGTAAGATTCCGGTTGCAACTCTGGCTGGGGCTCACGGCCTTCATCAAGGCCTAGGGGGTCGAGCTTGGCTGCCAAATGGCCGCGGATCCGATACGCGCGGATCATCATCAACGCCTTGATGCTGTCGCGCGTCGCGCGCATCACATCCACTTCAGAGACGGGCTTGCCTGCAGTGGCGGGCGCGGCGGCTGCTTTTTCGGTGAGCTTCTTTTCGATCTTCGGCTCGATCAGCGCCCAATTGCCGTCCAAAGTGGCCACCCACTCGCCGACTTCAGACTTTGGCCAGTCGTTGCGCTTCCAAGAAGGCCCACTGGCCGCACGCTGTGCGTCGCCTGCCCCATCGCCCATCCCGGCAAAGAAGCTGGCCCAAGAGGCGTCAACCGACGCGGGGTTGGCCGCCCATTTGGCATATTGCTGCTCGATAAAGACAGCATTGCCGCCATAGAGAAAGGAAGTATCCAGGAGTGCGGAATTTTGCGCACTGCGCATATCGTCTGCCATAAGCCAACCGTCCATTCGTGGGGACGGTCGGTCAGGGCGAAGGAAGTCGGCCTTGCCCGGCCGTCACACAGTTACTTCTATATAGTCATTCGCGTTTCAGGCGACTGCTTTATGCAAGCTAAAGCACATCAACCCTTAAGAACTTCCAACAATGTTGAACCCAATGCAGCAGGCGATGGCGCGACGCGAATACCTGCCGCTTCCATGGCTGCAATTTTGTCTTCCGAACCACCTTTGCCACCGGCGATAATCGCGCCAGCATGGCCCATACGGCGGCCTGGAGGCGCGGTGCGCCCAGCGATAAAGCCTGCCATCGGCTTCTTACGGCCGCGCTTGGCTTCATCGAGGATGAATTGCGCGGCATCCTCTTCGGCGCTGCCGCCGATTTCACCAATCATGATGATCGACTGGGTCTCTGGATCGGCCAAGAACATTTCCAACACGTCGATGAACTCGGTGCCTTTCACAGGATCGCCGCCGATACCGACTGCGGTTGTTTGGCCAAGGCCTGCGTTTGAGGTTTGGAACACCGCTTCATACGTCAAGGTACCCGAGCGCGACACGATGCCAACATTGCCCTTTTTGAAGATGGAGCCAGGCATAATGCCGATCTTGCACTCATCTGGGGTCAAAACGCCGGGGCAGTTTGGCCCAATCAAGCGCGACTTAGAACGCTCTAACCGGCTCTTGACTTGCACCATGTCGGCAACGGGGATGCCTTCGGTGATGCAGACGATTAGCTCAATCTCGGCCTCAATGGCTTCGATGATTGCGGCAGCAGCACCTGGAGGCGGCACATAGATCACCGTAGCGTCTGCGCCAGCTACATCCTTGGCCTCTTGAACCGAGTTGAACACGGGAAGACCCAGATGGGTTTGCCCACCTTTACCGGGACTGACCCCACCCGTCATGCGCGTGCCATAGGCGATCGCCTGCTCGGAGTGGAAGGTACCATTCTTCCCGGTGAAGCCCTGGCAGATTACCTTGGTTTCTTTATTGATCAGGATCGACATGAGGCCCTCGGCTAACAGCTGATATGTTGGCCGCCGTGTTAGCGCAGCCCGCTCCACTTGCAAACCGAAAGAGGCGGTAATCGCTAAATGAATCTCACCTAGCCCTCAGGCAGGCAGGGGATCTTGGTACCTGACGGCTAGTCTGCAACCTTCAGCATGATTTTACCAGCATGGGTATTGGCCTGCATCTTGGCTTGAGCGGCTTCGGCGTCTTCCAAATCAAAGACCGAATCCACCACAGGTCGCACAAGACCTTTGGCCACCCAAGGCCAAACATGGGCCTCAACAGCACGCGCCAGCCGCGCCTTTTCCGCCACAGGCCGCGCCCGCAGGGTCGATCCGGTCAAAGTCAGCCGCTTCAGCATCAAAGCCATCAAATTGAGCTCAACTTGGGGCCCTTGCAGAAAGGCGATCTGGACGCAACGCCCGTCCAGCTTCAAGCAATCGAGATTTTGCTGAACATAAGGCCCGCCAACCATGTCGAGGACCACGTCGACCCCACCATCGGCCTTAATGATGTCAGCGAAGCTCTGCGCGCGATAATCTATGGCAACATCGGCACCAAGTTTGGCACAAAGACTTGCCTTCTCTGCGCCGCCTGCGGTTGCATAGACTTTTGCGCCATGCGCTTTGGCCATTTGAATGGCCGTCGTGCCAATACCCGATGCGCCGCCATGGACCAAAAAGGCCTCACCCGATTGCAAAGCCGCCCGCTCAAATACGTTTGCCCAGACCGTCAAGACTGTTTCAGGCAAGGCCGCTGCCTCAAGTAAACTGATGCCGTCAGGGATTGCCATGCAAGAGCCTTCATCCGCCCAAGCATAATCGGCATAGCCCCCGCCCGGTAAAAGGGCGCACACCTTGTCGCCCAGCTTCCACTGCGAAACATCGGGGCCGATTGCCACAATCTCGCCCGAACATTCTAGCCCCATCGTGTCAGGGGCACCTTTTGGCGGGGGATAGGCACCCATACGCTGGATCAGATCTGGACGATTTATACCCGCATAGGCGACTTTGATCAGGACTTGGCCGGGGCCCGCTACAGCCCGATCGATATGCTCAACGCGCAACGCGGTACCGGGAGATGCAACAATCGCACGCATTTTTTCAGGAAGGGCTGTCAAAATTCAGACTCCGGCGCCAAAATGGGATCAGGAGGCTACTCATGCTCGACGATGACCCATTCGCCAAGTCAAAACCCCAGTCCATACGCCTTGAGGAGCTTTCCATTCGGGAGCTTCAAGAGCGCATTTCTGACCTCGAGGCGGAAATTCGGCATATAAATGACTTAATTGAGGCGAAAGAAGGCAGTAAAAAGGCAGCAGATTCCTTTTTTAAGACAAGCTAACCGCAAAAGCGGCACAGCCCTTGCTGTGACAGACACAGGAAGCATGGTGCTTCTTCCACTTAAATCCTTGCTTCGGGCTGGAGCATTGATTTGGGAGAGTGGGGATAATCGGGGTTGTACTGGAATTTGCTCCAAAAGGGAGCTCTCCAGATCAAGCACTTGGCCCGCGACGCTTTGCGGGTTAAGGACTGAGATTAAAGAAGGGCGGAATGCCGCATGTTGACGGAAGTTTCAAAGCAGACCTTGGGTCTAAAGACAGCATTTGATCGGATCGCGGAATTTGCGAATTCGGACATCTTTGAACGCATGTTCCGCGAAGGCATGGACTTGGTTGAGGAAACTGCGGCCTATCTGGATGGCGATGGCCGACAGGAAGCACGCGGCCTCGAACGCTCTGCAGCCTTGGCCTATGCTTCTGAAAGCATGCGATTGACGACCCGTTTGATGCAATCGGCCTCTTGGTTACTGGTTCATCGCGCAGTCCGTGAAGGCGAAATGACCCCACGCGACGCCCATGATCCAAAATATCGGTTGGGTGCGCGGGCGGTATGCAGCGTGGATAAGCAACCCTTGGCGGAATTGCCCGTGCGCTTACTGGACCTTCTTGAACGCTCTAAACGGCTTTACGAACGGGTTGACCGCATAGAGCTCAGTCTTCTTGAAGCCAGCGAAAGACCCGCAGAAAATCCGGTCAACGCCCAATTAAAGCGACTTCAAGCGGCATTGGGCGCATCGAACTGACGGAAGTCCGTTTCATCTTGTAGTTCACATAGTGAAATGGCCGCTTCAATGGCTTCTAGCAAACTCGGTAAATGAATCGGTTTAGGGGCGTGAGCATCGGCCCCCGCGTCAATTTGCGCATCGATCTGGTGTTGCAGGGCGTTGGCCGTCAGAGAGACAATTGGCGTTCTTGGACGTTTCTCGCGGATTTCTTGCGCACGGATCGCTCGGATGGCCGAGGCGCCGTCCATCACGGGCATCTGCATATCCATCAGAATCGCGTCATAGCGTGCTGCCTGCCAAGCTCTGACAGCTTCTTGCCCATTCTGTGTAAAGACCAGCTCGATCCCATAACCTGATAATAAAGCCTGCAGAACCAATTGGTTCGTTTGATTGTCTTCTGCGACTAACAGCTTCAAGGGCGAAGCGGGCGGACCATTCTGGGCAACCGACGCATTCAAGTCAGCGCTTTGGCCGCCTTCGGCCAGCTTTTCTGGCTCGTCAAAAGTCGCTGAAACGGCTTGGAGTGGCACAAGACAGGTGAAGGTTGATCCAACGCCCACCTCACTCTCAACCGATAGCTCGCCGCCCATCGCCTCTGTCATCGCCTTCGCAATTGACAGTCCCAGCCCCGTGCCGCCGTAGAGACGGGTGTGAGAGGAATCGGCTTGGGTGAATTTCTCAAATAAGTGCGCCACCCGATCCGGCGGGATGCCAATTCCTGTATCGGCAACAGAAATTGCCAATTCCCGCTTCGGGCCCAAATTGACGCCAATTTTGACGGTCCCTTGGTCGGTAAACTTGATTGCGTTCGACACGAGATTAAAGACGATCTGTCGAAGACGAGCCGGATCGCCCAAACGCCATTGCGAAGCATCGGCTGCGATCTCGACCACCAGATTGATGTCCTTCGCCGAAGCGCGCGCATCAAACAAGTCACTGGCGGCATGAACAAGTTTCTCGGGTGAGAAGGGAATGCATTCAAGTTCAATCTTGCCCGCTTCAATCTTTGACATATCGAGAATGTCATTCAAGAGTAGCAGCAACATATCGCTGGAATCGATCATGACCGACAGCATTTGGCGCTGTTCGTCCTTCAACTGGGTCTTCATCAAGGCTTGCGCCATCCCGATCACGCCATTCATGGGCGTCCGGATTTCGTGGCTCATCATGGCCAAAAACTCAGATTTAGCCTGCGCAGCGTGTTCAGCACGAATCCGCGCGATGGCATTTTCCTTAAAGACGGTCAGGGCCCGAGCCATGCCACCGATCTCGTCCGCACGCGTCTGATAGGGCGGTTCAGCGCTAAAGTCGGCTTGGGCAACCTGGCGCATGGCTTTGGTCAAGTGACCCAAGGGATTGACCACGCCATCGCGTACAACGGTCAAGACGGCTAGGAGCGCAAGGAGAAACAGCCCTACCGCCGCCACTAATACTTGGTTTTGTTGGGTCTCCAGCCGGTTGATGCGGACCTCAAGGCCGCGGACCAGTTCCTGATTTGCAGCCAAGGCACTGCGTAAGACCGCATTCCGCGCAGTTTGGGCGTTTGTTTGTGCGGCCTTAGGATCGGGATCCTCTATTAGGTTCGCGATTTCTTGCGACATAGTCAGCTTAAGGTCAGCCAGCCCAAGCTCGCGCGTGCGTGCCTTATCAGAAGCGCGCACCGCATCATCAATCGAATTTTCAAAGGCCAAAGTCTTGGCATTGAGATTACCTTGATGTTTCGCGACCAATCGCCAAAATGTGTTCTGTGGGTTAAGCCCTGGCTCTTCGATATAAGTCTTAGCCGAACCAAAATAACCAATCTGCTCAATCAGCGGCGTCGCATGCATCGCGACGGCCTGCATGAGATAGAAAGTTGACAGTTCCGTATCGAGAATGAGGTTTGACGTTTCCACAACACGGGTGAAATGTTGCTGGCTTGTCGATAAATTATCGCGGATGCGCGCGGGCTCATAGGTCTGCAAAGCCTGCAATTCACGAACGGCGGCCTTGAGCGCGGCGAAATCATCCCGGTTTTGCAAGCTAAGCGGGGCGTTTGCGCGTGCCTCAAGCACCTTGTCAAGCGCGGGCTGCAAGATTTGGGGGACCGGCCTTTTGTCGGCAAGGCCAGAGGCCGCATTGGCCATGGTGGCGTGCAGAACCAACAACGGCTCAATATAAAGCGCCCCGCTCAACTCAGCTTCTGAGAAGGCAATCTCTTGATTTTGCTTTTGTATCAATTGCCAAGTCAGGAAACAGACAGGCATAGCAAAGAGAATAAACGCGAGCGCAAGACGGCGTGCAATAGAACGAGATACAAATGAGAAAGGCGCCCGGAGCATACCGAGCGCTTTACACGTTCTATGTAATCATCCAGTTAAAACAACCAGATAAATACCTTACTTCTTGATGAAACCAGCGAACTTGTCTTTGAAGCGGGCAACACGGCCACCACGGTCAAGAAGGGTGTTGGTCGAACCGGTCCAAGCGGGATGCACCGTCGGATCAATATCCAACGACAGGGACTTGCCCTCGCCACCCATGGTCGAACGGGTCTGGTAGGTGGTCCCATTGGTCATCACGATGGTGATGAAATCATAATTAGGATGTGTGTCGGCTTTCATCTTCGTGTCCTGCGCGCAGGCCCCAAAAGGGCGCGCGATGTTGAGAGCGGCTTTGAACCAAATAGAGCGGCGCGGTTAGAGGAAAATCGCTTCAGAGTCTAGTGTTGCGCGCAGGTCGTGCGCAGAGACCTAACCATCAATTTAACTGCTGACAATATTTCACGTGGGGCTCGCGCGTGCTAACTCCCTGCGCATGACCGATACCCCTGCCAACCGCGTCGTTGAGGATCGTCCCAGCCGCGGAGCCGTCCAAGCCGAATTAACCGCCGATGCCGCTGCTAAGCGAGGCCGCAGCTCCGATCTGCGCCCGCTGACGCGATTGATTCCGTATATTCAGCGTCGGCCAAAGGATGTGGCGGCAGCAGCCATTTTCCTTATTCTAGCAGCGGCTGCGACTTTGGCCTTGCCGGTGGCCGCGCGCGCTTTGGTTGACCGTGGCTTTGCCACCGCAACCCCAGAAGCCGTCAATCAATGGTTTCTGTTATTAGTGGCAGTAGCCTTGTGTATGGCCGTATTTTCTGCGTCGCGCTTTTATTTTGTGACAAAGTTAGGCGAGCGGGTGGTCGCTGACTTGCGCGCTGATGTCTATGACCGCCTGATCGGACTATCGCCGTCTTATTTTGCGCGCGTCCGCACCGGTGAAGCCCTGTCACGCCTAACCGTCGACGCCACCCTCATCGAATCCTTGGTTGGGTCATCCGCTTCTATTGCTATCCGCAATTTAGTCATGTTGGCGGGTGGCATATCCATGATGGTCGTGACCAGCCTGAAGCTCACCTTCATGGTCTTATTGATCATCCCCTTGGTTTTGGTCCCCTTGTTCACCATTGGCCGTCGGGTCCGCACATTGTCCACCTCGGCGCAAGACCGGGTCGCGGAAGCGGCAGCGGAGGCGTCGGAGAGCCTAGATGCTGTAGAAACCGTGCAAGCCTTTGGCCGCGAAGATTACGCGCGTTCCCGCTTTCGCCAAGCGATTGAGATCAGCTTTGCGGCAGCTCGTCGTCGGATTGCTGCCCGCAGCATGATGACCGCCGTGGCTATTGCCATCGTATTCTGCGGCATCTCCTTTGTTCTGTGGGAGGGCACGCGTTCGGTCTTAGCGGGTTCCATGACGCCGGGCGCTTTGACGCAGTTTGTCATCCTGTCAGTGCTGACCGGCTCTGGCGTCGGGGCCTTGGCAGAAGTTTGGGGCGATGTGCAAAAGGCTGCTGGGGCCACGCAACGCCTGTCGGAAATTCTCGATGAAGTGCCTGAAATTGCCGCCCCTTCTGCCCCGGTCTCGTTCCCCCTTGAGGCACCAGGCCTTGTTTCGTTCAAAGATGTCGCCTTTGCTTACCCAAGTGATGGCGAGCGCAGCGCCCTCAAAGGCATCAGCTTTGAGGTGAAGCCCGGCCAGACGGTTGCGATTGTTGGCCCTTCAGGGGCCGGAAAATCGACCTTGTTTAAGCTTCTTCTGCGCTATTACGACCCTGCAGCGGGGGCGATTGAGGTCGATGGTATTGATGCGCGCGAAACAGACCCGGTCGTTTGGCGGCACCGCTTTGCTTATGTGTCGCAAAACCCGGACTTGTTTACTGGCACAGCGATGGACAATATCTTGTTTGGCAATGAGGGTGCCACGTCCGACATGGCTCAAGAGGCCGCACAACGAGCAGAGGCAGAGCCCTTTATTCTGGCCCGACTGGGTGGCTATGACAAAGCGATTGGTGACAGAGGTCGCGCGCTTTCAGGCGGCGAGCGCCAGCGTTTGGCGATTGCCCGGGCGCTGGTGCGCGATGCGCCGGTCCTGCTTCTCGATGAAGCGACCAGCGCACTGGATGCAGAAAATGAGCGTTTGGTCCAAAAGGCCTTCGATGTCGCCATGGCAAACCGGACGACTCTCGTGATTGCTCACCGATTAGCGACGGTCCAACGCGCGGACTGGATTATCGTGCTGGAAGACGGCCTAGTCGCCGAGCAGGGCACGCATAGTGACTTGGTGGCCAAGGGCGGCCTCTATGCCCATCTCGCGAAGCTGCAATTTGAAACCCAAACTCAGGCGTGAAAGTCAGATTGATGAAACCCTCTCAGATTATCCTTTTAACGGGTGTCGCTATCGTCGGAATCCTGTCGTTCACGTGGTTTCGTACAGCCTCGCGCGCGGGTGAATTCACCACATTAGTGCCTGTGTTTGAAGGCACTTGTACTGACATCGCCGGCATGCCCGGTGCCGAAGATATGGCCATTGATCGCACCACAGGGCGTATCTTTGTGGCGTCAGACGACCGTCGGGCCGCGGCAATGGGCAAACCTGTTCGCGGCGCGATTTACAGTTTGTCCATCGAGAGTTTGACTGCCCCGCCCGCGTTGAAAGATCTTACCGGCGGCCAGCCAACGGCCTTCCATCCCCATGGGACGTCCTTGTTCCGAGGCCCTGACGGCCAAGTGACCTTGATGGTGGTGAACCACCCAAAAGGCGCTGCCGACTATACCGGAACCACGGTTGAGTTTTTCGATGCACAAGCCGATAGCAGCTTGAAACTCCGTCGAACGGTTGCTGTTCCAGGCCTAACCCGCATCAATGACATCGTAGCTACGGGTACAAATAGCTTTTACGCAACTAGCGAAAGCGACCTTGAGCGGGGCTCCTTGTCGGAAAGCTTGAGCTTTGTATCCGGCGATGATCGCACGGGGGCAATTTGGTATTTTGATGGGGCTAAAGGCACGAAGCTCGACAGCGGGCTTGGCTTTGCCAATTCGCTGGCTCTCTCCAACGATGGTAAGACACTTTATGCCAGCGCCACCATCGGCCGCAGCATCTATCTCTATGACCGCGATCCGGCCACTGGGGCGATCAAGCGGCGCGACGCAGCTTTGCTCGGCACGGGGATCGATAATCTCGATGTCGATCCAGACGGCATTGTCTGGATGGCGGCCCATCCCAAAATGCTGAGCTTCATTCAGCATGCAGGCAATCCGTCGAAGCCTTCGCCCAGCCAGATTTTGATCTTGGAGCCTTCGCCGACTGGCAAGGGCGGCAAGATTGATCAGATCTATTTGAAAGATGGTACCGACGGTTTCTCTGGTGCATCGGTCGCGATCCGGTCGGGCGCTACCATGGTGTTGGGCAGCGTGTTTGAAAAGTCCATTCGGGTTTGCCAATTGCCGAAGGTCTGGCGGCAATCAGAGAGCCATCCTGCCCAGCGCCTTTTGGACACCGAGCGCGATGAGTTGAAGAAAGAGGCCGAGAAGGCCGCCAAAGCAGGTGCTAGCGAACCGGCCAAATAGAGGCTGATGATGCAGGGGCATGCCTTTCAACTTTATGAGACCCCTGTCGTCGCCTTGGCAGAAGCCGCGTTATTCTTGCCGCGGACTCAGACGCTGATTGTCTCCGACCTGCATTTCGAGAAGGGCTCTGCCTTTGCAGTCAAAGGCATTATGCTGCCACCCTTTGATACAGCGGAAACCTTGCGTCGCCTTGAGGCTTTAGTCGTAGCTCTTGCCCCCAAAGTCCTGATTGCCTTGGGTGATAGCTTTCACGATCGGGGTGCAGGCAGTCGGCTGGCCGACGAGGATCGGGCTAGGCTGGAAAGCTTGGTCGGCCGAGCCGAAACCATTTGGATTGAGGGCAATCATGACCCAGAGCCGCCCGCTTGGCTGGAAGGTCGGCGCGCGGCAGAAATCCAGCACGACGGCCTATGGTTTCGCCATGAACCAAAAGGGCAAGCATTAGGCGAAGTGGCGGGCCACCTGCACCCGTGTGCGCGGGTGACAGGCAAGCGCGGCGGCAGCATCAGGCGGCGCTGCTTTGTGACCGATGGCCGCAGCTTAATCATGCCAGCCTTTGGTGCCTTTACAGGTGGCCTGAACCTATTTGACCCGGCTTTTGACGGGCTGTTCCATGGACCCATTCACGCGCTGATGACCAGCGGCTCAGGGCCCGGCGCCAAAGTCCATGCGATCGCAGCCAAAAACCTAACCCGCTCGCACTAGATTTTTTGCGGTTCGGCCGCATGGCACATGATCTGCGACGTGCAGGCCATGAACGCACTCTCGCCCTATGCAGCTTTCGTCTCTGTGCCATATCGGCACAAAGTCACAGCTGTGCCTGCGATTGAGCCGATCCCAGACGACCTAAGGGGGTCAAGTCAGGACTATACGAGCCGCGCGCGTTTCGACAAAGCTACCTCCGAACGTGGTCGTTATGACGCCAATAGTGCAGCAGCTGGCTTTTCTATTCATGTCCTGATCGAAGCCGGGCTAACCGGTGAAGACCCATTTGCAGCCTTGCGCGGCGCAAAGGCCTATCAAGCCCGCGTTACCCGGACACGTCGGGTCCAGCTGGTCGTTTAACGGCTTCTAAGGGCTGCCTCTAGAGAGGCGACATGGGCTTCCAAAGCGGCAACACGCTTTTGCAAATGGTCGATCTGTGCCGCAGCGCTCAACGGCTGAGCGGCCACTGGCGTTGAGATGCCGCAGCGATTGGCAATTTCACCTGGCGAGGCATGCAAGAGGGCGCTTAAGACTTCGACTTCGCGCGCACTGACTTCCTTCTGATCCTTAAACACCAAGGCAAGCTCTTCCGGCGTCCACCCTGCGACGCGGGCCATGTCTTGCTTTTGAAGATTGAGCGCGGCCAAACGCTTACTGAACCAGCCTGCATCAAAAAATAGGGCCAAGCTATCTAATCTCCATCTCAATCATAATTGGAATTCCGCGAACCGCCGGACGGTGCGCTGGCAATGTTGAAAATCACGCCACCAATCATGTCGAGCCAACACATCAGGGTCAACAGGAAGAAGGTCGAGGTGGCAAAGGCTTCAAACAATAGGAACGCCCCGGCACACGAGAGGGCAAGCAGGACTGCCAAGGTGTGGTGGATGATGGCAAAGCGGCTAACACCCACGCCGCGCGTCAATTCAAAAAAGAGGATGATAAGGCCCATCACCAACAGAAGATCGCCGCCAGACAAGGCCCAAAGCGCGCCAGACGGCATGGTGAGCACGAAAACGCCTTTTTCAATTGATTGGGTGAAGACATCAGGCCCACGCGTTGAGGCTGTTACCCCGCCAAATAGCGCATAGATCAAGACTGGGATCGTCAAGATCGGCACCATCTCAAAGATACGTCTCAACACCAGCATGGCTTCGAATCACCCAGTAATTTTATCCGCTACGGCGCAGAGTGAACTGACACTCACGTTTCGTCCACATGGCCGAAGTCGCGGCGGCGTGTCCTGAGCCAAATGACGCCGCCCAAATCGGTCAAGGCGGCGAGCAATCGCCCTAGATTGGTATATTTGGACGCACCGGTTGAACGGTGGCGATGATTGACGACGGCAAATTCTGCCAAGGCCCCTTCACGCTGCACCAAGGCTGGCATGTAGCGGTGCATGTGATCGAAATAGGGTAAGCGCAAGAACAAGTCGCGCCTAACCACTTTGATGCCGCAACCAGAATCATCGGCCCCATCACGCAGCAAAGCTTGGCGCACATTGTTGGCCAAACGGGAGGCTAGTTTCTTGGCTTGGCTATCTTGCCGCTTCACCCGTCGTCCACCGACAAAGCCTAAACCTTGTGGCGCATCGGGGCGATTGAGTTGCTGCAAAAGGGCTGGAAGATCTGCTGGATCATTCTGGCCGTCGCCATCCAGCGTGCCGATCACCGGTGCCCGCGCCGCCAAGACGCCATTCATAATGGCCCGGCTTTGGCCGGCATTGTTGCGGTTCGCCAGGACACGTAAGGCCGGATATGTGGCCTTAAGTGCCACCAGCTTGGCATGGGTATCGTCCTTGGACGCATCATCGACGAAAATCATCTCATAGGCCCAACCATCCAAGGCCGCCGCGATTTCCTGCACCAGACTTGCCACAGCCCCACTCTCATTATGGACGGGCACCACAACAGAAATGTCGAGCGGTTCTAAGCGGGGCACGGATGGATTCGGTGTGGACATGAACGGGCTTTAGCGCGGCACGCCAAGAAGGGCTAGTTGGTGCCTCAGGAAAGGAATGGGTTTCGTGCGGTCACGGTGCCGTAAGCCTGATTATGGTTCAGGTCCTCGGTATATAGCAATCTTGCGCCAAGCCGCTCTGCCGCCGCGATAATTGCACCGTCCCAATAGGAAACTTGATAGCGTGTCGACAATCCAATCGCGGCTTCAACCAATTGGCTATCAATGGCTTGGCATGGCTTGAGTGCAATTTGCCGGACCCAACCTAACGCCAAGGCCGATGACATGACATGGGTTCCCTTCCGCGTCACGTTGTAAAAAAATTCCGCTAGAACTTGGCCTGAAGTACAATAATCCTCTTGTCGAATGATTTCACGTGCGGTTTTGGCCTTTTCAAGCTCCTGCCCACCACGGTCAGCTGCATACATCAGGATATTGGTGTCTAAGAAAACAAGCTTAGTCAAAGCGGGGATCGTCAGAATACGTGTCACTACGAGAGGGTCGCCAATCACCCATGCGGTAGGGTGACTCATCGATCAGCTTCAACAAAGCCTCGCGCGCCTCGTCTTTTTCAACGGGCACTTCAGCCTCTGTAAGGCCTTTCAAGAACCCACGTACAAGCTCGCTCACGCTGGTCCGCCGGATGGCTGCAACAACTCGCGCCCGCTGAAGTACTTCTTCATCAACCGCCAATGTGATATTTTTGGTCACAATCGACCTCCACTGTTTATGTGTTGCACATAACATGTGAAACTGTGAAAGTCTAAGGCTATGCGGATGCCAACTAAATCTCAACAGACCAAAAAAGGCCCCCGCTTGGAGGCCTTTCGTGCATTGGTCTCATGAAGTATGGCGTCAGCTTAAGCCGCCTTGCGCACCGCCGCGACGATCTTTTGCGCTGCATCGGCCAGATCATCGGCTGGCACCACGGCCAAACCGCTGTCACGCAGGATTTGCTTGCCCAATTCGACATTGGTGCCTTCCAGACGCACGACCAAAGGAACCTTCAGGCCCACGTCGGTGATGGCCGCGACCACGCCTTCAGCGATCACGTCACAGCGCATGATGCCGCCGAAAATATTGACCAAAATGCCTTTTACGGCTGGGTCCGCGGTGATGATCTTGAAAGCGGCTGTCACTTTCTCGCGCGTCGCACCGCCACCTACGTCGAGGAAGTTGGCAGGCTCTTCGCCATAGAGCTTAATGATGTCCATGGTGGCCATGGCAAGACCTGCGCCATTGACCATACAGCCAATCGTGCCGTCGAGCGCGATATAAGCGAGGTCATATTTGGAGGCCTCGATCTCCTTGTCATCTTCTTCCGACAGGTCGCGCATGGCTGCCCATTCGGGGTGACGGAATTCTGCGTTGGAATCAAAGCTCATTTTCGCATCCAAGCAAACGAGCTTGCCTGTGCCTTCTTCGACGATCAGCGGGTTGATTTCGCACATTTCCATGTCGCCCTTGGTGAAGGCGGTATAGAGCTTGACGCACAGGTCATGGCACGCATCGGCTTGACCAGCTTCGAGGTTCAGGGCCGCGGCGACCTTCGCACTGTCAGCCGGGGTGACGCCGACAGCAGGGTCGATGACGATGGTGGAGATTTTCTCGGGCGTGTCATGCGCCACAGTCTCAATGTCCATGCCGCCAGCTTCAGACGCGACAAATGCGACGCGACCGGTACCACGATCAACCAGAACCGAGAGATAAAGTTCGCGCGCAATGTCTGCGCCGCCAGCGATATAGAGGCGCTGAACCTGCTTGCCAGCCGCCCCGGTTTGGACGGTCACCAGCGTATTGCCCAGCATGTCTTTGGCGTGGGAAGCCACTTCATCGAGGTTAAAGGCAAGACGCACGCCGCCTTTTGCTTCGGGGGGGAGTTCTTTGAACTTGCCCTTGCCGCGGCCACCTGCATGGATTTGCGACTTTACCACCCACATGGACCCGCCCAATTCCTGTGCCGCGGCCATGGCTTCCTCTACCGAGAAAGCAGCAATGCCTGGAGGAACGGGAAGACCATAGTTTGCGAGGACTTCTTTGGCCTGATGTTCATGAACGTTCATGGATAAAATGTCCCCTGTGCAGCACAAAAATTCGTTAGCCGCTTCTAGCCAGCCACGCCAACACACGCAACCGCTTGATCCACCCGCATGCAGGTTAAACTCAATGGTTTGGTCGCCTCAACTATAGATGGCTAGACAATTTGAGATGGTTTTGGACTCATGGGGCATGGGCGATCGTGGAAGAAGGAGGTGCGTCTTTCGCCAGAGGAAGGTGAAAGACCATGAGGGAAAGTCCAGAATTCGGCGGTGTGGCGGCGGGCATGCTCTGCCTTGACGACAAAGACCCGCCTTCCGACGCTGTCGCCGCTGCTATGGCTCAAGCTTTGTGTCGCCTCGCCCACCTAGACCCAAGGCTTTCGGCCGCCAAGCCTGCTGGGCGGATGTTTGCGTCTTTAATTTTGGTGACCTGCATTTGGGCGGTTACAGCCATTTTTCTGCTGGTGGACACGCGTGCTCTCGCGTGGGTGGTGATGACTTTGGCGCTTTGGCTAAGTGCCTTTCGACTTTGGGCTTGTTGCGTGCCCGAACCACGCGTTTCTTTTAACCCCGAAGAAGACACAAACGGGACCGAGCCCGTCTGGACCATTTTGGTCGCGCTCTATCAGGAGGCGGGCTCTGTACCAGCTTTGTTAAACGCGTTTAGGAATCTGGATTGGCCTAGGGAGAAACTTGACCTTGTTTTTGCTTGTGAGGCTGATGACAGCGAGACTTTGGCTGCCTTACACCTGCGACGGCATGCAAATCCCTTTCGGATCATTACGATTCCCGCAGGTGGGCCGCGCACCAAACCAAAAGCCTTGCAGACCGCCCTGCCCTTTTGTCGCGGGCGTTATTTGACTGTCTATGACGCAGAGGACATCCCTTCACCGGGCCAGCTACGCGAAGCATGGCAAGCTTTCCGGCACGGCCCCGCGACGTTAGCAGTCGTCCAAGCCCCCTTGGTGATTTGGAATGAGCAAGAAAGCTGGATCAGCCGTCAGTTTGCGCTCGACTATGCGATCTGGTTTCGCTTAATTCTGCCAGCCCTCGCGCGGATTTCCCGCTTCTTGCCGCTTGGCGGAACCTCTAATCATTTTGATATCACCTATTTGCGTGGTGCCGGCGGATGGGACCCATACAATGTCACCGAGGATGCGGACCTGGGCGCCCGACTCGCCCGATTGGGCCTAACGGCCACCTTGATCCAAAGCCCAACCTATGAAGAAGGGGCGCCCACATTCACCGGCTGGGTGCGTCAGCGCGGGCGCTGGATACAAGGCCATATTCAAACCGTCAGTGTCCATGTGCGCACGCCATGGCGACTGGCCCAACAGCTTGGCGTTCGAGGCCTGATGGCATTCTTTCTGGGCATGACAGCCGGCCCACTGAATGCGGCAATCCTATTTGCTTCGGTCCTGTTGGCGCTCGGCCAAGTGATTATTGGGGCCTCTGACCATGTTTTAAGCTGGGCATTGATAATGGGTCTCAGCCAAGCCATGGTTGCGATTATGGCGGTCCTGCGCGATGGACGGAGCACACTTTGGATAGCGTGCCTTGCCTTCCCATTTTATCAAGCTTGCCAAGTGCCAGCACTGTTTCGGGCGATCTGGCGCATCTATCTTTCGCCGTCGATCTGGGACAAAACCAAGCATGGTGCAGAGGCTAGGTCGCACAGGCCATTCCCTGCCATTGGTCAACACGCAATGAGCGAGCCGCAGACGTGGATTGGTCAACAACTTTAAGCCTTCTCATGGTAAGTCTTGGCGGGTTTGGTTTTTCCTCTTGGCGGGCCTCTAGGCCCGCTGAGTTCGGCAAGGTTCGCATGATCCCTTGGACAACCCTGTCGATCATCTTTGCTGTGGCTGCGCTGTTTATGCTGATCCATGCCGTCAATCTGGCGGGAATTCAGACGGGCAAAACGTCTGCCCCAATGCGCTAAATCCTTTGACAAAGATCAGCCCCGCCTAGGGGGCTAGCCAGCGCCTTCCGCCCGTTCTAATTAAACCGCAACGCCCAGGAGAGGCGGCCATCAAGGTGAGCGGAGGCATCATGACCGACATTGAGACTTTTCGACAAGAAACGCGGGCTTGGCTTGAAGCCAATTGCCCCGCCTCTATGCGAACCCCCATGCCCGAAAGCGAAACAGTCTGGGGTGGCCGCAACGCAACCTTCAAAAACCCAGAATCGAAAGCTTGGCTTGAAGCCATGGCTTCAAAAGGCTGGACAGCGCCGAAGTGGCCAAAGGCCTATGGCGGCGGTGGCCTTACCGGGGAAGAGGACCGCGTGCTGCAAGATGAATTGCGCCGCATCAATGCCCGCCAAGCCCTGCTCTCTTTTGGGATCTGGATGTTTGGCCCCGTGATCTTGGAGTTTGGCACCGAAGAACAAAAGCAAACCTATTTGCCCGATATGGTGCATGGCCGAACTTGGTGGTGCCAAGGCTATTCAGAGCCAGGCGCTGGTTCGGACTTGGCAGGACTACAAACCCGCGCGGTCCTCGACGGCGATCATTATGTGGTCGATGGGCAAAAGGTTTGGACCTCTTATGCCAATCATGCCGACTGGATGTTGTGCTTGGTTCGAACCGAACCAAATGCCCCCAAGCATGAAGGTATCTCGGTCCTTTTGTTCGACATGAAGACCCCCGGCGTCGAAGCCCGCCCGATCAAGCTAATTTCCGGCGCTTCGCCATTCTGCGAAACCTTCCTAACCAATGTGCGCGTTCCCGCATCTCAAATGCTGGGCCCGAAGAACAAAGGCTGGGATGTCGCTAAGCGCATCTTGCAGTTTGAGCGCACCAATATTTCTGCTTCTGGCTTTGGTAGCGGGGCAGGCCTTGATCTCGTTGATGCCGCCAAAGAATCGATTGGCCTCGAAAATGGCAAGCTGGCCAATAGCGACCTGCGTTCGCGCATCACGAAACAACGCATGTATGAGCGGGCTTTCCACTTGACCATGCGCCGCGGCCAAGAAGAAGCAAAAGCGGGGGCCGAAGTCTCCCATTATGCGTCTGTCCTGAAGATCGCAGCAGCCAAACTCAACCAAGACAAGACAGAACTTTTGGTAGAGGCTTTGGGCATGGAAGGTCTTGGCTGGGAAGGCGAAGGCTATCGCCCTGAAGCGCTAAAAGTCACGCGCGATTGGCTGCGGGCGAAAGCCAATTCGATCGAAGGCGGCACTTCAGAAGTCAATCTGAACATCGTGGCCAAGCGCGTGCTTGGCTTGCGCGACCATCAATAGGAGGGCCCTATGGCATTTTCACTTAATGAAGACCAAACCCTCCTGAAGGACGCCGCTGATGGGTTTTTCTCCGACAACGCACCCGTCGCCAGCTTCCGCAAATTGCGCGATGCCAAAGAAACGCTTGATCCCGCCCTCTGGGGTGAGATTGGGGCTATGGGCTTTGCCGGTGCCCTGATTGGCGAGCAGCATGGCGGCTCAGACATGGGTCTGCGCGCCATGGGCCTCGTGCTGGAAGCCCAAGCGCGCACTTTGGGCGTCTCCCCCTTGTTCCAAACCGGTCTGATGGCCGCATCCATCCTGAAACTGCACGGTACTGCCGCGCAGCAGGACGACTATCTGCCCAAAATCGCGGATGGCAGCCTCAGCTTTGCCTTGGCTCTGGATGAAGGGGCGCACCATGCCCCGCATAAAATCGACGCCAAAGCCACCAAGACCGCTGAGGGGTGGAGCCTTTCGGGCAAGAAGCGCTTTGTTCCCGATGGCACCCATGCGCACATCTTGATCGTCATCGCCAGCACAGATGCGGGTCTTGCGGCATTCCTAGTCGCTGGTGATACTCCCGGCGTGACACGGCATGCGCTATCCGGCGTTGATGCCCGCGATCTCGCGGATGTTTCATTCGATGCTGTTGTCGTCGGAGATGACGCCTATCTAGGTGCCAAAGCACTCGATGAGGCCACGTTGGACCTCGTGCTCGACCACGGCCGGATTGGCTTGTGCTGCGAAATGATGGGCCTGATTGGTGCCACGTTCGACATGACGCATGACTACCTCAAAACCCGCACGCAATTTGGTCAATTGATCGGTTCCTTCCAAGCGCTGCAGCACCGCGCAGCGGCCATGCTGGTGGAGATCGAGTTGACGCGCTCCTGCGTGGTGGCCGCCATTGACGCGATTGAACGAGGCAAAGGTGTTGGCGAAGCCGTCAGCTTGGCCAAGGCGCGAGCCGGCGATACGTTGCAATTGGTCACCAATGAAACGATCCAAATGCATGGCGGGATCGGAATGACCGATGCCCATGACAGCGGCTTTTACTTGAAACGTGCCCGGGTATTAGAAACCGTCTACGGATCAAGTGGCTTCCATCGAGACCGCTGGGCGAAACTGAACGCTTATTAGGGCAGGCGTTGCACGACGAACTCCCCGGCGCGCTCGCGTAAAGGGCCGCCTGCAACGAAATATAAATCACTTTAGCACTATATGGAGCTCTCAGTGTGTAAGGGGCTCCAAATGCGCCATTGTGTTTTGCATTTTCAACAAGGTTGCTGGGAGATCCCAGCGGACTTTGCACCAGAATCCTACGACGTCGTTTTCTCCTTCCTGGATCCTGAAGTGGCCCGCTCCACCGACGCCTTTACACAGCTAAAGGCCCTCTTACCAAACGCTAAGGTCGTTGGATGTACGACCGGCGGTGAGATCGCCAATGGTCAAGCCTATATCGGCGGCGGCTTTGCTGCCGTCCTTGGCTTTGACAATGTCAGCGTCCAAGTGGTTGAGGCCGATATTGGCGCAGCGAGCGAAAGTTTTGGCATCGGCGAAGAACTGGCCAACCGCTTTGAAGGCGAAGAATTGGCGGGCGTCTTCATCGTTTCAGACGGTGCCCGCGTGAATGGCTCCGCTCTGGTCGAAGGCTTCCGCAGCGTATTGGGTGCCCATGCCTCTATCAATGGCGGCCTTGCTGGCGATGGCGACCGGTTCGGCGAAACCTTGGTTGGGTGCTCTGGTCCATTGAGCCCCGGAAAAGTGGTGGCCGTGGCCTTCTTCGGAACTGGCTTGCGGCTACGCACGGGCTCGTTCGGCGGCTGGGAAGTGTTTGGCCCAATGCGGAAGATCACCAAATCTGAAGGCAACACGCTCTATCAACTCGATAACAAATCTGCTCTTGAGCTGTACAAGCGCTACCTCGGCGATGAGGCTGAAAAGCTACCGGGCTCTGCGCTGTTCTACCCGCTACAAGTCAGCAATCCAGCCAACCCCGCCGATACCGTGGTGCGGACAATTCTGGGCATTGACGAAGCAACCGGGGCCATGACCTTTGCGGGCGACATGCCTGAAGGCTGGACTGCCCAATTGATGGTAGGCGAAACCAATGGCCTGATTGAGGGCGCTGGCAAAGCTGGCCTTGCTGCTGCCGGTGGCGACAATCATGGCTTTGCGATGCTGGTTTCTTGTATCGGTCGGCGCTTGCTTCTGGGCCAACGGGCCACGGAAGAAGTCCGCGCCGTCGTCGATGCTTTGGGCGGTATCGCCCATGCCGGTTTCTATTCCTACGGCGAGATCTCGCCCAATGGCTTCCAAGGCACGTGTAACCTGCACAATCAAACCATGACTGTCACGGTGTTTGAGGCAGCCTAATGCATAGCCTGCTGGCGCGCCAGATCGAACAATGCACCGATCAAAATGGGAAAGTGGATGAAGATCAACTCTTTGCGTTGATCTCGTCCGCCTATGATGATGATGCACGCGCGCGCCACCGCCTCGAACGTTCCATTACCCTGATGTCTGAGGAAATGGCGGAGCTAAATGCGCAGATCGCGTTGGAGGCACGCCAGACCTTGACGCGCTATATCCTTGAATCGCGCGACGCATTGATCACCTTGGATGCTGACAATCAGATTATTCTGATGAACCAAGCGGCTGCACAGGCATTCGGTGTGGAGAATCCACGCAGTATCACTGGCACCAATATTGGTCGCTTCATTGACCCGACCCATCTCAATGAAGGTCAAGTCAGCAATTTCGACGGGCGTCATTGCGCCGGCCATGACGTGCCCATTTCGGCCACCTTCAGCGTGGGCATGGTTGACAGCATGGCATTCCGCATCATTGCCCTGCGCGATGAGACAGAGCGGCGGGCCCGCGAAGAAGCTCTAGAGATTGCCAAGCAAACAGCAGAACATGCGAATGAAGCCAAATCGAGCTTCTTGGCGATGATGAGCCATGAATTACGCACACCACTGAATGCTTTGTTGGGTTCTGCTGAACTGATGGCGCGGACGAGTTTGGACACGACACAAGCCAATTATGTCCGCATGTTCAACGAGGCCGGTCGTTTGATGATGGCAATGGTCAATGACGTGTTGGACTATGCCAAGATTGAAGCGGGCCAGCTGGAAATCGAAAAGCACCCGACCAGTCTGAAACAATTAGCGCTCGAGCTAGAGACGCTTTGGGGGCCACATGCGGCATCTAAAGGCCTCTTTTTGAAGATTGAAACGGCCCGTCTTGATTGGGACATGGTGATTGGGGACCCAACGCGCTTGCGTCAGATTGTGTTCAATCTGGTGTCAAATGCTGTGAAATTTACCGTCTCCGGCGGCGTGACCATCCGAATCAACAGTGTGACCACTGGGCGGGACTGCCGGGTCGGTATTGAAGTTGAAGATACCGGCGTTGGCATCCCACTTGATCGGCAAGTTTCGATCTTCAAAGCCTTTATTCAGGCCGATAGTACCATCACGCGGCGCTTTGGCGGAACAGGCCTAGGCCTTGCGATTGCGAAGTCCTTGGCGCAGCAGATGCAAGGCGATCTGACTCTAACCTCAGCTCCCGGCAAGGGCTCGACCTTCTTGTTCGAGGGGCGGTTCGAAGCCACGCTTGAGCGGGAATCTGCGGCACATGAGGCCGCCCAAGAGACCGAGATCACTCGGCCCCTGCAAGTTTTGGCGGTCGATGATAATGCGCTGAACCGACAGATCCTTGCCGCCATGCTCGACCTTTGGCCCGTCAACACAGTGTGGGCAACCAATGGCGTTGAAGCGCTAGAGGCTATGGAGCTGCAAGCCTTTGATGTAGTCCTAATGGACGTGCAAATGCCCATCATGGATGGCATGACCGCCACCCGCCGCGTGCGAGAGGGCAACGGCATCAATCGCCACACCCCGATCGTCGCGTTGACAGCCAATGCTCGAAAAGAAGATCGCGCCATGTGCATGGCCTCGGGCATGACCGACTTTGTAGCCAAACCGATTAGTGCAGAAGCGCTCGCCAACGCCCTCATGCGCGCGACACAAATGAGCGAAGTCTCTGACGAAGCCAATTCGTCCGAAGTGGCCTAATTCCACCCCACCAACTTGAACCTCCGTACGGGGCGCTCTAGACCTGATCTAGACACGCAGATGTTGGTTAGTGGGGGCGTAATATGTTTAAATCACGGTTGGATGCGCGCTTGGTGACGGCTTTACTTGCCGCAACGGCCATAATGCCAGCGGTTAGCTTTGCGCAAAGCCAAAGTATTCCACATGAAGAGTTGGGTGCCGTTGGCATTGTCCCGCCTGTAGAGCCAGATTTTTATTGGCCCGGCGCCAATTACGACCCAGCAGTGCCTTCGCCAAAGCGCATTTTGGGCTATCAGATCGGCGAAGCCATCACACCACACGCCCAAATCGTCCGCTATTTTGAAGCTTTGGCGGCTTATGCCCCAGATCAGATGAAGATTTTTGACTATGGCAGGTCGTGGCAAGGCAAGCGCTTGATCTATGCCGCGATTGGTAGCCCGGAGAAGATCGCCAACCTCGACGCGATTCAAGCCGATGCGCAGAAATTGGCCAATCCACGCAAACTGGGCGCGGGTGAGGCAGAAGCCATCATTGCCCGCCATCCCGCCGTGGTTTGGTTGGCCTATTCGGTCCATGGTGACGAAATTGGGCCTGCGGATTCTTCGCTTCAACTTGCCTATCACTTGTTAGCTGCCCGTGGCGACCCGCGCATGGCCGAGATCAAGCGCAACACACTGGTGATTATCGTACCCATCCAAAACCCCGACGGCCGCGATCGCTTCATTGGCACCAATCTCAACGCCACGGGCATGACGCCCGACGGCGACCCGATGTCGGCGGAGCGCGACCAACCGTGGCCCGGTGGGCGCGTCAATCACATGCAGTTTGACTTAAACCGCGACTGGTTTGCACTCACCCAGCCAGAAACCCGCGGCCACACGGCAGCTGTATTAAAGTATTTTCCTGTCGTCTTGGTCGACAGCCATGAAATGGGCAGCGACCGCAGCTTCTTCTTCCCGCCAGAAGCCCAGCCCATCAATCCCAATGTGACGACAGAACAGCTCGCACTCAAGAACCTCTTGGGCCAAAACAATGGCCGCTGGTTTGATCAATTCGGCCTGCCCTATTTCACGCGCGAGAGCTATGATTTGTTCTATCCGGGCTATGGCGACGGCTGGCCGACGGCACATGGCAGCATTGCCATGACGTTTGAGCAGGGTTCGTCTCGCGGCATGGTCGCGCGACGCAGCGATGGGTCAAAGTTTGCCTTCCGCGATACCGTCAAAAGCCAGTTCGTCGCCATTTTGTCGACCTTGGAAGTGGCCGCCCGTGAGCGCGGTCGGTTTGTTCGCTCCTTCTATGAGTTCCGGCGCACCGCCATTGCCGAGGGTAAGGCTGAGGCCGTGAAGTCCTATATTCTGCCAACCCAGACCGATCAGTCTAACACCGACAAACTGGCCGCTTTGCTCAGCCGGCAGGGCATTGAAGTTGGCCGCACCACCAGCAATTTCACCGCCTGTGGCCGCACTTATGCAGCGGGTTCTTATGTGGTTTCAGCCGCTCAACCGACAAAGCGGCTGATCCGCAACTTGCTGGAGCAAGACACCGCAATGGAGGCCAGTTTCGTGGCCGAGCAGCAGCGCCGTCGGCGCGCGGGTCTTAGCGATCAGATTTATGATGTGACGGGTTGGTCCTTGCCCCTTCTCTATAATGTTGAAGTGGTTCCCTGCATGACGGATCCTGCTGTGACGAGCCAAAAAGCCAGCACGACAATGATCCAACCTGGCCAAGTGATCAATCCGGACGCGACAGTCGCCTTTGTGGCAGCGTCGGGTTCAACTGCCACTTCTCGCTTTATGGCAAAGGCCCTGCAACAAGGCATTGTCTTGCGCAGCATGGGAGAAGCCTTCACGTTGGAAGGCAAGACTTATCCTGCGGGCAGCCTAGTCGTTGCGCGCGGCGAAAATGGGGCCGACCTGACCAATAAGCTGGCCAGCCTTGTGGCCGAGACCGGAGCGACCCTGACCGGCTTTAACGCCTCTTGGGTCACCAATGGTCCAAGCTTGGGTTCTGACAAAGCGGTTAAACTGCGCAATCCCCGCATTCTTTTGGCTTGGGACAGCCCAACAGACCGCAATTCTGCCGGTGCCACCCGTTATGTGCTGGAGCGGAAATTTGGCGTGCCGGTTACCCCGGTTCGGATGCGACGTTTGGCTAGCCAGCCCCTAAGCGGTTATGATGTCGTGATCTTGCCCGATGGCGAGGGCAGCTATGGCTCGGCTCTGGGTGAAGCGGGTGCCCGTAACCTGCGCAATTTCGTACAAAATGGCGGGGTCCTAATCTCACTTGGCACGGCAACGGCATGGATGGCAGACCCAGACGTCGATCTGATTGGCCTGCGCCGCGAACAAGCCACACTATCCGAAGCTGAAGCCAAAGGCCGTTTACCGGAACCGAAAACCAGACCCGGGGCTGCGGGCGTTGACGGCATCAATTTCCCCGATGAGGCCACGTATAAGCAAGCCATTTCTGAGACGAACCGGGATCCAACCGAATTGGATGGGGCTATTCTGCGCGGCGAGACCGCGACAGATCATTGGCTGACAGCGGGCATCGCACCAACCCTGCACATGATGGTCGCAGGCTCTGACATTTATCGCCCGCTGACTGCAGATGTCGGCGACAATGTCGTCCGCTTTGCTGGAGCAGACCAAGTCAAAGCCAGCGGGATTGTCTGGGACGATATTCGCAAGCAATTGGCCTTTAAACCAGCTGTGGCCGTACAAGCCAAAGGGCGCGGCTATGTCGTCGCCTTCACCATGGACCCCACCTATCGCGGCATGGCCGATGGCCTCGATTCTCTGGTGATGAACGCGATTTATTTCAGTGCCGCTAGGGCTCGCCCGGTGCGGTGAGTCGGCGCCGATGCCCTGCAAGCGTGGAAGTGGCAGGTGTAGGCTCTCCCCTCTCCCAGAGGGAGAGCAACCGTGTTTAAGATGGAGTGGTTTTTGCCCAGTCTGTGAGGTCTCGCATCATGGCGTTGAGTTGGGTGATGAGTTTTCGCATGAGGGCGTTG
>VYMA01000007.1_pt1 | contig 156294 bp, 134 predicted proteins | sample 5109851 | NCBI WGS metagenome assembly VYMA01 (sample SAMN12291814, study PRJNA351875) | freshwater metagenome | isolation source: freshwater lake | place: USA: Michigan, Wintergreen Lake | collected 2011-08-02
CTAACCCCAACGTCAAACCAACGCTTCGCTCCATAGCCGTTCACACGCAACACCAACGTGTCACCCCCAGCATACAATCCATCCATCCGATCAACACTCAACATCCGTCCCCTCCGTACGTCGGATCTCTTCACCGCCATTAGGCGCAGGTTAGGTTTTGTAGCATCAGGTTTTTGGACAACGGGTTGGGGCGACAAACGACGCCCAGAGGCCTTCGACACCAGTTCAGCTCTATAACGTGACATTAATAAACTCACAAAATTCTATGCTTGTCCCTAAGCGGTTCTCAATGATCGTTAAGGCGTCGGAGCGCAAGTGGAAATGAGATTAACGGTCGTACACTCTCTTTCAGTGCTACGCCTGATTGTCAAAACCATTCCTACTGAATGTCTCTAAAAAATCAATATTTGTTAGATACTTAGGAATAGAACGGATCCATTGACGATGTCTTGAACCCGGATCAGCCACAGGCAAGAACTCGTTACGTTAGCACCTAAATTTGGACAATATGATTAAGAATGTGGCAATTTAGATACGCAAACCAGGAATCGATTGCTGATTTTATGTGATCAGATATCAGTATCATGGTTGGATATCTTGGAGTTTCACCTAACAAACTTCCAATGCGCTGTGACGCTTTGCTGCTCCCATAAAAAGTCCTATCACAGGCTATAGGTCACGCCATCTGAACCTGAAGACCAAGAGCTAGACGCAAAGGGCATGTTGAATGCGCAGTACGGAGGTAGGTATTATAGGGATTGCAAGCATCGGGACTATATTGGCATTTGCTGCAGGCTTCTTGGCCTTTCAGACGTGGCGGAGCGAGCGGGCTGCGATCGGTCTTGATATCTATGCTGGTCTCGCCAAGGGGCCCACGGCGCAAGCAAAGTTGGGTCGGGCAGCACTTGATCTAAGACAACCGCGGGATGCGCGTCTTTGGGAGTTAGAGGCAGATCGCTTACTCAAACTTAATCTGGATTCCAATGCGGCCGAGGCACGCGAGGCATTGAACCATGCCAGACAACTGGCCCCAATGAGGCAGTCAATTCGCATGCGAGAGACCTATCTGGCTTTGCGTAAGCCACAGTCGCCAGACTCCTTCAGCGACCTTTTCATATCTTGGAACAAGCTCGCGCCATACGACGTCACAATTCAGGATTGGCGACTTTCAATTGCGGCCGCGGGCTGGAATCGCTTAAGTCCAGAGGCGCGCCTGTTGGCACTATCCGATGCTGAAGGCCTTTGTATGCGCTGGGGACGCAAACGCACCATCGACCTTGTCAGAGCTTTTGCACCCGACCCCGCCCTGGCGACTGCCTTGCGATTGGAACGCGTCAAGCAGAAATGCGCTGGTGAGTAGTATCTCTTCGTCGTGTCTCTCGGTTGCGCGCAGGTCGTAAGGAACTCTTTTGAGGTGCTTTTCCGCCAAGTCCCCCGCAATAGCCCAGCATAAAGGCCCAAAGGGCAGCAATGGCGGGTATCGACATTGGGAAGTCGAACAGGCTTTGCGCGATGACTGCTATTGCACCCAGTATCAAGGCGGCAGCCAAGGTGGGCGATGCCGAGCGGGCCCGCAAGCCGTTCGCCACAAACAAGCAGATACCAACACTCAAGATGGTCCAGGCAGCTAGACCCAGCACACCAGACTCTGACATGATCAAGAGGATGGAATTTTGCGGCGTGATCACAATGAGCGACGATGCGGCCATGGGGATTTCCCGAACCGGTTCCATGGCCCGCGAGAAAGTGCCTGCGCCCCAACCCAGGACGGGCCGCATGCTGGTCAGGTCGAGCCCAGGCTGCCAATCTGCAAATCTGCCATCAAGGCCTTGGGACAGATTTAGGGGCTTGATTGGAAGGCCCAGTTGTTCCGCTGAGTTCCAAATGATCATGAGAACCAACAACGCCGAAATGCCAAACAGACTGGTTTGAATGCGATAACCGGGCTTCAACAGCCACGCCAAGCCGAACAAAATCAAAAATGACAACAACCAAGCTGCCCGGGACATAGTCAGATAAATGCAGTAGGCAGTGCCTACAACCATGAGAGCGGCGACTATGCGAACCCAAACTCTTTCCTTGCCTTTATAGGCCCTGCTTTCAGCCAGAAATACGCCAGCACTGCATGCAAAGAAGAGCACCATCATGATCGCAAACGTGTTGGCGTTCAAAAATGTGCCTTCCATTCGTAGCGAGAATCTCTGATCTGGTGAGCCGAAGAGAGCGGACCTGGTCAAATGTGCATCAAAGGCTTGGAAGAAAATAAAGGGCAGCATCACCGCCAAAAGCAGTAGCACAATCTCGCGCCGCTGACGGTCGGCCCCAAAGATGGCGCCAAACACGAAGAACGCTACGGCGGACCCCATACTGACAATGGCCCGAATCGTAAGGTCTGGGTCGACGGTCACCGAGTCTTTGCGTCCCCATAGCTCAGTGTTGCCAGAAAAAAATGGGATGGGCAGCAATTGGATGATCATAACGATCCAGACTGCCAACAGGCCGATGCCTGCCCATTTCCAATCTCTCAATCGCGCCAAAGCCACCAGATTGTTTCGGTCCACCATCGCAAGGACCAACATGAGGGAAGCCAAGGCGGTAAATAGCATGGAGTTGAGAGGTGTTTCAGCGCCGTGCCGGTAAATTGCCAGAAAGAGAAGGCCGAGGGTCAGACTTGGCCACAACCAAGGTTGGATAATTTCCTGCCAAAGCTGTTCTATTTCGGAAGGTCTTCGTGGCAGGTTTGCTTTCTTGACACTCCGATTTCGCCCGGTGCCCTGAACGCGTTTGGAAGACCCAATTACCACTATCCAAGTCCTCAGCAGGAATTGATCCAAAGCCTGACCATTGCCGGCCCATCTGTATAGGGCGCATCTGCCTCATCTGTAGTTAACTAGCAAGGCCAGAATTGCGGAAGTCAAACCACCTCATGAGCATGCGAGGGTTAAGCGGGGGTTCATCTAGAGCTCAATAAGGTATAGTAAGAAGGTACAGCCCCAATGGGCAATCTGGTTCAATCACGACAGTTTTGTTCACTGGCGGCATCGAAATTGCTTATCGTCGCAAAGCTTCACATTTCCGGACCCAGCATGCGTCCAAATTTCGGTAATCGGGTGATACATCGATGAATTTTCCAGGGAGTTTCAGGCCTCGCCCAAACCGCGCGCCAGCCATGATTGCGCTGGCCGGTGTAGCCAGCCTTGTGCTTGGCTCGCTGGGTGTCTTGGTTTGGACCAGCTACAGCCCAGAACCGAAATTGCCACAAGGCATCGATAAGCTGCCGCCGCTTCCAGCGGTGCCTCCTATTCCGGAGGATCCAATGGAGCTCGCCTTTGGGTCTGACAGGCCTGATTGGAACCTAGCCGAGTTCAACGTTGAAGAAACGGTGAACAGCCCCTCAGTTTATGCCAATGTTTCAAAGGAAGAAGCACGTAAATTCAACGAGTCCTTGCCATTCTCGCCTGATATAGGCTCGCCAGCACGTCCCTTCATTCTGGTTGCCAGTAACCCGACCGATCGGGCACGAGCGCTGCATTGCATGAGCTTGGCAGTCTATTATGAAGCAGGGTCCGAAAGCCTAACCGGTCAGCATGCCGTTGCTCAAGTTGTGATTAATCGCATGCGGCACCCTGCGTGGCCCCATTCTATCTGTGGTGTTGTCTTCCAAGGCTCTGAGCGTACGACGGGTTGCCAGTTTACATTCACTTGCGACGGCGCACTGCGGAAGCCTCCATCAGGACGCCGCTGGCGCGGCGCGCAAAGTGTCGCATATGCTGCCCTAACTGGCTATGTGCAAGCCGACGTGGGTCTTTCGACGCATTATCACACCGATTGGGTTGCTCCGAAGTGGGCACCGTCCTTGAAGAAATTGACCAAAATCGGAACTCATATTTTCTACACTTGGAAAGGAAAAGGCGGCACTCCGATCGCCTTTGTCAACTCTTATGCAGGTAAAGAGGCTTGGCCATCAAAAGCTGCTGCAACTGCGCCTGAATTAGGAGTAGCTGAAGGCGAAGTATTGTCGGCTGCAGCTGCGGCTGTAGTCGCGCTTTCGCCGAGCCAAAGTGATGCAAATGGCTTGCAGGGCACAGCTAGTGGCAACTTGGCCACGCAGGCACAGGACATCAACCAAGCGAGTCCAACAACTCGGGCCCTTGCGCGCGCTGAATCCCTTGCATCACAGCAAGCCTATGCCGATGGCGTGGACGCAATAGAAGGGGCAACCCCATTCGAACTGCCTGAGCCTGGCAAGGATGGCTTGATGCCAGACCCCGACATTTCTGCATTAATTCCAAAGACTAAAATTGCGACCAATCCATCAGCGCCGCAGCCACAAAACAGGCGGAATTCTTCATCTTCGTCACCTGTGCCGCAGCCACGACCCGAGACTCCCAAGAGTCGAGCGCTAGACGGCCTATAATGGGCAACGAGCCAAGCGCATGAACGCACTGCCGCCTTTACCTGCGACATTTACTTGGAAGGCGAGCACGCGCCCCGGTGCATTTTGGCGATCTGCCTTAATCGGACTAAGCAGCGGCGCTGCCATCTTAGTCAATCCGTGGCTCGGCTTCGCACTTGCCGCCATGCTTTGTATAACCACGATGCGGCCCTCAACATCAATTCTAGCTCTGCTTAGTTTGGCGGCTATCCTACCCCAGGGAAGTTTGTCGCTGTTTGGACTGCAAGGGGAAACTCCTTTTATGGGAGAAGCCCTCATTGCGATTGCGTTTCTGCAAGCCAGCTTTCTATTGATGAGCGGTCACTGGAAAATCAGTCGCAGTACCTTCCTACTATTCGGCGGAACTGCAGTGGCTATTGTGCTAACCGTATCCACCAGCACCGATGACCAAACAACCCTGTTGGGGCTTGCCTATTTTCTAGTCCCTATCTTTATCCTTTTGGCTTGGCTCGACAATCTATTTCGGCCTTCGACCCACGCCTATGAAGGGGCCTATGCGGTAGCTGGCGTCTTAATAGCCCTTGCACTTGGATCCGCTTTTATCGTAACGCAGGGCGGTGGCTACGATTATAACCGCGTGGATCTGAATGGCGTGGTCTGGCAGCCACAGATCCTTGGGCTCACTATGGCCCCATTGGCGCTCCTCATGCTAAATCTGCGGCGCCTGCCACTCTGGTTAAGAGTTGCTGGAACAATTGGGGCTGTGGCCTTGATATGGGCGGCGTGGAGCAGGACCGGTTTGGCGGCGATTTTAATTGTTGCCGTCTTGGAATTGATACGTCGTGGTGCTGCGAAGATCCCAAGCCTAAACATATTGCGACACCCGCCGCGCAAAAGCGTTCTCTATCAACTCAAAAGACATCTATTGGCCATGGTGTTTGTAGCCGCGATCGTCGGATCTCTTTGGTTTGCGAGCAACACATCGGCGGTGCAAATTGAGTCTGGGGCAGAAAAGCAAGTCTTAAGCCTCGAGGGTTACGCGAGTTCTCGTAGCGGACCATTAGCGCGCAGTTTCAGCAATATCGAAACAAATCTCGCGACCGGAATCGGCTTTGCAGTGCCTTCAGACCCCCGCCTCATTGATCCTGCGGTCGCGGCTGAAAACCTTCATGTGCTCAAAACAGAAGGCAGGTTCGTCATTCTCACAGACAAAGGCAACAGCTTTGTTGCCATAGTGGAGGAAACGGGCATCCTAGGCGCACCATTGTGGCTTGGGCTTTTCTTCTGGGTCTTGGCGCGCGTTTCGGCTACAGGGCCCATTGGTCGATCAATGGCGTTTTTGTTCATCCTATGCGCAATCGGCGAGGCAACCGTTTACACGATGAGCGGGATTGGCCTGCTCCAGTGGACGGCATTAGTCGCTGCGGCTGGTTTTTCGCGGCAACCTCGACGTCGTAACTCTAACCGTATTCCGGCAGAATACACATACAGCACACTTGTCCTTAATAGACGGGCTGGCGATGCCAGCTAACGGCCGTTCTGACGATTGTATCAATGTCGGAATGGATAGGTTCCCAACCTAACAAGGTCTTTGCTTTGACGGCCGACGCATAAAGCGCAGGTGGATCTCCGGCGCGGCGCGGGACAATGTCATGCGGCAAGTTCGAGCCCGTTACACGACTAACCGCATTGATGACTTCAAAGACCGATGTTGGCGTTCCGGTACCTAAATTAAAGGCCGTCGGACTGCCGCCTCTCAAGAGATAATCCATTGCTTTCACATGGGCGTCGGCGAGATCGGTTACATGGATATAGTCGCGCAAGGCCGAACCGTCTGGTGTCTCATAATCGGATCCAAAGACCTTAAATCCGTCGCCACGGCGCAGCGCTGCAGCAATCGCCAATGGAATGGCGTGAGTCTCCGGGTCGTGACTCTCGCCAATTTCGCCATCGGGATCAGCACCCGCGGCATTGAAATAACGTAGGGCGACCCACGCCAGACCGTACGCCCGGTGATAATCCGCCAACATGCGTTCAACGACTAGTTTGGTGTAGCCATAGGGATTGATCGGGGCTTGGGGCGTGTCTTCCAGAATAGGCAGCTTGTCCACTGCGCCATAGGTGGCACAGGTAGATGAAAAGATTAGCTTCGACGCATAATTGCGCCGCATGGCGTCCAAAAGGGTCTGGGTTCCGGTGATGTTGTTTTGATAGTATTTGGCAGGGTCAGTTACGGATTCGCTGACATAGGCGAAGGCAGCAAAATGCATGACAACCTCGGGCTTATGGCGAGTGAAAACACCATCCAGCCAAGCCCCATCTCCAATGTCGCCGACTTCGAGCGGACCCCACTTTACGGCTTCCTTATGACCATAAACGAGGCTATCAACAACGATAGGCTGGTGGCCTGCATTGTGAAGCGCTTTACAAGCGTGACTTCCAATATAGCCCGCCCCACCGACAACTAATACCTGCACGACGACCGCCCCTTATACTCTTTAAAGTCTGTTCCGCGGGATTCTACCTCAGCACATCCCTGTTAATCACCTAATTGTGGCCGTTACGTTAAGGCCTCAGAACATCAGCCTGCAGCAAGAGCTATTCAGATCTGATGTCGGATCTCGTGACGTGCAACCAATCGACCCGATCGTCCTCTAGCCGCACCGCAGTAAGCCGGCCTGTAGCATAAGCACCGGTATCAACACCGATTCTGCGATGATCGGCATAAGGCTCCATATCCGGCGAATGCCCATGGACGACGATAAATGGAAGAGCCCGCCTATCTTCTAAAAAGTCGCTTCGGATCCATAGGAGGTCTTGATCCTTCTGGGCCTCAATGGGTTTGCCGGGCCGTATCCCTGCATGGACAAAGAAGTAGCCTCCCAGTCGGTAAACCAAGCCTAGGTTCTGATAAAATTCCATATGGTCAGACGGAATTGAACCTAAGAATTGCTCTGCAGTATCAAGCCAAACCTCTGCTTCTGCCCGCGCCGTTGGCGGGGTCACGCCGTAAGAATGTAGGGTTGGCGCACCGCCAAACTGCAGCCATTGAGGTCCAAACTCCGGATGTTGCAGGAATGTCAGAAGCGCATCTTCATGATTGCCCTTAAGGAATACCCATGTGAAGCGTTGATCCTGTGACCTCTCAATCAAAGCATCAATAACACCCTTTGGGTCGTCCCCTTTATCCACATAATCGCCCAAGAAGATAATGGTCGGTTTGACTTTAGTTTCATCCGCCAAGTGGCGCTCGGCGATAGCATCGAGCATCGCATGCAGGAGTCCCACACTGCCGTGTATATCGCCAATTGCATAGGCGATTTTACCATCAGGCATGAATTGGGTACGTGCCGTATCTTGTCTAGGCCATTTCCAAAAAGACATTTACGCCAAAGCACCTTCTCGACTGATAGAACATTTATCAGGGATCGCACGCATCAGTCTAATCAATTTGGTTGCATTTGCTAAGACAAAGCTGCTGCCGTGGTCTATCCCGGCCCTAACAGGCGCGCGAAGCTGCAGTGAATGCCTGCAGGGGCGTCTATCGACCGCCGCTTACTTCTTGCGCAAGGGAACCTGGCTTGCTCCAATCGTCGGCTCCGCTGGTTACGGTCGCTTGGGCTTCGTTGAAAGGTCGGGCGGACTGCGAGAGGCTTGCCATCTGCACCCCGGTTGATGTGGCTACCGGGGCATCGGTCCAATCCAAGAGCGACGTCGTGGATTGCCGCTTTACCCATGTATAGCCCGTCTCCTGATAACCCAATAACCAATCGTTCAAATTATCTAACACCAAGTCACCGCGATCAGTCGCCACAATAACGACCGCATGTAGGCTCGTCCGCGGCGAGACGGCCACTGCTAGGTAAATCGCAGACTCAGGAATCCCGGCGGCTATCAAAGCCCTGCGCTTTTCAAGCGCGAAGTCTTCGCAATCAGCTAATGGTTTGGTCCTGACGCTGCGCAATTCTGGTGCAGTGAGTGGCATCGTCCAAAATTCGTTCCGGCCAAATGCCACTTGATCGGTGACCCCAACCATGGCGCGATTGATCTGCCGATTGACCCGATTGACCGTTGCAATGTCGTTCGTTGTCGCTGCAAATCCGCGAATTGGTCGCACGAGCTTTACCTTTGGTGGCGTCACCACGGGCATGTCCGAAAGGTCTGGCCCCAAAGCAATCCGCATTAGCCCATCTGTCTCAAGGCGCGCTGGCCAAGTTTGAACCGTCTGGCCGCACTCGTTCGGCAGCCGAGAGCAAAAATCCAAAAGGCCTTCGGGCGGCGTCTCCCGTGCGCCAAAGCCCAGGCTTTGAATTGTAGCGCGTTGCTCGACCGGATTGCTCCGGTTTTGAAAGACTGCCACTCGCTTATCCTCAGCTTGGACTAAACGCACTTGGCTAATAGCCGTCTCCACGGGCGCTCCGCGCTCAACCGGGCTGGCTTCGTTGCCTCCGGTTGGCCCAGCAGCAAGTTGCGGGGCTTTATTTGATGCCAATCCAGCCGGTGGTACCGTTGCACACGCAGCAGCAAGCCAAACAAACGGGCTTATCAGGAAAAAGCGGATTAAGCGTATCTGCACGAAACCATCCTCGTTAGCTGAGGTCAGGCTCGCACAAACTTAATAAAACTTGGGATTTACATTCGATAAAATTTTAGTTTAAGGCTATAAATCTTATAAACTCTGGATTATATTTAATATATCACAATTTATATTGAATTAATTTTCAATATAAATTCGTAGTCATCTATCAAAAGGTCAAAAATAATAAACATATTCCAGAAAAAATGTGCATTTCGGGACAATTTGATTGAATAACATGAAACGAAATATGATTTCTCCACGACATCGAAGTATAGATTCTCCAGTTTCCAAAATCTAGAATGTCACAGAAGCTTCTCTTTATCCGCTTATGACACGATCCTATTCCCATTAATCCATCTGCGCGTATAAGTTCAAACTGGGATGCGCGGTGAGGAAAGGTTTAAGGACAGCTATGAATAAGCCTTTCATTCTAATGATTGTTTGCGCGTTGGCTTTCACTTTCTCCAATGAAGTAAAGGCACAAGTAACAGACCCCAGAACAGGTGCTGTTGGAACCACTACGACTGGTGGAAACGGTCATTGGGTCCGCGCACAGGTCGCCATTAGCCAAGGATCAATGGATGCAGCCTTCTTGGCAGCAGACCGGGCCTGCCAAGAAGGGACCGCAATAGCATGCGCATTTGCCGGCGAACTAATCATTCAAGGCCAAGCCGCGCTGGCAACGCCGGAGCAAAGTGCCGGCCTGTTTAAACGCGGATGCGAGCTCGGAAATGCCAATGCGTGCCAAGGGGTCGGCCTCATGTTGGTGCAGGGCATTGGCATTGCAGAAGACGTACAAACTGGGAAGGCGTTTATGGATCGCGCCTGCAACGCCCAGAATGCGATGGCCTGCACCAATTTGGGGCTGATGTTCAAAATGGGTCTTTTTGGACCCGCCAACAAGGACCAATCTGAAGCCTATTTGAGACAAGCCTTACATTTGCAGCCAGACAATGAGCTGGCACAAAATGCGCTTGCCGAACTTCAGGCCGAGCTGCCCAAGTCTGCCCATCGCCCATCGCTTAGCCCACTTCGAGGGCGTGGCGAGACCAAAAGGAATGCGGAACAGCTGACGGGTGACCCAATCAAGTCAGCCGGACCAAGCCTGACCCTGTGCCAGCGGAGCGCCCTCTCAGCTTTGATGGATGAGGGCCGCCAGGACCCGAAGAAACCAACTTGGAACACGGCACCAGACAGCAGCCTTGATGCTACCCGGATCACACGCCAAATAGAGCTATTGCTTGCTTTCTCAGATACGCGTGCGGCCCAGGCGGGTGTTAGCGTCGAGCCATCAGCCCTCTCAGACTTTCCAACGTTGGCTGATTGTGAGGCGGCCTACGCTGATCGGATAAAGGCCTTTGCTGAGATTGGGTGGCTCCATGCAGCATTCGAACCCCAGGAAGCGATCATTTACGCGATGACGAGCGGTGGTGATGCATCATTATCCACAGAAGCGAATGTTAAAATTGTTACCTTGATCGCGGATAGCCGACCTGCGAGCGACTCTAAAAAAGGCCTTTCAAACGGCCTCTGGGATGGCAAGACCCTTAGCAGCTACCGTGTGGTCTGTCAGGTCGGCGAGGTTACGCAGCTTTTTGCGCTTGGGTTTGACCAAAAATCGAAACTGGTGGCCAGCAGCGGCTTTTCACCGCCTATAGCTACCTTAAATTTAGAGCCTACGACAAGGCATTGGGAAATTGTTCGAACTCTGACTTGTGCGTCGCCGCAACGGGGCGTTCCCGCCGCAAGCACCCTCCGCTTGCCAGCAGCACTCTCTCTTCAATTTGAACAGGATCAACAGCAAGCCCCTTGAATAGAGGCGTGCTTTCGCCCACTTGAGGGCGGCAGGTGGCGCGCTTTGCCACACGAGGAGAAATGTCATGGGTCCAGTTGAATGGCTTTTGAATACAGTTCTGGGTCTCTTCCTCTGGGTGGTGATTGCCGGGGCCGTCATGAGCTGGCTTGTCGCATTTGACGTGATCAATCTACGTAACCGCTTTGTCGCGACGATTTATGATACGTGCGAACGCCTAACAACGCCCGTGCTTAACCCGATCCGCAAAGTGATCCCCAATCTAGGCGGTGTCGATTTATCGCCTGTCGCGCTGATCATCGGTATCCAGTTTCTGCAAAACTTCGCTGTTCCCCTCATCCCGTTCTGATCAGAACGCAGCGCCCTGATCTTGTTTGAGATGGGCCACACAGGATAGAGAAAAGCTTCACTGACACTGAGGCGGGGACTTCCTATGGGCGCACGGATTATTGACGGCAAAACCATTGCAGAAGCTGTCGATCAAGAAGTAGCGCACGACGTCGGAAGGCTGGTCCAAGCCTATGGTATGCCCCCTTGCTTGTGTGTGGTGCTTGTTGGCGATGACCCGGCAAGCCAAGTCTATGTGCGAAATAAAGGCCGACGGACGCAAGCCACTGGCATGATCTCGCGCGAGATCAAACTACCCGCCAGCGTCAGCCAAGCGGAACTTGAGAGCCAAGTCAGAGCCCTCTCGGCTGATCCAGATGTTGACGGTATTCTCGTTCAATTGCCTTTGCCGGCTGGACTAAACAGTGATGCGGTTATTGCTTGTATCGACCCAGCAAAGGACGTGGACGGCCTGACTGAGGTTTCAGCCGGACGACTGGTGCTGGGCCGTCCGGGCCTTCGCCCCTGCACGCCAACAGGCTGCGTCATCTTGGCTAAGCGCACGTTAGGTGATTTGACGGGCGCTCATGTCGTCGTAGTTGGCCGCTCTATCTTGGTAGGCAAGCCAGCAGGTCTGTTGTTTTTGGCCGAAGATTGCACCGTCACGCTGGCCCACTCGCGCACACGCGACCTCGCCTCTGTCTGTCGCTCGGCCGATATCTTGGTGCCAGCAGTCGGCCGTCCAGAAATGATCAAGGCCGCATGGATTAGGCCCGGCGCGACGGTGATCGATGTGGGGATCAACCGCGTCGACAATCCCGCCAAAGGCCAGGGTGCCACCCGCCTTGTTGGTGATGTCGCCTATGCGGAAGCATCTGAAGTTGCCAGTGCCATCACACCGGTCCCAGGCGGGGTAGGGCCCATGACCATTGCCTGCCTTCTACAAAACACACTGCAGGCTGCTTGTGCCCGACGTGGTTGGGATCTGGGCTAACCTCAACAGCCAGTCATGCTTGCCAGAACACGCCAATATGCGACAACGCAGGAGCGGACGTCTGTCTCCGGGGGGAACCATAATGCTGCGTTTTCTGATCGCCTGCCTGTGCTTGATCTGGGCAAGTCCCGCTCTCGCGGACCCGTCCCTTAAAGCCACCTCGCCCAACGGAAAAATTGTGGTGGAGGTTGGAAGCTCTTTCGGCGAGGCCACCTATCAGATCAGCCGCGCGGGCAAGCCCGTAATCACGCGGTCCAAAATGGGCTTCCTTTTTACCAATGCACCGAAGTTCGACCGCTCGCTTTCCGCGATCAGCCACACCACCCGTTCGTTTGACGAGACTTGGGACTTACCTTGGGGCGAAACTAAGTCGATCTTGAACCGTTACAACGAACTGACCGTCACATTTGAGGATGGGCGTGGAGCGCCAAGGCAGTTTTCAGTTACGTTCCGTGTTTATGATGATGGTGTTGGCTTTCGCTATAACTTCCCAGACCAGCCAAACCTAAAACACGTCGCAATTAGTGAGGAAATGACGGAGTTCAATCTTGCTGAAGATGGCACTGCTTGGTGGCAGCCTGCAGGGGAATGGAACCGCTATGAATATCTCTATAACCGCACGGCAATCCGAGAGGTCGGCCAAGCCCATACGCCGATGACCGTGCGGACCACTAGCGGGCTGCATGTATCCTTCCATGAGGCAGCCTTGGTTGATTACTCGTCGATGTGGCTGCGCCATGCGGGGGGCACAAAGTTTATCTCGACGCTGTCACCCAGTTCGCGCGGCGCGAAAGTGGTGCGCACCGCGCCCTTCTCCACACCATGGCGGACGATCCAGATCAGCGAAGATGCAGGAGGCCTCGTGACCAGCCATTTGATCCTCAACCTCAATGAGCCCAACGTGTTGGGCGATGTGTCGTGGGTCAAGCCGTTTAAATATGTCGGCATCTGGTGGGAGATGCACATCAACAAGTCGACTTGGGGCAGCGGCCCTAAACATGGCGCGACCACCGAAAATGCCAAGCGCTACATCGATTTCGCAGCCGAACATGGCTTTCGCGGCGTGTTGATCGAAGGGTGGAACAAGGGTTGGGACGGCGATTGGTTTGGCGGCGAAACAGGCTTTGACTTCACCATTGCTTATCCCGACTTCGATCTTCAGGCGGTGACAGACTATGCAAAATCTAAGGGCGTTCATTTGGTCGGCCATCATGAAACCGCAGCCAACATCGCCAATTATGAGCCGCAAATGGAAGCCGCCTTTGCCCTTTATGAAAGATTGGGGGTCGACAGTGTGAAGACCGGCTATGTCGCCGATGCAGGTGGCGCGCGCTATCGCGATGCCAATGGCCAGATCGTATTTGAATGGCACGACGGACAAGAAGCTGTGCGCCATCACCTCCGCGTCGTAGAGACAGCTGCCCGCCACAAAATCGCGATCAATGCGCATGAGCCGATCAAGGATACTGGCCTGCGTCGGACCTATCCAAACTGGGTATCGCGCGAGGGCGCGCGCGGTCAGGAATATAATGCCTGGGGCAATCCTGAGAACCCGCCAGAGCATGAAGTCAATTTGGTGTTCACCCGCATGCTGGCTGGGCCGATGGACTTCACGCCCGGTATTTTTGCCATTAACCCCACCCAAGCAGGCCACCGGGCGCGCACCACGATTGCCAAGCAACTGGCACTTTATGTGACGCTCTATAGCCCCATCCAAATGGCCGCAGACTTGCCAGAGCATTATCTGGCCAATCCCAAACCGTTCCAATTCATCAAGGATGTGCCCGTCGATTGGTCGGAAACACGGGCCTTGAATGGCGAAGTGGGCGACTTTGTCACCATCGCACGAAAAGATCGTGCGAGCGACAATTGGTATCTCGGTGCGATCACGGATGAAAATGCTCGGCGCTTAAAGGTACCGCTAACCTTCCTTGATGGCGGGCGGACCTATAAGGCGCAAATCTATCGCGATGGACCCAAAGCCGATTGGGACAAAAATCCGCTCGACATTGTGATTGAAGAAAAGATGGTGACGCGAAACCAAGTGCTTGGCATCCGCTTGGCACCAGGTGGTGGCCAAGCGATCCGGTTTGTCGCGCAATAGGGCTAGGCAAGCGGGTTCAAGACCATGGCCGTGAGCGTCTGATCTTGCGGCCCACGCCAGTGTTCTAAACCAATGTTGGAGCCGGATGGCAGCAAGGGTAAAGGGGCATCTGCGCGGTACGTCCCAAACAGCCGGTCCCAGAACGAAAAGCTAAATCCATAATTGCTGTTGGTGGCTACTGGGTTGGGATTGTGGTGGATCAAGTGCATGGCTGGCGTGACAAACAAGCAACGCAGCGCGCGGTCCACAGGCTCAGGCAAAGCAATATTGGCGTGGGTAAACAGAGCTCCAGCCCCCAGTATCACCTCAAAGGCAAAAACCAATTCAGGTGGCGCGCCCAATAGCGCCACGATGCTGGCTTTGAAAATCAACGACGCGATAATCTCAAACGGGTGGAATCGCAGCGCCGTGGTTACATCCATCACAACGTCACTATGATGAAGCCGGTGCAACCGCCAGAAGAAGGGGATCTTGTGGCTAAGAACATGCTGACCCCAAACTGAAAAGTCCAAGATCAAAAAGCACGTGACCCAAACCCAAGGCCCTGTCAGCTGTAGCCAATTGACCATGCCAAAGTCGATCAGTTGAACAAAGCTTGCGACCGAAGCCAAGCCACCAGCCAACACAAGACGTGAGACCACTGACCCGATTAGTGAGAGCGCTCCGTGGCGGGCAATGCGGACCAGACTGACCTGTGACGGCCGCGCAGGCCCTAACCACTCCCATGCGGCGAACAAGCAGAGCAGGCCAATTGTGACGGCGAGCCGCAGCGAAGCGTCGGTCATGCCGATTTCAAAATCCCCGAAAGTGCCTTGATTTCAATGAGACGACCGGAACTGCGCCGCCAAGCCAGGCCAACTTGGCGGCCAATCACCGGTGGGGTGAAAGGCCGCACCACAAGCCCATCAGCGGCAATACCTGCATCGGCCGCGATTTTGGGCAATAGGGAAATGCCAAGGCCACCAGCAGCCATCTGCACCAAAGTGAACAAGGATGTCGCACGCACTTCTTCCTGACCGGGCCTTGAAATGCCGCATACGCCGATCGCGTGATCGCGCAAGCAATGGCCGTCCTCTAGTAATAAGACAGGCTCACCCTCTAAGTCTGCAGCGGTCAAAACTGCCTTTTTGGACAGCGGATGGTCTGGGGGACCGACAAACAAAAATTCATCGTCGAACAAAGCCAAAGTGTCTATGCCTTGGGCCTCATAGGGTAGCGCAATCAAAGCAGCGTCTAGCGTATGCGCGCGGAGACCATCGATCAAACGACCGGTCAAATCCTCACGCAGATAGAGTTTAAGCTTGGGGAACGCCTCCTTCGCGCGCGGCAGGACTTTGGGCAAGAAGAAGGGCGCGATGGTCGGGATAACACCCAATCGAAATGGACCCGTCAAAGGCTCCGCCGCGCCTTGAACCGCCTCACCTAATTGATCGACAGACGTCAATATGGCGCGGGCACGCGCGGCGGCAATCTCGCCGGCAGGGGTAAGCGTTGCTCCGCTTCGGCCTCGCTCAATCAACTTCGTGCCGAGAGTGGCTTCCAACTCTTTGATCGCCGCAGACAAGGAAGGTTGGGTGACACGGGCCTGTTCGGCGGCGGCCACGAAAGAGCCGTGCTCGGCAATCGCCGTCAGAAAGGATAATTGACGCAAAGTAGGTTGGGACATGGGAATGCTATAACCCAAACAGTGGGAAAGTCATTATCCTTATCTAGATGAATGAATTGCAACTTGACGGCCATCTTAGGATTGCTCATGCCGTGACTCAAGGATTGCACACTTTGACGTGTTTGGGAGAAAAAGATGCAACAATCATTTGACCGTCGATCTGTTCTGCTTGCAGGTGCCGCTATGACCGCTTCAACCGCCTTACCCGCCTTCGCCAAATCCGGAATCCCGCGCCGCGGTGCGCCCTTGGGCCCAATCGCCAAGAAAGTGGCCCATCAGATCACCCAGCATGGCCAGACGCGTACGGACAATTATCACTGGCTACGCGACGCGAACTGGCAGGCCGTTATTGACGAACCTTCAAAGCTGAGTGCTGACATCCGTACCCATATTGAAGCGGAAAACGCCTATACCAAAAGCGTGCTTTTAGACCCGACAGCGAAGCTGCGCGCCGATTTGTTTGAAGAGCTGAAAGGCAAAATCAAGCAGGATGATTCCAGTGTGCCGGCCCGCGACGGTGCCTGGGCTTATGCCACGCGTTTCCGCACCGGCGGCCAGTATCCCATCGTTTACCGCAAGGCTGTGGACGCAGCCACGGGCGAAGCAACCGGTCCTGAGCAAATTTTGATCGATGGCGACAAAGAGTCCAAGGGCGAAAAGTTCTGGCGCTTGCAGGATTGGGAACAAAGCCCGGATCAAGACCTCTTGGCCTATTTCGTTGACTATGAAGGTGGCAATAAAGTCACCTTGCGGTTCCGCGCCACCGCCAATGGCTCTGATCTGCCTTATAAGATTGAAGGTGCCTCAGCTGGCTTGGTTTGGGCCAAGGACAGCCGGACATGCTTCTATTGCTTGTTGGATGATAATTTCCGCGTCGCTAAAATCATGCGCCACATTGTGGGCGAAGACCCGAAGAGCGACGTTTTGATCTTTGAGGAAAAAGATGCATCCTTCCAAACTGGGATTGGTAAAACTTCCTCAGGCGATTACCTGCTCATTTATCGGTCGCAGAGCGAAAGCTCTGACGTTTTGTTCTTGCCGTTGGCAACACCAACTGCGAAGCCAAAGCGGTTTACGCCTTATCGCAAGGGTGTCGAATATCTGCCAGATCATCATGGCGGGCATTTCTATATCCGCAACAATTCTGCCGGCGCGATTGACTTCAAAATATCAAAAACGCCAGTCGCCAAAACCAATGCGGCCAATTGGACGGATTTTGTCCCCCATGAAGCAGGTCGTTTTGTTGAAAGCGTCAACCTCTATGCCGGCCACATGGTGCGCGAAGAATCGGTTGATGCTCTGCCCCGCCTGACAGTTCGGGACATGACGAGCGGCAATGAGCATCAGATCGACTTCCCAGAAGAGGCCTATGATTTGTCGGTCTTGCGTGGGTTTGAGTGGCAGACCACCAATCTGCGCTTTACCTATAACTCACCCTCGACCCCAACCGAGACATGGGATTATGACCTCAACACTAAAGGTCGTACGCTGCGGAAGACGCAAGAAATTCCTTCGGGCCACGACAAGAATAATTATGTCGTGCGTCGGACGGTTGCTGTTGCCAGCGATGGGGCCCGCGTGCCGCTCACCATTCTCTACCACAAGAAAACCCCGATTGACGGATCGGCACCCGCCCTGCTTTATGGCTATGGCTCTTATGGCATTTCTATGCCGGCAAGCTTTTCCACAGCGCGCCTGCCTTTGGTAGATCGCGGCATGGTCTATTGCATCGCGCATATCCGCGGCGGGCAAGACCGGGGCTACCAATGGTACCTCGATGGCAAATTGATGAAGAAGCAAAATACCTTCTCAGACTTTGCCTGCGCGGCAGAAGCCTTGGTCGAGCAGAAGTTTGCGGCTCCTAAGCAGATCGTGATCGAAGGCCGCTCGGCCGGCGGTCTGTTAGTCGGAGCCGTTATGAACCAGCGGCCAGAGCTGTTTGCCGGGGTGATTGGGGGTGTTGCCTTCGTCGACGTCATCAACACGATTTCCGACGGTGAGCTACCCCTCACACCACCGGAATGGACGGAATGGGGCGACCCAATCAAGTCGAAAGAAGCCTTTGACTATATGATGGCTTATAGCCCCTATGACCAAGTTAGCACCAAGGCCTATCCGCCCTTGTTCGCCCAAACGGCACTGTCTGACAGCCAAGTCACCTATTGGGAGCCGACTAAGTGGGTGGCAAAGCTGCGGGAGCTCAGCCCCGAGGCTGGGCCTTTCCTGCTCAATGTCAATATGACAGCTGGCCATGGCGGGGCTTCAGGGCGTTTTGACCGCCTGAAGGAAGTGGCTGACAGCCATGCCTTCGCACTCTGGTGCGTCGGTAAGGCCTAAACCAACGGACAGCCCTCAATGGTAATGCGGTGCATCAAACGAAAGTCGCCGTGATAGTCATTGAGGGCATAGTGCCACGTGGCCCGATTATCCCAAAAGGCCACTGAGCCGGGCTGCCAAACAAATCGGGTGGTATAGGCCTCGTTGGTGGCATGCTTGTAAAGATAGCTTAACAGGGGCCAGCTCTCTTCCTGGGTCCAGCCTTCAAAGTGTAACGTGAAGGCTGGGTTTACATAAAGTGCTTTTCTGCCACTTAAAGGGTGAGTGATCACGACAGGATGGATCGCATCTTGGGTGGCGGCTTGTGCATTGCCGATCCGCTCACCTTTTTCGTCGCGATAAGCCCCCTGCGCCCCAAATACATGGCGACTGGAGTGCACCGCGCGCAGCTGCGACAAGGTAGCTTTTAGCCCATCTGATAGGCCGTCATAAGCCGCATACATGGAGGCAAACAGGGTGTCCCCGCCCGTCTGCGGCAGGTCACGGGCGACGAGAACAGAGCCCAAAGCAGGCACTTGATCATACGAATGATCGGTATGCCACGCCCCGCCAATATTGATGGTTTGGTCTTTTTCTTTGCGAACCTCAGCAATTTCAGGATGGGTCTCCGTCGCTTTAAAAAAGCGGTTGATATTGATGGGCCCAAAGCGACGAGCAAACGCAATATGGTCCTCCGGTGTTAGGCTTTGGTCGCGGAAGAACAAAACGCCGTGACCCGCAAAAGCTTGTTTTAAATGCGCTTCTTCACCGTCGGTCATCCGGCGAAGATCAATCGCTGTGACCTCAGCGCCAACGCCATTCAAAGCTTCTATCTGCATCCTCACCACCTAGGTCTCTCATTTCTTGTGGGGCACTGTGATGGGACGATTGGCAAGGGTCAAGATGGCTGGCGGACCGAAGCCAACTATTTTGCCCGAACCACGCGTTCGTGACCGAAAGGCACTTGCGCCAAGAAGGTAATGATATACCCTTTCAACTTGCGCCAAAACTAGGGGAATAAAATCCACCCAATCCCTTCGCCCCCTATCAGCGAAAAGACGGACAGGACGCCTACACTTACTTAAGGAACAAATCGACATGGAAGTAAGTCTTTCCCGCCGCGCCGCTGTTTTGGGCCTCTCGGCCAGTGCGGTGTCCTTACCCGCCCGGGCAAAACAGAACCTATCCGCACAAGTGATTGTGATCGGGGCAGGGATTTCCGGTCTTGAGACCGCACTACGGCTGGAGGCTGAGGGCATCGACGTTTTGGTGGTGGAAGCTTCTAGCAGGATCGGCGGCAGGCTGAACACTCTGTACGATCTGCCGGGCCAGCCCAATGCCGGAGGGGTGCAAATCGGCGCAAGCTACACGCGGCTGCAGGCACGTGCTGCAGCTTTAGGGGTCGAGCTGTTTCCCGAGCCGACCTCACCGCGCGCAACCATCCTCAATATTGCCAACCGCATGATCGGCCAGCGCGACTGGGCAGCTGCGCGGGAAAACACCTTCCCCAGCGCTTTCAAGAACCTACCTCCGAGCGCCGCCCTGTTTGCCGCTGCTGGCGGCCCGAATAATCCCCTCAAAGGCTTTGACGACTGGCGAGGGCCAATTGGCATCGCCGGCGATGTTTCGGCCGACGCCTATTTGAGTGCCCGGGGCTTTGATCAGGCAGCGCGCCGTCTCATTGATGTCGGGCTAAACGCAAACCAGTTGAGCACCTATTCGATCGTGAATGTGATGCGCACTTTGACCTTGTTCGCGGCCGAACGCGCCAGTGGCGGTGTCGCCAGCATGGTGAAAGGCGGTTCGCAGCGCTTGCCCGAAGCCATGGCGCGATCGCTGAATCGACCGGTCAGGGTCGCGACCCCGGTCACCACTATCCGCGCGTCGGCTCAATCCGCGGACGTAACACTGACCAGCGGCAAGATCTTGCGGGCCCAAGCGGTGGTTGCCGCGTTGCCATTTCCAGCTTTGGCCCGGTTGCGCGTGGACGCAGCCCTGTCGGCTGAAACCCGTGAAGCCATACCGGCCTTGCCCTATACCCAGATCAAACAGATCTTTCTGGAGCCCGCTATCCGCTATTGGGAGCGCGACGGATTGCCTATCGATATGTGGACCGATGGCCCATTGGAGCGCATTTTCAGCGTCCGTGATGCCGCTGGGCAAGATACCGACGTTATCAACGTCTGGCTGAACGGAACCGGTGCCAATACTTTCAACTCAGAAGCCTTGCCAGACCTTTTGCGCACCCTGCGGCCTGCTAGCGAGGGCAAATTCCGGGTGCGCCATATACAAGACTGGACGCAAACAAACCCGCTGGCTGGAGGTGCCTATATGCATTGGGCACCTGGCCAAATTGGACGCTGGGCAGGGAAAATGGGTACCCCTGCTGGCCGCCTTTTCTTTGCAGGAGAGCATCTGGGCCTTGTTCATACCGGGATGGAAGCCGCGTTCGAAAGTGCGGAAACGACGAGCTTGGACGTATTGGCCAAGGTCAAAAGACCGTGATGAATCAAAGCGTGCTCTATTACATTAAGCTACATCACTCAGATCCTGTGACAGCATGCGCTTGCGATTGGAACACGTATTTTTCAAGCAAAAGATACTTCTACACTTGATGGTAAAAGGGCTAGTTAAACTGTCGCTCTGGTCCCGCCAACGTGCAGCTAGCTTGAAGCCAGCGCAAGTTTATACCTACCCGACTGGCTCCTTCATCCGCCCAAGAATAAGAGACCGCACGCGGGTTGCCCTTCTCGTGAACGTAAAGTGTCAAGGAGGGTCTGTTGGTGCCGTATGGCCATTCCGCCAAGCGCAGGCGCAGATAGAACTCGCGCATGGGCGACTCATCCGTCTTTAGGGCGAGTTCTCCGCCTTGATCATGGATCCAGCCACGCTCAAACGTCCAGCTTTCCTGACCTGCCCCCGAATCACCATGCTTCGCCCCGCGCAAGACAGAGGTCCAACACGTAAAAGGGCGCGCCTTATTCAGTTTATGCGGTACATTCGCTCTATTGCCATAGACATAAGCCCCTGTTTCATCGACGGCTTGGTCGAGGATGGTGAGGCTACGATTGCTCAAGACGAGATTGTCCGTGATCACCAACGTCTTGCCGCTGCGCTGCGATTTTACGCGGCAAGCCCCGGGTTTCATCGTGCCGATGAATTGTTGCTCTTGACGACGCCAATAGACCTCACAACCCGGATAGAGCGTCATGGTGCTTGGGCTGAGGCCTGCGAGCTTAGTTTGGTCTTGATAGGCCCCTTTAATCGCTAGTGCTTGCTCTGGAGAGGGGGCAAAGATCTCTAGCTTGATCGCCTTTTCGGCCGCATCAATCGAGAAGCGATACAAGCGCTGGCGATAGATCTTATTGGGATCATTGTCAGAATATTGCTCGACATAGAACATGTTTGGGCCAAAGGCCGGTAAAGTCACGGGGGAAAAGATCGAATGAATGCGTCCGTTGCGATCGACCTCAGGTGTCTTAAGCTCGCCGTCAAAATAGACTTGCAAATCATTATCGTAGCGACCGGGGAAATAATCGAGCAGGACGCGCAAATCCTTTGCCAAGACGTCTTGTGCGGTCGGCGCAGGCTCTTGCGCCATCGCAAGCGGTGCCACACCGAGCACGACACCAAACCAAGCAAGGCTGCTGAAACGGGAAAAGGCTTTCGCAATCATTTGTGCCTCCTAAAGGATGCAAAGTCACAAGCGGTCAAAGTCATTCCACAAAAAAGCCCGACGCGATGTGCGCCGGGCTTAAATGCTAAACGATCAGAGCATGGATCAATAGTTGACCTTCAGTTCCAGACCAACGCTGCGACCGCGGCGTGGCATGAAGAAGAAAGCGCGCGGGCTGCCGGTGTCGATGCCCGAGGCCGCTGCACCTGTTAGACCAACCGAAGCAGCAGAGCCTTGGAACACGTCAAACCAACGGGTTGCGATGGGGATGGTGTCTTCATCGGTCAAATTCTTGCCCCAGAGAGACACTTTCCAACGTTCGCCGCTGACACCAACGCGGCCACCGACCAAGGTCGTTTCACCGGTTTCAGCGCCACCATGGACTTGGATATATTTGGTGCCTTCATAGGAAAGGTCTGCCGAGGCAAACAATTCTAAATTCGCGCCCAATTGACGGGAATAATCAATATTGAAGCTAGCTTGATCGGCAGGGACCAAGGGAATCTTGGCCCCAACGATCGAACCATTTGCCCCTGGCAGTGGGACAACTGAGCCGTTCGGCAAAGGTGGTGGAGTTGGCGAACCGGGCACACGACGGGTGGTGGTACATGTCGTCCCAATTTGATAGCCGCCTGAGGTCAGCGTGTATTGGAACTCGTCACACCCTTCGGTGAACTCAGTGCTGATGTGCGAGTAATTCAAGCTGAAGCCCAAATTGTCAGTTACACGGAAGCGGAAGTCCGCTTCAAAGCCCTTGATTTCAGCATTGCCTTGGTTGGTCACGATAGAGGTCAACACGCCGCTCGAGCCTGCCACCGCTGTCGTCAACTGCATGTCTTCAGCTTTGGTGTCATAAGCCGACAGAGCCAAGGTGCCGCGCCCATCAAACAAGCGGGCCTTGTAGCCAACTTCATAATTGGTCGAGGTTTCTGGTTCGAATACTGGGAAACCATTTGCAAGGCCCAAAGTGCCGTTCAAACCACCTGGCTTGGTGCCTTCCGCATAGATGGCATAGATGGTTTGGTTCTCATTCGGCTTCCAAGTCAGTGTCGCACGCGGCGTAAAGGAATCAAAGTTGCGGGTGTCGTCATAGGTCAGGGCACCGCCAACAATATTGAAGTTCTGAGTCGACCGCTTTTCAGCCTGTTGGCGAGCCTCCAGATCGATTGACAACGTTTCGGTGATATCAAAGCCTAGGCGACCAAAGATCGCCCCGTTCGAGGTTGAGTTGATGAGGTTCTTTTGAGTTGATACGACGCCGTTCACAGGCGTTGTTGCGCTTGCAACAAAGTCAATCGAGTAGCCGGTTTGATCGAGGCTGTAGCCATATAGGCCCACCATCCAGCGGACGCGCTTGTCTTGAGGCGACGAAAACTTCACTTCTAAAGACATGTCTTTAGAGTCAGTTGTGCCAGAGCTGCCGAACAATGAATTCGATGTTGGGACGCCATTAGCCCCAATGGCTTGCGGAAACGAAGAACCGTTTAAGAAGTCGGAGTCAGAACCCGTCTTCAGTGTTTCATCGCGGAAGCCATAGCTGATATTGACGGTATAGTCATTCGGAAGGTCGACATCGGCGATCAGCGATCCAAAGGTCAAGTCGCGCTCAACGCCCAAGAAAGGGGCTGCTGGGCGCGTATTATTGGCACCTGTGTTCTGGAAATAAACGCCGGTGTCCTTGATGACACCACAGAACCACTGGTTTGGATTGTTATCGGTAGTGGCCGCAGCCCCACGATAGGCATTTGAGCGATAGCCGGGAAAGCAATTATTCTTGCTAGAAGCTTGGAACCCGAACGCACGTGGGCCATCTTCGTCTTCAGCATGAACGACGCGCGCCCGTAGGGTAAGGCCCTGCACAGGCCGAGCTTCCAAGACGCCACTGACGGACTTGGTTTTCTCAGAGCCCAGCGTGTCGTTAAGCGCGGCCGAGTTGGCCCATTCACCGTCATAGGTGTAATAACGGGCATTCAAACCACCCGATAGCCACGATGTAATGGGTCCCGTCACCCGTAAGTTTGCGCTTTGCTCATTGTGCGAGCCAACTGACACCGTAGCGCCAGCCTTCAAAGAAGTGCTGGGGCTGTTGGTGATGAAGTTGATCGCACCAGAATAAGTGTTGCGGCCATAAAGGGCTGATTGTGGGCCTTTGATCACTTCCACGCGGGTCACGTCGGCCAAGTCGATTGAGGAAATGTCGCCCTGATAATAGACGCCATCCACAAAATAAGCGGTACCCGCTTCCACACCAGGCTGGGTACCTGCCAAGATCGACGCAGCACCGCGAACAACCGGACGGTCCGTTGCGCGACCAAAGGCTTTAGAGAAAGACAAACCGGGAGTGAAGCGCGCTAGATCGTCAATTGCCTGAATGTTCAAGCGCGAAACGTCTGCTGCGCCAACGGCCGTTACGGCCACAGGTGTTGAGATCAGCGTTTCTTGGGTCTTACGAGCCGTCACGATGATGGTTTCAACTTTGGAACGATCTGCTTCGGTGTCTGATGCGGCTTGGGCGAAGGAAGTACCGGGCATCGCAAGTGCGAGGGCCATCAGGGCTGCAGAACCAGTCAAAAGTAAGCGCTGTGTCATTTGGTCTTCCTCTATGGAACGTGGCCGCCGCCGCACACACTTGCGGCTCGATCACGGATGATGACAATTGTGTAAAGAGTATATCAAATTCTGGGAAGGTGTGTTCTGTGAATTTTTCGCTCGTTCTCCAGCTTTAGTGGCCAATGAGCAACACATAGGCCCAACTTGAGCGCGAAATGATCAGGTTTACAGGCTAATTGGCACTTCTAAGTAATAACTTTGGATTTCCCAGCCGCGCGCAACGTAGGAAATTGATCCTGGATTGGCGGAGGTTCGTGGTGGCCCCGGCCGAGCCCTATCTAAAGCGCAGCGAGGATCGCCGAGCCTATTTCGGTAGTCGACAGACTTCCACCTAGATCGGCCGTGCGTGCCCCGCCATCCAAGGCTGTTTCAACGGCCGCGAATAGCCTGTCTGCGAGGGCTCCTTCACCCAATGACCACCGTAGCGCCATTTCCAATGACAAGATCGCGGCGACGGGATTGGCGAGGCCCTGGCCGGCGATATCCGGTGCCGAGCCATGAATCGGCTCGTAAAGGCCCGGTTTGCCGGCATCCCCCAAGGCTGCAGATGGCAAAAGCCCAATTGAGCCTGTGCACGCCGCTGCGAGGTCTGACAGCACATCGCCAAAGAGATTATCGGTCAGCAAAACGTCGAACTGCTGTGGCGCACGGACGAGCTGCATGGCCGCGTTATCGGCATACATATGCTCAAGCTCTACATCGCTATAGTCGCTAGCATGCAAGGCCGTGACTTCCTGACGCCATAAAAGGCCAGATTCCATCACGTTTGATTTCTCAAGGCTCGTCACTTTATTAGAGCGCTTGCGGGCAAGTTCAAAAGCAACACGGGCAACGCGCCGAATTTCGGCGCTGGTGTAGACTTGATTGTCAAAGCCGCGCTTGCTGCCATCGGGTAAAGTCTCAATGCCGCGCGGCGTGCCAAAATACACCCCGCCGGTCAATTCACGCACGAAAACAATATCAAGCCCTTCAACCAAATGGCGCTTCAGGCCAGAGGCATCGGCTAAAGCAGCAAAGCATAGGGCGGGACGGAGATTGGCATAGACGTCCATCTCTTTACGCAGGCGCAACAAACCCATTTCTGGACGAAGCTCACGGGTAACATTTGCCCATTTCGGGCCACCAACTGCCCCCATCAGAACCGCTTGCGCCGACTTGGCCGTCGCCAACACGGCATCGGTAATCGGCACACCGTGTATATCCACACTGGCCCCACCAAACAGTGCGGTCTCAACGTCTAGCTTTAGTCCGTGTTGCGCCATCAACTGCTCGAGCACGCGCTCAACTTCAGTCATGACTTCAGGGCCAATGCCGTCACCGGGCAATAAGAGGAGTTTGTGTGTCATACATCGCCCATAGCCACCAATTGCGTGCCTGTCACGGACGAATGCAGGGCCGCCGCCTATGCAGCTTCCTGATAGCCAGGCATTGGCATGGCCTGCGCGGTTCCAGCCCCAATCTCTTCAGCGGTAAGGGCTTCTTCGTTTGAATCGCTAACGTAGGAGTCGAAAATCATCGCTTCGATTTCTTCAGTCGGGGCAACGAACACCGCCAAGGGTCCAATGGTCGCTGCTAAGGCGCTCAAGAAGCCTGGATCCAAGAATTGAACGAGCACGAAATCTGCCTCTCACTGATACCATTAACAATCTGGTAACAGAAATTAAGCAGATATGAATCATTTTGAAAAGCATTTAATCTAATTTTTTTAGGCACTTCAGCCCAACCAAGGCGTCATTAACTTTCTTTTGTGTTCATGTTCCGCGATTTGATCCTGCTGCATAAGGCTTTGCCCAATTTCGTCCAGACCCTCCAGTAAGGACTTCTTACGACCTTGGTCGATCTCGAACGGGTAAATTTTACCATCAGGACCGGTCAAGGTCTGGGCGGCCAGATCAATTTCAAAACGCGCATTTTGTCCGTTCGCTTGGTTCATCAAGACGTCGACTTGGGCAGCATCCAAGACAAGCGGCAGCACCCCATTCTTGAAACAATTATTGTAGAAGATATCGGCAAAGGACGCTGAAATCACGCATTCAATCCCATAATCCAACAATGCCCACGGCGCATGCTCACGCGATGAACCGCAACCGAAGTTAGGGCCCGCAATGAGGATTTTTGCACCCGCATAGGCCGGCTTATTCAAAACGAACTCAGGATTAGGCGATCCATCTGGCAAGAAGCGCATATCAAAGAATAGGCCGCGCGACAGGCCAGTGCGCTCCACAGTTGATAAAAACTGCTTCGGGATGATCTGGTCGGTATCAATATTGGCCACGGGCAATGGGGCTGCATGGGCAGCCAGCTTTGTAAACTGTTTCATCGTGGGTCCATCCTGTCCAGAAATTCTGCGCGCCAGCTTTTAAGGCTCATCGACCGTCACGCTAAATGAGCCGCCAGACTTTTCAATTATGACTTTTTGATTATCCGGCGACTTGATCTCAAGGCTGCCATCGCCGTCTGAGTCAAATTGCCCCGTAAAGACAGCGCCTTCCTTATCGGTACAGCTCACTTCTTCTAAGGCATTCAATGCTGTCTCAGGGGCCTTGGTCAGAACAGGGCTACAATTAAGGTCGCCTTTGGCCTGTTCCTTTTTCAGAGCGGTTACGACGGTGCTGCGAAACTCGCCCAACACGCCACCCATAATGGCCTTCAGCCAAGGTGCGTCGTCTAGTTTGAGCGCTTTGGTAGGGGCGGGTTCGGTATTTGCCTGGTCCGATGTGGCGCTCTCCTCAGCCGCCAGTTGGGCGGCGTCTTTGCCAGCCGCAGGCGGTGGCGGCGCCTGCATCGTGCGAGGATTATCAACGGCCTCAAACGTTGGGTTGATTTCAGCAGGCTTGGGCCTGAGGGCTTGATATGCCCCCAAGCCAAAAATCGTTGCACCAATAATGATCAACGGCACAAAAATGCCCGATCCCTGCTGCTTTGCCATATCGCCTAAACCTCAAATGCCGCCACGACGGGGACGTGATCACTGGGCTTTTCCCATGCTCGCGCGTCTTTGTGAATGGCGAAACTCTCCTTGATGAAGCGGGGGGCAAAATCGGCATTTGCCCAGATATGATCAAGCCGTCGACCTCGATCATTCTTCGTCCAATCGGGTGATCGATAGCTCCACCACGAAAAAACTTTTTCGGGCGCTGGGCGGGCGACGCGCGCCAAATCGACCAGCCCGCCGCGCTCTAAAATGCGGGCCATGGCGTCGGTTTCCACAGGGGTATGACTGACAACGTTCAACAATTGCTTATGGCCCCAAACGTCATGTTCGCCCGGCGCGACATTCAAGTCCCCCACCACGACAAGCGGATCTACTGTTTTTCGGTCCGCATAATAGGCTTCCATGCGCTCAAGAAATGACAGCTTATGCTCAAATTTTGGGTTGATCTGTATATCGGGTTCGTCCCCACCCGCGGGCACATAAAGATTATGGATCGTGACGCCAGCAACCTTCACAGCGGCAACACGGGCCTCTTCGTGGCGGCAAAAACCCGGTTCCTCGACTTCTTCGAGCGGAAGCCGGGAGGCAATCGCCACCCCATGCCATCCCTTTTGCCCGCGTATATGTAGGTGGGGGAGGCCCATCTCGGTAAAGGCCGAAGCAGGAAACTCCCCGTTGCGGCACTTTATTTCCTGCAAGCACAAGACATCCGGACGATGCTGTTCAACGAAGCGCTGTACCAACCCTGCGCGCAGGCGAACCGAGTTAATGTTCCAAGTGGCAACTGAAAGACGTGTCATCCCACTGGCTTAAGCGACTTGGGGGAAATGGGAAAGTGCGCTAAGCGGCAAAGTATGGGAAAGACACTTTATGACAAGATTTGGGACAACCACGTCGTTGGCACAGCCGAGGATGGTGTCTCCCTGCTCTATATCGACTTGCATTTGATCCATGAGGTCACAACCCCGCAGGCCTTTGCGGGACTAAAGGCGGCTGGCCGCAAAGTTCGACGCCCTGACCTGACCTTGGCTGTAGCCGATCACAACACGCCGACTGAAAACCAAGCAGCTGGCATCGATGCTGTCGCTGACCCCGAAGCCCGGCTGCAATTGCAGACGCTTAGCCGCAATGTGGCTGAGCATGGGATCGAATTCTTTCCAATGGGCGAAGTCCGCAATGGCATTGTCCATGTCGTGGGTCCAGAACAAGGCCGTACACAGCCCGGAATGACCATTGTTTGCGGTGACAGCCATACCTCCACGCATGGTGCCTTTGGCGCACTCGCCCATGGTATTGGCACCAGCGAAGTTGAGCATGTCTTGGCAACCCAGACTTTGCGCGCCCGCAAAATGAAAAATATGGCCGTGGTAATTGAGGGCAGTTTGGCGCCAGGCGTTGGGGCTAAAGATATCGCTTTAGCTATTTGCGCCAAGATCGGCACCGCTGGCGGCACGGGCCATGTCATCGAATATCGTGGTTCTGCCATACGTAGCCTTTCTGCGGAAGGGCGGATGACCTTGTGCAACATGGCAATCGAGGCAGGCGCGAGAGCGGGCCTAGTTGCCCCAGATGACGTGACCTTTGCCTATCTGAAAGGACGCCCTTCGGCGCCAAAAGCAGGCGCATGGGACCAGGCCGTTTCATTCTGGAAAACACTCTCTACAGATGAGGATGCGGTGTTCGACCAGGTTGTTGAAATTCGCGCGGAGAGCATCGCTCCCTTAGTGACTTGGGGCACAAGCCCAGAGCAAGTGGTAGCAATTGACGGTGTTGCTCCAGACCCAGAACACTTTAGCGACCCAATTGAACGAGAAACCGCCCGCCGATCCTTGGCCTATATGGGCATTGAGCCCGGTCAGAAGATGATCGATCTTGCGATTCAACGGGTCTTCATCGGATCGTGCACAAATTCGCGGATTGAGGATTTGCGCGTGGTAGCTGAACTTGTGCAGGGCAAGCGGGTGGCCGATGGCGTTCGCGCGATGATCGTGCCGGGCTCTGGTCTCGTGCGACATCAGGCCGAGGAAGAAGGCTTAGACGAGATCTTTCTGGCGGCCGGATTTGAGTGGCGCGAACCTGGCTGCTCAATGTGCTTGGGCATGAACCCAGATCGGCTTGTGCCGTTTGAACGCTGTGCGTCCACTTCCAACCGCAATTTCGAAGGCCGCCAAGGCCGCGATGGACGCACCCATCTCGTCTCACCCGCCATGGCAGCCGCCGCTGCCTTGACGGGACGATTAAGCGATGTTCGCGAATTGCTTTAGGTTCGGAAGTGGCCTGCACTAACGCGTTGGTTCACCTCGGGCCAATTTGGTGCATTGAGCGACCCAGTTTTCCCGATAAACCCGCGCGCCAAAGGTCGGCAAGTTCTTCGACAACCAGGCAACTTGGTCGATATTCATGGTGGCAATCTGGTGGAAATAGTAGATGCCTTGGTCGTTCAACCAAGCCTTGTTCTTCGGACCCACCCCATCAATCAGCAAGAGTTCATCTGGATTAGCTCGACGGCGCGAGCGCGGCGGAGCTTTGCCCGCGCCTGCCAAGGCAACCGCCTCTTCTAACGCTTCCGCTGACAATCCAGCCAAAGGCGACGGCGTGAAGTTCTGGTTGCTGATGGGCTCGGCCGGTGGTGGTGGTGGCAGGGCAACCGCTTTCGCTTTGCGCTTTTTGACAATCGGCGAGACGAACGCAACCGGTTCGACCACTGTCTCGAGAACCGGAGTAACCTCGGGAACCTTGACCGCCTTCTTGCGCCCACGCTTAGCGGGTTCTGGAGCGGCTTCAACGAAAGCAACTGGAGCCGATTCACTCTCTCGGACCAATTTAGTCGTCGTCATCTGCGCGGGCATAGGGGGCGTTTCGACGCTTTCGCCAGTATCGCGGCCCTCAAAGAATAATACCCGAGCTTCGAGGTATTTATTACGCCACTTTAGCGCGGCGATATCCTCGTCGACACTTTCGCCGTCGCGCAGTTTGGCATTGGCTGCGGCCAATTCATCCGCGCGCGCGCGCACTTCTGCCAATTCAGCCTCTAGTACGGACGCCTTGCGTGTGCCGATTGCGTCGGTCAGTGCAGAACCAGCGCCGGCCGTCACATGCCGTTTTAGTTCGTCTCGATCTTCCCGGACAACACGCAGCTCTTCCTGCAATTCTTCGGTGTTACAATTGCAAAGATTGAAGACGTACGCCAGAAAAGCACCGATGGCAGCAGAGAACAGCACGATCAGAATGCTTTGACTTAACAGAAACATGGCTTTGGTCCTTACCTTCCCTGAGGCGGGTAGATGGGTCTTTAGTTTGACTCGGTGATTTTAAATTCGATGCGACGGTTTTGCTCTCGCAATGGGCTGTCAGGCTGTCCTGGGATATTCCCATTGCCATTTGGGAAGTCGTTCACCAGGGGTTGGCTCTCGCCATAGCCTTTGGCTGTAACTTGGTCGGCTGGCACACCTTTTGAGATTAAGAAATCGCGAACCGTATTCGCACGTCTTTGCGACAAGCGCTCATTAAGGTCTGCTGCACCGCCGGTATCGGTGTGGCCACCTATCTCGATCTTGAAAGTGCTGCATTCCTTGGCGACTTCTGCGACTTGGTCAAGCACCTCTTGCCCACTCACTAGGGGGCTGCTGCCTTTTTCAAAGCGAATGGTGCCTTTTTTTCCAGCCTCCGTCAGACGCGCTTGGCAAGTCACTTCAGCTTGTTTTGCCGAGCTAATCCCTGCCTTTTTCGACGCCGGGACACTTATTTCTGGCTTAGCTGGCAAGCGGGGACCCACCACAGCTGAACCAGGATAGTTGATCCCTTGGCAGTCAATCTTTGCATAGACTCCTGGAAGTCCAATTCGATCGCGAACACCGTCTACGACCGTTGAGCAGGCCGCCTTCGCTGTCGCTTCATTCACCGAAAAACCGCTGATCAGTAAGCGACCGTCTAAGGTATCGGCGCGCGCGAAAGTAAAGCCTGCTTTATCCAAGCTTACTTGAGCTAATGAACGCGTCTCTTCTTGCAAAACCATCATGCGCTGATGGTGGACCCACATGAGAATTACCAAACCGAAGGCACCGAGCACAAAGACTGGCCAGCAATTCTTAGGATTAAGCATGCTATGTTTGCCATTTCAGTTCTGGAAGCCACACGCCAAGTGGAAGAAGAGCACAGGCAGGACCTCACGATCAAATATTTGTACACTCATCTTCAGATTAACGCAGCCGGAAAGCAAGAGCACTCGCGTCTGACGTGCAAAAAACGCAGCATTTTGCGGACTTCACTCTCCCATTGGGGCAATCTCACGCTATGAGGAAAACATGATCCAAGACGTGACAAGCCCACAAAATAATCTGGTCAAGCTGGCCAAGTCGCTGGACCGCAAGAAGGCTCGGACAGAGTCCGGCTTATTCTTAGCCGAAGGCGCGCGCCATGTCGGAGAAGGACTGGACCTCGGCTGGGAACTCGAAGCGCTTCTATTTTCCGCCGCGGCTGAGGCGCGGCCCGCTGTGCAGTCTCTTGCGCAGCAAGCTTTGAAGACCGGCGCGCGCGTGGCTCGCGTGTCGGACCGCGTGCTTGAAGCCGTTGCTAAGCGGGATAATGCCCAGTCGGTCTTGGGGCTTTTCCGTCAGCGCTATACGCCATTGGTTGAGCTGGCAAACGCCCCTTTGATCATCGCACTCGAACGGATTCGCGATCCGGGTAATTTGGGCACGATCCTGCGAACCCTCGATTCCGTGGGCGGTGGCGGCGTAGTCTTGCTGGAAGAAAGCTGCGACCCGTTCTCCATCGAGGCTGTGCGCGCCAGCATGGGTTCTATTTTTTCTGCGCCCGTAGCCCGGTCCGACTTTAGTGGGTTTGATGCTTGGCGTCGTGCGCAGGGCTTTAAAATGGCGGGCACTTCGCTCAAAGGGTCAATGCGCCACACAGAAACCGACTTTGGCACTAAAACGGTCCTTTTGATGGGCAATGAGCAGTCTGGAATCCCTGATTCTTGGGCAGAGGCCTGTGATGTCTTGGTGCGGCTACCGATGGCAGGCCGCGCCGACAGCCTCAATCTTGCGATTGCCACAGCTGTTACAACTTATGAGATTTGGCGTCAGCAAGGCTTTAAGGGGGCACGTGATTAGATGGCACAAAGGCCACCACCACCTCTGAAAGTAGCGCCAGCACGATTGGCACCGGTCTTGATGGCTGATGATTGGTCCGATTATGTGCTGATCGATTCTGGCGACGGCCAAAAGCTAGAGCGTTTTGGCCCCTACACCTTTATCCGACCAGATAGCCAAGCTCTATGGCCACGGCGCTTAACCGAAAAGGACTGGGCCTATGATGCCGCTTTTTCAGGTCAGGAGAGCGAAGAAATGGGACGCTGGCGCTTTATCCGACGGGTCCCAGAGACATGGCCAATTTCGTGGGGCGGGATTAAGTTTCACGCCCGCTGCACGCCCTTCCGACACTTGGGTCTATTTCCAGAGCAATCCGTTCATTGGCGTTGGTGCCGCGAGCTAATCGAGGCACGCGTCCATCAATCCCCCAAGGATCCACCGCCTAAAGTTCTGAATTTGTTTGGCTATACCGGCGTGGCTAGTCTGGTCTGCGCCAAGGCGGGTGCGAATGTGACCCATGTCGATGCCTCCAAAAAAGCGGTGGGCTATGCCCGGGAGAATCAAGCCCTCGCAGGATTAGAGGATCGTCCGATTCGATGGATTGTCGACGACGCCTTGAAATTTGTCGAACGAGAGATTCGCCGTGGGAATAAATATCACGGGATTATTCTGGATCCGCCCAAGCATGGGCGTGGCCCGACCGGAGAGATCTGGAAGCTCGAAGAGGGCTTAGACCGCCTTTTGACTGCCTGCGTTGAGCTCTTAGAGGATGATGCCTTGTTTCTGGTAGCAACCGTCTATGCGGTTCGCCTGAGTTTCTTGGCGCTCGACAATGGATTGGCAGCTGCACTTGGCAATAAGCCGGGCCAGCGCGAAGCCGGTGAGATGGCTATCCCGGAACACGGATCAGACCGTCTTTTGCCGACGGCCATTTTCGCGCGCTGGTCGAACCCGAGATAAGCTGCAAAGCGGTTGAGATTATCAGCCGCCCCGAGCTGATGTTTCTGAATCGTTAACCGATGCAGGTCAGTGAATCAGGTCGAAATGGACCTATCTGCATCATGGCAGCCACACAGACCTTAAATGCAAAGCCTTTGGCCGTTGGCCTCAAGCATGTCGGCTTGAGCCTTGCGACCCTGTTTCTGTCACTGGGCTTAAGCGCTGGCGCGATCCAAGCCTTTGGCAATGAACAAGATGCTGGCCCCAGCGCCGTCTTGGAAGTACCGCGCTACAATCCGGCCTCAGCAAAGCCCGCCATCACAAGCATGGAGCCAAAGGTCGATCTTGCGGCGCAAGGTATCGCTATGGGCTGGTTGCCTTGGCGCTTGCCGGATGGGGCGATGACGCCTTGGCTGCCTGGCACCCCACCACCCAAATCGGCGGGTGCCGCAGATCAAGCCATTAGCGAGGCAGAGGCATTGCGCCTTGCTGACGTCGCAAAAGCAAAGGGAGACCCCGTTGTGACCGGTGCTGCCACCGCAGCCTCTTCTGGTCAAATCCCACCTGTCTCAGGTACCGCACGGATTATGGCCCCCTCATTCGGGACCGCTTCGAATGAAGGCGGCGTGCAGGTCTATCGTGGGCAAGGCGCAGCAGCCTTGACCCAAGCCCCCGCCGCAGGCGTGCACCAACAAGGCCCGGGTGGCCTGTTACCGATCATCGGTTCGGGCAATCGTACCGTTTATGACGTTTACCGGAAGCCTTTCTCTGAAACTGGGCGGCCAAAGGTCGCCTTGGTTGTGGGGGGGCTTGGCCTGAACGCGCGTATCACCCAGCGTGCCATCGATGAACTGCCTGCGGAGGTCACTTTATCCTTTGTGCCTTATGCGGAAAACCTCCAAGGCTGGATCAATAAGGCCAGAGCCAAGGGGCATGAGGTTCTGATCGAGATTCCGATGGAGCCATTTGACTATCCCGAAAATGATCCGGGTCCACATACTTTGCTGACCACGGCCTCGGCGGACGAGAATCAACGCCGACTTGAGTTCTTATTGTCACGGGCAAGCGGCTATTTCGGGGTGACAAATTATCTGGGCGGGAAATTCGCAACGTCTAACGAGTCGAGCGGTGCCTTGATGCGGCAGTTGCGGTCCCGTGGGGTGGCCTTCATTGCCGATGGCTCGGCCTCACAGCTCGACGCGGCTGCCAGTTCTGCGGGGCTGCGCAATGCGCAAGCGGATCGCCTGATCGACCAACGACCTTCCGGCGATGATATTGCTGCACAGCTGGGGGCGCTCGAGGCGATGGCAACACAGCGCGGCGCGGCGCTCGGCTTTGGCGTTGCCTATAGTGTGACCATTGACCAAATTGCGCGGTGGGCGAAAGATGCGGGTCGACGGGGGCTTATCCTGGCCCCAGCATCCGCGGTTACATCATGAGCAAAGATACCATCCCTGCCCCGCCAGAAGGCTATCGACCCAATGTAGGCATTCTATTATTCGACATGCGCGGGCTGGTTTGGGTCGGCAAGCGCCGGGGCTTTAATGGACAGCATGCTTGGCAAGCACCACAAGGCGGCATTGATCGAGACGAAGATGTTGAAACCGCAGCCTTACGTGAACTTGGCGAGGAGACTGGCATTGGCCCTAGCTTAGTTTCAATCATCGGTCATACAACCGATTGGCTGACCTATGACTTTCCACCGGAGATGCAGCGTGGCAAGTTTCGCCGCAACAAGGGCCAGGCCCAAATCTGGTACGCCTTGCGCTTCTTAGGCTCTGATCGCGACGTGAAGCTGAATGCGCATAAGCAGGTGGAGTTTGATGCGTGGAGGTGGGAACGGTTGGAAGCACTTCCAGAACTGGTGGTGCCGTTTAAACGTGATGTGTACACACGCATCGTGCAAGATTTTGGCCACCTTGCTGCTGCCTAGCATTTTGTGGCATGACCGACGGATCGTAAGAGACGGAGTGAGCAGGTGGAAAAGCCGATTCTGATGATCCATGGGGTTGGATGTGGTGGCGATGCTTGGTCTGTGATGGCCCCGCTGATACACGCCAAAGGCTGGACGCCTTATACACCCACGCTCTATCCACAATTCCGCGTCAAAGAAAATCCCACCGGCCAGCTCTCAACGCTTGGCCTGCACGATTATGTTGAAGCAGCGAAGTCTGAAGCTTTGGCGATTGAACGCTCTACCGGTGAAGAGCCCATTTTGATGGGCCATTCGATGGGGGGCCTAATTGTTCAAAAACTTGCTGAGCAGGGCGTTGGCAAAGCCGCAATTCTCGTGACGCCAGCCCAACCGGTTGACTGCCAAGTCCAAGATCTGCGCGTCCTGTTTACCTTTGCCAATATCGTCCTGAAGGGCGATCCCAAGCTCTCTTATAAAGTCTGGAAAACTGGCTTTCGTTGGGGGGTCCTCAACCAAGTTGCATCAGAGCGGCATGATGAGATTTATGCATCTGCCCTTTATGATTCCGGGCTGGTCTATCAGCAGCTCGGCAAGCCAGAGACAGACCCGCATCGTGTTGGCATCATTAATGAGCGCTCGATCGAGTGCCCAATCCTGACCATCGGTGCGGTGCAGGATCGCGCGACAATTATTCAAGCCGTCCGTAAAGTGGCTCAGAAATATGCCAGGATCGGCGGGGACTATCGTGAATATGACGGGGCCGCGCATTGGATTATCGATGAGCCGAGGACTGCGAGCGTTGTCGCCGACATCTGTGAGTGGCTAGAAGCCAAGGGGCTTTAGAGCGAAGGCCAGCTAAGCAGAAACAGGGTTACTGCATCATGTGCAGAAAAAAGTGTAGTCGCGCGATTTCCGTAACCGCGTGTTCACCTTGTTCACGGCAAACTGTCCGAACTCTTAACCCTGTCCCGGATCCTGCCCGCTTATGGCCTACCAAGACGCCGCACTCATTGCTGAACCAGAACTCGATTTGGATCTGATCCGCGATTTCTTGATGCAAAATCCTAGTTTTGTGCGCGAAGACACCGAGCTCTTGAACCGGATTGCGGCCGAGCCAAGTTCTGGAAATGTTATTGCAATAGCGGACCTTGCACGCGAACGCATGCTGCGAGAGACACGCGCTGCGCGGTCGCGCTTTGCCTCGATCGTTGAGACCGCACGCGCCAATTACGAAGCGCAGATTCGCGTCCAAGAAGCCATTCTGGCAGTCCTAGACAGCCAAGACCCTGAAGATTTAAACGAACGGCTTTCTGGTCATGTGGCGTTTGCTTTGGCTGCAGATGTGTGCGTGTTAGCCGTGTCTGAATCCAATGCTGCCAGCCAAGCTCTCGATAAGGCGGGGTCGGCCATTGAACGCCTTGTGCCAACGCATCAACCCACCATCCTTGGCCCAATCGAGCGTCCACGTCCTTGGCTCTATGGCGACAGAAGCGAACTCGTGCACTCTGAGGCCTTGGCCCGTTTGGAGTTTGGCCCAACTAGGCGTTTGGGGATTTTGGCAATCGCCAGCCGCGATGTCGATGCCTTTAGGGCTGATCATGGCGGCGAACTAGTGACCTTTTTCGCGCGCGTCTTAGAACGTGTTCTATCGCGCTTTGCGGCTGATGGCTTGCTGTGAGTGGCGCGGTCCGTCAAGCGGACTTGCCAAGCGACATGGGCGATGGCTTAGCCCAATCGCGTAAAGAGTGGTTGCACTGGCTGAAGCATGAGCGCCGACTGGCAGAGCACACATTGGAAGCTTACCAGCGCGACGTCGACACCTTTTTAAACTTCTTGGTGCTGCATCGCGGTGAAGACCTAACTCTAGCTAGCCTTCCCGACCTAACCGCTTCAGACCTGCGCGCCTATTTGGCGCGGCGACGTCAGGCCAACACCCCTTTTGGCGATCGCTCCGTGGCCCGGGCGCTCGCAGGAATCAGGTCATTCTTTTCCTTCATGGACCGACGGCGAGGCCTTACCAACACGAGCTTAAGCTTTGTTCGCGGCCCGAAGATTAAGCCAGCCGCGCCGCGCCCCGTCACAAGTGAAGCTGCTTTTGACTTGATTGATCTCGCTCAAGAAGCAGATGAGCCGTGGATCGGTGCACGCGATACCGCTGTGCTGACCCTACTTTATGGCTGTGGATTGCGCATTTCCGAGGCGCTTGGCCTCACGGGGGCAGAATACCCATTGCCATCAACACTGCGAATTCTGGGTAAGGGCCAAAAGACACGCCTCGTGCCAACTCTGCCGGTCGCGCGCGAGGCGATTGCGGCTTATGTTAAACTTTGCCCCTATCAAATTGCACCCATTGGTCCCCTGTTCTTAGGCGCTCGTGGTGGGCCGTTGCGCGCCAGATTGGTTCAAGCCAGCATGGCCAGATTACGAGGCCAATTAGGTCTTTCAGAGTCAGCGACACCTCATGCCCTGCGCCATGCCTTTGCCACGCACCTTTTGCAATCTGGTGGCGACTTGCGCTCCATCCAAGAATTGCTGGGGCACGCATCTTTGTCGACGACGCAACGCTATATGGAGATCGACCCGGCTCATATGATTTCTGTGTTTTCAAAAGCCCATCCGCGCGCTTAGCCCATTGCTGCGCAATATGGGTCAACATGCACGTTAAAGCATCCTTACACAGAGGTTCGCCTAAATTTTGAACAGTCATACTTGCCCCGTTTGGGAGCATTTTGTCGACAAGCTGCTCAAAATTTGGGCTATTGCTCGTGATATCGCGGAAGCGGCAGGCCGACACTTGCCCAAAAGTGCCCAATTTCTAACGCTGCGGTTTGGATGGAGACTGGGCTAATTGTAAGCTCAAGATCACAAACCTTGTGGGGAGCACGACGAACGTGACACGTATCGCAACACGCACACGACCGGAGCTTAGCTTCGAAGCGCTGGTACGAACGGGGCTAGCAGCCCTGGCAGCACTGATTTTCATTATGGCAAGTGGCCTAGTATCGCCTGCTCATGCGCAGGACGCCGCCAATACCGTCGCCGCAGCTGCGTCACCTGCAGCCGAAGCGGCCCCTACAGCAGCTAAGCTGGTCGCAACTTTGCCGGATAAGGTTGTCGACAAGGGTGATGTCACTTGGATGATGGTCTCGACCCTTCTGGTTCTCTTGATGATCGTTCCTGGGCTTGCCTTATTTTATGGCGGCTTGGTGCGCGCCAAGAACATGCTGTCGATGTTGATGCAGGTTTCCACTGTGATGGTGATTGGCATGGTCACTTGGATGCTGTGGGGCTATAGTTTGTCTTTCACGTCGGGCGCAGAAATTGACAGTTTCGTCGGTGGATTTGACCGCCTCTTCTTGAATGGCGCGGGGTTGGATGCGGATGGAAATCCTGTGCTCGTCGCTACTTTCTCGACCGGTGTCTATATTCCAGAGCTCGTGTTTGTGGTCTTCCAAATGACTTTTGCGGCCATTACCGCAGCCCTTGTTCTGGGTGGCGTTGCTGAGCGGATGAAGTTTGCCGCCGTGGTACTGTTTGCGGTGCTTTGGCCTCTGTTGTCCTACTACCCTATGGCGCACATGGTTTGGTGGTGGCCCGGACCAGACAGCTTGGCAGCGGCTTCGGCGCAAGGGGATAGCTTCACCACTGGCTTGATCTGGAGCTTTGGTGCCCTCGATTTTGCCGGCGGTACGGTGGTTCACATCAACGCCGGGATTGCAGCTTTGGTTGGTTGTATCATTCTGGGTGCCCGCTCTGGCTACCGGAATGAACCAATGCCACCCCACTCATTGGTCATGACCTTCATTGGCGCAGGCCTTCTATGGGTGGGTTGGTTTGGTTTTAACGCAGGCTCGAACTTGGAATCCAACTATTATGCAGTCTTGGCGATGGCCAACACCTTCATCGCGACGGCGGCGGCTGGCTTAAGCTGGGTGTTGTATGAGTGGGTCACCCGCAAGCGTCCATCGATGCTGGGCTTGGCTTCGGGCATCGTGGCTGGTCTCGTGGCCGTGACCCCTGCCGCGGGCTTTGCTGGCCCGATGGGTGCACTCGTCCTCGGCCTTGTTGTCTCACCTGCCTGTATCTTCTTCTGCTCGGTTGTAAAATCCGCGCTGAAGTATGACGACAGCTTGGACGCCTTCGGTATCCACGGCATTGGTGGCATCATCGGCGCAATCGGCACCGGCATTGTGGTATCGCCAGCTTTGGGCGGCGCGGGCATTGTCGATTACACCAAGTGCTTCGATGAAGCCGGGAAAATCCTCGCCGTCTGCCCAGCGCTGCCATACGACATGACGACGCAAGTTATTGCACAGCTGAAAGGTGTGTTGGTCACGGTTGCTTGGTCTGGTGTCGCTTCAGCCATCGTCTTCTTTATCATCAAGTACACGATTGGCTTGAAAGCCTCGGTCGATGATCAAGAAGAAGGTCTCGACATTGCGGAGCATGGTGAGCGCGCTTACCACCTCTAAAGCCTCGATCGGCATTGAGTAGAAGGGCCAGCGTCGCGCTGGCCCTTTTTCTGTACCTAGTTTTCTAACCGACGTATCGTCAAAATAGTGCCATAACTGGCGCCAATCCGTTCCACTGCCGCTGCCAAAGGTTCGCGCACGACGGCCATGTGATGGCCATTGGCATGTAGGATATGGGTAGCGTCCGTCATCAAGGCGACATGGCCCTTCCAACAGACAATATCACCCCGCTTTAGACCCTGAAGGCTTTGATCAAAGTCTACAGCTTTCCCAATCTCGCGCTGCATATAGGAGTCGCGCGGCATAAGGATGCCTCCGGCTTTAAAGGCAGTCTGGATCAGGCCAGAACAATCAAGCCCTAAACTCTCAACGCCACCCCATTGATAAGGCGCGTGGAGAAATTGCTCGGCGACTGCAATAGGGTCTTCTGCTAACTCGGCCATGGGGGATAAATGGGCCTCATAAATCCACCCTGCCCGCTCCACGGCGACGAAACCGTTTTCGCGCGCGCCTGTAAGCGCCACTTGCGCGCCGAGACTTAAGAGAAAGTGGGGTGCTGCTCGGGCGCTTGGTCCAGAAAACGCATAGGTGCGCAATACTTTGACTTTGTGAGTTGTCGCCAAAACTGGAGCGGACAGCGCAGCCATGTCAAACCAGCCGACATAGCCGTCGCTCTGCATTTGGCCCCAGCCAAAGCCGCTGCGTTCCTCGTAAATGTCGATCACATCGCCATGTAGCGCTTGGCTCAATTGTTCGCCATCTTGCTCTGGCACTTTGCGCAACGGGGCAACACCCGCGCTAACCTGATGGGGAATTGGATCAACAAAACGGGCGGACTCCACAAGTCCTTTGAGCTTTGTCGCCGCCAAATCACTTCGGTAGGGGTGAAGGTTTGGATCCAACATATCATTCGTCCATTATGCCAACTTTTGGCGTGTGTCTGTCGCTTCGGTTGTGGCTAAAGATGATGCGCGACTGACTTGGGTGATCTCAGCAATATTGCGCGCGATGGACGCTGCATAAGTGGACAGCCGTTCTGCGCCCGCTTCCGTCCCGACCACAAAAATATTGCGCCGATCAGACGGGTCTGGTCGACGTTCAACAAGGCCAACGTCCTGCAAAGTGTCAATGGCCCGAACAATAGCCGGTTTGCCAACACCAAGACGCTGCGCCAGTGCCCGAACAGTGTGTGGCCCAGTCTCTAAATAGACCGTCAGCATCAGGGCGGTCTGACGGGCGGTCAAGTCCGGCCCATCGGATTGCACGGTTCGGGACGTGACGTCCAACCACAAGCCAAGCGCTTGCCTATTTAGTCCAGCAAACTGATCCAATAATGACCCCTAAGGCTATGGCCGCTCGCGACGGTGCCATTTGTGCCTTTAGGTGAATCGATTTGCGCAATTGCGAAAGAGTCCCTGTGGACTCAATTGCTTGCCAGACTTGCGCCTGCGAGTCTTTTTGGAATTTAGCCGAATCTTTTCCGTAGCATGGCCTCGATCGTGCGCACTGCATGAACTTCGCCACCTTGGGGTCGACCCGGCTTTTCCTTTGGATTCCAGCAATAGACATCGAAATGCGCCCAGATGGGCTTGTGGTCTTTGACATCAACGAACTTTGAGATGAATAGCGCCCCATTGATCGCCCCAGCAAAGGGACCACCTGAGTTTTTCATATCGGCAATCGGGCTGTCGAGGTCGTCTTCATAAGGACGCCATAAGGGCATCCGCCACACATGGTCACCCGTCCGCGCTGCCGCGTCGGTTAATGCTGCGGCCAATTCCTCGTCCTCGGTGAAGAATGGCGGTAACTCTGGCCCCAACGCGACACGGGCAGCCCCGGTTAGCGTCGCCATATCGAGGATCATGGCATTGCCGTCTTCACTGGCACGCGTAACCGCATCGGCTAGAATTAAGCGGCCTTCTGCATCGGTGTTGTCGATCTCAACGCTCAACCCGTTACGGGCAAAGATCACATCGCTGGGCCTGAAGGAGTTACCATCCATCGCATTCTCAACAATCGGCAGATAAACCGACAGTCGCACATCCAATCGGGCCTCAGCGAGCGTCGAGAACAAGGCCAAAGCACAAGCCGCACCGCCCATATCTTTCTTCATAAGCGCCATACCTGCTCCGGGCTTGAGATTGAGCCCACCGGTATCAAACGTAACCCCTTTGCCCACCAGGGCCAGCGGATAGGCATCGGGACGGCCAATGCGCAAGATCACCAGGCGTGGTTCTTGGGCAGCACCCCGCCCAACGGCATGGATTAACGGGTAATTTTGCGCCAATAAGTCCGCGCCTCGGATCACTTCAATCTCCGCACCATGGCTTTCGCCCAAGGCAAGTGCCGCGGCCTCTAAGGCGTCCGGGCCCATATCATTTGGCGGCGTATTGACAAGATCTCGCCCAAGCTTAATGGCGCTGACTGTGCGGCTTGCAGCCTCTACGTCCGCGCCAGCCGGTGCTATCAAACGAGCGAGACGGAGATCCTTGCGCTTATAGCGATCAAAGATATAGGCCCCAAGAAGATAGGCCACCAGAATGGCATGGCCTTGCTCCTTTGGAAGCGGTGAAACAATCCGATAATCACCTGCTGGCAACTTGCTAGCCAACGCGCCATAGACAGCCGCATCTGCCCCTGCGCCCAGCCCAAACAAGACCCGCTCTAAAGTACCATCAGGGGCTGGGACCAACAGCACTCGACCGGCTTGGGCGCGAAAATCGTGGTGACCAGCGAGAGCTGCCTGCCCGCTGGCCTTGCCATCGAGATAGGCGGGCCATTCTGCGGCAGTAACAGCGTAGATCGGGATAAAGGTGGCGTCTAGGGGGGCGATATTGGCGTGCATCGCCATTCTTTAGGCCGATCTGGACCCCATGAAAAGCGATTAAGGCGGAGAGCAAAGGGCTGGCCTTGAGGGTTTATTAACAAAGATTGACGAAAGATTGGCATCTGTGATTCGTGAGGTTCTCACCATGTCGTTCCGATTCCGCGCCCGTCGTTTGCCACTCATCGCCTTAAGCGCAAGCTTAGGCTTAGTCTGCTTGTCCTCCGTTTCGGCCCAAGCTTTTCCTTTCTTTGGAAAAAAGCCAGAAGCAGCAGCGAAGACACCTACAGCTAAAGGGGCACCAACGGGTAAAGCCCCCAAAGCGGCAATGGTTGAAGCGCCTGTGTCCCAAGCATCAACAGCAGAACAGAGCGTCCCCGCAAAACCCGCGACGGCGAAAGAGCGCCAAGCAGCACGAAGCCTAGATATGATCAATCAGGCATCCTTTTGGCTCGGCGAACTTGAAAAAAATCCAGCCGATGATGAGGCTGCACTGGAAGGATCCATCGCTTTGCGTAGGATTGGCTCGTTAGAGCGGGCGATTCAACTTGCAGCCATGGGCTTGCAGGTCAAAGGGGAAAGTCCGCAATTATGGGGCGCATTAGCCTTAGGTCTTGTTGCCAGCGGCGAAAATCAACCCGCTCTACAAGCCTTGCAGAAGGCCGTCTCCTTAAATCCAAAAGACCCCAACCTGCAATCGGCCCTTGGGGTCATCTATGACCGCTTGGAGCGCGCCGACCTTGCGGCAACTGCTTATGAGGCCGCGCTAAAGCTTGCCCCTGAGGACGCCACCATCCTCAGCAATTACGGGCTTTCCATTGCGATGACAGGGGATCTGAAAAAGGCTGAGGACATGTTGCGCCGCGCCAACCAAAGTCCGCTTGCCCCTCCCCAAGCCCGTCAGAATCTGGCGCTCGTTGTCGGCCTGCAGGGGCGCTTTGAAGAAAGTGAGCGCTTGGCAACCCGTGACCTGCCGCCCGCAGTGGCATCCGAGAATGTCGCATACCTCAAAGCGATGCTGAATGGCGGCGAAAACCGTTGGTCGCAATTGCGCCAGGAAAAAACCGACTAACGAAAAAAGGCCGCCCCCTCCGACAGGTAAGCGGCCTTCTCCTTTGATTGTGACGGCCTTAGGTTAAGCCATAAAGCCCAGATTTGGTCTTGCGAAATTTCTTAGGTTCGGGAAAATCACCCCAAGATCTGTGTTCGAGACCCCAAACCAGGATCCCATGGTCGCCGCATATTGGTCCACCGAGGTGGTTGGAATATGGGTATTGCCGGACTGATCAGGATTACGGAATGTCCCCAAGTCGCTGCCGACCGTCGGGAACTGGCCGTACATATCGCCGCCATTTACAGCCCCACCCATGATCAAATGGTGGCCGCCCCAAGCGTGGTCGGTGCCGTCACCATTGGTGTTGAAGGTCCGTGAAAAATCAGATGCTGTGAAGGTTGTCACAGAGCTGCGCATATCCACGCCGCCGATATTGGCCAAAGTCGCATCAAATGTAGCCATAGCAGTGGCTAATTTACTGAGGTTGTTGGGTTGAGCGGTGTTTTGGAAGTCGTGGCTATCATGCCCGCCCACTGCCACGAAAAAGACCTGACGGCGCAGGCCAAGGGCTGGAGCGGCCGCGATCATGCGGGCAACTGTCTGCAATTGTACCGACAGCGAATTTGTTTCCACATTGTTGGTGATCGGGTTGCGATAAACAGGCGGTGCCGGAATTGCCGTCACCAAAGGACCTGTAGCGGCGGTGTTGAGTGTTACCGAGGAATCGAGCGAGCGACCAACGATCGTCGCGTGATCTGAGCCCATATTGGCTACAAAGCCCGTATCGCGGATGATTTCCCGCATTTTGGCGGGGCCTTGGTTTGAACCAAACAGAGTGGTCCCACCAACGGCGTTGACGGCCACAGCAGGCATCGCACCCGTTGCGACTTGATATTGCACGACCGTGCGACCTGAAAGGAACACTGTGTTCCCTGCGGTCGACATGGCGGTATACAGACTATTCGCACCATTGCCCGAGGCCATTAGGTCGCCGAACTGGCCACCCCAACCGGTGCGCACGCCTTCTGTGAGGCCTGCCTGCCAAACGGCTTGCTGGTCATTGTGGGAGAACAAATTAGCCGGCAACTTCTTGGTGCGCGCCTGATATTCCGTCTTCGTCACAGGTTCGACCAAGGAGCCGACATTGGCGATGACGGCCAAACGCCCTGCGCCATAGATTGGCAGAAGCGGTGCTAACATAGGATGGAAGCCGAAGGTCCGCGTTGTGGCGTTTGTTCCGGCTGGAATGGCCTGGGCGGTCCTTGGTGTGAACGGCAAGATTCCACCCCACGCCTCTGGTGTCCCAGCTGTAACCGTCCGTCCTGTGACTGGAGAGACGGAACCAACTGCTGCTGCCGCGGTGCCGACTGGCATGAGCGCGATCGGATCAGACCCGGTGTTGCGCGCCGCCCAGTAGCGATTCCAAGAGTCGGTGTCAGACGCTAGAACGGTGTTGTTCGAGTCGTTACCACCCAATTGGAAGATACAAACAAGCGCTTTGTACCCCCCAGCGCTTTGGCTAGCAGCCGAGTTAAAAGCGGCCAACTGCATGCCGAAGGCGGTTGCAATAGGTGCAGCAATCCCCACTGCACCGGTTGTTGCCATAAATTGGCGACGTGTATGACGTTGATCTTTCATGGCCGCCCCCTTAGCGCTGTAAGATGTAATCAGGAGAAACAACGGTCAAATAGACCGCCAGTTTTGATCGGTTCAGCAGAGCCGCATCTATCTGCGCTTGCGTGGTTGTGCCGCCGGAAGGAATAGTAACGGCTGTGACCGCATCAATGATCTGCTGACGGCGGGCCGTGGTCATGTTGCCATAGGTCAACAGATAATTGACCCGGTCAACCAAGGCGGCCGGATCGGCGGCTACCGCCATCTCCCTTGTGTAGGTGAGCTTGACGTCATTGCCCGAGCCGATGCCAGTGTTGACGGTGGTCTGCATGGTATTCATGTAGCCAGCCACGGTCACTTCATCCACAATCTGCATTTCAGGCGCGACGAGCCCTTGAGTGCCGGTTTTGGTGTTTGGTGGGGTGTAGCCGGGCCGGAAGAAGTTGAACACCGAAGGCGAAGCCATAGGTGACTGACCCAAGGAAGTGGAGGCACTGGTAGAGTTTACTGGCCACAGTCCGTTGGTTGAAGTTGCGTTCAAGGCACGCATTAGGCCAGTCATGCGAATAATCGGCTCACGCAGTTTACCGAAGTTTGCATCCACCCCCGCTGACATGTTCCGGGCTTCACTGTCCAATAGAACAGCGCGGACAACCGCACCCATATCGCCGCGCACGCCAGAGCCGTTGTTGTTGAAGACGGTCGCCACCCGGTTCACATAGGCTGGGCTGGGGTTTGAGGTTACTAACCGCTGGATCATTTGCTTCCCAATGAAGGGGCCAACGTTTGGATGATTGAAGATGGCATCAAGCGCAATGCGCAGATCGCCCATGGGATCAGGCGTTGTTGTCGCAGGAATGACGGTTCCCAAGAAGCGCTTTTCAGAAATCGAATGGAAGTTTGGATACGCGATCATCGGTGTTACAAACGACGCATCATTGCGACCGCCGCCACCAAATGTCGAGTTGGTAGGCGTCGCGGCATACCAGCTAAAGCCCGTAAAGACTTTGGCGAGATTGGAGATGTCTGCTGCCGTATAAGTCGGAATTGGATTGCCAGAGCTATCCAACTTTTGAGTACCATCATTATTGAGTTCAAACACGCCAATCGACATCAACTGCATCACTTCGCGTGCGAAGTTTTCGTCAGGTGACCGACCTGTCACGAGGTCTTCCTTCTGGTTTGCCATATGTGTTAGATAGACACCCATCATGGGATGGAGCGCCACATCTTGAAGCAAGGTTCGATAATTGCCGAAGGCGTTGCGGCCGAGCATATCGTAGTAGGAGCCAAGACCGCGCACGTTCATTTGCGGGTCGGCGAAGGAGATTACGAAAATTTGCGACAGGGCAAACTTGGTTCGCTCGCGCAATTGGTCTTGCGAGGTGACAGCCTCACGCCAAAAATATTCGTAGAAGTTTGACGAACTCACATCCGCAGTTGGGTTAGGTGCGGCAGGGGCTGGCGGATTACGCAACTGGTCCCGACGTGTGTTCAGAAAATCAAGGGCAAGAGCACCTTCCGGCAGGGCTTGCTGTGCCGTGATCCAGGCGGCAAAGGTCGTATCCCGGGTTGCCTCAATTTCAGCTTCGGTCGGACCAAAGGTCGATTGGATGAGGAAGCGCGACGTTTCCGCTGCCGTCGGTCTTGGCGGGACAACAACACCACCGCCAGGGGCAGACGCGTCACCGCCGCCACCGCCGCAAGCTGAAACCATTCCCAATAACAACGCAGCGCTTGCTACTTTAATCCAACGATTGCTCATCACCCACCCCACCTCAAGAAGCCGACTGCATCAATCGTGCAGACACACGTCTAGCTTTTACGGTTCCTGTTACCACACAGACGTATAGGCGATAAGACGATAAAAAACCGTTTACCCAACTAGCCGCTTTTTGCTTAAGGGGATTATTTCAAGGTAAATATATCTTGAAATTCGACTTTATATGTAGGAACTTATCGCAGCAAACGGATTTCGCGCACCTGCCGGCGACCTTGATTACGCTCCAACTGAACGATCACATCAACAACGCTGCGCACATAGGCTAAGATATCAGCATGGGTCATGGCCGTACCTGTTTGCAAAGCCATTAAAGCAAGTTGCTCTAATGCCCCATCAGGGGTGTCGGCATGGAGGGTGGTCACGGATCCGGGATGACCGGTATTGATGGCACGGAGGAAGGTGAACGCTTCCTTACCGCGAAGCTCCCCCACGATGATCCGATCTGGCCGCATCCGCAGTGCCGATTGTAACAAATCATCGACATCGACCCGGGCCTCGCCCGTTTGGCCCTTCACGGCTACAAGGCCGACAGCGTTTTTATGAACCAGCCGGATTTCTGCCGCGTCTTCAATCAAGATCAAGCGCTCATCAAGACTGACTTCTTTCAAAAGGGCGTTGAGGAAGGTTGTTTTGCCCGTACCCGTGCCGCCTGAGACAACGATGTTTCGCTTTTGCTGTACGGCAAGCTTCAAAAATGAAGTCACATCCCCTTTGGCGAGACTGGCCTTTAAATCTCTATCAAGATCGAAAGAGGCCTTTGTGCCCCCAGCCCCAACAATATGGGATAACGCTCCCGCCGATACGTAATCCTCAAGCGTCAAATCGGTCAACACGTGCTTTCGAATTGCTAAAGCAACTTCGCCCCGTGTTGCGGGTGGCAAGACAATCTGAATCCGCTCTCCGGTCGGCAGGCTTGCCGATAGCAACGGATGCTCTCGGCTGATCCCCTGCTTCGAAATACGCGCAATCTGGGCAGCTAGGCGCGTCAAATTGACTTGTGTCACATCTGGCGCATCGTAACGCAGAATGCCACCCGTAACACTTTCAATCCAGACTTCGCCTGGGCGGTTGACCAAAATATCAGTTACGTCTGGCCGGTTGAGCCAGCCCGAGAGCGGCTCGAGAAATGCCGAAAGATAGACGCCCCCTAAAACCTGCGGCGCGCCATGTGGCCCACTCATGGCCTGTTCCCTGGGGCTTGTTCCACGACAGGGGCAGCGCTTGGCGCTGGCGAGACGGGGTTAAGCGAGAAATCGAGGTCACGCGCAACAAAGACTTGAATAGCCGTACCCTGCTTGACTGTGACTGTTGGCTTAATGGTTTCACCAGAGGAGCCGGCACCCGGCAGCGTTTGAGCGCTGCCAATGACCAATTGGTTGGAACTGGCGTTGTTTAAGGCTGCACTGATTGCGGTTGATAGAAGGCCCGGGCCATAGCGCTGGAAATAGTGGCGATCTACTTTTCCATCCAAGCCGGCTCGACCCAGTGGGTCGGTCCCCGGTGACGCCAATTGGATCGATACTCCATCGGGGCGTAACAAACGCGTCCAAACCACAAAGGCGCGCGATTGGCCCAACGCCACTTCGGATCGATATTGCCCAACCAAGCGAGATCCACGAGGGATCAAGACCCGCGTGCCGTCAAAACTCAAGACATCGCGGCTAACGACTGCCCGCACGAAACCGGGAAGATCAGAATTGATCGCTGTTTCCAGAACTGCCGCAATCAACGCGCCCTGTGGTACCGTCGTCTTTGGATTGCGCAATGCACCGGCACGGGCAGCAGGAACATCACCTGAACTAACGCGTGCTGCAAAAGCATCATTGTCGCCCCCACCAGCGCCAGCAGCATTGGCCGCATTGGCCGCAGCTTCGGCAGCCGCACCAGCAGGCACAAGATCGACGATCAAAGCGGGAGAGCGCATGCGCTGGGTTAAATCTGCCCCTGTCCGCGTGGGCGGTGGCGGCGGGGGTAGCGGCGTGGGCATCGGGCGATAAGCATCGCGCGCGAGGGGCGGTGGAGGCGGTGCCGGAGTCCACGGCTGTGCAGGAATGGCTTCGTTCGCCGCGGGGTTTTCAGGTACCATCGGCTGGGCGGGCATGACAGGCGCAGGCGCTGTTTGGGCAAACAAGGTTGGCGGTTCTGGGATGGCTTGGCCAAGATTACCATCATTTTTTGCGTCGCGCGTTGGGGTTACCTCCTCTGCGCCCGCGCGCTTATGTGCGGATACCATGGTGGTAAACACGATGATTCCAAGCGCCAAGGCCCCGACAGCGCCGGCAAGCACGACCCACGGACGGTCTGGATATGCGACTGCAGGTGCAGCATCGACAAGTAAGTCAGACACACTCGTTTGCGCAACCGCATCCACACCTAACGAGCCGCTCGCCAAGTGTTCAACGGACTCAGGCGGGGCGACGCCAGTAGGGCTCATGGCTTCGCCTCCTTCGGCGCACCGAAGCCGAACAATCCGCGGGACTTTGGCTTCGTCTGACCAGCGGGTCGCATCACAGGCGCATTGGGGCCTAGATCAGGTTCGCGCCAAGAATCATTGCTGACGATGGTTTGATCGATGCCATTGCGAAGGATGAAGGCCGGCCCAACCCGCTCTACCACCATGACACTGCCACGCATGATAAAATTGACGAGGGATTCAGATCCATCAGCACTGAGCGCAAAGACCGCCGGCGTCGCAGCACCAGATGGCCATTCCAGATAGGTGCGCTGCCCATCGTCAAAGATCCGCGAAGGCACATTACGTGTGCTGCCAGAGACTGAGTAATTCTGGTTCGAATTAGCCTGTGGTTGGGGCACCAAGTCTTTTGGTTCGGGTGCAGCCGGCTCAGGGGGAAATGTGAATTTGACGCGGTAGATTATGTTTGGATCACCTGGCCCCGTTGGCTCTTCCGCGCTCAGTTGAAAGGTATAACGGCGCTTGGAGGTGATCACCGACATATTGGTTGCCGCATCAAACTCAATCGGCTTTACAAATAGGGTATCGGCACGCCGATTAGGCGTAACTTGCCAAGCTAAGGAGTCACCGATCGAGACATTTTCGATGCGTTCATCGGCCCCAAACTCAATCATCATCTGATAGCCATAATGGCCGCGCAGCGAGACGACGCTATCTTCTTTAAACAAGACCGTCTGAACGCGAGGATCCACAGCCCCCGGTATTGGCACCTCGCGCATTTGGGCGCGCACCGGGTCCGCACCCATAACCAGCGTGGCGAGCACGATAGCCAAACAGATGTTCCGATGTGGCTTGAGCGACGTCATTGGGCTGGGAACTCCTCACCGTTCGGATTGCCCGATTTCGATTGCGGCTGCGCTGTTGGCGTCGTTTGCGTACCCGTCGCCGCCGGTGCGGTGCCGGTCGGCGTCCCCGGCGCTGCGCTAGCAGGGACAGGGAGCGTCGTTACCCCCGTTGTCGGCACCGGGGCTGGCGCAGGTGCCATCAGCAATGGTGCGGCAGGCATTGGCACAGGCTGAGTGGTTTCCGCATCGCGCCGATAACTGGAAATCTGGAAGCCAAGTGGGTTCAGATAGCGATCTTGTTCACTAATCGGCTTGTTTGAGAAGCTATAGACAACCGAGGCTACCCACGGCTGGCGCATGCCGGGCCCACCGCCACCTTCAGAACGCTCCGTGTCGAAGCGGATCATGGCTGAACGTGGACCCAAAATGGTCACGCTTTTCACCGTGACTTGGATGCGGGTATTCGCGCTCACCCGACTTTGAATACCGTTTGGATTAGACTTGTCCCAATCCCGCAGATATTCCGTCTCTGCTGCGCCTTGTGACCAAGCCAAAGTCTTCCGGTATTGTTCACGATAGTCGGCGGCATCAAAGGTTTCCCGTGCCAACACATATTGCACCACAAAGGATTGAGCGACTGCTTCAGTCTCGCTCAACGTACCAAGATTGACGCCGCGTGTGGTTTGGACATAGCCGGTCTCACGATCAACCGTGATCGTATAGGGCATGGTTTGCTTGAGGGGCACCAACACAACTAAGGCAACGGCCTGAATCGCGGCGATGCCAACCGCGATACCTGCGATAATCCAAGCTGTGCGTCGCGAACGGCGCAGCGTTTCATGGGTGTCCTGTGCCCACGTACTGGCCGTTTCATAATATTGCGCGCGGGCCGCAACGCCATTGGGCGGAACGCCAGGTGGAGTAAAGGATGGATCAGCTTGCGGGCCGGTCATGGTGCTTTTCCAGTTGCCGATAGGCTCAGTTTTGAAGGGGATTGGGCAAACATGCTTTCGCGGGATCGACTGGGTCGGGTTGGGTTATTGCGCTTACGACCATTCTGCCCCAAACGGACCGAATAATCACCCCGCAATCCCTCACCCCCGCCTCCTGCGACCAATTCAGTCCGCCGATCAAATGTGGTTGAGGATGATGCACCTGCACCTGAAACAGCCGCGGCCAAACGGGCATCCCGGCGATCATATCCGGATCCAGAAGCGCCCCCCGAAACCGCAGCGGCCAGACGGGATGCGCGGCTGGCTTCGGTTGGGATGTCCACGCCTAATCCTTGACGCCCTACGCCCGATTCATTGACCATGACGGCTTCTGGCTCACGGGATTTAACATCAGGCAAACGGAAACCTGCGACCAGGCGTGTGCACAGGCTAATCACGCTACCAAAAACAGCGGTGAAAGTCAGGATGATGACCATGACGGTCAAGATCGGTTGCAAGTCATAGCGATTTTCGGCGCGAGCCACCGCCAAGCCTTGCAAACTAGGCTCCAATGAAGCCAAAAGGCCCGCCATGAAGACGACCGTTGCCAAAGGCACAAGCGCAAAGCCTAAAGCGGTGCGCAGCCAACCTTCAAAAAAGCCCTTGGTGCTCTCAAACAACAACAGACCTACAAATAAGGGTCCGAGAGCCAGCAAAAGGCCCAGCATCAATTTGGCTAGGATCAAAAGTCCTAAGGTCGACACCAACAGCGTAATGGCGGAAAGCCAAAGGGCCGTCGCCCCAAAGGCAGGCCCACCTTGCAGAGCTGACCGCATCTGGATAACCGGTGCCAAGCCTTTCAGGCTCTCTGGATCGGTACCCGGGGCTGCTTGCAAGACGAAGTTGCCCGCATTCAAGGTCGCCCCAGCTACATTGGGCCCTTGTCCCGGCAAGTCACTCACCAAAGCCATTGCGCTGGCCGACTGGGTCAGTTGATCAAACGTATACTGCAAGCGGGCGAAGATGTCGGATGGCCCCATGGTTTGTGGCATCGGCATATTGGCCAACAGACCGTTGGCGATTTCAGCAGGTCCATCAAATAATAGCGCGAACACCAGGCTTTGGTAACTGGCCCAAGAGGTGGTCAACATCACCACGGCACCCAGTTTGATCGCGATCATCGGTAGATCGCCCACGCGCAAATCGCTGCGGCCAGTCAGCAGGCGGAAGCCCAATAGGGCGACGTAAATAGTTAAAAGAACCGTGATGACCGAACCGAGCGTTGAACCCGGTCCAAAGAAGGCATTGTAGCCACCCTGCACGCCTTCACGGATATTGCAGTCGACGGTGTCGAGGAGGCCGCGCACGAGCCCTAAATCAGCGCGCGGAGCTGCGCATTGCCCAATCATCGCCGCCCTCCTCTACTGGAATCTCGTGCGTGATTAACACTAGCCGTCAAAAGCGGCAGCCAAATGGCTGGATCGTCGCCATGCTCAGCCCGTAGCGCATCAAGGCGCCGCACAGTCGACTCTCGGCCGGAAAGGACCGTCAAGACGTCGGGCAGGCCATCGAGATTGAGGCGAGCAACCACACTGTCGGTACCATGCTTAATCACAAAGCAGCGCGATGTATCTGGTAAGGCGCGGATCAGGTCTAGCTCATGCAAGGAGAGACCAAAGCCACGACAATATTCGTCTTCCTGCGCTTTTGGATTGGGCATGAAGATCTGGGTTGCTGCTTGCTCAATAATGGCTGAGGAAATCTGGCTCGACAACGCGTCTGAGGCGCTTTGCGTGGCAAAGCCTACAATCCCATTACGTTTACGAATGGTCTTTTCCCAATCGCGAATGCGCGCCACAAAGATCGGATCATCTAGGGCCTTCCAGCCTTCGTCGACCACCAGAATGGCCGGCGTGCCATCAAGTCGTTGTTCCACGCAATGGAACAAATACATCATTGCAGGCGTGCGCAAAGCTGGGTCGTCTAAGATTGAGGTCATGTCCACGCCCAAGGTGCGGGTCGACAAGTCGAGGCGGTCTTCCTCATTGTCGAACAGCCAAGCGCGCGCGCCATCATGAATCCAAGGCTCAAGGCGGGAGGCAAGGTCACCGGGCACTGGGCGGCGCACGCCCGCTAACAATTCGGCAACATAGCGCAAGCGCCGATATTGCGGGGCTTGGTCAAAATTGGCCGCAACCGCATCTGCGATCTGGGCCTGTTCATCAATGGTAAGTTTCTCGCCATCAATACTGACCAAGCGCGACAGCCACTCGGTTACAAATGCGCGATTTGCCGGGGTGTCGGGCAGCGATAAGGGGTTTAGGCCCGATGGATTGCCATGGCGTAGGGTCTCATAGCGGCCACCAATCGCACGAATGAATATTTCCGCGCCACGGTCTTTGTCGAACAAGACAATGCGAGGGTCAAACTTACGCGCTTGGGTTAACAGGAAATTCAGGACCACCGTTTTGCCGGAGCCTGATGGCCCGATAATGGTGAAGTTACCCAAGTCATTCTTGTGGAAGTTGAAATAGTAGGGCGTTGCCGACGTTGTTTCCAACACGGTGACGGCTTGGCCCCAGACATTGTGATCTTCTTGGCCAATAGGGAAGTTGTGGAAACTAGCTAGACCGGCAAAATTACCAGTCGACACCAAAGCGCGCCGGGCAATGTCTTTAAAATTGCCGGGAAACTGCGCCCAGAATGCAGGCTCAAGATTCACATCTTCGCGAACGGATATAATGCCCTCTTCCGTGAAAGCGGCCTGAACATCTGCTGCGGCTTGGTCAAGTTGTGCTTGGGTTGCGGCCTTGATGCACACGCTCATATGATGTTCGCCAAAGGCAGAGCGGCCAGCCGAGACATCATCTTTGGCGACGGATAGGTCCCGGCGCAAACTGATCGCATCATCATCCGCAGCCCGCATCCGGCGCAGCGCAAGGTTCATGCGATCTAGCGCGACTTGTCGGTCCACAAACGCAAAGCTTTCTGTCACCGTCATTTCAACCGGCAGACGCATCAGATCGTCCAACATGCCTGGAGACGTGCTTGGCGGGTAGTCCTTGATCGAAATCATGGTGCCAAACTGACGCGCAAGGCCAGGTGCGGCGTGGAGTTCAAATGCCTCTAAACCAAAGCTAATCCTACGATATGGAATATGAAATCCCAGGTCGGTATTGGGCAGTAATACGGGTCGCAACTCACCGTTATACAGGCCAGAGAGGAATTCCAAAGGCTCTGAACAGGGGCCATGTTGACTGTCATAGACAGATAGCACACGCGCACCATAGGGGGCGAGGGATGCCATCAGGGCGTCTCGCGCCGTATCTAACTCCCGCATATCCCGAGCGCGCTCTGCCGCGATGGCTTGAGAGGATGTGCCGCGCAACAGCTCCATCGTTTTATCGATAAAACCTGTTCGGCCAACGGCTGGACGACGAATAACGGTCAAGAACAAGTCATTGATGAACATGGCCCGGCCATCGAGACGGGCGGACCATTGCTGATCAACTTCACGGGAAAAATCATCAGGAAAATGAGCGTCTAGCGATGGTTTTACCGGACTACGGACAACATGATGAACCACCGCGAAACGGGCATGGGCGATCGACCGCAGCATCGTGTCACGAATGGATTTGCGATAATTAAGATCTTCGGTATCGGCCGTCTCAAATGCCAAACCGTCGAGCTTGATGATTTGCAGCAACATGCCATCGCGCGTTTCGATGGTCGTGTCGTCAACATGGCGCGCGTAAGGCAGCCGAGCACCCGCCGGGGCTTCTCGTTGAGCGATTTCGGCTAAAGTAGCCAAACGCTTGTGCTGGGTGCGCGGACTTGCCATTTAAATGTCAATCACCCCCTAAGGCCGATATGAGTTGCAACGCCAAAAAGAAAAATTGGCGACACGCGGCGAACTAATCATGCGGGTGATCCAAAGATCTAAGAAGCGCGGCTCATCTCGGGCTGCAATCACCCCGACCAAATGCAAGATCACGGCCGCAACCAAAGCCCAAACCGATTTGGTAACCAGAAAGACCTCTGCCGTGATGATACCGTTAAGGATGAACCACGTGTAAGTTACGCCCGCAAACATCTGCGGACGCGTCAATGCAGCAAAAACCGGATCGCGCTCGAGCTGCGCCATAGTCGCCCCCTAAAAACCTTGTGCAGCGCTACGGATGCCTCCGACGATGGCGGCCGACCCAAACAGGATGAAGCAACCCAAAATCACCATGCCGCCATGGCGCCAGTTCATCCGGCCAGTTAGCATCATAAAGCCGCACCCTGCCACAGCGATCACTGCAACCGCCGTTGCGACAGCACCTAAAAGTGTACCCTGAACCCAGTTCACGGCCCCTAGAATGACGCCGGAGCCCTGCGGGTCGAGGTTTGCAGATTGCGCCAAAGCAGGGCCGGCCCAGAAAATGGCCCAGATCGAGATCAGCGCCCATAGCGTTTTATGTACTTCTGTCATCGACTTCTTCCTCAAGCTTACACTTATACTAGCGGATCGAGAGCCGCTCTGAGATGGCCTTCACATAGTTTTGAGTTTCACGATAGGGTGGAATCCCGCGATGGCGTGTCACTGCCTCTGGTCCGGCATTATAAGCGGCCAAAGCTAAACGAACATCACCGCCGAAGCGATCTAATAGCGTACTTAAGTAAGCGACACCGCCGAAAATATTGTCGCGGGGATCATGGGGGTTTACGCCTAACCAAGAGGCAGTACTTGGCATCAACTGCATGACACCTATCGCGCCCTTTGGCGAGACGGCCGAGCCTCGAAAACGCGACTCCTGCCAGGCAACAGCTCGAACCAAGATTGGATCCACTCCATATTTAGTTGCCGCCTCAGTAACATAGGCGTCCAAAGTTGGATGAAGTCTTAAGGGGTAGGGTGGCTCTATGAGTTTTGATGGAGCTGAAGCGGTCGCACGAGCCGGGACTTTGGGCTCTGGCTTTAAAACGGGGCTGGCGGTGTCGCCAAGAAACAAGGTCGGGCCGGAATAGACCCTTGCCGTGCCATTGGCACCAACCTCAATCACATCTGCCGTAGCCGGGCTAAAGCCGAGGCAAGCGCAGAACAGCGCAAACCAGGCAAGACCTTGCCGAGCCTTCTGCTTCCCAGTCAATTTCACGTTACAGATCATGTGCATGCCATGCGCTTGGATTGGTTACTTTTGTCTGAAACGCGATGTTTGTCGAGGGCCGGCTGCGCTTACCCTCAGTGCGCCCGCGTGGTCTGTGTCGGTTCGGGGCGCAACCAACCCATATTTAGGCTCCAGAGCAACCAATGGGGCCCCATACACAGCAGGTTGCTGTATACCAAGGCCCCATGACATCTGCAGGAGATTTGCAGGCTCTTCGAGACTAAGCGTGCTTTGCTTAGTTTTTCACCGTCAAGCTCAGAGAAATCGAACGACCTCTCTTGTAGGTATTTGCCTCTGTGCGACCTAAGTTCGAGAGCTGGTACTCTTGGTTGTCCTCGGCCAACAAATTACGGCCACTGATGCCAAGTGTGTAATCGACCTTGCCGATCGTAAAGTCGTGCTTGAAGACCAGATCAATATTGGTGCCTGGGTTCTCAATCACGGATGGAACGGAGCCCAGACCGCGGCGTGCGATCCGCTCGTCCACCCAACCGACCAGCAGCGTCAATTGCTGATTGTCTGTTTCATAACCCAACTGCAGGTTGGCGATGTTCTTGGGTGTACCCTGCAATTCACTGCCGTCTAAACCAAATTGCGTCGCCGAGATCGAACGGAAGTCGATGGGGCTGATCACATTTGCTCCTTCAGGCGCATTCACTTCTGATTGGGTATAGGTGTAGTTGGCCGCAAAGTTCCACTTTGCACCTTGAAGCCCTGGCAATTCGAACGGCAGTTCGAAGTTGGCGCGATATTCCAATTCCAAGCCGTAAAGCGTTGCTTCTGGTGCGTTAATGAAGCGGGTGAAAGACCGCTCAAGGCGAACAATCACTTCTTCGATTGGATTGTCGATCTTTTTGTAGAACGCACCTGCTGTAACGAACTGACCGCGACCGAAATAATATTCAAGGCGCGCATCATAATTCTCAAACTCGCTGTCTTTTAGGAACGGATTGCCTTGATAGATGCGGTTTGACTCTGGATCGATATAGGGTGTGAAGGCCAACTCGCGGAATTGTGGACGCGCAATGGTTTTGGAATAGCCCAAACGCATCTGCAACTCGTCAGCAAAGTTCCAAGTGACGGTCGCCGCTGGCAACAAATAGTCGTTGGCAAGCTCAACCGGCGCTGTTGGCGTGTCGCCAAAGCGGTTGGTGGTCCGAACCTTCTGGGTCGCATCTTCATAACGCACACCTACTGAAGCGCGGATGAAAGACGTCACCTCAAACTCCGACGCTAAATAGGCCGCCAAGTTTTCCAAGCTACCGACATAGGCATCGTCCTTACCGGTTTGTTCGGTAATGACGAAACGGGCTGGATTGATGTTGTCAGGCGAGAACAAATAATCAACGCGGGAACGCAACACATCATTCGATGTCGGACCACGAGGCCCGGTAAACGCGAAGGAGATGAGCTCGTAATTACGATCTGTGTTAGACGTTACTGCGCCACCGGATAGCTCTAGCTCGCGACCTTTGCCGAGTTGCATCACATATTTCGCATCGAAACCAAAGCTGGAGACTTCGTCCTTCAATTCCGAGAACCGAATGGCATTGCCAAGCGAGGCACCGTTAAAGGCAGTAATGCCGTTCACGACGGTATATGAAATATCTCGCTCATATGGGGCCTTGCGCGTGGATTGGCCGAGCGAGCCGCGCCATTGCAGTTCAACGCCGCCAAGCTTGTGCTCACCCGAAACCTGGGCAGAGGCTAGTTCGCGTTCATACCAAGCGGTGCCTTCGGTGCGATAGGATTGACCTGTTGGCAAGTTGGTATCGGTGCCGACTTCAACTTGAGCCTTTTTGGAGGTGCTGCGCACCAATAGGCCAGTCACGCCGACGCGATTATCACCCCATTTTGCGCTCGCGCTACCAAAGCCGTTGATGACAATGTCCCAAGTGGAAGACAGGTTCGTACCTTCGGCTTCCACTGTATTGGACACCACGTCCTGACGGAAGGCTTCTTGCGTCTTAAAGCCGCTCTTATAGCCGAAGACGCCAACCAAGCCGACGGTTGCATCGTTCACATCAAAGGTGCGGCCTGCCGTCATTTCGGCATCAAAGTCCGGCCGAGTCTTTTCGCTTTGCACGACCGTCAGAGGCGAGTTGATGAAGCTCTCGCCGATGACTTCCAGCTGCTTGGCCGTAAAATTGGTGTCGTTTACCCGCTTACCAGTTGAAACCGCATCGCGCACAGGCTGAGGAAGGCGACGCAAATCGGTGTCGACCCCGGTCCAATCCATGCGGTGGCCTTCATAGACCAAACCCGTCTTGCCAGTGGTCTCAGAGTTGAAACCAACACCGGTCTTGACGGTCAAAAAATTCTCGTTTGGGGCCTTTAGCGTGCGCAAATCAATCACACCACCGCCAAATTCGCCGGGATAATTCGGCGAAAAGGTCTTTTGAACGGTTGCGCCATTCAGAATATTGGAAGGGAACAAGTCTAGTGGGACTTGGCGACGCAATGGCTCAGGGCTTGGCAGTGGGGAGCCATTGAGCAGCGCCGACGAGTAGCGGTCGCCCAAACCACGGACATAAACGAACCGGCCCGAAACCACCGACAAGCCAGTCAGACGGGTCAATGCGGCCGCTGCGTTATCATCACCTGTGCGGGCAAGATCAGCAGCTGACAGGAAGTTCGCAACCTCGGAAGTAACGCGTTGCGGCTCGGGGATAAAGCGGCCCCGGACAACGACGACTTCGACTTCTTTCTCAGGTTCATCACTTGCTGCGGGGGGTTCAGCTGGCTGAGTAGGAGCAGCTGGAGCAGCTTGCGCGCTGACAAGGCTGGGCACCAATGATGGCACCACAAAGATGCTGGTGAGCAACAGAAATCTGCGCAGACGGGCTGGTATGGTCATGACGGACAGGCCTTTAGGAAGTCTGAGGAAGTGGCCAAACGGGCCAAAGTAAAGAAACCAAACGGTGCGGCAAGGAAACCTCGCCGCACCGATCGCTTGTGTTTAGCAGGTCGATCCGGCTGCCAGACTGCAGGTCCAATTGGACCACCACAAGTCTGCCGCATCACGAACTGCGCCAATGTAAGTGGTCGCCGTGAAGAAGGCATCAACCGTGCTTGCGTTCAGAGCCGGCCGGGCTGCCTCTGCCGTGCCGTTGATAAAGCGGCCGGTCAAAGTCGCCGTCGTGCCCGTGGTGTTGTTTGTACCGGCATTCAGACGAGCCGTGGCAACCGCCGCATATGAACCCGAACAGCTGGACAGGATCGAGTCGAGCTGGGGAGCTGGGCTCGTATTCGCAGTTTCGAAGTTCAAGCAGGTGGTAGAGCCAGTGACAACACCGTTAATGAGGCGCGCAGAAGCTCCAGGCGTGCCGCCGGTATTGTTCAAGGAGATACCTTGCAGGTTTGCCGATGCATCGTTCTGAGGAACACCCACGAAGGTGAAGTTCGAGATGATCGGGTTGGTGTTCAGCGTGCCCGCTAAGCTGGCGACCGTGCGGTTGCTGGCTTCAATCATGCGGTCAGGACCACCAGTAGCCGTCAAAGCCTGAAGGATGATTCCAAACTGAGCCTTGCCGACCCAACCTTCATCAAAGTCCAGCGAGTCATCGAGAGCACCGGTAACAACCCAGTTGCGCAAGTTGACGGTACCGCCGAAGATCTCGATGCCATCGTCGCCCGAGTTATGGACTTGGACGTTGCTGATTTGTGTTGCAGATCCAACGCCACCCAAGGTCAAGCCATTCAGATCGTCGCCTGCTGCTGCCGAGGTCAAGAAGGCACCTGGGTAGCGGATTTGCAGATAAGTGATCCGGCCACTGTTATCAGCCGAAGTTGCACCACCATATAGGGCCTGACGGCCGGTTGCAGCGGTAATGCCTTCGATCGCGTTTTGGCAATCAACACTGCCTTGCGCCACGGCTGTGGAGCAACCGCGGATTGGAGCGGCACCCAGTAGGATCAAACCAGCCCACTCGCGACTTGCACGTGCTTTGTCGGTTTGAGTTCCCGCAACGTCGTTGCGCGAGGTCATGATCACGGGGGCTTGCGCCGTGCCGTTGATGAAGATTTGCGAACCACGGTTGACGATCAGGACGTCCGCTGAGGTAGAACCATAGAGGCGTACACCTGGGTCGATCGTCAGGCTAGCTGCGGTACCTGCATTCAAGGCGGCACCACGGTCAAAGCCAACGTCAACCCGACCTGAAATCTGGTAGATGTTGCCAGCCGTCAAGCGAAGATTGGTTGGTGAAGTGCCGCTGCCGACAACGCCGCTGATAACGCAATTGCGTTGACCAGCGATGGTGCCTTGCTCAACCGTACCCGTTGGGCAAGCCGCTGCGGGGAGAAGCTGAATGGTCCAGCCTGAAGCCCAGTTTGAGGTTGCCGTTGCGGTGCCCGAGAAAGCACCGACATAATTAGCCGCCTCAAAGAAGGCGTTGACACCAGCTGGGTTCAAAGCTGTGCGGGCCAACTCGTTGGGGCCTGGCAGCAAAGAAGCACTCAATGTCGATGTAACATTCGAGACGTTGTTGCTGCCAGCCGAGAAGGCTGCTGCAGCTACTGAGTCCAGTGTGCCCGGGCAGTCGAACATCATCGAGTCGAAGCGTACCGCTGGCGACGTGTTAGCAGAGCTAGCGACCGCGCAAGTCGTGGACCCGGTAACCACACCATTCAGGAACCGACCCGAAGCACCAGGAGTTCCGCCGGTGTTGTTCAAGGAGATACCTTGCAAATTGGCACCCGCACTGTTGGTGCGAATCCCGACGGTCGTAAAGTTTGCGATGGTTGGGTTAGTGTTCAGTGTGCCCGCCAAGCTAGCAACCGTGCGGTTGCTGCCCTCGAACAGACGGTCAGGGCCGCCAGAGTTTGGCGTTTGTTTGATGACTAAGAATTGAACCGCACCGGTCCAACCGTCGTCAAAGTCTAGGCTGTCGTCCAATGCGCCGGTGATCACGAGGTTTTTCATGTTCACTGTGCCACCGAACACTTCGATGCCATCATCCCCAGAGTTATGCACTTGGAGGAAGCTGATGTCGGTGGCCGAGCCGACGCCACCGAGGGTCAAGCCGTTGAGGTCGTCACCCGCAGCTGCCGAAGTCAAGAACTCGCCTGGATAACGAATTTGGACATAGCGCATGGTGCCGCTGGTATCTGCCGCGGTGGCACCACCGTAGAGAGCCTGGCGTCCGGTGGCAGCTGTAATGCCTTCCACCGCATTTTGACATTCAAGTGTGCCTTGAGCCACAGCTGTGGAGCAGCCGCGGATCGGCGCGCGACCCAACAAAATCACACCGCCCCAGAGACGGTTAGTTGTCTCTGCGTTAGCCGTTCCAGCAATGTCTTCGCGACCCGTAAACACGATCGGCTGGCTTGGGGTGCCGACGGCGTTGATGCGGCTGCCGCGGTTGATGATTAGAAGGTCCGAAGCCTCGTCGCCGAAGATGATAACGCCTGGTTCAACGGTCAAGGTCGCTGCAACACCGGTTGCTGCATTCCCAGCTGCACCCAAGTCGCGACCAACATCGACACGACCAACCAAGCGATAAGCAACGCCGGTGATCCGGGGCAATGTCAGATTATTTAGCACTTCGCCAGTGAGGTTACAGACCGTGGTGGTGCCGATTGCAGTGCCAATGGTTGTACCAAGCGGGCAAGTTGCGCCGCTACCGGTCCCACCAGATCCACCGCCGCCAGTGCCACCGCCTGGAGGATCGCCAACAAAGGTAGCGCCTGGAGATTGGATACTGCCGCCTTGCGAACATGCACCCATAAAGAGTGCCAATGCGGCAACTAGCGTCCCGCGACTTGCGATTAATTTCATCATATACCCCTCACTGCCCGATGCGCTGGTCCCCAAAAGGATAGGAGCCGCCCAACGGAGCGTCTTTTGCTGGAAAACAGGCGCAATTACGCTCGTGCAGCGTTTCCCTAGTCCTTGGATGTGACAGTCTCACAAAATCTATGTGTCAGAAATATTATAATAACTTGACATTTTTATTACAGATTGCCTGAATCAGATCCTGCACGTTACCTAGTTGTGCATATTGAATACCATCTACCCATATTTTCTAGAATTCAGCCTACTGAGCCTTTGACGCGTCATTCGTTGAGCAAACGACTGAGGCGGTGGCTTGGTCAACCATTGCCAACGCCTCCTTGACGCCAGTGATCAGGACTTCCGGTGTAAAGGGCTTAGCGATATGGAGATCAGCGCCGGCTTCCAAAGCCTCAGCCTTATGATGAGTCATGGCGTTAGCTGAAAGCGCGATGATGGGCATCCGGACGCACTGCTTAACTTCTTCCCTTTGGCGGATAAGCCGGGTGGCTGTTAGCCCATCCATGACTGGCATTTGCAGGTCCATCAATACAAGATCGAAGTCCGCTTGTTCCACGGCGTCCAACGCCTGTTGACCATCTTCGCAGAAGGTCAGGTCCACGCCCAAAGGCTCCAAGATCAATTGTAGGACCCGACGATTTGTCGGGTGATCATCAGCCGCTAGAATCCGCAACCGGTCGGAAGGAGCATCGGCCACGAAATCGCGCGATGCCTCAGAAGCTGGGGTGGCGATCGTGCTCGGAACAGCAGCAACAGGCAAAGTCAACTCGAGGCGGAATACTGACCCGACCCCGACAACTGACTCCGCACTGACAGTTCCTCCCATCAACTGTGCCAAAGATTGGCAGATCGCGAGGCCTAGACCAGAGCCGCCATGTGCCCGTGTGATGGAAGCATCAATCTGTTCAAATCGATTGAAGAGACGTGCCAAGTCCTGTGACTCAATGCCCGGGCCCGTATCAGAAACCGCAATTGTCAAGCGCATCGCTTGGCTCTCGCCATTATGGTCTGGCACCAGGTCCACTGCGAGTGTGACAGAGCCATCGGAAGTAAATTTAATGGCGTTGGCAAGAAAGTTCGCCAAGATTTGCCGGATGCGCACAGCATCGCCGACCAACCAAGTAGAGTCAGATTCCAAACAGGGCTGGCTGAACTTCAGGCCTTTGTTGTCAGCCCGCACGGCAAACAGAGCTGAAGTCCCCGAAATGAGATCTGACAGGCGGAAAGGCGTGGCTTCGATTTCAAGCCGTCCGGACTCAACCCGTGCTAGATCGAGAATATCGTTCAAGACGCGCTCAAGTGAAACCCCTGACTCTCGGACCAAATCCACCATTTCACGCTGTGCGGGCGACAGCTGACTTTGCGCCAAGGCCCCAGCGATAGCCACAATACCGTTAAGAGGCGTCCGAATCTCGTGGCTCATATTGGCGAGGAAGGCACTCTTGGCGTTATTGGCCAATTCTGCATTGGCGCGAGCCTGATCTAGCGCTTCGCGCCTCGCCACATCATCTGTGATATCGGTGACGAAGGAACGAATGGTACCATTGCCCGACGCTGGTCGGCCAAACACCGTCACAATAGAGCGGATATGTCGAATGTCTTTCCCATCAAGCGAGAATCGAAGGTCGACCATTTGAGGGCGCTTTTCGAGATAGGCTTGGCGTGTCACCCGATCGATCAGATATCGATCCTCTTCGATGACATTTTCAAGGAAGTAAGCTGCCAGGTCGCCATGGCGATCCTGATCGGGACGCAGGTAATGCTCGACTGCGCCAAATCCAATAATTTTATGGCCGGGCTGTTCAATATCCCACACCATGGATGAGCCACTCATCAAGGCGGTCTCGAGGCGGTGTTCCAATTGTTCTGAGCGGGTCAGAAGTGTTCGAAGCTCTGTCTGGTCATCGACCATTCCAAAAATTTGAACCAAGTCCCCCTTTTCATCCAAAACGGTGTGGACGATAGAGGCGACTTGACGGGTGATCCCGTCTATCCCAACGATCGGCAAGACAAACTTGTGAACGCCGGCATTTTGATTGATCCGAAGTATGTCAGCTTTTGCCTGATCACGGCATTCAGCCGCGACTTGATGCAGCTGTTCATGCGTTGTTGGTACCTTCGTACCAGGCTGCCGACCATAGGCCCGGAACGTGCCGGGCGACCAGAATAAAGTTTCCGACCGTGCATCAAAGTCAAAGAAGCCAATCGGCAGATCGCTTTCCAGCAGATCGAACATGTACGAATCACGGTCCCGGCGCTCTAAGGCTTTGGCCAATTGCTGCGCATGGCTGTCTTTTTCGACCAACAAAGCTTGAAGCCTTGCCTGGCCCTGGCTGAGATACCGGGCAAACCAGAGCATACTACAGCAATAGGCGGCCGTGACGGATGCCAGAATTGCGCCCTCTGGCTGCATGGCCAACTGCAACCCAAAGCCCACCAAACCTGCCCAGATCGGCCAAGTACCGAGGACCATGACTCGTACACGCGAATTAGTCTGAGCGACGAAAACATTAGTGCTAGCAGCCAACATGATTGCCGCAGCAGCGTAGCTCATGCCCGAATGACCACCCGCAGAAACGATCACAATCGATGGAACCCAAGCCAAGGAGCACCGAGCAATAAGTTTCAAAATGAGCTGATTTTCGGCCTGCTGCGCGGCCTTCAACAGGAGGGTCGGGTCCTTTAGGGCCCGTATCCGGTTTAGCCAATTATTGGAAAAGCCCTTGAGATACGCATCAAAAGCGATGCTGGCCAAGCAGATCAGTAACGCCCAAATGGGAGCACCAGACAGGGCAATACTGGCGTTCAAAAGTACATGGCACAGTAAACTGGCAGACCAATGAACGCGGGTATTTTTGAGTGCTTGCCTTACGCCAATGACGCGAATGGTTGCTGATGCGCTTACTGGATCCAGTGCCACGCGATCCAAAGCGAAATCTAAAAAGCGAGAAAGGCCAACAAACATGGGCTCAGGTTACCACCTTGCAATGAATCTTGTTTTAACGAGGTGACTGTTCAAAGTTATACGCATTTACGCTGGCCATATTGGTTTGGAGCGGGATGTAAGCGCTCGCTTTGGCACCCACTCAAGCAGGCCAACATTGGCCAGTTGTTAAGTATTGTTGGCCTAATTATGCACCACCAATAGACCCAATTGAGTCAACCACTATGCACGCCAACACCCTTCGCATGAACCATGATTACATGACGCTGGTTCATTGCAGGGACAAAGCTTGGGGCCAGCATGCCTTAACCCGGATCGGGTCCATATTCGTGGCCACCGCAGCTGTTGGCATTTCCGTTCCAGGCCCTTGGTGGATATTGTGCGTCGCAGCGATGTCTGTTGGCTGGGCGTTGGAGTGGACCTTCTTCCGTTGGCTTAGCGACAAGATCGACAAGCCGGATCGGCTAAACCCAAAAGATTTACCTCGTATCAAGCAACTGACCATCCGCGCGATCATTGGCTTGGTTGCGCTTTATGCAACGCCCTTTTTGGCACTCGCCTTTGCGCCGCATCCAGGCCCCAGCCTTGGCCTCATCTTCGCATGTGGCAGTTTGCTGGTCGTTTGCGGTCAGCATGTGCTGGACCGAAAAATGGTCTATTGGACACTGCCAATCATCACCCTAGCCGTGATCCTTTGTGCCATTCGTCTAGCCGATGGCTGGGTCGGCTATCTATTGGGCTTTCTAGCCTTTCTCCTTTGCGTGAATACGGTGGTTCTAACAGGGGCCTCGGTAAAGTCCGCAGAAGACTTGATCGAAGCACAAGGAAAAGCGCTTCGCTTGGCCGACGAACTTGATGAACGCGTCGTCCAACGTACACGCGAACTAGAGGAAGCAGTATCGGTTGCTGAAGAGGCCAATCGTGCCAAGTCGCGCTTCTTAGCCACGATGAGCCACGAATTGCGCACGCCACTCAATGCTGTGATCGGCTATGCTGAGATGGTGGGCGAAGATGTGCGTTCTGGAGACCTAAGCTCCACAGAGGCAGACCTTGAGAAAATTCGCAACGCGGCCCGTCACCTCTTGGGCCTCATCAATGAAGTGCTCGACATCTCCAAAATGGAGGCCAATGAGCAGGTGTGCCGTCCGACACATTTCGACGTGCGCCTGATTGCGCAGGAAGCGCTCGACGCCATCATTCCGCTGGCTGCGACCGGTCAAACGCAATGCAAATTGGAAATCGACGAAAGTCTAGAGACTTTGGTCTTTAATGACGAAGGCAAGCTGCGGCAGTGTTTACTGAACCTCCTGTCAAATGCCGCGAAATTCACGACTAACGGCACCATCAAGCTAACCTGTCGCTTGAGCGGCTCACAACAAGAGTGGATCGCCTTTGATGTCGCCGATTCCGGAGTAGGTATTGCCGAAGAAGACCTACCACGCATCTTCTTGCCCTTCTTTCAAAGCGACACCAGCTTGACGCGCTCGGTCGAAGGGACAGGGCTGGGCCTCGCCATCAGCCAGAAGCTCTCCCTTCTCATGGGAGGCGACCTCATGGTGACAAGCCGCGTCGGCATCGGCTCAACTTTTACTCTGATGATCGCCCGTCAATTCCTGGAACCCGGCGAGAAAGCAAAAGTGCCACTCGCCGTTCCGGCAACCGATTGATTCAGAAGTCGCTGACGCGCTCAATGATGATGGCCGGTGCCATGCCGCCCGCGGCACACATCGTCACCAAGCCATAGCGGCCACCTGAACGCTCAAGTTCATCCAATGCCATGCCGATGAGGATTGAGCCCGTTGCGCCAATTGGGTGACCAAGCGCCATTGCGCCGCCATTGATATTGACCTTGCTGCGATCCAGTTTGAGGTCACGGATGAATTTCTCTGCCACGACCGCAAAGGCTTCATTGATCTCCCACACGTCAATATCACTGACCGATAACCCAGCTTTCGAAAGCGCTTTCTTAGCTGCAGGCACAGGCGCATTCAGCATCAAGGTGGGGCAATCGCCGACATTGGCTGTTGCGACGATACGGCCTCGGGGTTTCATGCCGTGGGCCTTTGCATAGGCTTCTGACGTGAGCAGCAGCGCCGCAGCGCCATCAACGACGCCCGACGAATTGCCAGCGTGATGGACGTGGTTCATTGCGCCTTTAAGCTCAGGGTATTTGCTGGTGATGAGATCGCCATAGGTGCGCCCGCTTTCATCCACCTTCATGTCGGCCCACATGCTAAAGACCGTCTTGAGGCCGGTAAGACTTTCCAAAGTTGTCTGCGGACGGGGGAATTCGTCATGATCAAGCGCAATTGTTCCGTCAAGATTTTGAACAGGCACGAGGGACCGGCTGAAGCGGCCTTCTGAAATCGCGTGAGCGGCACGCTGTTGACTGACCAAAGCCAAATTGTCGACTGCCTCGCGATCAATGCCTTCTAGTGTTGCAATTGCATCGGCACAGACACCCTGCTGCGACTGGGGATGTTTCTCGCGTAGGCTTTTGTTGCCAGCATCTAACATCGGCGGGGCAGTCAGATCAGCCGTGGCGGCGGTATAGCTCATCATTTCCGTGCCACCGGCGATCACGCAGTCTTCCATGCCCGACATGATCTGAGCCGCAGCTAGATTGACAGTCGTGATGCCAGAGCCACAAAAGCGGTCAAGGGTTACACCAGACGCTTTGATATCATAGCCTGCATCCAAGGCGGCCATCCGCCCAAGGTCGCAGCTTTGTGCACCGCGCTGAGAGCTCGTGCCCCAGATGATGTCGTCGACCGTGGCGGTATCAAGGCCATTACGATCCGCGATTGCTTTCAAGACTGTGGCAGCCAGATGTTGTGGATGCAAATGGGCGAGCGCCCCTTTGCCAACTTTCCCGATTCCGCGGGGTGTCCGGCAGGCGTCGATGATATAAGCGTTTGTCATGGTCACTCCCTAAATTCATGGCCCAGATCTAATCGTCTGAGTTCGCGTAGGACTGTAGCGCTAGCCCTCACAGAGGGCAAACAAAAAGGGGTGCCGGAAACCAGCACCCCTTTCAGCTAAGAATTGGCTTGCGCTTAGGCGGCGCGGACGCGTGTCATCGCGGCCTCAAACGCCTGCGTGATCTTGGAACCCGCATATTTGCCATATTCGCACTTGGCCATCACATCGGCAGGTGGGAAAATAGTTGGGTTGTTTTTGTAAGTGTCGTCCATCAGCGCTTTCGCGGCTGCGTTCGGCGTGGGGTACAAAATGGTTTTGGTGATGTTGGCACCATTCTGACCGTCAAGCAGGAAGTTGATAAAGGCATGGGCATTGTTTGGATTCGGTGCCCCGGTTGGGATACACATGCAGTCCGAGTTCAAAAGAGACCCTTCCTTCGGCACCACAAAGGCCAAATCAGGGTCTTCGGTCTCCTTCTGCGCAATGTCGCCATTATACTCCAGAACGATATCGACTTCCTTCGACATCAAGAGGTCTTGGCCGTTATCATCGTGGAAATTCTTGATGTTGGCCTTTTGCTTGATGAGCATGTCTTCGACTTGCTTGATCAATTCTGGGGTCGCGTCATTCACGCTTTTGCCGAGATATTTGAAGCCCAAGCGGAAGACGTCGGCGCTTTCCGACAAGAGCGACATACGGCCCTTATACTCAGCGCTGTCATAGAGATACTTCCAGCTGTCAGGAATGACGCCGCCTTTCATGGCGGACTTGCGATACCCAATGCCGAGGACCAACCACGTATAGGGCATGGAGTACTTCCGGCCGGGGTCAAAGTCTGCATCCTGAAACTCTGGCAACAGATTCTTCTTGTTCGGGATTTTGGCATGATCCAACGGGGCCAACATTTTGGCCTCAATCATACGGGCCACATATTCGTTGGATGGCATGATAACGTCAAAGCCGGGGTTGCCTGCGCGGAATTTAGCAAACAACTCATCATTATTGGCAAATAGGGTCATGTTGACCTCAACGCCACTGGCGGCCTTGAAGTCTGCCAAAGTGTTTTCGCCGATATAGGTGTCCCAATTATAGAAGGCCAGCTTATTGCCCTCGGAACCTTCGATCACCAGCTTGCCGTCCGATTTCGCTTCAGGCTCGGCAGGCTTACAGCCTGAAAGCGTGAGCGCCGCAGCTGTTGCACCGAAAGCGGCCATGAAGGCCCGGCGCGAATGGGGTCGGAGTCGCAGGAACAGATCAACTTCTTCACGTGATAGTGGTCGTTCAGTCATTCACGTATCTCCCTCTCAAGTTACATCCGTAATTTAGGCGTTTCGGAAACACCAGTCATAGTCCGCAAGCGGAACATGTGCAAAGTAGCGGTCCTGCTCAGTCCGCTTAACAATGGTATACATGGCCTGAAAACGAGCACCTAGATAGTCTTTAAGGACTTCAGATGATGCAAAAGTGTCCACAGCCGCAAACCAATTCTTGGGCAATTCCACGGGGGCCTTATCCGCCTGTGCATAGCCATCGCCGGTAATTGCGGGACCAGGGTCGAGCTTGTTTGTTAGGCCATAATGGACGCCCGCCAACATGGCAGCCAGCGCCAAATACGGATTGGCGTCAGCTCCTGAAACACGATGTTCAACGTGACGGCTGGACGGGGGCCCTGCCGTAACGCGCAAGCCAACGGTCCGATTGTTCACGCCCCAAGTCGCTGCCACTGGGGCATAGGAATTACCAACAAAGCGGCGGTAGGAATTCTGGTTCGGTGCGAAAATAGCAATGCCTGCTGGCAGTAGCTGCTGCATCCCGCCAATTGCGTGGCGCAGCGCTGGTGTCCCTTGAAGATCTTCGCTGGCGAAAATGTTTCGCCCATCCTGATCGAGGACAGAGACGTGCAAATGCTGACCGTTTCCGGCGCGCCCTTCAAAGGGCTTGGCCATAAATGTCGCTTCAAGGCCATGGCTAACCGCGCAACCTTTGACGAGGCGCTTAAACATCATGGCTTCATCGGCGACCCTCAGTGCATCCGCACGATGTTCCAGTCCGATCTCTAGCTGCCCCGGTGCGAATTCACTAATCGCGGCTTCAATCGGCAAGCCCTGGGCTTCTGCCGCGTCATAAAGGTCACGCAAATAGGGCATGTAGTCATCCAGCTCACGGAGGCCATAGACCTCATGGCCGGTCGGCGTATGGCCTGTGATGGGTGAGGATGGCAAAGACGGGGCTTGGCCGGCATAACGCTGGTCTAGAAGATAGAATTCAAGCTCGCAGGCGACATCTGGCGTCAGGCCATCAGCGGCAAATCGGTCCAAAACACGTTGCAGGACATGGCGCGGATCAAGGTCGCTACCCGGACCGTCTAATTCATAGAGCGACAAAACGCATTGGGCGATGTCTTCGCCTAACCAAGGTGCCTTAAACAAGGTATTGGGGGCGGGCTTAGCCAAGCGGTCCGCATCACCATCTTCCCAGACGAGTCCAGTTGCTTCGCAATCGGCGCCTTGCATATCCACCACAGTGATTGAACCGGGCAAATAGCGCCCATGACCATAAACGGTCAAGAGCTCATGGGGACGAATGCGCTTGCCCCGCGGTGGACCACTCATGGGATTATAGAGAATATCAATGAAGCGAATGTTGGGGTTTGCGGCCAGAAAGGCTTCTGCCTCTGCCTTGTTAGCAATGCCGTACGTATGTTGGGTTGGCTTTTTAGACAAAACGGGACCTCAGACTTTCAGGAGTAAATGTTCGCGTTCCCAGGCCGACACGACCCCTTCGAAAGCATCAAGTTCGTCCAGCTTAACGGCTGCAAACACGCGACAGAAATCTTCACCCAAGACTTCTCGCATGGGTTCACAATTTTGGAAACGCCCCAATGCCTCATCCAAAGTGCGCGGCAGGGAGCGGGGCATTCGATAAGCTGAAGTGGTGATCAATGGACCGGGCTCTAGGCCTTGAACCATGCCAACATAACCGCAGGCCAGCGACGAGGCGATGGCAAGATAAGAATTGGCATCGGCCCCAGGTAGACGGTTCTCAACGCGTCGATTGCGGCCATCACTGATGGGCGTGCGCAGACCGCAAGAGCGATTATCCAGACCCCATTGCACATTGATCGGCGCGTCAAACTGGGGGCGCATCCGGCGGAAGGAGTTTACATTTGGCGCAAAAAGAGGCGCAACGTCAGGAAGATATGTCTGCAGCCCACCGACGAACGAGCGGAACAACTTGCTGTCTGTGCCATTGGTATTGGCAAACAGATTACGGCCCGTCTCTTTATCCACCAAGGACTGGTGGATGTGCATGGCGCTGCCAGGCTGATTATCCATGGGCTTTGCCATGAACGTGGCATAGACATTCTGGGATAAAGCCACCTGCCGCACGATGCGTTTGAACATCAAGACCTGATCGGCCAACTCCAGCGCATCGCCGTGGTTGAAGTTAACTTCCAACTGCGCGGCACCAGCTTCGTGGATCATGGTGTCGATATCAAGTTCGGCAATCTCGCAATATTCATAGATTTGCTCGATCAGATCCTCATATTCGTTGATCGCTTCAAGACCATAGGGCTGAGAAACCGTCTCGGCCCGACCCGACCGTCCAACGGGGGTTTCGAGTGGCAGATCGGGGTCGATGTTGCGAGCCGTCAGAAAGAATTCGACTTCCGGTGCGACTACAGGCTCCCAGCCGCGTTCCGAATATAGGTCCAGCACCCGACGCAAAACTTGGCGCGGGGCAATATCAATCAGCTTGCCAGCATGGGTATAGGCATCTGTCACCACATAGGCCGTTGGGGTGCGATAGCCAGGAGCAACACAAATCGAGGATGGATCGGGGACAAGCACGCAATCGGGGTCAAGCGTGCCAGAAAACCCATCTTCATCATCGGTTTGGGCATCTGGATATTCCCCTGTTACCGTCACTCGCAAGATTGATGAGGCGATCCGTAGCGTGTGGTTTGACACCCCTTTTAAGAAGCGCGCAGCTGGTACGACTTTGCCGCGGATAATGCCGTTCATATCTGGCAAAATCAGCTCAATTTCAGAAACACCTTTCTCTTTGATCCAAGCCTCAAGACGCTTGTGGATGCTAGGGTCTGTTTCAAACGACATAGGTCACCAATTTCCGCTATAGGATCTCGTTAAGAATGGAATTGAGGGCAGCAACATAAGCTGCTGGTGCCTCTCTGGATAGGCTTGGCCCCGCTAACAGCATGTTATGGAAAGGGGTAACCAAGAAGCCACGGTTTAACAGACCGAGGTGGAGGCCAGCCTCAAGGTCACAATCAAAGCTCGCCCGCATTTGTTCGGCATTAGTGGGCAAGATTGGCGCAAAAACGGTTTCTAGCCGCGCACCTAACCGAATAACCGACCACGGCAGACCAAGCCTCGCAATTAAGCCCGTGATGCCATCTTCCAACGCAATGGCACCAGCAATCATCGCGGCATAAGTCGTCTCGGTCATGACGTCCTCTAAGCACGCGCGCAGCGCTGCCATCTGCAAGGCTGAGCCCGACAAAGTTGTCCCAACGCCAGAATGCCCGGGTGGGATTTCAGTTCGCACCCGTTCAATCCCATGCTTCACCTCTTCCGTAAAACCCCAAACGCCGGTTGGTATGCCCCCTGCAACGGCTTTACCGGCAACCCAGATGTCGGGCTCAAGGCCGAAAGTGCCCGTCCAGCCGCCGGGGCCGGTGGATAAGGTGTGTGTCTCATCAATCAGCAAAAGGGTACCCTGCGCGCGAGTTAGTCGACGAACCTCTTCGAGAAAGCCCAGCTCCGGCGCGACCATGCCGCAATTGGTCAAAGCCGGCTCCATAATCACACATGCGATGTCGCCCTGCTCCAAAGCATCAGCAAGTGCCTCCACATCGTTAAACGGAATGCACTTGGCGACAGCGGCAAGATCATAAGCTTGACCCCATAAACTTGGCTTGGCCACTGTCTGGCCTGATGTCAGATTAACCGCCGTTTCATCGACCGCCCCGTGATAGCAGCCATCAAAGACGAGTATTCTCGACCTTTTGGTGATGGCCCGCGCCGCACGAAGGGCAAAGCGATTGGCATCTGACGCAGTTAAGGTAATCTGCCAATAAGGCATGCCAAACTTGGCCTTAAGAAGGCGACCGACTTCGTCTACATCGGCGGATGGCAACATGGACGTAAGCCCTCGCGATGCTTGGGCCTGCACAGCTTTGGCAACAGGTACTGGGTTGTGGCCGAACATCGCACCCGTATCGCCCAAACACAGATCGGTCAGCACATGACCATCGAGATCGGTCAAGCTTGTTCCGCTCGCTTGTTGGACCACCAGAGGAAAAGGCATCGGCCAGTCCAGCATCCAATGCTGGGGCACCCCGCCGAAAAAGCCGTTTTCTTGGTTTGCGCGCGCGGCAGACCGGGGTCGGCTTCGCCGATAAGCTGCGCTTTCGCGCGCCTTAAACTCCCTCAACTTCTCCCTGACGATCGGCACATTCCACCTCAGAATTTGTTATAACGTTCTAAGGGTGGGGTTGGTCAAGCCAAAAACGGCATTAAATGCGGTTTATCATCCAATCGAGGCCATCTTGTACATCTGCTGCAATCGCTGCTCGCAATCCCGCTTCATCTCCAGTTTCGAGCGCCTTCAGTGCGTCGCCGTGGCGATCAGATAGATCAAGGTCATTAACGGCATCGGGAAACATCAACCGCATAAAGGGGCCAAAACGTACCCAAATGCTCTCAATCATTGGAATAATGACCGTTGAAGGGCATGCTCGGTAGAGGCCAAAGTGGAATGCGTGGTTGCTGGCCATATAGCCAACAATATCACCCTGCCTAAGTGCCGCATCCATCGCGTCATTGGCTTCTGCCATCGCTTGGCGGTGGTTGGTGGTTATAAAGGGCAGCGCCCTTGCTGCGGCCTCTGGCTCCAAGAGCGTACGGGCGCGCATCAATTCTACGATCCCGGTCCGGTCCATTTCAGGAACCGTGATCCGTCGGGTTGCTCCCATGCTAAGGGCATGTTCCGCCGTCAGCCGCCAGACCGCATCCCGCACAGGCGTGACGCTGCCTCCCAGCTCGGTTGCCAGCGACCGCAGGCTTAGGCTTTCACCCGGCGCAAATGCCCCACGCGAGAGGCGAGCCCGCAATTCTTGGTAAATCGCCTCATGCAACGGTTCTGCACGATCGACAGCCTCTCCAACAGGGATTTCTGATACAGACATGTTTCTATTGTTCGGTTATTTTGCTCGCACTGTCGATCATTTTCCGATCACAAAACTTGGCAAGCGGACTCAAATGACAGACGGGGCAAGCGCGGAAACAAGTCTTTATCTGTTCCATGACCTAAATTGACTAGGAAATTCGATTTCCAGCCATTTTCTTTGAAGAACGCCCTATCGACGCCCGCATTATCAAAGCCGCTCATTGGGCCACAATCCAAGCCAAGTGCCCGGGCCGCCATCATGAAATAGCCCCCTTGGAGCGTGCCATTGCGAAAAGCGGCCTCTGCGCCACCATCTGGCATCTCGGAGAACCACTTGGCAGCATCGGGATTATGCGGAAACAGCTCTGGGACTTTATCGTAGAATCTTGGATCACTCGCCACGATTACGGTCCAAGGTGCCGACATGGTTTTGTCGACATTCCCGGGCGCCAAATAGGGCTTTAGCTTTGCTTTGCCTGCCGCCGAGCCAATAAAGGCAAACCGTGCGGGAGAACAATTCGCACTAGTAGGCCCCCATTTCGTAAGATCATAGACTGCGCGCATCAAGCTTTCAGGCAAAGTCTCCTCAACCCAGCCATTGCGAGTACGGGCATCTACAAACAACTGGTCAAGCATTTCGTCTGGTAGGGCTGACATGATGGAGTCTCGTTTGGCTGCGGTTAGGCGACTGGTTTCTGAAACGCCAAGAAGGTCCAAGTCACGCCAAGCGAGATATTGGGCTCTTGTAGCGAAGGCCGATGTTCGTTCAATAATATTTCAAGCCCATGCTTTGAAGCGAGGCTAAGGGTCTCGTCTGCAGACACTTCAAACATACGCCGACCTTTCGGAACCGGACCATGCCTTAATGTCATGATGATCCGGCCATGGGGCGCGAGCAAAGACGCCAAAACACCAAAGCCCTCTTCCCGCTCCGTTTGGTCTAGATGCATCCAGACAGAGCTCAGTAAGGTTAGATCGAAGACCTTACCCAAGGCCTTTACATCAGCCAAACTGGGCAACCCGTCTTCCATCCAAGTAATGCCCGAGTGGTTGTTATGGGCCATCCCTAAGCTTCGCATGCCTTCGGTAGGCTCAACCGCGACAACAGCATGACCTTGCTTTGCTAACCATGCTGCAAAAACGCCAGTCCCAGCACCCACGTCGAGCACGCAACAAGGATCCTTTGGGAACAAATGCAAAGCGGCCTCAAACGCGAGTTCCGGCGCTAAGCGGCCATAGCGCAGCAGCAACTGAGGCGCTTGTTCCTGATAGCCGTCTGTACCCGGAAACTGGCTCACATTACAAAGCCTGCTCTACCCGCAAGACTTCGGGGACATAATGCTTGAGCATATTTTCAATGCCTTGCTTCAACGTGATCGTCGAAGACGGGCAGCCGGCGCATGAACCCCGCAAACGCAGATAGACAGTTCCGGTCTCGGGCTCAAATCGATCAAAATCAATATCCCCGCCATCTTGGGCAACCGCCGGGCGCACACGTGTCGCCAATAATTCTTCAATCTCGCGCACGATTTGTGCTGCATCGCCACTATAAGCGCCAGCCGAAGAAGCGGGCTCAGCGGTGACGCTGTGTGTCATCACAGGCGCACCCGAGACAAAGGTGTCCATGATGGCACCTAAGAGCGATGGCTTGATATGCGGCCATTCGGTCTCAGCATCCTTTGTCACCGTGATAAAATCAGCACCAAAAAAGACGCGGCGAACCCCGTCAATCTTGAACAAGGCGGCAGCTAACGGTGATGCGGCGGCGGCTTCAGCATCGTTATACTCGATTGCCCCAGCAGGATGCACATCGCGGCCGGGCAAGAACTTCAGGGTAGCGGGGTTCGGGGTTGCTTCGGTTTGAATAAACATCGGTTAGACATGGGCCTCTTGGTACAGAAATTCAACGTCTTTCAGGACTGGGCGGCGGATTTGGATGCGCTAACTTGCAAGATCTGCCAATTCTTCGTCACTCAGTCCCGCTGGCACAATCATAATAGCTACTGCGCGAGCTCCAAAGCCGAAGCCGCCACGCATGGCTGCTGCTACCAAAGGCCCCGGTCCGCCGCGCCCGGCGGCAGCCGCGAGAAGCAAGGTTTTCACGCTGGGTGTCGCATCGATGAACGCACGGATCTGGTGATCCAAAGTTCCTTCTTGCACCACCAATTCCGGCGCAAGACCTGCCGCCTGCCACGCGACATCAGATAGTTTTTGCAGGTCGTCTAAGGCCTCCAGACGCATTCGCTCTCGCATCGCCTCGCCCATGGCAGACCAAAGCCCCGGATCCATAGGTTCCACCACGCGCAAAATAATTAGCTTCGCATCCGTGCTGGCAGCCCGAAGCGCGCCGAAGTAGACAGCGGCCCGGCACTCTGGGCTGTCGTCGGCAATACAGAGAAGTTTGCGCTCGCCCATGCCTTATTTCCGTTAGCGTTGGAGGATGTCGGTAATCTCGCGCATTTTCGAGCGCGCGCGGAGGAGATAAAAGCCCTCGGTCGATAGATGGTTCGGCATCAGGAGCGCATTGGGGGACGCATTTTGAACGATCAAGGGCTGTAGGCTCGCGGCAGTGGCCAAATCTGCCAGCATCGCATCATACAAACTGGCTACTCGCCGCTCTACTATGACGTCCTTGAAGTCTTCGCGTACTGCACGAAGTGCGATGAAATAGGCGTAGGACTGGCCTTTGACAAAATAGAACAATTTGTCTGCCCGCCGATCAATAAAAACCTTGCGACCTGCGCCAATCTGCTTCTCTAGGGCATCAGAGGAGGACCCAAGGTCGAGGGCTGATCGCGCCAATAAGGCCTGCAAATTGTCCGCGCGCTCATCGAAAACCGCCCGGCCGTCCGCGACGCGGGCGTTATAGGCGATCAAAGCGGTGCGCGCTTTACGGTACTCTTGATCCGCAGAGGAAGTGGGCCATGGGTCGAGCAACCAAGTATCAGGCTGCCGCGATAGGCCCTGACGCGCACGGCCAAGATCTGGATCGGCCGCAGACGTGCCTCTAGAACGCCCGACATAGCTTTCGATTTCCACCGTGATATTGGACAAGGCCTTGACCATGCCAGACTGGAAATTGGCCATGTTGCCGCCATAGCGCAGGAGGGCTGCTGGCTGGAAAGGCTGGGTATTGGGGGCCCAAGCGGTTTGATTGATTTCACGGTCGATCAGACCAGCGATAACAGCAACGGTGCGCGATGCACCGGGGCCTGGATCGTCAGCTTTAAAATTCAAATCATCATTGATGCGATGGGTAAGGACGGCCCCCAGAATGTAATAAATCGGAACAATGACCAAAACACTGGCTATTACCCAGACTTGCCATCCCCCTTTTGGCTTGGGGGCGACAGGCGCGGCGGCGGGGACGGCCTCTGCCGCAGCAAATGGGTCTCTGGCGGGCTTTGGTGTAACCACGCGCTTCAGACCAGCCAGACTATGCCGCACGCGTTGACCAAAATCCATCTGACGTCTCCGAATAAAAAACCTACTATGGCCATCTTAGTTTCAAGTGGCGCTGCCTCGCATCCAGATCAATAACGACAACCCACTCTATAGCAAGTCAAGAACCAAGGGGCGGCAGCGAAATCGACGCAGGCCAAGCCCTGCTTTTTGGTGCGAGTCTAACAAGAGTTTGTTCAAAAAAGGCCACTCGAGACTTGGGGCCATACCTTTATCCAGCCGTTTGGTGGTGACTCCACGGATCAAAAATAGAATTGAAACAATGACTCTTCAACTCACCACGATCCAACTGGCGGATTTTACGTCAGTCACAGGTTCGTGACTCTGGACCTCAAGCGAATTCGCTCTATAGTACAGCTATCAGATGGCTTCGACGCCGATTTTGAGAGGAAAAACCATGAAAAGACAAATTTTGGGTTCTGGAATTGCTGTCTCGCTCGCGGCGTTGGCTCTGGTAGCGGGCTGCGGACAACAAGCAAGTCAGAAGGCAGAAGCGCCTGCACCAGCTACAGAAGCTGCGGCCCCTGCTGCGACAGAAACTGCTGCCGCTCCTGCGGCTGAAGCAGCGGCACCTGCCGCGCCTGCCGCCGAAGCTGCGGCCCCAGCAGCTGATGCTGCAGCTCCTGCCGCTGCTGCGGCGGCTCCTGCAGCTGGTGCTATGGTCCTCGCCATCACCGATAAAGCAGGTGCAACCCTGTCTGGCGACGCAACCAAGGGTGAAGCCGTTTTCCGTCAGTGCCAAACTTGCCACGTCGTGACCGCCGGTGTGAACAAAGTTGGCCCATCCTTGCACAACATCATTGGCCGTACCGCAGGCCAAGTTGCTGGCTTCCGTTATTCTGAAGCAAACAAGAAGTCCGGGATCACTTGGACTGAGCAAGAGCTATACACCTATCTGGAGAACCCAAAGGCTCGTATCCCAGGTACAATCATGGCCTTCGTCGGGATCAAGGATTCGCAAAAGCGCGCAGACTTGGTGGCTTATCTGAAGACGCACACCAACTAAGTTGGATATGTAGTCTCGGCCAATTTAAATTGGCTGGCTATAAATTTAGAAGGCGGGACGCATCGGCATCCCGCCTTTTGCATGTGCGGTGGAACGTCCCTAAATCTTGCGGCGTGCAAGGTCAGTTAGGTGAAGCGGCAGCGATAGCGCGAGGAACATAGCAACCCAAACTAGGCTGGATTGCGACAGAGCTGCGCGCAAAGCTAACATTAAGCAGGCACCTGGGCCTAGGGCCAGAATAAGGGTGAACGCACGCGTGCCCAAAGTCCCGCTTTTTCCAAACAGGCAGAGGACCAGAAACTCCAAAGCCACCACCGCCAATGCCACGTCTATCGCAAGGCCGGAGACAAATAAGTGGGTGAGGATGGGCAGAAAATTATCAGGCATTTCGGGCTTGCGCTTGCGCCTTCACGAAGGCGATAGACCCAACAAGTGACCCATATCCTTGAAGAAGATGCGGGCATGGGCAGCAGGCTTAGCCCGCACCAATTCCTTATTCATATAGGCCTGCCAAGTCAGATATTGCACATCGGGATCGTCGCAAATTTGAACAAATCGTTCCCGCCGCTTGTCGCTACGGTACCAGAAGTGCTGCATGATCCCGAGAACCCAGAAGACTTTGCCATGCGCCTTCATGAAACGCTGGCGGGCTAACTTAAGCGCGGAGACTTTGCCGGTAGCGAGTGCTTCTGAAACCGCATTGGCGGCTTCCCGACCACAGACCATGGCATAATAAATGCCTTCACCTGACGATGGGGCAACAACACCTGCAGCGTCACCCGCCAGAAGAACATCGCGTCCATTGTCCCAACGCTTGAGTGGCTTGAGCGGGATGGGCGCGCCCTCGGTTCGCACCGTCTCACAGACATCAAGGCCTGATGCCGCGCGCAAATCCTTGATAGCGCCGCGCAGTGAGAAGCCCTTATGAGCGCTTCCGACGCCAATACTGGCGGTCGATCCGTGCGGGAAGATCCAGGCATAGAAATCTGGCGATAAGTGGCCTTGGTAATAAACATCGCAGCGGCTTGGGTCGAAGTCGCCCGATAGTGTGTCCGGCACGGCTATGATTTCATGGTACGCAAAGACACAAGGGATTTTTTCGGCCCCCTTGATGGTCTGTTTGCCAACTTTAGAGCGCGCGCCATCCGCTCCTATCACATAGCGGGCGGTGGCTTGTTGTGCCTGGCCTTCACTATCGACATAGTGGATTAGGCTTGGCCCATTGGCCTGATGCTCCAAACGTTCAAATTCACCCTTGCGCCTTTCGGCCCCGGATTGGGCCGCCCGTTCGCGCAGGAACTCGTCGAATGTATCGCGATTGACCATGCCGACATAGCCGCCTTCAATGGGCATATCGACCGTTTTGCCGCTGGGTGCGATCATGCGCGCGGCATTTGCGTGGGCGCAGAGAAGATAGGCTGGAATATCAAAATCGCGCATGAGGCGCGGCGGAATGGCACCACCACACGGCTTGATCCGACCTGCTTTGTCCAACAGCATCACGCGATGACCTAGTAGGGCCAGATCGGTCGCTGCTGTTGCGCCGGATGGGCCACCGCCCACGACTATAACATCAAATTCTGCGGGCTTGGCCATCATCCTATCCTTGTGTTAGGGGGGAGCGCCGTCCCATAAGTTGGGTTGGCCCATCTAGTGGCGCGGAAACGCGCGATTTTTGGTGATCAAGGCGGCTGGCAAGATAGGCAGAGACCAAGAACAGAGCGCCTTCAATGACAAAGACAATTAGAAAGGCATGGCCCGTTTCAGGCAAGACAGCACGCAGACCATCGACGCCCATGGCACCAAAGAAACCGCCTAGGCCAAATGCAATGGCTTGAGCGGCCCCCCAAATCCCCATTCTAATGCCAACACGCGACTTCTGACCGCTACCTGCTAGCCCCATCATGGAACCGATGGCGGCGACGGCAAAAACGCCATTTGCAAACCCCAAGGCAAAGACAGTTGGCTGAAGGGGCCAGCCAGGGCCAATTTCAGCTGCAGCTGCCAAACCCAAAAGCGCAAGTGCGGAGCCTAAGCAGCCAAAGACCGCCCAAGTCGTTAACCAGTTTTTGCCTGAGCGCGATCTGCGCCCACCAATCGCCCCGGTTAAGATCATGCCCAACAGGACACCCATATTCTGAACGCCTGATAGCTGGGTCGATTGGCCAGGCGTCATTTGGAAGACTAAGCCGGCAAAAGGCTCTAAAATGAGGTCCTGCGCGCTATAAGCGAGCATCGACACAAACACGAAGATGGAAAAATTGCGCGCCAATGGCTCTGCCCAAATCTCCTTCAAAGCCTGACGAAACGGCACGGGCTCACCCGCCTCTTCTGCCGCTTCGGGCTCTGCCACCACAGCGCCTTTTGGCAACTCAACGCCATGAACAGCGGCCAAGGTTACCAAAAATGCGCAACCGGCAACGGCTGTCGCCGCAAAAGTCAAAGCTTGTGCACTAAACGGCGTAATCAGCTGACCGACCATGATGGACGAAACAACAATCCCAACAATCATCATGATCCAAGTGATCGAGGCCGCAGCCGGGCGGCGCTCTGGCGCGACACGCGTTGCCAATAGGGCCAGAAGCGAAGTGCCGGATGCGCCGACGCCCATCCCAATCATGAGATATGCTAGAACGGAGAGCAAGACGCCGAGTTCAGGCGTGCTTGCCATCAACAAAGCTGCATATGTAGCGCCGATCGCGCCAAGACATAAGCAAGCCATGCCCCCGATAATCCAAGGTGTGCGTCTGCTGCCTAAGTCCGAACCATAGCCCCAGTGTGGCCGGGTAATTTGTACGGCAAAGTGCAAGCCAACGAGCGCTGCAGGTAGCATAGCCGGCATAGCCATCTCGACCACCATCACCCGGTTCAGGGTCGAGGTCGTAAGCGCCACAACAGCGCCAAGCGCACTCTGCACGAGCCCCAGTCGGGCAATGCCAAACCAACCTAGAGGCTTAGGTGAAGGTTGGGTCATACATTTCCTCCAAGCAGAGAGCCGACGCCAAGGGCGCTGACCAGCATACCCAGCACATAAAGGCTGGTCCCGGTCGCATTATACCAAGGCGTGTGTTTCAAGGGGTCGCTCAAAAGGCGGCGCATCAAGGCAAACTGGGCTAGCAGCGCGATCAATACACCAGCGGCGTATGGCAACAGACCCCAATAGACGAGCAGACCCACCACCACAGCCTGAGGGACGGCCATCACCAAGCAGGCAAAACGAGCTGCACCATCGACCCCCATAACAACTGGCAGAGATCTAAGCCCCAGTTGCCGGTCGCCCTCAACGGCTTTAAAGTCATTCAAGGTCATGATGCCGTGTGCGCCTGCCGCATAAAGTCCAGCCAGCAATAGAATTTTTATGTCAGGTAGGGTCTGGGTGACAACTGCGGCGCCGGTAAACCAAGTTAGACCTTCATATGAAAATCCGACGGATGCGGGCCCCCACCAGCCACTTTGCTTAAGGCGGAACGGCGGCGCGCTATAGGCCCAAGCAAGCACAATTCCAAGTGCTGCGGCCACCAGAACCCAAGTACCCAATGTGGCTGCGAACAAGAGCGATACAATTGTCCAGACCATCGCGATCCAGAGACCCCAGCGACCTGGAATTCGCCCGGAAGGGATAGGACGATTAGGCTCGTTGATCGCGTCTACGTGGCGATCAAACCAGTCGTTCACAGCTTGGCTTGTGGCACAAATCATCGGCCCTGCCAGAATGGCGCCCGCAAGTGCCAATGGCCATTTTTCAGAAAACGGTGCCCCCGAAGAAATCACGCCGCACATGAAGGCCCACATTGGGGCAAACCAAGTAATGGGTTTAAACAGCTCCAGCACCGCTTTGGGGGCTGGCAGGTTGGATCGTACCAAGGGTGCAGCTGTCTCGTTCATAGGGCAAGCCTATGTTGGACACTGATTAGTGTCAATTAAATTCGACACTATTTCATCAAAACATGATTTGCGAAAATAACTTTGTTTTCAATGCATACAGGTGGAGGTTATTGCTCCAATTTATGCGTTGGGTAAGCCTTGATCCAAATTGATCAAGCTGCGCTCCAGACACAGCACACAGGTGCAACTTATTGACCAGTGGTTGGATGAAAGGAAGAGACAGGACTATTGGTTGTCGTCGTCGAAATTGCCTATGCCAAAGCGATGAAGCTTAGAGTAAAGGCTTTGGCGGCTTACGCCTAAAATCTCTGCAGCAGACGCCCGATTGTTGCCAGTCAGATCCAAAGCTGCTTCGATGCAAAGCCTTTCGACAAAATCAGTCGTGTCGCGCACGATTTCCTTCAGAGAAACTCGGCCCACGAGCTCGCTCATATCCGCTGGAGAACGAACAAGTTCTAATGGCTGTTGACCACGCTCCATCTCACGTCGACTAACGCGGCGGATACTAAAGCCATAAAAGCTGTCTTCCCCTTCAGGAACCGATACAGCGCAGACTTCAACATCTTCCAACTCACCAAACTGGGTTTGCAAGACGGTTGGGAAATTGCGAACGACGCCATATTTAACCAGGTTTTCGAGTAAGATATTGCGGTCGACGCCCGGACGGCCCAGAAACCGCGTTAGATTTTCGCCATTGGCCTGCTCTGGAGTTGGCAAGTGGACGAGATCTAAGAAAGCCGAATTCTCAGTTAGAATGTTTAATTCTTGGTCTGTAACTACCAAGCCATCTGGTAGGAGGTTAATCGCCGCCAGCATGCGCTGGCTACTGTCTACCGCAATAGGTTCTGATCGTTCAGCGGGAACCAAGCGAACCAAGAAGTGCATGCTGCGGTCCTGTCGAAACAGGGAGGCGCTCACACTCAATTGTCGACCATTGGATGTCAGACTGGTTTGTGGAGCCGAGCGGCTGGTTGATGCCTGCGCAACGGAAAGAAGTGACGCAGCATCTTCTTGGTTTTGTACCGCAAACAGACGCGAAAATGGCTTACCCACAAGGGATCCATCCCCACCGATCAGGCGGTCTGCTGCTGGATTGGCTTCTGCGACGCGTCGGGTAGAGCCATCAATGATGAGAACAGCTTCACTGGTCGACTGAAACAGCATGCGATAGCGCGATTCCGACGTGCGCATCCGCGCATAGTCCCGCTCCATCGACTGTTGCGCCTGCAACAGACGCTGCTGCAGGACTGACGCCGCACGATGGTCGCGGCCAATGGCAATAATCCGACCGTCATCCCCGGTGCCGACCGCCACATAACGTAAAGCAACAGAGTCGCCACGACGTGAAGGATGGTTGAGTTCGCGCCAGCGGATGGCTTTGTCAGACGCAGCATCACGCAACATCTCTTCCACCTTAGGGCGGCTGTCCTGCGTGACCGTATCTGACCAAGGCTTATTGACCCAGCTTTCAAAATCATCGAGCTGTAGGTCTGAATTGCCGACGGCCAAATCGCAAATCACACCATCGCGGTCTATTACAATGGCTACATCGCCACCTGCAGCCAGAACCTTAACCGCAATCGAAGCCTCTAAGTCGCCAAGCGCTGCAGGTTGCAGCAGTGGACCAAAGTTTTGATTGGCGGGAGTATGTTCCATGTGCGTGATAAAAACCTTGAAACCAGCATAAACGGTTAATGCCTGTGAGTGTGCTCGTATATGACTGTTTCAGCGATTGCGATAGCTTCTCTGCCGTCACTAGCAGAGAAATCAGCCCCGATGCTTGCTGCCATTTCAGGCCGCCCAACAATGTGGCTACCGCCAATCATCACGAGAATATGGCGATTGTGTGAGACTTTACGCACCTGACGGATCAATTCTTTGACAAATGGGACCTGAGCCTCGCCAGAAATGCCAATTCCGAGGATATGGAAGCTCTCACTGCCCACAATTGCCAAGACGTCATTGATGCGTGAATTGGGCTCACACAGGGTTCGCCAGCCAGCACGCCTAAATAATTCGTCCACCATGCGGATGCCAAAGCTATGCATTTCGCCAGCAGGAGTCACAAAAAGACCCGATGCCAAGTCTGCGCGAACATCCTTTTCGTCGCGATCGGAGTCGCTCAACCGGTTCAAAAGTGTCTGCAGCCGACCAAGGCCAATCGTGACATCTGAGAAGGACGCCGTGTCATCTTCCCACATCGCACCCAAATGCCGAGCTGCCGGTGCCATCAAGTCAACATAGACCTCATCTAAGCGGAGACCAGAATTCAAATAGGCCTGCAGAATAATCTCAACGTCATCGACTTCATGGGTGAGCAAGATATGTGCAAGGTCAATCACGGCGGCCTGACCGGGCTCTTTGCCGGAGACCTGACCGAGGTTTTGATCGCGATGGGTTTTATGAGCCAGCATGAGACGGGGAATGATGTCGCCTTCAACCATTTGCGCCAGCAACTCCATGATTTTCACATCTGTTGACTTGTCGCCGCTTTGCGCCGGAGCGGTCTCAGTTTTATTCCAAGCTGGCGTTGAGCCTTGCTTGATATCTTCTTGGCCGTGGTTTCTGGGGTCCAAGTGCACTAAGGTGTCTTGATTGGACATTTTGCTTCTCCAGATCTTTTTCGGAGTCACACCGTCTCGTGCGCGTCCAGCTACGCGCTGCCCCCTGCTGTTGGTTCCCAACTCACGAGGAATTCAATCATCAGGCCATCCCAAACCAGTGTAGAAGCCTTATTTTCTAAGCTTTATCTGACCTCTGGTTTCAACAACTTACACGAAGATTCAATATGGGCCAGAGCCAAATTGAAAAATTTATCCCCAAATGTCAAAAAGTGTCAGTTTTATTAGGCGTCCAAATAACTTGACAATCAAAGTAGGCGTGCGAAACTGGGAGATGGCGTAGGCACTTTTCGTCGCACGCGACCGGAAAACAGGAATGCAATCCTTGCATATCTCATCAAAAACAACACATTCGCATACATATTGCGAGTGCGAAGCTGCGCCTGCGATAGAGCAGGGTGCGAGAGATACAGGGGTTCACCCGGCAGAGGTTTTCAGCGCGGATCAAGCCGGTGTTGACTGTGTTTTGTCCAACCTTCCTGTCAGCATGCCCAATCCGGCGACCGCAGAACGGTCTAAATCGGCAAGAAAACCGCTATACACGCCTGAGCAGCGGGCGCGCCGTGATGCGACACCTTGGACTTTGGTTCAGGCCATTTTGGCACCGCTACAATTTCTAGTTTTTCTAGTCAGCCTGGGCTTAGTTGCATATTATCTTGCGACTGGAAAAGGGTATGAGGCGGCTACGATCTCCATCCTGATCAAGACATTCCTGCTCTATACAATTATGATTACGGGCTCGATTTGGGAAAAAGTAGTCTTTGATGAGTGGCTCTTTGTGGAAGCCTTCTTCTGGGAAGACGTCTTTTCGATGTTGGTGCTGGCGCTCCAGACACTTTATGTCGTTGCCCTTCTCAAAGGCTGGTGGACCCCTGAGCAGCAAGTCTACATTGCCGTCGCTGCCTATGGGACTTATGTGATAAACGCGGCGCAATTCCTTTGGAAGCTGCGCGTAGCGCGCCTTGAAGGCAAGAAAAACCTCGAGAGTTCGCAGAGCGGGCAGATGTCACCTTCCAATGTAGCGTCAGGCGCAAATTGGGTAGGGCAGCAAACATGACGCCTCAAGCCGAAAAAATCGCCGCCGCTTGGCACCAATTGTTTATCAGCATGCTGCCCTTTTCAGACTCCGCAAGCAAAGACTTGCCCATCAGCCGGCTATTGCGCTTATCTTTGTTTCAAATTTCTACGGGTATGGCCGCCGTCCTATTAACTGGGACGCTCAACCGAGTCATGATAGTTGAGCTGGGCGTGAGCGGCACTTTGGTCGCTTTGATGGTGTCGCTGCCACTCTTGTTTGCGCCCCTACGCGCCTTGATCGGCTTTAAATCCGACACGCACAAGTCTTATCTGGGCTGGCGTCGCACGCCATTCATTTTTATGGGTACCATGGCGCAATACGCCGGGCTGGCTATTATGCCGTTCGCGCTGCTGATCTTGTCAGGCGATGGTCAAGGGCCGATCATCTTTGGACATATCGGAGCGGCACTTGCTTTCTTGCTCGTCGGTGCTGGCATGCACACCACCCAGACGGCAGGCTTGGCCTTAGCAACCGATCTTGCAACGGACGAGACCCGGCCGCGCGTCGTGGCACTTCTCTATGTCATGCTCTTGGTGGGCATGCTGATTTCTTCCCTGGTTTTGGGTGGCTTGTTGGTGGATTTTAACGCCATGCGCCTGATCCAAGTCATTCAAGGTGCTGCGGTTGTTTCGTTTATCTTAAATGCCGTAGCTGTGTGGAAGCAGGAAATTCGCAATCCTGCCCTGACCGCACCAGACCGCCAGCGGCCCGTCTTTAAAGAGCAGTGGAACCTGCTCATGCAGCAAGGGCGAACGGTTCGGTTGCTGGTTGCAACGGGCCTCGGTGCGGGTGCGTTTGCCATGCAAGATGTCCTGTTAGAGCCTTATGGGGCGGAAGTCCTCGGCATGAATGTCGGTTCCACGACTGCTTTGACCGCGCTTTGGGCGGCAGGAACGTTGACCGGATTTGCTTTTGCTTCCCAACAACTCAGCCGGGAAGGTGAAGCCCATCGTCTAGCTGGTTATGGAGCCTTGATTGGCGTTGTGGCCTTTGCCTGTGTCATTTTAGCCGGGGCAATCTCTTTGACCCCCCTCTTCTGCTTAGGCGTAATGGGGATTGGCTTAGGCGGCGGCTTGTTTTCAATTGGCACGTTGACGGCGGCGATGGCGTTGGCTGGTGACGGCCAGCAGTCTGGCCTCGCCCTTGGGGCGTGGGGCGGCGTGCAGGCTACCGCGGCCGGCCTCGGTATTGCGCTTGGCGGCGGCATTCGCGACCTTGGTGCCCAAATGTCTGCTTCTGGAGCTTTAGGAGCAGCCTTCAGCGGCCAAGCAACAAGCTATGGCATTGTCTATCATTTGGAAATTGGACTGCTGTTTGCAGCTCTCGTGGCGATCGGTCCGCTCGCCAAGCACGCGCCGGGCACATCGAAAATGCGTGAATCACAGGAAATCAACAACAAAGTCAACAACACCGGAGAGCGCCGTTTTGGGCTCGCCGAATTCCCAACCCTCTAACTATGATGGAGAAGTGACATGTATAACCAATATTTCGCGGGGACCGTGGATGTCACAGAGATAGTTCTCTATCTCTTCTTCGGCTTTTTCCTCTTGTTGGTACTTTACCTTTTGCGCGAAGGCCGGCGTGAAGGTTTCCCGCTTGAGCAGGATATCTCTGGAGCCCTAGAATCAACCCCGGGCGGACTGTTTCCTTCGACACCAAAGACCTTCAATCTGTCTGACGGCAGTAAGTTGGTTAAGCCAGACGATTCACGCGACACCCATGCTACTCAGTTTAAGCGGACGGCCCCATGGGCTGGCTCTCCGATTGAGCCAGAAGGGGATCCTCTGTCTGCCGGGATTGGTCCAGGCGGATATGCTATGCGTGCGGACAAGCCAGACATGACCAATCACGGCACAACGCGCCTTGCACCACTGCGCATCGCGACAGATTATTCCATCGACAAGAAGGATCCAGACCTCCGCGGCTTTGCACTGGTGGGTCTAGATGGCTCATCCGCAGGGGTGATTAAGGACATTTGGGTAGATCGGGCAGAGTTCCTCGTCCGCTATCTTGAAGTTGATGTCACGATTGAAGGTGGGGCGGCCAAACATGTGCTCGTTCCCATGACCATGTGCGTCGTTCAGAAGAACCTCAAGCGGGTGCGCTTGGATGCAGTCTTGGGAAGCCAAGTCGCAGGTGCGCCAACTCTGGCAAATCCCGACCAAGTGACATTGCTGGAAGAAGAAAAGATCACTGGCTACTTTGGTGCTGGTTATCTCTACTCAACACCTGGCCGTTCGGAGCCCGTGATATGAGCGGCGAACACGACTTTGAGCCGATTCGCGGCCTGCCAGGCGACCTGCCGTCAGGTGAAACCGTCCTCTGGCAGGGGGAGCCTGATTGGGTGCTCATGGCACGACGCGTATTCCGGGTTGACTGGGTCGCGGCCTATTTCGTGCTGTTGATGATGTGGCGCGTGGTTGAGGGAACCGCAAATGGCCAGGACTTTGCCACAGCTCTTTTGGCTGCTGTTTGGGTGGCCCCGATCGGCATGGTCGGCTTGGGCCTCTTGGTGGGCTTGGCCTATTTGAACAGTCGCACAACGGTCTATACTTTGACCAATCGCCGCTTGGTAATGCGGTTTGGCGCAGCTATGACCAAAGCAATCAATATCCCTTACAAGATCATTGAAAGCGCTGCAGTCAATCAATTGGCCGACGGCAGCGGCGATGTTGCTCTGCAATTGATGAAGCCCAACAAAATCTCCATTGTTTTGCTGTGGCCACATGCCCGACCCGGCTTTATTGTTCAGCCGCAGCCGTCGCTGCGTTGTCTGCGCGACGCCACTAAGCCTGCAGCTGTACTTGCTGAAGCGCTACGCCTGGCCCATGAGCAAACTCATGCCACTACAGCACGCGTTGGCGATGTCTCAACAGCGCCAAACGATGTGAATGGTGGGGCAGAACCAGCACTTGCTTAAAGCGCTCACGGCTCGCTCAGCACCTGCTGGGTGGGCCGAAGCAAACCTCGAGCCATTCGGGTCCAGCTGAAGGAACAAAACCATGAGTGCAATTGACCATGAGCCATTTCCCAAGGGGGCCTTGTTTGCTGCGGGCAGCTTGATCGCCTTTTCGCTGATCGCTGCAGCCGTAGGACGTTATCAGAATCTGAATCCACCCATAGATTCAATTGTTTCAGCACCTGTTCCGAGCACTGTACTGAAGTTGCGCTTTGTTGATTTAGCAGACGGTTCCGTCATTGTCCGTAATGCCACGACCGGTGCTACGCTTGACGTCATTTTGACTGGCGAAGATGCCTTCATTCGTGCTGTCATGCGGGGTTTTGTTCGGGATCGTAAGTCACGCAAGATTGGGGATGAGGTGCCGTTCAACCTCTCGCTTTATCCCAACAAACGCTTGACAATGTCTGACCCTACGACCGGGAAAGAGATTGATTTACGTGCGTTTGGTCCAACCAATGAGGGCGCGTTCGCTCGCTTCTTAAGCGCGCCAGAGGCTCGATGATGGCAGCCTGCCGCCTCAGTTTTCGTTTTAGGCGAGGGCGCTAATGGATCTCGCCTCTCTTGCTGCGCCAATTGTCACGACAGTTTTCGCTTGGTGGTTCAGCACGGGCATTATTCTGTTACTTGTACGATTACCGCCAAAGAGTTACGGCACAGCGCTCTGCCTGTTTGCATTAGTCTCAGCGATGGCCACCGCTGGGGTGATTATGACAGCGGGCGAGGATACCACACTGGCGGCCTACATTTCCGCTGGCTGCGCCTTGTGCATCTGGGGCTGGCATGAAGCGAGTTTCCTGATGGGCAAGATCACTGGGCCCCGCCCTGCAGCTTGCCCCGCTGATGCCAAAGGCTGGAAGCGCTTTAAATTTGCGACTTTAACGGTCATCCATCATGAGATCGCAATTTTTCTAACGCTTTTGGCACTGATCGGCCTGACCTGGGGCCATCCAAATCCCGTGGCAGCTTGGACATTTGGCATTTTGTTCGCGATGCGGATCAGCGCCAAACTCAACATCTTTCTTGGCGTACCCAATCTGACAGATGAATTCTTCCCGGCCCATCTGGAGCATCTTAAATCTTATTTGCCCAAGCGCCCGATGAATGCGTTAATGCCGGTTTCAGTGATAGGATCGCTCATTCTGTGCGCTTGGCTAATGACCCAAGCAGATCGGGCCATCGAAGGTTCTGCCATGGCAACAGGCTTTGTCTTGTTATTCACCTTGGCTGCCTTAGCTCTTTTGGAACATTTCTTTATGGTCCTTCCAGTTCAGGATGCTGCGTTGTGGCGGTGGGCCTCACCAAATAAGAGCGTTCAGAAGTCAGAAGCAAACTCAACCAGGGACAAAGGTTTAAGTCCAAATGCATGGGAGTCGACGAAGTGAATCATCTTGTGGCGACCCCGGTTGAACCGCTCTTTTCCCAAAAGCCCCGCTCCGCGTCGCTCCCGATAATCATTCCAGCTATTGGTACGGATGGTCTTTTGTTTCCGGTTGAGAAGCTTAAGGCACATGAGGATGGAACTTTGCATCTGGCCGTTTCCATCTTTGTGTTTTGTGGTCTAAACCTTCTGATCCAGAAGCGTGCAGTGAGCAAATATCATTGCGGGGGCCTTTGGGCGAATACTTGTTGTACGCATCCACACTGGAATGAAGCACCCGAAGAGAGTGCACGTCGCCGATTATACGAAGAGCTTGGCCTTAAGCTCGACCTTCAGCCAGCTCGTGTGGTTGAATATTATGCGGAAGTCTCCAATAACTTGATCGAGCACGAGCGCGTTCAGGTTTACGTCGCTGATGTTGCAAGCCAAAATCTCAGCTTTGACCTTGCACCCGAAGAAGTGGCTGAGGTCCGTTGGGTCGATGTGCGCGAGCTAAAGGCCGATGCTGCTGCAAACCCAGAGCTCTATGCGCCTTGGTTCAAGATTTACTTGGCGCGCTGGGATGAACTCGGCTTATAGGAACAGTAAGTTCTCAATCCGCCAGTCTTGATAGAATGTCGTCCAAAAGGCGGGTTACGACGTCGCGCGCCTCTTTAATCGACAAATTCTGCTCAAACCGCAAGGCGTGCCAATTCTGGAAGCTCAAGACCACCTTGATGCTGCGGGTCGATAAGTCGTCAGCCAGAATATGCTCCGGCAGCAAGGCTTCCACCGTGCTAGCTTCCAATAGCAAGGTTCGTCGATATTCCTCAGTTAGAAAGGCTGAATGAAACCGCTTAAAGCTTGTCGACAGTCGAAAGGGGTGGATGCGCTCAAAAATAGTGGTGCGCCTCTCGACAACGTTCATAAGCCGCTCTTTCCAAACCTCCCCGGTCACAGGCTCGTCAAGGAGCGGCATTACTTCGGCCGAAACCCGCTCACTCACTTCCTGATACAGCGTATCCATATCGTCGAAATGGCGGAATACTGACCGCAAGCCCACACCGGCGACTTCCGCTACCCGTGCGGCGCTGGGGGACAAATCACCTCCCTCAACCAAATGGAGGAGAGCAGCAACGATCTTGTCGCGACTGGTTTGACTTCGCGCACGGCGGCCATCGCTTGGCGGATCAGATGGGAGTCGTAAATTTAGGATCGTCGCAGAGGCCATTGTCAATCTCTTGCCTTAAAAAGCCAAAATGGCAAGTAAATCCGCCAGCCAGCCTGCTTGTCGGCGCAATATTGACATGTTAAGTGTCAATAAATATTGATGAGGTGTGCGAGATGGTTGGATTGAGTATCGCGGCGGCTGTCTTGACTATGCTGGCAGCAAGTCCGAACGAAAGCACGCCAACTACCAAGCAGCGTGACGATATTCGCAAAGCCTGCATGGCAGATGTGATGCGCCTGTGCCCTCGTGAAGCGTCTGCTCGCGACCGTCAGGGCGTTCGCGCCTGCCTCAAAGCTAATCTCTCCAAGACGTCGCAAGTGTGCCAAACCAGCTTGCGGGCGGCCGGAGCGGATCGTGAAACACAAGGTAGCTCCAGCAACCCGCGTCCCTCGAATCGATCAAACCCTCCCGCACCCAAACCATAGGAGGTTGCATGTCACCTTGGATCATCTGGGGCACTGCCTTGTTGCTCTATCTTCTGTTCCGGCTTTGGTATGACAATTGGCAAGGGCCGGTGAAGCCACATGAGATCGAGGCTTTCCTTGACTCTGTTGGGGATAGACTGGAGGAAACCGGTAATAGCCCGGCGATCCTAAGGGCATTTCTAGAACAAGATGATGGGGGTGAATTCCTCATGCTCAATCTCGTTAAGGCTGAGATGGGTGAGGTTGAGGACCCGACAACGGGTGAAATGGTGCAGGGCCTCGAATTGTTAAGGCGTTACTCTAAACGCTTTATGCCGGTGCTGCTGGGCCGTGGCGGTCATCCGGGCATTGTTGGGCGAAAAGTCGGAGGCTATGTGGACGCTTGGAACACATCCCCCGACCCAGGTTGGACATTGTTTGGCTTGATGCGTTATCGCAGTCGGCGCGACATGATGCGCTTGGCCTCTGATCCAGCCTTTATTGCCGCCCATCCAGAAAAAATTCTCGGAACGCCGGTGACTTTCTCCTTTCCGACCAAGCGGATGATCAGCCTCTATATAGGGCCTCGCGCGTCCGTTCTTTTGATCCTCGCCTTGGCGGCCGCTCTCGTTCAATTGGCTTGGGGGGCGTGAGGGCGCGAACGGGGGAAAGATAATGTGCCGCCCGCCATCAGGCTTTGATAATCGACTTCTGGCTCGGTGATGGCCCTGCTCAGCAGCATAACATTTGCCGCATTTGACCGAGTGATCTGCAGCATTTTCCCGTTCGCTAAATGAAGCCTCGCATGGGGGACCAAAGGGCGGCCTAATGTAAAGCGCCCACTCGCTGGCTCAACCGGGTAGAAGCCCAAAGCAGCAAAGACGTACCACGCACTCATCTGTCCACAATCGTCATTGCCGATAATGCCGTCAGGACGATCCGAATAAAAGGTCCGGGCAATTTGCGCGACCCTCTCGTGGCCGCGCTCTGGCGCGTCCGTATAGGCATAAAGCCAAGCAATATGATGGCTGGGTTCGTTGCCGTGCGCATATTGGCCAATCAAGGCCTCTTGGCCTAAATGCTTGTTATCGCCCAGCGACGGAAGCGAGAAGAACTTGTCTAACCAGCGCGCCAACCCATTTGGTCCGCCAACAAGCGCACGAAAACCCACAACATCGTGCAACGCAGGGGTCGCCGTATATTGCCAGGCATTGGCCTCGGTATAATCGCCGGGGTTATTCATAGGAGAAGTAGGCACCAAGGGCTCAAATGGGGTTCGCCAGCCACCCGCTTGATTGCGCGCGCGCATGGTTTGGGTTCCCGGATCAAAGAGGTTTTGATAGCCCAGCGCGCGGGATTGAAAGCGTTGCGCGACATGATCCTTGCCCAAAAACCGCGCAACCCGCGCCACGGCATTATCGCCAATACCATACTCCAACGTCTTAGAAACGGCTTCGCCTTCGCCAAGATCATAGGGTAGATAGCCGTATTTCTCGTAAGCCATCCAATCCTTCTGGGCCCACGCAGGTGCATTTGGACGCAGTTGCGTGGACGTGGCAATCATCGCGGACAACGCCTCCTCGCGATCAAACCCGTTGAAGCCCTTTAAAACCGCATCGGCAATGACCGGCAAAGCGGGGTTGCCAATCATCGTCCAAGTCTCTTGCCCCCATGCGGTCCAGAGCGGCAGATAGCCTTGAGCGCGCTGATGATCCAAGAGGGTTTGGACCATTCCGTCCACGCGCTCGGGGACGATCAAGGTGAAAAGCGGATGGACCCCTCGAAACGTGTCCCAGAGCGACAAGGTGCTAAAATAGTGCCCTGTCTTTGTTTGGATCACCGCTCCCGTCGGGCCGCGCACGCGTCCATCGACGTCGGCTATATCGCTTGGGTGGATCAGGGTACGATAAAGGGCGGAATAGAAAATCCGCTTCTCTTTCGCACTTCCCTCTATCTCAATCCGCTGCAGCAGGCGGTTCCACTGCCTGCGGGCTGCCTGCACAACAGATTCGAATCTTGGCTGCCCAAAGGCGGCGAGATTTGCCTTGGCCCCGGCAACATCCACAGTTGATAGCGCGATACGGGCCTCCAACTGCTTGGCCTGCCCCAAGTCGAACTCAAGGATGAAACGTGGGGCTTGGTCAGCGGGCTGGCGGGGCAGAGTAATGATCCGTGCAATCGGGCGATCAAATCGAACAACGAAGGACGCCTCACGCTCCACCCAGTTCTTGGACCAGATGGTGCCGCTGATCTCGCCGCTAATGGCATTTGTTTGAACTTCGGATTTCAAAACGCGTGGGCCATCGCCAAACAATATGCCGTGCTGAAGATCAAGCAGGACTTGTGCCTTGCCTTCCCGCTCAAACGTATAGCGTTGAATTGCAACGCGCTGGCTGGCCGTCAGTTCGACGCGAACGCCATGATCCTTTAGCGTTACCGCATAATAGCCGGGGCTCGCTTGCTCGGTCGTCTTGTCGAAACTGCTGCGGAAGTTCGCGGTGGCGCTGGTCCAGCTGGTACCCGTTGACGGTTGGAGCAATATGTCGCCCAGTTCACCAATGCCAGCGCCGCTGATATGGGTGTTGGAGAAGCCCATAATCGAGCGGGCCTGATACTGATAGCCGCTCGAATAGCTCCAACCGCGATCCTCCATATCAGGGCCCGGCGCCACCATGCCGAAGGGTACCACCGCCCCGGGGAACACGTGCCCTGTACCATCGGTTCCAATGAAGGGATCGACAAAGCGAAGCGGATGTTTCTCAAGCGCGATTGTTGGTGTGGCTGCCATGAAAGAAGCCAAGCAACAAAGCCAACAGAGAAGTGTACTTAGAGCTTTCAACTTACTTTGCTCCTAGCCTTTCATTGGGCAAAAAACACCAAAGACCGATACAGATTTGACTTCCAATAGTCCCAATCATGGCCGCCTGGCAGCTCCTCATAGGTGTGGGCGATGCCAGCGCTTTCCATTTTTTGATGTAACTTGCGGTTGGCCGCTAAGAGTTGATCGCTTTTGCCGCAATCAAAGCGGATCCGGGGCAAAGACTCTTCGGCCCCCTCAAGTGCCGCGAACGCATCCTGGTCTTGCGCTTGAGAACTCCAGCCTTCAGTTGTCTCTTCAATTAGGCTCGCCAGCTGATTTATATGGGTCGCCGATGAATGGGCGCTGATCGCCTTATAGAGACCGGGATATTTCCCAGCGAGACGAAGCGCTGCAAAGCCACCCATAGACAGCCCAGCAAGATAGCGCGGCGAAGTAGGGCTACAAGCCTTTGCTAATTGATACGCGATTGTTGGAACTTCCTCGACAATCCACTGTTCATAATTAACATCTGCATGCGGAATATATCCGGAGCCGTCGCCCCAAAGGCCATCTGACGGCATCAAAAGTACCATGGGCGGGATAAACTTTTGCGCCATCAAGGCCCGCGCGGTGAGGTGAGCTTCGCCTTTGAACGCCCAAGCCCAATGCGAGCCATAAACACCATGTAGCAAGGTAACGATTGGCAGCGATGTTCCTTCCACCACATCTTCAGGCACGAATGCAGTCACATCCGCCCGGCGCCCCAAGGCCTTGCTCTTCACTGTTATGTGGGCAAGGCCCTTTGGGTCAGCGGTAAGTTCTGCGTGCTCAAAGGTCCTGAACATGAGACCGACCTTTTTCGAAAACGACGACGCCCTTGGCAGTGCGCCCAGCCAACATATCGTCGATTGCCGCATCTAAGGTCTCTAAGCGATAGGTTTTGGAGATCATGGACGGCAAATCAAGTGCGCCTTCGACCGCCCAGCGCATGAGGCGTGGGAAGTCGCGGTCCGGTTCACATCCACCATAGAGCGGAGTCACATAGCGCTTATCCCACCAAAACCAAGGCATGGGCACCTCAACGGGTCCATGGGCACCGCTGACTTGAACCGCCATCCCACCATTGCGTACCAGTCGCAAAGGCAGGAAGGCCAATGCTGCGACCCCGGTCGCTTCAAAGGCAAAGTCGACCCCACGCCCAGCGGTTAAAGCCTTAATCTGGGCTGTAAGTTGATCATGACTCGTATCAGAAGGGCTGACGAGAACCAGGTCCGTTGCCCCCATGTGTTTGGCACGGTCCAAACTATCCTGACGCAAGTCGATCGCGATAATCTTGCTGACACCCGCCAAGCGTGCGCCCTGCACAACGGATAGGCCAACACCCCCGCAGCCGACAATCGCAAGACTGTCGCCACGCAGGGGTTGTGCAATATTCAAGACCGAGCCGACACCGGTCATCACACCACAGCCAAGAATACACGCCTGCTCTAAGGGGATTTCGGGCACAAGCGGTGTTACGGCGGAACGGCGCACCAGCGTAAACTCAGCAAACGTCCCAAGGTTAAAAGCGCGCTCAATCGACTGACCTTGCCACATCGTGTGATCTTGGCCAGCTCGGCTTGAACCTAAATTCTCAGGGTCAATGCCATGCGAGCGCTCGCAGATATTTGCGTGCCCGGTTTCACATTGCTTGCACTGACCACAGGGAATAGCCCAGTTCAGCAAAACGGGTGTGCCAAGTTCTAGGTCGTGGACATCGGGACCAACCGCCTCGACCCAACCAGCGCCCTCATGCCCCGCAACCAGCGGGCCGTCCCAAGACAAAGAGGCATAATCGGTATGGCAAACCCCCGCTGCTCCGAGCGCGACCCGCACCTCATCTCCTATCGGTGCACGAACCGACACCCTGTCGAGGATAAAGCCTCCTTTGCCATCGGTAATGGCGGCGAGGCCAGTGCGAGTTCCTGCGCCCTCCAGCGCCCTCATGCTTTGCCCTCAAAGATAATTGGATTTTTGGGGGTTTGAATGATTTCGCCGATATGCGCACCCGGGCACCATTGTGCCCAATCACCCTCCTGAATGGCATTGGTCGGCTCTTGCAGGACCATATCTGCGTCCATGTAAATCACGGTCATCACACTGCGAGGACTGTTCGAGACATTGGGTCCAGCCTTATGAAAGGTCCAACCCAAATGGAAACTGACATCACCCAGTTCATAAGGATTCTGAACGAAGGGAAAGCAGCGGGATTCCATCATAGCTGTAATCGCGGCCTCGCTTTCATCAGAAATGCCAAGGTCACGGCCAAAGGCTTCATGTTGGCTGCCAGCATAAAAGCAAAGCGGACCCATTTCGGCCGGGACGTCTTGTAGTGGAATCCACGCGGTGACGGTGCGATCGGTTGAGAGCGGCCAGTAATATTGGTCCGCATGGGCAGGGGTGAGGCCACCTCCGGGCTCTTTATAGAGCGATTGGTCGTGATAGAGGCGCACGCCGCGTACACCCAACAGCTCTGCAGCGATCCGGCCCAGTGTCTTGCCCAAAACGAAGGATTTGACCCGCTCGCTCTGCTCCCACAAATTCATGACTTGTAGAAAGGCGCGATCATACGTTGTGCGCTCTTCCAAGGGCTTTGTCTGGGTCGAGAGCGCAATCGTCAATCGTGTAATTTCACGGCCGTAGTCGGCCAAAGCGTCTCGGGGCAGAACGGACTTCAAATGAATAAAGCCATCCTGCTCAAACTGGCGGATGTGCTCCGGCGTGAGGTTAAAGGGGCGGTCAAGTTCACCATCGAGAGTAAGAGTCATGATTGGAATCCTTGGTTTTAAAGCGGATTTAGAGAGATCAGAAAGGCAGAAACCGGCCCGAGGGTGACCTCATTCTCGGCAAGTTGAATAGCACCGACGGCCAAATCCGGCTGTCTTCGGCTATGGATCAAGCCGGGGATCGTGCGTGTCTCGCCGGAGAAATTGAAGCCTGCAAGGCAAGAAACATCACCCAATGAGCGCGAAAAAATGAGGCAGGCCTCATCCTCATAAAGCACGCTAAAACCACCAAGACGCAAAGCTGGATTCGACTGCCGAAACGAAATCGCCTGTTGAGCAAAAGCCAAAACCGAAGCTGGATCCTTTGATTGGATATCCACACTCAGATCTCTGTGCGCTTCAATAATTGGGAGCCAAGGTTTAACAGTGGAAAAGCCCAAGTTTCCCTCATCATACGACCAAGGCAGGACGGTTCGGCATCCATCACGGCCCTTGTTTGCAGGCCAATTCGCAAGGCCCAGCGGGTCGCGCAAATCTTCATAAGCTAAGTCAGCTTGGGGCAGGCCCAGCTCCTCACCTTGGTAAAGAAAGATTGTGCCGCGCAAGGAAACGAGCAACGCCAGAGCAAATTGAGCAACTTGGTGAGTGGATGCATCAAGTTTCCACCGGCTGGCGACGCGGGCACAGTCGTGATTACTGAGCGCCCAAGATGGCCAAGCCGAGGCCCCGGCCCCTGTTGTCCAAGGCTGCATCGCGTCGTGAAAATGTTGCGGGTCCGCCCGGTCACTTAACAATTGAAATGAATAGGCCGTGTGCAGATGATCTGTGTCAGCCGTATATTCAATCATCCGGGCGAGGTTATCCTCTGAGCCGATTTCACCCACGACAAAGGTCCCCGGGTAGAGGTCCAGAAGCGCCCGTATCCGTTTCAAAAAGAGCAGGTTTTCAGGCTGGCAAACGTTGTAGATATGCCGCTGCATCGTCGCGGGAGTATCCCCTACCTTCGGCGGATTGTTTCGTAACGCTTTGTCGTGGAAATAATAATTGACGGTATCAAGCCGGAAACCATCAACGCCGCGGTCTAGCCAAAAGCGCCCGACACTTAAAATTGCCTCTTGAACTTCAGAGCAATGGAAATTGAGGTCTGGCATCTGAGGTAGGAAGTTGTGGAGGTAGTATTGCCCCCGCCTGGGCTCCCAGGTCCAGGTCCCGCCGCCCATCCAGCTTTGCCAATTCGTCGGGCAGGACCCATCGGGCAAAGGGTCGGCCCAGACAAACCAATCTGCCTTCGGGTTTGTGCGACTTTGACGGCTTTCTTGGAACCACGCATGCTCCAGCGCGGTATGAGACCAAACCTGATCAATAATGACTTTGAGGCCCAGCGCGTGCGCGCGGGAAATCAGCGCATCAAAGTCTGCCATAGCGCCAAACATGGGATCAATGGCGCAATGGTCACTGACGTCATACCCAAAATCACGCTGGGGTGAGGGAAAAAAAGGCGAAAGCCAGATACCATCAACGCCCAGCTCTGAGACATAGTCGAGCTTGGAGGTCACACCACGCAAGTCTCCAATGCCATCGCCATCAGAATCGACAAAGCTGCGGGGGTAGATTTGATAGAGGGTCGCGCCGCGCCACCAGTGAGGATCAGTAGATTGCATCGTCAGTTGATATCTTTCGGACTGGCCTACGACCTTCATCACGCTCGAGTCGAGTTTAGAATTGAAAATGCTTTTCTGTCACCAGTGATCTCATCACCTAGCTTGCGAAAAACTATCCCGTGGTCACCTTTTCGAGAAGTGCCGGACGTTCGCGAGAATTTGGACTTAGGTCGAACTTACAAGTTAAGCGGCGCGCTTAATGATCGAAATAGGTATTCGAGGGAGCAATTAAACTGTAAGAATGGGGTCGCTGATTACCAAAATTCACGAATTTCAAAGTGTTTGTTCACGATTTAAACGTTTAGTACACTACTTTCTGCTTACTTGTAAGTCACTGCAGAAGGGTGGGAAGTAGCTATGCTGTTTTCGACGAGCCGAAAAGCAAAGCGACGCGGCGAACGCGGCAATCTAGTCGTGATCACCGGCGTGATGGCGATCCCTTTGTCTATGATCGTCGTGATGACGCTTGAGATGGTATCTCTGTCGAGCGAAAGGGCACGGATGCAAGCAGCGGTGGATGCCGCGGCTTTAGCGGGTGCCCGCGAACTAGCAGTTGCTGGAGGTGCAGCCCGGAATGCGAGCGGCTTCGCTGAGGCATTCGCTTAAATCAGGTTTCAGACCTCGCGCCGCGGGTCACGATGAACTTTACTGCCAGTCAGAATGACCGTGGCTTTCAGGTTTCGGGTTTGGGCGTTCGCGGGTCCTTCTTTGGAAATTTGGTGCCACCTGGCGGGTTTAAGATCGAGGTTAACGCTATTGCTGAAGCCCTCAATCAGCAGCCTCTGTGTGTGCTTGCTCTTCCGGAGAATGAAGATGACGACGAGCCTTCGGGCCTGTTTGCAAAGAAGACCAGTAGTGTCCTGGCAAATAACTGCTTGGTGCACTCGAATGGCGCCATGACGACCCAAGACAGAGGCGTCATCAGTGCGGGAACCATTCAAGCTAGGCGCACTGCTTTCGGAACTGGCTATACACCAGCAGCCAATAGTGGGGCCATGCGAGTCGCAGATCCGTTTAAGGATAGAAGAATCAAACGTGGTTTCGCATGCTCCGGCAACGCGGGTAATCCGGTTTTAATCAATGGAACTCAGGTGGTTAATAAAGATGCGGGCGTGCACCAGCAGAAGTATATTGTAACTGGAAGTGCCACACTTAAACTTGCGCCCGGAGAGCATTATTTCTGCAACGGTCTAACGATTAGGGGAAACGGCAAATTACAAGGCACTGATATTGTTATGATATTCGACGAAGAGGCAACACTTAATGCCTCAGAAACTTCAAGTATTTCCCTGACTGGTAGGTCGAGCGGCGATTGGGCCGGGTTTGTCATAGTTACCACCCGCGACAACGACGAGGATATGGAGATTTCTTCAAGTCTCGTCGACAAGTTGCTGGGCACGATTTATTTGCCGAACGCCGAATTGATTATTAATGCGTCTGGTGAAGTTGCTGAAGACTCCAAATGGAGTGTGGTGGTAGCCAAGGACATTTTCCTAGACAAAAATGCCAAGCTTGTGATCAACACGGACTATGCGGGTTCCGGCGTCCCTGTTCCTATTGGGGTGGGCAATAATGGTGCCAACAAGGGCGGTCCTCGGCTGAAACAATAGGCCTGCTGCAGGGGCCGAAAGTAAGATCAAACCTGATCGGGCGTGCTGCAAAACCCGCTATGGTAAGCCAAGAAGGGTCTTTCAATCGCGGATTACGCCACCTAGGGCAGTAATGCACTAGAAATTTATCTACCAGACAGCAACACCTTCTGCCTGTGCATTTGTGAGTCCTCGCACGCTCAACAAAGGCCAGACGGGTTTGACTCACCATTCGAGGATTGCACGCAAGACCCATCAGGCAAAGGGTCAGCCCAGACAAGCCAATCCGCCTTGGGATTTGTGCGACTTTGACGGCTTTCTTGAAACCACGCTTGCTCCAGCGCGGTATGAGACCAAACCTGATCGATAATGACTTTGAGGCCCAGCGCATGGGCGAGGGAAATCAGCGCGCTAATGTGTGCCATGGTGCCAAACATGGGATCAATGGCGCAATGGTCACTGACGTCATAGCCAAAATCACGCTGGGGTGAGGAAAAAAACGCGAAAGCCAGATACCATCAACGCCCAGCTCTGAGACATAGTCGAGTTTGGAGGTCACACCACGCAAGTCTCCAATGCCATCGCCATCAGAATCGACTAAGTTGCGGGGGTAGATTTGATAGAGGGTCGCGCCGCGCCACCAATGAGCATCCGAAGATTGCATCGTCAAGTTGATATCTCTTTGGGCTGGCTTATGCCCTTAACCAAGCGAGGCTCGAGTTTAGAGTTGAAATTGTTTTTTGTCGCAAGCGATCTCATCACCAAAGATACGAAGAACTGTCCCGCTGACATCTTTTCGGGAACGTGCTCGCCGTTTGCGAGACTGTGGGTTTTAGTCGTCCTTATGGGTAAAGAAAGCATCTATCGATTGAACTGCCAAAATCAGGCCTCCTATTGACGCAATCAATGGTTTTCGATGCGTTTGTCCACGATTTAAACGATTAGTACACCACTTTCTGCTTACTTACTCATTACTAAAAGAGGGCGGTACGTAGCGGTGTCTTTTTCGACGCGACGAAAAGCTAAGCGAGGCGGGGAGCGCGGCAATCTAGTTGTGATTACCGGCTTGATGGCGATCCCCCTATCTATGATCGTCGTGATGACGCTCGAGATGGTATCTCTGTCGAGCGAACGGGTACGGATGCAAGCAGCGGTGGACGCCGCGGCTCTGGCGGGTGCTCGCGAATTAGCGATTGCCGGCGGCACGGCCCGGAACGCAAGCGGCTTCGCGGAGGCGTTCGCTTTAAATCAGGTTACTGACCTCGCACCGCGGGTCACGATGAACTTTACTGCTAGTCAGAATGACCGCGGCTTTCAGGTTTCGGGCGTCGGCGTTCGCGGGTCGTTCTTTGGCAATATGGTACCACCTGGTGGGTTCAAGATCGAAGTTAGCGCAATTGCCGAAGCTCTCAACCAGCAGCCCTTGTGCGTTTTGACGCTACCGACGAGCGCAACGCTCGGGCTAAGTGCTGGCAGCAACAGCAGCATTCAGGCAAGTAATTGTTTGGTGCATTCCAATGGGGATGTTACGACGACCAGCAACGCGGTAATTGGTGCCGGCACGATCCAGGCCACAGGAACTGCTTCGGGTACCGGCTACTCCCCCGCCGCCAATAGTGGCGCATTGGCTGTGGCAGACCCTTTCCTAGAGAGATCCATCAAGCGCGATGGAGCCTGTGCTAGTCCGCCGGATGGCGATTTCATCGTAAACGGTACAATGGTTACAACGCTCCCGGCCGGAATCCACAATCGTAATGTTTACATTTGGGGTAATGGAACTCTAACCCTAGGCCCCGGTGAGCATTACTTCTGCCGCGAATTTACAGCCGCTATGGACGGAATCCTAAAAGGCGACGACGTAGTCATGATCTTCGACGAGGCCGGTCTTTTTCAAGCAAGAGATGACGCATCGCTGTCCCTAACAGGGCGAACGTCCGGCGATTGGGCTGGCTTCCTTATTGTAACGTCGCGAGAAAATGTGAAAGAAATGTTAATCACTTCACCTAAGGTAGACAAACTTCTTGGCACCATTTATTTGCCCAGTGCGCGCTTGGTGATAAATGCCTCCGGTACGGTGGCAGAGGCTTCAAAATGGAGCGTTGTCGTCGCCAAGGATGTTGCTCTGGACAAGAATGCGAGCTTGGTCATCAATACCGACTATGCCGGCTCCGGTGTGCCGGTTCCCTTCGGTGTGGGCGACAAAGCAGGCAACGCACAGTCGGGTGCCCGGCTCCGGCAATAAGCCTGCTTCCCAACTTTGGCTGAAGTTAGAGCGCGGTTTAGTCAATCTAGATCGGAATCGCGCTCCAAATCCAAATCGAGCAATAGCTTCCCTAATGTTTTTGCCTGAACGAACGCGTGTAGTTAAACCCGCGCTGTTGAGCTAGGAAGACCCGCTCAATCGCGGTGTCACGCCACCTAGGCCATTAATACACTAGCAATTTATCTACTATATAGTAACATCTTCTCCCTGTGCATTTGTGAGTCCTCGCACGCTCAACAAAGGCCAGACGGGTTTGACTCACCATTCGAGGATTGCACGCAAACGCCAGCGGGGCCAGTTGGCTGTCATGACCGGCTTGATCGCTCTGCCGCTTGGTATGGTTGTCGCCATGTCAGTCGAGTTGGTAGCCTTGAGTTCAGAGCGCGCCCGTTTGCAGGCCGCCGTAGATGCGGCGGCCCTTGCGGGCGCAAGTCAGCTTGCCGTTTCAGGCAATTTGGCCAAGCCAGCCTTTGATTATGCAGAACATTTCGCGCGCCAGCAACTGCAGGACCTCTCGCCGCGGCTCAAAATGAGGTTTGCTGCCCAGCAAGATCAGAGCGGCGGTTTCGTTGTTGATGCAATCGGCTCTAGGGATTCGTTTTTCGGCAACCTTGTTCCGCCTGGAGGTTTCACAATCCGCGTCAAAGCTATTGCCGAAACCTTGAGCCAGCAACCCTTATGTATCCTTAGTCTGGAAAACAACCATCGCGGGGTTAGTATTCAGGCGGACTCCAGCAGCGCTATTCGAGCTCAGAATTGCCTGATCCACGCAAATGGCGAAATCCAAACGCGTCAAAACGGAACAATTCAGGCTGGCGCGATCCAGTCTATCGGCGTTGCGACCGGTTCAGGGTTTACACCTGCGGCGCATTCAGGGGCGTTGCAAGTGCCCGACCCATTTAGGGATCGAAGCATCCCGCGCGCCGCCACATGTGACTCTGGAGAGTCAGAACCTGTAAAACTTTACGGTGAAATGGGCAACTTTGCGCTCTTGCCGGGTGTTCATCAGCGGAAGATCGTCGTTTCTGGGCTTTCAGTCTTGTTGTTAACACCGGGGCAGCACACATTTTGCGCAGGACTGACCGTTAAGGACAATTCTCGATTGCTCGGGGACGATGTTGTTCTAATTTTTGACAACGGGTCCCTTGTAGCCAAGGACAATGCAAGCATCCGAATAAGCGGGCGCCAAACGGGTCCTTGGGCGGGGTTTGTTGTGGTTTCAGGACGCGAGAACGAAGATGAAATGAGGATTTCTTCGAGCCAAGTTGATCAGCTATTGGGGACCATTTATCTGCCAAGTTCCGAATTGATCATTGACGCCGTTGCTCCTGTAGCGGAGGCGTCAAGTTGGAGTGTGATTGTAGCAAAAAGCGTCATCACGGACAAAAATGGCGGGTTGACGATCAATAGCGATTATGTCGGATCCGGCGTGCCAGTTCCAGTTGGCGTGGGTAACAACACCGCGGCGCAAAAGTCTGGTGCTCGACTTAAACAATAAAGCTCAATTCGCTTTCTCGAGGCTTTTTGAAGATAAGTGAACAGCGATAGGTGTGGCTCACGAAGACAGGGAAATGGCTCTTTTCGACCGGAGAATTAACCAAGTTGTTGTTTTTTCGGTGTTTCACACTGCACAAATACGCACTTTTCCTTATAGAATTTCGGTATTGTGAAAAGTTTATCGAATTGCTTATCCTATCCTTCACCCACTGTTACTAATGAGAATAGTTGAATAGTCGCCTCAAAGTGCATTTTTAACAGGCTCGCCCATGTCAGGGATACGTAACTTAGCTGCCCTAGCGCACTCAGCGTCAACCAGTCGGGTGCTAAACTTGAATCTGGTCGCAAAGCGCTACGCTCAAGATCCTATGCGCAAAAAGGCTCCCCTTTTTACCGATGATCTTCTGAACCGATCCATCTTAGTTAAGCATCGGCTTCGGCGAGACGAAGCCTACCTGCTACAGAACCCCACAGCTGTCGCGACGAAGATTATCTTTCCGCTTGACTTTGACGATCTCGAATTGGGTGGGCGTTCCATTTTTGTAAACCAAAAAGGATATCGTCAAGCGATTTGTGATTTGGTTGGCTATCGCGAACTAGAGCTTGAGCGAGACTTTTTGGTCCTTGGCATGTTAAATGATTTGCCCTCGCTGGACCCGTTTTTGGTTCGCGAACAATTGCGCCGCAACCATCACCAGCCAGCGGAATGTTATTTCTCAATATCGCCCGCTGACTCCAGTCGCATGCAAAGCTTCACCAGTGCGGAGATGGCCCCGCTTATCCGTATGGCCTTTCAAACCACAAGTGGTAGCGGTAGCGCTGGCATGGTTGGCAAGCTGGCCGACGCGCTTTTGTCCGCAAATGCCGATGCGCGCCTCGACCCCCTGCGCGAGACATTAGGGTTGCATGGTGAACAGTTCACGCAAGGCATCTTTAGCTGGAAGGGTTTCATTTATTACAAATGGCAATTCTCAGAAATGATCCAAGGCCTGATCCGCGTCACACAGGAGATGGATCAGATTAAGCTAGCAGGGCGGAATGACGGCGCGACACGAGAGGAAATCCGCGTCCTCAAGACCTCTATTCGCAAACGGATTCGCGAAGCGGCCCGCAATTGTAGCAAGGTTCTGGCGCTCTATGACGATGCATTTGCCGACCTTGTTCATCGTGGCAACACAGCTGCTTTCCGAAGGTTCCTATTGGAAGCTCCTATTTTCTTCCTAGACCTCGGTCATTCGATGGGCGTGATTTCGCACATCTCTTCCTTCTGGGGCTACCGCTTCAAGGGCGGTGCTACAAACTTCCCGACCTCAGAAGAATTCCTCGAGATTCTGATCGAGTTTGAGACCGGGCTTGCGCCGCGCCAATCCTATTCCCAGCCTTGGTAGAGGCGCCGTTTAGCGCTTATTTGGACTGCCGGCGTTGACATCATAGGCTGCCAAAGTAGCCAAAGTCACAATCTCAGAAACCGGTGCGGAGAGCGAGCAGATTTGGACCGGATGGCGCAAGCCGACCATCATTGGCCCCAAAACGGTTGCGCCGCCCAAGAACTCAACCAGATCGGTCGAAATGCGTGCGGAGTGGATGGCAGGCATCACCAAAACATTGGCTGGTCCGGTCAGTCGTGAGAAGGGGTAAAGCCGATGAGAATCCGCGCTGAGAGCGACCCCTACTGACATTTCGCCCTCATATTCGAAGTCGATTTCCTCCATGCGATCTAGGATCGCGGTCGCTTCACGGCACTTCTCTGACCGCTCGCCCATGGGTCGTCCAAAAGTCGAATAGGCCACAAAAGCAACACGCGGCACAAAGCCGAGACGTTTAGCTGCGCCGGCTGCCTGTATGGCAATGCGGGCCAAATCCTCGGCATTTGGCATTTCAGTCACATTGGTATCGGCGACAAAAATGGTTCGTCCCTTCGAAATCAGCACGGAAAGACCGATTGGCTTGCTCTTGGCCGCCGCATCAATCGCCAACATGACTTCATTCAATGCTTGGTCAGTAGTGCGTGTTGTGCCAGTGACCATCCCGTCGGCGTCGCCCATGGCAACCATGGTTGCCGCAAAGACGTTACGGTCTTGATTGATCATTCGCTGGCAATCGCGCAGCAAATAGCCACGACGCTGCAAGCGGCGATAGAGATAGTCTGTATAGTCGACATTGCGGTCGGATAAACGCGCATTAAAAATCTGAAGACCGGAGTCCTCTGGGACGCCCACCAGAGACTTGTTGCGGCGCACTTGTTCTTCGCGCCCGATCAAAATCGCCTTGCCCATTTCCAATTGCTCGAATTGATAGGCGGCACGGATAACAGCAGGATCTTCGCCTTCCGCAAACACGATTGTCTTTGGATTGGCACGGACCGATTCCTGCAAGCTTTGTAGAAGAGACGCTGTTGGGTCGAGGCGCTGGGCCAAACGGTCGCGATAGGCACTCATGTCATCGATCGGCTTGCGAGCAACACCGGTATCCATGGCAGCTTGCGCCACGGCGGGTGGAATAGCGGCGATCAAGCGTGGATCAAATGGGGTCGGGATGATGTATCCCGGGCCAAATTTAAGTTGGCGGCCATGATAGGCGGCCATCACTTCATCGGGTACATCCTCGCGCGCAAGCTCTGCCAGGGCGCGGGCCGCGGCCAACTTCATTTCTTCATTAATCGTGCGGGCCCGAACGTCCAACGCACCCCGGAAGATATAGGGGAAGCCGAGAACATTATTGACTTGGTTCGCATAGTCGGACCGGCCGGTGGCGATAATCGCATCGGTCCGCACTTCCAAAATTTCTTCCGGACGGATCTCTGGATCCGGATTGGCCATCGCGAAGATGATCGGGTTTGGGGCCATGCTGGCCACCATGGCTTGATTCACCGCACCCTTGGCGGACAGGCCCAAGAAGCAGTCCGCGCCCTTCATTGCTTCTTCTAAAGTTCTCAAGGGCGTATCAACGGCATGGGCGGACTTGAATTGATCCATACCCTTTTCACGGCCACGATAGACCACCCCGTCGCGGTCGCAGACGATGACGTTTTGGTGCGGCACGCCCAGCGTCTTGATCAAGGCAATACATGACAGACCAGCGGCACCGGCACCAGACACGACGACTTTGAGGTCCTTAAATTCGCGACCCGTAATTTCGCAAGCATTGATCAGGCCAGCGGCGGCGATGATGGCGGTACCATGTTGGTCATCATGAAAAACCGGAATGTCGCATAATTCTTTGAGCCGGCTTTCAATGATAAAGCATTCCGGGCTTTTGATGTCTTCCAGATTGATACCACCGAACGTGCAGGAGATATTGCGAACGGTTTTGATGATCTCTTCTGAGTCCATCGAATCAAGCTCAATGTCGATCGAGTCGATATCGGCAAAGCGCTTAAACAGAACCGACTTGCCTTCCATCACAGGCTTTGAAGCCAACGCACCCAGATTCCCCAGACCTAAAATGGCAGTACCGTTTGAAATCACGGCAACCAAATTGCCTTTCGACGTATAATCATAAGCGGTGTCGGGGTCTTTTGAAATGGCAAGAACGGGAACCGCAACACCAGGAGAATAGGCAAGAGACAGATCGCGCTGGGTCGCCATCGGTTTGGAGGCCACGACCGAGATCTTCCCCGGCGTAGGCAGACTGTGAAAATCGAGGGCTTCTTGGTCTGTGAAAGTCTTGCGCTCGCTGCTCATCAGATATTCTTCGTCCTACGCTATTCTATTTCATCCTTGCTAGACCGGGCGGAGCGTTCGATCAACGTGTGTCTACTTTTAAAACCGTGTTTGACACTTTGCCAGCAGAAGAATCCGCAGCTAAACCCGTCTGATGACAGCCCCCGGCACGACACCCGTTATGGCGCAATATCTGGCCGCCAAAGAGCAGCACCGCGATGCTTTGCTGTTCTTCCGCATGGGCGACTTTTATGAGCTCTTCTTTGAAGACGCCAAAACCGCTGCTGGTGCGCTTGATATTGCCCTGACAAAACGGGGCCAGCATCAGGGCGAAGACATCGCGATGGCCGGTGTCCCAGCCCATTCGGCTGACGCTTATATTGCGAAATTGGTCCGAAAGGGCTTCAAAATCGCAATTTGCGACCAAACCGAAGACGCGGCCGAAGCACGCAAGCGTGGCTCGAAGTCGGTTGTACGCCGGGATGTCGTGCGCATCATCACGCCGGGCACATTGACGGAAGACGCACTCTTGGACCCCCGCCATGCCAATCGGCTGGCGGCTCTGGCATTCACCTCCGGCGGCTTGGAAGCGGCCCTGGCTTGGGCTGATGTTTCCACTGGTGAATTTGCTGTGATGGAGGCACCGATCCAACGCCTAATCGATGAAGCCTCGGCCTTGTCGATTGGGGAATTAGTGGTCGTTGATAGCGATTTAGACAAAGCCAGCGCAAAGGCAATTGCCGCCGTCTCGGGCGCTGTGACCCCCAGGCCCGCGAAGTCAGCAGACGCCAAGTCCGCTGCACGCACACTTGAACTTGGCTTTGGTGTGCAAACTCTTGACGGTTTTGGGGCATTTGGAAAAGCTGAATTGACGGCTCTGGGCCTCGTCTATGATTACATTCGCCTGACCCAAGCTGGCCTTGCCCCTCGTTTGACGCCACCCAAACGGGTGGAAACTTCTGGCATTATGGCAATCGACGCGACCACCCGCGTAAGCTTAGAGCTTGATCGCTCACAACGCGGCATGCGCGAAGGCTCTTTGCTTGCTGCCATAGACCGCACCCGCACTGCTGCGGGTGGACGGATGTTAGCGGAACGGATTGGGCGTCCTTTACTTGATCTAGGAGTGATCAAGGACCGTCTGAACGCCATTGAATTTCTAATCGGTGCCAGCGACCAGCGCCGTGAGGTGCGCGACACCCTTAGCCAAATCCCCGATGTCAGCCGCGCGCTTTCCCGTCTTGAACTGGGCCGCGGTGGCCCGCGGGATTTGCGGGCGCTGGCCATCGCGTTGATCGAGGGCGATCAGATCAGTGCCCGCTTACCGCTTGACCTGCCTGTTGACCTGGCCGACGTGCAGAAGCGCCTCGGCCTTATTCATCAGCCCGCTGTAGCCGCCCTCGCGCATCGTCTGATTGCGATGATTATTCCCGAACCCGGACTTCTGACACGCGACGGCGGCTTTGTCGCGATAGGGTTTGATCCGGTCTTGGATGAAATCCGTTTGCTTTCGACCAATGCACGACAAGTGGTGGCCAATCTTCAGGCGGAGGTCTCGGAGCAAGCCGGCCTGCCACTCAAAATCCGCAACAATGCGGTTTTGGGCTTTTTCATCGAGGCCACCCCCAAACAAGCCGAGGCGCTTATGAGCCCGCCGCTCAATGCGCTCTTTATACATCGACAAACTACGGCGAGTGCCATTCGCTTTACGAACCAGCGCCTCATGGAATTAGACGGCCAAATCGCTCGGGCGTCAGAACGGGCACTCGCCCGCGAACTTGAATTGTGGAACGAGGCTTTAGCAGAGGTCGTGCGTCAGAGCAGCGCGCTACGGGCAGTCGGCGATGCACTAGCTAATTTGGATGTCGCAGCTGGGCTGGCAGAATGGGCAGTGGAGATTGATGCGACCCGACCTGTCTTGGACGATGGTCTCAGGTTTGACGTGCGTGGTGGTCGTCACCCAGTTGTAGAAGCGGCACTTCGAAAATCAGGGGAAGTTTTTACCTCTAACGCCTGTCATTTAGATGGCGCTGGCTCAACCGCGCCACGCCTTACCTTGATTACCGGGCCTAATATGGCTGGTAAATCCACGTTCTTGCGACAAAACGCGCTCTTGGCAATCTTGGCCCAAGCAGGCTCCTATGTGCCCGCAGAATCGCTCCACATGGGGCTGGTGGATCGGATATTCTCGCGCGTCGGGGCCTCCGACGATTTATCTAAGGGTAGGTCGACCTTTATGGTGGAAATGGTTGAGACGGCCACAATTTTAAACCGTGCCGGGCCGCGGGCCTTTGTTATCCTAGATGAAATCGGACGCGGAACGTCAACCTATGACGGCTTGGCGATTGCTTGGGCAGTGGCAGAACATCTTCATGATTCTAATCAATGTCGAGCGTTGTTCGCCACGCATTATCATGAGCTCACAGCTTTGGCTGAACGTTTGCCCGCCTGTGGCAATGCCAGCCTACGCGCGAAGGAGTGGAAAGGCGATCTCGTCTTTCTCCACGAAGTGGTCGAAGGGGCCGCAGACCGCTCTTACGGCGTGCAGGTGGCAAAGCTTGCAGGCCTTCCGCCAAGCGCGGTGGCGCGGGCGAAGTCGGTTTTGAGCAGGCTTGAGAAAACCCAGAATAGTAGCCGACCCGGTGCTTTGGATGATTTGCCGCTATTTGCCGCGACAAGCCCCGCGCCTGAGGCCGTGACCACGCCATCCATGCTCGAACAAGCCTTGCTGGATCTCGACCCCGATCAACTGACGCCGCGCGAAGCTTTGGACTTTGTCTATGCCTTGAAAAAGATGCTGTAGCCGCGCCATAGCGTCATTGTTGTTATTTTGTCATACTATTGAAGCGTGGATGTCATATCGTCAGACTAACGCACCACTAAAATCGTCCCGCGCCCGACAGCGCAGACTCTTAATTTGGATTGATTGCATGACCTTCAAGCACCTTAGCCTGGCTATTTTGGCATCTGGCGTCTTTGTCTTGGCTGGTTGCAACCCAAATGAAGGTCGCGATCGGGTTGCGGTTGTGGGCTCATCTACGTTGTTCCCATTCTCAGCTGCTGCGGCAGAGCAGTTCTCTGCCCGCGGCCGCTTTAAAACGCCTCGCGTGGAATCGACCGGCACAGGTGGCGGGTTTGCGATTTTCTGCCGTGGCTTAGGCCCTGGCTTCCCGGATATCTCAAACGCCTCCCGCCAGATCAAAAAAGGTGAGTTTGAGACATGTCAGAAGAATGGCGTGACAGAAATTGTTGAGATTAAGATCGGCTATGACGGGATCGTCATCGCCAATTCAAAAGCTGCGACGCCTGTGACATTGACCAAACAAGAAGTCTATCAGGCGCTAGCCAAAGAGATCTATGATCCCGCGAAACAGGCCTTCGTCCCCAATCCTTATTCAAAGTGGAACGAGATCAATCCGAACTTGCCGGCGATCAAGATCGATGTGATGGGGCCACCGCCCACTTCTGGAACGCGGGACGCCTTTGCCGAATTGGTGATGGCAAAAGGTGCTGAACAAGTACCTGAAATGAAGGCGCTAAAAGAAAAAGACGATAAGGAGTTCCAAAAGCGCGCCCTGACCTTGCGCGAAGATGGCGCTTGGAAAGATTCGGGTGAAAACGACAGCCTGATTGTGCAAGCATTATCGCGCTCACCCGAACAATTTGGTGTGTTTGGCTTTTCGTCGTTTGAAGAAAACATGGACCGCTTGCAGGCCGCCCCGCTCAATGGCGTTGAGCCATCAGCTGAAGCCATCATCGACGGGAAATATGCCGCGTCACGATCGCTCTATTTCTACGTGAAAAAAGCCAATGTCGGTGTTGTACCGGGGCTGCAAGAATTTGCGATGGAGCTTTTGTCTGATCATGCGGCTGGCCTGCGCGGCTATTTGCGCGGCAGAGGCATGGTGCCCTTGCACCCCGATGAGCGGGCAGCGAATTTCCAAGTCGCCAAAACCCTGCCCGCCATGAGCGCGCCTAAAAAATAAAGCCTTGCCTCACTTGACGGGCTATTGCACACAAAAAGCATGCGCCGTTCTCATTTATCGATCCTCGCCGTTTGTTTTGCCGCCATGACCTCGCCTGCCGCCCAAGCATCTGGTTTTGACGAAGCAACAGGGCGGTTCGCCAACTTGGCCCTGTCCTGCATCCATACCGAATATCCCAACAAGATCGCCCATGTGCTGAACTCAGCGGAAGATGCTCGCACGCCCAGCCAGTTGACACCGGCGTTTTTCGGCTGTTTCGACCATCATTCGTCGGTACACGGGCACTGGTTATTGGCGCGCTTAGCCCGGCTCTATCCGCAGGCTTCTTATACGCCGGCCGCCCGGACAGCTCTGGCTAAGAGCCTGACCAAAGCGAATTTAGAGGCCGAGCTTGCCTATATGAACGCACCTGGCCGCGCTGGTTTTGAGCGCCCTTACGGCTTGGCTTGGATGCTACAATTGGGCGCGGAACTGCGCCAATGGGCCAAACAGGACGCAAGCGTGGCGAGTTGGGCCGCCGATTTCGCGCCGCTAGAGCAGCGCGCAGCGGGTCAACTCAAAAGTTGGCTGCCAAAGCTTCGCACGCCGATGCGGGTGGGGGAGCATTCTCAAACCGCCTTCGCATTAGGGCTCGCTCGCGATTGGGCGGTCGAGGCACAAGATACCACCTTTCTGGTCCTGATTGATGAGCGCGCCATGACTTACTACGGCAAGGATCGCGATTGCCCCTTGCGGTTTGAGCCTGGTGGGGAAGATTTCGTGTCGGCGTGTTTGGGTGAAGCCGACCTCATGCGCCGCGTTTTGGCACCTAAGGCCTATGCCAAATGGCTGAGCATTGCTTTACCCTCAATCCCCAAAACAGCGACAGCAGACTGGCTGCCTGTCGGGCTTGTTACGGATCGGACCGATGGCAAATTGGCCCATATTGACGGGCTCAATCTATCTCGGGCATGGATGTTGGAAGGCATGGCAGCGGGTTTGCCCGCGCAAGACAAGCGCAAGCTTGCGCTACTGGCCGCGGCGAAAGCCCATCGTGATATCGCTTTGCCCGCAGTAACGGGAGAGCATTATGAGGGCGGGCATTGGCTGGGCACATTTGCCACTTATTTGGTGACTGAGCGGGGCCTGAAGGTCGGTGACTAAGCCGACCATCAAGTCTTTGGCTTAGCCTTTGTGAACACGCCAATGTGGGTGGCTACAGGTCTTTCTGTGCCCGGAATGCCCCCTTGAATCGGCCGATTCAGCACCTGTGGACCCCGCACTGGGTCGCGATACACCAGCGCCGTTGACCCACCGCCATCGAGATTGATCGCATCGACGGCACCTAAGGCCTGAAGGATCATGGCGGATTCAGCGAAGCTTGCCCCTTCGCTATAGCCTTTTTGACGGCCATCAATGGTCACCAGCCACAGCCGGTCGCCTTCTGCATTGATGCCAAGGATCGAACGGGGATGGCGGGTTGTATTCTTCGGATCAACCTTCATCGTTCCGTCTTGAACCAACAACGGACCCGCAGCCAGTCCATTTGAGAAGCGCTCTGGGCAGGCCAAAGCGGCTAAGATCTGAACTTGCCTGCGGTCAAAGCAAACAACCGCTTTGGCGGTGCCGGCAGTTTCGGGTGTGGAAGCGGGCGACACCACTCGGCCATTTGACTTTGCAAATCCAACTGCGTCTTGGCCAAGGCCCTCTCTAGCGACCACAGGACCGAAATAGCCGCCATTAATCGCAACCACAGCGCCAGACTCCCGCAGGAAAGTCGATGTTGTCTTAGAACGATACTCAGAGGTGTCCGATGGGCTACCCCCCGATACAGCAATGGACAGACCTCGGGTTTTCAAGTCGATTTCAACGATCGCCACCTGCATCGACACAGCGCCGGGCCATGCCCGCTTGCTGTAAGAAATGCCCTCGACCACCATATTCTTTGGCGGAGTTAGATCAAACGGCTTTCCCGATGAGAGCGGCGCGCCGCTCGCGCAAGCCGACACTGCGATGACAGCAAACGGGGCGAGATAGCGCGGCATCAGTTTCATCGGATTGGCAACCCTCGTAACGGAGACACCGCACGCATGGCGATGGCTGTATTGACCCTAACCACACTTGGTAGCCGTGTCAGCACTTCGCGGTGAATGCGCTCGAGGTCTCCCACATCACGCGCCGCGACCCGAAGGAGATAGTCTGAATCCCCCGTCATCAGCCAGCATTCCAAGACTTCAGGCGCGGCGCGTACCGCGCTCTCGAAAGCTGCAAGATCGCGATCCGTCTGCGCACCCAGCGCAATCGAAACAAACACCGTCAGGCTGAAGCCCAAGCGTGCCGCATTCAGCTCAGCCCGATATCCTTCGAGCACGCCTGACTTCTCCAAAACATCGAGACGGCGTCGGCAGGCGCTTTCTGACAGGGCGATTTTGTCAGCCAATGTGGCAATACTGGCGCGCCCGTCTCGCTGCAGCAAGCGAAGCAAAGCACGGTCCTTGTCATCAAGCGAAGCGATTTCCATCAAAAAATATCCTTTCAATCGTGCTTTCCACTAGCAAAGCTCAAAAACTTGGGCAAGTTTGCGCGGAACCGTCATCCAAAGCGTGTTAGGGTCAGCTATCACAGGAGACAGACATGAAAATTGGCGTGCCTAAGGAATTCAAGCCTCAAGAAAACCGCGTCGGCGCAACGCCGGGCACTGTGGCGCAGCTCGTCGCTGCTGGACATGAGGTTTTCGTCGAATCCAACGCTGGCGCAGGAATTGGGGTTTCCAATGAAGCGTATGAGAAAGTTGGTGCGACAATTCTGCCAGACGCAGATGCAATCTTTGCGGCCGCGACCATGATCGTAAAGGTAAAAGAACCCCAGCCGATCGAATGCGCACGCCTTAAGCCGCACCACATTTTGTTCACTTACCTTCATCTCGCACCAGATCCAGAGCAAGCTAAGGCGCTAATGGCGTCGGGCTGTACTGCAATTGCCTATGAAACCGTTGTTGGCCGCGACGGCGGGCTTCCACTTCTGGCCCCGATGTCGGAAGTCGCAGGACGGATGGCGACCCAAGTGGGCGCACATTGCCTGTTGAAGCCACAAGGTGGTCTGGGCAAATTGATGGGCGGCGTACCGGGCGTGGCACCTGCCAAAGTCGTCATTCTGGGCGGCGGTGTGGCTGGTCTGAATGCATGCGAAATCGCCCATGGCATGCGCGCCGACGTGACCGTGTTCGACCGTTCAAAGGCCGCTTTGGTCGCGATTGATCGCCAATTTGGCGGGATGGTCACTACCTTGATGTCGACCCCTGATGCAGTCGAAGAGGCCTGTATTGAAGCGGATCTGGTGATTGGCGCGGTCCTGATCCCCGGGGCGTCCGCCCCAAAACTAGTCACCAAAGAAATGCTCTCACGCATGAAAGATGGTTCTGTCCTCGTCGACATTTCGATCGACCAAGGCGGTTGCTTTGAGACCTCGCACGCGACAACCCACGCAGAGCCAACCTATGTGATCGACGGGGTGGTGCATTATTGCGTCGCCAACATGCCGGGCGCGGCACCTCTGACCTCCACCTATGCCCTCAATGGCGTCACAGCACCTTACATGCTGGCCTTGGCCAACAAAGGCGTGGATCAAGCACTGGCAGAAGATCCAGGATTTGCCTTGGGCCTCAACGTCCGCGGCGGCCAGATCATGCACCAAGCCGTAAAAGAAGCACTTGGACTTTAAGCCAATTGAATGAGCGGGAGGGCAAAGCTGGCTCTCCCGCGTCCCGCGCTCTAAGCCAAGCGACTGGCGACCTCTTCCCCAATTGCGAAGGAGGAGGTAAGGCCCGGGGAATCAATCCCGAACAAACAAACCAATCCTTCCAAGCCATGGCTGGATTGATCGAGGATGCGGAAATCCTCAAACTGGGTCAGCGCATTGCCGACTTTCGGCCTGATGCCCGTATAGTCCGCCTGCATTAGGCTTTCGTCCAAACTTGGCCAGTAAGCTCGGATCGATTCTGCAAAGATCGCCTTTCGGCTCTCATCCACGCGATAATCCAGGGTTTCGACTGGCTGAACATCAGGGCCGAAACGGGCATGGCCACTCATATCCGGCGTCACATGAATGCCAAGCCCGCCTGCGGAAGGCATGGGATATATCAAATGCGTGAACGGGGCCTTGCCGCCATAGGTGAAATAATTGCCCTTCGCGAACTTGGTTTCTGGCACCAAAGCGGGGTCGAGACCTTCAACAGCATGACCTGCATGCGTTGACCAAAGCCCAGCGGACAAAATGAGCTGACGCGTGGTTAACGTCATGGGCTCCTCGCCGCCTACCCGGACCTCAAAACCACCAGCAATCGGCGTTGCACCCAAGAATGGTGCATTACGCGCGAGTGCGCCGCCATGATCTTCAATCACACCTAAAAGCGCCAGCATGTAAGAATGGCTGTCGACAATACCGCTCGAGGGCGACCAAATGGCTGCCTCGGCAACAATCTCTGGCTCCATCTGCTTGATCCGGTCGGGGCCAATGATCTCAAGATCCGGGATATCATTGGCGTGGCCGCGATCATTTATGACCTGCAAAGCAGGCACATCTGACGCAGAGGGCGCAACGATCAGCTTGCCGAGCGCGCGAGCCGAGATGCCCCGTTCCGCGCAGAAGGCATACAGGGCATGCTTGCCTGCGACACAGAGGCGGGCCTTCAATGACCCAGTGGGATAATACATGCCCGCATGAATAACCTCAGAATTACGAGAAGAGGTTTCTTCACCAAAGCGACTATTCTTCTCGAGCACGACGACGCTTTGGCCACGGCTGGCTAACGCGCGACCAGTGGCCAGACCGACAGCACCGGCTCCGACTACAATGACGTCTGTATCGGTCACGGCGCAGCTTTCCCCTTAGGCGCTAACACCCGTCCCAATTGAACAAGCCACACCTGTTCCGCCAATCCCGCAATATCCGCCGGGGTTCTTGGCCAGATACTGTTGGTGATAGTCCTCTGCATAATAGAATTCCGGTGCCAGCATCACTTCGGTGGTAATCGGCCCATAGCCTGATTTAGCCAAGGCGGTTGCATACTGGGCGCGCGCGGCTTCGGCAACCTGCAACTCATGCGCATCGTTCACGTAGATGCCAGAACGATACTGGGTCCCAATATCGCCACCTTGGCGCATGCCCTGCGTTGGATCGTGATTTTCGAAAAAGACCTTCAGCAAGCCTTCCAAAGTAATTTCTGCCGGGTCATACACCACCAAAACAACTTCATTATGGCCAGTCATGCCACTACAGACTTCTTCATAGGTCGGATTAGGCGTAAGGCCAGCGCTATAGCCAACTGCAGACGAGTAAACGCCCGGCGTTTGCCAGAACTTGCGCTCGGCTCCCCAGAAGCAACCCAGTCCAAATGTGATGGTTTTCAAATTCTCCGGCCAAGGCCCTTTTAAGGGGCGACCGTTGACAAAGTGACGGGCGGGCACATCTATTGGTGTGGACCTACCCTTCAAAGCTTCGTGAGCCGCTGGGATTTGTAATTTCTTCTGTTTGGAAAATAGCATAATAGGGTGCTCCGGAGCTTTCCTAGATATAGGTCTCAAGATTGTTTACGCCAGATGCGTCGTTCGGGTTTCGCGTCAGTCTTTAATTAATCACATTCTGCCACACCTACTAGGATGAGTATGACAGCTGAACTTGCCACGCCAAGATTGCTTCCGCGCCGATTGGGGTTGAACAGACCCAAGTTGGAGGTGCATGAAGGCGATTTGGCGCGCGCTGATCTGATCCTATCGCGGGCGACCCATTGTGACCCTCAATCCAATGCAGCTCTGCTCGGTGACAAGCGCCTATTGTTTTCGCCGTCCGGCCGCAGCTTTTTAAGCTATGCGTCGAAAGGCCGGACTTGGTTGGCCTTTGGGGCACCGGTGGGTCAAGCGGAAGAAGCCGTAAGCTTGGCACAGCGCTTTATCGCTATGGCCCGTAATCATGGCGCAAAACCTGCTTTTTATGGTGTTGGCCCCAGCTTTGAACCCATTGCGGTGGCATTAGACCTACAAAAGGTCAAGACTGGCGAGCGGGCCATTTTGGACCTCTCAACTTTTTCCCTCGACGGAAAGCAGCGCCAGGTCATTCGCACCCATCGCAATCGTCATATCAAGAACCAGTTTAGCGTCCGCATTGAAGGGCCTGGCGCTGTGCGGGCTAATTTGTCCCGGCTGCAGACGATCTCTAACCAATGGCTGGCACATCAGGCCGGGGGCGAAAAAGGCTTTGGTCTCGGACGGTTTGATGTGCATTATCTCGACCGCCTGCCGCTGGCGACCGTCCGTGCGGCAGATGGTCATATTGCTGCTTTTGCTTGTCTCTGGCCCACGGCAGACAAATCTCGCTTAGGCGTCGATTTGATGCGCTATGGCGACGACGCGCCAAATGGTGTGATGGATTATTTGTTTGCGGAGCTGTTCTTGTGGGCCAAGGCACAAAACTACCAAGCTTTTGACCTAAACACATCCCCGCTGGCTGGTGTGGAGCCCTGCAACCGTTCGCCCTTTGTCACCAATCTGGCCAAGCTGATGTACGAGCATGGTGAGAAACTTTATAATTTCCAAGGCGTACGGCGGTTTAAGAACAAATTCCACCCAGAATGGGAAGACGTTTATCTGGCCGCACCAAAAGGGGTTTCCCACTTTGTCGCCTTGGCGCGGGCCACTTTGTTGATCAACCGTCCACTCTAGGGGCGCGAACTCAGCGCGATAAAATCCACGCTCGACTTCGCAAAAAGCCTCGTTAGAGTAATCGGATGCGTACGATCCTCTTTGCCCTCTTGTCATTTGCGACTTTGCTGGTCGCCCCCCTTTCTGTTGCCGCCAAGCCCGTTCAGCCTGAAATAGGCAAAGGGTGGCAGGAGGTCGTCGTTCATGTCGCCGATCCTAAGCCTTGGGTGGCATTTTTTACCGAGGATGCTGGATGGAAAGTGGCGTCTCGCGGCCGCATCGATCCGATGATCCTGAAGTCTTGGAATCTAGCGCCCAATGTTACAGGCAGCGAGATTCTGTTGGTCAACGCAGGTGACGCGAAAGGCTGGATTCGCCTCGTAACCTTAAAGGGAATTGGCTCTGAACCCATCCGTCCAGCAGCACAAGCTTGGGACCCCGGTGGCTGGTTTTCGCTGATGACGCGATCGCGCGATGCCACCAAGGTTTATGATAAGGCCATCGCGCGGGGTTGGACGGCCTATAATAGCCCGCAGGAATTCAGCTTTGGCGGCGTGAAACTGCGCAATGTCGTGATCCGTGGGCCAGACGGCGTCAATGTGTCGATCTATGAGCGTTTGGTGCCAAAGCTAGAAGGCTGGGACAGCATTAAAGGCATTAGCCGGGTGTTCAACGTTATGACCATGGTCAAGGATTTTGAAGCCGAACGTGCCTTCTTCCAAGAGGGCCTAGGCTTTGGCGCTTGGTTCATCGGCAATTATGAAGACACAACCCAAGTTGCCACCAATTTTGGGCTGCCCGTCAATCTGTCGACCCAAATCCCACGCCGGTCCGGGATTTTGTGGGAAAGCCAAAGTGAAGATGGCCGGATTGAACTGATGCGCTTTGTTGGCCTTGAGGGCGTCGACCACGCCCCACGCGCTGGCTTTACCAATCGCGGGATCGTGTCCCTTAGACTGCCTGTGGCTAATCTGGATGCTTGGGTCAAAAAGGTGCGATCAAAGAATATTCAGGTCAATGTGGCTTTAGCCCCCGCGCGACTTGCCCCTTATGGGCAGGTAAAATTAGCGTGGGTACAATCCCCTAATGGCGGGATCGTCGAAGCTTTTGAAGTTTTGCCTTAATTGGAATCGGCTGGGTTAGGTGGTCCAAAGGCCGACACCAACTTGGCGAAGGCCGTTTGACGCATCTCGGCCATGCTGGCCCCGGCCTGCTTTTGCACAAGTCGCTCAGCTGTCAGACTTTCCAACATTTCAGCCCAAGCCTCTGGGAAAGTTGCTGTCAGGCGTTCGCGGACATAAGACGCCGCAGCTGGGCTGCCGCCGCCCGTTCCCGCGCTCAATACCAATCGCCCCCGACGAACTATGGCAGGGGTATGGAAGTCACAGAGGGGGAGAACATCTTCGGTATTGAGGAGGACTTTTGCCGCCCGTGCCGCCGCACCCAAAAGCTCTGCTTCAGCGGGCTCTAAATCTGCAACCCACACTACTTGCAAGCTCGCTAGATCCTCAGGACCCGGCAGACGTCCAATCAGCTCAGGGCCAGCCGCCGCGGCAAGCTCTGGCTCCGGTCTATCGGAAAAAATCGAGGGCGTAGCCCCTAAACCCTGCAACCAGCCTAGTCGACGAAGGGTCAGTGTGCCCCGCCCGACTAAGCCGATCCGGGTTTGCGCTGGGTCTAAATGAATAGGAATCATGCCGCCACCTACCTCGTTTGCAGCATCATTTAGGCGGCTTTGGGTCGAGAATGAACCCCAAGGCGCTTTTGCTCTCTCATAGGGACTTTATGTCGCGCCAGCTACGGCTGCGATTGCTCGACGACGCCGGAAAATTAGCGCAAACAGATCTCTCACAATTTCTTGAACAAGGATTGAGGCCCGATGGCACGCTTGCATGGACATACCGAACGCCACGCCATTGCGCGGATTGGCTGGCTTCGTGCGGCGGTGCTTGGTGCGAATGACGGTATTGTCTCCACCGCCAGCTTGATCGTGGGCGTCGCCGCGGCGGCGGCCACCAGGGACTCGATCTTGCTGACCGGTGTGGCAGGACTTGTGGCCGGTGCCATGTCGATGGCGGCAGGCGAATATGTCTCTGTAAGCTCGCAAGCCGATAGCGAGGCCGCCGACATCTCCAAAGAGCGGCAGGAACTGATTGATACGCCCGACCATGAACTTGCAGAACTGACCGCGATCTATGTCGCCCGTGGCTTGGAGAAGGAACTTGCCCATCAAGTCGCTGTCCAAATGACAGCCCATGATGCTTTGGCCGCCCATACGCGAGACGAATTGGGCATAAGCGAGCATACCACCGCCAAGCCTATCCAGGCCGCTTTGACTTCTGCCGCCACGTTCAGCATCGGGGCGGTGCTGCCCTTGGCGACCGCAATTCTCGTTCCATCCTCGCTTGTCATTCCAGCAGTATCGATAGGCGCGCTGGTGTTCCTTGCTGTCTTGGGTGGGCTGGGCGCAACAACCGGGGGAGCGAAGCCCTTGCCGGCAGTCTTACGTGTGACATTCTGGGGCGCTTTGGCCATGGGGCTCACAGCAGGTATCGGGCATTTTATTGGTGCTGCGATCTAGACTTCGTAAAGACTTCAAAATGATGCGCGCTCAAAATTGAGGCTCGCCATGTGTGTCATTTTAGCAATGATGCGCAAGAAACTAGCACGCGCCACGAACACAATGCCGAAGATTGGCCAGTTATGACTTGGAACTGCTCCTCCGTGCAGGTCCTAATGCTTGCGCCGCTGAGCAACACGAGATTAGTATATCCTTTCTGATGGGGGCATCGGCAGGTTTGGCACATCAGTCCTAGCCGCGACTCCCTCACGTTTTGATGTTTTCGCGTTGAGCTTTAGGAGAGTACGCTATGAAACTTCGCAATTGGGCACAGGTGGGTTTGATCACCTGCTTGGCAGGTCCGGCCTTCGCACAGACTGCTGCAACCACGCCAGCAGAAGAGGCCAAACCGGTTGAAACCATCATCGTGACCGGGTCCAGCATCCGTCGTCAGGTAGAGACTAGCGCCTTGCCGTTGCAAATTGTCAGTCGCGAAGACTTAAAGCGCGAAGGCATTTCCAGCCCCGAACAATTGATCGCCTATTTGACGTCCAACGTACCGGGAATCGACAATCTCGCCTCGAACGCCGACGTGACAGAAAACCGGGGTGCTCGCGGTGGTTCCTTTGCCAACTTGCGTGGCCAAGGCTCTGCCGGGACTTTGATCTTGTTGAACGGCCGCCGCGTCGCGGCCCACGGGATCAATGGTGGCGCAGTTGATATCAACCAATTACCCGTCGCGGCTATGCAGCGTATCGACGTTCTGAAAGATGGGGCGTCTGCTATTTATGGCACAGATGCCATCGGCGGCGTGATCAACTTCATCACGAGGAAGGATTTTCAAGGCCTGAACGCACGCGTGTTCACTGACGTGACTGAAGAAGGCGGCGGCAACATTTATCAAGCCTCCTTAATGGGTGGCTATGGTGATATCTCGACCCAGAATTTCAACATCATGGCCACGGTTAGCTACCGCAAGAACGACGAATTGTTGGCTAGCGAGCGTGACTTTATCGACACCTTCCAGATCGATCGCGGCCTGTCGCCCGACACACGCGGAACGCCCTTTGGCACCATCTTCCCGCTGACGACGACCGCCAGCTCACCTTTCACGCCAAATGGCACGTTGTGGGGCACGACTGCGACGGCACCACTGGTTCCGGGCTCCACTACGCTTCGCTACACCAATGGGGTCAACCCCTTGGCTTTGCCCGGTGGGCTTGGCTGCTCCGCCATCAAAGATATGGACGATTATGCCGAGCAAATTTGGTTCTCGCCGACCAATTCCGCGACAGCGAATTTGGCTTGCTCTTGGGACTCTGGCGAGCAAGCCAGTATTCAACAACAGCAAGAGACCTTGAATGGACTCGTCCGCGCGGTTTACCGGCTCGGCAAGCACGAGATCGTGGGTGAATTTACGGCTTCAGATGCGACTGCGGACAACCGCTTCTCGCACATTCAGCTGACGCCCAATGCGGCGGCAATTACTGCTCCTGACTCGACGTCGCTGAATTTTGCCTATTTCCGCATTCCGGGCGTCAATGACGCAGTCTATGACCGGATCGCTAATGCCTTGGTGGCGGCCTTCCCAACCGATACGGCCTTGGCTGGCCGTCGTGCGCTGAACCTGCCGATTGCGATGCGCTGGCGTTGTATTGAGTGCGGTCGTCGCGAAGTCAGCACCAATACCAAGACTAGCCGCTTCTTCTTAGGAGCCGACGGCCCCTTGCCTTTCGGTGACTGGAGCTACCGCGTTGGGGCCTCACAAGCCACCAGTGAGGCTGAATCCACACTCGGCAGCGGCTATTATTACCGCAACGCCTTCTCGGTGAATGGCGTTCAAAAGAACAATGGCATTGTAAACGTCTTCAACTCTGGCGTTCTCAACCCATTCTTACTGCCGGGCCAAACCCAAACCGCCGCTGCTTTAGCGGCGCTTGAAACCGCTTCAGCCCGCGGCGTCACTTTGTTTGGCGGGAAATTCACCGTCACGCAATTTGACGGTTCTATGTCGGGCCCGATCTTTGACCTGCCCGGCGGCAAAGTTTATGCGGCTATTGGCGTCGATTTCAGAACCGAAGAATATGCCTTCAATGGTGACCGCCGCGTAGCGGCAGAGCGGGCTAACATTCTGGGTGCGCCGTTTGATGATGCCAATGCCTTGAGCAATGTCAGCCGCGACGTGAAGGCTGTTTTTGCCGAAATGGTTTTCCCAGTTCTGAACAATTTGGAGTTTACCATCGCCGGTCGCGTCGATGAGTATGATGGGTTTGGGCGCACAACCAATCCAAAATACTCCCTCAAATATCAGCCACTGGACATATTGTTGTTCCGCGGATCGTACAGCACCGGTTTCCGGGTGCCTTCGTTCAACCAAATCTATAATGGCCAAACTGTCGTCGATTTGGCGTTAGGCTCGGCAGTGGTTGATCCTAAAACCTGTCCGACCTTGGTTGTATCAACCCTGCCAGGCTGCGGGAATATTCTCGACCTCGGGCCCGTGCGAGAAATTACAGGTGGTAACTTGGGCCTCGGCCCAGAGGAAGCTGAAAACCTGTCATTTGGCTTTGTTCTGAATTTTGCCAAGAATGCCTCAGCCTCGGTTGATTGGTGGCGAATTGAGCGTACCGGCACGATTGCATCGCTAACCCGCACTCAATTGCAACAAAACTACACTGACTTCGAAAGCAAGTTCGTTCGCGACCCTGTTTCCGGTCGCATTACGACCATCGATCGCCGGATTTTGAATGCTGGTGGCAATTTGATGGAAGGCGTGGAGATTAGCTTGCGCAATAGCGGCGAAATCATGGGCACGAAGTGGAGCGCGGCGCTCGACGGTACCCATATCATCAACCGTCAATCCAAGCTGTTGCCGTCGGCTAACTACGGTGCCAATGAAGTGGATAAATGGACCCGGTTCCAAGACTTGACCTTGTCTTGGCGACACAATGCCTATGTCACGCTGACACGTGGTGACTGGGCTGCCACCCTGTCGCAAACCTATCGCCCAAGCTATCTGGATAATGCCAGCTATCTGGGCATTGCTTCGGGTATCTTTGTTCCAACAAACTACCAGCAACGGGTGAAGAGCTACGCCACCTATAATACCACCGTGACCTATCGCGGGATCAAAAACATGGTGATCACTGGCGGGATCAAGAACTTGCTGAATGAAGACCCACCCTTCACCTTGAATTATGACTCTGATTTGGGCAGCGGCAGCTCGTGGGATCCACGTGTGGCTGACCCACGTGGACGCGCATTTACGCTTAGCCTAGAGTACGAATTCTAAATCCAAGCTGGATCTTCACACAAACGAAAACGGGGCCCTGAGGCCCCGTTTTTTGTTGGTGGATCGGCTGCCCGAAGGCACATGCCGATTTAGCGGCTGCCTACAGAGCTGCCGATCGAGTTGAAGCGGGTGCTCATATTGTTGCCGAGACGGGTCAACGAGGAGATCAGCACGACTGCGATCAAAGCTGCCATCAGGCCATACTCAATGGCAGTCGCCCCAGATTCGCCCTTACGAAATTTTTGCAAGAACTTTTTCAACGGTCTCTTCCTTCTGACATGCGCGAACGAGATGACCACTACTAAGCGAGTTGCCTTTCTCTACGTTGGACACCAAGACGACATAGGAATAAACATTAGGAAAAATCAATTACACCAAATGCACCTAACAGAGTTCTGATCCAACAGACGATATGAAATCGCGTGTTTATACCACAAGGAAAATGATCCCTTACAACAAGACATTCGCCATAAACATCAAACTGGCACAGTGATGTTTTTTCCACCAAAGACTGATTGCCAATTCTCTATCTCGCTTACAACGACGTCATCTGTTGCATGCACTAACTCCGCCACGTGGGCATAAGAGATTAAGTGCTCCGGTCCAGCGAGCAGGATAGCACCCCGTTCGGCGATCACATCCAGCTTTTCTGCGGTGACTTCTGAGATTGCCGAAAAGCGCTCAAAATCACCAAAATAGCGGATGGAAGCGATGGCTCCGCCAAAAGTGGGCAAAAAGACACCTAGGAAGGTAAATAGCTTTGAAAAATGGCTCGCGACTTCTTTAGAGATCACATGGGTCGTGCCCGCAAATTTCAGCCCCAAATAGATCGACACCGAAAGGACCGCGAGGGCGAATAGGACTTCCGACAATTGATCTAAGCGGTGATGGGTCTTGTGCAGCCGCTTGGCCTTTTGTCGATGATACGTGCTTTGTGCCGCAACGTGGCGTAAGACAAGATCACACAGCGCAGTGCGCAGGTAAGCGGACGTAATTGTCACTTGGGGAAGGCCAACATCACGTAGACCGTGGCGAGCATACCATTCGGGCCAAGAAGTCTGCGTGCCACGCGGCCATCGACCAGCCGGCCGTGCAACCCCCAGCGTCAATAGGATTGTGGCATGGCGCAGATATTCCGCGACACGGCGCGTCTCAAACCAACGACGATGCCAACGGCGCTTTTGCCCGATCCACGTGATCGCCAAAATTCCGGCGAGCAAGACCAATTCAAAACCTGCGAAAATCCACTTCTGCTCACCCGAGGCCATCGGCAAATAAGCTATGCCGCCGACCACCGCGAAAGCGCCAAAGAGAAAGTTTAGAACCATGCCGCCACGATAGGCATCAGACAAATGCGACGAGATGCCATCTGCCCAAACGAAGCGTTTGAGGATGTCTGCCGAAATTTTCGACACAAAATCGGGGTCTTGCTGCACGAGGTTTTGCGCTGCTTCAATTTGCGCTTGGCTACTGCCTGTGGGAATTGCCTCGGGACTTTCGTAGCTTAGGCTGAGGCTACGGAACCGATCAGTTAAGCGTTCTGAACCAAAGAGAGCCTCTATCCGACGATAGCCGTGCCACCAAAATTGGCTCCTCGGTCGCCATTTTTCGGCCTCAAGAGCCTTTAAACCTTCCTCATGATTGCCCTTATGGGCTGTTTCCCTGCCAGTTGTTGGGCGTAAGACAGATTCTACCAGTCTGCGCAAATCATCATGAGGTTGGGTTGCGTCGTCCGTTACGTGCGGCAGTGTGGCCAGGTGCTCAGGCACACTTAAGATGCGCCAACTTCGAGGGTTGCGCGCATCAATCCAAAGCACCGGAGTTCCCATCGACAAGGCAAGCGCAATCGTATGGCCCGTCCCACCGACAAAGCTAGTGCTGGCGCCATCCCACACACCCACGACCAGATCTGATTGCTCGATCATCACTTGGGCAGCCAAGGCCACACGTTCGGATGCTGCAAAGGAATAGGCTTGGGCGGCATTAACATCTGTAGGGGCGGCAAGTTTGGCAAGATAGAGGTGCTCTATGAGCGCATCTCGATCGGCGAGCTCAAACAAACGGGCGGAATCGACTAATTCGTCGATCACAGCCGCGCGGGCTTTGGTAGGGGCAGAACAGGCCCCAGCCCCCGAGAGCAAGAACCGTGCTTCCTCCGCATCTAGCGGATGCGCATTGATCGCAGTGTTTAATTTGCGCCCGAAGGGCAAAGGCGTGACCAATTCCCAAGCGCGGTTCTTGGCTTGACGTGCTGCGATTTGATCGAGACCATCCACCAAGAGGGAATGCATGCGGGTTGCGGCCACTGTCGCCCTAGGCTCGGCGGCACGCTCTTGCGCAACCGCGGAATCGAACAAGTCAAACACGTGCTCCAACGCCGCTTCGATTGCGCCCCGATTGACCGAGAAAGCTGGGTTGGCCTCACGATGGCCTGTTACACCCAAGCACAGGCGGATCGCAGGCGCAGTGGGAACTGAAAACGATGCCGGCTTAGCCATGGAAGAGAGCGATCCCTAGCCTATTCGATACGTGAATTTCATGGGCCTTTGGGCCTGCGAGGCGGCTATTTCCCAGATTAGAACTGTTCATCTTCGCCCCGTCGACGTCCAACTTGCATAAAAATGAGTGTTTCCAGCGTTACAGGAGCCGCATGATCACGTCGAGGGCCTATTCGGGGACACTTCGGGTCTTTCGCATCTTGATTTTTCGCCATGAGCGTCGATAGTCGATAGCCATGATTTTACATGGTGAGTTTTTAACATGCCTATTCAAGCCTCTGATACTTTTGCGCAGCTCGCGCGCCTTGCCTTCTTTGTGATGGTAGGTTTCGGGTCGTCCGCAACTGCCCACGACACAGACCCAGCCACCCCGCCAGTGGCCACAGAAACCCTATTGGGCGGGGCGGATCAGGATTACGAGGTAGAGCCGTTTGAGCTGCTCGACGTTTTCGACGGTTGTGTCTTGAACCTCGATGGCAGTAATAAATACTGCACCGCGAAAGGGATTGGGGGCTTCCTCCTCAACAAGGATGAAGCCTATTGGCAAGCCCAAATCTCAAGAAATGTTCCAGCTTCTGAGTATCCAGCAGCAGTCCGTCAAAAGTTTCCCTTATGGGAACTAAATCACGTGTGTGGTGGGTCTCTGATTGCGCCGAATTGGATTCTGACGGCGGCGCATTGCATCAAACAAGACGATGTGCGCCGCTACGGCCTGACGGTTCGTTTGGGCGTAGGTGATTTATCAAAATCAGAAGGCGTTGCCTTCAAAATTGATCGCGTGATCGTCCATGAAGATTACAACACCAAAACAAAACTCAATGATATCGCCCTCTTGCGCTATGTCGATGAACGGACGGACCCTAAGCCGCTAAAGGAACTGGGGATTAAGCCCATCTTCCTCCACGGGGACATAGGGGAAGGCCCTCGCCTTACGCCAGAACATAAATTGATCACCATGGGGTGGGGTGTGACTTCAGTCGGGCCTGACGGTCGAAATTCGAAGAATCTCCTAGGATTCGATCTTAACCGCATGCCCAATCAGTTTTGTGCCCAAGCCCTCAAAGCGCCGGACAGGATAAATGAAACGGTGATTTGCGCGATTGGGCCGGGTATTGATGCCTGTCAAGGGGACAGTGGCGGCCCGCTTAATGCAGCAGTCTACCATCACAGCTCTGGGCGCGCAGTTGCTGTCCAAGTCGGAATTGTGAGTTGGGGAATTGGGTGCGCTGTCCCCGGCAATCCCGGCGTCTACACGCGCGTTTCTCAGCATCTTAGCTGGATCCGTCGAGCGATGGCAGCACCGAGCGATGTGCGTGTGCTGCGCTAAAGGAATGAGGGCCACATACAGAAAGGGCGGGCACCTGCATCGCTGCGCTGGCACCCGCCCGCTGTAGTTTCAAATAGGAGTGTGCCCTATTTCGGTGCATCCGTAGCAGCTGCATCTGGAGCAGCTGGTGCCCGACGGTCTGGGTTGGCACGCTCTTCTTCAGTTGGTGGCGCTTCCGTCGGAGCGGCGGCATCCACGGCATTCATGCTGTCGACGGGCATGGCAGCCGCAGCATCGGTGGCGTTCGTGGCGGCATCTGCAGCAGCATCAGCTGCAGGCGCAATTTCATTAGTAGCGGCTGCATCGGCAGCAGGTTCAGCGGGTTTTGGCTGACTACAGCCTGCAACGATAATGCCTGCGACGGCAGCGAGTGCGATGAGTTTCAATTTCAACATGTAAGACCCTCCCAAAAAGATTAGACCTTCAGCTTAAGCTGACCTGCAAGGGTTTAGCAATCGGAAAAATGGCCACTTTGGGTGATCACGCGCGTCATTTCCGTTGAATCATCAAAATAAACGTTACGAAAGTCCGATTCAGGTTGCGGTGGGGTCAAATTAGGCAAATATGGGTACATCTCCGCTTCTCCGAAGTTCACGCAGGCGGGGCGTTTGGAGCAGATGCCATGACCATTAAAGCAACGGATTTGAAGCGCTTCGCTTCCCGCAATCATGGGCTAGCTAGCGCGCTCTTGGTCGCGATAGCGGTGACCACACCCCTATCTGCAACCGCACAAACCGCGCCAGAGCCTGAGCCGGGCGCAGGCGTTCTGGGTCGAGCGGATATTGATGCAGAGCCCCAGCAAGAAGTTTTGGAACAGGGCTTGCCCTCATGCCCGCCCGGTCAGAGCCAAGCGGGCCCGGCACACCTACAAACTTGCCAAGAAACCATCATCGGTGGCCTGATGGTTGGCCCGGGTGAAGCACCATGGCAAGTGCAAATTTTCCGGGCCTACGATCTTAAAGCTGGCAGAAACCCGCACCAAGACTGGAAGGATCATGTCCTATGTGGCGGTTCCTATATCGGCAATAACTGGGTTTTAACAGCGGCACATTGCTTCGACGAAGCGAATTTCAAATTGAGCGAGTATCGCGTGCGACTTGGTGTGCGCGATCTTAGTAAAGATGAGGGTGTAAGCTTTCGAATTGATCAGGCCGTGCGCCATTCGGGATATGATTCGTCCTTAAAGCTCAATGACATTGCCCTGTTACACTTGGTTGATGAACGGCTTTTGAAATGGGATCTCGGCCGCTATGGTGTCGAAGCGATTGCATTGCATGGCGATGTCGCATCAGGCCCATCCTTAACGTCCAATCACCTGTTTACAGTCACCGGCTGGGGCCTTACCTCCTATCGCGACAAAGATAGCTTCTCGCCCATTCTACAGAAGGTCCAATTGCAGCGCATGCCGACTAAAGCCTGCGCAGACAAATTGGAGAAGCCGGACCAAATCAATTCGACTGTCTTGTGCGCGCGCGAGCCGGACAGCCAGATGTTGAATGATCGCCCCGGTGAAGAAAGCCAAGACGCCTGTCAAGCCGATAGCGGCGGGCCAATGACCATCACCAACCCGCAAGGCACGCCGATTCAAGTTGGCATAGTTAGCTGGGGAAGAGGGTGCGGTTATCGCGGCTTTCCAGGCGTCTATACCCGCGTGGCGATGCATATTGAGTGGATCAGGTCGGCGAAGCGCTTGCCAGCCGACCGTCGTTCATACCCTTAAACGAAGCCAATGGTACTCACCAAGCGCTGATAGGCTGCATTGCTCTTGAGCTTGTCCAGCAGCGGATCTGTAAACAAGTTTGCGAGGCCCGCATCTTTAACCTGATAAGCGCGCTCTAGTTGCGCCACGGCGCGATCCAACTCGCCCCACATCGCAAAGACTTGCGCTTGTTGATACAGACCAGAATCTCCTGCCTCTTGGATCAGCTTTTCAAGATTGATTTGCGCAGCGGCTTTTTGGCCTGCCAAATGATCCAGGATCGCAAGGCCTGGCAACGCGAAGACCCGATTTGGCTCAGCTTCATAGGCCTGTCGTGCCTCAGCCAGGCGATCCATCAGCAGGAGTGCCGTACCACGGAAACTATGTGCGACACTCATTTTCGGATTCATGCTCAATGCGCGCTCAAAAAATGGCAAGGCTTCTGCATACCGCCGAGCCAATAAGGCGATTGTGCCTGATGAGCGGAACACGGTTGGGTTAAGTGGGTCCAAAGTCATAGCCCTTGCAATTGTTTCCGCAGCTTCTTCGACGCGGCCAGTTCGGGCGCTGAAAACGGCAAATCCGGTCAGGACGTCGCCGTCGCCACGACCATAGTTTAAGGACTGGGCAAAAACAGGTTTCGCCGCTTTAACATCGAGCCCTACATTGAACAGGCTGAAACCTAGAGCTGAGTATCCGTCGGCAAAATCAGGCGCGAGGGCGACGGCTTTCTTGCCCGCTGCAATCGCATCCAAGCGCATCTTCTCTGCACCATTGGGGGTCATCGACTGGCCATAGAGCACAGCAAGCGTGCGGGAGCGCCACGCATGGGCGGCTGCATAATTGGGGTCTAGGGTAAGGGCCGCCTCAAACTGTGCCAAAGCGTCAAGATCAGTTTGACCACCAAGCGCGGACTCAAACAGGGCCCGGCCTTTCAGCTTATGCTCAAACGCGGCAACATTTTGTGTCCCGCCGGGGCTAGTGCCAGTCGCTTTTGCAATGGGGACTTTTTTAGAGGCCTGCCGTGCGACGCGGTCGACCAAGGCAGTTGTGACCGCGGCTGCAATCTCGCTTTGCACGGCAAATACATTGTCAATTGGGCGCTCAAACGTTTGTGTCCAAAGGCTTAATCCGGTTTTGCCGGAGATTAAATCTGCAGTCACGCGGACGAGCGAATCGGCTTTGCGCGCGCTGCCATCGAGCAGATAGTCGACGCCCAATTTGTTAGCCATCTCCGTAGCCGTTTGGGCGCGTTCTTTAAATGCTAAAGACGAGGTTTGAGCGGCGACTTGCAACGCTGAATTGCGCGCAAGTTCAGCCCGCACCTCTGCTGAGAGCCCGTCAGCGAAATAGTCTTGCGTGGGATCGCGGCTGAGATTGAGGAAGGGCAACACCGCGACACGATTATCGAGTACGACCTGTTGGTCTGGGCGGTTCAACCACCAGATGACTCCGGTGCCAGCGAAGATGACGCCCGCAGCGCCACTGCCGATCAAGGTGCGGCGGCTGAGGCCTTGCTTGGACTTTGCAGCCAAATAGCCGTCTTGGATGTTGGTCTCCACGCCAACTTGGCCAGGCGTGTTGCCTTGCTTGGGATGTGAGCGTTGGGCCAAATGCTGACGCACATCCGCCAAGAACGCTCGCCAAGCGGGATCGCTACGATTGCCCGCCCAGTGACCGAGCTCAGCCGTTTGGGTTAGTTCAAACATAATCGGCCGATCGCAGGCCTCAATCATGGCCGGTACTAAGGTTTTCAGGCGATGCGCAATTGTGGCTTCCGCACGTACCCACCGAGACGTGATTGACTTCTTCGACCATAAAACCACGACGGCCCCGGCTTCCCGTAGAGCTTTCTCAGTTACTTCGTCATAAGCCTCGCCAGCGCGCAGCGTGGTGTCCCACCAAACATCAAAACCTTCGCTCACAAACGCGTCGGCAAAGAGCCGTGCTTTGGCTTGGTCCTCTCGGTTATAGGATAGGAAGATGTCCGGCACCTACAGTCCCCATGCTTCAACCCCTGCTTGTACAGAAAGCTGAACGGGACGTCGAGGCCTCTGGCCAAAGAGGGCGGCAAGCCACCCAAGGCCTAGGCGCGCACCAAGCCAGACGCGGCGAGAAGAGCCGCCTCATCCAAGCCGAGCGCCGAAAGAGCGGCTGTCAGAATGCCTGAGCTGTCGAGCCCAGCTTCTGCAATCATCGCACTCGGGCTGGCCTGATCTTGGAACCGGTCGGGCAATGTCAAAGTGCGAATGCGCAAGCCTTTGTCTAAAGCCCCTTCTTTGGCCAAGAAGTGAAGCACGAACGCGCCAAAGCCACCCACAGCACCTTCTTCAATCGTCAACAAAACCTCATGTTCCCGCGCGAGACGACGCACCAAGTCTTCATCGATCGGCTTGGCAAAACGCGCATCTGCGACTGTGGTCGATAGGCCCATAGCGTTTAAGCGATCCGCTGCCCGCAACGTGTCTCCGAGCCTTGCCCCGAAGGACAGGAGCGCGATCTTCGTGCCTTCACGCAGGACGCGACCTTTGCCAATTTCTAAAGGCGCAGGGTCCGCTGGTATAGCCAGACCCAACGCCTCACCGCGCGGATAGCGCACGCCACTGGGGCCTTCGTCATAAGCAGCGCACGTTGCAACCATGCGCGCCAGCTCGACTTCATCCGCAGCACCCATTAGCACAAAGCCTGGAAGCGCGCCCAAAAACCCAATATCAAACGAGCCAGCATGGGTTGCCCCGTCAGCCCCGACAAGGCCAGCACGGTCGATGGCAAAACGGACAGGCAACTTCTGGATCGCCACATCATGAACAACTTGATCATAACCGCGTTGCAGGAATGTAGAATAGATTGCAGCAAAGGGCTTCATACCATCGGCCGCAAGGCCTGCGGCAAACGTGACGGCGTGTTGCTCGGCAATCCCAACGTCGAACATGCGATCTGGAAAAGCGGCCTCAAACACATCTAAACCGGTGCCCGTGGGCATAGCAGCAGTAATGGCCACAATACGGGAATCTTTGCGCGCTTCGTGTACTAAGGAATCGCCAAACACCTTAGTATAGGTTGGCGGACCTGCAGGGGCCTTTTGTTGTTCGCCGGTGATGACGTTGAATTTTGAAACGCCGTGGTATTTATCTGCCGCACTTTCGGCCGGGGCATAGCCTTTGCCCTTTTGAGTGCGAACGTGAACCAGAACAGGTTTATGGTCGATTTCGCTAGCATTGCGTAGGATCGGTACCAATGTATCAAGGTCGTGACCGTCAACCACGCCAATATAATGGAAGCCGAGCTCTTCAAAGAACGTGCCGCCCTGAACTAGCCCGCGGGCATATTCATCTGCTTTGCGCGCGGCGTCTGCCAAGGGGAGAGGCCAGACTTCAATCATCTTTTTAGCGGCTTTGCGCAGCGATAAGAACGACCGTCCAGAGAGAAGGCGCGCAAAATAATTGCTCATGGCACCAACTGGCGGCGCAATCGACATATCATTGTCGTTCAAGATGACGATCAAGCGCTTGGTCGAAGAAGCGGCAATATTCATCGCCTCATAGGCCATACCAGCCGTCATGGACCCGTCGCCAATCACGGCGATGACATGGTTGTTGTCGCCCTTCAAATCGCGCGCGACGCAAAATCCAAGCGCTGCGGAGATCGATGTCGCAGCATGGGCTGCGCCAAACGGATCATAAGCACTTTCAGAGCGTTTGGTAAAACCCGACAAGCCATTGGCTTGCCGCAAGGTGCGAATACGATCGCGACGGCCCGTTAAAATCTTATGCGGATAGGCCTGATGACCCACATCCCAGATCAAAACATCATCGGGTGTATCAAAGACATGGTGCAAAGCGACCGTCAGCTCAACCACGCCTAAGCCAGCACCAAGGTGACCGCCGGTGACGGACACCGCGTCAATCATGGTGTCGCGAACTTCGCTAGCCAATTGGGTCAGTTGCTCTCGCTCGAGAAACCGCATGTCTGCCGGGGCGTGGATGGTGTCCAAGAGCGGGGTTTCGCGCATGGCCTGCTTCCTTCTAGGGCAAGAGTGGCGTTTTAAAGTGGTGCGAGGGCAACCAGCGTCGGGTTGGACCAAAACCAGGGGAAATTGGGGCCAATGCATCGGCATTGACCCCAATCAAAAGAGCTCACTTAGCGAGGTGGGGCGTAGTGGTGGACTTCAGCCCAGCCATACCAGTCGCTGACAACGGTCCCGGTCAACAAGATGCCAATGCCGCCGGTAAGGGTGGTCAGAACAGCGAACCACCAAGCCCAGCGGTGGATGGATTCCATCGAGGCATTGAAGCCCATGGTCCAGCGCCAGAACAATGCAGCCCGTTCAGAAGCCGTACCGCGATCAGTGATCTGCTCAATTTCACGCTCACCGCCATAGCGGCTGACGGCAAGAATGGTCGCACCATGCATTGCGAACAAGAGAGCCGACCCATAGAGGAAGACGATCGAGAGGCAATGGAATGGATTGTAGAACAAATTACCATAGGTGATGGAGAAAGCCCCAGTCCAATCCAAGTGGCTGAATATCCCATATGGCACCGCTTCACTCCAGCTGCCCATGAGCATAGGACGAATGAAGCCCAACACAAGGAACAACCAAATCGCAGAGGCGAACGCCCAAGCAACATGGGTGCCCAGACCGAGCGCTCTGGCCCGATTATAGGTGCGCACCCACCATAAGATCACCGATAGCGTGAAGAAGAAGCCGGTAATGACAAACCAGCCCCCTTGGTCAAGCGGTGGCAGAATATTGAACCCTTGTTCCGGTGGCGGCGGGTTCAAGGAAAGCCACGGCAATTGTCGGATGAACTCGACAATGTTGTAATCCACCGAGGCGAACATATTCATGCCGATGATGAATAAGGCGAGGAAGCCAAAGGACAGCGATAAGGTACCTGTCCAGCCTAAGTAGATTGGCCCCAATTGGGCATTGCCGATCTTGCCTAGCAAACGCGAGACGCCGATAAAGCCTTCGCCGTCGCGCTCCAAACTGCCCTTAGGCAAAGGAACGCCAAGTTCTGCAGGTCCTCGGACCTGGACTTGTGTAAAGATGTTTTGATAGCCAGCCATTTTGCGTGCTCCTGCCTATTAGCCCCAAATTGGGAGTTTAAGCCACATGTCCCACCACTCGGGCCAACCGAGCGACCAGAGTGGACCGCTGATTATGATACACACCGCACTCCAGAAGGCTGCCGACAGCGCCAAGAACAGGCCCAGACGGTGGATCCCGAGGGTACCGATGGAGTAGCCGAGAATATCGCGGAAGAATGTGTCTTCATGCTCCGGGGTTTTAACCACTTCGCCTTCGCCAGGATTGGTTGCTGACAAGATCAATGAACCATGCAGTGCCAAGGCAAAGGTGTTCACGAAGAAGAACGTGACTGCCACCATGTGGACCGGATTATAATGGAAGTTGATATACTTGTATCCGGTGTTTGAAACCCAATCCAAGTGCGTAAAGATGCCATAAGGGAACGCATGGCTCCAAGAGCCCATGAGTACCGGACGGAAAACTTGCAAGGTGACATAGGCAAGGATCGCAAAGCCAAAAGCAAATGGAACATGGAGCCCCATGCCAAGTTTTCGAGCGATTTCTACTTCGCGAAGCGCCCACGAGCTAAATGCGCCAACCGCGCAGATTGTAATAACCTGCCACAGACCACCTTGCTTCATCGGTGCCAAGCCAAGTCCATAACTTTCAGCGGGCGGCTTAATGTCAATCAGCCACACATTCCAAGTCGGACCTATGGCTGCGCCATAAAGGATCAAGGCGGTGCCCAGCGCCGAGAAGAAAATCGCGGTCACCCCGAAGAACCCTACATAAAAGGGCCCCACCCAAAAGTCGAAGAGGTCGCCGCCAACCAGCGTCCCACCTCGAACACGATATTTGCGTTCAAAACTCAGCAAGGCCATGATTTGCGTCCTCCCTTGCTCGCTGAAATCATCACGTCAGCGAATTCGTGCAAAAAGCGACAGTGGGAGCAGACGACCTTGATTGTCGGTCGTCTGCACCTACCCACGCGTGCGAACAGCGAGGCCCGCAAGCGCATTTTTGGTTAGCTCAGCCGTGAGACGGAGCTGAACTCTGCAAAGAAGCAGCTGGTGCTGCTGCAGCAGGCGGCTCATTAACTTCAAGGAAGTTATACCGTGTGGTGCTGAGCATCAGGAAATGCATGAGCATTACCATGGTGGCCATAACGGTCATGAGTGCCACCAGCAGGCGACGTGGATCAAATAGAAGCCAAATGCGATACATGATCTATCTCCCTTCCTAGAACCACGGACGCCACATCCAAATCAGGATGTGGGCGACAAATGAGGCGGCGAAAAACGCGGCAAAACCACCCATGAAGATACGATGGAATTCCTTCGCTTCATTGCTGGTCAGACCGCTCAACGAGCCTGAGTTTGAGTCATTAGCCATTAATTACCCTCCATATGTTGGAACGGCTATTGCTGTGGTGAGCCCCCACAACTGGGCCAGTCGCGTCGCAGAACGGCGCGGCGGCTTGGAAGGCTCGCGCAGGGCAAGCCAAAAGAGTCATCTCTCCGGAGGAAGTCCGTAAGAAAATTTCTTGATAGTGGGAGGTGGATGCAAACATGGTTCGACCTCACGCCATCTCTTGCTGGGTGCGCTTCACGCGCTCCAGAGCAACATTTGTTTCGCCAGCAAGGCGGGCGGCCCGTTCTGCGCTGTCTCGCAAGCGCTTAGCTGCAGAGATGCGGACCAAGACGGGTTGTCTGTCGACAATGGCATCAAGCGCCGCCTTGGCATCATCATCCCAAGATAGCTCGACGTGACGCCGCGCTGGCGTGGCTTCAACCTTGTCCATTTGCCCGGCGAGCGGCAGAATATGAAACAAGGCGTCGAACAGCGCATTGCACACTTCTTGGATCAAATAGGTCGCGCCGGAATAGCCCATGAAGGGGGTGCCGGTGTGGCGACGAATGATGGCACCAGGGAAGCTAGCTGGAATGAAGCAAGCTCGTGAGCCAAGCTCGGCCATATACATCCGCTCATTCACGCTGCCGAACAAGATCAAGGGCGGACTGGTCTTCAAGGCTTCCAGAACAGCCTGATTGTCGGGCTTAACCCCTGCGCGTCTGCCGAAGGAGAAGGTGCAGGGCAGACCCATATCGGTTTCAAGGAAGTTGCGAACCCCACGCGCATAAGTCTCATTGGCGACTATGGCGAAGCTAGCCGTGCCAAAGAAGTCTTGCGTAACCGATCGCCACAGGTCCCAGATCGGCTTGATTGTAGTGTGCTTTTCCTTGGCGATGAAAGGCTCTGGATCCAGACCTGTCATTTCGCCGAGTTTGCGTAAAAACAAGGTCGTCGATTCAAGGCCAATTGGGGCCTGCAAATAAGGCCGTTCCAGCGTTTCGCAGAGATTGCGGCCGAATTCGCGATACATGCACACATTAACTTCGGCTTCTGCCAGTCGCTTTACATCTGCCAGGTGCGAGCCCAGCGGGAAGACCATACCAACTTCAGCGCCAATCCCTTCGATTAGGCGCCGAATTTCGGCCAAATCGGAAGGTAGATTGAACATGCCGTAAGCCGGGCCAATGATATTGACCTTCGGCTTCGCGCCTTCTTTGCGTGGCTTAAGCTTTGGCACTTTCTTGGTGCCAAAATTGGTCCATAGCCACGTGAGTGCGCGGTCTGCACTTTGCCACTGATCTTCATCGATCGTGCGCGGCAAGAAGCGCTGAATATTCGTACCTTCAGGCGTCACGCCGCCACCGATCATTTCCGCGATGGAGCCAGTGACAACGACGGCAGGCAAATGCGGGTCAAGCGCTTTCCAAGCCCGCTTCATCGCGGCTTCGGTGCCGGTTTGGCCCAGCTCTTCTTCGCCAAGGCCTGTTACGACGATGGGCAATTCATGCGGCGGCAATGCGTCGGTGTAATGCAGGACTGAGGTTACAGGCAGGTTTTCGCACCCGACCGGCCCATCGATGATAACTTGCAGGCCTTTGATGGCGGTGAAGGCGTAAACAGCACCCCAATAGCCACCGGCACGGTCGTGATCGAGCACTAGGGTCATGTTCCCACGGCCTCCTCTGCTGCGCGCGTAGCGGCTAAGGCCTTGGCATATTTGGCCTTAAACTCAGGCCGCTCGACTGGGGTGTCTTCCCAGACACCAGCTGTGTCATGCGAACCGACGCCATCAAAGAAGGCAGTCATCTTCTCAAACCGGGCGCGATTAGCCAAAGCGGCGTTGATCACGGTCGCCAAAGACCCAGCACCAGCTGGTCCCATGAGGGGCCGGGCTGAGATCAGATTGGTGAAGTAGAGCGCTGGGATCGACAATTGCTTGGCGTGCTGCACTACGGGCGTCGTGCCAATCGCGAGATCTGGGCGAATGGCGTCGACTGCTGCAATGTCTTGCTCGAGCGAAGCGCGATACTGAACCAAAACGCCCTTGCTTTCGAGCCACTCCCGGTCAGGCTCAGACCACGGCGTGCGCGGACAGGCGGTGCCGACATAGGCCACTTCCGCTCCGCTTTCGATCAAGAGGCGCGCGACCAAAAGTTCTGAGCCCTCATAGCCCGAAACGGTTAGGCGGCCTTTGATCGGCGCATTCGATAAGGCGGCCTTGATGGCTGGCAAAAAGCGGTTCTTCGCAAAGTCGACTTTGGCTTGGGCAATGCCGCAAGCCTCGCCAATGGCATCCAACCAAGCGGCCGTGCCGTCGCGACCAACAGGTGCAGAGCCGACGATCTTGCGACCTGCCGTCTGAAACTCTCTGACACTTGCCGTATAGAAGGGGTGAATGGCGGCAACTGCGGCGCAATCAAGAGCGGCATAAAGTTCACGCCACTCACGTGTCGGTACAACCGGGCCTGCTGCCAAGCCCAACGGCTCTAACATCATGCCAATGCCGACTGGGTCAGCGGGGAACATCTCGCCCAAGAGCGTGATGGTAGGCCGATCCTTTGAAAGGTTTTGCGGGGCTTGAACTGGGCCAGCTTCGGCCTCGGTACGCGCATATCGCAACATGGCCCCAGCTAGCACATCCTTGGCTTCTGCATGGGTTGGAATGCCAAAGCCTGGCACATCAATGCCAATGATGCGCACACCATTGATCTCTTTAGGCAAAAGCTGCAGCGGCACGCCCGACGCGGTCGGCACGCACAAATTAGTCACAACGATGGTGTCGTAGAGTGCCGGATCTGCCAGCTCGAACACCGCATCGCGAATGTCCTCAAACAGCTTACCTGTGACCAAAGTCTCGGAGTTAAACGGCACGTAACCGACGCTGCGCCGCGCGCCATAGAAGTGCGAGGTAAAGGTTAGCCCATAAACGCAGCAAGCCGAGCCAGACAGAACGGTCGCGGTGCGCCGCATGCGCAGCCCAACGCGCAAGGACCCGAAAGCCGGGCACATGCTTTGTGGCTGATCGTGCGGTCCCTTTGGATAATCAACGGCATAAAGGTCCAGAATCTCAGACTTGCCCGCTGCCTTAGCTGCCGCGGCCATGGTTTCTGCCCCAGCATGACACCCTTGCCCTGCTTGTTCTGAGGAAGCAGGCACATCATCCGGCGGCGGTTGGAAGGAAGCGTGATAGTCAGTCATCGCTGGTTACACCGTGTCATAGACCACCTCCAGTGTTGGCTTTTCAGCAAACACACCACCGCGCATATCGGCTTGGGTGGCTGGACGCAGGACGAAGTCGCCACCCGTCTGATCAGGTGAGAACAAGCCCAAGAGGCCGTCTTGGCTGAGAGGTGTTGGACGGACTGGCGGTGCCGTGGCGACATTCATGGCCAGCTCTTCAAACAAGGGGCCCCATGTGTCGCCCGGCGTGCCAATGATCTGATAATTAGCCGATTTCCGGCGAATATCTTCGTCAGCTGGAATAGCCGAGAGGACGGGAATGCCAACGGCCTTTGCGAAGGCCTGCGCCTCACCGGTGCCATCATCCTTATTGATCAGCATGCCAGCTACGCCGACATTGCCGCCCAATTTGCGGAAATATTCCACAGCCGAGCAGACGTTATTGGCGACATAGAGCGATTGCAGGTCGTTTGAGCCGACGACGATCACTTTCTGACACATGTCGCGGGCGATCGGCAGACCAAAGCCACCGCAGACCACGTCCCCCAAAAAGTCCAAGAGAACATAGTCAAAGCCCCAATCATGGAAGCCGAGTTTCTCAAGCAACTCAAACCCGTGGATGATCCCGCGGCCCCCACAGCCGCGCCCGACTTCAGGGCCGCCTAATTCCATGGCAAACACGCCGTCACGGACGAAGCAGACATCTTCGATCTTTACTTCTTCGCCAGCGAGCTTTTTCTTGGCCGAAGTTTCAATGATGGTGGGGCAAGACTTGCCACCAAACAACAGCGAAGTGGTGTCTGATTTAGGATCGCATCCGATGAGAAGGACGCGCTTACCCTGTTGCGCCATCATATAGCTGAGGTTGGAGAGAGCAAAGCTTTTGCCACTACCGCCCTTGCCATAGATCGCGATAACTTGAGTTTCTTTGGTAACTTCGCCCGTGTGAACGGGATCAGGCTCTTGAGCAGCCTCTTCTACCAGAGCACGTCTATCCAACAGCGTAACGGTCATGCGCAACCTCTCCAGTCCAAAATCATTTTGAGACAGGCAGCATCGGAAAATGCGGTCCTGTAGGCACCGGCGGCACCTTCGGCTTCGACTTCATGGGTGATGAGTCCGTCGAGAGACAGACGACCATCTGAAACAAGCTCTAGCGTCGCGGCCAAGTCGGCCGGGGTCCATTCTGCGGCGATGCGAATACGCGCCTCGCGCATGAAAGCAGGAGGGAAGGCAAAGCTGATCGGCTGATCATAAAAGCCCGCCAAAACAATCTCACCGCCGCGGGCGAGACGCCCAATCCAGCTGTCGAGCAAAGTGCCTGCGCCGCTGGCGTCAAGAATAACCCGATAATCGCGACGATCATCGTCGGAAGGATCACAAACGCCATAGCCCACGGCGCCGCCATGTCGGTCAGGATTGGTTTCCCAGACCACAGGTGCCGGATAGCCTTCAGCTACGACGATGCGCGCCAATAGCCGACCCAAAACGCCGTGGCCGATGATAAGTTCGGGCGGCAGCGCCCCGTCAGCAATTGCGTGACGGGCCGTCGCGGCCAGCGCAATGAGAACGCCACGACTGGCCAAGGACTCCTGTATCGGAATGACCCGAGCGCTGGGTGCAATCAGGCGCTGGGCAGCACCACCGAACAGACCGCGCGCGCCGATGAAGCCAGTTGAGCCCGGAATAAAGACGGTCTCGCCTATGCGGTCTTTTGCGTCCGGCCCGGCGTCCACCACGCGGCCAACTGATTCATAGCCCGGCACAAGGGGATAGCCCATGCCGGGGAATGGCGGCATGCGCCCGCTCCACAACAAGCGCTCAGTACCCGTGCTGATCCCGCTAAAGTCGACATCCACAATGACGTCGTCACGGCCAGCTGCCTTTAGCTCAAGCGTTTTCAGCGAGAGCTTTTCAGGCGCTTCCAAGACAACGGCCAAAGTTTCCATACCAAGCCTTCCCTCATGAATGCAGTGTCCGCATCCAATCTTCCAAGGTGTCACTCTAATTGGACGATTAGATATGTCAATTCAAACTGACGCAAAATCGTAGTGATCACTGAGGGAAAGTTTTGGGCCAAAAAACCCAAAAAACGCGACTTTCACCGTAATTCGATCAGGGATAGGCGATTAAGACGCGGACCAGCATCGGGGTTCTGGTTGGTTTGTTCACGATGCGGCTAAAGCCAGCTGCGCGTGCCATGGCGCTGATTTCAGCGGGCGTGCGGGCTCGACCCCGACCCATTGCCATTAGGTAGAAGCCAAAATAGGCCTCAGCCATGGGGTCTCGTGATGGAAAGGCAGACATCGGCTCTGCGATCATTAAGGCACCGTTTGGAGGCAGCGCCGCATGGGCAGCGCGCAAAAGCTTCATCACCGTCGCATCATCATGGTCGTGCAGAATGCGGACAAGGGAGATAAGGTCAGCGCCCTTTGGCAGAATACCATCGAGAAAGTTACCGCCAATCGCCTGCGCCCGATCGCCCAAGTAGCGCACATCAAACGCTGCGCGCGCCCGGTCAGCCACAGCAGGCAAGTCAAAGACACGCACCTGCACATGCGGCGCGTGATGCGCGGCCGCCAAAGCAAATGCCCCCTCGCCCCCACCGACATCCATAAGAACCTGATGTTGGGTCAATGGATAGGCAGCCAAAATGTCGCTAGCAATCATGGGCTGGGTCGCGCCCATCAAGGCCGAATAGGGAGAGATCGCATCCGCTTGGCTCTGGTCGGGTCGATCATAAGCGGCATAAGGCCAGAAAGAGGCCAATTGCCCTTGGCCACCGCCTTGCTTCAATAAGGCAACGGGGTCGGCAAGGTCAGCGTAAAACAACGCATGATGGCGGATCATATCGCCCAGACCGGCATTGCCGAGAAGTGCTGCCCCCTGCATCCCAAGCGCGTAACGATCTGGGCCCGCCAATTCAACCAAATCCAAGGATTGGGCCGCTGACAAAAGCCGCGCAGCAGAGTCCAATGACAGGTCCATTGCTTGTGCCAAATCTGGGGTCGTCCTCGGGCCGTCGGCAAGCTTTTCAAGCAAATGCAATTGCACACAGGCCAGCAGAACTTGGGAATAAACAAAGCCGGCTACCAGTCCAAACAGACGATCAGCGCTTTGGTGTGCGATAGGACGGGTCAGAAAAAAGCCAGAAGCCCAGCGCTGAAAGCTTGGACTGGAAACCAAGCGATTTCGCCATGCTGTCCAAGCATCAAGCCAGGAGCGCGGTATCATGGATATTTAGGCAGCGCTGCGGGCAAGTTGCTTTGGCACAAGGCGTGTGGCTTGAACCCGAACTGTCTCGCGCAGGGCTTTAGCCCCGGCACAATCTGGTATGGATTGCGCTGCACGGTCCAAGTGCGATTCCAACAAGGCCACGGCGCCATGGACACCCAGCGACGTCACAGCACTTGGCCGCTGCAGCGCATGGTCGCGGCCACTTGTTTTGCCAGATTCCTCGCAGTCACCCAGCGCGTCCAACAGATCATCGGCGACCTGATAGGCGGCCCCTAAGCCTTCACCCAAGGCCCGCCAAGGCGCGGGGTCAGCACCTGCAGCCAAGGCACCAGCAGTGGTTGCCGCCACAAACAAGGCACCGGTCTTGGCCTGATGATAGGCGTCCATGGGCGCGGAAGTCTCACACTCCCAAGCTTGGCCTGCCACGATCCCATAAGGCGCACCAACGCCGCGTGCGATGCAGGAAATCAAGCTCGGCAGTCTTGCGGGGTCCTGCGCGCCAGCGCGCGCCAAGACCTCAAAGGCCATCACGATCAACGCATCACCGGTCAAAAGCGCCAAAGGTACGCCAAACTTCGCATGCACAGTTGGTTTGCCGCGACGCAGGTCCGCATCATCAAAGCAGGGTAAATCGTCGTGGACCAAAGACGCACAATGGAGAAGCTCAATCGAGGCGGCAGCGGCATCGGCCAAATCAGGATTTGAGCCACCACAAGCGGCAGAGACAGCTAAGCAAAGCTGCGGGCGCACCCGTGCGCCACCGGGGAAAACGGCATACCGCAGGGCAGCAGCCAATCCCGGCGCTGCATCATCCGCCTGACCCATGGCCACAGCGGCTTCCAAAGCCCGCTCAATCCGTGCTGTATGCGACATATTTCGCTCTCCAACCATATTTTGTCAGACGATTTGGACACATGTTAGCGTCTAGGTCAATTGACTTTTTACCGGTTTTGCATGGAACTAACGTCTCAATGGTGCAGCTATCTCCTGATCAAAGCGTCCGCGGCCCTAATTTCACTGCCCCAGTGAGTGGCGACGGCGGCTATATTTGGTGGTATCTGGATGCGGTAAGTGACGATGGCAAGTTTGGGATAACTTTGATTGCCTTCATCGGCAGTGTGTTTTCTCCTTATTACGCTTGGTCTGGCTGGAAAAATCCGTTCGACCATTGTGCGATCAATGTGGCGCTCTACCGATTGGACGGAGCTGGTGGCCGATGGGCCATGACCGAAAGGCGAGCCGATCAATTAGATCGCAGTGCGCACCACTTTGCTGTTGGACCAAGTTCGCTTCAGTATACGGGAAGCGAATTGGTGGTGGATATCTTTGAAGTTTGCGTGCCTATTCCGTCGCGCCTCAAGGGTCGTATACGGCTGATTCCTGAAGTTGAGACGCAAGCCTGTTTTGACCTCGATCTCAACGGTAGGCATTCATGGCGACCTCTTGCACCCAGAGCCCGCGTTGAACTTAACTTTGACAGCCCAAACCTGTCTTGGTCGGGCGACGGCTATTTTGATAGCAATGCCGGGCAAGAGCCGCTGGAGCGGGCCTTTGCGCATTGGCATTGGGGGCGAGCCCACCGCAAGGACGACTTGCGGCTGTTCTATGACGTCATCAACCGATCCGGGCCACGGCGTGCGACATTCCTCAAAATAAGCCACAACGGAACGGTTTCGGAAACGGCGCCAACCCAGCAGCAGGGACTGGACAGAACTTTCTGGGGCATTAATCGCGAAGCTTGGTCTGATGGACCCGAGCCCGCTCGTGTGATCAAGACGCTAGAGGATACGCCATTTTATGCCCGCTCTGCGCTTCAAAGCCGACTTGAGGGCGAGCGCGTGCTGATGATGCATGAAACCTTGAACCTTGATCGGCTTAGAATGCCAGTCGTTCGGGCCATGTTACCCTTCCGGATGCCCAGAAGATTCCTTTGACGTTGGATTCTCTAAAGCGGCTTTTTCCGCCGCGGCCTGCTTTTTGGCTTCCTCGGCTGCGATTCTTTTCGGCGATAGCGAGATCACCTGCCAAATCGCAAAGCCTAGAATCGCAACGCCGAAAAAAACTTCCAAGATCAAAGGATTGAATGTCATCGGCTACGGCTCCCTGTTCGATCACGCATTTCAAGGTCCGAGAATAGATCCATGACCCAATTGAGATCGTCTGTCACACTTTGCTTGCGCTTGTATGCAGGCCCAAAGCCCGATGGGGACTGAACAATCGCTGCGACCAATGGCCTGCCGACGCCACGGGCAATCGACAACTCTCCCTTTGGGGCCGGACGTGCCGCTCGTTGCATCGCCGAACCCACCAGCCATGCCTTTCGGGCAGCTGTGGTACTGGCGCGCTTAGAGACTGAATCATAGCCCTGCACGCGAATGACTTTGCCGATTTCGGCATAGAGCAAGCGGGCAGCATAAATAGCGGGACGAACGGTTGCGGGCAGGCGCGCAATGGCTTGGTCCGCCCGGCGGTAGAGTTCATCTGCGCGCGCCAACAAGCGCTCCGTCAAAACACCAATCGCTGGCGAAAAATCTGGTTGGGCGAGCCAGGATTCAGGATCAATTCCCGCCTCTCGCAGCCAAGCACGCGGGATATAGAGCCTGCCTTGGCGGGCATCTTCGCCGATGTCGCGCGCGATATTGGTCAATTGCATGGCAACGCCGAGATCACAGGCGCGCTCAACCATGGCGGCACCACGCACGTCCATTAAGGCAGCCATCATGGCACCGACCGATCCTGCGACGCGCTCCCCATAGTCTTCGACATCGGCCAAGGTTTCATAGGTACGCTCTGCGACATCCCATTCAAAACCCTCCAACAACGCATCAAATACCGCGCGTGGAATGCCATAGGCACGCACGACATCGGCAAGGCAGCGGTCGGCCGCTTCAGTCTGGGGACGGCCGGAATAAATGCCGTCAAGGCGCCGGCGCAAGCGCGCAATCGCATCACCTTGGCCATTTTCCACATCGACGGCATCGTCAGACAAACGGCAGAACCCGTAAAGCGCATAGGCGGCTTCACGCAGCGCTTCTGGCAGCAGTAAGGACGCAGAGTAAAAGGAGTGTGACCCTGTTTTGATCAAGTCCCGGCACGCCGCTCGATCCGACGGTGTGGCATAGGTGTGGCCCCCGGCCATGGGCTCGGTCATATCCAAACTTTCGGCCGCGAAACTCAGCATGCCCATCCAATCTGTTGTTTAAAGGTCAAAGTCCGCTCCTTGCAGCTAATCATGGACTTAAAATCTAGGCAAGCACGCCATTATCCCGCCTCTAAACACGCACCCTCGAACCACGATATGTCTTGGGTGGAGACTTGGCCGAAAGTTTGTTGTTGCCGGATCGACATGGCGATGATGGAGAAGGCCGTGATCGGCATGGTGATGAAGGGCATAGGGTCTCGGGCATCCCACGTCACATCTTGGGCCGTGCGCAGCACATTCAAGCGCTCCCAATAGTGGGGCCCCTTGAACATCGCAGCCTGCACTTCTGTCAGCGTCGGATAAAATTGCTGCATCAATTTGGTCTGTTTGAAACGGATCGGCTTGGAGCCCGGCTCTAAGATGGCTGCAGCCAAATCTTCGGTCTCAATGAAATGGACGCCGCTGGTCACGCGGGGATTACATTCAATGGCCCAAGCTTTACCTTCCTCATCGACAAAAAAGTCAAATGAGATGAAACCTGTATGATGCTCGTTTTGCGCAAAAGTTTCGACCCATTCTTGGATCGCCGGAAGTTCGACGCGCTCAAAGGCAACGGCCACGCTGCCGGTCATCACGGCCCCTTGATAGGTGACATTGATCAGGACCTCACCAGCCTGAGCAATGGCGAAAGTGCTATATTGTTTGCCTTTTAGCTGGACTTGCACGACCGCAGGCTCAGTTAGGGTAGCAGCAATGGCGATCAAGGACGTGCGCGCCGCATGCAAGCTGACCGCCCGGCCAGAGCAGGAGAAGATTGGCTTGACGACAAAATCATCGTTGTCGGCGATCCTTTGTGCTTCAAGGCTTTCGATCAAGGCTGTTTCAGGCACATCTAAGCCATGATGGCGCGCGAGAGCGGGGAAGCGCGCTTTATCATGAAGCGCCAAAAGGCGGTCGACCGGCGGGGCATAGAGGCGGGTTCGCGCAGGCAATCGCCCCGCCAAATGCGCCACATGCATGGTTTCCTCTGACAAAGGCAAAACCAGATCTACCGCTTCGTCCTCAATCACGCGCAGCAGTGCGTTCAGATAGGCTTCTTTGCCCTTCGATGGCGGCGGCACCTGAAAGCACCGATCCACGCAATTTGACGCCCCTGTCAGATGCGACTTGAAGGGCTCCGCCACCAAAACGCGCCAGCCGTCGGCCTTAAAAGATCGCGCAAAGTCCAAGGCTTTGGGCAATCGGCCAATGGTTAGCAAGACGGTTTTGCTCATGCCCGCACCGATACTTTGATCATGACTTCGTGCGCTGGACGTGTCGTCAGCCGGGCGACAGGGCGGACAAGCTCTGGTTGTTGCACGTCAAAGCGATACGTTCGCAAGATACGCGCAAGGATCAATGTCGCCTCTGTGGTGGCAAAAGCTGCGCCCACACAAACACGAGGGCCCGCCCCAAATGGGATGTAGGTGCCTGGCACAATCTCATGCTCCCGCTCTGGCAGAAAGCGGTCGGGATCGAACACATCTGGATTTGGCCATAGGGATTGATGGCGATGAACGGCCCAAGGTGCAATCATCACCATGGTCCCGCGCTTGATCTTCTTGGACCCAATCGTGGTTGCGCGGGCTGCCACCCTTGGGATGAAGGTGATAGGCGGATAAAGCCGCAACGCCTCTTTGAACACATTGCGGGCATAAGTCAGCCGCTTCACATGATCGAACTCAATCGGGCCAGAGCCAGCAACTGCCATGGCTTCTGATTGAACCTTATCCGCCACAGCTGGCTGCATCGCGGCAATGAAGAAGGCCCACGTCAAGGCGCTGGCCGTCGTTTCGTGCCCGGCCAAGAAGAATACCCCTAATTGATCGATGAGCTCCTCGCGGGTGAAGCGGGAATCGGTCTCCAGATCGCGCGCAGCAATCACTGCGGCTGCGATATCATCAAATGTCGCCCCTGCCTCTAAATGGGTGTCGAGCAGGCGACCGATATGACCGCGGATCCGGGCGCAAGCCTCTAACACATCGGCGCGCTGGGGGATGTCTTCAAAGGGTTTGCCAAAGATGAGGCGCACCAACTCAACATGGGCGACACTGCGTTCAAAGAAGGCAAAAGACTCATACACATCTCGTGCGGTGTCATTGGCAAGGGAGGCTGAGAAAACGGTGCGGCAAATGATATCGGCGGTCAATTGACCCATGGCGAGGTCGAGAGACATCGCCTGCCCCGATGTGGCAGCGGCCTGCAGACGCGCTTCAAAATCGTCCAAAGCGCCCACCATAGACGGAAAGGCCTTAGCCAGTCGGATATGGGAGAAGGCCGGATCAATCATCCGCCTTTGCTGACGCCACAAAGATCCGCTGGACACAAACATGCTGTCGCCGACCAAGGGCGTTAGCGCGCCAACCATAAGATCATTCTTGGGAAAAATATCCTCTGGATCGGCCAGAATGGACTTGGTCAAAGTCGGGTCATTCACAATCTGAATGGAGCGACGGGAATAGCCCAATGGCCCCATCGGCAACACATATGCGTCAGCTGGCATCAGGCTTAACAGATCGCCATCGCCTTGTCGGATCACCCGGATCAAGCTGGCCAATGGCCCCATTGGCGCGGGCCGAGGAGGTGTATAGACCGCGCCATGAGCGTGAAGTTCGTCCACCGCCACCCTTTTACCCCAGCCCACTCATTTTGATCGCTCCGCAAAAAGCCGCGCTCAACCCCTTGAAGCCTAACGCTTGACGCGTCACTATGTCCAGCCCGCTAGACGCTTTCGACTGGATAGACAGTGATGCTTACCTTGTTTCACACGTTGGTTGCCATCCATATTGTGTTTGGAGCGGTGGGACTGGTCAGCTTCTGGATCCCGGTTCTGGGCAAGAAGGGTAACCGCAATCACCGGCTGTGGGGTAAAGTTTTTGCACGCTCAATTTTGGCCGCAGGCTGTGTGGCCTTGTTATTGAGCATTTGCACTTTAATCGACCCCTTGGGGACGCACCCGCATCTGAAGGACCCCGTTTTTGTGCGCGGCATTTTCGGCATTATGATGTTTTACTTGGCGATCTTGACGATCAATCTTGCGTGGTACGGCCTGCAGACCATCAAGAATAAGGCCAATCATGCCGCCAATCGTCGAGGCCTGAACCTTGCGCTGCAACCGGTTCTGGTTGCTGCTGCCCTGGCCTGCGCAATTGAAGGTGTTTTGATTGGTCAATATTTGATGGTGGGCATGTCCATCATTGGCTTTGCGACGGCTGGCACCAATTTATTCTTCATGCTGAACCCCTCACCCGGACCAAAGGTCTATTTGATGGAGCATGTTAAAGCCATCGTCGGGGCTGGCATATCCGTCTATACGGCGTTTGCAGCTTTTGGCGCGGTTCGGCTGATGCCCTCAATCGCTTTGAACCCAGGCCTTTGGGCCATCCCTTTGGTGACCGGCCTTGCGATCATCCTCTACCACCACCACCAAATCAGATTGAGCCTGCGCGCTCGTGCAAACCAGACCGCTGGCGCTGCTTCGTGAAGGCCAAAAAGGTCATCGTCATTGGCGCTGGAATGGGCGGTCTTGCCGCAGCGATCGACCTTGCGCGGCTAGGCCATCAGGTTGAGGTGGTTGAGCGGGCCGCCACTATTGGCGGCAAAATGCGCCAAGTGCCGGTCGGCGATACCGCCATCGACGGGGGGCCAACTGTCTTCACCATGAAATGGGTGTTTGACGCCCTGTTTGAGGATGCGGGCCTCGCCCTCGACGATCACCTGACCTTGTTGCCCGCGACAATTCTGGCTCGTCACGCGTGGTGCCAAGGCGGTAATCTGGACCTGTTTGCTGATCGCGACGCCTCAGCGGAAGCCATTCGAGATTTCTCAGGGCCAGAGGATGCGGCAGGCTATCAGGCCTTTTGTAAGCGCAGCGCCTCAATCTACGAAACCTTGCGCGGCCCCTTTATCGCAAGCCAACGGCCGAACCCCATCGAATTGGTTGCCCGCGTTGGCTTTAATAGATTGGGCGCGATGTGGGAGACAGCGCCGCATCAGACGATGTGGGGGGCACTTGGGGCCTATTTCCGTGATCCACGTCTCAAGCAATTGTTTGGCCGCTATGCCACCTATTGCGGCTCATCTCCCTTTGCCGCTCCGGCGACTTTGATGTTGGTCAGCCACGTGGAGCAAGAGGGCGTGTGGCGGGTTGATGGCGGCATGGCCAAGGTTGCCGAAGCCCTCAAATCCTTAGCCATAAGCCAAGGGGTGGCGTTCCATTTCCAAGCCGATGTTGAACGGATTGAGACCTTCAACGGGCGCGTCAGCGGCATTGCTCTGAAGAGCGGTTTGACCATGCAGGCCGATGCCATTGTGTTCAATGGCGACATCTCTGCCCTTGGCCGAGGTCTATTAGGTCGTGAAGCCGTGCCAGCGGCTAAGCCCGTTGCCCTGGCCCAACGATCCCAATCCGCCATCACCTGGTGTGCCACCGCCACCACCAGCGGTCTGGATCTGGCCCATCATACAGTCTTGTTCTCCGATGATTATAAAGCGGAATTTCAAGACGTTTTCGCCCGGCAGCGACCGCCGCAAGCCCCGACGATCTATGTCTGCGCGCAAGACCGCGACGATGCCTGCACCCCACCCGATAGGCCAGAGCGCCTGTTGATCCTGATGAATGCACCCGCCAATGGCGACAGCCAAACTTATGGCCCAAATGCTGAAGCGCGTGCCAAAGAAAGCGCGTGGGGCATGATGGCCCGCTGTGGACTGCGCCTATCTGTCGACTGCGAACAAGCCACCACACCGCAGGGCTTTAATACGCTTTTCCCAGCAAGTGGGGGCGCGCTTTACGGGCGGGCCAATCACGGACCGATGGCCAGCTTTCAACGACCCGGCGCCCGCAGCGGCGTCAAAGGCCTCTACCTCGCCGGAGGCTCTGCTCATCCAGGCCCGGGCATCCCGATGGCAGCCCTTTCTGGGCGGCTTGCCGCTGCCCGCCTCCAAGCGGACCTGCTCGCCGATTAAACTGCTTTGACCTTCGAAGGCCAAGCAGACGCTGGCGGGATCAATCGATCAACCACCTTGGCCGATGAGACCACGCCGGGAAGTCCAGCGCCTGGATGGGTGCCGGCCCCAACAAAATAGAGGCCCGGCACGTCTGCGCTGATGTTATGCGGTCTGAACCAAGCGCTTTGAAACAATTTTGGCTCCATGCCAAAGGCTGCACCATTGGTTGATAACAGGCGATCCTGAAAGTCCTGGGGTGTGAGCATATGCGACGAGATAATCGCCTCAGACAGGCCCGGTAAGACTGTTTCTGCCAGACGTTGCTCAATCTTCTTGCGGTAAGGCTCTGCCATACTTGCCCAATCCACGCCGCTGCCCAAATGCGGCACCGGGGCCAAGACATAAAACGCATCGCAGCCTTCTGGGGCGAGGCTTGGATCATTTGCCGTTGGGCGATGCAGATAGAGGCTGAAATCTTCAGCCAGTTTCTTTTTGTTGAAGATATCCGTCAACAACTCCTGATAGCGTGGTCCCAACACCATGGTGTGCTGATAACAATCGTCAAACTTCCGATTGGTCCCGAAATACCAGACAAACAAACTCATCGAATAATCGGCGCGCGCGATCTTCTCATCGGTCCAAACCTTGCGCGGCTGATTGCGAAGGAGCTTCGAATAGGTCCAACCCAAATCTGCGTTGGAAACCACGAGATCTGCGGGAATAATTTCCCCCGACGCCAAACGGACGCCTGCCGCACGACCATTTTCGGTCAGAATTTCGTCGATTTCTGTATCATAAATCAGGTGATTACCATGACCTTCGATGAGGTCGACCATGCCCTTAACCAAGGCTCCGGTTCCGCCCAGCGCGTAATGAACGCCATAGGTGCGCTCCAGATGGGCGATCAGACAATAATAAGAGGTTGTGGCGAATGGATTGCCGCCGATCAGCAGCGGATGGAAGCTGAACGCCACCCGCAGCTTTTCATTCTTAAAGAATTCCGAGACCTTGCCATAAACGGTTCTAAACCCGCCCAGCCGGATCAACTCAGGCGCGGATTTGAACAGGGTCGAGAGCTCATGAAACGGCTGGTCGACCAATTTCGTGAAGGCTTCATCATAAATCGCTTCACTGGCCACCATATAACGATCAAAGCCTGCAAGGTCGTTCGGCTCAAAGCGGGCAATCTGCTTGCGCATCGCATCGAGATCGGCTGTGGCCTCAAAAACGGTCCCATCATCAAAGCGGATTTTGTAAAACGGGTCGATGCTGCGTAGTTGCACATGGTCCGACAGGGTTTTGCCACAGAGCTTCCAAAGCTCTTCAAAGATGAAGGGGGCCGTGATGATGGTCGGGCCAGCATCAAAGGTGAAACCGTCTTGGCGGTAGACATAGCCGCGACCACCCGGGCCATCGAGCTTTTCATAAAGGCTCACACGATAGCCCTTAGCCCCTAAACGAATGGCGGCCGCCAGCCCCCCGAAGCCAGCGCCAATAACGACGGCATGTGGGCGGGTGTCAGCGCGAGCCGAGGCGAAATCAGAAGGTCGTGTTGTAAAGTTCATTGGACAATTAAACCCGCAATTTGAGTGGGCGCAAGACCTAGACCTTCCAGAAGAAGAGGAAACTCAAAGGCCTGCACAGACCCTACCGCAAACAGAACACCACAGGCCGTGCGACAAACCACAGCTTAATCCTGTTTGCCCTCAGGCAGGATAGATTTAGGTCGTAGCTGGCGCGAGAACAGCCAGAACCGCAGCCGCGACAGCGTGTGGATTTTCTTCATGCGCCAAGTGGCCCAGTTCCGGCATAGTGATAAAGCGGGCTTCGGGCACTGTTTGGCAGAGGGCTTGAGCGCTGGTCGGCGTCACCGACGCATCCTTGTCACCTGACAGCAGGTATAACGGCGTCTTTAGTCTGGCCATATTCTTCACTAAGGGGGCCAGGTCCCAATTGGCCATCATGCCCAGCAAGCCTGCGACATGGCCGGGTGCGGTAAACAAATCTCGATAGCGTGCCAGCATATCCTCGGGAATGACGGAACCGGTGCTCCGCATCAGCCTCTCAATCCGTCGGCGATCTTTTGCCCCTTCTGCGACCGCATAAATGGTAAGCGGGTTGAGACCCAAAACGTGGGCAGCGACTGGGAAAAGAAGCGCGGCAAGGCCTTTAAAGGGCTGAAACGCCCCATTTATGGCAATAATAGCCTGCGGATGAATATAGCCCGCTAAGGTCATTTCCACTGCGATCGCCGCCCCGGCAGAATGCCCAATAACGAACGCGGGCTCAACGTCCAACGCTGAAAGTAAATCTCGCAGCAGACCGGCCATACCAGGGAGGGACTGCCCAGATTCAGGCGGTGTTTGCGTAAAGCCATGGCCGGGTAGGTCTGGCATGATCAGCGTAAAATGCACCGCCAGCAAGGGCACGATACCAGCCCATGAATGACAAGAAGACCCAGTGCCGTGCAACATCAAAAGCGGAGGCCCGTTGCCGATGGTTTGCAAATGCCATTTCTGATCACCGACTTGAATGAAACGACTGCTTTGACGATTTGGCCAATTCACGCCTTCACGGTTCCATTTTGGCTTCCGGTACATCAGGCGAAATCCGAGTAACTCAGGGGAGACTCCAAGCAGGCCTCAGCCGCATACTTGGTAATCGCTTTGAGCATGTCCACAGTGTGGTCACGTGCAATTCGCGTCACCGCGATTCTCGATTGTTCCACTACTATCACCCCCGTGACGACTGAAATCACCCATGTGACGCTATACTGATTAGGACAAGCGTATCATAGTTACCAACTGACAAGCTTGTTACTGATGGCAAGCAAAACCGTTCAGGCGGGTCTTTGGAGAAAGAACAGCATGAGACGGCAAGGTTTACAATGGAAGTTTCACCCGCAGCGGGATCTTCTTCTCGCCGAAGCCCATGCGCGGCCCTCCACCCCCGTTCAAGCGCCTCATTTGGCCTCGCGCATTGCCACTATGTCAGGCGAAGGCGGTGTGGGTGCTGACCGCGCTCATATGGCCGCGCTTTGTCGCAAAATTGGCACGTCTGAACCGGGACCCGATGCACGCTGGTGCGTCGTAGATGGCGGAACTTGGCGCTTACGGTGGGAGCGTCACACAGAAATCTCAACCTGGACTGTGTTCCGCGACAGCCCCGCAACGCCTGACTTTATGTTTGAGGCCACGGCGCTCGATCTCTTGCCGCAGGACTGGCTGGCTGGCCTGCCCGGCGAGGTTTTGGGCGCGGCCCATGTCGTCCTATCCACCTTGGCGCCCGACCATTTGCCCTTTGCCGATAGTGACATTATCGCGGCACGGGTCGCAAATGGTTCGATTGATGTCTTCAGTGACTTTCGCCCGGGTCCTGATTCCTTCACGCGCTTTGTCATGGTGCAGTCTGACCCAAATCCTGTGACTGCAGGGCGGGTGTTGCAGCAATTGTTTGAGATTGAGACCTATCGTTTACTGGCATTATTAGCCTTTCCACTGGCAAACTCCACTTCCGTTACTTTGGCGCGCTTTGAAGCCGAGGCAGCTGCGTCGGCCATGCAGGTGGCTGATGAAGGCGGCGTCGAGGCAGACCGCAATCTCTTGTCGCGCTTGGCAGCCTTGGCAGGAGAGGCCGAAGCCATGGTTGGGGCCACCACCTATCGTTTTGCGGCCGCGCGTGCCTATGAAGGGCTGGTGCAAGAGCGGATCGGGCAATTGCGTGAGCTGGCCATCGAGGGTCGCCCGACGATTTCCGACTTTATGGAACGCCGACTGGCGCCGGCCATGCGAACCTGTGTCGCTGTCGGCGACCGCCAGCGCGACGTAATCGAACGCATCGCCCGAACGACGCAAATGCTGAACACGCGGGTCGAAGTCGCCTCTGAAGCGATCAATGTTGGCCTGTTGGCCTCCATGGATCGACGTAGCCAAGAGCAATTGCGCTTGCAGCAAACGGTTGAGGGCTTATCCGTCGCCGCAATTTCCTACTATGCCTTGGGATTAATCCATTTTGCGATGGAAGGCCTTTCTGAAACCATTTTCCACTTTAATGCCAAGGCGGCAACGGGCATTTCCGCCCCGTTTGTCGTGCTGGGCGTCTGGTTCATCCTGCGGCAATTACGCAAGGATATGTCGAGCGAGAAATAGGGGACGGTTTGCAATGCAGGAGCCGCCCGACAATTCTCTCTGCGGAAATTGAGCGCGCGGGATACATTCCTTTTCGTCTGGACCTATTTTGGTGGAAACTTTGTTTCACCAAAATAGATCATCTAGGATTAGCGCGACATCTGTGTCGTCAAGTGTCCGTTTTCTTCGAAAACGGATCGCGTCGCGACGCAGCGAAGCTGCGCACTTGACTACTCAGAGGCCGCACAAACAATTGAGACAGCGGTTAGGTGACCAGAATGGGCACCAAAGCGCGTCTAGATAAAACAATTGCCGCCAACCTTGTCATCTCCGCCGAAGCGTGAGCTGCGAGCGGGGACCTCCAAGGAGCGCGCAGCACTAGCTGCGCATCTGTGCGCGGTGACATGCGCAGCTAGTGCTGCGCGCTCCTCTTTCTCCCCCCCCAACACCCATAGCCCCGCGCGGAAAACCAACGGGGGTGCACCTTGTTGCCCGAAGGCAGAGGGGCCGGGGCGCGTGGTGTGCGCCAAATAGGGGGTGGGCCAGATTAACGGACTGGCCCGGAATAGGACGCAAACCATGCGCCCCGGCTGAAATAAGTACGCGTGCCCAAGGGAAGATCATGAGCCCTCCTCTGTGGTGACATTTCC